>WNFC01000023.1_pt1 | contig 202243 bp, 187 predicted proteins | sample 5400541 | NCBI WGS metagenome assembly WNFC01 (sample SAMN13153342, study PRJNA577476) | soil metagenome | isolation source: 120 cm saprolite under Douglas fir tree site 2 hole 2 replicate 1 | place: USA:California | collected 2015-04-18
TCGCCGTTGATCGGGTCTGTCATGGCGTGGCCGCGCGCGATGGCGGGGATGGCGATGCCCTCGCGCATCTCGGTCCACTTGGGCATCGTGAACTTGTACGGCTCCTCCGGATTGCCCTGGCCCGGCTTCACCCTGTAGGTCTGCAGCCGCTCGTAGGAGCGCTGCGCCGAGGTGGCCTTCAGCTCGTCGTGCCACTCGTCACGGATGGTCTCCTGCACCGAGGCGAGGCTGAACAGCTCCGGCAGCACCTTCGCGATGGCCCCCAGGATGCGCACGTCGCTGTGGTCCTCCTTGTAGACCCACAGGCCGGAGAAGCTGGGCGTTCCCTTGATGATGGCCAACTGGTACGGGGTCTTCTTGGCGTGGGCCATCTCGGCCAGGGTCTCCGGATCCTCCGGCGAGGTGACGATCAGCGTGCCGCCGGGCTTGACCAGCTTGTTGATCGGCTGCAGCCCGTACCAGGCCCACGACTCGACCCCCTTGAAGAGGGTGTCGTCGACGCAGATGGAGACGTCCACCTCCTGCGGCTCGTACTTGGCCATTCCTTCCTCGAGGGTCACGTCGTCGGTGGCGACGATCGCGAACGCCTTGGCCGGGATGCCGTTGCGCTCCGGGCTGTCGCCGTAGCGCCCGAAGGAGATGCCCGGCTTCCCCTCCTTGTGCGCGGCGAGCACGATCGCCCGGCTGATGTTCTTGGCCAGGGTCTTCTGGAAGATGCCTCGGTAGACGATCTCGACTGCGAACAGGCGACCCATCTGGGACCTCCTCAGAGCTGCCTCATGACCACTTCCTCGATCTCGCTGAGGTGCTGCCGTACCGCCTTCTCAGCCGCGGCGGAGTCGCGCCGCTTGATGGCGCGCAGCACCCGCTTGTGTCCCGCGAACGAGCGCTCCAGGCGCCCGGGGACTTGCAGCGAGCGCGTGCGGCTCTCGCGGAGCAAATCCATCAAGACATCCAGCACTTGCAGCATCACCGTGTTCCCGGCCGCCACCGCGATGCCGTAGTGGAACTCGGAGTCCTCCTCGATCCCCGGCTCGCCGCGGCGCATCTTCTCCTGCTGCCGGCGGAGGACGTCCTCCAGGCGGGCGACGGCCTCGGGCGTGGCGTTCGCGGCTGCCCGGCCGGCGAGCGCGGGCTCGATCATGCGGCGCACGTCGAGCAGCTCGGCCACCAGGTGGCGCTTCTGCGACAGCACGCTGGCGAGCGGGACCACCAGCGCATCGGCCGACAGCTCGCGCACCACCGTCCCGTGTCCCTGCCGGGGCTCGACGATGCCCATCACTTCCAGGGTGCGGATGGCGTCGCGGATCGAGCCGCGCCCCACGCCGAACTTGGAGACCAGGTCGCGCTCCGGCGGGAGCCGGTCGCCCGGCTTGAGCACGCCGCGCGCGATCAGGCCCTGGATCTGCTCGGCGACCTGCTCGTACCGGCGGTTCTTGCGGACCGCCTGCAGCTCGTCCATCGGCGCCGGAGCGGGCCTCTCGGGGCGGGGGCGGGACGCGGAGCTCGCCACTGGGATCGGATCCTCCGGTGGTCAGATGGTCGGACCACTTCGCCAGCGGAGGGAACCATCCTCCTTTCCGCGGTGGGCGTCAAGCCTGCGAGAAATGTGGGCTCCTCCGGCGCGCCATCCCGTCCTCCGGCGAACGGCGGGGCGCTCCGAGATTCCGGCAGCGGACAAGCGCCCGCCGCCCCAGGTACCCGCTGCTTGCGAGGGCTGCTAGATTCCTCTACGGTCCAGTCGGGAAGCGGAATCCGGGCGCACAGCTCCGAGGGAGACGATGAAACCCCAGAACGCGGCGATCCAGAGGTGGGTCGAAGAGATCCAGCGGATGACCAAGCCGGAACAGGTGGTCTTCTGCGACGGGTCGCAGGGCGAGAAGGACCGGCTGATCCGCCAGTGCTTGGCCACCGGCGAGCTGATCGAGCTGAACCAGTCCAAGCTGCCCGGCTGCTACCTGCACCGGAGCGCCCCCCACGACGTCGCCCGGACCGAGCACCTCACCTTCGTCTGCACCGAGGAACGCGACGACGCGGGGCCCACCAACAACTGGATGGCTCCCGACGAGGCGCGCAGCAAGCTGGCGGCGCTCTACAAGGGCGCGATGAAGGGCCGCACCATGTACGTGGTGCCGTTTCTGATGGGCCCGCCTGGCTCGCGCTTCTCCAAGGTCGGGGTGGAGATCACCGACAGCAAGTACGTGGTCCTCAACATGCGGATCATGACCCGCATCGGGCAGGTCGCGCTCGATCACCTGGGCGACTCGGACGACTTCACCCGCTGCCTGCATTCGCTGGGCGATCTGAGCCCGGACCGCCGGTTCATCTGCCACTTCCCCGAGGCCAACACGGTCTGGTCGGTCGGATCGGGCTACGGCGGCAACGCGCTCTTGGGGAAGAAGTGCCTGGCGCTGCGGCTCGCCAGCTGGTTGGGGAAGAAGGAGGGGTGGCTCGCCGAGCACATGCTGATCCTCTCCCTCCGCTCGCCCGAGGGGAAGATGCACTACGTCACCGGCGCGTTCCCCAGCGCCTGCGGAAAGACGAACCTCGCCATGATCGTGCCGCCCGCCTCCATGCCGGGGTGGCAGGCGTGGACGATCGGAGACGACATCGCCTGGCTGCGCCCCGGCGCCGACGGACGGCTCTGGGCGCTGAACCCCGAGTCGGGGTTCTTCGGGGTGGTGCCCGGCACCAGCAGCAAGACCAACCCCAACGCGACGGAGATGATCAAGAAGGACACCATCTATACCAACGTCGCGCTCCGCCCGGACGGCACGCCCTGGTGGGAGGGGCACGACGACCCGCCGCCGGAGAGCGCGCTCGACTGGCAGGGGCGGCCGTGGACGCCGAAGTCCTCCGAGAAGGCCGCTCACCCGAACAGCCGCTTCACCACCCACGCCAGCCAGTGCCCGTCGATCTCTCCAGAGTGGGAGAAGCCGGAGGGCGTGCCCATCTCCGCGATGCTCTTCGGCGCTCGCCGGCAGCGCACCGTCCCACTGGTCTTCCAGTCGCGCACCTGGCAGCACGGAGTGTTCCTGGGGGCGACGCTCTCTTCCGAGACCACGGCGGCGGCGACCGGCAAGGTGGGCGTCCTGCGCCGCGACCCGATGGCCATGCTGCCGTTCTGCGGCTACAACATGGGCGACTACTGGGCCCACTGGCTGAAGATGGGCCAGCAGCTCAAGTCGCCGCCGAAGATCTTCCGGGTCAACTGGTTCCGCACCGGCGACAACGGCAAGTTCCTCTGGCCCGGCTTCAGCGACAACCTGCGCGTCTTGAAGTGGATCCTCGAGCGCTCGGACGGCTCGCGCGACGGCTCCGTCGAAACCCCGATCGGCTACGTGCCCGGCCGATCGGCGCTGGACCTGCGCGGCCTGGACCTGTCCGACGCGGCGATCTCGCAGCTCCTCAGAGTCGATCCCCACGAGTGGGCGGAGGCCGTCCAGAGTCAGGAGGGCTTCTTCGAATCCTTCGGCTCCCACCTCCCCCGCGGCATCCGGGAAGAGCACGACCAGCTCGCCCGGCGCATCGACGAGGCGGTCACGCCCGCGGATTTGCGGGGGCGGGACAGCGGAACTTAGCGGGAGCGACCTCGAGGCAGCTCAGTCGTCCTCGTCGTTTGCAAGGATTCCCGCCGCGAACCAGCGCGGGGCCGGGTTGGCGATCAGCTAGACCGGCGTGCCGCAGGGATTCGGCGGCGTCGGGCTGAGCGTGTCGTCGATCCTGAAATCGCCGTTCGCCGCGAGCGCCACGCCGGCGGCCGGGGTGGCGTGGGCCGTGGCCGTCGCGGCCGGTCCACAGAACAGGATGGCGTGAACGCTCTGAGCCCCGTTCGTGCCGATGCCGTTCCCGCCGGCGAGCAGCAGACCGCGGCCGCGGACGGTGATGTGCCCGCTGACGTCGATACTCGCGGTGAGCCGCGCGATCCGCCAGGGCGCGCCGCCCGGCTGGACCCCACGGACCACGTTGGGCGCTGGAGCTCCGGCTGCGATCCCGGAAACGGGGTCGACTGCGATGCCTTCATCGAAGCTGAGCAGCGAATCATCGGCTTTGCCAGGCGACACGACGAGCGCGGCAAAGAACAATCCCAGAGTCCAGGTCTTCATGGATGATCCTCCTTCCGAAATGAAGGAGGCAGTCGCGTACGCTCCGGCCAGATCCAAGTCAAGGGATCCAGCGTCGTACTGCCGGACGCTACACTCCGCTCAAACCGTGCTTCCAGGGTCCTCTCAGCGGCGCTTGCGGCGAACGCGCGGCCCCGGCCCGCGCGGCTCGTCCGCGCCAGGGACGACGGGGTTCGCGCCGAACGAATGCGCGCTCAACCGCATCTCCGTGGAGATTTCCGCTTGCTCGCGGGCCGCGTCGCGGATCGCACTCTGCAAGCCGGCCGCCTCCATGCGGCGGATCCGCTCGGCGGCCTTGCGCGCCTCCTCGGCGTTGCGCCGGAGCGTCTCCGCCATGCGGCGAGCGCTGTCCAGGGTCTGCCGGATCTCGTCGGCAGCCTTCCGCGCGATCTCCGCGGCGACCCGGGCGCTCTCGGCGCTTTGCCGCGCCTCCTCGGCGAGGCCCCGGGTCCTTTCGGCCGCCCGCCGGTCCCGCTCCGCCGCCGAGCGATTCCTCTCGGCCGCCCGGCGGTCCTCTTCCGCCCTCGCCCGCACTGCCTCGTCCTGCAAATGCCGCAGCCGGGCAGTCTTGCGCCGTGCTGCTCCCTTGGCGATCGGCTGGCGTCGGCGCGATGAGCGCATCCCTGGCTCCCTAACGCAAACCGACGGTCCCGCGTACCGACTCGATCAACTTTGGCGAATCGTACCCGACGCCCTCCTTGAAGACGAGCTCCACCTTCTCGATGTCCTCGATCTTCTTCGACGGATCCCCCTCGACCAGCACCAGGTCGGCGAGCTTGCCTGGCGCGACGGAGCCGATCCGCTCCGCTTCGCCCAGGAACTGCGCCCCGTTCAAGGTGGCGATCCGGATCGCCTCCACCGGCGTGAAGCCCGCCTCGACCAGGAGCTCCACCCCGCGCTGATCGCCGAAGCCAGCCAGGGCGCCGCCGTTGCCGGTCGGATCGCAGCCGGCCAGGAGGGTCCCGCCGGCGGCGACGAACGCGCGCTCGAACTGCATCTCCAGCTGCAACAGCTTCTTCCAGTCCGGCGCGTCCTTGGCGGGCTGCGCGTTGCGGAGCTGGTTCTGCAGATACAGCGCGCGCGCATCCGGAGCCATGGCTTCCAGCGCGCGCGGCTGCGTGCTGCGCGCCGGGTCGAACAGCTCGAACACGGGCAGCGTGGAGGTGATCGCCACCTTGCGCTTCACCAGCTCGGCGATGAGCTCGCGGATCTGTGGCGACCCCATACCCATGCGCGTCAGGTCGGCGGCCGCTGCGCGCGGCGGTGGACATTCGTCCGGCTTCTTCCCCGGAAAGAACTCCGTGTCCACCACCAGGCCGTGCTCCAGGTCGTCGATGCCCAGCTCCGCCGCCTCGCGAAACCCGATTGAGCACAGGTGCCCGGTCACCTTGATCCCCCGCGCGTGGGCGGCCTTGATGGCCGCGCCCAGCTCGGCCCGGGTGAGGAAGTTGTACGCCTTGAAGGAGGTGGCGCCCTGCCCTGCCCAGAACTCCACCGTCCGCCGTGCGTCTTCCGGGTCCTGGATCTCGTGCATCTGAGGGGTGAAGGTGCCGCGACCCTCGAGGTACGGCCCGGTCACGAATACCCGGGGACCGGGCTGCTTGCCCGAGTCGATCTCCTTCTTCACCTCCAAGTCCGTGTAGGGCTCGATGCTGCCGGTGGTGCGGATGGTGGTCACGCCCGCCGCCAGGTACAGCCGCGGGAAGCTGCGCGGCATCTCGTGGAAGATGGCGCCGCCCGCCGGATAGAACAGGTGGTCGTGCATCCCCACCAGCCCGGGGAGCACGGTGCCACCTTCCCGTTGCAGCACCACGGCTCCCTGCGGCACGGCCGTGCTCGCCGAGGGACCGATCGCGGCGATCTTTCCTCCCGAGATCACCACCGTCTGATCTTCTTGCGGCGCCGCGCCGGTCCCGTCGATGACCCTGACCCGGGTGATCGCGACTACGGGCTTGTCGATCTTCACGAAGGCCTGCACGGCGGGGGAGAGCACAGCGGCGAACAAGAGCGCGATGAGCATCCGCGCCTTCTGCCATCGCCGGGCACATCCGTCCAGCCGCGGCATATATGCTTCGCGTCGGGAGGCAGCCATGCCCGTCCGAATCGAGAAGCAGGGGCCCGTCGCGACGGTAATCCTGGACCGCCCGGAAGTGCGCAATGCGGTCGATCGGGTGACAGCGCAGGCTCTGGCGGACGCCTTCCGGGCATTCGACGCCGATCCCGAGGCGCGCGTAGCGGTGCTGTGGGGCGCGGGAGGAACGTTCTGCTCCGGCGCCGACCTCAAGGCCATCGCCGCCGGGGACCCGAACCGCGTGGCGCCGGACGGCGACGGGCCGATGGGTCCGACCCGCCTGGTGCTGGACAAGCCGGTCATCGCCGCGGTCTCCGGGTATGCGGTCGCCGGCGGGCTCGAGCTGGCGCTCTGGTGCGACCTGCGGGTCGCCGAGGAGGACGCCGTGTTCGGCGTCTTTTGCCGCCGCTGGGGCGTGCCCCTCATCGACGGTGGCACCGTGCGGCTCCCGCGCCTCATCGGGCTGTCGCGCGCGCTGGACCTGATCCTGACGGGCCGGCCCGTGGACGCCGCGGAAGCGTTGCAGATCGGTCTGGCGAATCGCGTCGTCCCCCGGGGGGCCGCCCGCGCCGCGGCCGAGGAGCTGGCGCGCCAGCTGGCCGATCTGCCGCAAGTGTGCCTGCGCGGCGATCGCCGCTCCGCGCTCGAGCAGCATGCGCTGGACGTGCCCGCCGCGCTGCAGAACGAGCTCCGCCACGGCGTCCACTCGCTCTCGCTGGAAGGGATCGGCGGTGCCCGGCGATTCGTGATACTGTCCGAGCAGTGACGGAGCAGCGCTTGCTCGGTGGGACGATTCCAAGAACTCGCAAACACTCGCGCCGACCCGAGAATCCCATGCAGGACATGACGGAGAAGGAGGCTCGGGCCGAGGCGATCAGACGATGGGGACCGAGCAGCACGATCGAGTTCCGGCCTTCGCGCTCGGCCAACGGCCGCTGCGGACGACTTGCACGTTACCGCTGCACCGTCGCCAACGGCGACCGGGGATCCTTCTACTCCATCGAAGGGCAGGGCAATACCTGGCGCGAGGCGTTCGCCGACGCCCGCCCGCGCTGAGAAGCCGCCTCGTTCGGGGTCACCGTTCCTGGAACGCGCAAGTCCAGTAGCGCTGGTCTGGAGGAAGGGGGGCACTCATGGATGCAGCGGAGCTCAAGTCGAGGATCGCGGCCGCGAAGCAACGGCTCATGACGGCTGAGAACGAGATGGAAGCCGCGCTCCACCAGATTGGAGACGCGCCCCGCCCCGACAAGACCATCATCAGCAGCGCGCTCAGCACGGCTTTCACGGAGCTCAAGGCGGCGCGGCAGGATCTGATCGACCTGGAGCAAGCCATCGCGAGCCAAGAGTGATGCTGCGCCGCGGCCGGGGCCCGCTCCCGACGCCGCGCGAGTTGCACGTTAGACGGCCCTCAGCCGATAGACGCCTGCGCACGATGCCGATGCCCAGCGGCGAGTGGGGTCGGCGACCAGGCACTCCTCGCCGCGCACGCGCCAGGAGAGAGGTCGCGGGAACGTGGAATGATCGCGCTGTTTGCCGTCCGTCGCGATGTAGTGGCAGTGCGACCGTGGGTCGAGCGACACGACGCCGGTCGTCCGGTCCAGATCCGCGGGAACATCGAGCGTCAGCGTATCGCAGGCGCGGTGGAACACCTCTCCGCTGGCGAGATCAACGACCGCAATCATGCGGCTCATCGGGGCCTCCTCGCGCGCCGGAGCGGTTCAGGCGGTTCTCGGAGGCGGTTCTCGCAGCCCGCGAGAAGAGGAAGCGAAGCGGAGCGTCGAACACGCTATAACCGGCACGCGCAGGGGAGGCTCGTCGATCGCCCGCGGAGCACAGGAAATGGGCGAGCGTCGAGGCCGACGTGCGCTTACCCTTCGAGGAGCGCTCGCATCCGCTCACCTCCGCCGTCTCCGCGGCGCCGGCCGGACACCGGCGCGGGAAGAGCGTGGGAAGCGTATGAAGAAGCTAATCGGAGTGGTGGATCTGGCCAGTGGGACGGTCGCCAACCGCCGCCGGGATTCCCTCACGCTCGACATCCCCTCGGACTTCGACTGGGTCACGGGCGGCGTTACACTCGATGCCGATTCGCTGGGCCGCTACGTCGCCACAGGCGGGGGGAGCCGCGTGTACTTCGCTACCCCGAAGCGCCTCTCGAGACGCGCACGCGGCGAGGAATGCCTCGTCGCGGCCCTCGACATCGATACGAGCGGCGTCACCTGTACGCGCAGGTATCGCGTCTCGATGATCGAGGTGTAGAGGACTGGATGCGGCTCCTGTCCTGCTCATGACGGCCGCGCGTGGGGCGGGCAGCGAAAGAGCCGACGCGGCGATCGCGAAGCCGTTCCAGTTGGTCGATTTTGGGGACAGGCTCCTGGGTCTGCTGCGGGAGCAGACGGCAAGATAGGCGAGCGTGGCAGCGGGCCCGGCGTTAGGGTCCAGGCACGCCCGATGCCGACCCGAGTCGACTCTCCGGACGCCGCTGGATGGCTCCGGGCCCAAAACCCTCGAGTCTTTTCTCGCGCGATTCGCGCGGGACCGGCAAGGGAGGCCCGAATGGCCATCGTGGGTTACGATCCATTCCGTCAGCTATTGCAGTTGCAGGACCGCCTCTACCGCGCCTTCGACCAGCCGTACGGTCTCGGCCGCGGCACCGTCGAGGCCGCGGAGTCCGTCACGGGAACCTGGACGCCGCAGGTGGACGTCTTCGAGAGCGCTGAGGCAATCACACTGAAGGTCGAGCTCCCCGAGGTGAACGCCAAGGACGTGGAAGTCCAGATCGAGGGCAACGCGCTCACGCTGCGGGGCGAGCGCAGCCTGGAGAACGCCGACAGCCGCGAATCGTACCACCGCATCGAGCGGAGTTACGGTCCGTTCAGCCGCACCTTCACGGTGCCGTCGACGGTGGACACCGAGAACGCCAGCGCCGAATGCCGCGATGGCGTGCTGCGGATCACGCTCCCCAAGAAGGCCGAGACCAAGCCGAAGCAGATCAAGGTCCAGGTGGACGGCGCGCCCGCGTTCAGCGAGAAGACCAAGCACTGACCCAGCAAGAGCGGGACCGCCGAGACGCGGTCCCGCTCGCATTTTCGCCCCTGCAGCCTGAAGCGCGAGCCTCCGCGCAGCAGGCGACCGAAAGGAACGGCCCATGTTCACCACTATCGCGATCCTGCTCTTTGGCTGTTTCACGATCACCATGGCCGTGCTGGTGCTCGCGTCCCTCACGGATGGAAGGCGCGAGCCGCCTGGTCTCGTGACCAGTCCGATTCGCGGCGCTCTCAAGAAGTGACCTACAGCTTCCGGCGAAGCTGCAAGCGCCGTGGGCTCGAGGCACGATGACGCGCATGATCCCGGTCGTCGATCTGGCCAACAGCGCAGTGTCGCTCCGACCGGACGACACGCGGACACTGGACGTTCCAAAGGACTTCGACCGGCGGACGCCGGTCGCATCGCTCGACGCGAGCTCGCGCGTGCGCTGCGTCTCGACCGACGGCAGCGCCCTAGTCTACGTGGCGTTCACGACGCCTCTGTCGTCGCGCCTGGGCGGCGAGGAGTGCCTGGTGTCGGACCGCGCCTTCCGCGCGACCGTCGCCCATCCGGGCAGCTACCGGCTGTCGGCCGTCGAGCCGACGCGCGAATGACTCCTCGGGCCGGCTGAAAGATCCATTCGTTTTATTCGACGATGCACGTTGAAACTTCCTAATAGTCGAACCGTAGCGCAACGACTATACAAACAGACCAAGGGAGCGCGTCCGGCTTCCTCTTGTGTCCTGGACCCGAGATGAAGATCCAAATTCGAGAGCGCAACGTCGAGGTGACGGAAGTCCTGCGATCTCACGTTCAACGCCGGGTCGGGCTCGCGCTGGGTCGGTTCGGAGAGCGGATCGGTCGGGTGATCGTCCTTCTCTGATACCGACGGCCTTCGGACCTGCGTGGACAAGCGCTGCCAGATCGAGGTGGGCCTGCGTCAGAGAAGCGTGCGGGTCGAAGACATGAACGCCGACCTGTTCACCGCCGTCGATCACGCGGCGGACCGCGTCTCCCGCTCCGTCGCCCGGGCGCTGGAGCGGCAACGCCATGGCTCAACTATCACCATCTCCTCTACTTCTGGGTCGTCGCGAAGGAAGGAAGCATCGTTCGAGCGAGCGAGGAGCTCCGCCTGGCGCACCCCACCATCAGCGGCCAGATCCATCGGCTCGAGGAGGTGCTCGGCGAAAAGCTCTTCACCCGCAGGGGACGACAGCTGGTGCTCACGGAGGCCGGCCGCGTCGCCTTTCCTTACGCCGACGAGATCTTCTCGCTGGGGCGCGAGTTCATCGACACGCTCAGGGGACGGGCGAGCGGTAGACCGCTGCGGCTGGTCGTCGGCGTCGCCGACGTCCTTCCCCCGTCGCTCGTGCGGCGGTTCCTCGAACCCGCATTTCGGCTCGGCCACGCCGTTCAGGTCATCTGCCGCGCAGACAAGTCGGTCGAGGAGTTCATTGCCGAGCTGGCGCTCCATAGGGTGGACGTCGTCATCGCCGATGGACCAGCAGGGCCCGGCACCCGTGTTCGGGCTTTCAGCCATCTGCTCGGCGAGTGCGGCACGACTTTCCTCGCCGCCCCGAAGCTCGCCCCCTCGACCCGCCGCAACTTTCCGCGCTCGCTCGATGGAACCCCGTTTCTCCTTCCTGGTGCACCGTCGGCGGTGCGCCGTGCATTGGAGCAGTGGTTCGACTCCCAGGATATCCAGCCGAGGATCGTCGCTGAATTCGACGACAGCGCACTGGCAAGGACTTTGGAAGAGAAGGGATGGGTGTGTTCGCGGCCCCCATGGTCATCGAGCCCGAAGTTCGACGCGAATATCGCGTACGAGTGGTGGGGCGGTCGGAGGCGGTTCGCCAGCAATTCTATGCCTCTCGGTCGAGCGCAAGATCAAACACCCCGCCGTGGCGGCGGTTTGCGAAGCCGCACGAAAGGACATCTTTGCGCACTGAGGTGCCGGAACAGCCGTGGACTGCCTTGTTCGGTCCGAACGCGGCGGTTAGTGTCCGCCACCAATGGCCACACGGAGAACACTCAGCGGGCAAGCGGCGTCCGACGGCGTTGCCATCGGCCAGGCACGCCTGCTCGTTCCCCCGGTAGTCGTCGTCGATCGGCGGATTTCGCGAGATCTCGTGCCCGCCGAGGTCACGCGACTTCGCCAAGCCGTGGCCTTCACTGACGAGCAGCTCGCGTTGCTCTCGGCGCGGTTGGAACGGGAAAATCTGCACGAGGGACATCTCATCCTGGAAGCTCATCGGATGATGCTCAGGGACGATGAGATCGTGGATGGGGCGCGGCGCTTGATCGAGAGCGATGGGATCGCCGCCGAGTGGGCCGTGCGCCGCGTGATCGACGCGATCGCCGCGGCTTTCGATCGGATGGAGGATCCGTACCTGCGGGAACGCGGCGCGGACATCGAGGCGGTCGGTGACCGTCTGCTGCGGACGCTCCTCGGTTTGCCGGAAATGTTGCCGAACAGCCCTTCGACTCCCGGCACGATCGGAGTCGGTTCCGTCCTGTCTCCGATCGATGCCTTGCACCTGCCCCGATCCGGCCTCGTCGGTTTCGCGGCCGAGCGCGGCGGCAAAACATCGCACGCGGCCATCATCCTCAGGACGCTCGAGATCCCTTTCGTCGTCGGCGTGCGCGGTCTGTGCGCAGCGGTCCAGTCGGGCGACAGGCTCGTCCTGGATGGCTCCCGGGGCGAGGTCATCGTGAGCCCCGACTCCGACACGATCGCGATGTACGAGGAACGGCGCAGCCGGGAACGGTCGCGGGTACAGACTCTGAACTCCCGAGGCATTGGTCCGGCGGCCACCCGCGACGGCGTGCGGATCGAGCTCTCAGCGAACATCGAGGCCCCCTCGGAGGTCCGCGGCGCGCTCGAGCTCGGCGCTGAATCAGTGGGCTTGTTCCGGACCGAGCTCTTGTACCTCGACCGACCCGAGCTCCCCAGCGAGGAGGAACAGTTCCAGGACGCGGTCGCGGTGCTTACTGCGCTCGGCGGGCGACTGGCGACCTTCCGGACTCTCGACATCGGGGGAGAGAAGCTGCCTCTCGCCGTCACGATGCCGGGAGGCGCGAATCCGAGCCTCGGCGTGCGGGCCATGCGCTTCGCGTTCCGCCGCCCGGACATCTTCCGGACGCAGCTTCGGGCTCTCTACCGGGCCTCGGCGGTGGGCCCGCTGCGAATCATGTTCCCGCTCGTGTCCGGAATCTCGGAGCTGGACGAGGCACGGCGAGTCTGCTCCGAGATCGCCGAGGATCTCGCGCGCGAGGGGGTGGCCTTCGAGCGGAACCTCCCGATCGGTGTGATGATCGAGACGCCCAGCGCCGCGCTGACCACCGATCACCTGGCCGGGAATTCGAGCTTCTTCAGCATCGGAACGAACGACCTCATGCAGTACACTTTTGCGGCAGACAGGGAGAACGAAGACGTCGCCTACCTCTACCACCCCCTCCATCCCGCCTTCCTCCGCCTTCTCAAGAGCGCGATCGACGGGGCCAACGGGGCGGGCAAGCCGATCTCGGTTTGCGGAGACATGGCCGGAGACCCCGCTTTCACCTGGGTGCTTCTCGGGCTGGGCGTGCGCAGCCTCTCGATGTCCCCTCGCCTCATTCCGGCCGTGAAGTCGGTCATCGGCGCCACCAGGCTCGACGAGACGGAGGCGCTTCTCGCGCAGGTGCTTCCCCTTCGCTCGGAGACGCAGGTGGAGGACCTGGTCATGGGTGTCATGCGCGAGCGCTTTCCTCTCGAGCTCGCGAGCGCGGAGCAGGTGTAGCAGCGGTGCTTCGTCAGGCAGCCGCGGGCGATCCCATGCGGCGCAACCAGCGCCAGTTCGCGGCCAGCGCGCTGCGCAGCGTGGGCTCGCAGCGGTAGCGAACCTGGTGCGTGCGGCAAGTCTCTTCGACGATCCTGGCCAGCGCCGGGTAGTGCAGGTGGCATACCCGCGGGAACAGGTGGTGCTCCACCTGGAAGTTGAGGCCACCGAGATACCAGCCGAGCAGCGCATTCGCGGGCGCAAAGTCCACCGTGGTCGCCACCTGGTGCTCGGCCCAGTCGCTCTCGACGTGGCGGCTAGCGACGAAGTCGGCTTCTCCCACGCAATGCGCGAGCTGGAAGACGGCGGCGAGCACGTTGCCCAGGGTGAAGATCGTGAGACCCCAGAGCGGCAGCAGCGCCCACGACGGGTGGAGCAGCGCCGGCAGCACGAACGCCCAGGAGACGAACAGCGCTTTTCCAGCCAGCGCGCCGAAGAGCGCCCGCCCGCGTGCCGGCGGGAACTGCTGGCCGGCGATGCGGCCGGTGGCGAGCTCGCGGAGATCGTCGACGAACCACCACTTGAGAGGGAACAGGCCGTACAGCAGCCACACGTACAGGTGCTGGAAACGATGGTGCCCGTGGCGAGACTGCCAAGGCGCGAGCCGCAGCAGCGGGCCGCCTCCCTCCAGGTCGGGGTCGAGCGTGGAGATGTTCGTGTAGGTGTGGTGGAGCACGTTGTGCTTGCGGCGCCAGAGGAACGAGCTCCCGCCGATCAGGTCGAGCGTGACCGACATGATCCCGTTCGTCCGCGCGCTCGACGAAGTGCCGCCGTGATTCGCGTCGTGCATCACGGAGAACCCGACGCCGGCCATGGCCAGGCCGATGGAGATGCTCAGCAGCGCCGCTTCCCAGGCCCGGACATCCGCGAACATCAGCAGAGCGTACGAGGTGGCGAGCCACGCCAGCATGGCGGCGCTCTTGGCGCCCATGGCCCAGCCGCCGTGGCGCGACCGCCCGGCTCCCTCGAAATAATCCTCCACCCGGCGCTTCAGATCGGTGTGGAAAGAGCGGCGAGCCGGAAACCGGACCCGCCGCAAGTCATCGCACGAGGCAAGCTGCATCGTCGGAGCATAGCTGCCGCCGGTCACAGCGATGTCACCCCTACGGCCCAGCGCCCGAATGCCGCAGCGGTGCGCGTTGTGACCACCCCGTGACCTGCGGCGTGCTGAATCAGGGCCGAGCCAAGGAGGCCCGATGCTGTACGTCTTCTTCTTCACCCACTGGATCGCAAGCGTCTTCTTCCAGAGCTTCTTCCAGCATCGGTACGCCGCGCACAGGATGTACACGGTGAAGCCACGCACCGAACGGGTGCTGCACCTGCTCACCTATCTCGTGCAGGGCGCCTCGTACCTGTCGCCGCGCGGGTACGCCATTCTGCATCGGCAACACCACGCGTTCTCCGACACCCAGCGAGACCCGCACTCGCCCCTCTTCTTCCGCGACGCACTGCGGATGATGCTTCACACCAAGCGCCGCTACGACGCTTACGCCTACCGGCGCGAGGAGCCTGAAGCGCGGTTCGCCGGAGGATACCCGGAGTGGAAGCTCCTCGACGAGACGCTCGGCCAGTCCTGGGTGGTGCGCGTCGCCTGGGGGACGCTGTACTCGCTGCCCTACTTCTTCTTCGCCACGCACTGGTGGCAATGGGCGCTCCTGCCCGTGCAGTGGGTCCTGGGGCCGATCCACGGCGCCATCGTCAACTGGTGCGGCCACAAGTACGGGTATCGGAACTTCGACAACGGCGACCGCTCGCGCAATACGCTCGTCTTCGACGTGCTGACGATGGGCGAGTTGTTCCAGAACAACCATCACAAGTACCCGATGAGCCCCGACTTCGCGGCGCGCTGGTTCGAGATCGATCCCACCTGGCAGGTGATGAGGCTGCTCGCCAAGGCCGGCGTGATCGAGATCGCGACGCCGCAACGGGCGATCTACCCGGCGCTGGCGGCAGCATGACGATCGCATGGCTCGCGGCCATCGCCAGCATTTCCCTGCTCGCCTTTCTCCTCTTCCACCGAGCGTCGGGCGCGAATCCCCGGGCGCTGGCCCGCCTCGCGCTGCTGCACGGCGTGCAGCGGATCCGGGGCGAGTCCGACCAGAGCCTCCGCAATCGCACCGCCGGCGCCGCGCGGTGGCCGTACAGCCGGCCGGAACCGGAGTTCGTCTGGTGGGCGCGGGCGTGGCACCGGATGATCTGCGCATTCCGCCACAGGTAGGCGGCGCACGGTGGAACCATCGGGGTGGAGTGGTCCGCGAAGGACCGGAGCACTACGTTCACGGTCCGGCTGCCGCGATCGGTCTGAGGGATGGCGCGCGGGCCGCCGGTCGGCTATGGTGTCATTAGTGCCTTCGTCGCGTCGTCACTCCCTAGCCCGGTCGGGGCGGGGGAAACGCCTCGGCGCGGAGGAGGAGGCGCATGAAGACGCTCATCCAGATCGTCGATCTGACGAGTGGCGCGATCACGAATCGGAGGGCGGACACGCCCACGCTGGATGTCCCCGCCGATCTCGACCGCATGACGGGCGGTGTCTCCATCGACGCAGATCGCATCGTCCGCTACTTTGCCGCGGGAGCCGCGCGGCGCCTCTATATCGGGAGGCCCAGGCTGCTCTCGGGGCGCTTGGTGGGCGAGGAATGCCTGGTCGCGGTCGAGGGTCTCGAAAGCGAAGGCGTCATCTGCCAGCGCTACAGTCTCTCCGTCGTGCACTGATCGAATCTTCACTCTCAGTCTGCGCGATCGCCCGGGTCCACTGCTCAACGCCCGCCTCGGTTTGACCATGCGTACACGGAGACGGAGGTGTATGAGTCCGCCGGGCTGGAAAGGGCGGCGTTTCGCGTGGGTTGGCGAATACTCATCGTCGAGGACGACGGACCATTCCGGGCGGCGCTCGCGGACGCGCTCTCGTTCGATGGGCACCAGGTGGATCAGGCCGAGCACGGAGCCCGCGCCCTGGAGCTCCTCGCAGCAGGGTGCCGGCCCGGCATCATCCTGCTCGACATCGTCATGCCCGTCATGAACGGAATGCGTTTCCTGGAAGCAAAGGCCGCTGATCCGGCGATCGCCGGGATCCCCGTCGTGCTGATGAGCGCGACCGAGTCTCGTCTCATGCCTGGCGCGGTGTGCCTCGTTCGCAAGCCATTCGATCGCAACGACATCGAGCGTTGCATCGAGCTGCATCACGCGCCGACCGAGGCATCCCGCGGCCTCCCCTCGAAGATGAACGGTTCTCACCAACCCAGGCCGAAGTTGAGGAAGGGGATTCCTAGCGGGAGGACCCGGTAGATATCGCCGCACCCGTCGCAGATGGGTATCCCTCCGCTCCGATCCGGACTGCCGGCGAGACCCGCACGGAGAACCCGGCGTGCGGAATGATCAGGCTGTCGCCGTTCGAGGTGACGGCGTAGGCGAGGACGCCGAGGTTCAGGTAGCGCTCGTAGTTGCCGAGCGTGATCATGGGTCCGCCGCCCAGCACCACGTAAGTGCTGGTGTTGCCCACGAATGGGGAGAACACCAGCGCGTTGAGCTAGACTCCGACCGCGCCGCCGTCGAAGGGGAAGCCGACCCGCAGCGTCGGTCCGAGCACGAGCGCGCCGATGGGGATGGCCGTCTGCAGTCCGAGGGCGACGTTCTTGCTGACGCCGTAGTCGAACGTGAGCGTGCCGAGCTCGAAGGCATTGAACGACGCCGTGCCTGCGGGGCGCGTGAAGGCGGTCGGAGCGAAGACCACGCGCATGGGATCCCCGGCGGCGCGAGCCAGATCCGCGGCCGGCGAATCGCGTGCGCAATCGTCGCCCTCCCCGCCTGACGACGGGCGGGCGGCGCGACCGGCCACGGGCGGGTCGATCCTCTCGATCAGGGCGGCAGCACCGTCTCGCCGTACGAGAGGTAGCGGTCCACGTGCTGGGCGGCGTGCCGCCCCTCGCGGATCGCCCACACCACCAGCGATTGCCCGCGAGCCATGTCGCCGGCAGCGAAGACGCCGGGCACGCTAGTCATCTTCGTCTGGTCGGTCCAGACGTTGCCCCGCTCGTCGAGCTTGACCCCGAGCTGCTGGAGCAGCGGCTTCTCCGGTCCCAGAAAGCCCATGGCGAGGAGCACCAGCTCCGCCGGGATGACCTTCTCCGTGCCCGTGATCTCGCGGGGACCGAATCGCCCGTCGGGCCCCTTCACCCAGTCGACCGAGACATAGAGGAGCTCGCGCACGTTGCGCTCCTCGTCCCCGAGGAACCGCTTGGTCATCACCGAATAGACGCGAGGGTCATGGCCCCACAGCGCCTTGGCCTCGTCCTGCCCGTAGTCCAGCCGGTAGGTCTTGGGCCACTGCGGCCACGGGTTGTCGGGGGCCCGCTCCTCCGGCGGGCGAGGGAGGATCTCCAGCTGGGTCAGGCTCCGGCAGCCGTGCCGGATGGCCGTTCCCACGCAGTCCGTGCCGGTGTCGCCGCCGCCGATGACCACCACGTGCTTGTCCTCGGCGGAGATGTGCTTGCCGTCCTGGAGTCGGGAGTCGAGCAGCGACTTGGTATTCGCGGTGAGGAAGTCCATGGCCGGGTAGATGCCGCCCAGGCTGCGGCCCTCCACCGGCAGCTCGCGTGCGCGCGTGGCGCCGCCGCAGAGCACGACCGCCTCGTACTCCCGCAGCAGCTGATCCCCCGGCAGGTCCTTGCCCACCTCCACCCGGGTGACGAAGCGCACCCCCTCGTCGGCCATCAGCTGGACGCGCCGGTCGACCAGCTTCTTGTCCAGCTTCATGTTGGGGATGCCGTACATGAGCAGCCCGCCGATGCGGTCGTCGCGCTCGAAGACGGTCACCTCGTGCCCCGCGCGGTTCAGCTGCGCCGCGGCGGCCAGCCCGGCGGGTCCGGATCCGACCACCGCCACGCGCTTCCCGGTGCGCACCGGCGGCGGGTCCGGCTTGACCCAGCCCTCCGCGAAGGCCCGGTCGGCGATGGCCTCCTCGATCATCTTGATGTTCACCGCCGGCAGGTCGATCGCGACCGTGCAGCTCCCCTCGCACGGCGCCGGGCAGACCCGGCCGGTGAACTCGGGGAAGTTGTTCGTCTTGGCCAGGCGGATCCAGGCTTCCTTCCACTGCCCGCGCCAGACCAGGTCGTTCCACTCAGGGATGAAGTTGTGCACGGGGCAGCCGGACGCCATGCCGCCGATCAGCTTGCCCGTGTGGCAGAAGGGCACCCCGCAATCCATGCAGCGCCCGCCCTGCTCGCGCAGCGTCTGCTCGGACGGGGAGGTATGCATCTCCTCCCAGTCCAGGACGCGCAGGAGCGGCGGCCGCTCGTGGACTGGCTCGCGCGCATAGTCGAGGAATCCGGTCGGCTTGCCCATTCGCGAAAGACACTCCTGCTCAGCGCCGCCCTATCGGCGGCGGCTAGTTACCGCTGACGCGCGCTTCGTCGCGCGCGTTCTCCTCGAAAGCGGCCATCTCCGCCTCTTCGGGGGAAAGCCCCTTGGCCCGCATCTTGGCCTGCGCGTCCAGCATGCGCCGGTAGTCGTTCGGCATCACCCGGACCAGCCGGCCGGCCGTGTCGCCCCACCGCTCGAGCAGCCGCCGCGCCAGCGCGCTGCCGGTCAGCTCGACGTGCCGCTCCACCATCCGCTTCACCGCCGCGGCCTCCTCGCCCGTCGCAGGCCCCAGCGCGACCATCTGCTTGTTGCAGCGGCTGGCGAACCGGCCGTCGCCGTCCAGCACGTACGCGACGCCGCCCGACATGCCGGCCGCGAAGTTGCGCCCCGTCGGCCCCAGCACCACCACCCGCCCGCCGGTCATGTACTCGCAGCCGTGGTCGCCGACTCCTTCCACCACCGCGTCGATGCCCGAATTGCGCACGCAGAAGCGCTCGCCGGCCACGCCGCGGATGAACGCCTCGCCGGAGGTGGCGCCATAGAAAGCGACGTTGCCGACGATGACGTTCTCCTCCGCCAGGAAGGTCGCCTCCTTGGGCGGGAAGACCACGATGCGCCCGCCGCTCAGGCCTTTGCCGATGTAGTCGTTCGAATCTCCTTCGAGCACCAGGGTCATGCCGCGAGGGATGAAAGCCCCGAACGACTGCCCCGCCGATCCCTTGAAGTGGAAGTGGATGGTGTCCTCGGGCAGGCCCTGCGGCCCGAAGCGCCGGGTCAGCTCGCTTCCGGTCATGGTGCCCACCACGCGGTTGGTGTTGCGGATCGGCAGCGTCGCCCGCACCGGCTTGCGCTCCTCCAGCGCCGGCCTGGCCAGCTCGAGCAGGGTGTTGCCGTCGAGCGTCTTGTCCAGGCCGTGGTCCTGCGGGATCTGGCGGGTCCGCCCGTAGTGCTTGGGAACGGTGGGCTTGAAGAGGATGCGGCTGAAGTCCAGGTTGCGCGCCTTCCAGTGATCGACCGCGCGGCGCAGCTCGATCCGCTCGGACCGGCCGACCATCTCGTCGAAGGTGCGGAAGCCCAGCTCGGCCATGTACTCGCGCACTTCCTGGGCGATGAAGCGCATGAAGTTCACCACGTGCTCGGGCTTGCCGGCGAACTTGGCGCGCAGCCGCGGATCCTGGGTGGCGATCCCCACCGGGCATGTATTGAGGTGGCAGGCGCGCATCATAATGCAACCCAGCGCCACCAACGGGGCGGTGGCGAAGCCGAACTCCTCGGCTCCCAGCAGCGCGCCGATCACAACGTCGCGGCCGGTCTTGAGCTGCCCGTCCACCTCCACCGTGATCCGGCTGCGCAGGTCGTTCAGCACCAGGACCTGGTGCGTCTCGGCGAGACCCAGCTCCCAGGGAATCCCGGCGTGCTTGATGGAGGTGAGCGGGGAGGCCCCGGTGCCGCCGTCGTGGCCGGAGATCAGCACCACGTCGGCGTGGGCCTTGGCCACGCCGGCGGCGATGGTGCCGACGCCCAGCTCGGCCACCAGCTTCACGCTGATGCGCGCATCCTTGTTGGCGTTCTTGAGATCGTGGATCAGCTCCTTCAAGTCCTCGATCGAATAGATGTCGTGGTGGGGCGGCGGGGAGATGAGCCCGACCCCGGGCGTGGCGTGCCGGACCTTCGCGATCCAGGGGTATACTTTGTTGCCTGGGAGCTGGCCGCCTTCGCCTGGCTTCGCGCCTTGGGCAATCTTGATTTGTAATTCCCGCGCGTTGACCAGGTAGTAGCTGGTGACCCCGAATCGGCCGCTCGCCACCTGCTTGATGCCGGAGTTCTTGGAGTCGCCGTTGGGCTCCTTCACGTAGCGCGCCGGGTCCTCGCCGCCCTCGCCGGTGTTCGATTTCCCGCCGATCCGGTTCATGGCGATGGCGAGCGTCTCGTGCGCCTCCTTGGAGATCGATCCGTAGCTCATCGCGCCGCTCTTGAAGCGCCGCAGGATCGACTCGACCGGCTCCACCTCGTCGAGGCGCACCGGCTTGGCGGCGGCGCGGAAGTCCATCAGCCCGCGCAGCGTGCAGAGCTGCCTGGACTGGTCGTCGATCAGCGCCGTGTACTCCTGGAACACCTTGTAGTCGCCGGTCCGGCAGGCGTACTGCAGCTTGTGGATCGTCTCCGGGTTGGTGAGATGGAACTCCCCTCCGGCCCGGTACTGGTACTCGCCGCCCGCCGGCAGGCTGGTGTGCACGATGGGCCGCTTGGGCGGGAAGCCCCGCTCGTGCCGCATCCGCGCCTCCTTGGCCACCACGTCGATGCCCACGCCGCCCACCCGTGAGGCGGTCCAGGTGAAGTACTCGTCGACGAAGTCCTGAGAGAGCCCGATGGTCTCGAAGACCTGGGCGCCGTGGTAGCTCTGGATGGTGCTGATCCCCATCTTGGAGATCACCTTCACCAGGCCCTTCACCACCGCCTTCAGGTACTTCTTCTCCGCCTCGGCGGCGGGGCCGGGCATCAGGCCTTGCTTGACCAGGTCGTGCACGGCCTCGAACGCCAGGTACGGGTTCACCGCGCTCGCGCCGTAGCCCATCAGCAGCGCGAAGTGGTGGACCTCGCGCGGCTCGCCGCTCTCGACGATGAGGCTGCAGCGGGTGCGCGTGCCCTCGCGGATCAGGTGGTGATGGACCGCCGCGACCGCGAGCAGCGACGGGATCGGCGCCCATCCGGCATCGTGGCCCCGGTCGGAGAGGACCAGCAGGTTGAACCCCTCGGCGATGCACTCCGATGCCTTCCAGCGCAGGTCTTCCAGCGCGCGGCGCAGGGCGGCGCCGTCCCCCTTGGGATCGAACAGCGTGGGCAGCTTGACCGCCTTGAGGCCGTTGGTGCCCGGCCCGCCGTCGAGCGCGCGGATCTTCGCCAGCTCGTCGTTGGTGATGATGGGCGCGGGCAGCGCGAGCTGACGGCAGCACTCCGGCCCCGGATCGAGCAGGTTCCCTTCGGGCCCGACCGAGGTCTCCGACGCCATGATGATCTCCTCGCGGATGGCGTCGACAGGCGGATTGGTCACCTGGGCGAAGAGCTGCTGGAAATAGTTGAACAGGAGCTGCGGCCGCTCGGAGAGGACCGCGAGCGGCGTGTCGGTCCCCATCGACCCCACCGCCTCGTTGGCGGTCCCGGCCATGGGCGACATGAGCAGCTTGACGTCCTCGGAGGTGTAGCCGAAGACCTCCTGCCGCCGCAGCAGGACCTCGTGGTCCGGATGGATCGGGCGCACAGACGCCGGCAGGTCCTCGATGCGCAGCATCGAGGTGCGCAGCCACTCGCCATAGGGCGCCTGCCGGGCGATGCGCTCTTTCAGGTCCTCGTCGGCGACGATGCGCTGCTCCGCGGTGTCCACCAGGAACAGGCGGCCCGGCTGCAGCCGGCCCTTCTCGAGCACCCTGTCCGCCGGGATGTCGAGGACGCCGACCTCGGACGACATCACCACTAGATCGTCCTTGGTGACGTAGTAGCGCGAGGGACGCAGGCCGTTGCGGTCGAGCACCGCGCCCACCCGGATGCCGTCCGTGAAGGCGATCGAGGCCGGGCCGTCCCACGGCTCCATCAGGCAGGAGTGGAACTCGTAGAACGCCTTCCGCTCGGCGCTCATGGTCTCGTCCTTCGACCACGGCTCCGGCACCATCATCATGATGGCGTGCGGCAACTCGCGCCCCGAGAGCGTGAGGAGCTCGAGGACGTTGTCGAACATCGCCGAGTCGGATCCCTCGGTGTCGATGACGGTGAGGACCTTCAGGAGATCCTTGCCGAAGAGCCGGGAGCTCATCATCGACTGGCGCGCGTGCATCCAGTTGATGTTGCCCCGCAGCGTGTTGATCTCGCCGTTGTGCGAGATGTAGCGGTACGGGTGGGCGCGGCCCCACGACGGGAAGGTGTTCGTCGAGAAGCGCGAGTGCACCATGCCGATGGCGGAAACGACCGCCGCATCCTGCAGGTCGACGTAGAACCTGCGCAGCTGGCTGGCGTTGAGCATCCCTTTGTAGACGACGGTCTTGTGGCTCAGGCTGGGGACGTAGAAGTAGCTCCGGCCGGGGATCGCCGAGCGCGAGACCTTCTTCTCCACCAGCCGGCGGATGACGTACAGCTTGCGCTCGAACGCGGCATCGTCGGCCAGGTCGGGGCCGCGGCCGATGAAAATCTGCCGGATGACCGGCTGGCTCGCCTTGGCCGTCGCTCCCAGTGCGGCGTTGTCGGTGGGCACGTCGCGCCAGCCAAGGAGCTGCTGCCCTTCCCCGCGGATGGTCTCCTGGAAGAGCCGGTCGATGGCCTCGCGCCCGTGCTCGCTGGGCGGCAGGAAGACCATGCCGACACCGTAGCGTCCCCGCGCCGGCAGCTCGAGCCCCAGCTTCCAGCACTCCTTCGCCAGGAACGCATGCGGCGTCTGCAGGAGGATGCCGGCGCCGTCGCCGGTATCCTTCTCGGCGCCGGTCGCGCCGCGGTGTTCCAGATTGAGGAGCACTTCCAGGGCCTTGGCCACGATGTCGTGCGAGGGACGGCCCTTGATGTCCGCGACGAACCCGAAGCCGCAGGAATCGTGCTCCAGGGCCGGGTCGTACAGCCCTTGCCTGGCCGGATATCCCGTTTCCTGCATCCTCATGCGCTACTCCCGGTCGGCCGGATACTTGCAGTCCGATCAGCAACACCGAACGATACTCGAATGCAAGCCCTTCTGCCGCGGTGCGACGAAACTGTCGGAAGCGGGGGGGTGAAGAGCCCCGTTCCCACTCGCTGCTTAGGACCGGGCGAGCTGGCAAGGTCGTGGGATTGCGCAGGCGCCGCGCAGGGATCCGATCTCCGGAGCCCGGACCGAGCGCCGCCGATCCGAAGCTGACCGATCCCGGGATCGCCCGAGACGCTCACGCCCCCCTGCGTCGATTCGAGCCGAGCCGGTGGAACGGCGGAGGGCGCGGGCGCCCGCCACGAGTACGTTCGAGAACGAAATTGGCTCCCGCGGCGCCGGACGCGTATCGACTATTCGTCCGATGTCTTTGCCCAGCAGTTGCGGATGAGGGTGCGCGTGCGGCATTGTGTCTCGCCGAGGGCGGCACGTACTACCAGACGGAACGGAGGCACGCATGATAGCGAGGACCACCGCGCTCTGGATCGTCCTTCTTGCGGGTTGCGCCAGCGCGAACAGGAACACATTGACTGATGACCTGGCTGATTCTGCACGCACGCCGGGCTTGTACTTCGGCCACTCTCAAGGCGGAGCGCTGGTCATCGCCGCCAGCCACTACGAGGCGATGACCGGACTGGCCACCACCGCCGACGAGTTGGGCCTGCCTGCGCGCCAGAGCGGCAGCGGCGAGATGCTCTGCCAGCGCGAGATGCTGACGGGTTCGCACCTCCCGACCTGGACCTGCCGCTACAAGGAAGACATCGAGCAGGCTCGCCGCGCCGCGCGCGACTGGCTCGACCACCCGAGCGTGACCCTCACGCAGCAGCGCCCGGCACCGACGTTGACTGCCTCGCAGCGAGGGGGCATCGGAAACAGGGGAACGCTGCCCCCCTGAGCAGCGGCTACTGGCGTGTGAGGCCGCGCCTGTACAGGTCGAGCGCGGCCTCCATCTCGGCGACGAGCTGCGGATCGCCTTTCGCTGAGACCAGATCCAAAGCGTTGCGCTCGGCCGCGACGGCTTCCTCGAATCGTCCTCCCGCGGCATAAGAAGCGGCGAGGATCTCCAGCACCCCGCTGTCTCTCCCTTCCGTCAACTCGGCGGCGCGGCGGGCGAGGCGGATGGCCTCACTCGAATTGCGCGCGGCCACGTTGGGATTCGTGGCCAGAACCATGGCCGCCATCGCCATCGGCGCCGACGCGCGCGGTTCGAGGCGGATCGCCTCGCGGAATTCCGCCAGCGCCTCGTCCGGCCTACCGGCCAGCGCGAGGCACTGCCCGAGATCGGCGTGCAGCTCCGGCTGTCCCGGCGCGATGCGCAGCGCCTCGCGATAGTGCGCGATGGCCTGGTACGGATCGCCGATGTCCCTGAGGAGCTGCGCCAACGACCGGTGGGCGGTTCCGGAATCGGGGTTCAGCTGCAACGCTTTGTTGAATTCGCTCGCCGCTTCGCGGATTTCCCCGCGCATCGCCCAGGCTCGCCCGAGCTGGAGATGAGCGTTGACGCCCTCGGGCCACGCCTTGACCGCCGCGGCATACAGCGAGAATGCCTGCTCTACATCGCCGTGTTCCTCCGCGGCGACGCCTGAAGCAAGGAGCGTCGCGGACGCCCACGACCGGATGACTCCGGCCGGCGCACCGTCGTCGGCCGCCTGCACCAACAGGCGCGCTGGCTCGTTCGGGTCGTGCGCATCCGGGTGACCGAGACCGTGCAACGCCGACAAGAGGTTCGCCAGAGCGCGAGCTCGCGCCTGGGAGGCCGGCGCGCCCTCGCCGGTCAATTTGACCGTGCGCTTCTCCTTCGGGATCGCGGCAATCGCGGCGGCATTGTCGCCGCGCCGGACCAGCGACGACTGAGCGAGCGCGCGCGCCGAGTAGAACTCGAGCACCGGATGCTCGAGGGAGTTGATCGAGTCCTCGTGCGCGAGCCACGAGCCCGCCGCTTCCCGATCGGCCACCAGCAACGTGGCGACTTCCGCCGCGTCGCGCCACCCGTAGCGCCGGAGATCGACGGCGGCGGGAGCATCCATCTCGCGCTGCAAGGCGGGCAGATCGACTGCGAGCGGCTCCTCCATCCCCACCAGGAACGCCGAGTCGTGCGCGAGAAACAGATACGCGTGCGGGAACTCGCGCATGAACGTGCGCACGATGATTCGCAGATCCTCCGGCACCTCCTCGAGAGGCATCCACTGAACCATCAGCCCGCCTGGCGCGAGGTGCCTCCGCGCGTTGCGATAGTATTCCTGCGCATAAAACAGCGCATTGCCGGCTTGACCCAGCCGAGACTTTCCGTCTGAGATGATCGCGTCGTACCGGCCCGGAGCGCGCGCGAGGAAATTGATCCCGTCGTCCTGGATGATGCGGACCCTCGGGTCGTGCAGCACGTCGAAGTTGTACGCAGTGAACTGCGCCGCCCCCTCGATCACCGAGGGCGAAAGCTCGACGCATTCGATCAGCTGCACGCCCGGATGGCGCGCCACCTCGCCGATGAGAATGCCCGTGCCGAGGCCGATGGAGAGGACGCGCGAAGGCGGCTTTCCGGGCCGGAGCAGAAAGGGAAAATGCGCGAGCACTTGCTGCTTGTTGTCGATCCCCGCGCTACTCTGCCCGATGCGCACTCCGTCGACGAGCATGACGAGCTGGCGCGCGTCGGCCGCCCTCTGGACCACCTTCACCGTCGAGACGAGACCCTCCTGATAGAACAGGACTGCGTCGCCCGGGGCCTCCTCGACGCTGACGAATGGTTGCGGCCGCCACCTGGCGAGCAGCCCGAGCCAGAGCGCGGCTGCAGCGAGGGCGGTCGCGATGCGGAACCACGACCGCGGAGCCCGCAACCCGGGCAAGACGCCCCACGCGGCGCTCATTACGGACGCGCCGGTTGCGATGAGGATCGCGCGCTGCATGCCTGCCCAGGGGAGCAGCACCAGTGCCGCCAGTAGCGCGCCGGCGATGTTGCCCAGCGTGAGCGCTCCGTAGACCCTGCCGAGGTCGGCTCCCACGGATCCGGCCCGGCGGACGTGCAGGACGCCCGCGATCGGAAACACCATCCCGACGAGGAACGTGGGAACCAGCATGATCGCGAAGGCGATCGCGAAGCGGCCGAAGCTCAACGCAAGCCAGCGGCCTTCCAGCGCGAACATCCACTGCTGCGCGTGCACGACGAGCGCATTCATCGATGGAATGGTCCCGAGCGTCGCGACCACGATCCCGACCTGCACCCATCCGAAGGCGCCACGAGGGTCCTTCAGGCGGTCGAGGAACACGCGCGCGGCGGCGCTCCCCAGCGCAATCCCGACGAGGAACGCCGATAGCATCGTGACGAAAGCGTGCGTCGAGCTGCCCACCACCAGCACCAGCACGCGCGTCCAGATCACCTCCAGCGCAAGGGTCATGGACCCTGACAGCCCCACAGCGAGGAGCAGCCCGACATCGGAGCGGCTCTCCGTCGGCGCCGCTCGCTCTGGCGTCGCCGGCAAAGCGTCGCCCCGCCGCTCGAGTACGAACGCGCCGATCCCCACTGCTACGTTGACGGCAACCGCGATCCACAGCGTGGGATGAACACCCAGGGCGCGAATGAGCACGAATCCGGCGACGAGACAGCCGGCGACGGCTCCCGCCGTGTTGAGCGCATACAGCGCGCTGACCTCGGTGCCGACCTTTCCCAGGCGCGCGACGACGTCGCGCGTGATCGCCGGCAGCGTCGCCCCCATCAGCACCGTGGGGGGAAGGACGACGAGGGAGGCAATCAGCACGCGAACGAGCAGCAGAATCGGGGAACCCGGCGGCCATCGCGCAGCCGCCGCGTCGTTCAGCGGCTCGATCGCGGGCAGCACGAGCGTGCCAAGCAGCGCCGCCACGCCGACGCCGATCTCCATGAAGCCGTAAAGCCGCAGCGGCCTGGGGGTCCGGTCGACCTGGCGCCCCAAGAGCCAGGCTCCGAGCGCCAGACCGCCGAGGAACGTCGCCAGGACTGCGGCAACGGCGTACGCGGTGATGCCGAAAACGTCCCTGAGCAGGCGCGACCAGACGACTTCGTAGACGAGGCCTGCGCCGCCGGAGGCGAAAAACAATGCGTACGTGGCGATGCGCCGTGAGTTGCTCATCGGTCGCATTCAATGTAGCGCGGATACGGCACTTTTCGACAGCCAGAAAGAGCGGGGGCCGGACCTTTTCGGGCCCGGCCCCTCGCGACTTCCCGGAACGGTCGGTTTCCTAGAACTTGTGATCGACCCGCCCGTAGAAGAATCGGCCGACGAAGTCGTATCCCGGATCCGCATAGGTCAGGAACGAATCGTACAGCTTCGGTGGATGCTGGTCGGTCAGGTTGCGGACCCCGAAAGCGACGGTCGTCGCGCCGACCATGGACTTGAGCGAGTACTGCAGCAGCGCGTCGAAGGTCCATTGCGCGCTTACGTTATGCTGCGGGTACGCAAAGCCCGTCGCCGGGTCGGAGCTCCTTTGGAAGCAGAACCCGGGTCCCGTGTTGGCGCCGGCCACCAGGCCGCCGTCCGGTGCGCATTCGGTGATCGGTCCGATGAAGTGCGCCACGACGTTCGCGCCCAACCCGCCCAACGCGTATCCGACCCCGGCGTTGAACTTTACTCGCGGATTGAAGTTGGTGGAGCCGGAGGCAGTGACGGAACCCTGGCCGTCATAGTTGCCGGCACCTTTGATCACCACTCCGCTCGGGTCCGTAAAGTCGTACTTGACGAGATACGTCCCCTGGAAGCGGAAGGTGAACCGGCCATAGTCAGTCGGCAATCCGTACAGCGCGCCGAAGTCGATGCCCGTCGTGAGCAGCTTGCCCACGTTCACGTTGACGTCCGTCACGCGGATGATTCCCTTGGTCGCCGGATCGCGCACGACGTTCGAGCAGACGGAAGTATCCTGCGGCAGGCCGCCCGCGCCGTAGCACTTGTTGAGAATCAATTGGGTACCGAAGTTGCCGATGAGCTGGTCCATCGAGATCCGGTAGAAGTCGGCCGTCAGCGACAGACCCTTCACCATCCGAGGCTGGATCACCGCGCCAACGGTGAAGATGTTCGCCTTCTCCGGCTGCAGGTTCGGGGTGCCGCCGTTGACGGAGTTCACCTGCGCGACCGTCTGCCCATTGTTCCCCGTGCCAGGACCGCCGCCCTGCGTTTGTGCCGCATTGCAGCGCGCCGCCAGAGCAGCGTCGCCGTGAGTGTCGGCGCAGGGATCGTTCGACGACTCGAAGTTGCCGCCCGCTTGTCCCTGGTACAACTCGAGGATGGCGGGAGCGCGGAACGCGGTCGAGTACGTGCCGCGCAGCGTGAAGTCCCGGATCGGGCTCCACCGCCCGCCGAACTTGTACGTCACGTCGGTTCCGAACGTGTTGTAGTCGAATACGCGTGTCGCCGCCGACAGCTCGACCGTCTCTGCGTACGGCATGTTGCTGACGACCGGCACGTTCAATTCCGCGTAACCCTCGTTTACGTAGAATCCGCCACGGGTGTTCTGCGGACCGGGCGTGCCGGTGTCGCTGTCGAACCCTCCCGCGAGGATGGGATTGTACTGGAACAATCCGTACTCGTTGCGGTGCTCGTACCCGACGGCGAGCGCGGCGGGACGATCGGCGAACAGCGAGAACAGCTCGCCGCTCACGTTCGCGCCGACGATGAAGAGCTGGGTCACGCCGTAGTCGGTGCCGTTGTACGCGCCGAGCTGCTGCTGCATCGCCGGGGTGATCGTGCCCGGCGGGCCGAAGAGGTTCACGGGCGTGCAGTTGTTGGTGGGCGACGATGCCGTTCCGCAATGGGCGACGTTCTGTGAGTCGACGAAACCAGGTCCGAGGCCAGGGCCCGTCAGCACCGTATTGAGAAAGCCTTGGCTCGTCTGCGTTCCGGCCGTCCGGCCATAGTTGACCGAAGCGTCCCAGTACCAGCCACTCAGCGGTCCGGCGAAGTCGCCCAGCGTTCCGTCGACGCCCGTGACCACGCGGTAGGTGGTCACGTCGAACGCTTCGCCTCGCCCCGGCAGGTCCGTCAAGCGGCGCTGGACGCTCGACAGCGTGACGCCTGCCGGGTTGAACGGGTTTGTCGCGTTGACCGTCACACCGGCATTGAGTGTAACGAACGGCTCCGGGGCGACGAGGAAGGTGGACGAGCGCTGCACGTACGAGGCTTGCACGTACGCACGCGCGAAGTCGGAGATCCGGTACTCGCCGTTCCCGAAGAGTGAGATGCGTTGCGAGGGCGTCACCAGGTAGTTGATGGCCTGGTAGTTGAAGAAGTCGACGCTGGCGTCGCGCAGGCGCCAACCCTGCACGTACGTCGCTCCGGCCTTGCTCTGGGTCGGGTCGAAGATGATGTTGATCTTCTTCCCCGGCGCAACACCGAAGGAACTCACGAGCTGATCGCAGAACGCCTTCTGCGTGGCGGTGTTCGTGCCGCCGGCGGCGCTGCTGCAGGTATTCGGATCGATGCCGTTGATGCGCGTCTTGGGCGTGGTTCCGCTGCCGCTGAACCCTACCGTGCCGGTGGGGAAGTCGTAGCTCAGTGCATTGGCCGCCCAGTCGCGATTGCCTGCGAAGAAGGAATCCTGCTTGTAATACCCGGCGCCAACCATGAAGCTGCCGCGCTGTCCCTGCGCTCCCGCTAGGAGGTTGTAGTCGTAGACGTTCGCGTCGCCGCGCTGCGAAACGCCCGTGTAGCCGTTGACTTCGACACCGTCCATCCGCTTGCGAGTGATGATGTTGACCACGCCCGCGATCGCGTCCGAGCCGTACACGGCCGATGCGCCGTCTTTCAGGATCTCGACCCGCTCGACCGCGGCGGTGGGAATCGAGTTGAGGTCGACCGCCGTTCCCGCACCGATTCCGCCGTTGACCATGCGCTTGCCGTCGACGAGTACCAGAGTCCGTTGCGAGCCCAGGTCGCGGAGGTTGACCTGCGTCGTCCCGTCGCCGCCGTTGTTCACTTGCGTGTTCAGCGCGCTGCCGCTCTCGGGCTGCTGCTGCAGGAATTCGCCGATTGTGGAGACTCCGCTCGCGGTGATTTGCTCGCGGCTGATGACCGTGATGGGCGCCGGCGTGGTGAGGTCCTTGCGGCGAACGCGCGATCCCGTGACCACGATCTCCTCTTCACCGGCCCGGCGACCGGCCGGTGCCGTCGTATCCGCTGTGCCCGCCGGCGGAGTCTGGTCCGGCGGTGGAGTCGTCGCCTGGGCCAAGGCCGCGCCTGAGGTAGCGAAGAACGTCAGGGCGACCAACCGAAGTACTTTGTACTTCCGTTGCATGTTCAGCTCCTGTTGTTGTGGTGCTGCTTCTCCGGGGTGAAGCAGGGAACCTGGTTGTCCTCGACCGCGACTCGGCAAGGGCGACTCCGAACGGTGCGCGATCCTTCGGGTCGCATGCCCGATTTCGGCGGCGAGACTGCACGATCGGCTTTCCATCGTCAAGCCGGGCCCCCGAGGGGCGCCGTTTCGGGAACCCCGCGTACCGACACCCGCGCTCGGCGGCGCCGGTCGTGGGTCCCAAGGACCGGCACCTCTGCCAGGCAGCCGCAGCGGTGCCGCCCGCGCACTGCTGCAGTGCGCCGATCATTTCAGCTGCATGAGATGGGCCGCTGCCGGCGGCGGCGCGCTCAAAACGTCTTTCGGCCGTCAACAGACCCGCCCCCAGCGCCAGATCCCGTCGGTCAGACCTTCCTGGGCGAGGCGGGCGGACTATCGATTGGAGCGGAACACCGGGTTCGAACCGGCGACCTTCGCCTTGGCAAGGCGACGCTCTACCAGCTGAGCTAGTTCCGCGAGGCAGCGGATGATTAGCGCCCTGTGCTCGGGGCTGTCAAGGATTCCCCGTATGCCCGTGCCGCTCCGCGTCGAGCGGGCCGACTTCCTTGCAGCCCAGATCCGCCCGCCGGATCGAGCGTTGACAGCTTGGAAGGCCGTCTGTAATCTCCGCCGCCTTTTCGCACAGAGGGTTCATGTTCGACAACATCGTTGCCGCCCCGCAGAAGCTCCGGCGCGGCAGCTCGACACTGGTTTCGATTCTGCTCCACGGGGCGGCCATCGGCCTGGCCGTCGTCTTCACCTACGTGAGGGCGCACATGCCCAAGGCCGAGGCCCCGGTAGACGTGGTTTTCCGTCCCCCGCCGCCTCCCCCTCCCCCTCCCCCTCCGCCGGCCGCGCGGAAGCCGAAAACGCCTCGCCAGACGCCGAAAATCATCCCCAAGACCCCGCCGACCCAGATCGTACAGCCCAAAGAGCTACCGAAGATGGAGGAGAACCCCCCCGAGAACCTCCCCGAGGAGGTCGAGGACGAGGGTGTCGAGGGTGGCGTCGAGGGTGGGGTGGTCGGGGGAGCCGTCGGCGGGTCGATCGGAGGGACGGGGACCGGGCCCCCGCCCATGCGCATCGAGGCGGAGAGCAGCGTCATCAAGCTGGAGAAGATCAGCGGGCCCAAACCCGACTACACGCCGCAGGCCCTCGAGCACGAGGTGCACGGAATCATGGTGGTCAAGTGCTTGATCACCATCGACGGCGGCGTCCATAACTGCCGGGTGGTGCAGGGCTTGCCGTTCCTCGATCGCTCGACGGTCGCAGCACTCGAGCAGCAGAGATACAAGCCCTACCTGCTCAACGGCCAGCCCGTGGAGATCGATCTGACCTTCCGCATCCGGTTCGAGCTTCCTCAGTAGGACCACCATCGCTGCCGCGGCCGCTTCCCGCCGGCGCCGGCGGCCCGAGGATTTGACCGATGAACGAGACTGCTCGCCACACTCCGTCCCGCGCCGCCAGGGGAGTGGTCGTCTTGCTGTTCGCCGCCCTGGCTGGTTGCGCGGGCGTCGGAGCAAGCCAGCGAGGCGGCGGCGCCGCCAACATCGCTGGCGGAAAGTTCACCCCGACCGCGGCGCCCGCCGCGGCGTACGGCGCGGATCCTTCGCGCAAGTGCGGATCGAACAGGATTTCCGACGCCGTCCAGGAGGCCGCCACCGGGGCGGCTGCGAGCGCGCGCAAGCCGGCGCCCCGCGCCGACGGGCGACTCTGCGCGATCGCGGAATCGCTGCTGGCCTGGGACGACAAACAGCCTGTTCCGGACGCGCTCAGGCGGTTCCTCGCGGAGCACTTCGGGGTCGTCCAGCCGGTGGCGCGCGTGCTGGTCACCACGTTCCCTCCGCAGAGCGAGGAGGACACCGCCGACAGGATCGCGGAAGCGATCCGGGATTACCTGGGCGTAGCCTCGAACGTGCAGTACGGCCTCGCCACCTCCCGGATCCGCCAGGGGCCGATCGATAGGTCCGCCCTGGCGTCCGGCACCGCGCAGCCCGCGTCGACCAAGGCTGCCCTGGTGATGCAGGACGCGTCGCTCGAGCTGGATCCGCTGCCTCGCAAGCTCGAGCCCACCGGCCAGGCCGTCGTGAAGGGGAGGCTGCTCGGCGGGCTGCAGAACGCCAAGGTGCTGATCAGCGATACGCGCGGGAAGCTGCTGCAGCCTCCGGAGCAGAAGACCCAGCAGTTCAGCGCGCCCATCGCTTGCGAAGGGCGGACCGGCCGCATCGTGGTGGAGATCCGCGGCGAGGACCAGGGATCGCCCAAGGTGCTCGCCGACCTTCCGGTGATGTGCGGGACGGATCCGCCGACCTCGGTGGAGCTGGCCTCCGCGCAGCCGGGGGACCCGGCGCAGCAGGAGCACGCGATCTTCGACCGGATCAACCAGGAACGCACCAGCGCCAGCCTGCCTGCGCTCAACTGGGACGATCGGGTGGCCCAGGTCGCGCGCGCCGCGTCGCAGAGCGACGCGCAGGCCTCGGCAAAGGGGGGCGGGAGCGCCATCACCTCGCAGGAGGTGAGCCAGCGGATCCGGCAGGCGGGCGTCTCGTCCGCGCTCGTCCTGCAAAACCCGGGGCAGGGCGTCAGCGCTGCGGACGCGCATGACCGTTTCGCGACGAGCCCGGTGCACCGGGCGAACTACATGAGCGCCGACGCGACGCACGGCGGGGTGGGCGTGGCCTACTACGCGATCCAGGACACGCCGGAGGCGGTGGTGAACGAGATCTTCGTGCGCGAGCTGGCCGCGATCGACCTGGCGACGCTGCGCCCCAAGCTGCGCGAAGCCATCGACAAGAACCGCGCGGCCGCGGGAGCGCCCCCCTTCAAGGACGATCCGTCGCTGGAGAAGGTCGCGCAGCAGTACGCGGAGCAGCTGGCGGCGGCGAGCGGCGACATGTCCAATGCGCGCCACAGCCAGCTGGTGTCGCCCCTGTACAGGAGCTTCCGTACGGTCGACCTGCTCTCGGGACCCAAGGGGGACCCCATGGAGATCGCCGACGAGAGGACGGTCCTCACCACCAAGGAGAAGCTCGTCGGCCTCGGCCTTGCGCAGGGAAACAATCCGACGCTGGGGCCGAACACGGTCTACATGGTCCTCATCTTCGGCACGAAGAAGTAGGCGTGCCCTACCGGCTGCTGGTCGAGGTCCGGCGCGAAGACGTCGACGAGCTGGGGCACGCCGGCAACCTGGTCTACGTGCGCTGGGTGCTGGAGGCCGCGCTCGCCCACTCCACCTCGGTCGGGCTGGACCAGGCCGCCTACCTGGCGCGCCGCGAGGTATGGGTTGTCCGCAGCCACGAGATCCACTACCTGCGCCCGGCGCTGCCGGGCGAGCGCCTCGAGATCGAGACCCGCGTGGCCAGCATGGCCGCGGCGAACAGCATCCGGCAGACCCGCATCCTCCGCGCCTCCGACCGCGTCGAGCTATGCCGCGCCACCACCGACTGGGCCTTCCTCGACCTGGACCGCGGCCGCCCACGCCGCATCCCGGAGGACATCCGCTCCCGCTTCCCGATCGAGGCCGATTAGCTCTGGCCGCATGTGTTGACCGCGCCGGGCATAGGGGTCGCCACACCCCACTGTGGCTGCACATGCCGCAGATACTGATTAGCTAGACCTAGACACTCAGTATCTGGATACTCAGTACCGCAAAAATCAACCGGGTCCGAGTAGAAACCAAGTCTTTGTCACCATTCCAGCCCGAGTGGGGTATGGCGACCCCTGTGCAGGACCGCGTGACGCCGGACCCGAGCGCCGGGGAGACCAGCGGTGCCCGGCCAAATTGGAGGGCGTACCAGTCGCCCCAAACCGCGGCCCAGTGGACAAAATTTAGCCCGACTTGGCCGGGCACTGCTGGTCTCGCCGGCGCGGTCAGAACATGCGGCCAGAGCTAATCTAACGGCCTTCGCCAGTCTCGAGCGTATAGAACGCTCGTACGTAGTCCACCGCGGAAGCGATTCCGGGGATCAGGGACAAGTAGAGAAGCGTCAGCCCCACGGTATGGAAGTCCGTCACCACGGTCCCGAACAGGTAGTCGATCGCGAAGTGGTAGTGGACCATCAGGGCGATGATCCCGGAGAGCTGCAGCGAGGTCTTCCACTTCCCTCCCCGCGAGGCGGCGATCTCCAGGCCCTCGCTCATCGCGATGGTGCGCAGGCCGCTGATGAGCAGCTCGCGCGCCAGGATGATCACCACCACCCAGACGGGCACCCGCCCCAGCCGCACCAGCATCACCAGCGCCGAGAGCACGATGATCTTGTCCGCCAGGGGATCGAGGAACTTGCCCAGCGTGGTCACCTTGTTCGACACCCGCGCCAGCCACCCGTCCAGCCAGTCCGAGATCGCCGCTGCCGCGAAGACCAGCGCGGCCAGGAAGCTGTTGCGCCGGCTCTCGTAGGAGAGCAGCGCCAGGAAGACCGGGATGCAGGCGATCCGCCCCAGCGTCATTAGATTGGGCGCGTTGAGCAGCTCCTCGCGAAGCCGCTCGCGGCGGGTCTTGCGCCGCTGCGGAGGAGGCGCGACCTGTAGCACCGGCGTTGCCGGAGGATGGGGCAGGACCTGCGACTCCACTTCCTATCTCCCGTCCGGGGCGTCGACCAGCGCGCTGCCCTCGCCGGCGAGCTCCAGCGCCACTCCGAGCTCCGGCGCCTCCTCCACGATGGGCACCACGCGCGGCTGGATGAGCGGCCCGTGCCAGCCGACCAGCTGATCCATGGGGATGCGCAGCGGCTCGCCGCGCGTCAGCTCCACCGCCTTCGGCTCGCCCGCGGTGACGAGCAGGAGCTTCCCGCGGCCGCGCATGTGCACCAGGTGCAGATCGTGCCCGGTCTTCGAGGGCACGCGGCCGTTCTCGAACACGATCGACTCTTCGAAGGCGAACAGGACTTCCTCGCGGAAGTAGGCCGGCTCGTCGCCCAGCTCCAGCGCGGTGAACACGCGGCCCTCGCGGGAGATGACGAAGCGTCCTTCTCCCGAGGCGCGCAGCATCCGCCGGGCGCCCTCGCCGAACGGCTTGTCGGTGGGTCTGCCGCGGAAGCGCTTCAGCTCGGGCTTGAGCGAGAGCTGGCCCCAGCTGGCCACCAGGCCGTCGAGCCGCGTCAGCATCTCGCCGCGCACCTGGATCAGCACCTCCCTGGAGCCGATGCCGAACCCGCCCTCGCGGTTCGGGATGGAGAGGCGGCGGGTGGTGGTGTAGGCGGCCAGCTCGCTGGGCTCCTCGACGTCCGGCGTCTCGTTCGCCGCCCCCGCGGCGGAAGCGCCCGGCGCCACCCGTCCGATCGCGGTCCCCGACGCGGGCGCGGTCGCCACCCAGGTGCCCGCCGGCGCGCGCTCCTGGGCGGGTGCGGACTTTTCCTCGGTGGCGGGGCGGAACGGGCGGGCGTCCTCGAGCGAGTCTTGCGCCTTCTGGGCCACCTCGCGCAGGGGCGAGGCTCCCAGCTGCTCCTCCATCCGCTGGACCATGGCCGAGTTGCCGGCCTTGAGGAACCACTCGCGGGCCCGGGCCAGGTCGCCCTTCTGCGCCAGCGCCAGGCCCAGGTAGTTCTGCGCCTTGCGGTGGTCGGGGGAGAGATCGAGCGTGGTCTCGAAGCAGCGGGCCGCGTCGTTGGCCGCGCCGAGCTTCAAGAAGACCAGGCCGAGATTGACCCGCAAGGTCGGGTCCGCGGGGTGGTCCTCGATCAACCCGCGGTAGATCGCCTCCGCCTTCTCCAGCTCCCCCAGCTTGAAGAGCGAGAGCCCGAGGAGGTTGCGCGCCCGCTGGTTGCGCGGCTTGTAGCGCAGCGCCTTCTCCAGGATCTGCCTCGACTTGCCCGCGTCCCCCCGCTGCAGCGAATCGGACGCCTCCGCCAGCGCGCGGTCGAATTCCTGGTTCTCCGCCAGGTCCGCGTCGTCTTCGAAGAGCCCGCCCTCGTCCAGCGCGCGCGGCGTGGAGGCATCCATCACGGAGCGCCCTGCGCCGCCGCGGGTGCGGGCGCGGATTCGGCCAGGGTCCGCTTCGCGGCGCGCTTGAGCTGGTAGTAGTAGGCGAGCACCTTCTTCACGTACAGGCGGGTCTCCTCGAACGGCGGGACGCCCTTGTATCTCCGCACGGCGTCGGGTCCGGCGTTGTACGCCGCCAGCACCAGCACCATGTCGCCCGCGAACTCGTTGGCGAGCTGCCGCAAGTAGCGCGTGCCGCCCATGATGTTCTGGGCGGGATCGACGGGATCCTCGACGAACATCTGCCCGGCCGTGTCCGGCATCAGCTGCATCAGGCCCACCGCGCCCTTGTGCGAGATGGCCGCGGTGTCTCCGGCGCTCTCCACCGCGATCACCGCCCGGATCAGCTCGGCCGGGATGTTGTAGATCTTCGCCGCCCGGTCGATCTCGTCGGGCGGCGCATCGCTGCGGCGCTCCCACCACTGCGCGGGCCGCTTCTCCTTCGCCGCTTGCGGCTCGGGGCTGGCGGCCGGCCCGGAGGGGGCCAGGTTCCGCGGCGGCTTGCGGGTCTTCTCCGGCGGAGCGTCCTCCACGTGGTAGACGCCGTCCTTGTCGACCCAGGAATGCAAGGGTCCGGCGCGCACGGCCACCGGGGCCGCCAGCAGGAACGCTGCAGCGAGGACGGAACGCGCCATCTTCGATCGAAACGATAACAAGTCTGCGAGCCGGCGAGCAAATCCCCGCACGGGAGGCTGTCCTATTCCAGGCCTGTGCCGGTCTGCTGGAAAGTCGTACTCGCGCGCACCCACGCAGCGCTTTCCACGGCGCGTCGAGTTAGGCTGCCCGCAAGCATGCGTCACCAATCTGACTTCCTGATCCTGGGAAGCGGCATCGCCGGGCTCTCGTTCGCCCTGCGGGCGGCCAGGCATGGGTCGGTCACCGTTCTCGCCAAGCGGGGGCGGTCGGAGTCGAACACCGCGCATGCGCAAGGCGGCATCGCGGCGGTGCTGTCACCCCTGGACAGCGTCGAGCAGCACGTGCAGGACACCCTGATCGCCGGTGCCGGCCTGTGCCGCGAGCGCGCCGTGCGCGTCGCCGTCGAGGAAGGGCCCGCCCGGGTACGGGAGCTGATCGAGCTGGGCGCCGAGTTCACCCGCGACTCGACGCCGCTCGGCTACCACCTGACCCGCGAGGGAGGCCACTCGCAGCGCCGGGTGCTGCACGCCGCCGACCTGACCGGCCGCGAGGTGGAGCGCGCCCTGCTCGCCGCGGCCGATCGCGCGGGCATTCGCGTCGCCGAAGAGCAGGTCGCCATCGATCTCGTCACCGCCGCGAAGCTCGGCGCCGGCGGCCGGGATCGGGCCCTGGGCGCCTACGTGCTCGACGCGCGCACCGGCGAAGTCCACGTCCACCTCGCCAAGGTGGTGGTGCTGGCCACCGGAGGAGCCGGGAAGGTCTACCTCTATACGACCAACCCGGACGTGGCGACCGGCGACGGCCTGGCCATGGCGCACCGGGCGGGCGGCGCGATCGCGAACCTGGAATTCATCCAGTTCCACCCCACCTGCCTCTACCACCCGCAGGCGAAGAACTTCCTCATCTCGGAGGCGCTGCGGGGCGAAGGCGGCATCCTGCGCAACTCCGCGGGCGAGCGCTTCATGGAGCGCTACGACCCGCGCCGCGAGCTGGCTCCGCGCGACGTGGTGGCCCGCAGCATCGACTCCGAGCTGAAGCGCCGGGGCGACGACTGCGCCTTCCTCGACATGACGCACCTGGGGAAGGGATTTCTGGTCGAGCACTTCCCGCACATCTATACGACCTGCCTGGCCTTCGGGATCGACATGGCCCAGGTGCCGATCCCGGTGGTGCCCGCCGCGCACTACGTCTGCGGCGGGGTCTGCACGGACCTGCGCGGGCAGACCACCATCCCCGGGCTGCTCGCCATCGGCGAGGTGGCCTGCACCGGCCTGCACGGCGCCAACCGGCTCGCCTCGAACTCGCTCCTCGAGGGCCTGGTCTTCGGCCACCGCGCGGCGCAGTACGCCGCGGAGCTGGCATCGACCGATCTCCCGGCGCTCCGGGTGCCCGACTGGAACCCCGGCCACGCGGTGCCCCCCGAGGAGGGCGTGATCGTCAAGCAGAACTGGGACGAGATCCGCGGCCTGATGTGGAACTACGTCGGCATCGTGCGCACCGACAAGCGCCTGGCGCGCGCGCAGCGCCGGCTCGACAACCTGGTGGGCGAGATCCAGGAGTACTACTGGGGCTACCTCGTCACCCGAGACATCGTCGAGCTGCGCAACCTCGCCGACGTGGCCCGCCTGATCGTGGCCTGCGCGCAGGAGCGGCAGGAGAGCCGCGGGCTGCACTACACCCTCTCCTGGCCGGGCGCCGATCCCTCTTGGGTGCGCGACACGGTGCTGGTCCGCGGCAAGCCCGCGCCGGACGCCTGGCCCCGCCCTTAGTCCTTCCACAATCCGTTTTCGATGTCGGATTCCGTTCAGCCGCCAAGGAGCTGCTTGCAAATCCCGGCGAGGAGGAGCGCTTCGCATGCCGGGAGGATCGACATGGCCCCTCGATTTGCAGCCGCCGCGCTGGCGCTCGCTTGCGCGTGCAAGACCGCCGGAATGCAGGAAGGAACCCAAGACCGTGGGACGGGGAGTGCCTCCGCGAGCGGCCAGGCGGCGATCGTCGAAGAGAACGCGAGGCAAATGCTGGCGCAGGGCCGCGAAGTGTTCCGCGACGACACGTTCGGAAGCGAGGACTTCTTCGGCGGATCGCTCGGGCTGCACCGGGCGATCGCCGGCCAGAAGAACGGAGGCGTGGGAGGCGGCGTCTCGCCGAAGACGGCGTTGTCCGTCGGCCTCAAGGTGGACGCCGAACGAGTGCCGGCCCCGGTCGCCAGCGGCATCAAGAGCGGGGCGGTGAGCCTGGACGATCCGGCGAACACGCTCGCGCTCTTGAAGGCCAACGCGGTGGTCGGGGTGAAGGGCATCTTCCAGGGCGACCGCCTGACCTCGCTGGGCATCACCTGCGCGTTCTGCCATTCGACCGTGGACGACTCGTTCGCTGCCGGCATCGGCCGGCGGCTCGACGGTTGGCCCAACCGCGATCTCAACGTCGGCGCCATCGTCTCCCTCTCGCCGGACCTCTCCGCCTTCACCAAGCTGCTCGGCGTGGACGAGCCGACGGTGCGCAAGGTGCTGGCGAGCTGGGGGCCGGGAAAGTTCGACGCCGAGCTGAACCTCGACGGGAAGGCGTTCCGGCCCGACGGGAAGGCGGCCGCCACGCTCCTTCCGGCCGCGTTCGGCCTGGCCGGGGTGAACCTGCACACCTATTCGGGCTGGGGATCGGTCACCTACTGGAACGCCTACGTGGCCAACAACGAAATGTACGGAAAGGGCTTCTTCTTCGATCCGCGCCTGGACGATCGCGAGAAGTTCCCGGTCGCGGCGCGCGCCCGATTCGGCCACCGCCAGAGCCCGGGCGACGATCGCATCACCTCGAAGCTGGCCGCCCTGCACTTCTACCAGCTGGCGATCCCCGCGCCTTCGCCTCCCGACGGTTCCTTCGACCGTGCCGGGGCAGGCCGCGGCAAGGCGATCTTCGAGGGCCGGGCCAGGTGCGCCACCTGCCACGTCCCGCCGCTGTACACGGAACCCGGCTGGAACATGCACCGGGGATCGGAGATCGGCGTGGACGATTTCCAGTCAGCGCGCTCGCCCGACGGCCGCTACCGCACCACACCGTTGCGTGGCCTCTTCACGCGCAAGAAGGGCGGCTTCTACCACGACGGCCGGTTCGCCGATTACGCGGCGGTCATCGATTCACTACGACAGCTTCTTGCGCCTGGGCCTGGACTCGAGAGAGAAGGCGGACTTGCAGGAGTTCCTCAAGTCGCTGTGACGGCTTCCTCGACCACCACCGGATCGTCCTGCTCCGAGAAGATGGGCTTCCCGTCGATCTCGAGCTGGTGGCCGGAGCGCAGCGCCTTGGTCAGCAGATAGCGCCGGTCGAACTCGTTGGGCGGGATCACGTGCGGGATGCGCTTGGTGACGTTCACGCCGTACCGCTTCAGCTGGGCGATCTTGTCCGGGTTGTTGGTCATCAGCTGGATCGATGCCACGTTGAGGCTGGCCAGCATGTGCGCCGCCACTTCGTAGTCCCTCTCGTCGTCGCGGAACCCCAGCGCCCGGTTCGCCTCGACGGTGTCCAGGCCCCGGTCCTGCAGCGCGTAGGCGCGGATCTTGTTGCGCAGCCCGATCCCGCGCCCCTCCTGGCGCAGGTAGAGCAAGAGCCCGCGGCGCATCGAGCTGAGCCGGCGCAGCGCGACCTCCAGCTGATCGCGGCAATCGCAGCGCAAGGAGCCCAGCGCGTCGCCGGTCAGGCACTCCGAGTGGAGACGGGTCGGCAGATCAGACGCGCCCATTGCGTCGCCGTGCACCAGGGCGACGTGGTCCTTCCCGTCGCGGTTGTTCCAGAAGGCGACGATCTGGAAGCGGCCGAATCGGGTGGGCAGCTCGGCCACGGCATCGACCTTCACGCAGATCCGGTGCGGCCCGAAGCCGCCGCAGTCGTGGTCCTTGTCCCGCTCGGGCAGATCTTCCAGCCGAGCGACGCGCTGCAGTCCCGTGCACGGGGATGGAGAGGTCATGCGGGCGATTCTAAGCATTTCTCCAGGCGCCGGCTTGCTTTACGGCACCTCAATCGTCGCGGTCGTGTCCCCCGTGCTTGCCTTCCTTCCAGGCGGCGCGCTCGGCCTTCTCGCGCTCCTTCCACGCCCTGCGCTCGGCCTTCTCGCGCTCCTTGCGCTCGCGGCGGGCGCGCTGCCACTCCTCGCGGTGAAGCCGGCGGTACTGCCCGGGCGGCATGCGCACCAGCGCCACCGGCACCCGGGCGGGCGCGACCCACACCCACTGCCCGCGGTGATCGTGGGTCCTGTACCAATGCGGCCCGCGCCGCACCCAGTACCAGCCGTCGACGAAGTACACCTCTTCGTCGAGCTCGCTCACCACCCGCACGCCGGGCTGCACCACGACCATCGGCGGCAGCACGGCGGGCAGTCCCATCGTAATCTGCATCTGGAACTGGGCTCGCGCAGGCGTGGCCAAAAGCCACAGCGCGAGCAGGCTTCCGGAGACGATCCGCATGGACGCCACGATGCGCGAGCCACCGCGCCACCGCAAGGAAGAGTTCGCGCGCAGCGGTGGGGAAACCTGCGTCAGCGTCGCCTGTCCTTCTCCGGGTGGAGCAGGTTCCACTTGAATTCCATCTTCCCCAAGGCCCCCGCGACCACCATGTCGGCCTCGGTGGCGGTGAAGGCGGGCGGCGCGGACTGGCCCGGGAAGTGGATCACGTAGGCGACCGAGTAATCGTCGAGGTACGGATAGAGGGCGCGAAGCTCGGCGTTGAAGGGCCGCTCGATGCGCTCGATCCGCTGCGGCTCGACCTGCCCCAGGCCCAGGTTGAGCGCGATGCGCCACACCGAGCCTCTCTCGTTCCAGTCGTTGGACGGCTTGTCCGGAGTATAGAAGACGGCGAACACGGTCGGCGTGGCGGCCTGGGCGCGCAGCCGTTCGCGGGTGCGCTGCGCCTCGTCGGGCAGCTCGGCCCGCATCTCGGAGATCTTCTTCGCCTGGGCGTCGACGAACTCCGGGGAGAGGTACACGATCCGGCAGAACCCGCGGGTCTCGAGGCCGCTGTAGAGCGCCACGTTGCGGGTCCACTTGAACAGCACCTGGCCGTATTCCCCTTCCAGCTGCGGCTCCGGGAACGGCAGCGTCCTGCACCCTCCGAGTACCGCAAGCAGCGCGAACGAGGCGAGCGCGGTTCGAGGCCGCCGGCCGATCCTCACGGAAAGTCCCTCCTCCGGAACAGCGACCGCAGAGGCACGCCGGCGGCCTCCACCGCCGCCCGGCCGCCCTCCTCACGATCGACCAGGGCCACCACTCCGCGCACGTCCAGCTGCTCGATGCGGCACCGCTCCACGGCCTTGACCGTGCTCGCTCCGGTGGTCACCACGTCCTCGAGGACGCAGACCCGCGCCCCGAGGGGCAGGCCCTTCTTCCCCTCCACCCACTGGTTGGTGCCGTGCCCCTTCGCCTCCTTGCGGACGTAGAACGCCGCTATCGGCTGGCCGGCGAGGAAGCTGGTGAGGCTCACGGCGCTGGCGATCGGGTCCGCCCCCATGGTGAGCCCGCCCACCGCCTGCACGTCGGGCACCAGCGCGCGCACCTCGGCCAGCGCCAGGCGGCCGACCAGGTAGTGCCCTTCGGCGGAGAGGGTGGCCTGCTTGGTGTCGAGGTAGAAGTCGCTCTCGCGGCCGCTGGACAGGATCACCTTGCGCTTCTCGTACGCCAGCCGCGTGAGAAGCTCCAGCAGACGGTCGCGCTCGCTCACGCGCCCTTCCCGGTGGCCGCGCGCCCTTGCACTCCGCGCGCGCGCTCGTCGAGCCAGCCGATCAAGTCGCGGAACACCAGGTCGCGCTCGGGCTCGTGGAACAGCTCGTGGAGCAGGCCGTCGTACTGCTTGCGCTGCTTGTCCTTGCTGGTCGCGTGATCGAAGAACTCGCGGCCCGCGGCCGGGTCGGCGATCGGATCGGCGCCGCCGGCGAGCAGCAGGAAGGGGGTGACGAACTCGGTCGCGCGCCGCAGGCAGGTCTCCTGGGCGGCGCTGGACTCGGTGAACCAGCGGGGCGTGGCGATCTGCTGGTAGAGCGGGTCGGCCCGGGTCGAGTTCTGGATGGCCACGTCGCGGGTGAGCTGCTCGGGTTTGAGCTCGTTGCGCATCGGCAGCGAGGGCAGGACGTTCGCCAGCAGCCGGCCGGCCAGGATCTTCAGCGGCGAGACCCGCAGCTTGAGCCGCAGGTACGGCGAGGAGAAGACCGCCCCGCGCACGGCCTCCGGCTTGTCGAGCAGATAGCGGATCCCGATCAGCGCGCCGTGGCTGTGGCCGACGAAGAACATCGGCCGCCCTTGCGCCTCCTCGCGCACCCGGGCGAGGAAGACGTCCAGATCCTGGAGGTACTCGTCGAAGGAATCCACGTGTGCGCGCTTCCCGCCGCTCTGCCCGTGGCCGCGGCAGTCGAACAGATGCACGGCGTACCCCGCAGCGCAGAGCGCGCGGGTGACCTCCTCGTGCCGGCCGAGGTGCTCGGCATATCCGTGGAGGACCACCACGTGCGCCACCGGAGTCCCGGCGGGCCGGGCGGCGTGGCGGAAGAGGCGCAGGCCGTCGCGCGTGCTGAAGAAACCCTCGTCGATCTGCGGATCCGGCAAGCGCTCCCTCCGGCGCGGAAAAACCACGGCATCAGCGCGCAGTCAAGGAACGAAGCTTCTCCTCCAGCTCCGCGCGCACGCGCTCGTCGCCGGGCTCCGGGGAACGCGCCTCCTGCTCCCGGGCAGCCGCCTTCAGGCGGCGGTCGCGCTTGCTCCGCGGCGCCCGGGAAAGGCGCGCCAAGGCGTGGCGGAACGCATCCGCCGCCTCGTCCCGGCGGCCGGAGGCGAGCAGCGCGTCCCCGAGGTGGCCGAGGATCACCGGGTCGCCGGGAGAGAGGCGGTCGGCGCGGCGCAGCTCCTCCAGGGCGGCATCGACGCGTCCCTGCTTGAGCAGGCAGAACCCCAGCGAGTCCGCGATCGCTCCGTCGTCGGGACGCAGCTCCACCGCGCGGCGGAGGAGACCTTCGGCCTCGCGCAAGTCACCGCCCTGCTCGGTCATCACGTAGCCGACGTAGTTCAGCGCGCCGGCGTGCGCGGGGGCCGCCGCCAGCACCTTGCGCATGGCGGCCAGCGCGTCGGGGATCCTCCCCGCGCGGTCCAGGGCCGAGGCGCGCGCGTAGAGCAACGCGGGGGCGTCGGGGTATTTGCGCGCGGCTTCCTCCAGCAGCTCGACGGCGGCCGGCAGGCGCCCGGCGCGGTCGAACGCCTCCAGGAGACCCAGCGCGACGCCCTCGTCGCGCGGGTCCGTGGAGAAGAGGGCCTTCATCCGGCGCGCCGCCTCCGCGGTCTCTCCGGCCCGCCCCCGGGACAGGGCGGCTTGCACGCGCGTGTCGAGCAGGAGCTGGGCCGGATCGGGGGCGAGGAAGGCGGGGCCATCCGCGACGGCCGAGAGGACTGCTTCCCGCGGGCGGCCCGGCGAAGCCAGCGCGCGCTCGAGCTGCTCGAGCGCCTGGGCGGCCTCGCGATGCCGGCCCCGGTCCTCGAGCGCCAGCGCCCGGTAGAAGGACAGCTCGGGGTGGGCGGGAAAGAGGCGCAGCGCGGCCTCCAGCGCCGCCTCCGCTTCCGCCGGGCGGTGGGCGCCGAGGAGCGGCACCGCCACCCGGAAGAGCGCGGCCCCCAGCTCGCGGCGCTCGTCCTCGCCGGCGCCCGCCGCCGCGGTGGCCAGCGCCCGCAGCTTCTCCAGGTGCGCCGAGGCGACCTCCAGCTCGCCCTCGGCGAGCGAGAGTCGCGCCAGGGCCGAGAGCACCTCGGGAGAATCCGGCTGCCGCGCGAGAAGACGCAGCTGCAGCTCGCGCGCCTCCGCCCAGCGCCGCCGCGACTCCAGGAAGGCGGCCCGGGCGGCGAGCGTCTCGTCCGTGTCCGGACGCAGGGCCGAGGCGCGGGCGAAGGCCTCCTGCGCCCCCGCGTCGTCCTGCCGGTCGGCCATGGCGCGCGCCACTTCCAGCCAGGCGTCCGCGGCCTCCGTTCTGAGATGTGCCGCTTGCCAGCCACCGTCGGAGGCGGACTCGCCGGGACGCGCATCGGCACCGGCGCGCTCCGCCGCCGCCGCGAAATCCTGCGCTGCGCCCGCGGCCGCCGGCAGGTCGCCCCCCGCGATTTCCACGCGGACCAGGTCGCGATAGGCGTCCGGGTCCTGCGGGTCCGCCGAGATGGCCGACTTGAGATGTACGCGGGCCTCGTTGGCCCGGCCGCCGGCGAGCGCGACCCGGGCCGCTAGCACGTGGGCCGGCGCGTAGCGCGGATCGCGATCGAGCGCGCTGCCCAGCTCGCGCTCCGCGTCGGCCACCCTGCCCTGCCGCAGCAGCTCCTCCGCCAGCAGGGTGCGCAAGTAGCCCGACTCAGGGTCGTAGAGGAGCGCTTCCCGCAGCTCCCGCGCGGCGGTCTCGTGATCGTCGCGCTCGCGGGCGAGCAGCGCGGTGAGCACGTGCTGGTGCGCGCGGGCACTGACGTATCGCCGGGGCTCGGTATCGCCCGCCGGCGCCTCGGGGGACGCCGCCGCGGGCGCGGCCGGCGGCCGCTGCGTCCCGGCGCAGCCCGCGAGCAGCAGCGCAAGCGCTGCGATCCGTCGCTTCGGAGTCACCCGCTCGATGGCCGTATGGTCGCGCGCCGTAGTCCGCGCGACGCGCGCGCGGCCCACCAATCAGGTCCTCCCTCCCAGCTCGGCCAGCTGCGCCCGGCCGGCGTCGGGAGAGAGCTTGAAGATCATCTGGCCGCCCTCGTCGAAGTCGAGCTCGAAGAGGCCGCGACCGGTGAGCTGGCGCATCTTCGCCTGCGCCTCCGCGCTGGGGAGGCCGCTGGCGCGGGCCACCTGGTCGAGCGCCACCCGCCCGCCGTTCTTGCGGGCGAGCGACGTGGCGAGGTCGGTGAAACCGCGATCCTCGTTCTCGCGCTCGAGCTTGCCGCGCCGGCTGCCCGCCGCCATGAGCAGCACGCCGGCGGCCACGGGCAGCGCGCCCAGCACCAGCACCGCGAGCAGGTTCGAGAACGTGCCGCCCTGCCCGCGCAGGAGCGGGCCGATGAACACCAAGCCTCCGAGCCCGCCGAGCACCAGGAGGACGACCCCGCCGAAGAACAGGATCCCGCCCGTCTTCATCGCTCGCTCCTACCGGTCGAAGGAGACCTTGGGGACCGCCTTCGCCGAAGCCTCGGCCTTGAAGTAGTCCTTCTGGGCGGGGAATCCGCCGATGCGCGCCCACCATGCGCCGGGGATCCCCCGCACGTCGCTGTTGTAGACCTGCACGGCCTCGTTGTAACGGTTGCGCGCGACCGCCAGCCGGTTCTCGGTGCCGGCCAGCTCGTCCATCAAGCGCTGGAAGTTCGCGTCGGCCTTGAGCTGCGGATAGTTCTCGGTCACCACCAGGAGGCGCGAGATGGCGGAGTCGAGCTGGTTCGAAGCCGCGATCTTGTCCGCCCGCGAGCCGGCCCCCACCATCGCCGCGCGCGCGTTGGCGATGTTGTCGAACACCGACTTCTCGTGGCTCGCGTAGCCCTTCACCACCTCGACCAGGTTGGGGATCAGGTCTGCCCTTCGCTGCAGCTGGTTCTCCACCTGCCCCCAGGCGGCCTCGACCTGCTGCTCCTCGTTGACGATGCGGTTGTAGCCGCACCCCGTTGCCAGCGAGAAGAGGACGATGGGAAGCCATCGGCGCGTGCGCATGGAATGCCTCCGGAAAGCGGTGGAACGATAACACGCCGGCCCCCTCAGGGCTTCTTATTTGGTTGGTCCGACGGCTCGCCGGAGTTGACCGCCTTGCCACGAACACACGCTCTTCGATCCGGCGCCTCCGGCGCCTCCACAAGGGAGGAGCTCGGCGCCAGATTGCAGGTAACGCAGACCCCCGGGCCTCTGCGCGGCCTAGGGTGTCGGCTGGCCGAGCAGGTCCAATTGCCGCGTGGCCGCTCCTAACGCGGCGCGTCCCGGCCCAGAACAAGTCGAGGCACGTAACGATCGCGCTCGCTCCATGAACGCGCGCCCGTAGATCTTCTCTGCCGCGTGCTGATTGTGGCTACGGCACAGCAGCCGGATGCGATCTTCATCGTGCAGATGAGTGAGGGCGAATCCGTCGACGTGTTCGAATTCCAGGTTGCCCGTGGCCGGGCACCTGCGTCCTCGCTCGTCTACGAGCGTGCAACGCCCGAGCATCGCCCGCGGTCGCGCTCGTAGACCTTCCGCTTGATCGCGTCCGGGATGTGGCGGGAGGACGCTTCCACCTTCACGGCTGCGGCGGACGGCTGCCGAGGTTTCCGACCGACCCCGAACCGCTCCTTCTTCACGTCCTCGATCAGCAGATCGAGCGCCCTGTCCACGATGCAGGCCAGGTCTCCATCCGGAACACGGTGCCGGAGCAGGTCCTGTGCCTGTCGGAGCTTGTCGTGAAGTTCCTGGTCGCGGTGAACTCCACCCGGTACGTCTTCTCTGCAAGCGGCGCGATGGCGCGCCGATGGTCTTCTCGCCTGGGCGGCCTTGCGGGGGCCGGATCCAGGGCGAGAGCAAGCGGTTCCGCCGGCGCTGGAGCGGGCCGCTCCGGGAGCTTCCGGATCGTGGACGCGACCGCGGGCTGCGGCGCCAGACGCGCGACCAACTCCTCGATCCCGCGCTTCGTCTTGCCTGCCGCCTGGGCGAGCACCTCGCAGTGATTCTCGGCTGTCAGGTGCGGTGCGAGCAGGCGCAGTCCGGTCAAGTGGACTTGCCCGGACCGCGTTGCCTCGATCATGCCGGCAATCGCCTCGCTGCGCGTGCCACCATGATCCGGCTGTAAGCGGCGTCCTCGGAGAACCGGAGCTCGCCGACGCAGTACGCGAACATGGAGGGAAATGCGCATTCGAGGTACAGCTTCCGCTCGTCGATCGCGCTCAGATGCACGAGGAGGTCTGCCTCCGTGCGACAGGAGTGGTCGGCCAGCTCGCGCGTCCGGGCGAGGAGATCCGGATCGCTGAGCAATGCTACGGTTTCGAGTGAGTTGATCATGCACGTTTGGTAGCACGGCCGTTTTTCCAATCTCTGCGCCGGCCGCTGGCGCGCTGGATGGCGCGATGAAGCGTCGCCTGTGCCGGAGCCACGTGCGTCAACCTGTTCCAGAACGGGCCGCGGCGCGTCAATCCGGGTGGCCCAGAGCCCAGTGCTGCCGACCGGACTCCCATGCGACCTGCAATCTTCGCCTGACTGGGCTTGGCGCTCCCCCGGAAAGCAAAACGGAGATCCACGCCACTCATGCTCGGACGTGGAATTCACGATCGCGACTCGGCGTCGCCCCAGGCGCACGAGGCGAGAAGTGACGAATCATGAGAGCTCGCTCCCCTCGACCCCCCAACAGATCACGGTCAACTGAACAGCGCGCTCGGGTTAGTTCGACGCACGCAGGTAGGCAGTCACGAAATCTTTGGCCGCGCGGGCGGCGTCGGGCAGGGGCTTGCCCAGGGCGAGCCCGGCGGCCAGCGCGCTGGCCAGCCGGCAGCCGGTGCCGCGCGCTCCGGATCCGGGGATGCGCGCGGCCGAGAGGCGCGTGCAGGAATCGGCCGTGCAAAGCACGTCCACCGCCTCGGCGCCTTCCGCGTGGCCACCCTTCACCAGCGCCGCCTGTGCCCCGCGCCGGACCAGCTCCCGGGCGGCCCGCTCCAGGGCCGCGGCATCGCGCGGCTCCTCCGAGAGACCGAGCAGGACGCGCGCCTCCGGGGCGTTGGGTGTCAGCACCGCGTGCGGCCAGAGGGAGGAGTACGCAGCGGCGGCGGTCTGCGGCCCGCCCTGGAAGAGCGCGGCGCCGCTCGAGGCCAAGAGCACCGGATCCACCACCGCGGGAAGCCCGGCGTCGGCGAGCAGCCCGGCGATCGCCCGGGCCATGGCCGCCGTCCCCACCATTCCCACCTTGATGGAGCGGACCGGCTCCTCCTCCAGGAGCGCCTGCGCGGTCTGCAGCGCGAGCGCGGGCGCGAGGGGCTGGAAGCCGTGCAGGCGGCGGGTGGTCTGCGCGGTGAGCGCCGTGGCGATGCACAAGGGGCGAGCGCCGGCGGCGCGGATGGCCTCCACGTCTGCGAGCAGACCCGCACCCCCGCTCGGATCGAGGCCGGCGAGGACGAGCACGCAGGGAGTCGCGGAGGAACCCACGGCGCTTTCTAACCCGCGGACGCCCGGGCCGCCTCGACCAGCGCGCGATAGAGCGCCCGGTGCTCGGGCCCGGCCATCAGCTCGGGGTGCCACTGCACGCCGAGCGCGAAGCGATCGGGCAGCTCGATCGCCTCGATCACCCCGTCCGGGGCGACCGCCGAGACGACGGCGGGGCCGGCGTCGCGCACTGCCTGATGATGCGTCGAGTTCACCTGCACGATGTCCGCGCCCACGATCCCCGCCAGCCTGGTCCCTGCGACGATGCGCGCGGAGTGGCCGGGCTGGCGCAGATCGATTTTCTGCTCGTGGTCGGAAGCGCCGGGCACTTCCTCCCGGATGTCCTGCCAGAGCGTGCCGCCCAGCTCGACTGCGAGGAGCTGCATGCCTCCGCAAACGCCCAGCACCGGCTTGCGCGCCTCCAGCGCCGCGCGAAGGACGGCCTGCTCGAACCGGGTCCGACCCTGCTTGAGCGGGCCCAGCCGCCGGTGCGCCTGCGCCCCGTACGCTTCCGGCGGCACGTCGAACGCCCCGCCGGTCACCACCACGGCGTCGCACAGGGCCACGGCTTCCGCCGCCGCGCCATCTTCCTCGTCGTATGGCAGGATCACCGGGAGGCCGCCCGCGCCCAGGACCGCGTCGACATAGGCCTGCTTCAGCTCGTACTGGGGCAGCGCGGGCCGCGCGGGGCGCGGCACGGTCTCGCCCAGGTCCGGCGTCAGCCCCACCACCGGCCGGCGGCGGTCAGCCACGCGCGAACGCCTCCGCCAGGGCGCGCGCCGCCGATTCCGGGTCCGCCGCGTGGCACAGCTCGCCGATCGCCGCGGCGCAAGCGGCCCCGGCGCGCGCGACTTCCGCCGCGGATCCGGCGGTGAGGCCGCCGATCGCCACCACCGGCACCGGAGCGGCCCGCCGGACGGCGCGCTCCAGCCCGGAGAGACCGTGGGGCGGCGGAAGGGGCGCGCCCGGCTTGGAGCGGGTCTCGAAGACGGGCCCGAACCCGATGTAGTCCGCCCCCGCGGCCAGCGCCGCGTCGATTTCCGCGTCGGAATGGGTGGAGACGCCGATCACCGCATCGGCGCCCAGGACCTCTCGCGCCGCCGCCGGAGGGAGGTCGTCCTGCCCGAGGTGCGCGCCGTCGGCACCCGCGGCCCGCGCCACGTCGGGACGGTCGTTGACCAGGAGCAGCGCGTCCCGCTGGCGGCAGATCGCGGCAGCCTCCCGGGCCACCTCCACCAGCTCGCGCGCGGAGAGCGCCTTGAGCCGCAGCTGGACGGCGCTCGCGCCGCCGCGCAGGAACGCCTGCACCAGCTCGAGCGGAGGGCGCGCCGCCGAACCGTCGACGATCGCGTACAGGCCGCGCAGCCGCGCGAGCCGACGCTCCTTGAGCTGCCGGGCAGGCACTGGCCCTTTACCATAGCGCACGATGTGCTATGTTACTCCGCCCTTTCCAAGGAGCCCTGAAGTGGCGGAAAAGCAGCACGACCTTTCCTCGAAGTACCTCGATCGCCGGGTGGTCGAGCGCTACATCAAGAAGGGCCTTCTGGACGAGAAGGAGTACGCGCGCCTGCTCAAGGCCCTGCCCGACCTGTCCGAGAAGGCCGCCAAGGTGGAGACCGATTTCAGCTCCGCCGACGAGCTGGGCCCGGCGCGGTAGCGCCCCGCAAACGGTCCCCCGGGAGGTGCCCAGGTGATCCGCGCCGCGCTGGGGTTGCTCGCGGTCCTCGCCGCCGCACCCGCGCGGGCGGTCTCCAGCGCGCGCCGCACGCCCATCGTGCTAGCGGTGGAACGCGCCAAAGGGGCCGTGGTCAACATCAACGCCCAGGAAGTGGTCAAGGCGCGGGTCCCGCAAGACCCGTTCGACATCTTCTTCGGCGGAGGCCGCCTGCGCGACCAGGTCCGCACCAGCCTCGGCTCGGGCTTCGTCTTCGACCCCGCCGGCTACGTGCTGACCAACTACCACGTGGTGGAGCGGGGCTCGCGCATCCAGGTCAGCTTCGACGACGGATCGGACTACACCGCCAAGGTGGTGGGCACGGACCCGGGCGGCGACCTGGCCGTGCTCAAGATCCAGGCGGAGAAGCGGTTCCCGGCCGTGGCGCTGGGGTCGAGCTCGGAGCTCATGTTGGGCGAGACGGTGATCGCCATCGGCAATCCCTTCGGCTTGAACCAGAGCGTCAGCGTGGGGGTGGTCTCCGCGCTGCACCGGACGGTGCGGGCGGAGGAGCGCAGCTACTACGACTTCGTGCAGACGGACGCGTCGATCAACCCCGGCAACTCGGGCGGCCCGCTGATCGATGCCGACGGCGAAGTGATCGGCGTCTGCTCGGCGATCTACGCGAATGCCCAGGGCATCGGATTCGCCATCCCCATCGAGCGGGCGCTGCGGGTGGCCCGGGAGCTGGTCCGCAGCGGCGAGCTGGCCGCGAGCTTCTGGGGGTTCGACGCCGGGGCCGCCGAGGGGAAGCCCGGGGCCCGGGTGGACTCGGTCGAGGACGGCTCGCCGGCCGCGAAGGCGGGATTGAGGCGCGGCGATCTGGTCGTCAGCATGGATCGCTCGCCGGTCCGGGATCCCGACGAGCTGCGCTTCCTTCTCCACGACGTGCCGGTGGGCGCCCACGTGACGCTGGGCGTGCGCCGCGGGAACGAGAAGCTCGATCTCTCGCTGACCCCGGCGCCCCTCACGCCCGAGCGGGCGATGGCCAGCTTCCAGAGCGCGACCGGGTTGAAGCTCGCCGAGATGTCTCCCGCCCAGGCGCGGCGGGCCGGGATCGACGCGCCGCGGGGGCTGGTGGCGGTCGACCAGGTGCAGCGGGGATCCTCGGCCCAGCGGGGCGGCCTGCGCCGCGGCGACATCGTGGTGGCGCTGAACAGCGCCGAGGTCGACACGCTCAAGGATTTCGAGAGGGCGGTGACGCAAGCCCGCAAGAGCGGCCGGGCGGTGCTCCTGGTGCAGCGGGGGTACCAGCTGCTCGAATTCGCGCTCGACCTGGGGTGAACCATGGCGGACGAACCCAAGCGGCCCCGGCTGGACTTCAACGCGCTCGTGCTCTCGCTCGGCTCCTCCGCGCTCATCCATCTCGGGGAGGCGCCCGACCCGGTCAGCGGCAAGACGCAGGAGCCGGACCTTCCGCTGGCCCAGCAGTCGATCGATCTGCTGGTGCTCCTGCAGGAGAAGACCCGCGGGAACCTGAGCGACGAGGAGGCCCATTTCCTGGACACGCTCTTGTACGACCTGCGCGTCCGCTACGTCGCGGCCGCCGCAAAGCGGCCTTCCTCGGCGAACAAGCCGTAGCGGCGGCCGGCGCCGGACTCGTCGATCATCCAGCCCACCCGCGCGTGCGCGAAGGGCAGCGGACCCAGGCCGCACTCGGGAGCGAGGAGGAAGCGCAAGAGCCGGCGCGCCCGCTGCGCGTCGATGCCCAGCCCTTGCGCCAGGAACACCGTGGCAGCGGCGGTGAATTCGTCGAGGGGGACCCGGCGTCCATGCTCGTCCTCGGTGGTCCCCCCGTAGGACGCGTCGTTCCGCGCCAGCGAGGCGTCCATCGAGTCGAACAGCAAGGTGAGCCGGCGCACGCGGCCGTGCGCGTCGGGGAGTGCCTCCAGGCCGGCGAACGGGGCCCGGAAGGCGAGAACGGGAGGCCGCAGGGCGGCCCGGGCGAAGGCGGTTCCCACCAAAGGGCTGTGCTCCACGCGCGCCGTCGCCGCTCCCAGCAAGCTGAAGTGCGCGGCTCGCCGGGCGGCTTCGCGCAGACCGGCCAGCCGGGCGTGCAGCGCGGGCGAGGGACCGATCCGGGCCAAGAGCTCGGCCAGCTCCCGCGCGGCCCCCTCGTCGTCGCCCAGCGCCTCGAGGGCGGCGGCCCGCTGCGCGCGCGCGCCGGCGTGGTCCGGATCGAGCGCCAGCGCTTCCGCCTGCGCCTGCGCCGCGAGCCCCACCTCGCCCAGCTCGAGCAGCGCCAGGCCCCGCTCGTGCCTGGGCTCCGGATCGCCCGAGGACAGCCGCGCGGCCCGGCCCAGCCACTCCGCCGCCAGGCGGGGCTCCCCCGACTTGAGCGCGAGCAGCCCCGCTTCTCGAAAAGAGCGAGCCGGGTCCGGCTGGCCCGCGCGGCGCTCGACCAGCTCCTCCGCCTCGCGTAGCCGCTTCGCTGCCAGGAGCGCCCGCAGCTCCTCCACTCAGTTCGCCGCCACGTGTCCGGATCGCTGCAGCAGCTCGGCCAGATACCGCTTCCACACCGCCGGCAGCGAGTGCGTCCCGTGGCCCCGCGTCTGGGGCGTGATCTGCAGCACCACCGCCCTGCCCCGCCGGACGCGCTTGATCTCCCGCTCCAGGACGCCCAGCTCGGGCGGATTGATCACGTCGTCGGCCGAGTTCACGGCGACGAGCGGAGCCTCGATCGCCTCGAGCCTGGGCTGTGGATCGTACTCGCGAGAGGCGTCGAAGGCGTAGAGCATGTCGTTCGCGTCGGCGGCGGCCAGCCGCTTCTGGAGCATCTCCTCGTAGAGCTTGTCCGCCGCGTCCCGCGACGGCGCCTGCGCCTGCCAGGCGAGCGGCGCGCTCCCCATCAGGAGCAGCACGTCCAGCGCTGCGACCAGCCCCTCGCGCGGCTGCGTCTGGTAATCGCCGCCCTTCCACGCGGGATCGCCGCGGATGCCGTCCAGGATCATCTTGCGCATGACCCGGTTCCGCCCGGCGATCTGCACGGGCAGCGAGGCGAGCGGCATCAAGGCATCCATGAACGCGGGGTGCTCTTCTCCCCACAGCCAGGTGTGCATGCCGCCCATCGACGTGCCCATGACGAGCCGCAGGTGCGCGATGCCCAGCTTCTCCCGCAGCAGCCGGTACTGGGCTTCCACCATGTCGTCGTACGTGTAGCGGGGGAACTTCGCGCGCAGCCCGTCGCTCGGCTTGGACGACTTGCCGTGGCCGATCCCGTCGGGCAGCACGAGGAAGTACTTGTCCGCGCCGAGCAGCTGCCCGGGACCGAAGAGGACGCCCGCGAAGCCGTCGGTGAGGAACTGCGCGCCGCTGCCGCCCGTGCCGTGCAGGACCAGCACCGCGTTGCGCCCGTCGTACTTGCCCAGGGTGCGGTAGTGGATGCGCAGATCGGGCAGCGTCTCTCCGGAGGCGAACTTGAAGTCCTTCAGGACGTAGTCCCCCTCGGTCACGGCGGGCGCCGGGGCGGCGGCGAGCAGGACCAGCGCGGCGAGCAGCATGGGGCACCTCCCGGGGTCGTGAAGCCTCGCATTTCCGGAGCGATTCGTCACCCCGCTTGCGGGCCGGCGCTGCTTGCCACGCCCTGTCGATGCGTTACTTTTACGGCCATGAAACTCGACAAGTTCACGGTCAAGGCGCAGGAAGCGCTGCAGGACGCGCAATCCATCGCGCGCCGGCGCGACCACCAGGAGATCCTGCCCGAGCACGTGCTCGCCGCGCTGCTCGCGCAGCAGGACGGCCTGGTCGCTCCCATCCTGCAGCGCATCGGCGCCGACCCGAGCCTGGTGCAGGCCCGGCTCGAGGACGAGCTGCGCAAGGTGGCGCAGGTCCACGGCGGCGAGGGCGGCCACCTGGCGCAGCGCACCCTCAAGGTCCTGGACGCGGCCGAGGACGAGGCGCAGAAGCTCAAGGACGAATACGTCTCGACCGAGCACATCCTGCTCGCGCTCGCCTCGGAGAAGCGGGGCGGCGCCGGCGAGGCGCTGCGCGCTTCCGGCGCCACCCGGGACCGGATCGCGCAGGCGCTCACCGCGGTGCGCGGCTCGCAGCGGGTCACCTCGCAGGATCCCGAGTCGCAGTACCGGGCCCTGGAGAAGTACGCGATCGATCTCACCGACCGCGCCCGCAAGGGCAAGCTGGACCCGGTGATCGGCCGCGACGAGGAGATCCGGCGGGTGATCCAGGTCCTCTCCCGCCGCACCAAGAACAACCCGGTGCTGATCGGCGACCCCGGCGTGGGCAAGACGGCCATCGTGGAAGGCCTGGCCCGCCGGGTGGTGGACGGCGACGTCCCCGAGGGGCTCAAGGACAAGCGGATCGTGGCGCTCGACCTGGGCGCGCTGGTCGCGGGCACCAAGTTCCGCGGCGAGTTCGAAGAGCGCCTCAAGGCGGTGCTCAAGGAAGTGACCGCAAGCTCCGGGCAGATCATCCTCTTCATCGACGAGCTGCACACCATCGTCGGCGCCGGCGCGGCCGAGGGCGCGATGGACGCGGGCAACATGCTCAAGCCGGCGCTGGCTCGCGGCGAGCTGCACTGCATCGGCGCCACCACGGTGAACGAGTACCGCAAGCACATCGAGAAGGATCCCGCCCTGGAGCGGCGCTTCCAGCCCGTCCAGGTGGGCGAGCCGAGCGTGGAGGACACCATCTCCATCCTCCGCGGGCTCAAGGAGCGGTACGAGGTCCACCACGGCGTGCGCATCCAGGACTCGGCGCTGGTGGCCGCAGCGACGCTCTCGAACCGCTACATCACCGACCGGTTCCTGCCCGACAAGGCGATCGACCTGATCGACGAGGCGGCCTCGCGGCTGCGCATGGAGATCGACTCCATGCCCGCCGAGATGGACGAGGTGCGGCGCAAGGTGCTGCAGCTGCAGATCGAGGAGCAGGCGCTCAAGAAGGAGTCCGACCCGGTGAGCAAGGGCCGCCTGGCCGAGCTGCAGAAAGAGATCGCGCAGCTGAACGAGAAGCTCTCCGCGCTCAGGGCGCACTGGGAGAACGAGAAGCAGGCCATCGCCGCGATCCGGGCCGTGAAGCAGAAGATCGAGGACGCCAACCAGGCGATGGCCGACGCCGAGCGCAAGGGCGACCTGGGGCGGGCCGCGGAGATCAAGTACGGCGTGCTGCCCGGGCTCTCCAAGGAAATCGAGGCGCAGAACAAGAAGCTCGCCGAGCTGCAGAAGCAGAACAAGATGCTCAAGGAGGAGGTCGACGCCGAGGACGTCGCCCACGTGGTCTCCAAGTGGACCGGCATCCCCGTCTCCAAGCTGCTGGAAGCCGAGATGCAGAAGCTCCTGCACATGGAGGAGCGCCTTTCCAAGCGGGTGGTGGGACAGGAGGAGGCGATCCGGGCGGTGTCCAATGCCGTGCGGCGGGCGCGCAGCGGCCTGCAGGATCCCAACCGCCCCATCGGCAGCTTCCTCTTCGCCGGCCCCACGGGCGTGGGCAAGACCGAGCTGGCCCGGGCCCTGGCCGAGTTCCTCTTCGACGACGAGCAGGCCCTGATCCGGCTGGACATGAGCGAGTACATGGAGAAGCACTCGGTGGCGCGGCTGATCGGCGCTCCTCCCGGCTACGTCGGGTACGACGAGGGCGGGCAGCTCACCGAGGCGGTGCGGCGGAGGCCCTACTCGGTCATCCTCTTCGACGAGATCGAGAAGGCCCACCGCGACGTCTTCAACGTGCTGCTGCAGATCCTCGACGACGGGCGGCTCACCGACGGCCAGGGCCGCACGGTGGATTTCCGCAATGCCGTAGTGATCCTCACCTCCAACCTCGGCTCGCAGCACGTGGCGGGCGGGGACCACGAGGAGGAGAAGCGGCGGGTGAACGAGGCGATCCGCGCCGAGCTGCGGCCGGAGCTCTTGAACCGCATCGACGAAGTGGTCGTCTTCCACAGCCTGGGGCGGGAGGAGCTGGCCCGGATCGTCGACATCCAGCTGGCGCGGATCTCCAAGCTCTTGACCGAGAAGCAGCTGCGGCTGGAGCTGACCGACCGTGCCCGGGAAGCGGTGGGCCGCGCGGGCTACGATCCGGTGTACGGTGCGCGGCCTCTCAAGCGCGCGCTCCAGCGCATGGTGCTGGACCCGCTGGCCCTCAAGGTCTTGAAGGGCGACTTCGCTCCGGGAGACGTGGTGAAGGTCGACGTGGGCGCATCGGACGAGGTGCTCACCTTCACCAAGGCCCGCTCCTCGCGTGCGGCGGCGGCCAAGGAAGCCACAGTCCACTAGCCGTCGCGGTAGCTCCGCTTTTCACAGCGCGGACATCGCGGGCTGGAACAGCACGCGCGCCGGGAGCCGCGGAGCAGCGAGGGGGGTGCTGCTCTCGCGGCGCCCGGCGCGCGCCAGTGCACGACCCGCTAACCGTGGTGGTCTTCTTCGCTCTTCCGCTCGACCTTCTGGGCGAGGAACGTTCCGTCCGCCTGGGTCACGCCCTCCACCTCGACGAAGTCACCGACCTTCAAGTCAGCGAAGGTGATCGCATGCTCGTCCCCGCCCCCTGGGCCCTCGTGGTCGTCCTCGAATTTCGTCGAGGCATTGACCTTCACGGTCTTGCCCCCCACCACGAACGTGTCCGGCGGCGTGATCTTGGTGATCGTGCCCTCGATCTCCATCTCGTCCTCTTCCTCTTCCTCGACCTGCTGCTTCACCACCAGGCGCGCCAGGACGGAGCCGTCCGACTGCAGCGTGCCTTGCACCAGGACCCGATCGCCCATCTTGAGATCGGTGACCGCCGCAATGTTCGCCAGCTTGGTGGACGAGTTCGTGACGATCTTCAGCCCGGAGACGGTGAAGAAGGCCCCCTTCGGGTCGACCGAGTCGACGGTTCCGCGCAGGAGCACCTCGGCCGTGCCGGCCGGCACCAGGAGCTCGATCTCCTCCGCCAGCACCTTGCCCCCCGCCTGCAGCTGGCCTTCCACGCGCACGATGTCGCCGACCTTGAGATCGGAGAGCTTCAGGTCGACTTCGTGGTCCTCGATCCTGGTGTTGGCGTCGGTGTCGATCTCCAGCCCGGAGATGGTGATGCTGGAGGTGCCGACGGCCGCGATCGCCCCGACCACCGTGATCTCGTTCGCCTTCTCGTGGCGCACCTCGCAGCCGTGCTCGGTGATCCGCACGGTGATTCGGAGCGTCTGCCTGTCCACGAGCCCGGGGACGCGGACACTGACGTCGAACCCGGGGCCGAGGAAACGCAGGGTGGCGTCGCCTGGCTTGAGGCCGGCGAAGCTGAACCTGCCCGACGCATCGGTCGCGGTGGATAGCGAGGTTCCGGTGACGGAGACTTGGATCGCCTGGCCGCGGGCTGCCGAGAGCGACGCCGGGTCCATCATTCCTTCCAGCCGCGCGCCTCCCGTCGTCCCGGAACCGCAGCCCACGAGGGCGAGCGCGAGCGGAAAGACCTTCCAAATATGAGTCCGCATAGGATGCTCCTTGAGCTGGCCGAGCGAGCCGCAAGACACTTCGCAAGAGCGAAGTCCAAGCGCCCGCACCCCAGCTTGCAACTACAACCCCGTAGCCCCCCTTGCAGTGACACACATCACGAGGGCGCCGACCGTCCGATGTCCGATTTGGTCGATAATCCGATTTGGTCGATAATCCGACCTGGTCGATAATCCTTTCGAATTCTCGACATTCCGATCTCGACGTCGACCTCGAAAGTCGAAACTCCAGTCGTCCCCGGGACTTCGCCGTCACCCTCGACCTCGAGCGTCGAACCCGACCATCGGCCCTCGCCCTCGCATCCCCTGTTCCTAAAATGCCCCTCATGGACCCCGACCTCCTGCGCCGCTTGCGCGAGCAGAGCGGCCTCCGCCTCGATCGGGAGGGGCGGTTCTGGCACCGGTCCGACCTGCTCGAGCACGCGCGCACAGTCGCGGCCCTCCATCGCGGGCTGCACCGCGCGGAGGACGGCCGCTGGGCGGTGCGGATCGGGCCGGAGTGGGCCTACGTCGAGGTGGAGGATGCCGGCCGCTTCGTGCGGCGCATCGAGCCCCTGGGCCGCGGCCTGCGCGCGCAGCTCGCGACCGGGGACTGGGTGGAGGTGGATCCCGCAACGCTCGCGTCCGGCGCGGACGACGCGTTGTACCTGCGCACGCCCGACCGCGACCGCGCGCGCCTCACGCGGGCGGCGCAACTTTCCCTGGCCGACCACCTCCGCGAGGAAGCAGGAACGTTCTGGCTGGAGCTGGCGGGCCGCCGCCACCGGATCGGGCAGGACTCCGGACCGGAGGACGTCAAGAGCCGCTCATCGTAGTCCTCGACCTCGACCTCGACCTCGACCCCGACCGATCACTCGTCGACGCCGTCCGCTTCCGCAGCGTGCGGATCCGCGTTCCCCGGAAGGTAGAACACTTCGTCCAGCACCAGCCCGTGCGGCGGCGCAGTGGGACCGGCCTTGGTCCTATCGCCCGATTCGAGCAGCTCGCGCAGGGAATCCGGCGACCGCTTCCCGTGCCCGACCTCCACCAGCGTGCCGGCCAGGTTGCGCACCATGTGCTTGAGGAACGCCGTGGCCTCGATGCGCAGCTCGATCAGCTCCCCGTCGGTCAGCGGGTCCATCCCTATCGACAGCTGGCGCACCTCGCGCACGGTCGTGCGGGCGGGGCAATCCGAGGCGCGCAGCGCGGAGAAGTCGTGCCGCCCGCGCAGGTGCGCGAGCGCGGCGCTCATCGCCAGAAGGTCCAGGGGGCGCCGGATCTCCCAGGCCCGCCCGCGCCAGAGCGGCGATCGGACGGGCGAGCGCAGCAGGGTGTACACGTAGCGCTTCCCCCGGGCCCACCGGCGCGCATCGAAGCCCGCAGGCGCCTCCTCGGCGCGCACGCAGGCCACCTCCGGCGGCAAGTGCGCGTTGAGCCCCCCGGTCCACGCCGGCAAGGGGAGCTCCCTGGGAGGCTCGAGCGAGGCCACCTGCCCGCGCGCGTGCACGCCCGCGTCGGTCCGCCCCGCTCCGGTCACGCGGGCCGGCGCGCCACAGAGCTTTTCCACGGCGGCCTGGACCGTCCCCTGCACGCTCGGCCCTTCCGACTGCACCTGCCATCCCACGAAAGGCGCGCCGTCGTATTCGAGCGTGAGCTTCAGCACGGCCTACTTCTGGCGCTCGACCGCGGGCTGCGTGCTGCGGCCGCGATCCTCTTCCACCCGGGCGGCGGCGTACCGGGAGATGAGCTCGTTCACGTTCATCGTCTGCAGGGCCCCCCCCTTCGCCCCCGAGGGGATGAACAGGATCTGCTTGCCCTCCAGCGCCTCGGCCAGCCGCAGCTTCACCATCGTGCGCCCGCCCGCGCCGCTCATCGCCGCGTTCTGCTTCTCGATTCCCTTGGCTTTTGCGCGCTTCTCCGCCAGGATCGCCTCCGCTTCCCGCTGCGCCTTGAAGTAGTCCGCGTCCGCCGCCAGCCTCACCTGGCCCAGCGCGCCTTGCGCCTTGGCGATCTGCTGCGAGACCTGGCCCTTCGCCGTCTCCAGGTTCCGGAGCGCTTCCTGGAGCGCGGCGTTCCCTTCGCTGACCATCCGCTCCGCGGTCTGCTCGGCGAGCTTCTTGTCGTGGATCACCTTCTCGTACTCGGGGTTGAACCGGTGCTCGCCGAGGATCACGCGCTCGACCACCACGCCCTCCGGTCCCATCACCGCCGCGAGCTGCTGCCGCGCCTGTTCCGCCTTGGCGAAGCGCTTGTCCGAGACGTAGAACTCCTCGCTGGTCATCGTGTTCAAGACGTCGCGGACGACGCTGCGGCAGGCGGGCCGGACGAGGTGCTCCTTCACCTCGTTGGTCGTCCCTCCCACACGAGCCAGGAGGTAACCGGCCTTGGCCGGATCGATGCGCCAGGCGACGGTGACGTCGACGGCGATGTCGTTGCCGTCGTGGGTCTTGAACTCCAGGTCCTCGCGCGAGTCGACGTCGGAGCGCCCCTTGGTGCCCACCATCTGCAGGTTCTGCAGCGCGACGTTGAAGACGTTCCAATCGGTGATCAGCGCGGGAAAGGTGTACGTCGCTCCGGGCAGGTACGTCTCCTCCTGGATGCCCTGGTGCCCGAGCAGCCCGAAGAACGTCACCTTGCGGGTGAGCACGCCGACTTCCGTGGAATCGGTGGAATGGAAGGTGCACCCGCAGCACAACATCGCGAGCAGGAGGGGCGCGGTTCCGCCAACCGCCCGCCGCCAGCCGCCAGCCAGGATGGTCCGCATCACTCCCCCCTCACGTCGAAGCGGCGCAGCATCGACTTCAAATCGAGCGGGTTGGTGCCGCCGTCGCCGTCGGTCGGGAGCACGATCACCTGCGTGTTGCGCAGCGCCTCGGCCATGCGCAGGCCCACCATGTTCTCGCTGCCCACGCCGCGCAGCGCCTGGTTTTCCAGCTCCGTGCCCTGCGCCTCGGCCAGCTTGACCAGGAGGTCGCCCTCCGCCGCCCGCTTGCGCCGGTAGAGGTCGGCGTCCGCTTCCAGCTTCTTCACCTCGGCGTCGCCGCGCGCCAGCTCGACTTGCACCGCCGCCGCGCCCTCGGCCACGATCTTGTTCTTCGCCGCTGCGGCGGTGGCCGACTTGGCCTCGGCCTCGTTCTTGTAGACCGTCTGGTCCTGGATCTTCCGCTGCTCGATGGCGTTCTGGTACCGCTGGTCGTAGATGTACTTGCGCACGAACACCTGCACCACCTCGATCCCCTTGTCCTTGAGCTCTGCCGCCAGCTGCGAGTACGCCTCGCGCGCCTTCTCCATCCGCTTGGTGCCCCGGTAGAAGTCCTCCGCGTCCAACTCGCCCAGCGTTCTCCTCAGATCCTGGGCGGCGCGCGGGATCACCGCGCTGTCCTCGAACAGGCGCCCCGGCCCGATGCTGCGCATCACCACCAGCGGATCCGAGATCCGGTAGAGGACGGTCGCGTCGACGCGGACGTTGTAGCCTTCGCTGGTCTGGATGTTGATGGCCGCGGTGGTGCGGTGCCCCTCGACGTCGTCCTGGGCCGCCTCGCTGCGCGAGTTGGTCAGCTCCAGGACCTGCACGCGGGTGGGGAAGCGGTGCATCGTCTCGCCGAACCCCACGTAGTGGAGACCGACACCGTACACGACCGGCTCGATGCCCTTCGCGATCCCGAATTTGATCTGCTTCACGCCCGCCTCGCCGGGGCGCACGTAGGTGGTGCACGAGTTGTAGCCGACCAGGAGGACGACGATCGCCGAGCCGGCGATCCAGAGGCCGCGGCTCCGGCGCGCGCCCGGCTCGCCCGGCTTGGGGAAAGCGATCCTGGGGATGGTGAAGGCCATGCCTATCCCTTCGTCTGCGAGCGCGGCGCGGGGGCCGGCGCGTCGGTGGCCGGGAGCTGCGCCGACTCGGCGCGGAACCCGAGGCTCTGCTGCACTTCCGAGAGCGGGCGGTACGCCTCGAGCGTCGCTCCCTCGCGGGCCAGGTCCAGGACCAGCGCCTCGAGGCGGCGGCGGTACCTGCGCCGGTACCACCAGAGGTACGCGTCGGGCACGAACGGGCCCAGCACGAACAGCGCCCAGGGGACCCATTTCTCCTGCACGGGGATCCAGGGCACGGCCACCGCGATCGCGCCGAGCACCAGCCCGCACAGCGCGAACGAAGCTCGCGCGATCAGGTCGCCCCCGCGCCACAGCCCGTAGTCGCGGGCGGCCGCCGCGTTCTCGGCCTCGGCCAGCCGGGCGTAGCGCGGCAGGAGCGCGTCGTGCACGGCCGATCGGGCGCGCGCCCAGTGGGGCGGATCGTCCACCCCGAGCTCGCGGCACTGCTGCTCCATCTGCTGCAGCGCGGACTCCGCTTCGCGGCCCAGGCGCTCCAGCGCCTGGGCGTCCCAGCGGGCGATCCCCGGGCGCCGCACCTCGAAGAGCGCCAGCAGGTGCTGCGCCACCGCCGCAAGGGAGTACTTCTGCGGAACCATGCTGGAATCGTAACACGAGGCTGCCCCCTTCCCGGACGGAGGCTATGCTTGGGGCGTGGAACCGCTCGTCGTCGTATTCGACGCCGACTGCGGCGTCTGCCAGGCCAGCGTGGCCTGGCTGCGCGAGCGCGACCGCCGGCGCCGGCTGCGCTTCGTCTCGAACGGGGGAGAGCTGCCGGCCGGGGTGTCCCCGGACGAGACCAAGCACACCATGGTGGTGATCGAGGGCGCGCGGAAATGGACCCGCGGAGCGGCGACGGCGCGCCTGCTCCGCGAGCTGCGCGGCTGGGCCATCCTGGGGCACGCGCTCCGGCTGCCGGGGGTCGCCTGGCTCGCCGACCGCGGGTACGATCGTTTCGCGCGCAACCGTCACCGCATCTCGGCCGCGCTGGGGCTCGCTTCCTGCTCCGTCCGGCGCGATCCACCCACCTAGCCCCACGTCCTCGCACGCGGTGGATTCTGGCCCGGCCGAGGAGGTCTGCTACGCTTCGCCGTCCGGGGGAACCGTTGTCCGAACGCGCGCCGAATACCGGAGCTTCTCCGCCCGCCGGCGATGCGCAGGACGCCTCCCCTGCTCCTCCGGGGACGGCGTCCCCGCCGCCCGCCGCTGCTCCGAACGGACCGGCGGCGCAACCGGCGGCGCCCGGCGACGTGGTGAAGCTCGCACCCGCGAAGCTCGAGCCGTTCCTGGCCCGGTGCGACCTGTTCAAGGGCGCGGACAAGTCGATCGTCGCCCGTGCCGCGGCGCTGCTCTCCGGCGTCGAGGTGCCCGCCGGAACCGCCGTGGCGACCGCCGGCGCGCCGACCGACGGATTGGGGATCGTCTTCTCCGGCCAGCTCAGCGTCCGGCTGCCGGACGGCAGCGAGGTGGAAACGCTGGGACCCGGCGACCACTTCGGCGACGCCGCGCTGGTTACGGGCGGCCCCAGCCCGACCACGCTCGTCGCCCAGGGGCCCACGCGGATCCTGTGGATGCAGAAGGACCCCGCGGCCGGGCTGATCCGCAAGGTGCAGCCCGTCGCCGAGGCGGTGCTGCGCAAGGTGGCCGGCCAGCTCGCTCGCGTCTGCGCGATGGAGCGGATGCAGCTCGCCCTGACCGAGCTGATGCCGGACGAGAAGGAGACCGCGGCCGGTCCCGGCGCCGACGGGGAGCGCGGGTTCTCCGGGAGCATCCCCTTCGTCGAGGTGAGCGACTTCGACCTGCAGCCCTCCGTGCTGGCGATGATCCCGGCCAAGCTGGTCCGGCAGCACCGGATCCTTCCCCTGCGCCTGTCCGGCTCCCGCCTCACGGTCGGGATGGTGTCTCCGCGTAATACCGGCGCGCTCGCCGAGCTGCGCCGGACGCTGCCCACGGTCGAGCCCGAGGTGGTCGCCATCTCCGCCGACGACTTCGCCCAGGCGGTGGTGCGGCTCCGGGTAGACGCGACCGCCGCGGCGCGGCCGGCCAAGGTGAGCGGCCCGTCGGTCAACCCCGACACGCTGGTGTTCGAGGCGGCGGCGGACTCGGACCGCGAGGCGGCCCCACCCCGGGCCATGGGCGACGAGGTGATCAAGTTCGTCAACCGCCTGATCGTCGGGGCGCTCGACCGGGAAGCCTCGGACTTGCACATCGAGCCGACCGCGGGCGCGCCGCGGATCCGGCTGCGCGTCCACGGCGTCCTGCAGGAATACCCCGAGGCGGTGCCGCCGGCCGTGACGCTGAAGGCGCTCACCGCGCGCATCAAGGTGCTGGCCGGCCTGGACATCACCGAGCGGCGCATGCCGCAGGACGGGCGCATCGGGCTCGCCGCGGGCAAGCGCGACGTCGACCTGCGCGTCTCCACGCTGCCGGCGAACCGGGGCGAGAAGATCGCCCTGCGCATCCTGGAGGCCTCCGGCTCCACCCGCCAGCTGGAGCAGATCTTTTTCGAGCAGGCCACCCTCCAGGCGGTGCGGCGCGCGCTCAACCGGCCCTACGGCGGCATCCTGGTGTGCGGTCCCACCGGGTCGGGCAAGACCTCGACGCTCTATTCGCTCCTCAACGAGCGGAAGATCACCCGGCCCGAGACGAACATCATGATGGTGGAGGACCCCATCGAGTACCGCCTCCCGGGCGTGACCCAGGTGCAGGTGAACATGGCGGCGGGGTTGGGATTCACGCAGGCGCTGCGGTCGCTGCTCCGCCAGGACCCCGACGTGATCGTGGTGGGCGAGACGCGAGACGCGGACACGGCCGTCCTCGCGCTCGAGGCGGCGATGACCGGGCACCTGCTCCTCACCTCGCTGCACGCCAACGACGCCATGGCGGCGTTCCAGCGGCTGGAGAACCTGGGCTGCTCGCGCGCGCTGATCGCGCAGTCGATCGCGCTGGTCCTGGTGCAGCGGCTGGTCCGCAAGCTGTGCACCGCCTGCCGGACCCTGGAGCCGCACCCTCCCGCGCTGGTCGAGGCGTTGATCGCCCGCAAGGTGATGGATTCCTCCCAGGCGTCCATGCCATTGCCCCGGGCGGTCGGCTGCGACGCCTGCAACCGGACCGGCTACGTGGGGCGCGCGGTGGTGGTGGAAGCGTTCCTGGTGACCGACGAAGCGCGCGCGGCGCTCGCCTCCGGCAAGCCGCTGGCGCAGATCGCACCCTTCGCGATCACTTCGCGGGCCCTGCTGCCCTTCGCGGGTTACGCGGCGGCGCTGCTGCAGAAGCAGGTGATCAGCGCGACCGAAGTTCTGGCCGCGCTGGTCGAGTGACGGAGCGGTCTGCGGCTTACCAGCGGTCCTTGGCCTGCCCGATCGCGGCCGTGCAGTCCTGCGACAGAGCGCTCTTGTGCGACCGGAGACAGTTGGCGATCCGGCCTGCCCCCGGCTGCACCCCCGCGCAGAACTTCTGCGCGTCCGCCCGGCAGCTCTGCTGCACCTGCTGGAGGAGCTCGCGGTGCGCGCCCCTCTCCTCGGAGATCTTCTGGCCTTCGCTGCGGCAGGCCTCGGACAGGTCCGCCTGGTGCTGCTCGAGGCAGCGCGCGATCCGGCCGCCGCCCGGCTGCACCCCGGCGCAGTACTTCTGCGCATCTTCCTGGCAGGCGGCGTGGATCTCCTGCATGCGCTCGCGGAACGAATCGCGCCTCTGCTTGCACCCGGGCGACAGCTCCGCCTCGTGCTGCTTCAGGCATTGCACGATCCGGCCTTGCCCGGGCTCGACGCCCTTGCAGAGCCTTTCCGCATCCTCCTTGCACGGATGCTCGGCCGCCAATGCAGGAACCGCCATCAAGGCAACCAATCCAATCAGGATTCGACGCATGCCGATCTCCTTCAAACTACTCACAGGGAGCGCGGGAGGGTTCTCGTTTTCTCCCACGCTCCCAAACCTCCCGCGCTCCCTGTAAGGCTTGAGTCTTTACGCGTGCTGGTGGGCCAGCTGGCGCATCGCGTCCCGGATGGAGGGGAGCTGGGGCACCGACGCCATTTCCAGGTTGTCGGCGAGGCCGACGCCGGGGACGAAAGCCCCGGCCAGCATGCGCGGAGGCGCGAGCAGCTCGTAGAACAGCTCCTCCACCGTCCGCCGCAGCAGGTGCTCGCCGAAGTTGGTGATCTCGGTGTCCTCGTTGACGAACAGCGCGCGGCCAGTGCGCTTCACCGACTCCTGGATCCGCGGCCAGTCGTAAGGATGCAGGGTCCGCAGGTCGATCACCTCCGCCTCGATCCCCTCCTGCGACAGCTCGTCGGCGGCCTTCTTGCACAAGGGCAGCGTGCGCCCGTAGCTGACCACGGTCAGGTCGCGCCCCCGCCGCAAGGTCCGCGCCTCCCCGAAGGGGATGAAGATGTCCGGCGTGTCGGGCCACTGCGGCTGCCACTTGGCGCGATCGCCGAGAGGCGCATCGATCATCTTGCTGAGCGCGCGCTCGTCGCCGGGCTCGCCGGGGATCTCCTCGCCCGGCAGGCTCCGCACCCGCATCAGCGCCTTGGGCACCAGGAAGAAGCACGGGTTCGGGTCGACGATGCACGACAGCAGAAGCCCGTAAGCGTCCCGCGGCGTCGAGGGAATCGCGATTTTGAATCCCGGGATGTGCGTCGCCGTCGTCTCGAAGGAGTGCGAGTGGTAGATGCTGCCTCGAATGCCCGATCCGACCGGCGTCATGATCGTCATGGGGCAGTTCCAACCGCCGTTGGTCGACCAGCTCTGCAGCCCGGCGAGCTTCAGCAGATCGATGGTGTTGAAGGCGTAGTCGCAGAACTGGATCTCGCCGACGTTGCGGCACCCGGCGAGCCCCAGGCCGATCGAGGCGCCCACGATGCCGCGCTCGTCCAGGGGCGTGTTCCAGGCGCACTTGATCCCCTGCGTGGCCGTGAACGCGCCTCCGAGCGGCGGACCGACGTCCTCGCCGAACACGTCGGTCAGCTCGTGGCGCTCCTCCGCCACGTGCAGCGCCATCCGGATGGCCTGGACCATGGTCGACACCGCTACTTCCCCTCCCGCACCTTGTCCCGATCCAGGAACACGTTCTCGTAGATGCTGTCACCTTTCGGCTGCGGCTCCAGTCGCACCTTGCGGTGCGCCTCCTGCAGCTCGATCGCGTACCTGTGGCGCAGCTCTTCCATCTGCTGCCGGGTGAGGAGCTTGCGGTCCTCCAGCCTCTTCTCGAAGCCCTTGAGGCAGTCGGCCTCGTCGGCCACCGCGTTCGCCCCGGAAGCGCTGGAGTGGCCGAACAGGCGGGAGACCATCGCCTCGAGCAGGAACGGCTTGCGCTCGGAGCGGACGTACTCCATGGCGGCGGCGATCTCGCGGTAGGAGACCTCGGGGTCGTTGCCGTCGATGGTCTTGGATTCGATCCCGAAGCCCTTGCCCCGGTCGGAGATGCGCTTCTCGCCGTGTTGCCCGGCCCACGGCGTGGAGATGCCCCACTTGTTGTTGGCGACGATGATGAGGATCGGCAGTGGGTTCGCCGGGCGCGAGGACCAGATGAGGCAGCTGGCGAAATCGCCCTCGGCGGTGCCCGCGTCGCCTCCGGTCACGACGGTGATGCCCCGGCCACCCGCGCGCTTCTGCGCGATCGCCGTCCCGATTGCGATCGAGTACTGCGGCTCGATGGGCGAGGTGACCGGGGCCACGTTCCATTCGATCAGGGAGTAGTGGTTGCAGAAGTTGCGGCCGCCCGAGTACGGATCGGTGGCCGTGTTCTTCATCTGCCGCATCGCGTTCACCGGATCGGCGCCCATCGCCAGCAGCGTGGCGCTCTGCCGGTAATGGAAGTGGCAGTAGTCGTACTGCAGGCCGCGGCCCTTCTGGATGAGCAGGCCGAGCGGGACGTTGAAGGCCTCTTCTCCCGGGCCCCCGATCCAGAAGAAGCCGTCGCCCTGTTTGTACATGGTGATCAGGCGCTCCTCGAGCACGCGCGCCTTCACCATCAGATCGTGGATGCGGAGCAAAAGCTCGGGCGACAGGTCCGCGTCGGGAGCCCGCGGAACGGGCCGTAGGCTGGTGCTCACTTGAGCGCCCTCCTTCATGGGGCGGCTTCTATAACAAAATCCGCGAAGTCGCGGCAGAATGCCAGGTTTCTGTCAGGCTCCGGGCGCCGTCCCGGCCTCGGCCGGGGGTGCGCCCGCGCCCGCGGAGCCCTGCGTGACGGGCTGCTTGTCGGAGGGCTTCTCGTGCGGCGGCGGCTGCGAGCGCGGCGCGGCGACGTCCATGTAGCGCGCCAGCTGCGTCCAGGCGAGGAAGCGATCCGTCTCCGCGCTCATCGCCTCGCCGCTGCCCGGCTGGGTGGGCTGATCGGCCCAGGCTTCCGCGTAGGCGTCGAAGAGCTGGCGGGCGAAGTCCACCGCCAGGCGCGCTTCCTCCAGGACCTCGCGGTCGGAGCGCCAGGGACCGGGGGCGCGCCTGGGAGCCGCCGCGCGCCGCACGGTCGCCGCGGTGCGGCGGTAGGTGACCACCGCCTTGCCCAGCTGCGGCGCGGCTGCCAGGAGCCGGGAGCGCAGCTCCAGGCGGGGAGAGGGAGGCTCCGGCGCCGCGCCGCCGTTGCCGGGCGGTGCCGCGTCGGAGACCGAGGTCGAGGTCGAGGTCGGGGTCGGGGTCGAGGGGAAGGTCGAGGGAGAGGGGGAGGTCGAGGGAGAGGTCGAGGGCGAGGGAGAGCTCAGGGGCGGAGTCGAGATCGGGGTCGCGATCGAGACCGGGGTTGGGATCGACGTGGAACCGGGGGCAGCGGTCGAAGTTCCGTCCGAGGACGCTGGCGCCTCGTCCGTGCTCGCCGGTGTGGCAGCTTCCGCCGGTACTTCGGCGGCGGCCGCGGCCTCCTCGCCCGCCGCCGCCGGCGGTGCCCCCGCTTCGGGAGAGGCAGGCTCGCGCGGCGCGCTCTTCCGCGCCGCCTCCGCCGCTGCCAGCTGGCCGAGCGCCAGGGGCAGGTCGCGCAGGAAGCGGGTCAGGTCGAACTGCTCCTTCCCTTCGAAGAGCCGGGCCAGGGCCGTCGCCACGCGCTCCAGCGCACCGCTGCGCAGCTGCTCCATCACCCGCGGGAAGTCGGCGAACAGGCGCCGCTGCGCCTCGAGCCGTTCGTGGAGCGAGGCCGCGAAGGCCAGCGCGCTCGCCGCCTGCTCGATGTCGCGGCGGACCGCGTCGCGCAGCGAAGCCCAGCTGCTTCCGCCCTGCGGCCGCGGCGGCTGCGAGTGCGGCTGCGGTCCCGGTCCGCCCGGAGTCCTGACCTGTCCTCTCGGCTTCCTGGCCATCCGGCCGCCTCTTCAACCGGATCGCGGCGCCGGATGCAAGCGAAAGCTGCGGGAGATGCCTTTTGCGGGCGCCTTGCCCGGCCTCCCGGGTTACGTTACAGCGGGCCAATGCCGAGATTGAGGCCGTACGTCGAGAAGGACTGGCCGCGCTTCCTGCAGCTCGACCTGGAGACCGCCATCGACGCGCTGGGCGAGTCCAGCGAGGACGAGCGCCGCAAGCTGCGCGACCGCTGGCCCCAGAGGCTCGCCGGCCAGGGCTTCACCCCGCCGCGGTTCGCGGTGGCCGGGGCGCAGCTCCTGGTGCTCGAATCCGAACAGGGCGGCTACCTCGGGCATCTCTGGCTCACCGAGACCCACGACGCGGGCGGCAAGCGGATCCTCGAGGTCACCACCATGGGCATCGTGCGCGAGGCGCGCGGACAGAAGCTGGGCCGCCTGCTCATGCAGCGCGCCGAGGCGGAGGCGCGGGAGCGCGGCATCGAGGACATCGAGCTGTCGGTGGAGGGCAACAACCGCCGGGCGCGGGACCTGTACCGCGACCTGGGCTACGAGACGGTCCGACGCACCATGCGCAAGCGCCTGCGATGATCGCGCGCGAGATCTCCGTCGACGATCTTTCGCTGCGCCTCGAGCGCGGCGAACGGCCGCTTCTGGTGGACGTCCGCCAGCCGTGGGAGCACGAGCTGGCCCGCCTCCCGGGCAGCTTGCTGGTCCCCTTGGACGAGCTGGCTTCCCGCACGGCCGAGGTGCGTCCGGCCCCCGGGCAGCTGGTCGTCTGCTATTGCCACCACGGCGTGCGCAGCCTCCGGGCCGCGGAGGTGCTCTCCGGCGCGGGGCTCGCCGCGGTGGTCTCCCTGGCGGGCGGCATCGACGCCTGGGCCGAGGGGATCGACCCCTCCGTGCCGCGCTACTGAATTTAGTCTACTGAATGTCGAACAAGCGGACCGCGTTCCCCGAGAGGATCAGCGCTTCGTCCGGCGGAGGCAGCCCCAGGCCCCGGACGATCCGGAGCTCGCGCTCCCACTCGTACGGCAGGTTGGGGAAATCGGTGCCGTACAGGATCCGATCCGGCCTGCGCCGCAGCATCTCTAGATCCGGAGGGTCGGGAAAGTAGCCCGCGATCGCCATCGTGGTGTCCAGGTACAGGTTGGGGAACTCGTCCAGCAGCGCCTCGAACGCGGCCGGCTCGTCCATGCCCAGGTGGGGCACGATGCAGATGGCGTCCGGGTGCCGGGCCAGCGCCCGCCGCAAGAGGGAAGCCCCGGACAGGGCCCGCACGTCCGTACCGTAGCCGCCGGAGGCGGGCTCCCGGCCGCAGTGGATCACCACCGGCTTGCGGTGCCGGGCAGAGGCGCGCCAGACGGGATCGAGACGCGGATCGTCCGGCGCCACCCGCATCACGTGGCTGTGGATCTTCACCGCGTGGAAACCTCGCTCGCCCAAGGCGTCGTCGAGGAGCACCTCCACCCCGTCCTCCCCGGGGAAGGCGGTGCAGCAGGGCACAACCTCGGGATACTCGCGCGCGAGTTGCGAGGTGAAATCGTTCAGCGCCGCCGCCATGCCCGGCTTGTGCGCGTAGGGCAACACCACGCACCGATCGATCCCGCCTTCGCGCAGCGTCCGGACTGCTTCGCCCACCGAGATGCGGTAGCGGATGTCCCAGGCGTGCTCGCCGAACCAGCGCCGGATGGCTTCTGCAAGCCGTTCCGGGAAGAAGTGCACGTGCGCGTCGACGATCATCCCGAACGTCTATCCGAACGAGCACGGACCGGGAAGCGCGTGCGCGAGGGGAAGGCCGTTTTGCGGAAGGCATGCGAAGCCTGCGGCAGTTACACTCGCGCCGCCGTGCGACGCGATTCGATCGTCCTTGCGCTCGCCTTCGTGGCCGTGGCCGCCGCCTTCGTCGGCTCGACCGTGGTGGCGCAGCGCGCCGCGCGCGAGGTGGGGGTGCTGGCCGCCTCGATAGCGCGCGACGCGGCTCCGGGGCTGGCCGCGATGAGCAACGTCCGCGGCGAGGTTCGGAGACTCCAGGAATTGGTGACGCGCTTGGCCGTCCTGGGACCTGCGGCGGGCGACAGGGCGGAGATCGACGAGACGCGGCGGGGCCTCGACGAGCACCTGGCCGAGTTCCGCTCGCTGCCCGCCTCGGGCGACGAGCTGAAGCTGCTGAGCGAGCTCCAGACGGACATCCGGTCCTTCGACGAGTCGGTGGAGCGGGTGATCGCGCAGCTCGGCTTGCGCCAGCCGGAGAAGGCCGCGATCACCCTCTCGCGCGAGGTCCGCCCGCTGGCCGACGAGGCGATCTCGGCGGCCGGCAAGCTCGTCCAGATGGACGCACAAGCCGCCGAGGAGGCGGCCCTGAGGATCGAGCAAGTGCACCGGCGCGCCGATCGCATGGCCCTGCAGATGGACACGCTCTGCGTGATCCTGGCCGCGGTGACCGCCTGGCTGATGGTGCGCGCCGTGGCGAAGGCGCGGCGGATCCAGGAAGAGCACCGCGAGATGATCGAGCGCCGGGCGGAGGAGCTGGAGCAGTTCGCCGGGCGGGTGGCGCACGACGTGCTGAGCCCGCTGGCGACGGTCGGGCTCGCCTTGTCGTTGGCGCACAGGAACGGGTCTCCGCCGCAGAAGACCGCGGCGCAGCGCGGGACCGCCAGCCTGCAACGCGTGCGCGGCATCGTCGACGCCTTGCTCGAGTTTGCCCGCTCCGGCGCGCGCCCCGAGCCGGGCGCCTCCACCGAGGTCCGTCCCGTCGTCTCTGGGCTCCTGGAAGAGCTCAAGCCGCAGGCGGAGGCGGCGGCCGCCAACCTCCGCGTCGACCCCGTCCAGGAATGCGCGGTCGCGTGCAGCCCCGGCGTGCTGGTGGTGATCCTCAGCAACCTGATGCGGAACGCTCTCAAGTACCTGGGAGAGTCCGCCGAGCGCTCGGTGGTCCTGCGCGTCCGCCCGCGCCGGTCGGCGGTGCTATTCGAGGTGGAGGACAGCGGACCGGGCATTCCCGCCGAGCTGGGGGACCACATCTTCGAGCCGTACGTGCGGGGACGGCGCGCTTCGGCCACCCGGCCGGGGATCGGCCTGGGCCTGGCCACGGTGAAGCGGCTGGTCACCGCGCACGGCGGCGCCCTGGGCACCCGCAGGAGCGCGCTGGGAGGGGCGCTGTTCTGGTTCGAGCTGCCCCGGGTCGAGTCCGCCGAGCGCTCGGCCGAGCCTCCTCCGGAGTTTGTGATGCGGTCATGACACACCGCGCTATAATTCGCGGATGACTGGAAACGTCACCCAGATCCCCAGGACCGACGCGAGGCCGGTGGTCGCGTTGGTGGCCCACGACCGGCGCAAGGACGAGATGGCCGAGTGGGTGCTCTTCAACCGCGGCACCCTCTCCCGCTGCTCGCTCTACGCGACCCGCACCACCGGGGCAATGCTGCAGGAGGCGATGCAGGCGGACATCCACCTGCTCCTCTCCGGGCCGCTGGGCGGGGACGCGCAGCTCGGCTCGCTCATCGCGGAAGGGCGCATCGACGCCGTGTTCTTCTTCTGGGACCCGCTCACCCCGCAGCCGCACGACGTGGACGTGAAGGCGCTCTTGCGCCTCGCCGTGCTCTACGACGTGCCGATCGCCTGCAACCGCAGCTCGGCGGACCACATCATCTCTTCGCCGCTGTTCACCGTACCGGAACAGTACCGGAAGGACCGCGCCCAGGCCGCCCCCGGCTATGCCCCGTGGGCCCGGTGAACCGCCGAACTCGTGGGCCTTTCGCGGACTTGACGGGATCGGGTCCAGCCGGTAGGGTGCGCGCCCTTCTGGGCACTGACGCCTGGATGGGATCGCCTGCTCGCCCTCCCGCCTGGCCGGCGGAGGCGCGGGGGGAAATGGAGAAGGGATGAGCGCAGGGCCGTTGCACTACGAATCGAAGAAGCAGGGCGTGGTCGAGAAGTTCCGTACCCACGAGCGCGACACCGGCTCGCCGGAGGTGCAGGTGGCGCTCCTCACCGAGCGCATCCAGTACCTCACCGAGCACTTCAAGACGCACAAGAAAGACCACCATTCCCGCCGCGGCCTGCTCAAGCTGGTCGGGCAGCGCAGGCGGCTCCTCGACTACCTGAAGTCGAAGGACGCCGCCCGGTACAGGAAGCTGATCGAAGGGCTAGGCATCCGCAAGTAGGCTTTCCGGCATGTGAAGTGACCGCGAGATGTTGGGGGTCCAGGGGGGAGCGAGATCCCCCCTGGTTGAGGCGCCGGAGGCGCCGGATTGGAGAGTTGCACACCGAAGGTACAGCGCTCGACTAAAACGAGCGGTAGGTTTAGAGGATATAGCGGCGCGGTCCGGAGGCAGGTCGGTCCCTCATCAGAGCAGCGATGTTCGCTCGCTGCTGTGACCAGGCTCCGAACGGTCCCCGGACGGCCCGCAGCGGCTCTGAAGGAAGCCGCGCGAAGTCCGGGGTCGAGACGACCCCACCATTCCCGAACGAGAAGACGCGGCCGGCACAGGTCGCGAAAGGACGTTGCACATGGAAGCAAAGACGGTGACCGCGCAGGTCGGCAACCAGAACATCACCATCGAGACGGGCAAGCTGGCGAAACAGGCGGACGGATCGGTGGTAGTGCGCGCCGGCGACAGCGTGGTGCTGGTGACCGCAGTCTCGGCCAGGGACAGGAAGGAGGGGCTCGATTTCTTCCCCCTGACCGTGGACTACCAGGAGCGCCTTTCCGCCGCGGGACGGATCCCCGGCAGCTTCTTCCGCCGCGAGGGCCGGCTGACCGAGCGCGAGACCCTGATCTCCCGGCTCATCGACCGCAGCTGCCGCCCGCTGTTCCCGGAGGGCTACCAGAACGAGACGCAGATCATCGCGACCGTCTTCTCCGCCGACAACCAGTACGACACCGACGTGCTGGCGCTGACCGGCGCGTCCTTCGCGCTGGCGCTGTCGGACATCCCCTTCCCGTTCGCCTTCGCCGGCGTGCGCGTCGGGCGGGTGGGCGGGAAGTTCATCGCCAACCCTAGCGAGCAGGAGCGCGAGCAGGGCGACGTGGACGTGGTACTGGCTGCTTCCAGAGACGCCATCTTCATGGTGGAGGGCGGCGCCAAGGAGATCGACGAGAGCAGCATGGTCGAGGCCCTGCTCTTCGGCCAGCGCGCCATCGGGCAGCTCCTCGACGAGCAGGAGGAGCTGCGCCGCGCGGCCGGCAAGGAGAAGCGGTCCTTCGAGAAGGTCCCGCTCGCGGAAGGGGTCGCGGAAGCGGTTCGCAAGGCCGTGTACGAGCGCGTCCGCCAGGCCTACGCGCGCAACGTGAAGCACGAGCGCTACGGCGATCTGTCGCAGATCAAGAAGGACGCGGTGGCGGAGCTGTGCGGCGAAGGCTCCCCCTTCTGCGGGCTGGAGAAGGAGGTCAAGCAGGCGCTGGAGGACCTCAAGTACGAGTACATGCGCCGCATGATCACCCACGAGGGCCGCCGCATCGGCGGGAGGCGCAACGACGAGATCCGGTCCATCTCCTCCGAGGTGGGGCTCTTGCAGCGGGCGCACGGGTCGGCCTTGTTCACCCGCGGCGAGACCCAGGCCCTGGTCACGACCACCCTCGGCACCAGCGAGGACGAGCAGCGGATGGAGAGCCTCAAGGGCCAGTCCTTCCGCAAGTTCATGTTGCACTACAACTTCCCGCCCTACTCGGTCGGCGAAGTGAAGCCGCTCCGCGGGGCCGGCCGGCGCGAGATCGGCCACGGCATGCTGTCGGAGCGCGCCCTGCGATCGGTGCTGCCGCCCGACGACAAGTTCCCCTACACCATCCGGGTGGTGAGCGACATCCTGGAGTCGAACGGCTCCAGCTCGATGGCCACGGTCTGCGGCGGCTGCCTCTCGCTGATGGACGCGGGAGTCCCGATCAGCGCGCCGGTCGCGGGCATCGCGATGGGGCTCATCAAGGAGGAGGGCCGCATCGCCATCCTCTCCGACATCCTGGGCGACGAGGACCACCTGGGCGACATGGACTTCAAGGTGTGCGGCACCGGCAAGGGCATCACCTCGATCCAGATGGACATCAAGATCACCGGCGTGGACAAGCAGATCCTCACCGACGCGCTCAACCAGGCGCGCGCGGGCCGGCTGCACATCCTCTCGGAAATGGCGAAGGCGATCGAGAAGCCGCGCGCCGACATCTCCAAGTACGCCCCGAAGATCACCACCATCCGCATCCCGGTCAGCCGCATCAAGGACGTGATCGGGCCCGGCGGCAAGGTGATCAAGGACATCATCGCCCGCACCGGCGCCACCATCGACATCGAGGACGACGGCACCGTGGCCATCGCGTCGCCCAGCAGCGAGGGCGTGGACCAGGCAATCAAGATGATCCGGGCGCTCACCCAGGAGGCCGAGGTCGGCAAGATCTATCTCGGCACCGTGCGGCGCATCATGGAGTTCGGCGCCTTCGTGGAGATCTTCCCCGGCACAGACGGGCTGGTCCACATCTCCGACCTGGCCAACTCGCGGGTCAAGAAGGTGGAGGACGTGCTCAAGGAAGGCGACGAGGTGCTGGTCAAGGTCGTCTCCGTGGACCGCAGCGGCAAGATCCGCCTGTCGCGCAAGGAGGCGCTGGCCGAACAGGCGGCGGCGGGCGACGGGAAGGGACAGCAGGCGCCGGCGGCGAAGGCCTAGCCCGCCGCTCGGATCAGCGCCTGAGAGCGACCAGCAGATCGATCAGCTCGAGGCCGGCCTGCAGCGCGCGGCCTCCCGGATCGAACGAGGGGTCGTAAGCAGCCAGGCTCGCCGAGCAGATCGGACGGGCCGCCGCGATCGCGCGTACTGCCTGCTGCACCTCGCGCGGAGTCAGCCCGTCCGGCGGAGCGAACTCGTTCGCCGGGGCCAGCGCTGGATCGTGCACGTCGAGGTCGACGTGGAGGTGGACTCGACTTGCCCGCACGCGCTCCAGCACGGGTCGCAACGCCTCCGCCGCTCCCGACGCCCGGATTGCCGCGACGGTCACCCAGCCGACGTCCGATTCCTCGAGCGCCACCCGCTCGTCGGGATCGAAGTCGCGCGCCCCCACCAGGAACGCGTCCTGCCCGGCGACGGGGACGAATCCCGACACCGACGCGGCCAGCGGGCGGAAGCACCGTCCGGTCGCGATGGCGAGCGCCATCCCGTCGAGGAAGCCGCTCACGGTCGTCTCCGGCGTATTGAAGTCCCCGTGGCCGTCGAACCAGGCGACACCGGTGCCCGCGCCTGCCGCGGCGAGCGCGCCGATCGCGCTGCCGCAGTTCCCCGAGAGCACCAGGGGAAAGGCGCCCGCCAGCGACGCGCGGCGCACCTCCGCCGCGACGGCCCGATGCAACGCGAACGAGGTGCCGATCTCGGCGCGCAGCCCGACCGGGGCCTCGACAGGGACCTCCTCTACCTCGATCCCGCGGGCCCGCAGCCTGCCTGCCGCGGAGGTCAGCCGGTCGGGACCGGCGCCCATCCGCAGCCCGCGGTTGCCTGCGTCATAGGGAACCCGGATCAGGTGCACGCGCACGGGCCCATCCTACTTCGCCCGCCGGCCGCCGCACATTTCCGCCATTGCGGCGCGCCCGCCCGCGCTGCCAGCATTGCGGCATGGGCCGTCTTCTCGCGCTGGTCCTGGGCCTCGCGGCGCTCGCGTTCGCGGCGAAGGTCATGCTCGCCGGCACCGCCGTGGGCAACCCGGCGGGTCCGAGCGAGCCGAAGCGGCAGCTCGACAGCGTCCGCGCCCGCGCCCATCAGCTCGAGCGCGAGCAGCAGAAGAGCGCGGACGAGATCGCGCGCAAGGCCGCCGCGGAATAGACCCCGGGGAGGAGTCCCCCAAAGGCCCTTCAGTTCGGCCTTCTAACCGGCGCGGGGGGGAGCACGTTCACTTCGGCGGAGCGCTGCTTTCCGGGCTGGGTCGGATCCGCCGGCAGATCGATGACGAAGGTGGTCCCGTGCTGCGGGGTCGAGCGCACCCTCAGCTCGCCTCCGTGGCGGCGCACGATGTTGCGGCAGAGGAAGAGGCCGAGCCCGGTGCCCTGCCCGGCGGGCTTGGTGGTGAAGAAGGGCTCGAACACGCGGTTCAGCATGCCGGGGGGAATGCCCGGGCCGTTGTCGGAGATCTCGGCGAGGACGCGCGCTCCTTCGCGCCGGACCACCACCACGATCCGGCCGTCGCGCGCCCGCTCGGTCCCGATCGCCTGCACCGCGTTCACCAGCAAATTCACGAACACCTGCGACATCCGTCCCACGCTGCCGATCACCTGCGTCTCGCCGTCCAGGCGCAAGGTCACCGTGGCCCGGCCCCGCAGCTCCGCCTCGGCCATGCGGAGCGACGCGCGGACCGCTTCCTTCAGGTCGAAGGGGAGCTGGGTGCTCTCGTCCGCGCTGGCCAGCGCGCCGATGTCGCGGATGATGTCGCGCATGCGGTTGGCGCCGTCGACGGCGTCCATCGAGGCGCGGCGCATCTGGGTGAAGGTGACCGTCTCGCGGGTGGGCTGCGCCGACTCCGGAGGGGCGAAACGCGGCAGGTGCTCCGCCAGGTAGCCGGCGTTCTCCAGCACGTACGTGAGGGGCGTGCGGATCTCGTGGGCGATGCTCGCCGCCAGCTGGCCCAGGGCGACCAGGCGATCCGACGAGGCGACGTGCTGGAGCAGCCGTTCGTTCTCCAGCGCCAGCCGGGCCTGGGCGGCGAGGACCGAGGCGCGTTCCAGATCGGAGGGGCCGAAGGGCGGTCGCTCGCGCTGGGCGGTGAGGATGGCGATCAAGCGGCCGTCGGCGGTGAGGGGATGGACCAGCCCGGGCCCGCGGGCGGCGCGCTGCGGAGGCTCGTCGCCCGAGACGGCGGCGACGATGGCGGGCTGCTCTTCCGAGCGCAGCCAGTCGTGGACCCAGGCAGGCGCGGAAGCCCCCTGCCCGTCTCCGCCCCACAGGTACGCGACGATGAGGCGGCCGTCCTCGGGCGCGGGAACCAGGAGGCAGGCGCTCTGGGCCGAGAGCGCCTCGGCGAACGCGCTCACGATCGCCTCGGGCAGCTTCTCGCGGGCCTCCAGCACTCCGCGCAGCGCGAGCAGCTGGGCCTCGGCATCGCGCAGGGACTTGCGCTCCAGCGCCCGCTCGACCAGCTCGTCCAGCTCGCCTCCCTCGCAGGGCCGGCGCACGCAAGCGAACGCTCCTTCGCGGAGACATCGGATGGAAGCGGCCCGCTCCCCCGGAAGCGCGAGCACGATCACTTCCGTCCGCGGGCACGTCTTCTGGACCGCTTGGAGGAGCGACAGGTCCGGCGGGAGCAAAGCGACGTCCCAGCCTTCCGGATCGGCCAGCCACTGTGGAAGCGCGCGCGCGTCCGCGACGTGCGCGAGGCAGTGACCACGGCGTTCGAGCTCCGCGCCTTCTCGCGCGCAGCCGACGATCAGGATCCTGCTCGCCATGGACTCCCCCGGACAGGCCGGAATGAAACTTGGAGCAACACGCATGCCGTCCGTACTGTCCCTTTTGTACCCGGCCAGAGTCGCGGGTCTGCGCGTCGGCATGTGTGCGAAAGCAACCTTCGGAGTGCGCGCAGCCTGCTCGATTCGCGCATCCCCACGCGCAGGTTGCGCACCGAGATGCGCAACCCCGGCCGCCCGATTCCGTAACCTCGCCCCCGGACCACCGGAACGGCTTGGCCCACCCCTTGCTCGACTGTCCGACGGGGGACCGCGAGGTCTACGCAGGAGGGGTAGGTGACGGTATGAAGGGGTACGCTCCCAACGCCAGCCGGATCGCCGCGACGCTGCTCGCTTTTGCCGCGGCGTGCGGCAGTGGGCGGCCCGCGCAGAGCTCCAAGTTCGGCGTGCGCTATCAGGACCCGGCCGAGCTGGACAGCGAGAACGGCCTGATCTCGGTGGGACTGAGCGACGCGTGCCTCGGCCTCGACGTGGCGACCGCGCCCACCACGACTCCGACCACCACCTCCACGACCGACCCGGTGACCGGCATCACCTACACGACCTCCAGCTGGATTGATCCCACGACCGGCGCTTCCGTCACTTCGACGACCTGGACGGATCCGGTGACCGGGATCACGTACACCAACACGAGCTCGACCGACCCGTTGACGGGGCTGACGACCACCTCGTCGAGCTCGACGGATCCGACGACCGGGATCACGACCACGACTACGACGGACCCCATGACGGGGCTGACGACGACGACCACGTCGACCGCCGCTCCGGCGCTGGTTGCCCAGACGACCGCGACCATCGACCCGAACGCGTGCGGCATTTTCAACGGCATGCCGCCGAACCTGCTGGGCTTGAACGGTCTGCAGCCGAATTCGCTGACCGGCGACCATTTCAAGAAGTGGTTCGCGGCCGATCCGCAGACCGCGAACACCCTGATGAAGTACCTGGTGAAGTGCTCGCTGCCGGTGGGTCAGGGCATGGACTTCGATTACGGCGGCGTTCACTACCTCTGGACCGGCGTGCTGGGCCTGGCGCCGCACTGGAGTGCTGGCGAGTCGATCCCCGAAGGCGAGCAGCAGCTGGTCTCCGCCTGCTTGGGCCTGCACGCGAACCGGTACGGCGCGCACGTCCCCATCTCCGTGCTCGGTCAGTTCGCCGACGGCACTCCGATCCCGGTCTCCGCTGACGAGCTTGCCAGCTTCCCGGTGACCGAAGGCTGCTTCTTCGGAAACATGTTCCGCAAGGACGGCGTGTTCTCGGGCAACGACCGGCCGCTGGCGCTCGCCGATGACCAGAGCAGCCTGCGCACTTGCGCCATGGCCGATCGCACCGGCGCGGGCGCGAGCTCGATGTGCCCCCCGATCCAGTACGCGGGCAACTGCCGCGACATCTGCCAGCCCGACCCGACGAATCTGTACTACCTGAACTGCACCGCGAACGGGCGCACTTACCGCGCGCTGTCGACTCGGATCCGGCCCAACGTGGAGTACACCTGCGGCGACGGCATCTGCCAGGTCACGGAGAGCTGCGGCACGGGCTCCACCTGGAACAACTGCGGTCTGGACTGCGGACCCTGCAACTGAGAGAAAATCGTTCGCGCGGGGCTCGTTGACGGCCCCGGGCGGACGCGATGACCGAAGCCCCACTGGAAGCCCGACTTCCCGAAGTGCCCGGGTACCGCATCGAGCGGGTGCTCGGACGCGGCGGCTTCGGTGTGGTCTTCGACGCGCTGGAGGACTCCGGCCGGCGCGTCGCGCTCAAAGTCGCCACCGCCGGCGATGCCACCGCGGCGGCCCAGCTGGCGGCGGAGGAGAGGGCGCTCCGCGCGGTGGGGCCCGCCGTCGCTCCCGAGGTCCACGGCACCGGGAGGCTCCCCGACGGCTCCCCTTACCTGGCGCTGGAGCTGCTCCAGGCCCCGACGCTGCGCCAGCGCCTGCGGGAGATCGCTGGCCCGATGCCGCGCGCCGAGCTGGCCAGGACCGCAGCGGCTTTGTGCGAGGCGGTGGGTGCGATGCATGCAGCGGGCTACCTGCACCTCGACCTGAAGCCCGACAACGTCTTCCTGACTGCCGGCAGGGTCCGGCTGATCGACTTCGGGCTGGCGAGGCCGGCGCGCGAGCGCCAGGAGGGCCGGCGCGCGTTCGCGGGGACCGCCGAGTACGCGAGCCCGGAGCAGTGCGAGGAACGCCCGGACCTGGACCCCCGCGCCGACCTGTACGCGATCGGCGTGTTGCTGTTCGAGATGCTGACCGGGAAACCCCCGTTCAACGGTGATCCCCAGTCAGTCCGCGAGGCCCACATCGGGATCCGCCCGCCGCACCCGTCCCAACTCGCGCCGGTGCCGGCCAAGATCGAAGAGGTGGTGCTCCGCGCGCTGGCCAAGGACCGCGCGCGGCGACCCACCAGCGCGGTAGAGCTGAGCGATGCGCTCGAGCGCGCGTTCTCGGAGGATGCGCCCGAACAAATCACCGCTCCCAGGGCGGTAGCCGCGGCGCAGCCTCGACTGGAAAGGCGTCAGGTAGGGCTGCTGTTCTTCGTCAGCGCTTCCGACGTCGGCTCGGTTCAGGTCGCCGTGCGCTCGGTGGGAGGCGAGCTGGGATGGGCGGGCGGCGGACGTTATGCCGCGATCTTCGCGGGCGAGGCGGGACAGGATCCGGTTCGGCGAACGTTGCGAGCCGCACAGGCGCTGGCGGAGCGGAAGGTGGCCGTCCGCGGCGTCGTCGATCTCGGCACCGTCAACGCGCAGCGGCGTCTCGACGGTCAGGTCCGTTACATCGCGCCGGAGCTCGGACGCGAGGACCGGTATGCGCTCGACACCGATCCGCTCGGGCCGCTCGCCACGACTGCCGCCGCGGAAGTGCTCGCCGATGTGGCATGGGAAGCGGTTCCGGGCCGGGAAGGAATCCTGGTGCCGCGGCCCGGCGCGGCCGATCGGGTTCAGGCCGCCACCGTCGTGCAGCTTGGGGCCGGTCCGCTGGTCGGTCGGGAGGAGGTGCTGCGCGAGCTCTTGACGGCGGCGAAGGAGGCGGTGGGGGGTGCGCCGGCCGTGATTACGGTCATCGCCGAACCCGGGCACGGAAAGACGCACCTCGCCGCCACCCTGCTGGAAAAGCTTCGCAACCACGTACCGGAGGCGGAGCTACTCGATCTCCGCGCGCGCGAACCGATCGCCGGCGACTCCGACGAGACGCTTCGAGCGCTGCTCTCACGCGCTCTCGAGCTGCCGGCGGGCGCAGCCGAGGCGTCTGCGCGCGCGCGTTTCGCTGCCGCGGTCGGCGGCGAGAGGGCCGCGGAGCTGTGGGCCGCGGCGGCGCTCACGCTGCGCCTCGTCTCGCCCGACGCTACCCAGGTGCGCGCCCTTGCGTCCGCGCCCGGCGTGCTGCGCTCGATGGCGATGCGCGCCGCCGGGGAGGCTCTCCGAGCCCGGGCCGGCCGGCGGCCGCTCTGCGTCGTGGTCGACGACGCTCAGTTCGCGGACGATACGGCGCTGGACGCGCTCGAGTACGCCGCGCTGGCCGAGTCGAAGTCGCCTCTCTTCGTCTGCGCGCTCGGTCGCCCCGCCTTCGCCGAGGCGCGCAAGTCCTTCGGCGAGCGAGCTGCGAATCGACGCCTGCATCACGTAGGGCCCCTCGAACCGGCGCGGGCGGCAGAATTGTGCCGCCGGCTGCTGGCTCCCGCCGAGAACGTGCCGCAAGCCGCCGTTGACCTGCTGGTGCGGCGCACCCATGGCGTCCCGCTGCTCCTGGTGGAGCTCATCCGCGGATTGAAGCGCGAGGGGCTGGTGCGCAAACGGATGCGCGGCGACACCTGGTTCCTGGCGACCGACGAGCTCGAGAAGCTTCCCGAATCCCCATTGATCGAATGGCTGGCGGAACGCGAGGTGGGTACGCTCCCAGCCGAGTTGGCTGCGCATGCCCGCCTGGTGGCGCTCTTGGGGCCGGAGTTCAGCGCGGAGGAAGTCGAGGGAGTCGTCGCCCAGTTGGACGCGGAGGGGTTCGGAAGCGAGTTTCCGCTCGACACGCAAGTGGCCGCGCGGCGCCTGGCCGCACTCGGTCTCATCGTCACCACGCGCACGGGCGGTTTCCGCATCCGGCATGCCCTGGTCCGGGATGCCGTAGCGCGGTCCGTGCCCACGACCCAGCGGGAGCGAGTCCACCGCGCTGCCGCTCGCTTCTATCGCACCACGCAGACCGTGCCCGAGGTGCGGCGACGGCCGCTCCTGGCGCGCCACGCGGCCGAGGCAGGCCTTCGGGAAGAGGCTGCGGCGCTCTACCTGCAACTCGCAGAAGAGGCGCGCGGACGGCATTCGTATTTCGACGCGGAAGCGAGCTACACGAACGCCCTGAATCTCCTCCCAGCCACCGAGGTGCCGCGCAAGCTGATCGCGAAACGCGGCCGCGGCAGCATGCGCTACCGGATCGGACGCTACGAGGATTCGTTCGCGGACTTCGAGGAGGCCCGCGCGCTCGCCCGGCAGCTGGGTGACGGCATCGCGGAGGCGGAGATCCTCCTCGACGCCGCGACCGCGCTCGATTGGGTGACCGACTACGCGAGATCCCGGGCATTCGTGGAGGAGGCCCTGGCGCTGGTTCCGAATCCTTCCTCCACTTCGCTTCGGGCGCGCCTGGTGCTCGGCAGCGGACGGGCGCTGGTGCGAGAGGATCGTTGGGCGGAAGCCTGCCTCGCACTCGAGGAGGCTGCCCGGCTGGCGGAGACCGTCGGCGACAGTGGGTACGAGACGCTGATGATCGCGCTCGTCATGCTGGAAGCGATCCTGGGCGAGCTGCGCCGATTCGACGAAGCGGAGCGCCTGTCGGCGCGGGCGATCGCGCTCAGCCGGGAGCACGGAGATCAGCTCCACCTGATCGCGGCCCTCGGGAACCGGCTGAGCGTCCGGATCGCGCGGCATGACCTCGAGGGCGCCGTCGAGGATCAGCAAACGCTGATGCGGATCGGCCGCGAGGTCGGCATCCTCCTCGCCGAGTATTTCGGGGAACAGAACATCGGGGTCCTGCTTTACTGCGCCGGCGACCTCGACCGGGCCGCGGAGCATGCCCGCAGCGCGATGCGCATCGAGGAGAGGCATCCGGAAGTCGCGAGAGGCGCCCCGTTCGGCATGTTGACGCTCGCCCGCATCCACGCGTATCGCGGCGAAGACGCCGAGGCGCAGGAGCTCCTTCGTCGGATCGAGGCGGCCGTGCATGCTCCCTCGGCGGACCAAGGGGCCGCGGTGTCGCTCACGCCGTCGGAGCAGGTGTTGCTCACGATGGTCGGCCTGGCCACACGCGATGCGACCGATGGCGAATGGGAAGATCTGCTGGAGCGATCGGCCCGCGATTCACTGGGTCAGGAGCCGATCGAGGTGGCCGACTTGTACGGCACCTGGGCGCTGCGGCGCGGCCGCCTGGACCTGGCGCGGCGCGCGTTCGAGGAAGCGGCCGCGCGCGCTGCGCGCATCCCCAACATCATGGAGGTGCGAGTGCGGAAGGGGCTTGCGGCTACAGGAGCCCGAACGACCTGAGCAGCGCCACGGCGATGCTGACCAGCGAGTCTCCCGCGATCAAGCCCGCGCCGGCCACGCCGGCGGCGTCCGGCCGCAACCAAGGCCGGAAGCGGCCACCCACGGCGACCAGCGCCGCGCCGCACGAGATGGTCAGCGAATATTCGAATGGGACCAACGCGCCGATCCCCACTGCGACGGCGGGCGGGATGAAGCGCCGGAAGCGGGTCTCTTCCGCCGCAGCCAGGACGATCCCGGCGGCGCCGGCGACGACGACGGCACGCAGCGCGCCCGGCGGAAGGGCGGCGAGGCCCTGCGCGACCACCTCTCCCATCGCCTTCCACTGCAGCGCCGTGGGCATGGGGAGGTTCGGCGAGGCCAGACCGTACGCGCGGAGCAGCAGCCCGTACGCCGGCATGCAGAGGAGAGCGCCGACCACACACCCCGCCAGCGCGGCGGCTGCCTGTCCCCGCACGGGCGCTCGGAGCAAGCGTCCGGCTTTCAGGGACCAGAGAAGCATGCTGGTTTGGGTGGCGGCGCCTGCGACCACCGATCCGGCCGCGACGTTGACCGCCGGCTGCCCCGGCGCGAGCGCGCCGTACACTGCCTGCGTGGCCTGGCCCACCGTCCCCAGGGGGGAAAAATCGGTCAGCCCGGCGCTCCGTGCGCAGACGCTCGATCCCAGGATGGAGAGCAAGAGAGCCAGGACGGTATGCAACGGGCTCAGATCGAAGACGATCTTTCCCACCACCACCGTCCCGAGGGCCGCGCCCGCGGCGAGCAGCGCCGCTTGGAGCCGCGCTCGAGATCTGTCGGAAGCGACGGACCGGAGATCGCGTAGCGCGCCGGAGATCATCCCCGCCTGGCGGACCAGGAAGACGAGCGCCGCGCCCACCATCAGCGCCGTCGCGGGCCAGGACAGCCAGCTCGAGAGCGCTCCCCGATCCGGGGCGACATGCAGCGGCCCCCGGACGAGCCACGGGCCCAGCGCGATCCAGCCGAGCACGGATCCGGTCAAGAGCCCGATCGCGATGCGCGGGCCCACCAGGATGCCGACCCCCCAGAGCAGCGGGCTCGTGCTCAGCCCGATCCCGAGCAAGTCCGCGGGAACGCCGGCCAACCGGCCGGGGACAACCAGGGATTCCGGTATCAGCGCCGGCTTGCCCCCGCGGAACCAGGCAATCAGGGCGGCTGCGGCGCCGCCGGTCAGGAGCGAGCGCGCCCGACCCCGGCCCGCCGCGCCGCCCGCGTGTAGGACCTCGATCACCTCCGCCGTGGCGACGCCGGTCGGAAAAGGAAGGTCCTCCTCCTCGAGCAAGCGCCGGCGCAGCGCCAGTGCCAAGAGGACGCCCACCACGCCGAGCGTGAGTCCCCAGAGGGCGATGCCCCAGCCGGGCACCCGAACGCCGAGCAATTGCAGAGCGGGGATCGCGCCGAGGAGTCCTGCAGCCGCCGGGATGCCGCCCACTGCGCACGCCGCGGTCTGCGCCACGTTGTTCTCCAGCCGGGTGAGCCTGCCGGAGGCGAGGGCCAGGGCCAGCACGGAAGCGGTGATCTGACCGCCGTCCCAGAGCCCGGTCTTGAGGCCCATGTACAGGTTGGCGATGCACAGAATTGCTCCCACCAGGAGGCCCGAGGCCAGTGCGCGCAGCGTCAGGTCGGGTTCTCGCGCAGGCGCAGAGTCCTCGATGCGCACGGGCGAACCGTAGCATGTGCGCCGGTTCCTTCCAGAAAGCATCGCATCGTGGGAGACTTGGATGAAGATGGTGAAGGACAACTTCACTCCCACCATCCCCGCCGGGCCGCCCAAGGATGCCAGCGGCGAGGGGATCGACCTCGACGGCGAGCTGGCGCCGGGCGATCGGGCGGGGGAGTACCTGATCCTGGGGACCATCGCCTCCGGCGGCTGCGGCACCGTCTACACCGCCGAGCACCGCGTGCTGGGGCGCAAGGCGGCGGTCAAGGTGCTGCACAGCCAGCTGGCCACTTCCCCGGAGATGGTGGAGCGTTTCGTGCGCGAAGCGCGGGTGGTGAACCGCATCCGCCATCCCAACATCGTGGACATCTACGAGTTCGGCGAGCTGGACGACAAGCGGCCTTACTTCGTGATGGAGCTTCTGGAGGGGACCAGCCTGGCCAGCATCGTCGAGCGGCGCGGGCGGCTGACTCCGGCGCAGGCGCTTGGATACCTGGAGCCGGTCTGCGACGCGCTGCGGGCGGCGCACGCGGCCGGGGTGGTGCATCGGGATCTGAAGGCCAGCAACGTGGCCGTGGTGAAGGAAGGCGATCCCCCGCGGGTGAAGCTGCTCGATTTCGGGATCGCCAAGCTGGTGAGGACCGCCCCGGGGGAGCGGGGCCTCACGGCCGTCGGTCAGCGGATCGGCACTCCGTACGCCATGGCCCCCGAGCAGATCCGCGGCGGCGCGATCGATTCGCGCGTGGACATCTACGCGCTGGGCGTCCTCCTCTATCAGCTGCTCACCGGGCGGTACCCGTTCATCTCCGGCGACCCGGTGGAGATGGAGCGGCTGCACGTCGAGGCGCCTCCGCCCCGCCCGAGCGCGCTGGCGCCGGTCTCGCCGGAGATCGATTCCATCGTCCTGCGCTGCATGGAGAAGGACGCCACCCGCCGCTTTCCGGACGTGACCGCCTTCGCGGAGGCGCTGCGGGCCGCGGTCAAAGGCGGCCACGCCGCCGCCGGCGCCGGAGGAAAACGCGGGGTCGCCGTCTACGTCGAGGTGCGCATCTCCGGGGAGCAGGACGAGGCGCTGCTCGCCCATCTGGTGCCGCTGCTCGACGAGACCGAGCTGGCCCTGCGCCAGTCGGGCTACGCCCTGTACCTGCAGACGGGCAGCGCTCTCTTGGGGGTGAAGCCGTTGCCCGAGGACGCCGCGGCGGCGCTCGGGGAGAGGAAGGCCGCGGTGGATCTCGCCCGCCGCATCCTCGAGCCGCTGCAAGCTCCCGGGGCCGATCGGCGCCTCAAGCTGGCCGTCCAGGTGCACGCGGACGCGGCGCAGATGCGCGGGAGCGAGATCACCGGCGGCCCACTGGTGGACATCGAGGCCTGGGCCGCGGGGGGCGACGCCGAGCTGCGGGTCACCCGTCCCGCTGCCGAGGGACTGGAAGTGTAGTCATTTCGCCCACCCGCACAGGCATCTCCCGACCGCCAGAATCATTGAACCACGCTGCGCGCAGGCCGTAGGATCCGGGGATGGGGGTCGGGTTGGCGAGCAGCGAGTCGGCGCCGGAGGCCCTTCCAGCGGGCCGCCTGAGGCTCTTCGTGGCCGGCGAGGGGCGATTCGCTACCCATCACCTGCCGGATTCGGGCGAGGTCACCATCGGCCGCGATCCCGGGTGCGAGCTGGTCGTCGACGATGCCACCGTCGCCCCGCGGCACGCGGTGCTCTCGATGGGTCCCACTGTGCGGCTGGCCGACCTCGGCAGCGGCCTCCTCACCAGCGTGCATCAGCACCGCGTGCTGCCCGGCCACTCGGTCGAGGTGGCCCCTGGAGACATCCTCCACCTGGGCGGCGTGATTCTCATGGTGGAGGGGCGCGGGACGGCGCCTCCGCGGCGCATCCTCCCCCACGGCTACTTCGAGCTGCGCCTGGAGGAGGAATGCAATCGGGCGGCGCGGTTCCACTCCGGCTTCGCGCTGCTGCGCATCGCCTGCGATCCCTTCTGCCCGTCGGCCGCGATCGAGGAGATCCTGGCGAACTCCATCCGGCTGGTGGACGTCATTGCCGTGGGCGCGCCGAGCGAGTACGAGGTGATGCTCGTCGACACGCCGCCGGAAGATCTGAAGCTGGTCGTCTCGCGCCTGGAGACGCAGCTCGCCGAACGGGGAGCCAAGCCGCGCATCGGCATGGCCGTGTACCCGCGCGACGGCCGCGGCGCCGACGCGCTGCTCGCGCACGCCAGCGGAGCGGTGGCTCCGCCCGAATCCGCGGCGATGCCAGGGCCCTCGTCCGGCGCCATGCGGGACCTCTACAGCATGGTGGAACGCATCGCTTGGAGCGACATCAGTGTGCTCATCTTCGGCGAGACCGGCGTGGGCAAGGAACGCCTGGCCGAGGCGGTGCACAAGAACTCGCGCCGCGCTTCGATGCCTTTCTTGCGGCTCAACTGCGCGGCGCTCACCGAGACCCTGCTGGAGAGCGAGCTGTTCGGGCACGAGAAGGGCTCGTTCACCGGGGCACAGTCGGCCAAGGCCGGCCTGCTCGAGTCCGCCAACGGCGGCACCGTGTTCCTCGACGAGGTGGGCGACATGCCGATGACGACCCAGGTGAAGCTCCTGCGCGTCATCGAGGAGCGCAAGGTCCGCCGGGTGGGAGCGCTGAAGCCGCTGCCCATCGACGTCCGCTTCGTCGCCGCCACCAACCGCGACCTGGAGCAGGAAGTGCAACGCGGCAGCTTCCGCAAGGACCTCTTCTTCCGCTTGAACGGCATCTCCTTCGTGATCCCCCCGCTGCGCGAGCGGGTGGGCGAGATCGAGGGGCTGGCGCGCGGGCTCATCCGCGAGGCTTGCCAGCGGATGGGACGGGCCACCGAGCCGGAGCTGTCGCCCGAGGTGCTCGCGCTCCTGCAGCAGTACCCATGGCCGGGCAACATCCGCGAGCTGCGCAACGCGATCGAGCGCGCCGTGCTGCTCTGCTCCCGCGACCGGCTGGAGCTCGCCCACCTCCCCGCCGAGAAGATGTCCTCCCACTTCGCAGCGCGGCGGACCGCGCATGCGACCTCGGGTCCCCCGGCCCCGCTGCCGCCGCCGATCGGCCTGCGCGGGGCGCCGCTCTTGCCGGCGGAGCTGCGCGAGCAGCTGGCCCAGGCGGAGCGGCAGCGGATCGTCGAGGCGCTCTCCCGGTGCGCGGGCAACCAGACCGAGGCGGCCCAGGCGCTGGGCATCTCGCGGCGCACGCTGGTGAAACGGCTGGCGGCGTTCAACATCCCGCGCCCGCGGAAGCAGAAGGCCTCGGAGCCCTAGGGCGATGCCGCGATCGATCGACAAGCTGGAGGAGACCAGCGCGGCTCCAGCGCCCGAGCGGGCCACGCTGGAGAAGAGCGCGTTCCTGCTGGTGCTCTCCGGGCCCCAGGTGGGCGAGCTGCACAAGTTGAAGCCCGACCAGCCGACCGTGATCGGCCGGGGCGAGGCGGACCTGCGCATCGACGACGACGGCATCTCCCGCAAGCACTGCAGCATCCAGCCCCGCGGGCGGGGAGCGCTGCTGGTCGACCTGGGCAGCGCCAACGGCACCTACGTGGACGGGGAGCGAGTGCGCGAGAAGCTGCTCGGCTCGGACGACAGGTTCCAGATCGGCGTCTCCACCACGCTGAAGTTCGCCATCGCCGACGACATGGAAGCGGCGGTGCAGCGGAAGATGGCGGAGGCGGCGCTGAGAGAGCCGCTCACCGGACTCTACAACCGGCGCCACTTCCAGGAGCGGTTCGCGGCCGAAGTCGCGGTGGCCCACCGGCACGGCCGGGCGCTGTCGCTCTTGATGGTCGACGTGGACCATTTCAAGCGCGTCAACGACAAGCACGGGCACCTCGCCGGCGACGAGGTGCTCAAGAGCGTGGCGCGGGCGCTGCAGCAAGGCATCCGCATCGAGGACATCCTGGCCCGCTTCGGCGGCGAGGAATTCGTGGTCCTCGCGCGCGAGGCCGAGCTGGCCGAGGCGATGGCGGTGGCGGAGCGCCTGCGGCAGCTGGTGGAGGTGGCGCAGACCCGCTGGGAGAGCGGGCACGACGTGCCGGTGGGCATCGCCGTGACGGTGAGCATCGGGGTGGCTCAGCTCGGCGACGACGAGAGCGAGCGCGACCTGTTCGAGGCGGCCGACCAGGCCGTGTACCGGGCGAAGAAGAACGGGCGCAACCGCGTGGTGGCGGCGGGCACGCGCACGCCCAAGCCCCGCCGCCGCGCCCGGCGGTAAGCTCGGGCGTCGAGGACAAGACGCTGCACGAGTTTTTGGGCCTGGGGCTGCGGGTGAGCTTCCTGCCCTGGAAGCTACCTGCCGGTGCGCGCCTTCTTCTCCTGCACCAGCTGATCGACCACCGCCGGGTCCGCCAGGGTCGAGGTGTCCCCCAGCTGGTCGAACTCGCCGGCGGCGACCTTGCGCAGGATGCGCCGCATGATCTTGCCGGAGCGGGTCTTGGGAAGCGCCGGCGCCCAGTGGATCACGTCGGGCGTGGCCAGCGCGCCGATGGCCCGGCGCACGTGCTGGATCAGCTCGTCGCGCAGCGAAGCGCTCCCCACCATGCCCTGCTTCAGCGTGACGTACGCGTAGATCCCCTGGCCCTTGATGTCGTGGGGGAAGCCGACCACGGCCGCCTCGGCGACCCCGCTGTGCGACACCAGCGCGCTCTCCACCTCGGCGGTGCCGATCCGGTGGCCGCTGACGTTGATCACGTCGTCGACGCGGCCGGTGATCCAGTAATAGCCGTCCTCGTCGCGCCGGCACCCGTCGCCGGTGAAGTACCGGCCGGGGAAGGTGGTGAAGTACGTCTTGTGGAAGCGGTCGGGATCCCCGTAGACCCCGCGCATCATCCCCGGCCAGGGCCGCGAGATGCACAGGTTCCCGGTGCAAGCGCCCTTGAGGACGTTGCCCTGGTCGTCGACCACCGTCGGCTCGACTCCGAAGAACGGCAGCGTCGCCGAGCCCGGCTTCTGGTCGATGGCCCCGGGGAGCGGCGTGATGAGGATCCCGCCGGTCTCGGTCTGCCACCAGGTGTCCACGATGGGGCAGCGCCCGTCTCCCACCACCCGGTGGTACCAGAGCCAGACCTCGGGGTTGATCGGCTCGCCCACCGTCCCCAGCAGGCGCAGCGACTTGCGGCTCCGCTTCTTCACCGGCTCGTCGCCTTCGCGGGCGATGGCGCGGATGGCGGTGGGCGCGGTGTAGAGGATCGTCACCCCGTACTTGTCGACCACGTCCCAGAAGCGGCCCCAGTCGGGGTAGTTCGGAACCCCCTCGAACATGAGGCTGGTCGCGCCGTTCGCCAGCGGTCCGTAGACGATGTAGCTGTGGCCCGTCACCCAGCCGATGTCGGCGGTGCACCAGTAGGTGTCGTCGTCGCGGATGTCGAAGATCAGCTCGTGCGAAACAGAGACGTAGACGAGATACCCGGCAGTCGTGTGCATCACGCCCTTCGGCTTTCCGGTGGAGCCGCTCGTGTAGAGGATGAAGAGGGGGTCCTCCGCATCCATCGGCTCGACGGGGCACTCCGCAGGGACGCCTCTCATCTGATCGTGCCACCAGTGATCGCGCCCCTCCGTCCAAGGGATTTCCTTACCGGTGCGGCGCAGCACGATGACGCGCTTGACGAAAGGGATCTCCTTGATCGCGTCGTCGGTGGTCTGCTTGAGCGGGACCAGGCGGCCGGCGCGGTAGCCACCGTCGGCGGTGATCACGATCTCGGACTTGCAGTCGAGAATGCGGTTCTTGAGCGACTCGGCGGAGAAGCCGCCGAACACCACGCTGTGGATGGCCCCGATGCGCGCGCAGGCGAGCATGGCGATGGGAAGCTCCGGCACCATGGGCATGTAGATGGTGACGCGGTCGCCCTTCTTGACTCCGTTCTTCTTCAGGACGTTGGCGAATTTCTGCACCTCGCGGTGCAGGTCCTGGTAGGTGAGGACGCGCGACTCCTCGGGAGAATCGCCCTCCCAGATCAGCGCGGCCTTCGTCTTGCGCGGGGACGCAACGTGCCGGTCGAGGCAATTGTACGAAACGTTCGTCTTGCCGCCGATGAACCACTCGATCTTCGCGGTCTTGAAATCCCATCGGGAGACCTTGTCCCACTTCTTGAACCAGTGGATGCGCTCGGCCTGCTCCGCCCAGAACCCGTCCGGGTCGGAGAGGGAGCGATCGTAGAGGGCGCGGTACCGTTCCCTCGAGCCGATGCGCGCCTTCTCGGCGAACGAGGGGGGAACGCGGACCAGGCGCTCTCCTTTGGGGTCGGCCACGGGCGGCTCCTTTCTGCGGGGAGGTGTATTTTAGCAGGCTACGCGTGCGAAGCGACCGCGCCCTCCAGAAAGCGTCCGGGCGCGAACGCGCTCGACTCCGGGGAAGCACCCTCGACCAGCTGGACGACCAGCTCGGCGGTCGCGGGAGCCAGCAGGATGCCGTTGCGGTAGTGCCCCGTCGCGACCACGACTCCCGGGCGCGTCCGGCCCAGGAGCGGCAACCCGTCGCGCGATCCCGGGCGGAGGCCGGCCCAGTGCTCGGCAGGACGGAGGGCAGCGAGCTGCGGGAGCAGGCGCGCGGCGACTTCGCGCAGGAATGCGAGTCCCTCGGGAGTGGTGCTCTTGTCGAAGCCCTCGTGCTCCACCGTCGCGCCGACCAGCACCCGCCCGGGGCGCGGCACCGCATAGCCGCCGGCGCCAAAGAGCACGGTCGCGGGCGGGGGCACGTCGTACGCGATCATCTGCCCGCGGACGGGGACCAGCGCGCCGGGGGCGATCCCCGCGCCCGCGATCTCGCCGCTCCAAGCTCCCGCCGCGACCACCGCCGCGCCCGTGGGCAGGACTTCGCGGTCCGTCTCGACCGCATCGAGCGCCTCGCCGCCGAAGCGCAAACGCACAGCTCTGGCCCGCAGCACCGGGACCCTGGCGCGGTCGAGCGCGGAGCGCAAGGCGACGACGAGCTTGCGGTTGTCGACCACGCCGTCGTCCGGCTGCCACAGCGCGAGCCGCGCGCCTGGATGTGTCACCAGCTCGGCGCGCAGGCCAGCGGCGGACTGCCACGAACGGCGGGCGCGGAGGTGGTCGGCCTCGTCCTCGGTGAACGCCAGCTCGAGGACCCCGCATCTCGCGAATCCGATGTCCCCCAGCTCCGCCGCCAAGGCCGGGTACAGGGCCAGCGACCGCAAGCACAGCTCCAGGAACGGCCCTTTCGCATCGGTTTCAGCGCCCACTCCGAGGATGCCAGCCGCCGCCCAACTCGCCTCCCGCCCGGGCTCGCCACGTTCGACGATCCGGACCTCGTACCCGCGTTGCGCCAGCCGCAACGCAGACAGCAGCCCGATCACTCCTCCCCCGATGACCACGACGTCCACGCCTGTTTCTCTCCCACGAACGGCAACGAATCCGAAGCTCGAAACTCGACCTCGACATCGGTGCCCTCCCGTCGCATCCTGCGCGTCCGATGACCCTCCGCATCGACGTGCAGCGCGTCGGGAACCGGGGCGACCCGCTTCCTCTGCCTTCCCACGCCACGCCGGGCTCCGCGGGGCTCGATCTGCGCGCGGATGCGCCTCTGACATTGCGCCCGGGCCAGCGGGCGCTCGTGCCCACGGGTCTCGCGGTGGCGGTGCCGCCTGGATACGAGGCGCAGGTCCGCCCGCGCAGCGGGCTGGCGCTGCGGAGCGGCGTGACCTGCCTGAACAGCCCAGGAACGATCGACAGCGACTACACGGGCGAGCTCTGCGTAATCCTCGTCAACCTGGGCCAGGAGGAAGTCGCGCTGGCGCGCGGCGAGCGGATCGCGCAACTCGTCGTGGCGCCGGTGTCGCGGGCCGAGCTCGCGGAGGTCGCCGAGCTGCCGGCCACCGCCCGTGGCGCCGGCGGGTTCGGCCACAGCGGACGGTGAAGCCGTGCCCGCCGGTATCGCCCCAGGTCCGCGAGGCCATCTCCTTCTCGGCATGCTTCCCGCGGTCCGGAGGAATGCGCTCCAGACGTTCCAACGGGCGGCGATGGATTTCGGAGACGTGGTGCGGATGCGTTTCGCCGGGGTCACCGCGCACATGATCTCCAGCCCGGATGGCGTGCAGCACGTCCTGGTCGAGAACAGCAAGAACTACGGGAAGCAGACGCGCGGCTTCCTCAAGCTCCGCGAGATCCTGGGCGACGGGCTCCTCACCGCCGAAGGTGAATCGTGGCGCCAGCACCGCCGCATCGCGCAGCCGGCCTTCCACCGGCAGCGGCTCGCTTCTTTCGCCGACACCATGGTGCGGGAGACGGAGCGGACCACCGGGCGCTGGAGCGAGCTGGCCGCCAGCGGCGAGCCGGTGGACGTCGCGCAGGAGATGGCGCGGCTCACGCTCCAGATCATCGGACGGACGATGCTGAGCCGCGACGTGGCCTTGGAAGCGGACCGGGTGGGGCGCGCGCTGACCTACGTGCTGCATGCCGCCAATCTCAGGATGAGCAGCCTGCTCGACCTTCCGCAAGGCCTGCCCACCCCGGGAAATCTCCGGTTCGCGGCGGCCTTGCGCACGCTCGACGGCGTGGTGCGGGAGATCATCGCGGAGCGGCGCCGCGCGACCGAGCGGCCGGAGGACCTCCTCACCCTGCTGCTCGAGAGCCGCGACGAGGAGACCGGAGAAGAGATGAGCGACAGGCAGCTCCGGGACGAGGCCATGACGATCTTCCTCGCCGGCCACGAGACCACGGCGAACGCGCTGACGTGGGCGTTCTACCTGCTTTCCAGGCATCCATCGGTGGGCCGCGCGCTCCGGCTCGAGCTCGACCGCGAGCTGGCGGGAAAACCTTCGCTCGCCGATCTGCCGCGGCTCACCCTGACCCGGATGGTGATCGAAGAAACGATGCGGCTGTACCCGCCAGCCTGGCTGATCTCGCGGTCGGTGGTCGACGACGACGAGATCGGCGGCTTCCGCATCCCCGCCCGGTCCATCGTGTTCGTCAGCCCGTTCATCATGCACCGCGACGCGCGCATCTGGGAGAACCCGGAAGGGTTCGACCCGGATCGCTTCGCGCCGGAGCGCGCCTCGTCGCTCCCCCGGGGAGCCTACTTCCCGTTCGGCGCCGGACCTCGGCAGTGCATCGGGGCGAACTTCGCGCTGATGGAGGCGCAGCTGGTGCTCGCCACGCTCTGGCGCAGCTTCCGCGTGGACCTCGTTCCCGGGCATCCGATCGAGCCGGAGCCGAGCATCACGCTCCGGGCGCGATACGGAATGCCGATGACGGTGCACCGTTGGCGGTAGAGCCCTACAACGCATCCCATAACGTCCGCGCCGTGAAAAAGCATAGCGCCGCCGAATACGGCGGCGACTAGCGGCCGCGTTTGCCCCGGCGCAGGCTCTTGTTCCGGCGCACGCGGCGGCGCTTGAGCGCCTTGCGCTTCTCCTTGCTGCGGCTCTTGACGCTCTTCTTGGTGCGGGCCATGCGCTCTCCGGTGGCGAAGTCGCGCGCCTCTGTACCACGGGGAGAGCGGGGCCCGCGAGCGCACGCGCCGCGGGCGCGGGGGCTTGTCGCCGGTCGGGCGCTTCTGGTACACGCGTTCAGTGCGCCTCTGCGTGCTCGCCAGCGGAAGCGGCGGCAACACGGCCTGGATCGAGGCGGGCGGAGCGCGCGTGCTGGTCGACGCGGGGCTCTCCTGGCGCGAGACGCGCCGCCGCTGCGCGCAGGTGGGGCTCGACCTGCGCGAGCTGACCGACGTCCTGCTCACCCACGAGCACGCCGACCACTGCTTCGGAGCCGCGACCATCGCGCGGAAGGTGGGAGCGCGCGTGCATGCGACTCGCGGCACGCTGAACGCGCTGCGCGATCGGCCCCCAGCCCAGCTCTGCTTCGCGCTCCCACGCGACGGCGTGCTGCTCCTCGGACGCGGCCTCCACGTCCGGGCGATTCCGGTCCCGCACGATGCCGTCGAGCCGGTCGCCTTTGCCTTCGAGGAGAGGCTCGACGCGGGCCGCAGCGTCCGGGCGGCGGTGGTCACCGACCTCGGCTGCGCCCCGCGGGCCCTGGCCAAGGCGCTCTGCGGCCTCGACGCGCTGGTCCTGGAGATGAACCACGACGCGCGCCTGCTGCTGGAGGGGCCCTACCCGCCTTCGCTCAAGCGCCGCGTCCGCTCGGACCTCGGGCACCTCTCCAACGCGCAGGCGGCCCAGCTCGTCGCGCGGCTCCTGCATCCCGGCCTCCGGCACCTGGTGCTTGCGCACCTGTCGGAGCACAACAACACGCCCTCGCACGCGCGCCGGGAGGCCGAGGCGGTGTTGGAGGTGCGCGGCAGCAGGGCGGCGCTCCACCTGGCCGGGCAAGCTCGCCCTCTCGCCCCCATCCTGCTCGATCCCGACGGCTCCTCGGTGGGCCGGCGTCCCCGGCAGCTCGCCTTGTTCGGCACTTGAGATGAAATTCGTCATCTTGTTGGTCGCGATCGCGCTCCTCATCATCCTCTTGCGCCGCAAGCTGTGACGCTGTTGCAGGCAGGCGCTGCAGCCGGTACACCCGGCCCATGATTCCCCGTTACAGCCGCCCGGAGATGGTCCGCTTGTGGACGCCCGAGCACCGCTACCAGACCTGGCTGGCCGTCGAGCTGGCCGCCGCCCGCGCAATGGCGGATGCGGGGTTGGTCCCCCGCGAGGCGGTCGAGGAGTGCGTCCGCAAATGCGGCACTTTCACGCCGCAGGATGCCGAGCGCATCGACGAGATCGAGAAGGTCACCCGCCACGACGTGATCGCCTTCCTCACCTTCCTCGAGGAGCGGATCGGCCTCGCGGCGCGGCACCTGCATTTCGGGATGACCAGCTCGGACGTGCTGGACACCTCGCTGGCGATCCTGCTTCGCGAGGCGGCCGATCTGATCCTCGCCGGCATCGACCGCGCCCGCGAGGCGGTGGTGAAGCGCGCCATCGAGCACAAGCACACGCCGACCATCGGCCGCTCGCACGGTATCCACGCCGAGCCCACCACTTTCGGATGGAAGCTCCTGGTCTGGGCCGAGGAGCTTTCCAGGGCCAGGGCGAGGGTGGAGCGCGCCCGCGCGGTCATCGCCCACGGCAAGCTGTCCGGCGCGGTCGGCACCTTCGCGCACCTCTCTCCGCGCATCGAGGAAGCCGCGCTGCGATCGCTGGGGCTCTCACCGGAGCCGGTGTCGACCCAGATCGTCCAGCGCGACCGGCACGCCGAGTACTTCTCGGCCCTGGCGCTGGTCGGCGCCTCCATCGAGAAGTTCGCGGTCGAGATCCGGCACCTGCAGCGCACCGAGGTGCGCGAGGCGGAGGAGCCGTTCGGGAAGGGGCAGAAGGGATCGTCGGCAATGCCCCACAAGCGCAACCCGATCCTGAGCGAGAACCTGAGCGGGCTCGCGCGGCTCCTGCGCGGCTACGCGGTGAGCGCGATGGAGGACGTGCCGCTGTGGCACGAGCGCGACATCAGCCACTCCAGCGTCGAGCGCGTGATCGGTCCAGACGCGACGGTCACGCTGGACTTCATGCTGCACCGCTTCGCCGGGCTGATCGACGGACTGCGCGTCTACCCCGAGCGGATGCGCGAGAACCTCGATGCCACCCGCGGGCTGATCTACTCCCAGCCGGTGCTGCTCGCGCTGATCGAGCGCGGGATGGAGCGGCAGGCGGCGTACGCGGTGGTGCAGCGCAACGCCATGAAGGTCTGGGACGAAGGGAAGGACTTCAAGGCCCTGCTCGCCCAGGACGCGGAAGTGAAGAAGCTGCTCGGCCCGAAGGACCTGGACGCGGCCTTCGACCTGGACCACGAGCTGCGCCACGTGGACGCGGTGTTCGACCGGGTCCTGGGGAAGAAGAGCTGAACGGCTTCGCTGACCCATGCGGAATGCATGATGTCTTTGCCCACCCCAGGCTGACCGAGCTGCGGCCGGGTTCGTCGGGCCCGCGCTGCTGGAGGCGCTCCCGGTGCGCTCCGGGCCGGACGAGCTGCTCTCCTCGCTGTTCGGATGAGGAAGCCGGCGGGTCAAGCCGACGGGAGCCGCATCTCGATGCGCGCCCCACCGCCCGGCACGTTGCTCGCGCGGATCGTCCCTCCGTGCGCCTCGACGATCCGCCGCGCGAGCGCGAGCCCCAGGCCAAAGCCGCTCTCGCGGGCCCGCGCGGTGGTGCCGCGGTAGAAGGGATCGAAGATCCGATCCAGCTCGTCGGGCGGGATGCCTTCGCCGCTGTCCGAAACCCCGATCACCGTCTCGACGTCCTCCTGCCGCGCGTCGACCCGGATGGGGGTGTGGGGGCCTCCTCCGTACTTGCGGGCGTTGTCCAGCAGGTTGTCGAGCGCGCGGGCGAGCAGCGGCTCGTCGGCGATGACCTGGAGCCCCGGCTGCACGTCGGCCTGCACTGGTCGCTCCGGCTCCAGGGCGAGGAGGCGCTGGCGGCCCTTCTCCACCAGTTGCGCGGCGGGGATGCAAGAGCGCTGGAGCGGGGCGTCGGTGAGCTCGAGGCGGCTGGTGGTGAGCACATCCGCGATCAGGCGCTCCAGCTCGTCCAGCTCCTCGCCCACCACCGAGAGGCGCCGGCGCACGTCCTCGTCGTGCGCCTGGATCAGCTCGAGCGCGACGTGGATGCGGGCGAGCGGCGTGCGCAGTTCGTGGGAGACGTTGGCGAGGAGCTCTTTCTCGGCCTTGCGCGCCGCCTCGATCCGCGCCGCCATCTCGTCGAAGGAACGCGCCAGGTTTCCCACCTCGTCGTCCGACTTGACCCCCGACCGGGCCGAGAGCTCGCCCCGGCCGAACGCCTCGGCCGCCGCGGTCAGCCGTTCGATGGGCCGGGTGATGGATCGCGAGAGCGGGTAGATGAGCGCGAGCGAGACGAGCAGCACCACGGCCAGCCAGAGGAGCGGGCGGAGGATGGCGCGCGCGCCCTCGGGCGGCAGGCGCACGATCAGGACGCTCTGCGCCGGCGCGGTCCGGCGGGCGCGCACGGGTGCTCCCAGCAGGGGCGGGCGAGGCATCCAGCTGGGCCCGCGCTGTCCTGCCGCCAGGACCTGAGGGTCGGGCACCGGGATGGGCGTCCCCGCCGAGGCGAGCGGCTGCCCCTTCAGGTCCACTACCAACGCGTCGATGCCCAGCTCCTCGTGGAATTGCTCCAGGGCGCGCGTCAATGCCGCCTGATCGTCCAGGGGCGGCAATGCGCGGGCGAGGTGCTCTGCGAAGCGCGGCGCCTGGCGGATGAAGAAATGGATCGAACCGCGCCCGAGGAGGAGGGTCACCCCGATCGTGGCGCCCAGCACCGCGACCAGCACGCCGAGGAACGAGAGGTACAGGCGCAAGTACAGCCGCCGCGGCAGCACCGTCAGGACTCCCTTGCCAGGAGGTATCCCGCGCCCCGCACGGTCTTTACATACCGCGGATGCCGCGGGTCCGGCTCGATCTTCTGTCGGAGGCGGCTGACGTGCACGTCGATGGAGCGGTCGAACGCCTCGTCCGCGTCCTCTCCCTTGACCAGCTCGAGCAGCTGATCGCGCGTCAGCACCCGGCCCGCGTTGCGCGCCAGCGCCGAGAGCAGGTCGTACTCGTGCGCCGTGAGGCCCTGCCGGACCCCGTCGACGCGCACCTCGCGGGCGGCGAAGTCGATGCGCAGGCCGCCTGACTCGAAGACCGGCGCCTCGGCGTCGGCCGGCGCGCGGCGCAGGACGGCCCGGATGCGCGCCAGCAGCTCGCGCGGGTTGAACGGCTTCGCCAGGTAGTCGTCCGCGCCCAGCTCCAGGCCGACGATCTTGTCCGCGTCGTCGCCCCGGGCGGTGACCATGATGATGGGCGTCTTCCACCTCTCGCGGATGCGGCGGGTGAGCGAGAGGCCGTCCATGCCCGGGAGCATGAGATCGACCAGCAGGATGTCGAACCGCTGCGCGGACAGCTCGCGCAGCGCGTGCGCGGAGTCTTCCGCTACCGTCGCCTCGACCGCGTGCTGGCCGAGGAATTCGCGGAGCAGCGAGGCGAGCTTGCGGTCGTCCTCGATCAGCAGCGCGTGGACCATCTCGGGGTGCATGTCATAACGTCCGCAAAGTGGAAAGCCCGGCGCTGATTGCCCGGGCCCTCCGAGAACGCGTGCCGCCTCCGGAGGCGGCGAAGGTCACTGCTGCGGTCCGCCGAACCCGCCCTGGGGCTGGTGGTGGCTCTTGACGATGGCGGCGAGCTTCTGCCGCTGCGCCGGAGTCAGGGTGTCGTGCACCTTGACCAGCGCCGGGATGATGATCTCCTTGGCCGTCGCGGCCATGTCCTGGGCGTGCTGGTCGGCCGCGGCGTTGAGCGCGTTGACGTCCACCTGGTCGGCGGCGAGCGCGCTCATCCACTGCGCGTGCTCGCTCGCGTGCTGCTGGCGCTTCTCCTGCAGCTTGGCGATGGCGTCGTCCTTGACCTGGAGAATGGTCTGTCGCTGATCGGGCGTGGCCTCGACTTCGTCGAGCAGATGGTTCACCCGCGCGGTGATCATGGTCTGGAAATTCCGCCCGCGGTGGCCGTTCGCGGCGGCCAGGGCCGCGGTGGCTCCGCCCACCACTCCAGCGATACCGAGCGCGAGCGCGATCCTCTTCCACTTCATGCTGCCTCCTTTGCGGGCCGCTTGCCCGCCGATCAGCTCCGCGCTGACCCTGAAGGCTTAACGTGGGAGAGGTTTCGCAAGCGTTTCGGCGATGTTTCGGATTGTTTCGCGCCGCCGTCCGGGTAGGCGGCCGTGTGGTCTTGCGCTCCCACTTCAAGCCCGCGCCAGCTCGCCCTCGACGTAGTGGAGGATCAGCTCCTCGATGTCGCGGCCTATCTTCAGGAACGCGATGCCGATCCCCGGAGTAAACGGTCCGCCGGGCGGAACCACGCGGGCTACCCGAGCCAATGCCTCGATCACCAGCTCTCCCGCGACCTCGAAGTGCACGCCGACGACGTCGCCCACGCAGGCGAGGGTGACCTCCTCGCCCCCGATGAACATCCCGCTCTGCGACAGGTCCACCGCCTCGGCGACCAGGAACTCCTCCACCGTGGCGAATTGCAAGCGCACCAGCCCGGCCACTTTGACCCGCGGGGCCCTCGTTCCCGAGGCCTTCTTGAACAACGCACGACTCATCGACCGCCCCCTGCTGGGAAAAAAGGTAGCAGGAGGTGCGAGGAGGGCAAGAAAACGCCCAAAACGCGGCGCGTCTACTTGCGGATCTGGAGGACGACGCGGAAGCGCGCCTTGTTCGTCAGCATCCGCTGGTAGCCTTCTGCCGCGCGCTCGAGCGGGAACGTCTCGTTGCGCGAGGCGACGGCGTTCAGCGCGCTGAACGCGAGCGTCTCTTCGGAGTCCTTCGCCGTGCCGCTCGGCCAGCCCTGCACCCGGCGGCGCGCGCCGAGGAGCTGGATGGGCGAGACCTGGATCGGCTCCGGCGAAGCTCCCACGACCAGCAGCGTCCCGTTGCGGCCCAGGCCGTCGACCAGCTTCGACATCAGCTGCGAGTTGGGCGCGGTGGCGAGGATCACTCGCGCGCCGCCCAGCTTCTGCAGCGCCGCGGCGGCGTCGCCCGTGTCCTGATCGACGTACTCGTGCGCGCCGAGCTCGAGCGCGAGCGCCCGCTTGTCCGCCCCGCGCGAGAGCGCCACAGTGCGGTACCCCAGCTTGCGCGCGAACTGGATCCCGAGGTGGCCCAGGCCGCCGATGCCCTGGACGGCGACCAGATCGCCGGCGCGGGCGCCGCTGTTGCGCAGCGAGTTGAAGGTCGTGACGCCGGCGCACAAGAGCGGCGCGGCGGCGGTGGCGTCGAGCGCATCGGGCATGGCCGCGAGCGCCTCCTGCGGCGCGATCATGAACTCGGCGTACCCGCCGTCGTAGCTGATTCCGCAGACGAGGCCCCGCACGCACTCGATGAAGTCCCCGGACCGGCACGCCTCGCAGACGAAGCAGTGTCCCCCGTGCCAGCCCACCCCGACGCGCTGGCCCACTCGCCAGGCGGTCACGCCCTCCCCCACGGCGTCGATGCGGCCAGCCACCTCGTGACCGGGGATGCGGGGATACGCGATGCCCGGGTAATGTCCTTCCTTCACCAGCACATCCGAGTGGCAGATTCCGCACGCTTCGACCGCGATGCGCACCTGGGCCGCGCCGGGCTGCGGGACGGGCCTCTCCACCAGCTTGAAGGCCGAACCGGGCTGCGGGACCTCGACTGCCTTCATCGTCTTCGGCATGGCGCGCCTCCGTGAGCCGTTCGATGCAGCCGCCCTATGGGGGGTGCGAAAGACGAGGACCGGGGCGGCTACTTCAAGTATCCCTTCGCACGAAGGGACGATTCGATCCGCTTGCGCGTATCTCCGACCTGCAGGCGCGGCTCCTCGCCGGTCAGCTTCTCCACCAGCTCCACGTAGCGCGCGGCGAGTTGGGCGCGCACTTCGTCGGGGATGTCCGGGGCCGGGCCGTCTCCCTTGTACCCGCGCTCGTTGATCAGCCACTGCCGGAAGAACTCCTTGTCGAGCATCCGCTGATCCTCGCCCCGGCGGAACCGCTCCTCGCTGCCTTCGGCGATCCAGTAGCGGCTCGAATCGGGAGTGTGGATCTCGTCGATCAGCCAGATCTTCCCCGACGCGTCGACGCCGAACTCGTACTTGGTGTCCACCAGGATCAGGCCCCGCTTGCGCGCCCATTCCTGGCCGGCCGCGAAGAGCGCCAGCGCGTAGCGGGACAGCTCGTCCCACTGCCTCTGCGTCACGACGCCCCGGGCGACCAGCTCGTGCGAGGAGATGGGCTCGTCGTGCTTTCCCACCGCTTCCTTGGTGCTGGGCGTCAGGATGGGCTTCGGGAACTTCTCGTCCTTGCGCATCGCCGCGTCCAGCTCGATCCCGTACGCCTTCGCCCCGCGGCCCGCCTGGTGGTCGCGCCAGAGCGAGCCGGTCAGGTAGCCCCGCACCACCATCTCCAGCGCGAGCGGCCGGAGCTTGCGCACCACCAGCACCGAGGGATCCGGCACGTCGAGGATGTGGTTCGGCGCCAGGTCCTTCGTCTTGTCGAACCAGAACAAGGTGAGCCGGTTGAGCAGCTCCCCCTTGAAGGGCACCGTGGTCAGCACCCGGTCGAACGCCGACAGGCGATCGGTGGTGATCATCGCGATCCGGTCGCCCGAGGAGAAGTTGTCGCGGACCTTGCCGCGGTAGAGGGATCCCAGCCCGGGAAAGTCGGCTTCCCGGAGCGTGTAGGGCAGCTGGGCGCGCAGCAGTCCGATTCGATCCATGGGGGCGCGTAGGGTAGCCGACCCCGCGGAGCATGCAAGCGCGGCGGAGCCGTGGCACAACGTGTGGTGGTGGAGCTGTGATCCGATTCGTCCTGCACCGTCCCCGCAGCTCGCAGAATATCGGCGCGGCGGCGCGGGCGATCGCGAACACCGGAGCGGGCGCGCTGTGGACGGTGGAGCCGCTCGGCTTCGACCGCGCCCAGGCCGCCAAGCTCGCGGCCGGAGCGGACCAGGTGCTGGAGGCGATGCGCGTGGTCCGCACCATCGAGGAAGCGGTCGAGGACTGCGTCGACGTCGTGATGACCACCGGGCGGGCGGTGCCGGGCGCCCTCGATCCCCGGGCCACGGCGCGCCGGCTGCTCGATGCGCCCGGCGAAGCGGCGTTGGTGTTCGGCGACGAGGTGAACGGGCTGACCAATCGCGAGCTGCGCCGCGCCAACGCGGTGGCGACGATCCCGACCGCCCAGAAGAGCTCCCTCAACCTCGCGCAGGCAGTGCTGGTGTTCGGCTACGAGATCCTGCTCGCGCGGGGAGAGGCGAAGGCTCCGCGTTCGCCGGAGAGGCCGCTGGCCGACGAGCAGCTGCTGGCCATGCTGCGCAAGCGCGCGCGGGACCTGCTCTCCCGGGTCGGCTTCCTGAACCCGCAGCAGCCCGACCGCGCGCTCGACGAGCTGCTCCAGTTGCCCCGGCGGGCCCGCGCCACCCGGCGCGAGGTCGAGATGCTGCTCGCCGCGCTGGAGCAGATCGCGCGGAGCGTCAGATGAGACTACAAGCTCACCGCGGAGGCGCTGAGGGCGCGGAGGATCTCGGGTGAATGAAAGACTCCGCGCTCTCCGCGTCTCCGCGGTGATCTCTTGTGCTACGCCGCGGGGGTTGCGGGCGCGGGGGGCGCTGCCTCGGCAGCCTTTTTCGCCTTCGCCTGGTGCTCGGCGCAGAGCCCGTGCGCGGCCACCTTCTTCAGGCAGCCTTCCCTGCTGCAGGTCTTGTAGCGCCCCTTGGGCATCTCACCTGCTTTCCACTTGTCGTAGTGGAAGAAGCAGTACCCTTTCGCCTGGTAGGCGCGCTTGCATCCCTCGATGCGGCAGCTCTTGCCGCTTCCCTTGGGACGCGGGGCGCGCGTCTTCCGGCGCTCGGTGGTGGTCTCTGGCATCGGTCTCCGTCCGTCCGAAAAAGGACGGGCTTTGTAGCGGATCCGGCGGCCGATGACAATCCTGGTCGGAGTCGCGCTGGCACGGCCACTGCACGGGAAGGCCTTCTTGGGGTCGCGCCGGGCGAGCGCTCGCTAGCTGGAGGAACCGGATGCCGCTCGGGCTGGTGGTGGTGGGTCTGGGAGACGTGGGCAGCTCGCTCTTGGCCGGCGTCGAAGCCGCGCGCGCACACCTGATCCATCCCTGGGGCAGCCTGGTCGAGGCGGGAGGCGCGGGGCGCGCGGCGGAAGACGGCTCCGCGCCGCCGCTCGGGGCGCGCGCGCCGCTCGCCGGCCTGCGCGACCTCGCCCTGGGAGCTTTCGAGCTGCGCGAGGACGACGCATACCGCGCCGCCCTCCGCGCCGGCCTCCTCAGCCGTTCGCTGCTGGACGAGCTGCGCCCGCAGCTGAGGCAGATCCGGGCCATGTCCGGCGCGCGCCATGCCCCGACGCGGCGACACCTCGCCGACGCGTTCACGGACGAGCTGCGCGGCTTCCTCGAGCACGCCGGCTGCCCGCGGGGAGTCGTGGTCTGCACCGCTCCGGGCCTGCGGCAGCTCGAGAACCAGCCGCCGTTCACCGCCGCCGAAGTGTGGTCGGCCCTCGAAGAAGGAGGGCCCGACGTGACTCCGGGACTGGTGTACGCCGCAGCCGCCGCTCAGGCTGGCTGGGCATTCGTCGCTGCCGCTCCGGACGCCGCGCTGCAAGCCCCCGGGCTGTCCGCGCTGTTCGCCGAGGCGGGACAACCGGTCGCCGGAGTCGGGCTGCTCTCCCCCGACGCCGCGCTCCGCGAGGCCGTCGCGCAGGTGCTCGGGGCCGAGGCGCTGGGGGTGGTCGGCGCCACCTCGTTGTCCACCCGCGTCGAAGAGCGAGGAGCGCGCCTTTGGGGAGGGCCCGACCGCACCCAGGAGATGGCGCTCGCCTCGGCGTGGGCAGGCGGCGCGTTCGAGCTCTCGATCGAGCTGCGCGGACAGATCGCGCTGCACCTCGCCGCGCGCGGCCTCGATGCCGCATTGCTTCTCGACCTGGCGGCGCGGGCCGGCCGCACGGGCGCCCAGGATTGGTTGGATGCTCTCTTCGCGGCGCCGATCGCCCCGGTGGCGCCGCGCGAGGCGCGGGCGAAGACGCTCGCCGGGCGGCGCGCCCGACTGGATGCCGAGATCCCCGGCCTCGCGGCGGCGGCATCGGCGGCGAGCGAAGCCGCCTGACGCGAGCGTACGCTCTTCCGAGTCAACCAAGCACTTTTCCGTCCCATCGGCGGGCGAGCCTGCGCCGGCGGCGCCCGCCCTGGGTAGCGGGCTTCACAGTTCCGCACCGCGCCTTCCCAGGCTTCACGCGAGCTCCCGCGGGGAACCGGCTGCCGCCTCCCTCCAGGGACGGGGCCGCGGCGGCCCGCCGGCACGGCACGCTGCTTGCTCCCGTGGTGGGCAGCGGCGCGGGGCGCCGCTCCGGCAGGCGGGTGGCGGAGATGGCGGGGCCGGTCTGGGAGCAGTTCGGGGGTTGCGCGAAGGCCTCGCGGCCCGAGCGCACGATCCTGGGCGGGAAGCCGGGGGGCCTTTCGTCCAGGTGGGGGAGGCCGGCGTTGCGGGGGCGACGCTGACGGCCGGCGGGACGCGGCGGGTCGGGGGGCCCTGCCGCGTCCCGCTTCTTTCCTGATCTCCAAGACTTGACGCGCCGATCCATTCAATTTACGGTACTCGACCGAGCGCCCGTCCGACCGCCCTTCGGGGTGAACAGGCGCTCGGACGGTACGCCGTGGCCGAGACGCGAGGCGGAAACGAACGTCCCGACAGCGAGCGCGCGCCGGCCGCGCCCGAGCTCTTGCGCGCCGCGATGGAGAAAGTGGTCTTTTTCGAATGGCGCCTCGGCGAGATGGCGGCGGAGCTGGCGGCCGCGCAGGCGCGGGCGGAGGCCGCCGAGGTGGAGCGGGCCCGGCTCGCCGAGCAGCGCAGCGAGGCGGAGCGCGAGACCGAGGCGGCCCGCCGGCGCGCGCACGAGCTCGAGGCGGAGCGGCAGCGCCTGTCGTCGCTGGTGGTGCGCCCCGCCCACGCGGCCGCGGAGCACGCGGCCGCGCAAGCAGAGCGGGTGCGCTCGGCGGAGCTCGCCGCGAGCCTGGCCGAGGCGCGCGGGGAGATCGAGCGCCAGCGCGCCGAGCGCGATCGCTGGCTCGACGAGAGGCTCTCGCATGCGCTCGGCGCCGGCGACTCCGAGGCTTCGCTGGCGGCGTTCATCAGCGAGCTGCGCGCCGAGGTGATCTCGCTGCGCGAACGGCAGAGACAATGCGACGAGCTGCTCGAGAAGGCCGGGATCGCCCCGCCTTCGTCGTGGAGCCCGCCGGCACCTCTCGTCCCGGCTCCGCGCCACGATACCGTCGAGGCGGCGCGAGCGTTCTGGTCGCAGGGACGCCTCGGCGCCAACCCGGACCCGGCCCTGGCCACCCGGGCGGAGGCTGCACCGCCGATACCCGTCGCGCCGCCGATCCGTGCAGGCGCGGCCGCGAGCGCGCTCGCGGACCAGTGCTTGCGGGGCCTTTCGGCGCGCGATCCGGCCAGGAGGGAGCAGGCCGCCAGACACCTGGCCGCGATGCCCGTCGCGGCGGCGGCGCCCGCGCTCGCTTCGGCGCTCGGGGGCGAGACCGATCCGCGCGCGCGCGGACAGATCGCGCTCGCCCTGGTGGCTTGCGGCGGGCCTGCCGGCGCCGATCTGGTCGCGGGCCTGCAATCCGACCCCGAGCCTCTGGTTCGCCTCTCGGCGCTCGACGCACTCTGCTCCCTCGCCGATCGGGCCCCGGATGCGCTCCGGGTCGCGGCGCGCGACGACTCGGTCGCCGTCCGCCGCCGGGCGGCCGCGATCGCCGCGGCGCTGAGCTTGGAGGAAATCCGCGCACGGTTCGCGATGGACGCGGAGGGATCGGTGCGCGCGGCCTCGGCGGTTCGCGAGCTGCCCGAGCCCCCGCCCGCGGCGCCTGCCGCGGAGGCCGTCGGGGCACGAGGCCGCTCCGCCCCGGTGCGCGCGGTCCCGGCTCCCTCGGACCGTTCCGCCCGCGACCTGGCGAGCGACGCCTTGCTCGCGGTGCAAACCGCGATCTTCGGGCTCACCGAAACCGAGCTGGCGGAGTCGTTGTCCCTGCCGGCCTCGGCGATCTCCCCGCTGGTCGCCTCGCTGGTCTCCGCGGGCCGTCTCACCCGCCGTGGAAAGCGCCTGGTCGCAGCCGCAGGCCCGGGCGCCGCCGCACAAGGAGGTCCTTAGTGGAGTCCAACATCCGCTACTCCGCCCGCCGGTTCGCCGAAGTGCTGGGACTTTCCCCGCAGGAGCTGACCGAGGCGGAGTCGCGCGGAGCGTTGGCGCGGCTGCGCGCCGAAGCGCCGCAGCGTACCTCTTACACCGTCGACGATCTGGCCCGCGCGCGCGCCGCGCTCGGCCGCCAGCCCGCCCGCCGGCCGGTGCGCAGGCAGCTGTTCCTGAACTTCAAGGGCGGCACGGGCAAGACCAGCGTCTCGACCAGCTACGCTTTCCGCCTGGCCGAGATGGGGCACCGCGTGCTGGTCATCGATCTCGACTCGCAGGGCCACGCCTCCAAGTGCCTGGGCATCGCGGGCGAGGAGGCCGAGCGCACGTTGTTCGACGCCATCATCAAGAAGACGCCGCTCGAGCAGGTGATCGTCCGGACCGGAATGCCGGGGCTCGACCTGGTGCCCTCGAACCTGAGCATGAGCACCATCGATCTCTCGCTGATGCCGCTCGCCGCGCGCGAGTTCCGCCTGCGCAACTCGATGAAGGAGATCGAGAGCGCCTACGACTACGCCGTGCTCGACGCGCCGCCCAGCTTCGGCCTGTTGAACCTGAACGCGTTGATGGCGGCGCACGATCTGTTCGTGCCGGTGCTGGCCGACTTCCTCAGCTTCCACGGCTTGAAGCTCCTCTTCGAGACGGTGCAGTCGCTCGAGGAGGACCTCGAGCACGTGCTCGACCACATCTTCATCGTGGTGAACGCGTACAACGCGACCTTCAAGATCGCCAAGGAGGCGCGCGAGGCGCTGCAGAAGCACTATCCGGAGTTCTTGCTCAAGCACGTGATCCGGCAGTGCACCAAGTTCGCCCAGGCCTCCAGCGAGGGGATCCCCATCTTCGCCTACGATGCCGAAAGCAAGGGCGCGCAGGACATCCAGGCGGTGCTCGACGAGGTCCGCGCGCGCATCGGCGACCCGGTGAAGCTGAAGCTCGCCTCCGCCGGGGAGGAGCCCAAGGCGGCCGGCGGGGAGCGCGTGGGCGGTGTGCGGGTGAAGACAGCGGAGACGATGAGATGAGCCGCGGCTTCGAGGAAAACGTCCCCCGGGTGCGGCCGCGCGTGCGGCTCGGCCGGGAGGGCGACGAGGCGGAGGGCGCCGGGAGCGAGGAGGCGCCGCAGCTCGAGCTGGCCACCTCGCCGGAGTTGGCCGCGGCCCACGCCGGGGGGGAGACCGCTCTCGAGGCGGAGCAGGGCGCCGCGACACCGGACCCGGTCGCTGCGCGGCCGCAACCCATCGCTCCTCCGCCAAAGCCGGCGGGTCCTGCGCCGCAATCGGCCGGGTCGCAGCGGCCGATCGCACCGCCGGACGGGCTCTCCGTCCCGCGCCCGGCGAAGCGGGTCGCAGCAGCCGCTCAGGTCGCGCAGCTCGCCAAGGATCTGACCGTCGAGCTCGCCCACGCCGGCGAAGCCAATGCGCAGCTCCGCGCCGACCTCGAGGCGGCGGTGAACGCGCTGCGGCGCGCCGCCGAGGAAGCGCGCGAGCAGCGCCTGGAGACCGACCATCTCTCCGCGGAGCTGGAGAAGCGCGGCGCCGCCGCCGAGCAGCTGCGGGGCGAAATGCAGCTGCTGGAGGCGGAGCGCGACGGCGCGCTGGGGCAGGCGGCGCGCCTCGCCCGCGAGCTGCGCGAGGAGCGCGCCCGCGCGGCGGGAGCGGTTCGCGACGCGGATGCGGCTCGCGCGGAAGCGGCCCGGGCCCGGGAGCACGCGGAGAAGCTCGTCTCCGAAGTCCAGGCGCGTGCGGCCGAGCGGGACCAGGCCCGCAAGGAGTCGGAAGCGCTGGCGGTGGAGAAGAACACGCTCGAGGAGGCGCTGATCGCCGCCCGCGCCGAGGCCGACGAGGCCCTCCAGTCCCGTTCCGCGCTGGAGGAGATCCACCGCGCCCTGGACGAGGCGAGGTCCCGCGTCGCCCGCCTGCGGTGACGGCCCGCCACTTGTCTCGCCCGGGACGCCGTGCTACGACCCGCGGGCTTTTCCGGCGTCGCGCTCGCTCAACGGTTCCGCATCCTCGTCCTGCAACTGACCATCCGGGAAGCACAGCTCGTCCATCGCCATCGACGCCATCCCGGCGGGTGCCTTCGCGGGCACCCGCTTCTTTTTCATCCGGCAAGCTGTCCCCAGAAGAGGATGCGCGGGTAGGTGTAGAGGAACGGGCGTTGGTCGGGCAACTTGGGCAGCAGCAGCTCGCTGTAGCGCGCGAGAAAACGTTCCCACACGGGGGCCGGCAACCGGCGTTGGTAGTCGGTGAGCAGGGTGCCCCGGACCCATTCCACGACCTCGTCGCGCGAGCCGAGCAGGTGCGTGTAGATCTGGAGTCGCACGCTTTGGCTGACGAAGCCGAGGTGGTGCAGCCAGGAGGCGTACTGCACCAGGGAAGGCAGCGGCGGCCTCCGGACGAATCCGTCCAGATGACGCTTGAACTCGTGCTCCATGGCCAGCTCACGGGCGGTCTCGTGCGACGCGTGGTCGTCGTTGGCGGGGATCTGCACGGCGATCTGGCCGCCCGGCGCGAGCAGGGCGCGCAGGCGCGGAAGCAATTCCTCGTGGCGGGGCACCCAGTGCAGCGCCGCGTTGGAGAAGACCAGGTCGAAGGGCTCGGCGGCCGCGTACCCGTCGATGTCGGCCACTTCGAAGCGTAGTCCCGTCGCCTGGGGCGGCTCCGCCAGCATCGAGGGCGAATTGTCGATCCCGGCCGTCTCGCGCGCCTGCAGCGTCCGATGCAGGTGCAGCGTCAGCGCCCCGGTGCCGCAGCCGAGGTCCACGACCCGCATTTCGGACCGCGGGCGCACCAGCGCCAAGAGGTCGTGGAACGGTTGCTCGCGCTCCGACCGGAACCGTTCGTACTGGCGAGGATCCCATGGATCGGCCACGTGCCGATCTTAACTCAGCGCTCGATTCCGTTGACCGTGATCTGTTGGGGGGTCGAGGGGGGAGCGAGTTCTCATGAATCGTCACTTCCTGCTCCCGATTTCGAGCGGGTCGCTCACGAACTCCACCTCGGAGGAAGAGCGACCGTCGGTCTCCACTGCTTTTCAGGGGGGGAGGTAACGCAAGCCCCGGGCCTCCGCGCGGCCTAGGGTGTCGGCTGGCCGAGCAGGTCCAATTGGTGCGTGGCCGCTCTTAACGCACCGCGTCCCGGCCCGGAACAAGTCGAGACACGTAACGATCGTGCTCGCTCCATGAAGGCGCGGCCGTAGATCTTCTCTGCTGCGTGCTGATTGTGGCTACGGCACAGCAGCCGGATGCGATCTTCATCGTGCAGATGCGTGAGCGCGAATCCGTCGACGTGTTCGAATTCCAGGTTGCCCGTCGCCGGGCACCTGCGTCCTCGCTCGTCTACGAGCGTGCAACGCCCGCCGTCACGCTGGTAGACCTTCCGCTTGATTGCATCCGGGATGTGGCGGGAGGAGGCCTCCTCCTGCACGGCTACGGCGGACGGCTGCCGAGGTTTCCGACCGACCCCAAACCGCTCCTTCTTCACGTGGTCGATCAGCAAATCGAGCGCCCTCTCGACGATGCAGGCCAGGTCTCCATCCGGAATGCGGTGCCGGAGCAGGTCCTGTGCTACTCGCAGCTTGTCGTGAAGTTCCTGGTCTGCGGTGAACTCTACCCGGTACATCTTCTCTGCAAGCGGCGCGATGGAGCGTCGATGGTCTTCGCGCGGCGGCGGCCTTGCAGGCGCCGGCTCGAGGGCGAGGGCAAGCGGAGCGGCCGGCGCTGGAGCGGGCCGCTCCGGGAGTTTCCGGATCGTGGGCGCAACCGCAGGCTGCGGCGCCAGACGCGCGACCAGTTCCTCGATCTGGCGCTTCGTCTTGCCTATCGCCTCGGCGAGGACCTCGCAGTGATTCTCGGCTGTCAGGTGCGGTGCGAGCAGGCGCAGTCCGGTCAAGTGGACTTGCCCTGATCGCGTCGCCTCGATCATGGCCGGCACTCGCCTCGCTGCGCGTGCCACCATGATCCGGCTGTAAGCGGCGTCTTCGGAGAACCGTAGCTCGCCGACGCAGAACGCGAACATGGAGGGGAATGCGCGGTCGGCGTACAGCTTCCGCTCGTCGATCTCGCTCAGATACACGAGGAGGTCTGCCTCCGTGCAGAGAGAGTGGTCGACCAGCTCGTGTGTCCCCGCGAGGAGGTCCGGATCGCTGAGCAACGCTACAGTTTCGAGTGTGTTGATCATGCACGTTTGGTAGCACGGCCGTTTTCCCACTCTCTGCGCCAGCCGCTGGCGCACGCGGGATGGCGAAGGGACACGCAGAGCGGAACTCGATCGCTGCACGCAGGAGAACGCGTCGCGGGCGTTCAGGGCGCAGAATTGCGCGGTGGTCGAAGCGCGGATCCAAATGGCGTGCTGAACTCGTCAACTGGAAAAAGCAGGCATCGGTCAAATGACCGATGATGCGCCCCGCGCTGAAGTTGCTTGTGGGGAGTGGTCGAAACCTCGGCGACTCGCTGCCCGCGCTGGATGGCGCGATGACGCGTCGCCCGTACCGAGGCCACGCGCGTCAACCTGTTCCAGGACGGGCCGCAGCGCGTCAATCCGGGTGGCCCAGAGCGCGTGCTGCCGACTAGACTCCCATGCGAGCTGCACTCTTCTCGTGACTGGGCTTGGCGCTCCGCGCCGAAGGTGCCGGATCGAAGAGCGTCACGCCGCTGGAAGAGCACTCGATTCGAGCGAGCCGTGGAGTCAAAAAGCATCGCGGGCTTGCTCCAGCCGATCGACGTACTCGCGAAGCTGCGCGCGGGAGGCGTCCGTGCCCTGCTCGGCGAGATCGAGCGCCGCCAGGGCGAGCCCGTCCGCCGCGCGGCGCATGCCGGGACCCACCTCGGAGGGAACGCTCCGGAGCAGCTCGGTGCGCGCTGCAGCGGCCCGCTGGGCGAGGCGGAGCAGCTCCGGATCGAGCCGAGGCGTCAGGGCCGCCAGCCGCCGCTCGACCCGGTCGCTTCCGGCGCGGACGTGCAACGGGGCGGTGGCGGCGCCCATCCACAGGCCGAGCACCGCACCTCCCAGCGCGTCCGCCCCGGCGGCGGGCAGCACAGTGCCCAGGAGCTCGACCAGCGCCGGGAGGGACCGCGCCAGAAGGCCCGCGCCGCCGACCAGGACGACCGCGCCCGCGATGCAGACAGCCGGCGGAAGCTCCTCGTCCCGTCGCGCCCCAGACCCGAGCACGAAGATCATCCACGCGGCCATGGCGCCGGCGGCCGCCCAGGGCACGAGGCCCTTGGGAAGCGCCGTCCATTCCACCGTGCAGGCGACGACAGCACCGCCGGCCGCGGCGATCAGGCAGACGCGCTCGAATCCTTCGTGGTCCTCGAATCGGAGCGCCACGGCGTCACCAGCCGGAGACCGGCGCCCGCACGGAGTCGAAGGCCTTTTGCTTGACGCGCTTGCTGGCCACGTCGCCGCCGGCCTGGATGTCGTCCAGCTCGATCAGGTACGTCTCCGCCTCCTTCCGCAGCGCCGGCATCGCGGCCGGGGGCGCGGCCACGGCGGCGCCGCTCACCAGCTCCTGCATCTCGTCCAGGCGCTTGCGGGCCTCGTCGGCCTTGCCTGCGCCCTTCAGCTCCGCGGCGTCGCGGGCCAGCTCGGCCAGCTCCGCGCGCGCGCCGTAGGCCAGCGCTTCGTTCGCGCGGAGGCCCAGCAGGCTCGCCTTGGCGGTAAACGATCCGCGCGCCGTCGTTTCCGACTGGTGAGGGGCGCCGGCGGAGTCCGCGAACGAGAGCGCGACCCGGGCCACGTCGCCGTCTCCGTCCGCGGCGGGCGCCAGCGCGAGCTTCACCAGGATCCGGCGCTCCTCCCCTGCGGCGAAGTCCGGCAGGCGGATCGAGCCTCCGTCGGCGTCGTAGCCCAGGACCCGCACCACCCGCGTGCCTCGCAGCCCCCGGACCTCCAGCCGCACGTCCCGGGCCACCGTGCGCGCGGAGCGGGTCAGCTCGGCGCGCACCGCGGGTTCCAGCTCGCTGGCGGCATGGATGAAGCGCGTCCGCCCACCACCCTGCGCGGCGAGCGCCGCGAGGAAATCCTCGTCGTAGTCCTCGCCGATGCCGAAGGTGGACACCGTGGCTCGGCCGAAATCGCGGGCCGCGATCCGCAGCAAGGCAGCCCGATCGGACACTCCCTCGTTGGCCAGTCCGTCGGTGGCGAGGAACACCTTGTCGAGGCGCGACGCCGCCCTGCCCCGCTCGAGCTGCGGGGCGGCGAGGTCCAGCGCCGCGGAGAGGTTGGTGCCGGTGGTGGCCTGCAGGCGCGCCACCTGGGCGAGCGCGATCTCCTGGAGGGAGGGCGTGACCGCGGCCGACGGCACCAGCACGCGGGCGTCGCTGGCGAAGTCGACGATCGCGAGGCGATCCTCCCCGTTCAGCTCCGCGATCAGGGACCGCGCGGCGTCCCGGGCCCGCGCAATCTTCTCTCCCGACATGGAGCCGGAGCGGTCGATGATCAGGACGGCGTTGACGGCCGTGCGCGTCCCCCGCTCGGGGACTCCGTCCGCCGCCACTCCGACCTCCAGATAGGAGGTCCCTCCGCGAGCGTCGATCCAGCGCCGATCCAGGCGCGCCGAGAGGCGCAACGCCCCCTCGCGGACGGCCGCGGGAGGATCGACGGGCGCGGGCGGCGACTTTCGGGGAACGCGCAGCGCCGCGACGGCGGCGGCAGTGGCGGAGGCGAGGACCAGCGACAGGACCACGGCGGTGCGGACCATGGGGGACCCCTTCGGGCCCGAGGACCGCGGGCCCGATCGGCTTCAACGCCCGCGCCCACGCCGCGATCTACAGGTGCGCGGCGAGAAACTCCGCGACCCGCCATTCCCCCCAGAACCAGGGCAGAAAGGGGCCGGCCACGAATCCCAGATGGCCGCCTCGGGCGTGGGTCTCCAGCGTGACGCATGGATTCATGGAGGCCGCTTTCCGGGGCAGGCAGGAGGACGGGATGAACGGATCGTCCTCCGCAGAGAGAAGCAGCAGCGGCACGCGCACGCGCGCCACGAACGGACCGCTAGAGCTCTGCGCCCAGTAATCCTCGGCGCCCTCGAACCCGTGCACGGGCCCGGTCAGCGCTTCGTCGAACTCGAAGAGCGTTCGGGCCGAGCGCACCCGCGTGACGTCGATGCCGGGGAACATGCCCGCCTTCGCCAGCGCCTTTCGCTTCAAGGTGTGCAGGAAGCGTGAGCGGTACACGAAACTCATGGCGCCCGGTGCGTCGAGAGCGCCGGCGCACGCCTTGAGGTCGAAGGGCACCGAGAGCGCGGCGGCCGCGCCGACTCTTGCCGACGCGCCCTGCTCGCCCAGCCATTTCACCACCACGTTTCCGCCCAAGGAGCACCCGGCGAGCAGGAGCGGAGCCGCTTCCGATTCCCTTCGCGCCCGCCGGACCGCCTCGCCCAGATCGCCCGTCTCGCCCGAGTGGTACGAGCGCAGCAGGCGGTTGGGCTCGCCCGAGCAGGAGCGGAAGTTCAAGGCCATTCCCCGCCAGCCCCGCTTGCGCGCCTGGGCGAGGAGCCCGCGCACGTAGTGCGCGCTGGAGCTGCCTTCCAGGCCGTGGAGCACCAGGAGGAGCGGCGCCGCTGCCGGTCCCTCCAGGCGATCGACGTCGAGGAAATCGCCGTCGGACAGCTCCCACCGCTCGCGCCGCAGGGGCAGGCGCGGACCAGGGCGCAGGAGCGTCCCGAACACCGTCTGCGCATGGCTGCCGCGCAACCAGCGCAGCGGCTCGAACTGCATTCAGTCCAACTCCACGAGAAAGCGGCGGATCCGCGCCAACACCAGCGCGCGCTGCTCCATCTGCGGCAGGTGCCCGCACTCCGGGACGATCTCCACCGTCCCGTTGCGCAGGTGCTTGCGGAACCACTCGACGCTGGAAGCGGGGAGGATGCCGTCCGACTCGCCCCACAGGATGAGCACGGGCTGCTCGATGCGCGCGAGGTCCTCCGCGGCCAGTCCATGCTTGCCGACCTGCGCCAGGAGCCTCTGCACCGGCCCGGAGGCGAAATGCCGGGCCAGGTCGCGCGCGAAGAGGCGGGCGAGGCGCGGCGGGCGGCGATAGAGCCTGCCCGGCATCTCCAGCGCGGCGCGCAGGTCGCCGCGGAAGACGTCGCGCACCGACTCGCGCTCGGCGTCCAGTAGAGGAGCCCCCGCGGGCGAGAGACCCACCACCGCGCGCACCCGCTCTCGCGCTGCCGCCGCGGCGTGCAGGCACAGCGCCCCGCCGAGCGAGTTGCCGATCAGGACGCCGGGCTCGTCGAGCTCGGCCAGGGCGCTGACCAGGGCCTGCGCCTGCTCCAGCAGCCCGGCGGGCTCCTCGCCCTTCCGCAGCCGGTTCCGTCCGTGCCCGGGCAGATCGACCACCAGCACGCGCCGGCTGGCGGACGGGAGCCGGGAGGCGAGCAGCGCGAACGACGCCGCGCTGCCACCCAGCCCGTGCAGCAGCAAGAGCGGCGGCGCGCTCCCGGAGCCGCGCTTGTCGTAGACCAGCACGCGCCGGCCGCCGGAAGCGATCTCCCGCGCCGCGAAGCCGCGCGCCCGGAAGAGCGCGTGCCCGGCGGCGAACAGCGCGGACAGCGGCAGGATCATCGCGAACAGATCCCACAACCGTCCTGCCAGGAAAAGCCGGCAGAGCGGACCTTGGATCTAAGGTTTCACGAACCGCAAGGCGAAGCGGTCGCTCTGGCCGCGCCGCCCTGCCTGGGTGGCGGCGGCCGGAGATGAATCCCAGTCCCGCGCGTCCTGCGGGTTGCGGAGGAAGTCGCCCTGCACCTGGAGCTGGAACCCAGCCTGCTCCACCTCGGTTCGCACGGTCTGCTCCTCGATGCGGTGGAGCGTCTTTGCTTCGGAGGTGCCGGTGCCCGGCTTGGCGCTCGAATCGATGATCACGTATGCGCCGCCCGGCTTCAGCGCGTCGAAGACGGCCTTGTTCATCCTGGCCCGGTCGACGCCCATGTAGGTGGTGTCGTGGTAGATGACGTTGATCAGCACCAGGTCGAGCCCGTTCGCCTCGGGCGGGAGCGGGTCGTCGAACTCGCGGTCCACCCGCGCCACGTTCTTCATCGCGGGTCGCGCCAGCCGTTCCGGCCAACGAGTCTTCAGGAACCGCTGGATGAAGAGGTCGGGGTTCTGCGCGTAGACGACCCCCTCCGGCGCAACCGAGCGCGCCAGAAGCTCGGTGGTGTAGCCCGCGCCCGCTCCCAGCTCGGCCACTCGCATCCCGGACCGGAGACGGAGGAATTCGAGCGTCTCGACCGGCTTGCGGCCCCCGTCGAGCGCCCGATCCTCCGGCATCCGATCCGGAGCGTCGACCACGGCCTGGGCGCGCGCGCGCGCATCGTCGGCCGCCGGCTTCTGTCCTCCGGCGCAGGCGAAGAGGAGCAGCGCGGAAACGATCGGGACGGTTCGCATGGATTCCTCCAGGAAGGGAACGCCTCTCTACACTGCCTTCGGCCGCCCCGCGAGCGACTCCAGGCGATTTCCCCCTACAATGCGGCCCATGCGCCTCGCCGTGGCGGTGCTGCTCGCCTTGATCGGGTACGAGCTGATCCGGTGGGCGCTGCTCCGCACGCTGCGCGAGCGGATGCACCGGCGGGCGCGGCGATTCGCCCAGCGCCACGGAGTCCGCGTCGACCTGTTCAAGTTCGGCGGCAAGGTCCTGGTGCGCGAGGAGCTCCTGAACGATCGGGTGGTCCAGCGCGCCATGCTGGCCGCCGGAGAAGCCGGCGAGCCCGCGGAGGAGGTGCGCCGCCGCGTCGAGGGATACATCGACGAGATCGTCCCCGCCTTCTCCCTCGCCGCCTATTACGAAGTGGGAATGAAGCTCGCGCGCGCCGCCATCGGCGCCGCCTATCGCCCGGTCCTGGCGCGCCCGCTCCGGGAGCTTCCCCGCGACGCGACCGCGGTCTTCCTCATCAACCACCGCTCCAACTTCGATTACGTAGTGGTCGGCTGGGCGCTTTCCCGCCGGGTGGCGATCAGCTACGCGGTCGGCGAGTGGGCCCGGGTGTTCCCGCTCGACGCGCTCTTCAAGGCATTCGGCGGCTTCTTCGTGCGCCGGGGCTTTCCCGATCCGCTCTACCACACCGTGCTGCGGCGCTACCTGCAGCTCATCACCCGGCAGGGGGTCACTCAAGGCATCTTCCCGGAGGGAGGGCTCACCCGGGACGGCGCGCTGCGCAGCCCGAAGGTGGGGCTGCTCGATGCCCTCTTGCAGCTCTCGGCGGAGCCCGGCTTCGACCGCGACCTGCTCTTCGTGCCGGTCGGCATCAACTACGACCGGGTGCTGGAGGACGAGGCGCTCCTGGCTGAGAAGCGTGGCCGCGAGCAGCCGCCCGGGGCGGCGGAGAAGCTGCGCGGCGCCGTGCGCCTCCTCTGGATCGTCCCGTCGCGCATCCTGGTCAACCTGGTCCGCGCCGCTTTCGGACGGCTGCACCGCAGCGGCTACGTGGCGCTCGGGTTCGGAGAGCCGGTTTCGTTCCGGCGTCTGGCCGCCGCGCACGGATGGGACCTGTCGCGCGCCTCGGACGAGGAGCGGCGGGCGATCGCCAAGGAGGTGGCGCGCGACCTGATGGGTTGCATCGCGCGCTCCATCCCGGCCACGCCGGTCCCGCTGGTCGCCCGCGCGGTCCTCGACCTGCGCGAGGCGTCGCGCGCGCGCCTGGCCGAGCGGGTGCGCGACCTGCGAGGCGAGCTGGAGGCGCTGGGAGTGCCCACCGCGCTGGGAGAGGAGTTCGAATCGCAGAGGCAAGGCCGTGAGCAGCTCCTCGAGCGCGAGGACCGCAACCGCGACCTGGCCCGGCTCGAGGCCGACGTGCTGGCGCTTGAGGAGGCGGAGGAGATCGTCCGGATCGGAGTCGAGCGGCTCTCGCGCCGGAAGATCGTCGCCTCGGCCGGCGCCGCGGTGCGGGTCGGCGCGCACCCGCATGCGCTGGAGCTGCTCGAGTACTACGCGCGCTCGCTGGCGGTGCTCGACGAAGCGCCCGCCACGCAAACCAGGACGGCTGTTTCGGCGCACTGAGTTGCGCGGGAAGCGCGCATCCGCGACAACGGGGATGGCATGCCCTCGCCGCCCCTGGTGCTGATCGTCGACGACGAGCGCGACCTCGTCCGCCTGCTGGAATTCAACCTGCAGGAGGCCGGGTTCGAGACCGTCTCCGCGTACACGGGGGAAGAGGCGCTGCAGAAGGTGCGGCAACGAGTCCCCGACCTGGTCGTGCTGGACTTGATGCTGCCCGACATCTCCGGCAACGAGGTGTGCCGGCAGCTCAGGGCGTTCCCCCGGACCCGCCACGTGCCTGTCTTGATGCTGACCGCCCGGACCGACGAGGTGGACCGGGTGGTCGGGTTCGAGGTCGGAGCGGACGATTTCGTCACCAAGCCCTTCAGCGTCCGGGAGCTGGTGCTGCGCATCCGCGCCATCCTCCGCCGCGGCAGCACGGCCGAGGCGGACGAGGCGCGCGAACAGGTCGGGCCCATCCGCGTCGACCCCGGCGCGCACCGCGCCTACGTCGAAGGGGAGGAGGTCCCGCTCACCGCCCTGGAATTCAAGCTCCTCACTACCTTCATGTCCCGCCTGGGGCGCGTGCAGACGCGGGAGGCCCTGCTGCAGGACGTGTGGGGGGTCTCCAGCGACCTGCAGACGCGCACGGTCGACACGCACGTCAAGCGGCTCCGCGAGAAGCTGGGCGCTGGGCGCGATCTGATCGAGACGGTCCGCGGGATCGGCTACCGCATGGTCGAGCCGGACGGCTGAACCTTGGAGGCACGCATGCTGGAAGGAAGGGTCGCGCTCGTCACCGGGGCGTCGTCGGGCATCGGGCTGGCCGTCGCGCGCGCGGTCGCCGCGGGCGGAGGGAAGGTGGCGTTGGTCGCCCGCAGGGAAGCGAATCTGCGGCAAGCGGCGCGCGAGCTGGGATCCGAACGGGCCGCCGTGTTTCCGCTCGACGTGACCGACCTGGCCAGGCTCGAGGAGCTGCCAGTGCGGGTCCTGGATCGCTTCGGAGCGCTGGATCTGCTCGTGAACAACGCAGGCCTCAACCATCGCGGGCCGGCGTTGCAGTTCTCTTCCGGGCAACTGGCGGACATCATCACCACCAACCTGACCGCCCCGGTGGTCCTCGCCCGGGCGGCAGCGCCGCACCTGCGCCCGGGCGGCGCGATCGTGAACGTCGCCAGCCTGGCGGGAATGGTGCCGGTGCCGCAGGAGGCGGCGTACAGCGCCTCGAAGGCCGGGCTGCGCGCGTTCTCCAGGGTGCTCCACGGCGAGTTGCGCGCGCGCGGGATCCACGTGGGAACCGTCTCGCCCGGCCCCGTGGACACGAACTTCTTCGGCGACCTGGCCAGCGCGCCCGCGCTCAACTTCTCGCAGCCGATGAGCACCGCTGAAGAGGTCGCGCACGCCGTCCTGCGCTGCTGGCGCGAGCGCCGCCTGGAGATTGCGCTGCCCTGGTTCTCCGGCAAGCTCTGCACGCTGGGGTATCTGTCGCCGCGCCTGATGGGGGTGCTCCGGCCCGCGCTGGAGCGCCGCGGCGAGCGCAACAAGCGCGCGCTGATGGAGCGAAGAGCCGCGCACAAGCAGTAGCCCGGCCTGCTGGCGCGCGTGGGAGCGGTGCCGCTGAAACGGCAGATCGAACGGCGCCAACCCGCGTAGCCGCCACCGCCGGGAGGGCCTCTCGACCTCGCCTGCCCTCCGTGGGCACAATGGCGCCGATGGCCCGGTTCGACCCTGTCCAGGCCCGCCGCGTGGTGGAGATGATGGTGCTCTCCGCCTGGGCCGACGGGCACGTGGAAGGGAGCGAGGCGCTGGCCATCCAGCGGCAGGTGGCGGGGAACCCGATGCTGGACGGCGTGGGCGTGGTGAGCGAGATCGGGCGCGAGACGCGCAAGTGGCTCCTGGCCGAGGGCATGGACGCGTGCCTGGCCGCCGCCGCCGCCGACCTGAAGGACGCCGACTACCGCGAGCTCGCTTTCAAGTGCTGCGCGCGGGTGATGGGCGCCGACCGCGTCTTCCCGCTGGAGGAGGAATCCGTCTTGGGGCGCGTGCAGCACCTCCTGGGCCTGTCGGACGCCGACGCGGGAAGGTTGCTCGTGCTGGCGACGCGGTGAGCCTTGGACCTGGGGGAAAATCTCGAAGCGCGGTACGGCGCGACGCTGCGCGCGGAGCTGGCGCGGCCCGGGACTCGCGCGCTGCCGGAGGATTTTCCGACGCCCCGGCTGCCGCCCGTCCTCCGCGAGACGATCGCCGCCGCGGCGGCGCTTGCGGACGTCTCCGCGCTGGCTGACTTCTATTGCGAGCGCATGCCGCGGATGCTCGTGGACCAGCTCCTGCGGGCCGACGACGCGGCGCGGGACCTGCTCTGGATGCCGATCGACGGCGAGCGGACCCCGCGGCTGCGCGCCGGCCTGAGCGGGACGTGGGCCGGGCTCGCCGCCGAAGGCCTCCGCACGCCGGGGCAGCGCGATCCGCTGGTCTCCCGGCCGAGTGTGGCCACGCTCGCCTCCGGGACGCTGCTCGGTTCGGGCTTGCCGATGGTGGGCGCATACCCCGCCGAGCGCGAGGCGCTGGCGCGCGAGCTCGAGGCAGGCGCCGACGCTCACGAGCGACTCGACCTGCGCCTGTCGGGGAACCTGGTGCACGAGGTCTGCCACGGACCCAGGCGCGAACGTGCGGAGGCGCCGGGCCCCTGGATCCTGCTCGAGGCGGCGGCGCTGCATCTGGGCGCGACCGCGTTCGCGCGCCACGTCCACCCGGAAGTGGCCGGAGAATCAATCCCTGGCGTGGCGCCGTTCGTGCTGTTGGGTGGAGCACTCGCGCGGCTGTTCGGCCGGCGCGCGCTCTGGAGCCTCACCGGCGGGACAGGGATTGAGTCCGCCTTCGGAGTGCGGGTCGGCCGCGCCCTGGCCGTGGCGGGGTGGCAAGAGTGGCTTCGCCGGACGGAACCGCCGTTCGCTCGCGACGCCTCGCGGGCGGTGGACTGGATCAAGCTCGCCGACGCTACGCGCGGCGAATCGCCGCTCTCGCCACTGATCGAGCGCGCAGCGCGCCTCGATCCCCTGGTCGGGGCACGCGATTTTCCCGACCTGCTCGACGCCGCCGGCGAGCTGGCTTGGCCGGACCTGCCCTGGTGGAACGAGGACGTGGCCCCCGCCGACCTCGAGCTGGCGCGCAACGCGATACGAGCCATGTTCCAGGTGGACGTCCTGGCAGGGACTTTCCAGACGCATCCCCACACCCCTTCGGGTCTTCATCTCGACCCGGTAGCGTGCCTGCTGACTCGCGATCGAGCTCCGGGTGGCGTCGGGCCTGGCGAACCACCCCGCTGGATCGTGCCGCCGCCGCTCTGCCGGCGGCTGGCGAGGAGCGGGGCCGCGCGCCTCTCGGCCCGGAGCGGGCGCGAGATGCTCGCCTGCATCCTGGAGGTCGCGTGACCGAGGCCTTCTCGGACCTGCCGCGCGGCTCGCGCGAGTACTTCCAGGCCGCGGCAGTTGCCGCGGGGCACGAGCTGGGGCTGTTCGAGGCGCTGCCGGGCCCCGCCGCAGCGCTCGCCGAGCGCCTGCACGTCGGGCCGCGCCGTCTCTACGCGCTGGTCCGCGCCCTTCTCCTGCAAGGAGCCCTGGTCGAATCCGACGGAATGCTCCTCGCCGGCTCGGTGCCGCTGCGGCGGTCGCTGCCGAGCGGCGGCTGGGGACAGCTCGGGCGCGTGATTCGCGAGGACCGGCCGCTCTTCAGCGCGGGGATCGACGGCGCGGCCGGCGAGGAGCTGCGCCGTTTCCACGATCACTTGCGCGGAGCAGGCGCCGGAGCGGCCCGCGAGGTGGCGGAGCTTCTCGGCCCTCGCGGTCCGCTGCTCGACCTGGGCGGCGGCGCCGGGGCCTACGCTGCCGCGTTCCTGGAGCAGCATCCGGGCGAGCGCGCGATTGTGGTCGACCGGCCCGCGGTGCTGGAGCTGGCGCGCGCCGCTGCGCCTTCCGCGGAGCTGGTCGCCCTCGATCTCGCGGGCCCGTCGCCCTGGCCTCGGGGCGCCCGCGTCGCTTTGCTGGCAAACGTGCTGCACCTCTTCCCGGCTGCCGAAGCGGCGCGGCTGGTGCAGCGAGCGGCGCGCTCCGTCGACCGGGGCGGCACGGTGGCGGTGAAAGACCTCGACGCGGCGTCCGAGGCCGGCATCCTCTTCTCGCTCAACATGGCGGTGTACACCGAGAGCGGGGAGGTGCACGACACCGACACGCTGCTCGGCTTCCTCCGCGACGCCGGGCTGCGCGAGTTGCGCGCGCAACCGTTGCGTTCCGCCCCGGATGCCGTGCTGGTGCGGGGGACGGTCCGATGATCGAGCTGGTCCACTCCGTGCTGGCGCGGCGCGCCAGCCTCCAGGAAGGGATCGCGCGCGGATATGACGCGGCGCTCGAGCGGCAGCAGTTGCGGCCGGGGCCGGAGATCCGCGCCGAGCTGCCGGCCGGCATGCTGGAGGCGCTGACCATCGCCGGCGTCCTGCGCGGGGATGCCGCCGACCGGCACTACCTCGAAACGATGCCACGCCAGCTTGCCGCACAGCTGCGCGGGCGCGGAGAGCCGGAACAGCGCCTCTTCTCCGCCCGGCTCGACCTGCGCCGGCTGCCGCGCCTGAGCGACGGACTGGAGCGCCTCTTCGCGCTGGTGGCGGACGCCGGCGTCTCCTGCCGCTCCGCGCTCGGCGCGGCCACGCCGGCCGATCTGATCGCCGCGCGGCCCTCGCTGGCCGACCTGTATGCCGGCTGTCACTTCGGCCGCAGCATGCCGATGCTGTACGCGTATCCAGGAGACCTCGCCGAAGCCGCCTGGCGGGGCCGCGGGCCCGGCGAGCTGATCGACGCGCGCTACGTCGGCCCGCTCTTGCACGAGCTGTCCCATCTGCACCCGCTCGATCCCGACCTGGTGCCGGCTCCCGCCAACTTGCACGAAGCGCTCGCCGCCTGGATCGGCTCCGAGGCGTGGCCGGAGCAGGTGTTCCCTGCGCCGGGCGGAGAGGACGCGATCCCGGGCGCGCCCTGGTTCGCGACGCTCGGCGGATTCGTGGCCCTGCGCATCGGGCCGAGGGAGACGATCCGGGCGCAGGCCGGCGCTCTCGACCTCCGCGCGCCGCTCGGCGCAGCGTGCGTCGAAGCGCTGCGGTGCTACGGCTGGCTCCAGTTCCTGGAGACCGGCGCGCCTCACTTCCTGGCCGACGCCTTCCATCCGGAGCGCTGGTGGAAGCTCGTCGACCTGCACCGCGACCCGCGCCTGGCGGGTTCCTTCCATGCCGAGCACGTCGAGCCGCTGCTCCGCTCCGTCCCGGCGCCGGGTGCTCCACTGCGCGCCCGGTGGGACGCCGCACTCGACGCCTTGCCCTGGGCCGAGCTGCCCGCGTGGCACGACGTCCCCGCCGCCGCGGACGAAGCGCTGGCGCTGCGGGCCGTGCGCGCGCTCCACGTGCGCACGGAAGTCGCGGGGCGTAGCTTCCGCACGGTGCGGGTCAATCCTCCCGGAGCGCTCATCCTGGACGTCCAGGGCTGTCTCCTGCGCGCGCCCTGGCCGGAACCCGACGCGGTGCTCGCTCCTCCGCGCCATCCCTATCCTCCTTCGCTTTGCGCGGCGATCTCGCGGAGCGGCGCGGAGCCGGCGCTTCCTCCGCCGAACTAGATCGGACCATCATGGCGCGCGCCTACCTGATCAATCCGCCGACCGACGAGACGGTGCGCACGCCGCTGCTCTCCTTCCTGTACCTGGCAGCCGCCCTGCGCCGCGCCGGCCACCAAGTGGCGCTCCTCGACGCGAGCGCCCCGTGGGCGCCGCGCGATCCCGGCCAGATCGTGGACCGCGCGCTCGACTTCGCTCCGGACCTGGTCGGCATCCACTGCAAGACTCTCTACGCTCAGGACGCCTACGCGCTGGCCCGGGCATTTCGCGAACGGACCGCCATCCCCCTGGTTTGCGGCGGTCCTCATCCGACAGTGGCGCCGCTCGAGCCGCTGGCCCAGGGATTCGACTTCTCCGTGCGCGGAGAGGGAGAAGAAACGCTCGCCGAGTTGTGCGATGCGCTGGACGGCCGGCGCGCGATGGGCGAGGTGCGATCGCTGGTCTGGCGCGGCGGCGGCGCGGTCAATCCGCCGCGCGGATTCCTGCTCGACCTGGACGGGCTCGCCTCTCCGGTGGACGCGCTCGACCTCTTCGACCCGGCCTGGTACGGGGCCAGCGAAACCGTGGCGCCGGCAGGGCTGCTGGCGAGCCGCGGCTGTCCCGCCGCCTGCACTTTCTGCTCGAACAACGTGACCGGCCGCCGGTTCCGGTACCGGAGCGCGCCCGGCATCGCGGAGGAGATCGCGGCTTTGCGCGCGCGGACCCGCTTCGACGCGTTCAGCTTTTTCGACGATTCGTTCGCGGTGGGCAGGCGGCGGATGCTGGACTTGTGCGCCGAGTTGGCGCGCATCGACCCGCCGGTGCACTGGACGTGCACCGCGCATCCGGCGCATCTCGACCCGGACATCCTGGAAGCGATGCAGCGCGCGGGCTGCCGCGGAGTGGACGTCGGGATGGAGAGCGGCGATCCGGAGATGCTGCTGCGCATCGGCAAGGGCGTCACGGTCGAGCGGGTGCTGTCCGTGCTCGGCTGGGCCCGCGACCTCGGCCTGCATTGCATGCTGAACCTCATGTTCGGGTGGCCCGGAGAGGCGCTGGAAGAGCTGAAGGCGACGCTCGATTTCATCGACCGCGCCGCGCCGCTGGCCGCGGCCTTCAACGCGCGTGGAGTGCTGGTCCCCTACCCCGGCACGCGCATCTACGACGAGCACCACGCCCGGTGCGGCTTCACGGACTGGTGGATTCGCGAGCCGCCGCTGCGCTACACGCCGTTCCCGGCCCGCTGGTCCCTGGACGAGGTGAAGCGCGCCTACGCCGACGACGCGGCGCTGTCCCGCAACTTCTTCCGCCTGCCGGATGCGGCGCTGGACCTCATCCAGGTCGGACTGCGCAAGAAGGCCGACTACACTTACGGGAAGCTCTTCCCCGCGCAGCACGCCGCCGGCTGGGAGCCGAAGCCTGCCCGCGAGATCGCCATCCCGGCCGCGGGAGCCCGCTAGAATTGACGGCGCGCGGCTGATGCCGCGATGATCCGCCAACTGCCCGCGCCAGCCGGAGCCCAAAAATGGCCAGCCTGGAAGAGATCGAGCGCAAGCAGAAGTCGATGCAGCCCCTCCTGGAGCAGCTTGCCCGGGAGACCAACGCCGACCGCGTGCAGGAGCTGGGCAAGCAGATCGCCGCGATGGCAAAGGAGCTGGCGCAGATGGGGAAGGGGCTGGAGCAGGCATTCGCGCAGAACAAGGGGAGCGGCGAGACGCGGATTGCCTTGACCAAGGATCAGCGCCAGCGCGTCGCCGATGCGACCGGCATCGCGATCGACACTCTCGTCCTGGAAGGCGCGGACATCTGGGACCCGCAGATGCCGAAGATGAGCTCCGCCACCATCGAGCGGCTGGCGATGGCATCGGTCGCCGACCGCAAGCTGAAGGAAGAGAAGCGAAAGGCCGTGAAGGACATCCTCAAGCAGCTGGAAGCCGCGGTCGGAGACAGCCCCGCTCCGGAGACGAAAGCCGCGATCGATCAGTTCAAGCGCGATAACCTCGAATAGTCGACCGTGATCAGTTGGGGTGTCGAGGGGGGAGCTCGCTCTCATCATCAATCACTTCTCGCTCCCGCGAGGCGGTCTGGTTCGAGGACGAATCGATGCGTTCCGCGTCCGAGGACGAACGACCGTGGGTCTCCTTAGCTTTTCAGGGGGAGTTTGTCGGAAGGCAGCGGCAGGGACGTTGGCTCATGATGAGTGCGACGGCGGCTCTGCAGCAGAACGATCTCGCTGTTGGCGGCCACTCCGTTGACGCGCCGCGTCCCGTCCCGGGACGGGACGCGTTGCGTCACCTCTCGCGTGCTGCGCGAACAACCCCGCGGCATTCGAAGAAGCACCGCTGGCGCACGAGTCGAGCGCCCGCCGCTGCGCCCGACTCTTCCCCTGAAAAGCAAACGGAAACCACCGTCGATTTGTGCTCGCCGTGAGAGGGTTCGATCTCGTTGCTTCTGAAAACTCGGCTTGAGCGAGTTACGTGGAATGTAGGTTCTCGAAACCTATGGACCACTTCGTAGGGACTTTCTCAAAACCATTCCCCCACCTGGGCTGAGGTTTCTCAAAACCTTTCCCCCACCCCCCGCGACGCCGTCTTACTCGGCTCCGCCCTGCCATTCCGGCGGGGGGACGTCGGCCTCCATGAACACGTGCAAGAGGTCCTTGTCGACCTCGCCGCGCTTCGCCTCGTCGACCAGGATGTCGTAGGCCTTCTGCTTGGACACCGCCCGCTTGTAGGGACGGTCGGAAGCGGTCAGCGCATCGTAGATGTCGCTGATGGTCATCATCCGGGTGGGCAGCGAGATCTGCGGCTCCTTCAGGCTGCGCGGGTAGCCGCGGCCGGTCAGCTTCTCGTGGTGGCCGTAGGCGATGTCCGGGACGCGCTTGAGCGTGCGGGTCCAGGGGATCTGCTGGAGGAAGCGGAAGGTGTGGGTGACGTGCGACTCGATCTCGCGCCGCTCCGTCTCGGTCAGCGAGCCCTTGCGGATGGAGAGCTTCACCACCTCGCCCTCGCGCAAGAACGGCCGCATCTCGCGCGAGAGCGGGCTCTCGTAGGTGAGGCGCGCGATGTCGTCCAGCCGGTCGAAGGTGCCTTCCGCCAGGATGGTCGGCCGGTTGCAGGAGAGGACGAACTCGAACATCCCGGTCAGCTCGCGGCGGCGGCCGTCGAGCTGCGCGTCGATCTCCTTCATCAGCGCCTTGGCCTTCTTCGGCTTCTCGAGCAGCGCCTGCACTTTGCGCCGCTCCGCGCTCAGCTCCTCCTGGGCGAGCAGCGTCTCGAAGCGGCTGCGGAGGACCTCCAGCTCGGCGGGCTCCAGCTTGTTCGCCTTGATCAGCACGTTCTCGCGGACGCCCACCTTGCCGAAGTCGTGCAGCAGCGCCGCGTAGCGTAGCTCCTGCCGCTCGTCGGTGGAGAGCCGCGACCCGCGCCACCTGCCGGCGGCCGCCTCCGCGCGCGGGAGCGCGTCGGCCAGCCCCACGGAGAGACGCGCCACCCGGCCGGAGTGGCCCGCCGTGGTCGGATCGCGGGACTCGATCGCCACCACGCTGGCGCGGACGAATCCTTCGAACAGCTGCTCGATCTCCTGGTGCAGGAGCGCGTTGTTGATCGCCGCCGCGGCCTGGCCGCCCAGCGCCGAGAGCAGCTCCTCGTCCTCCTCGGTGAACGGGACGCCGCCGCGCTTGTTGAGCGCCTGCAGGACGCCGACCACCTCGCCTTCCAGCGAGCGCATCGGTACGCAGAGGATGCTCCGGGTCCGGTAGCCGGTCTCCTTGTCCACGTCGGGGTTGAAGCGCGGATCGGCGTATGCGTCGGGGATGTTCACCGGCCGGTCGGTCTGCGCCACCGTCCCGGCGATCCCCTTTCCCATGGGGAACCGGATCTCGCGGGTGCCGACGCCCTGCGCAACCTTGCTCCACAGCTCGTTGCGGACGCGGTCGACCAGGAAGAGCGAGCAGCGATCGGCTTCCACCACCCGGGAGGCGGCCTGGACGATCAGCCCGAGCAGCCGATCCAGGTCGCGCTCGGCGACCAGGGCCTTGGCGACATCGAGGATGCCGCCGAGCCTGCGGACCCGCTCTTGGAGGCCGTCCACGGACGGGGACTCTACCATCCGCTCGCTCGCGTGCGGGAGGTGCACACCAGCGCCTGCCCGCCTACTTGCACACACCGATCAGCATGTTACCCGCAGTGCGACGCGGCTACACACCCAGGACGCGGCGGGCCTCGTCGAACCTCTCGGGAGGCGCGTACAAGCGGGCCAGGTTGGCGGCCTCCGCGTAGCGTTCATAGAGCGGGGTGTACTCGGCGATGGGCACCTCGCCGCGGGGGGATCGCACGTACAAGGTCGCCTCGCGCCCGTAGGTGGAGAGGACGCCGCGGGAGAGCGTGGTGAAGGAGTCGATGCCGGCTTCTTCCAGGCGCGCTCGCTGCTGCTCGAGCTGCGCGGTGGCGCCGCCCTCGAGCGAGGGCCCCAGCTCCACGAGCAGGCGGTATCCGTTCCGGCGCACGATCCGGCGCGCCCACGGATTCTCCGACGCGCGCAGCGCCGCCGTGAGCGCGACGTCGTCGTGCTGCAGGTACTCGTCGACGTCGGCCGGCAGCCGGTACTCGCCGCCGCTCGTGTCGCAGTAGCGCTGCAGCAGCACCTCGTATCCCACCGAGGCGTAGTGGAAGTAGACCGAGAGGAACATGTGGTACCGCGAGAGCAGGAAGTCCTCGAAGGCGAACACCGCCCGGCGCTGCAGGGCCAGGTGGACCCGGCCCTCGCGCTCCACCGCTTCCAGGTTCTGCACCAGCCAGTCGAGGTCGAACTTCCCGTAGTTCACTCCGGTGAAGAACGAGTCGCGCTGCAGATAGTCCATCCGGTCGGCGTCCAGCTCGCCGCTGACGACCTGGCGCAGGATGGGCAAGAGGTCGCGCCCGCGGCTCTGGAAGGGATTTCCGCCGGGGGGCGGCCGGCCGCACAAGAGCGAGGCGACGTGCGAAGGATCGGTTCCGCGGCGCTGCAACTCCGCGGCGAGCCCCGAGTCCAGCACCAGCTTCAGCGTGTAGTCCTCGTGGTCCGCCTGCCGGCCGGGAACGCGGCGGCGCTCCGACTGCGTCCATTCGGGGACCCGCAGCTCGGCCGCGGGCGGCATGATGCGCTCGGTGGCGTGGGAGAGCGGCGCGTGGCCAAGATCGTGGAAGAGCACCGCCAGCCTCAGCGTCTGCCGGAACCGATCGCGGTCCTCCGCCGCGAGCTGGAGCTTCGGCGCCAGAGCATCGAACACCCGCGTCGCCACCGCCATCGCGCCCAGCCCGTGCGCGTAGCGGGTGTGGGTGGCGCCCGGAAACGCCAGGTCGGCAAAACCGAGCTGCTTCACGTTGCGCAGGCGCTGGTACTGCGGGCTGTCCACCAGCGCCCGCTCGTCGGGGGTGATCTCGATGGCGCCGTGGATGGGGTCGCGGATGTGCACCGCGCGGGAATCTACACCGTATTTCATGACGTCCGCGCCATGAAAAGCGCAGCGCCGCCCTATGGGCGGCGACTGGCGGATCTGACAGACTTGCGGGCCCATGCGTCTCCGGATCGCCCTGCTCTGCGCCCTGTCCGGGCTGGCCTGCACCTCGGCTCCGACGCGGCCGCCTCCCGCGGCCGACCTGCTGCTGCGGGGCGGGAAGGTGTTCGTGCAGGCAGGGGAGCTGTCCACCGCGATCGCCATCCGGGGCGAGCGCGTCGCCGCGCTGGGCGCGGAGGCGGAAAACGCCGCCGGTCCTTCGACCCGGGTGGTGGATCTGCGCGGTCGGCTGGTCACGCCCGGCATGAACGACGCGCACTGCCACCTCGGCGCAGGCGGCCTCTCGATGTTGGAGGTGGACCTGCGCGGCGCCTCGTCGCTCCGCGAGATCGAGTCGCGCGTGCGCGCCGCGGCGGTCAAGGCGGCGGCGGGGGAGTGGATCACCGGGCGCGGCTGGGACCAGACGCGGCTGCGCGCGAACGAGCTGGGGCCGGGCGGGTGGCCGACGAAGGAGGCGCTCGACCGCGCCTCGCCGCAGCACCCCGTCTACTTGCGCCGGGTGGACGGCCACACCGGATTGGCCAGCTCCCGCGCCCTGCGGCTCGCAGGCATCGACGCGGGCACCGCCGATCCGCCGGGCGGCGAGATCGTGCGCGACGCTCGCGGAGCGCCTACCGGCATCCTCAAGGAGAAGGCGCAGGAGCTGATCGCCGGGTTCGTTCCACCACCGACCCCGGAGAGGATGCGCCGGGGCATCCTCGCCGCGCTCGACCTGGCCGCCCGCACCGGCGTCACCAGCGTGCAGACCGAGGTCACGCCGGCGGAGCTGGAGATCTACCGCGCGCTGCGCGCGGAGGGACGGCTCACCGTGCGCCTCTACGGCTGGCTCCCGCTCACGATGGAGACCGTGCGAGCGATGGAGCAACGGGGGGAGCGCGCCGCTTCCGGCGACGCGTGGGTTCGCACCGGCCTGGTCAAGGCGTACGCGGACGGGACGCTCGGGTCGCGCACCGCCTGGATGCTGGAGCCGTATTCCGACGATCCGTCCACCCGCGGGATCCAGCGCATCCCGCAGGCGGAGATGGACGCGCTGGTCCTCGCCGCCGACCGCGCCGGCCTCCAGGTCGCCGTCCACGCCATCGGCGACGCCGCCAACCGCGAGGCGCTGGACGCCATCGAGCGGGCCACCGCAGCCACCGGTCGGCGGGAGGCGCGTCACCGGGTGGAGCACGCGCAGGTGCTCGACGCCGCCGACATCCCCAGGTTCGCGCGGCTGGGCGTCATCGCCAGCATGCAGCCGACCCATGCCACCAGCGACATGCGCTGGGCGGAGGACCGCATCGGGGACGCGCGCGCGGAAGAAGGGGCGTACGCGTGGCGCAAGCTCCTCGAGGCGCGCGCCCGCATCGCCTTCGGGACGGACTTCGCGGTCGAGCCGCTCGATCCGGTGGAGGGCCTCTACAGCGCGGTCACCCGGCAGAGCCGGGAGAGGCCGGGCACGCCGCCCGGCGGGTGGCTGCCCGCGCAGCGCCTCTCGATGGAGGAGGCGATCTCGCTGTACACGGCGGGCAGCGCGTACGCGGAGTTCCAGGAGGAGGCGAAGGGGACCCTCGAGCCGGGGAAGCTGGCGGATCTGGTGGTCTGGGACCGCGACCTGCTCACGGTTGCGCCTCCGCTGATCCTCCAGGCGAAGCCCGCCATCACAGTGGTCGGAGGTGGCGTCGTGTATCAGGAGCCCTGACTTGCACAGGGCCGCCCCCGTCTGCCACGATTGGTCCTATGCAGACACCTGGTTCGCCAATCCCGACGCCAGCCCTCGAAGCCAGCCACACGTTCAGCGTGGGGACCGTGCTTTCCCGCGGGTTCTCCGTCTGGATCTCCAATCTTCCGCTTTTCCTCGGCATCAGCCTGGTCTGCAACCTGCCGTTGCTCCTGGTCGCGAGCTGGAGCGCGAATCAGCCTCGAGAGCCGATGCGGATGCTGGCGGCCATCGGCGTCACTGCTTTCGTGCAGACGGTGATCACGACCATCGTCAGCGGCGCCGTGATCCGGGGGGTGTTCGAGCAGCTGCGCGGCTCGCGGGCGGGCTTTGGAGACTCGCTGCGGGTCGCGGTGAGGTCCTTCTGGCGCATGATCGCGACCAGCTTCGGAGCAGGCATCATCGTCATGCTGTTCTCGCTCCTCTTGATCGTCCCCGGGATCATGAAGGCCTGCAGCTACTTCGTAGCCGTTCCCGTCACGGTCGTCGAAGGCACCGGCATGTCCGACTCGCTGGCGCGCAGCAAGGCGCTTACCGATGGTTATCGGTGGCACCTCTTCGGAGCCTTCCTCGTCATGTGGCTCTTGATTTTCGTCCTCGCGGGCGTCCTCGGGATCGCCGCCCAGGGCGCCTCGCCCAAGGTCGCGCTCGTCCTCAACAACCTGCTGCCGAACGCGATCGTCGGCTCGCTGACGGCGGTGTTCTACGGGGTAGCCTACTACCAGCTGCGGGTCGCCAAGGAAGGCATCGACATCGAGCAGCTGGCGGCGGTGTTCGACTGAGTCAGCGCGGAGCGGGAGCCTTGCTCTCGCGGCGCTTGCCCAAGAGCATGCGGCTCTCCAGGCGAGCGCGGAGCGCCGCGTAGAAGTCGCGCAAGAACCAGTAGGGTTCGACCCTCCCGGAGCCCTCCCAGGAGATCTTCCGCTGGATGCGCTCGGCGACGGCCGCCAGCGCCTCCCGGTTCGCCTCGCCCGCTCCGCGCCGGAGCACCGCCTCCAGCGTCTGCAGCTCGTAGATGCCGTACACGTCGAGCTGCTCGTCGGTGAAGCCGGCCGCGGCGGGCCTGGGCAGCGTCGCCTCGGCCACCGTGTGCGCTCCGAGATCGTCCAGCAGGAGCACGCGCGGCGCGCGGACCACCAGCGTGCCGCCCACCAGGTCGCCCGGCCGCAGCCGGTCGGAGTTGAACAGCGGCAACAGCGCAATCGCCACCGTCCAGAGCGCCGCCAGCTCCCCCGCCCAGCCCGGTGCGCCCGGCCACACCATCTGCGGCGCCATCACCAGCGAGAGGGGCAGGAAGAACTCCACGTCGCGGAGCAGGTTGCGGGAGATCACCGCCTGCGGCGTCAGGGGACCGCCGGACGCGTCGATCACCCGGATGCCGAGGAGCTTCTTTCCGGGCGTGGCGCCTTGCCAGCGGATCTCGAACCACATGAAGTAGAAGCTGCGCAGGAGAAACGAGGCGAGCAGGATGGCGGCAAAGACCAGGTGATCGAAGGCGTCGCGGCCGATCAGCACGGTCATCATTCCGAAGGCCAGCACCACGGTCGCGATGGAAATGAACATCAGGTCGATGAGGAAGGCGGCCAGCCGGTCACCCGCTCCCGCCAGCGTGAAGCGCAGCGGCACGCCCTCCGGGGTCAGCAGGTCGCGATCGCGCCGCGCGCCGCCGGGGATCACTTCTTCCTCCCGGCCAGCGAGAAGTACAGGATCCACAGCGCCGCGCTGGAGGTCGCCACGGTGTACCGGATCGGCGTGGAATGGACGAGCTGCCGGAAGATGCCTTCGATGCAGCCCGCGATGAGGAACATCGCCACCGCGCCCACCACGACCTCTCCGACTTCGCGACCCCGCAGCGCCAGGTTGCGCAGCCTGGTGTGCCGGCCGGGGAAGACAAGGCTTTCCGCGATGGCCAGGCCCCCGGCCGCGCAGAGCAAGAGCGCCAGGATCTCGGTCACGCCGTGGGGAAGGAGCCATCCCCAGAAGGGCACGGCCAGGCCGCGGCTCGTATAGAGCGCGGCGAAGGCCCCCAGCAGGAGGCCGTTCGTGAAGGTGAGCAGGAAGACGGGCAGGCCGGCGGCGAACCCGAGGGCGAACGAGAGCATGCCGATGCGGGCGTTGTGGCTGAACAGGAAGCTCGAGAAAGCCGCCAGCTGCGCCTCCGCCCCGCCGGCGTCGTATTCGAGCGCGTCGCGCAGCTCCTGGGTGGTGGCGGAGGGGTCGCGGCCTTGCGCGTACTCGTCCGCGACGAAAGCGTGGAACCGCTCCGGGTCGCGCGCCACCTGCACGACCGCGGTGGCGGCTCCCAGCGCGAGGAACAGCGCGGCCAGGCAGAGGTGCGCACGCAGGCGGCGGACGGCGCGCGGAAAGCGCTCCAGCGCGAACCTCCGCACGGCATCCCGCAGGTGCTGGCGCACGCCGTACACCGCGAAGTGCGCGCGCGCGGCCAGACCCTCCAGGTAGTCGACCACGTTGCGGTCCAAGGAGATGGCGCGTGCGACGCTCAAGGAGGACAGCGCCGACTGGTACAGCACCGGCAAGCGCGCGAGATCCGCGGCGGGAAGGCCGCGGACCCCGCCCTGGTCGGCGCGGGCGAGCAGATCTTCCAGCTCGCGCCAGATGCGCTCGCGCTCGCGGCGGAACTCGTAGCTCTTGAGCCGCAGCATCAGACCAGCTCCCGGCGCTTGATGTCGAAATAGCGGTTGAGGAGCTCCACCGAAACCGAGGACGGCGGCGCGTCGACGGTGTGCACGCCGAGGCGGCGCAAGCGGCGCAGCACGACGTCCCGTTCCCGCGCCAGGTCCTGCGCAACCACGGCGCGGTGCAGGTCGGCGAGCGAGGCTGGCCGGCGGTCCGCCAGCTCGTCCAGGCCGGCGTCGCGCAAGGCCACGAACAGGACCAGGTGTCGCCGGGACAGCCGGTCGACGTTCTCCAGCATCAGCTCGGCGGCGATGGTGTCGGTGAACTCGGTGAGCAGCACCACCAATGAACGGCGCTTGAGCCGCGTGGCCAGCTCGGCGAGGCCCAGCGTGTAGTTCGTCTCGCTGGAGCTGTACTGGAGCGACGCGCTCAGCCGCTGCAAGCGCGGGAAGGCCTGCAGGTGGCCCTGCGGCTCGGCGAAGCAGCGCACCTTCTCGTCGAATCCGAACAAGCCCACCCGGTCGCCCGTGCGCAGGCAGAAGTAGGAGAGGAGCAGCCCGCCGTTGATGGCGTGGTCCAGGCGCGGGATCCCCAGGAGCGGCTCGCGCATCAGGTGGCCCGTGTCGATGGCGAGGACGACCTGGTGGTTCCGCTCGGCGCGGAACTCCTGCGAAAGGAGCTTGCGGTGCCGCGCCGAGGCCTTCCAGTTCATCGCCCGGGGATCGTGGCCCGGCTGGTGCTCGCGCAGCGCTTCGAACTCCGATCCGTCTCCGGTGTACCGCTCCACCTTGATGCCGGAGATGAACTGCCGCGCGCCGAAGAAGCGCAGCGCGGTCCGGCGCACGGCGCGAACGTTGGGCGCGACCGCGACCGTGAGGTCCAACGGGTGGCGCAGCTCGCGTTGAAAGAGCCCCAGGGGGCCGCGCCAGCGCAGCCAGAGCGCCCGCAAGCGTCCCTCGCCCCTCCGCAACGGCAAGAGAGGCACGGCGAACGGCACGCCGGCCGAGACCTCTTGCTCGGGCTGCAGGGCGAAGAGCGGATCCAGATCGAACAGCGCGACCGCCCCGCGCCACGAGTCCGGGGCGCTCACCACGATCCGCAGCTCTCCGGGAGCGTCGCCGATGTAGAGCAGCTGCGGCGCGCTGGCCGTGATGCGCAGCGATCGGGGCGGCGGGGCCAGCAGGGCGTCGGCGCCCGACAAGAGCGCGGCGGAGGCGACGAACGCGACCCAGGCGCGCCACAACCCCGGGGAGACGAACGCTGGGAGCAGGGCCACCGCCACCGCCGCCGCGGCCAGCAGGATGGCGGTGCGGGTCGGGCGGATCATCGGGGCGCCGGCACCTGGTCGAGCACTTGCCGGAGCGCCGACTCGGGGGTGTTCCCTTCGATCTCCGCCCCCGGGGCGAGGACCAGCCGGTGGCGCAGCGTGGGCTGCGCGAGCTGTTTCGCGTCGTCAGGGATGACGTAGTCCCGTCCTTGCAGCAGCGCCCATGCGCGGGAGGCGGTGGCCAGCATGTTGGCCGCGCGGGGCGATGCCCCGGCGATGAACTGCGAGCGCCGGCGCGTCTCCCGGACCAGGTCGACCACGTAGGAGACGACCTCCTCGGACAGCCGGATTGCTGCCACCAGACGGCGCATCTCCTGGAGCTCCTGCTGCCCCGCGACCGGCTCGATGCCGAACTCCGCCAGGGGCGGCAGGGTGGTCCGGTGGCCGTGCAAGCGGACCATCTCCCGCTCCTCGTCCCGGCTCGGGTAGTCGACCACTACCTTGAAGAGGAACCGGTCCAGCTGGGCTTCCGGCAGCGGGTACGTGCCCTCCTGCTCGATCGGGTTCTGCGTGGCGATGACCAGGAAGCTCGCCCCGAGCGGGTGCGTCCGGCCGTCGATGGTCACGCTGCGCTCCTGCATGGCCTGCAGCAGCGCGGCCTGCGTCTTGGGCGGCGTCCGGTTGATCTCGTCGGCGAGCAGCAGGTCCGTGAACACCGGGCCCTTGCTGAGCACGAACTGGTTGGTCTGGAAGTTGAACAGGTTGGTGCCGATCACGTCTCCCGGCATCAGGTCGGGCGTGAACTGGATCCGGTTGAAGGAGAGGCGGAGCGCGGCCGCGAAGCTGCGGGCGATCAGCGTCTTCGCGGTGCCCGGAACTCCTTCGAGCAAGACGTGCCCCTCGGAGAGGAGCGAGGCGAGGAGCAGGTCGACCACCGCGTCCTGCCCGACCACCACCCGGCGCACCTGGTCGCGTACGCCCTGGCAGATTCCGCGCACCTCATTCAGATCCATGCAGCATCCTCGTCCTCCAGAGGTGAATGCGCCGGGCCGATTCCAGCAGCGCGACGGGCGAGCGGGCCGCGCCAGAGGCCTCGCTCCGCAATGCCTCCACGGTGGGCAGGTGGGCGCGCATCCCCAGCCGGTCCAACCAGGTGTCGAGCGCGCCGCCGCGCAGACCGGGCGGAGCGTGCAAGGCGGCGGCCACCTCCTGCAGCGAGCTGCGAAGGTAGCGGTCCAAGGCATGGGCGGAATGTCCGCCGAAGCGGAGCAGCTCCGCCATGCTCTCGATCAGCGCCGCCTTGCCCGCCGGGAGCGGCGGGTCGGAGGGCAGCGGCGCCCCGAAGCGGCGCATGCCGCCCCACAGCAAAAGCGCCGCCGCGAGCAACGCCTGGAGCACCGCCAGCACCAGCGGAAAGCGGAGCAAGGCGCGCCAGGGGCCGTCGTCCTGCGCGGCGCCGTGGAAGGACTCGTCGAACTGGACCCCTCCGCCGGCGCGGAGCCGCTCGATCAGCGCCACGCTCAGGGCCGCGTCGTCGGCTCGCCGGAGCCCGTGATTGGAGAGCAGGTCGGGATCGGTGAGCACCAGGAGCTTTCCGCCCACCGTCGATCGCTCGCCCACCAGCAGCCGGCCGTTCGAGGAGAGGACCGGCTTCAGATCCTTGCTCGAGACGAGCTGAGCCGGGCCAAGGCCGGGGACGCCGTGCAGCTCTCCGGACCAGGTGTCGCCGGCGATCGACCCCGCGAAGCGAACGACCTCCCCGGCGATGCCCGCCGCCGCCAGCACTTCCGCAGGAACGGAGGCCGGTAAGAGCTGGGCCGACGCGAGATACCCGCGGCGGTTCGGATCCGGAGCGCCGGTCCACTTGGGCAGGACCAGCAGGGCCCGGGACTCGCTCTCCAGGCGCTGCCTGAGGCGCAGGCCTTCGGCGGGGCCGCGCTCGCGGTCCAGGGAAGGCTCGGCCACGACCACCGCCGTTCTTGGTTCGGGGCGGGAGGAGCGGCCTACCACGACCCGGATCTCCAGGCGCCGCAAGAGGTCCACCAAGGCGCGGTGGCCTAGAGCGCCGCGGCCCCGCGCGCTGGGGCGCACCTCGCTCAGCGGACCTCGGTCGCTCGGAACCAGGATCGCCAGCAGCACCGCGCCGAGCAGCGAGGCCACGGACAGGGCCAGGAGGACGACCAGCGTAGTGCGCCGGAAGGGCGCTTCCGAGATCACCCGGCACCTCCGAGCACTGCCGCCAGACGGCGGAACCGATCGGCGCAGATCCGGTAGTCGTCCTCCGACGCGGGCCGTCCCGCGAACGTGCAGGTCTCCACCGCGCCGACCAGCCCCGCCAGCGCTTCGCGGGCGCGCCCGGGGTAGGACGCGCGCTCGAGGACCTCGCGGCTGGTCCATCCGGGCGCGACGCCGGCGCCCGGGCCGCGCAGGAGCTGCTCGAAGGTCTTCAGGAGCAGGACGTGGATCGCCTCGGCGAATCGCCCCTCGCGGGCGAGCGCTTGGGCATCCCGGAGCGGAGCGTCGGAGAGCACGGCAGGAGGCTCCGCACCGGGTTCCTCGACATCGGTGTCGCCGCGCGCGCCGGGAACGAGTCGCTGCGCCAGGTACACCACAACCAGGATTGCGCCGACGACTGCTCCGGCCCACACCAGGAGGCGCAGGACCTCGGCCAGCGGGCCCAGGTCGAGCAGCAGTCGCGCGCCGATCAGCTGCTCGGGATGAGACGCCGCGGAGTCCGCCGCGGATGCCCCGCCGGGCAGCTCGGTCTGGTACTCGCCGGCGCTGTAGACCTTTTCCAAGGCGCGCGCCACGTCCGGTGCGGGCGCGGCGGCGAGCGACGCGAGCAGGAGCGCGAGCACGCCTGCCATTCTCGCCGATTCCGCCGTGCGCCAGAAGCGGCGGACGGCGCCTGCCGGATCGCCTCAGGCCCCCGCCTCGATCTCGGTCTCCGAAGCCCGCTGGTACGGGTCGCGCGGGTACGTCCGGAACACATGGTCCCACAGCGGAGAGGTGATGCCGTAGCGCACGCCCGGCGTCTGGAAATGGTGCACGAGATGGTACTTGCGCAACCAGCGTCCGGCGGCGGTGCGCGGCACCGCGTGGTGCAGGTAGTAGTGCGTCAGGTCGTACCAGACGTATCCCGCCACCAGGCCGGCGAAGAACGGGTAATGGAGGTGGACTCCCAGCGCCGCCTTCACCGGGAACCAGAGGAGCAGTGCGATGATCGCCGTCACCGTGGGCGGCATCACCAGCCGGTCCGGGTCGTACGGATAGTCGTGGTGGATGCCGTGGATGAGCCAGGAGGCATCGCGCTGCCACTCGACCCGATCGTCCGGCTTCCAGTGGAAGACCCAGCGGTGGAGGATGTACTCGAGGAACGTCCAACCGAAGATGCCCAGGGCGAACATCCCGAAGAGCGCCCCGCGCGAGAGCTGCGCGTCGCGGGCGCCGTGAGCGAGCAGCCAGGCGGTGTACGGACCCCAGATCAGCACCACGTGCCAGGGGCGTACGCGGGAGAAATACTTCTCGACCCAGTCGACCCTGAACATCCGCGGGCTTCCGCGGCGCGGACGATCGAGATTGGGGCGCTGAACGAGGTAGAACATGCGGCAGGTGGCTTAGCGGATCAGGCCAGTGCGCGCAAGGGAGACAGGGATGGCAGGCGGACCTCCAGCGGCGGTGCGGCCAGCCGCGACGGTGGTGCTGCACCGGCCGGGCCCGGACGGGCTCGAGGTGTTCTGGGTCCGGCGCGGCGAGCAGCTCCGCTTCGCGGGCGGTTTCTACGCCTTCCCCGGCGGGCGGGTGGACGTGGCCGACGCCGCGCTGCCGCTCGCACACGCCGAGCGCCTGCCCGCCGCCGAGGCGGCTTGCATCGCGGCCGCCGCGCGGGAGCTGTTCGAGGAGACCGGCGTCCTGGTCGCTCCCGGCGCGGCCCGCGTCCCGGCCGCGGCCAGGCGCGCGGCGCGCGAAGCGCTGCTCCGCCGGGACCTGCCGGGCGCCAAGGAGAGCTCGTTCGCCGACTTTCTCGCGGCGCACGGCCTCACCGTGGACGCTCGCCTGTTCACGCCCGCGGGACGCTGGGTCACGCCGCCGGAGCTGCCGGTGCGATTCGACGCCCGCTTCTATCTCGCCGAGTTGCCCGCCGGAGAGACGGCGGAAGTGTGGCTCGGCGAGCTGGTCGACGGAAGCTGGGTGCGGCCGGAGGCGGCGCTGCGCCGCTGGGAGGACGGCAGCGCGCTATTGCACCCGCCGGCCTGGCACACGCTGCGGTCGCTCGCGCTCGGCCTGCCGGCAGCGCTGCCGCTGCTCGAGGACCCCTCGCGCGCTCCGTGGAAGCTCCCGGTGCGCCACTGGGTGGTGGAGCGCATCGAGTTCCAGCGCGGCGTGCTGGTGGTGCCGCTGCGCACGCCCACGCTGCCGCCGGCCACGCACACCAACTGCCTGCTGCTCGGCGACGAGGAGCTGTGGGTGGTCGATCCCGGGTCGCCCTGGCCCGAGGAGCAGGCGACCCTGGAGAAGACGCTGGCGCTGCTCGACCAGGAGGGGCGCCGCGCGGTGGGCATCCTGCTCACGCACCACCACCAGGACCACGTGGGCGGGGCGGCGGAGCTTTCCCGCCAGCGGTCCTTGCCCATCGCCGCCACCGCGCAGACGGCGGAGCTGCTCGACTTCCCGATCGACCGGGTGCTGAAGGAAGGGGATTCGCTGCCGGTGGGTCCGCGCGGCTGGAAGTGCCTGCACCTGCCCGGGCACACCCGCGGCCATCTGTGCTTGATCGAGGAAGGGAGCGGCGCGGTAGTGGCCGGGGATCTGGTGGCGGGCGTGGGCACCGTGATCGTCGACCCGCCCGAAGGCGACATGCTGGACTACCTGGCTTCGCTCCGCCGCCTCCTGGAGCTGGGCCCGGGCGTGATCTACCCGGCGCACGGACCCGTGGTGCCCGGCGGAGCGGACAAGCTGCGCGGCTACCTCGCGCATCGCTTGGAGAGGGAGGAACGGGTCCTCGGGGCGCTTCGCGAGCTGGGTCCCGCAACTCCGGAACAACTGGTGCCACCCAGCTATCCCGACGTGCAGCCCGAGGTGTATCCGCTGGCGCAGCGCAGCCTGCTCGCGCACCTGGGGAAGCTGCTCAAGGAAGGCCGCGCCCGGGTGGACGAGCGCGGCCGGTATTCGGCTGCCTAGACCTGCTACCTGTTGCCGGTCAGTCCCGCCGAGTAGCCTCGCGGCTTCTCCCCGGGCCGGAACGCGATGCCGACGGTGACGATGTTGGCGCGGGTGTCGTACGTCCCTGGGAAGACTTCGGCGCCAACGGTGGTGATCTCGTCGTAGAACGCGTGGAAGTAGGTCGCGTTGACCGTCAGGCCGGGCGTGAACTCGTACCCGAGACCGAGCGCGACCGCCCAGACGTTCGCGTCGGGGATGCTCGCATTCAGCGCTTCGGGCCGGGTGGGCGCGATGTCCCGCAGGAAGCCGGCGCGCATCGTCATCTTGGGGACCAGATCCTCGAGCTCGGCGCCGAAGCGGAAGGTGTACCCGTTCTTGTAGTCGCGGTTCACCAGCACGGTGGTGCCCAGGTCGCCGATGAAGAGGTCGCGCTTGTAGACGATGAAGCGATCCAACGTCCACGCGCCGGTGACGAGCAGGTTGGGCAGGACGCGGTACGCGAGCGCCACGTTGAGGAGGTTGGGAACGGAGAGGTCGTGCCCGACGTTCTGGTCGAGGGTGCTCGGTGCCAAGGCCGCGGGCGCGTTGTCGAAGTGCGCGTGGCCCGTCAGCGTCTGGTCGCCCTTGTGCTTGTAGTCGATGCCGATGGTCAGCGGGACGTCGACGAGGGGAGTGATCTCCGTGGACACGTCGAACGACACCTTGCCGCCGGCGGCCCCCACCGCGACGCCGCCTTCCTGGCTGACGAAGTTCAGCCCCTGCGCCAGCTCCTCGGTGGTGCGGTAGTAGATCAAGCCGCCGCCCACCTTGATCTGCGGCAGCGGCTGGAAGCCGCCGGTGAAGTACATTCCGTACGTGCGGCGGTCCACGGTGATGACGGCGAAGCGGCCCGGCCAGTCGCCCTTCCAGTAGACGTTCCCGCCGAAGGGGATGTTGAACCCGGCGCCGACGCCCCAACCCATCCCGTCGACCTTGCCGCCATAGCTCGCGAACGCCGACGGGGGCCACGCGGGCTTCAAGTTCGACTCTGACGAGGCGGTGCCGCCGGGTTGGTTCCAGGTGCTGCGGAAGTCGATCATCGTCGCGTCCAGGACGACGGAGAGACCCTCGATGCCCGCCAGCGCGGCGGGGTTCACGTACACGGCGGTCGCGTCTTTCTGGGCGGCGCCGAGCGAGCCGGCCATCGAGAGATCGCGCGCGTTGACGTTGGGGACGGCGTATCCGCCCGCGAACGCCGCGGCCGGGAGCAGGAGAGCAGCGATGACGAGGAGCTTGCGCATGGTCGTCTCCATCACTGGGCCTCGGTGTCGGGCGGGAGGGTGGAGGGATCGGCAAGAAAGCCGGCGGCGTCGGTCCGCGCCAGGCTGGAGAGCGTGACGTGGTTGCCGGCGAAGAGCGCTGAGGCGCCATGGTCGAGCAGGAAGCCGTGCGACACCGCCCCGGTGTCGAACGGAGAGGGGTAGCCCGGGAAGCAGAACCCGCTGAGTGCCTGCGGTATCGTGGTCGACTTGAAGATCTGGAACTTGCTCGAGGTCCCTTGCACCAGCCCGGCGGTGTTGAAGAGCAGCAGGTTGAACGGGTTCGGCACTACGGCGTCGCACACGGCCATCTGCCCCAGCACCTTCTTGGGGTCTTGCGTGCCTGTGCCCAGGAGATTCGGCAAGGTGGGATGATCGACCCCTCCGATCAGGTGCCCCGCAAAGTTGATCGGTTCCGCCGGGTCGAGCACCCACTTCGCGACCTGCAGGAACTGCAAGTACGCAGCAGTCCCAGGAGTGATCGGCGGAGTCTGGCTGGCGAGGATCGCGTTGAGGCCTGGCGCGAACGCGGGCGAGGTGGACGCGATGTCCACGAACGCGCCGCCGGGCACGTTCAGCACCGCCTTGCTGATCCGTGGATTGACGGCGACGTTGATGGTGCCGAGGATGCCGCCCAGCGATTGGCCCTCCCAGAACACCCTCGAGGGATCGACGACGATTCCCTTGGCCAGAAGCTCATTGGCCACGTTCGAGGCAGGTATCGCCGGCAGCGCGGGAGAAGGAGGCGGGCGCGCCATCGCGAGGATGAGGTTGCTGACGTCGATGATGTCCTGCCGGAACGTGTCGCGGCTGCGGAACAAGTTGGCGCTGACGACGTAGTTCCCAGACGCCACGCTGACGCCGTCCGTCGCTGCCATGGCGCAGGGGCCGAAAACGCAGAACGTCGGCTTTTTTTGCAGCGTGCCTGCGCTCCCATCGGATTGCTTGCATTGCCCTGGCGGAAATGGATCGCCCTGCGTTGCGGCTCCGCTGATCGGCTGGCACGTGCCGGTAGCGCATTGCGGCTGAGGTAGATTCGGGTCATTCGAGCAGAAGGCCCGGTCGCCATGCTTCGGAGCATCGATCGCCGCGACGACGAATCCCTTTGCAGCGAGATCGTCTGCTCCGAGAAGCATCTGCGCGCGGCCGCCGTTCAGGCCGTGGTGGAACACGACGAGCGGGGCGCACTTGAGTGCCGGCGGAGCTGGCGCCGGGCAACCGGTCGTCACCTTCGCCGCGTTCGGCACCACGATGAGCACCGGGATCACGTCGATGGGCGGGTTGGCGCCTGGAACGAGCAGGTTGGGATCAAATGCTCCGGTGGCAGTGCTGAGCAGGTGCGGCGTGGGAAGGCTGGCCTCGATCACCTCGGCCATGTTGGCTGTCGCGCCTCCGGGAGTGACTATCGCCGTCTCGACTCCGTACTTCGTGAACGCGGCGGACGGTGTGAGGGTGTTGCACCCTCCTGTAGACCCCGCCGCGCAGGCCGTGCCGACGAAGGTGACATTCGGGTTCGTGGCCGGAACATAGGGGGCCGCGGCGAGCTGCAGCGCCGGCGAGGTGATTGACTGCGTCCGGAAAGTGTAAGCCGCCGCGATCTCGGACTTGGTGAAGGGCGTGCCGCCCAGCTTGGTCAAGAGATTGGCGATCTGCGCGCGCATCCGCTCCAGCGCCTTGGCCTGCGGATCGGAGATTCCCGCGAGCTGGGACTTGCCGCCCGCCCAGAGCGGATTGTTGAAGAGCAGGATGCTTCCCACGGTGGGGCGGCCCAGGCCCCTCCCGTCGATGCCCGTGATCCGGTTCGTCACGATGAACGCGTACTCGGTGGCTTCCTTGAGGGGCTTGCTCAGGTTGACGATCTGCGTCGTGACCATCGGCGAGGTGACGGTGTCGACCTTCGTGGCGGCGGCGGGTTGAATGCCGATCAGGGTGGAAGCCCAGACGCCCGCCTGGACCTGCTGCCGCAGGACCTGGAACGGCGGATTGTCGGGCAAGAGATCGTCATAGGTGGACCGGTTGACGAGCACCGGGTTGTTCTGATCGGTGAGGTCGTACAGGAACACGCTGTTCGCGAACTGCGACGCGGGAGCCGGATCCGGCCCGAGCGCGACGATCACCGGCGCGCTCACCGGCACCAGCAGCATCGCGGTGGTGCTGAACCCGTCCAAGGTGGCCAGCCCGCTGGCGAGCGGACCGAAGGTCAAGGGAAGGTTCTGCACCTTCGCGTTGGGCGCGGGAGCGAGCGGATTGTCAGGCAGCGTATTACCGTCGAGCAGCGCGTTGAACGGCAGCGGAGCCGTGCCCGAGCCCGAGTCGATGACCACCCGCGCCGCAGGCGCGCCGTTCGGGATCGGCGCGATCGGAAACGTGGTGATCGCCGCGATATCCGTCTTGGGGAAAGCCGCCGCGGCGACGTCGAACGGCGCCGGGGCATGCGTCACCGGGTTCGGCAGCGAGTAGAAGCCCTGCAGCTGCATGAGCGCCAGGGCGTTCTGCTGCCTCTCGGCGGCCGAATTGCCGGGAATGAGTCCCTGGTTTGCGGGATCGAGCAGGTTCTTCCCCTGCTCGATGATGAACATCGCCGGCTGCGGGTAGATCGGTTGGCCGCCGTTTACGGTGATGCCGGTCGGGCCCCCGCGCAGGACGGCGACATACTCGAAGCCAGGGTCCCACGTCCGCGTGCTCACCGTGCCCTGGCCGAGCGGGACCTGGCGCGGCTTGCGCCGGATGTTCAGGGTTGCGTGGTCGGCGCTCGCTACGAAATCGTTCGCGGTCGGCGCAGCGATGTCGGTCACGAATACGGGGGGCGAACCGGACTTCAGCACGGCGACATTGCAGTTCTGATTGCTCCCCGTGCAGACGTGGAAGCTGCTCAAGTCCAGGGTCGGCGGGCTGCGGACTTGCGTCCCCGTCGAATCGACCGTGATCGTCACCAGGTCGATGCTGACCGGGACCTCCTGATCGTTGGGGAAGCCGCCCTTCGACACGAACATCTGCAACAGCTCTCCCTGCGCACCCGGGAGCGACCCGGCCTGGGCCAGCGCGAGCTCGTTGGGCAGCGGGATCTGCGGCGGAGTGGCGGTAGGATCGAAGACCGCGTAGTTCGTCTGCTGCGGGTTGCGGCCGGCGTCGTAACTGACTCCGGGCTCGCAGGCGCAGATCGCGGCGGTGGCGAGCGCAGCGGGGGCGACACGTCGAAGCAGCATCGACTGCCTCCTCAGCGAGGTGATGGCATCGCGGGATGAAACGAGCGGGGATTTCGTCTAGCTTCGGCGCTCGTGTCAAGGCGGTGACGTCCTCCAATTGACGGAGGCGGCCGAGGAGAGCGCGGCTCCGCCGCGCCGGAGGTCGCGTGACGAAAACGCTCAAGTCCGCGGATCCCGCGTTGTTCTTCCGCGGGACCTCCGACGATCCCCGCCTGGGAGAGCGCATCGAGCGAACCCCGGACGTCCGACGGGGGCCGGGCGACGTACGAGTCGCCGCCTTCCTCGGCTACGCCGACGACCGCGCGGTGGTGAACGGACGCGGCAGGGCCGGCGCCGCCGAGGGTCCTGCCGAGCTGCGCCGCTTCCTCTCGCGGCTCACTCCCGGCGACCGCGGGCAGTTGGACGGCCTGGTCCTGCGCGACCTGGGCGACGCGACGGCCGAGCTGGGAGGCATCGAGGAGGTCCACGCGGCGCTCGAAGAGGCGGCGCTCGCCGCCCTTCTGGAAGGCGCGTGCGTGGTGCTGCTGGGCGGCGGCCACGACGGCGCGTACGCCAGCCACTCCGCGCTCCTGCGCGCCGTCTCCGGCCCGGTGGCCGCGATCAACGTCGACGCGCACCTCGACGTCCGGCCGCTCCGGGACGGGCTGATCACCAGCGGCACGCCGTTCCGCCGGCTCGCCGAGCGCTGGGGACAGCGGTACGCCCTCACCGAGATCGGCGTGCAGCCGCAACACAACGCCCGGGCCCACCGCGAGTGGGCGGCGGCGCGGTCGTTCGCGGTGCTCTCGCTCGACGAAGTGCGCGGACGCGTCGCCGATTCGTTCGCGGAAGCGCTGCGGATGCCGGGCGATGCGTTGGCGGTGAGCCTGGATCTCGACGCGGTCGAGGCGTCCACTGCTCCGGGCGTGTCGGCACCCTGCCCCGACGGCATCACCGCCGCGGACCTGTACGCCTGCGCGCGCCTTGCGGGCCAGGATCCCCGAGTACGGGTCCTCGACGTGATGGAGCTGGCCCCGCCGCTGGACGTGGGCGGGCGCACGACCCGCCTGGGCGCCACCGCGATCTGGCACTTCCTCGCCGGGCTCGCCGCCCGGTAGGAGGCGGTCTCCGTTTCCGGAGACCGCCTCGGGTCACGCTCCGCGTGTGTAGCCGCAAACTCGCGCCTTCCGGCGCGAGAGCGGCTAGAACAGCTCGAGCTGGCGGTGGTGGTCTTTGATCGACGCCGCCCGCACGCCGCGCTCGCGCAATGCGCGCGCGAGGTCCTCCGCGTACCCGTGGACGATGAGCACGCGCGAGGCACCTGAGTGTACGGCGTAGTCCACGAGGTCGGGGAAGCCGGCGTGATCCGAGATGGGGAGCGCGCAGTCCACGCCGATCTGCGCCGCGTATCCCGGCTCGACCGCGCGGCCGGACAGCAGGCAGGTGCGGTGCGGACCGATCTCGGGCAAGTACCGCCGGCTCCGCGGGTGCGCCGGCAGCACCACCACCTGGCCGGGCTGGACCGCGCCCAGGGGGAGGACCTTCGGCAGCTCGACTCCCTGCGAGCGGTAGACCTCCGCGAATCGCAGCGGCGCCGGGTGCAGCCGCATCTCGTGCGCGGCCAGGTTCAGCACCGCCTCTTGCGCGCCTCCGATGGGCGCGGCCAGGATCACCGGAGTCCGCCGCTCCGCGAGCGCGCCGGCGACGAAGCGCGACAGCTCCTCGAGCACCTCGGCGCGCGGCGGGAACGAGTAGCGCGGATGCCCGTAGGTCGCGCGCAGGAGCAGCGTGTCGCAGGGAACGTGCTCGGGCTTTCCGGCGGTCGCCGGGGCCCGCTCGCCGGCGCCGCCCAGATCGCCGGCATAGAGGATCGAGCGGCCGGCGAGCTCGCAGTGCAACTGCGCGCTGCCCAGCACGTGCCCCGCCGGGTACAGAGTCAGCGTCATGGAGCCGAGAGCGAAGGGTTTCCGCCAGGCGGCGGGCAGCGGCGCCGCCCGCCGCAGAGCGCGCGGCTGCGCCGCCTCCAGCAAGGCGACCGTCGCCGCGGTGGCGATGGTCCTCTCGGGGAGCGTCGCCCGCGCGCCGCGCGCATGCGCCAGGAAACCGAGCTGGGGTCGCCCGACCGGCTCGAGATAAAGCTGCGTCGCGCGCAGCCGCAGTCCGTGAGCGGTGCGTTCGACCTGCAGGTCGGGCGCGGGGTCCTCCAGCGCGACGGCCATTCGCAAACGGCTGTGTAACAGTCGTCTCCTCCAGAGCGCACCCTAGAATTTCAGCTAGTTATTTCAGGATGTTACGCTGACGTGCCCCGCGGGCGCGCGAGCAGCGCGGCGCCCGTCTCCCCCACCAGGACGCCGAGCACGATCAGCGCTCCGCCCCACAGCTCCAGCCGGCTGAGCCGCTCGCCGATCAGGACCGCGGCCCAGCCCGCCGCGAAGACGGGCTCCAGCGCCGACAGCAGCGCCATCCGGACCGGCGGGAGCTTCTGCTGCGCCCAGGTCTGCACCCCGAACGCGAGCAGGGTGGCGAACACCGCCAGGTAGGCGACCGCCGCGAATGCCCGCGGATCGGAGGTGAAGTGCTGGCGCTCGACGAACGGGCCAGCCACCGCCGCCATCGCGCCGGTTCCCGCCAGCTGCACCAGGAGCAGCGGCAGGACCGGGTGCCGTCCGGCCACCCGGCCCAGCGCGATGATGTGGCCGGCGAACACCACGGCGCACCCGACCGTGAGCAGGTCTCCAGTGAGCTGCGCCTGGCCCGCCTGGCCGCCTCTGGAGAGGAGCGCCATTCCGGTGAAGGCCAGCGCAATCCCCGCGGCGGCGGGGACAGGTGGCCGCTTGCGAAAGAGGATCAGCTCGAGCACGGGGACGAACACCACCACGAGGCCGGTGAGGAACCCGCTGCGCGACGCGGTGGTGCGGTGCTGCCCCTCGATCTGGAGCAGGAAGCCGGCGCCGAGAAGCGCGGCGCAGATCAGGCCGTCGCGCCAGAGCGCCCGGGTGAAGCGCCGTTCGCCCCGCAGCGCCAGCCAGCAGAGGAGCAACACCGAGGCGAGCGTCATGCGCACCGCGACGAGCAGCATCGGCGAGACTGGCCCGTCGCTCCCACCGACCAGCGTGCGCACCACGGCGAACGTGCTGCCCCAGATCGCCATGATGCCGGCGAGCGCCAGGTCGGCCACGGCTATCCCACGAACCAGAAGCCGAGGGCGAGCACCGCGTAGACGGCCAGGAGGAACGCGCCCTCCAGCCAGTGCGTCTCGCCGTCCAGCCCGATCAGCGCGGTGGAGAGGACGGCCACGCCGACGGCCACGGTTTCCATCGGGCGGAAAGCGAGGTCCATCGGGGCGCCCAGCAGGACCCCGACGAACACCAGGACGGGCGCGACGAAGAGCGCGATCTGCTTGGAAGACTCCCAGGCGATGCCCAGCGCGACGTCCATGTCTCCCCGCTTCCCGAACAGCACCGCGGTGGAGTGCTCGGCCGCGTTCCCCACCACGGCGACGATCACCACGCCCACGAACGCCTCCGGCAGGTGCACGGCCTGGAGCGTGCCCTCCAGGGCGCCGACCAGGAGCTCGCTGGCGACCGCCGTGGCGCCGGCCGACAGCATCAGCGCACCCGCAGGGATCCAGACCGGCCTGTGTTCGCGCACCGGCTGCGCCCGCCCGGCGGCGGCGGCTTCCGCGGGCGTGGCCCGCAGCGGGGGGCGCGCGTCGTCGGGCGACTCGAGCAGCGACGCATGCGTGCGGAGCTGGAAGAAGAGCGACAGCGCGTACATCGCGATCAGGACGGCGGAGATCTCCTCGGAAAGCAGGTGAGCGCGATGCGGCACCTGCCCGGCCGTCGCCAGCATCGTGGGCACGCCCAGCGCGACCACGGCGAGGAACAAGGTCGAGACGTGGGCGCCCGCCGAGGTGCGGTTGAACCGGAGGGTGGGGAAGCGGGCCCCGCCGGCGACGATGGCCGCTCCGCCCACCAGGAGGAGGTTCGCCACGATGCTTCCGGTGAGGCTCCCTTTGACCAGGTCCACGTGCCCCCGCGCCAGGGCCGAGATGCCCAGGATCAGCTCGGCCGCGTTCCCGAAGGTCACGTTGAGGAGGCTACCGGCGGTAGGCCCGACCCGCTCCGCCAGCTCCTCCGTCGCGTCGCCGATGCTCTTCGCCAGCGGCATGAGCGAGATCGCCGAGAGCGCGAACACGGCGGTCGGATGGCCCGGCCAGAGGAAGTGGGCCGCGATCGCCAGCGGCAGGAGCAGGAGCAATGCGCGCCAGAGCCACTTCGTCATTCCGAGGCGCCGTCTCCAGGCAAGAGCAGCCCGCCCTGGAGCATCTCGCGGACGAAGTCGGCCGCATCCTGCTCGGCGGTGGCGAGGTCCACCTCGAATTCTTCGACCACCCGGGCGGCGATCTCCCGGACCGTGCGGCGGCCGTCGCACAGCTCCCAGATCCGGCTGGCCACCTCGTTCAGCTCGTGCGAGGCGCCCATTTCGCCGGGAAGGACCAGGGTGGCCTGCCCGCCGAGCTCGCGCCAGTCCACGGCGGGATGGCGCAGCGGGCGCAGGTGCAGCACCTCGTCCACGGCGGGCACCCTACCCCAGCTCACGGAGGAACACGATGCGGCCTTCCCGCTCCTCGCGGCGCACGCGGCGCAAGTCCTCCAGCACCTCCAGGTTGCCCATCACTTCCGAGAGCGTGAGGTAGAGCTGGGAGGGCTTCGCGCGGGGAAACACGCGCGGCGAAAGCTGCGCCGGAGTCTGGGGCCCGTCCGCGAGCAGGTCCAGGATGCGCGCCTGGCGCTTCTCGTAGAAAGCGAGGAGCCGGTCGATCACCTCGACGTGGCCGGCGAAGGGCTCCCCGTGGCCGGGCGCGATCAGCCGGGCCGGCAGCCCGCGCGCGCGACGCGCCGAACGCACGTACTCGACCAGGGCGCGGTGCGTCGGTTCCGCCCGCCCCTCCAGATCGAGCAGCGGGTTGGGGCTGACGCGCTCGAGCAGGTGGTCGTCGGAGAACAGCACGCCCTGGTCCTTCGCCCAGAGGCAGAAGAGGCCAGGCGTGTGGCCGGGCAGGTGCAGCGCCTCGGCCGAGAACCGGCCGAAGCGCAGGCGCGCGCCCTCCTCGATCGCCTCGACGTGCTCGACCGGACGGGCCATGCGGCCCAGGTCCTGCCAGTGCAGGCGGACGTGGCCGAGGAGCTCGTGCGGCGCGCCCAGCCGGTCGAGGTAGGCCCGGTACAGCTCCAGACGCTGCGCGCTCCGATCGCGGCCGGTCAGCTTGTCGTGGTCGCGCGGGTGAGCGTACACGGGCGCCCCCGATTCCTCCTGCGCCGCTCGGGCGTAGCCGTAGTGATCGATGTGACCGTGCGACACGAAGATGCGGCGCACTTCGTTCAGGCTGCGCCCTAGCGCACGGAAGCCGGCCAGGAGGGCGTCCCGTCCCTCCCGGGTTCCGATCCCGGCGTCGAAGAGCGCGAGCCCTCCGCCGTCCTCCTCGATCACGTAGACGTTGGCCGGCCCGCCCGCCTCCGGGAAGGGAACGGGCACCGGAACGCGATGCACCCCGAGCGCGGCGAGGCTGTTCACTGCAGCTTCTTGACGGCCTCGGCCATCTCGGGCAGCGCCTTGAAGAGGTCCGCGACCAGCCCGTAATCGGCCACCTGGAAGATGGGCGCCTCCGCGTCCTTGTTGATGGCCACGATGGTCTTCGAGCCCTTCATGCCCGCCAGGTGCTGGATGGCGCCGGAGATGCCCGCCGCGATGTACAGCTCGGGCGCGACCACCTTGCCGGTCTGCCCGACCTGCAGATCGTTGGGCTGCCATCCGGCGTCCACCACGGCCCGCGAGGCGCCCACCGCGGCGCCCAGCACGTCGGCGAGCTGCTCGATGGGCTTGAAGTCGCCCTTGGTGCCGCGCCCGCCGGAGACCACCACCCGCGCCTCGGTCAGCTCGGGCCGCGCGCTCTTCACCTCGTTGTACTCGACGAACCTGGTCTTCGGCTGCGGCGCTGCCACCTGCGCGGGCGTCACCGTTCCTTTGCCCTGCGCCTTCTGCGGCGGCGCGAACTCGGTGGCCCGCACCGTGATCACCTTGACGGGCGTCACCACCTCCACCGTGGCGACGGCATTTCCCGCCCACATGGCGCGCTTGAACTGGTTGGGGCCGGCGATCGCCAGCACGTCGGAGGCGAGGCCCGCGCCGAGCTTCGCCGCCACCCGCGGCGCGACGTCCTTCCCGTAGGCGGTGGCGGCGGCCACGACTACGTTCGCACCCGTCTTCTTCGCCACCTCCGCGGCCGCGGCCGAATGCGTCTCGGCCAGCGCGTGCTCGAACGCGGTCCCCTCGACCACGTGCACCGCAATCCCATAGGCTGACAGCTCCTCGGCCGCCTTCCCCGCGCCCGCGCCGACGACGAGACCCGCGATCTGCCCACCGGCTTTCTGCGCGACTTGCTGCGCCGCGGCCAGAGCGGACAGCGTGGCCTTCTTCAGATGTCCGCCGGCCTGCTCCCCTACCACCAGGATCGTCGCCATTTCAGATCACCTTCGCTTCCGAGTGCAGCTTCTGCACCAGGGTCTCGACGTCGGGCACCTTCACGCCGGCCGCGCGCTGCGGCGGCGGCTCCACCTTGATCACCTTCACCTTCGGCGCAACGTCGACGCCGAGCTGCTGGGGAGTCGTCTCCGCGATCGGCTTCTTCTTCGCCTTCATGATGTTGGGCAGCGACGCGTAGCGCGGCACGTTGAGCCGCAGATCCACGGTCACGATCGCCGGGAGCTGCACCTCGAGCACCTCCAGCCCGCCGTCTACCTCGCGCGCCACTTGCGCGCTCTTTTTGTCAGGACCGAGCTTGATCCCCGGCTTCTTCGCCTTTTCCTCGGCGGACTCGAGCGACTCCTTCTTGGAGGCGAAGGTCGCCTGGCCCCAGCCGAGGTACTCGGCGAGCAGCTGGCCGGCGACGTTGTCGTCCACGTCCACCGCCTGCTTCCCCATCAGCACCAGGTCGGGCTTCTCCTGGTCGATCACCGCCTTGAGCACCCGCGCCACGCCGTCGGAGTCGACGAAGGCGTCGTGCTTGACCAGGATGCCGCGGTCGGCGCCCATCGCCAGGCCGCTGCGGATCTCCGCGGAGGCGGCCGCCGGACCGACGCTCACCACCACGACTTCCGACGGCATGTTCGCGTCCCGGAGCCGGAGGGCCTCCTCGACGGCGATTTCATCGAAGGGATTCGCCCTGTAGTTCACGCCGTCGGTGACGATCCAGCTGTTGTCCGGCTTGACCTTGATCTTGGACTCGTAGTCCTCGACCCGCTTGATGGTGACCAGGATCTTCACTCTCTACCTCCGGTGTCATGTGGGACGAGACCGCGGACCAGCCACTCCGCGACCTCGTTCCCCGTCTTCTTCAGCGACGCGCGGCGCCCCGAGAGGAGCCAGCCCAGCGCCAGCTCGTCGAGGGCGCCGAAGATGGCCCGTTTGGCCGTGCCGGGCGAGACCTGCGCGGTGAGCTCGCCCTTTTCCTGTCCTTCCCTGACCACTTGCGCGATCAGGTCGAGGTAGGCCGCGCCGAGCTTCTGCCGGTCGGCCGACTTGAGGAACTGCGCGCTCTGCCGCAGCTCGACCACCAGCACGGAAGCGAGATCGGGGTTCTTCTCCACCAGGGAGAAATGCAGCTGGATGAAGCGCTTGAGCCGCGAAGGCGCGTCGCGCTCCTCCGCCAGCGCGGCCTTCGCCTCCGCCAGAAGCTGCGTCATCTTCTCGTCGAAGAGCCGCAGGAGCAGGTCGTCCTTGCTCTTGAAGTAGAGGTAGATGGTGCCGTCGGCGACGCCCGCCGCGCGCGCGATCTCCGCCACGGTGGAGCTGAAATACCCCCGCTCGGCGAACACCTTCACCGCCGCGTCGAGGATCCGCGCGCGCTTGTCGTTCCGCTGCTCTCGCGCCTGCACCGTGGCCGTCCCGCGCTCCCTCGGGTCATTCCCCGCAGCCGGGACGCCCCGGCTGAATGAGGGCTCATTCAGATAGGGCCTGGGGCGCGCCGCGTCAAGCTGTGTCCGAGAGGTGACGAACCCGCACCGGCGTGGTAAGGCACGCGTCCCCGATGGCATCCAACCCCCGCAGGCGGCTTGCCGAGGTGCAAAAGCGCAAGGCGGCTGCTGCCACGGATCCCGCCGATTACGCCCGCGGCGTGGTGCGGGCGGAGGCTGCGGCCATCGAGCAGCTCTGCGACCGCATCGACGGCGATTTCTCCGAAGCAGTGGAGCGGATCCTGGCCTGCTCGGGTCGCGTAGTGGTCACCGGGATGGGCAAGCCGGGGTTCATCGCGCAGAAGATCAGCGCCACCTTCGCCTCCACGGGGACGCCGTCGCTGTTCTTGCATCCGGCCGAGGCGCTGCACGGGGACCTGGGCCGGCTGGTGCCGGGCGACCTGGTGCTGGCCCTCTCGAACAGTGGAGAAACTGAAGAGATTTTGCGGCTCTTGCCGGCGCTCAAGCGGATGGGCGCCCCCATCATCGCGGTGACCGGCGGCCAGAAGAGCTCCCTGGCGGCCGCCTCGGACGTGGTCCTGGAGATCGGTCCCGTTCCCGAGGCGTGCCCGCTGGGTCTCGCGCCGACGACCAGCACGGTCGCGCTGCTCGCGCTGGGCGATGCGCTGGCGATGACCGTCCTGCACCGGCGCGGCTTCTCGCCCGAGCAGTTCGCCGAGCTGCATCCGGCGGGTGCCCTGGGGAGACGGCTGCTGCGCGTCCGCGAGGTGATGCGCACGGGGGCGGCGAACCCGACGATCCACAAGGGCAGGAGCCTTCGGGAGACCGCCGCGGTGATGAGCACCGTGGGACGGCCCGGCGCGGCGAGCGTGGTCGACGACGACGGGAGGCTGGTCGGCATCTTCACCGACGGCGACCTGCGCCGCCTGGTCCAGCAGGACGACGTGGACTTCACCCGGTCCGTGTCCGCCGTGATGGGCCGCAACCCCCGCACCGTGGGCCCGGACGACCTGGCCGTGACTGCCGCCGAGATCCTCCGCGAGGGCCAGATCGACCAGCTCCCCGTGGTCGACCCGGAAGGCCGCCCCGTCGGCCTCCTCGACGTCCAGGACCTCCTCTCCGCCCGCCTCCTGGGCTAGAAGCCGCGATGGCAGGCGCGGAGCGGATCAGCTTCTTCCCAGGAGGGGCGGGGAAGCTGCGCCTGTCGGACGGAGGCGAGGGCGGCATCCCGGTAGTTCTGGTGCACGGGCTGGCGTCGGAGCTCGAGACGTGGCGGCCGGTGCTCGATCGGCTGCGCGCTTTCCGACGCGTAGTGGCCTACGACCAGCGGGGGCACGGACAGAGCGACGCAGCCGATGAGTACACCATCGCTGCGCTGGCCGGCGACCTCGATCTCGTCGCAAAGCAGCTCGGGCTTTCGCGCTTCTGGCTGGCCGGGCACAGCTTCTCGGGCACCGTGGTCAGCGCGTACGCAGCAGAGCATCCCGAGAAGCTCGCCGGAGCCGTCTACGTCGACGCGGTCGGCGACGTGAGCCGGTCCGCGTCCGAGATGAAGCAGTACTACCGCGAGCACGACGCCGGGATGACGCCCGAGCGCCTGCAGGCTTCTTACGGCGAGATGCTGGGTCCCATCGCGCGACCGGCGACGCGCACCGCGGTCCTGGCCTCCGTGGCCCGGATGGATCTCCGGGCATTCGCCCCGCTCCGCCGCGACATGGCGGAGTTCGACGGCCTCGCGGCCGCGCGCAACTACTCCGGGCCGCGCTTCGCCATCGAGGCGGAGGGGGAGGAGAATCCGTTCCGCGCCTCGCGCCTTCCGGGGACGAAGCGGATCGGCATCCCGGGCGTCTCACACTGGTTGATGCTCGACGACCCGCAGGCCACCGCCCGCGCGCTGGAAGAGGTGCTCCGTTGAATCGAGCCGAGACGTTCAAGGCGGTCTGGACCCACCCGATCGGGATCCGCGCCATGCTCTGGGCCAAGCTTCCGCTGGCGGCCTTCGCCGGTTTGCGGGTGCGCAAGCTGGACGAGGGCGGCGCGCAGGTGTCGCTGCCCGCCGGCTGGAAGACGCAGAACCCGTTCCGCTCGACGTACTTCGCCGCGCAAGCGATGGCCGCGGAGATGTCGACCGGCGCGCCCGCGCTCTACTTCATCGAGCAATCCGGAGCGAAGGTCTCTTCGCTGGTCACGGGCCTTACGGCGAAGTTCACCAAGAAGGCCACGCAAGAATCGACGTTCACCTTCGCGGACGGCGCCGGCATGAAGGCCGCCATCGAGAAGGCCGTCCGCTCGGGCGAGCCCGTCGTGTTCAAGGCGCGCTCCGTCGGGACCCAGAAGGATGGCGCTGTCGTGGCGGAGTTCGAGATCGACTGGTCGTTCAAGAGTCGTTGACCCCGAGACCATTGCACCGCAATCGGTTTGGCGGGGCGACTAGCGCAGTTTGGCAAGCTCCTCAGCAATACCGTGGGAACGCGCGAACTTCGGGTCCGTGGCCTGGATCGCGCGCATCCTTTCCGCAGCGCCCGTCTTGTCGCCCCGCGCGGCGAGCAGCTTGCCCATCTCGTAGAGCGCGCGAGGCTGCTTCGGGTCGAGCTGCAGCGCCCGCGACAGGACGCGCTCCGCCATCTGCTCGCGGCCCAGGCCGCGCATCGCGCCGCCCATCGCAGCGGCCGTCCGCGCGTCGTCCGGCCGCATCGGCATCACCCGCACGATGGCGTCGCGGGCCTCCTGGTATTTGCCCTGATCGAGCAGCGCCTCCGCCTGCGCGGTCAGCTCGTCGAGCCCCCTCTCCAACTCGGGCGTGCGCTCGGTGTTCCGGGCCGCCTCGGCCACCGCCTGCAGCTCCTGCGGGCTCACGTCTGGGCGTTCTTCGGGCGTCGCCCCGCGGTGAGCCATCGGCGCATCGGGCGCGCTTCCCGCGATCGGCGGATGGCCGGCCGGCAGCTGGCCGGAGACGTCGGGATGGCCCGGAGGCAAGGGTCCGGCAGCCGCCTGCGCCTTGGGCGAGAAGATCTGGTCCGCGCGCGGGAGGCTCTCCTTGACCAGCGGCGCGCGCGGGCTGTCCGGCGCCACCGCGAGCAGCCTGCGCCAGTACTTCTTCCCCTCCTCGAGCTTCGCCTTGTCTCCCCGGCTCTGCTCCAGGAGGATGGCGCCCATGAAGAACAGCGACTCGGGGTAGTCCGGCGACTCGGCGAGCACCCGGCGGTGCTCGGCCAGCGCGCCGTCGGGATTCCCCACCAGGTAGAGCGCGTCGCCGCGGCGGGCCCGGGCCTCGACGGCCATCTGCAGGGCGGAGTCCAGGCAGCGGCGCTCGTTCTCGGGATCCAGCTTGCGCGCCGCCTGCGCAATCTGCTCCAGCCCGTATCCCTGGCTGCTGCGGCGGCACGAAAGCGGCAAGTCCTTGGCCGGCTTGACGTTCCGTTCGCGCAGCTCCTGCGCGCGCGCCTCGAACGGCGCCGAGATCGCCAGCGCCTGCCTCAGCGAGTCCACCGCGTCCAGGTAGCGCCCGTTCTCGTAGTACAGGTTCCCGAGCGCGGACAGGACCTCGAACGTCTTCGGCTTGTCCTTGAGCTGCCCCTGCAACTGATCGACCGCGGCCAGGAGCGCCTTCGGGTCGCTCGCGTCCACAGTCGCCAGCGGGCCGGGGTCGGCGGCCGGCGGAGGCGGCTCCTTCCGGGAGCAGGCGAGAGCGAGGACGCAGGCGGCCGCCGCGGCGGAGCGATGCATGGCGGTGGTGTAGCCCGGCGAATGGGGCCGTGACCAGCGATTCGTCAGCAGACCGTGGGGAACGGGTCCGGCGGAGGAGGCGGCGGCCCGCCCTCCGAGCCGCCCTCCGGTTCGGGCTCGAACAGCGCCCTGCGCAGCGGCCCGATCAGGCGGACTCCGGCGCGGTCCGCCTCGGGAAGGGCTGCGAGCAGCTCGGCGGCGGTCCGCGCCATCTGCGGGTGGTAGGCCTCGGGCGCGATTTCCGCCAGTGGAACCAGCGCGAAGGCACGCTCGTGCAGGCGGGGATGGGGAACGCGCAGCGCGCCCTCGGACACAATGCGGTCGCCGTAGAGGAGCAGGTCGAGGTCGATCTCGCGCGAGCCCCAGTGCTCCCGACGCACCCGGCCGAGGAGCTCCTCGATCTCGAGCAGCCGGCGGAGCGTCACCCGGGGAGAGAGCAAGGTCCCGATCCGGACCACGGCGTTCAGGTAACGCGGTTGGGGCGGGCCGACCGGCTCCGTCTCGTACACGCGGGAGGTCCCGCGCAAGAGGAAGCCGGGTTCCCGGGCGAGCTCCTCCACGGCGGCGCGCAGCGTCTCCATCCGGTCGCCCAGGTTGGCGCCCAGGCCGATGAAGGCGTCGATCATCATGCGGCCTCCATCAGGAAGCGCTGCAGGCGCGCGTACCCGCGCTCCAGCGCTTCCTCCGAGCAGCTCTCCCCCTTCTGGTGCGCCTGCGCCTGCTCGCCGGGTCCGAAGTTCGCCGCCGGGATCCCCAGGAGCGAAAGCCGGGCGACGTCGGTCCAGGCCTGCTTCGGCTCGACCGCAATGCCGCTCAGCGACCGCAGCTTGCGCAACAGCGGATTGTCCAGGACGACGTCCCCCGCGGGAGCGCGATCGGTCACCGTGCACTCCGCGCCGAAGCGCTGGGCCAGCGCGCAGACCTCGGCCTCGGCGTCCTTGGTGGAGCGGCCCGGCGCGAAGCGGAAGTTGAGGTTCAGCTCGCAGCGCGCGGGCACCACGTTGCGCCCCGTGAACCCCTCGATGCGCGTCACCGACATCACCTCGCGGTAGGTCAGCTCGCCGAACGAGACCTCGCGCGGGGACAATCCATTCAGGTGTTGCAACAATTCCCCGGCCTGGTGCACCGCATTCTTGCCCTGCCACGGCCGGGCGCTGTGAGCCGAGCGGCCGGCGAAGGCGAGCGTGGCGTGCAGCGACCCGCAACACCCCACCTGCAACGCCAGGTCGGTCGGCTCCAGGCACAGGGCCAGCGCGGCGCGGCGGAGGTCCGGCCTCGCCTCGAGGAGCGGACCCAGACCGCTCCGCTCGTACGGGCCCTCCTCGCGGTCGTAGAACACGCAGACCAGGTCGACCGGCATCCGGCGGTGGTCGAGCCGCTCCCAGAGCGCGATCATCACCGCCAGCCCGCCCTTCATGTCGGAAGCCCCGCGGCCGAAGACCCGTCCGGCGGAGCGGTATGCGGGGAAATCGCCTTCCTGGATGGGGACGGTGTCCAGATGGCCGAACAGCGCCACCACGGGCTTCGCGCCCGCCGCGCGGCCCAGCACCACCGAGTTGCCGATGCGCTCCGCGCCGCGGCGGCACGCGAGCTGCTCGGCCAGGGGCGCCTCCTCGCCGACGGGGCTGCGCACGTCGCAGAGCGCGCGCGTCAGCTCGGCGAGCAGCTCCCGCATCTCGCTCAAACGGACACCCCGAAGTCGCGCAGCGCCTGGTTCAGCGACGTCTTCTTGTCGGTGCTCTCGCCTCGCTGTCCGATGATCAGCGCGCAGGGGGTCAGGTACTCGCCCGCGGGGAAGCGGCGCGGCCGCATCCCGGGGATCACCACGCTGCGCGCGGGGACACGCCCCTTCAGGACGCGCTCCCGCTCACCGGTGACGTCGTAGATGGGAGTGGAGGCCGTCAGCACGACGCCCGCGCCCAGCACCGCCTCCTCCTCGACCAGGCAGCCCTCGACCACGATGCAGCGGCTGCCCACGAACGCGCCGTCCTCGACGATCACCGGCCTGGCGCCGGGCGGTTCCAGCACGCCGCCCAGCCCCACTCCGCCGGAGAGATGCACGTTGCGGCCCACCTGGGCACAGGACCCGACCGTCGCCCAGGTGTCGACCATGGTTCCGGCGCCCACGCGCGCGCCTACGTTCACATACCCGGGCATGACGATCGCGCCCTTCTCCACGTGAGCGCCGTAGCGCACCACGCCCGGAGGGACCACGCGGACTCCGGTGGTGGCGAGCCCGCGCTTGGGCGGGACCTTGTCGTGGAACTCCAGGTCCCCCGCCTGGTACGTCTCGAGAGGCGCCAGGGCGAAGTAGAGGGAGATGCTCTGCTGGATCCACCCGTGCACGATCCACCGCTCGGGCCCCTCGGTCCTTTCCGCGACGCGCAGCTCACCCCGGTCGAGGCGGTACAAGACCTCGCGCACGGCGCGGGCGTGCCCCTTCTGCAACAAGTCCCGCTCCTGCAGGACGGCTTCGACCTGCGCGCGCAGCTCCGCCACGCCCGCACCGGGCTGCCTCATCTCCGGATTAGCCGGATCCTGCATCCCCGAAAGAATTGCACGTTCCCGCCTGCCGCGCAGCACGTAATCGGGCCTGCAGACATTTCACGCGGAGGGCGCGGAGGAAAAGGAGGAGGGGAGGAAATCTTCTTTTTTTATCAACTCGCTCCTCCCCTCCTCCCATCCCTCTGCGACCTCTGCGTGAAACGGTCTTGGGCTAGGTGGGCCAGGCGGCTGCGGCTTTCTTGCAGTCTTCCAGGGTGGGGACCATGGCGAGGCGGATGAAGCCGGCTCCGGAGGGGCCGAAGTTGGGGCCGGGGACGACCAGGATGCCGCGCGAGGCGAGGCGGGCCGCGTAGGACTCGCTGGTCTCGCCGGGCGGAACGTGGACCCAGAGATAGAAGGCCCCCTCGCCACCCACCTGGAGGCCCAGCTTGCCCAGGTGCGCGAGGATCAGCGCACGCTTGTCCGCGAAGACGCGCCGCCGCTCCTCGACGTGCGCGTCGTCGCTCCAGGCCACCGCGGCGGCCTGCTGCACCATGGTCTGCGGAGCGACACCGAAGTTCGCCCGCGCCTCGCGCAGCGAAGCAATGAGGTCCGGCTCGCCGGCGATGAATCCGCTGCGGTACCCGGTCATCCCGCTCCGCTTCGAAAGCGAATGCACGACGAGCACGTTCTCGCGGGCAACCTGCAGCGCGGTGTGCGGCGGCTCGCGGACGTAGAGGTCGACGTAGGGCTCGTCGCAGACCAGCAGGAAGCCGTGCTCCTTCGCCAGCGAGGCGAGCTTCTGGTGGTGCGCGCGCGTCGCGGCAGCGCCGGTGGGGTTGTGCGGGTAGTTGTCGTAGACGATCGAGGTCCGCCGCCAGTCGGCCGCCGGCACCGCGCCCAAGTCGGGCAGGAAGCCCCGCTCCGCCCGCAGCGGCAGCGTGCGCGGCGTGCCTCCGGCGAAGAGGATGGCCCGCTCGTACACCGGGTACGCCGGGTCGGGGTAGAAGCAGAGCGGCCGCGCGGGATCGAGCGCCGCGAGCGGCAGGTGGAACAGCGCTTCCTTCGCTCCCTGGCAGGGGAGGATCTCCCGGTCCGGGTCGATCGAGAGCCCGAACCTGCGCTGCAGGTACCCGGCGATCGCCTTGCGCAGCGCGGGAATGCCCGACACGGACGGGTACTGCGACACTTCCGGCACCGCCGCCTTGAACGCCTCGCGGATGAACGGCGGCGTCGGCTCGCGCGGATCGCCGATGCCGAAGTCGTAGACGGGTCCGCCCCGGCGCAGGGCCGCCTCGCGCTGCACGTTCGCCTGCTCCTGCAAGTACCCCTCGAGCTTGCGCAAGAGCGGGTTCAGCGGCGTCTTCATCCGGCCTTCACCACCGGGTTCTTCAACACGCCCACGCCCTCCACCTCGATTTCGACCGTGTCGCCCGCCTGGATGGGGCCGACCCCCTCCGGCGTGCCCGTGGTCACCACGTCCCCCGCCTCGAGCGTCATGCCCGCCGAAATGAACGCGAGCAGCGCCGGCACCGGGAAGATCTGGTCCCGCGTCCGGCCGTCCTGCTTGACCTTGCCGTTCACCCGGCAGGCGACGCGCAGATCGCTCCAGTCGAGGCCGACCGAGACCCAGGGACCGATCGGACAGAAGGTGTCGAAACCCTTCGCCCTCGTCCACTGCCCCTCGGCGCGCTGGATGTCGCGCGCGGTGACGTCGTTCAGGCAAGTGATCCCGGCGACCGCCGCCGCGCATTCCTTCTCGCTCGCCCGGCGCAGGCGCTTTCCGATCACCACGGCCAGCTCGGCCTCGTAGTGCACCTCTCGCGACTGCGGTGGCAGCTCGATCGGCTGCCCGTGGCCGATCAGGGACGACGACACCTTCACCAGGAGCAGCGGTTCCTTGGGGACCTGGCCGTCGAACTCCTTCGCGTGCGCCACGTAGTTCTTGCCCACGCCGACCACCTTGCGCCCCACGCCCCAGGGCAAGAGCTGCACGCCGGACAACTTCCGCGGCTTCCCGGCCACGCGGCGGCCGCCGCGCAGCATCGAGTCGAGGCCGCTCACCTCCGCGATCTCGTCGCCCTCGACGATGCCTTCGAGGATCTCGCCGTCCTCACCTTGAAATCGCGCGATGCGCACAGGCTTGGTCACTTCGTCGCTCCCTTGAACCCCAGCACGTCCTGCATGTCGTACAGCCCCGGCGGCTTGCCCACCACCCATCGCGCGGCGCGCACCGCGCCCCGCGCGAAATTGTCCCGGCTGGTCGCCCGGTGGGTCAGCTCCAGCCGCTCGCCGTCGGCGAGGAAGAAGACGGTGTGATCGCCCACCACGTCGCCCCCGCGGAGCGCCTGCAGGCCGATAGTGCCGGCCCGCCGCGGGCCGGTGTCGCCGCGGCGCTCGTGGACGAAGGCGCTCTTCGGGTCGAGCTTCAGAGCCTCCGCCGCCACCTCCGCCAGGCGCAGCGCCGTCCCCGAAGGAGCGTCCTGCTTGGTCCGGTGGTGCATCTCGACGATCTCCACCTCGTAGGAAGGGCCCAGCGCGCGCGCGGCCTCGCCGACCAGCCGGAAGAGCGCGTTGACGCCCACGCTCATGTTGGGCGCCAGCACGATGGGCACTTCCCGGGCGCGCCCGGCGATCTCCGCGCGCGCCTGGGCCGCGATGCCCGTGGTGCCCAGGACCAGCGCCACCTTGCGCGCCGCGCAGACTTGCGCGTGGTGCGGCGCGGCGGCGGGCGCGGTGAAGTCGATCGCCACGTCGGCACCCCGCTCCAACGCCGCTTCCAGGGAGCCCGAGACCGGGACTCCCGCCGGCGGACCGCCCGCGACCGCGCCGGCGTCGAGCCCCACCTGCGGGCTGTCCGGCCGCTCCGTGGCGCCCACCACCAGCATCCCCTCCTCGCCGCGCACGGCGTGCAGGACGCGGCCGCCCATGCGACCCGCCACCCCGCACACCACCACCCGGACCGGCTTCATGTCAGGCCGTACGCCTCGAGCGCCGCGTCGACCTGCGCCGCCCCCTTCTCCGACACGGGCACCAGGGGCAGACGCAGCTCGGGCCCGATCTTCCCCATCCGGAAGAGGGCGTGCTTCACCGGCAGGGGATTGGTCTCGCAGAACAGCGCGCGCACCAGGGGCGCGAAGCGAACCTGCGCCTTGCGGGCGGCCTCCAGCCGGCCGGCGAAGAAATCGTCGCAGAGCGTGGCCAGGTCGCCCGGCGCCACGTTGGCCACCACCGAGACCACGCCCTGGCCGCCCATGGCCAGCGTGGCCAGGGTGAACATGTCGTCGCCTGCGAGGATGGCGAAGGGCCTCCCCTCGCACCGCTCCTGGATCTCGGCCACGCGCACCACGTTCCCGCTCGCTTCCTTCACACCGACGATGCCGGATACGCGGGAGAGGCGGCCGAGGGTCTCGGGCAGGATGTCCACGCTGGTGCGGCTGGGGACGTTGTAGACCAGGACCGGCAAGCCACCGCGCGCGGCGACCGTCTCGAAATGCCGGAACAGGCCTTCCTGGGTGGGCTTGTTGTAGTAGGGCGTCACCACCAGTGCGGCGTCGGCGCCGGCCTCCTTGGCGCGCAGGACGTTCTCGATGGTCGCGGCGGTCGAGTTGGTGCCGCAGCCGGCCACCACTGGGACGCCGCCGCGCGCCTCCTCCACGCAGACGCGGACCACGCGGACCGATTCGTCCGGGAGCAGCGTCGCCCCCTCGCCCGTGGTGCCGCACGGCACCAGGCCGTCGGTCCCCTTCTCGAGCTGCCAGCGCACCAGCGAGCGCAGGGCGGGCTCGTCCACCTTGCCCTCGCGGAACGGCGTCGCCAGGGCCACGAAAGAGCCGCGCAAGCTGAGCACGGTGTCCTCCCGGCGCGGCAAACCCGCGCGGAACGGGGACTCTACTGTCGGCCACAGGGCGCCGCAACGCGCCTCGGGCTCAGACCGTTTCGCCTCGCACCAGATCGGACTGGGTTTCCCGGCGGCGCACCACCCGGAAGCGTGAGCCGGAGACCAGCACTTCGGCGGGGCGCGGGCGAGCATTGTACTGGCTGGCCATGGACATGGCGTACGCGCCCGCAGTGCGGAGCACGAGCAGGTCCCCGCTCCGCAGCGGCGGCAGGCGGCGGCGGGCTGCCAGCACGTCGGCGCTTTCGCACACCGGGCCGACCAGGTCGATCACTTCGCTCTTGGCGCGTGGCCGCGCGACCGTTTCGACGGCGTGGTAGGCGCCGTACAGCGCCGGCCGCAAGAGGTCGTTCATCCCGGCGTCGGCGACCGCGAAGCGGCGGCCGCCCGATCCGCGCTTGGTCAGCAGGACGCGCGTCAGCAGGATCCCGGCGTTCGCCACCAGGAGCCTGCCCGGCTCGACCAGGATGCGCGCGTCGAGGCCGCGCAGCGCGCGGAAGAGCGCGCGGCCGTACTGCTCCGGCGAAGCCGGATCCGGCCCCTCTCCGTAGGGCACTCCCAATCCGCCTCCCAGATCGAGGCGCAGCAAGGGTTGACCGGCGGCGCGCAGCTCCTCGAACAGAGCGCGCATCTTGCGGGCCGCCTCGACGAACGGCCGCACCTCGCCGATCTGCGAACCGATGTGGCAAGCGAGGCCGACCACCTCCAACCCAGGAAGCTGCCCGGCCCGCCGGAATGCCGCCCGCGCCCGCTCCGCCGGCACGCCGAACTTGGAGGTGGCCAGGGCGGTGGCGATGTACGGGTGGGTGCGCGCATCCACCTGGGGGTTCACGCGCACCGCGATCGGCGCGCGGCGGCGCATCGAGCGGGCCGCCGCGTCGAGCTGCTCGAGCTCCTCCTCGCTCTCGCAATTGAACTGCAAGATGCGGGCGCGCAGCGCCGCGCGCAGCTCATCGTCGCGCTTGCCCACTCCGGAGAAGACGATGCGGCGCGGGTCGGCCCCCGCGCGGAGCACCCGGTGCAGCTCGCCTCCGGAGACGATGTCGAAGCCGAAGTCTTCGTTCAAGAGGAGCCGGAGGAGCGCGAGATTGCCCGCGGCCTTCACGGCGTAACAGGGCAGGACGTCCAGCCCGCGCAAGGCGCTGCGGAAGACGCTCGCATGCCTCAGGAGCGTCGCGGTGGAATAGACGTAGACGGGCGTGCCCACCCGCTCGGCGATCCGGAGGAGCGGCACGTCCTCGCAGTACAGCTCCCCGCGCCGGCGGACGAAGTGGTTCACGGCGAGCCGGCGTCCGGAGTCGCGGGAGAGGTCGAGGGCGAGGGAGAACTCGAGGGGGAAGGAGAGCTCGAGGGAGAAGGCGAGGGCGAGGGGGACTTGGGGGCCCCTGCGTCCGGCGCCTCGCGCGCAGGGGGCTGGGGCGGTCCCTTGGCGCCGCAGTACGCGGTCGCCAGGATCGCCGCAGCCACCGCCGCGCGCAGCATCAGAACGGGATGGCGAGGATGAACTTCATCGCGTGCGCGATGGACACGTCGCCGGTCAGCCCCAGCCCCGGCGGCGGATTCGGGTTGCGGAGCCCGCTGAACGGCACCAAGAGGCCGTAGGCGAACCCGCTGTGGAACCGGTCGGACGTGTCGTAGGTAATGCCCAGGTTGAACTCGAGACCGAGCGGATTCGAGTTGCCGGGCGTGTTCTCCGGGTACCAGGCCCGGGCGTACATCGCCGAAAGAAGGATCTCGAACCCGGTGTCGTCGCCACCGCCCGTCTTGCGCCCGGTGGGCCGGTACCGCAGCGAGGGCTTCACGTACCAGGCCGAGGTCACGGAGGTGATGATGTTGCGGAACAGGATCATGTCCACGTTGAAGGCGCGGTTGAACACGAAGTTGTTGATCCGCCCGTGCGTGTGATCCGGGTTGGAGAAGTCCAGATGGTTGCCGTCGATGTCACCCGGTCCCGCGGCGTTGAATCCAGGCGTCCCCGCCGGCACCGGCTGCGGGTTGCCCGATCCGTTCCGCCAGGGACGCGCGCCGAACCCGTGGGCGCCCTTGTCGCCCGAGGCGGCGCCGGCCTCGAGACCGATCAGCAGCGCGTCCGCCGGGAACGTCGCCACGTCCGTCTGGAGCGCGCCGCCGAACTGCGTGAACGTGATGGACTGGGTGAGCTGCGGGTTGGTGGCGATGTCCACGTCTCGCGTGGCGCGGTTCCCCACGCTCCCGATGCTGGCGGCGGCCTCCAGGTCGAGCCGCCACTTGCGCTTCTTCAGCGAGAGGAAGAAGTCGGGCTGGTAGAGCTTCGCGTCGCGCTTCACCACCTGGCTGCGCAGCGTGGACAGCTGCCCCAGCACGTTGTCCAGGTTGGCGGTGGTCACCGTGTCCCAGCCCTGGGTGCGGAAGTCGACCACCAGGCCGTAGTTCACTACCCACTGGCCGGCCTCGAGCTTGCGCTTCACCGTCTCCGGAGTATCGAGCCGCGTGACCGACAGGCCGAGCCGGTACCCGTCGTCGAGCGTGTCCAAGTCGACGCTGCGGCCCAGCTCGCCGAACTCGCCGGTGGTCCCCGCTCCCTTGAAGAGCAGGTCGAACATCAGCGTGAAGGTGTGGCCCTTGATCTCGCGCGGGGCGAAGGCGATGCGGTCGTAGGTGTCGCCGTAGTCGCAGTCGAGGCAGTTCCCGTCGTTGTGCAGGATGCCCAGTCCCCAGTGGTAGCCCATGCGCCCGAAGATCAGCTCGCCCAGCGCGGTGTTGACGCGCCCCCAGACGCGCTTGACCTTGACCACGTCGGCCACCCGCGTGGTCTCCATGACGTGCAGCGGCGTGAAGGGGTCGAGGAACGGGTCGGAGACGGGATCGGACCCGAGCAGCACGTTGTCGAGCAGGTCCATCTGCACGTAGATGGACAGGTCCTCGCTGACCTCGAACGTCGGCTCGAAGCGGAACCGCATGTTCGCGTCGGACTGCGAGTGGTTCCCGCCGGTGCCGATGAAGGGACCCGGGAACAGGGAGTGCCCGGTCGGATCCGATCCGCGGCCCAGGTCCAGGTTGTTGAAGAACTCGCCCCGCAGTCGTAGGTAGCCGTGCGGCTGGAAGAGGTTGACCCGCTGCCGGAGCGCCTCGACCGCCTCGCTGTCCTGCACCCGCGCGGCGCTGTCCTGCTCGATCCAGGCGGTCTGCTGCTTCACCTCGTCCTTGGCCTTCTGCAACTCGCGGCGCACCTCTTCCATCACCTGCCGGCGGAATTCCTCGGGGTCGACCCCGGCGGGCAGGGACGGCTTCTGCCCGGCGGCTTCGGAGCCGGAAGCCTGCGGCGCCGCCGCGGAGCTGGCGCCGGCCCTGGAGGAGGAGCTCTCCGGCGCCGCCGCGGTCCCGCTCTCACCTGCTTTCGCCGAGGTGGCCGGCTGCGCGGCCTCGTCCGCGGAAGGCTTGTCGGCCGCCTTCGACTTCTGCTTGGTTGCGGCCTTGCTGCGCGGCGGGGGAGTCGTCTGTGCCAGGACCGCGCAAGGGAGAAGCAGGCACACTGCGGCCAGCGCGGAGATGCGACGCATGCGTTCCCTTTCGAACCGGGCGGAGGCGGCGCAGGTAACATGGAGAGGGGGGAGGGTCAAGGAGCCTTCCCGCGGCGGATCCGGGCACATTGGCAGACAAATTGTCGACGCGGCGTTCTCGTGCCATGGACGTGCGCGATGAACGTCGTCTTCGTCCTGCTGCTGGTCGCGGCGCTGGTCGCGGCGGCCGTCCGCGGCGACGTGAAGCCGGTCGGCGCCGGCGCGCTGGAAGGAGCCGGCAACGCGGTCACGCTGGCGATCGGGCTCATCGGCGTCATGTCCTTGTGGCTCGGCCTGCTCAAGATCGCCGAGAAATCGGGCCTCGTCGACAAGCTGGCCCGCGCAGTGCGGCCGGTGTTCCGTCCGCTCTTCCGCGAAGTCCCCGACGGGCACCCCGCCATCTCGGCGATGCTCCTCAACATCGCGGCCAACATGCTGGGGCTGGGAAACGCCGCAACGCCCTTCGGGATCAAGGCGATGGAGGAGCTGGAGAAGCTCAATCCCCGTCCCGGCACCGCCACCAACGCCCAGGCGCTGTTCGTTGCGATCAACACCGCGAGCCTCCAGCTGGTCCCGACCACGGTGATCGCGCTGCGCGCCGCCGCGCACTCCAGCGACCCCGCCGGCATCCTGCTGCCCACGCTGGCGGCCACCGCCTGCGCGCTGACGGTCGCCATCGTCTCCGCCAAGCTGCTCGAACGGGTGGTGCGGTGACCTTCCGCCACTTCGTGGAGATCGGATCCAACTGGGTCCTCGCCGGCGTCCTGGTGGGGATCCCGCTCTACGGCTGGCTGAAAGGCGTCAAGGTCTACGAGGCTTTCGTGGAAGGGGCCAAGGAGGGGTTCCAGGTCGCGGTGCGCATCATCCCTTTCCTGGTGGCCATCCTCGCCGCGGTGGGCGCCTTCCGCGCCGCCGGCGCGATGGACGCCTTGGCCAGGGTCCTGGCCCCGGTGACGAGCCGCCTCGGATTGCCGGCGGAGGTGGTGCCGATGGCGCTCGTGCGGCCGCTCTCGGGCAACGGCGCGCTGGGGATCCTGGGCAGCATCTTCTCCACCCCGGGGCTGGGCCCCGATTCGTACGCGGGCCGGCTCGCCTCGGTGCTGCAGGGGTCCACCGAGACGACGTTCTACGTGCTCAGCGTGTACTGCGGATCGGTCGGCCTCGTGCGCTACCGCCACGCTCTCGCCGCCGGCCTGCTCGCCGATGCCGGCGGGCTGCTGGCGAGCATCCTCATCGCCCGGCTCGTCTGGGGCTGACCGATCGGCGCCCGGGACGTTCCGATCGACGTTTCGTTTGAACCGGGGCAGTGTCCTGCTAACGTGCGCCGCCCCATGCGGCGCGCGGCTGCCCTCCTGCTGGTCCTCTCGCTCTTCTCCTGCAAGAAGCGCAGCGAGGACCAGGTCGCCAAGCAGCGCATCTTCTCGCCGGAGGAGCCGGTGGGCGCGCTGGCGGAGGCGAAGGAAGCGCTGGACGCCGGCCGGCTCGCCGAGGATCCGCGGCTGGCCGAGCGCGTGGTGCGAATGGCCCAGGCGGAGGTGGCCGCGCGCCTGGGCGCGCACAAGGCCCATACCCGGGTGCAATTCGCCTGGTTCCGCGGGCCGGGAGCGCCCGACGGCGGCAGCGACGTCACGCTGGCCGAGGAGGCGTCGCTGCTCCAGGCGCCGAACGGCGACTTCTCGGTGCGCCAGGAGAACGACCGCAACCAGGGGTTCGAGCTGGTCTGGGTCAAGGGCGAGGTGTTCGTCCGCGGGCTGTTCGGGCCCTTCCACAAGCGCCGCACCGACCGCAGCGATCCCGAGCGGGTCCGTGAGCTGGCCATGGGGGCGCTGCCCACCTTCGAGCGGCTCGCGCACGGGCTCAAGCTGCAGAAGTCCGGCGAGGTCACCATCGAAGGCCGCCGCATGGTGCGCTACCAGGTCACCGGCAGCGCCGGACGCCCGCCGCCGGCCGAGCGCACCGATCTTCCAAAGCTGGAATACCCGCTGCAGCCCGGAGGCGGCCACGAGCCCGACCCGGACACCGCCCGGCGCCTCGAGGTCTGGCAGAAGGAAGAGCCCACGCGCGTCGCCGGTACGCTGGTGGTCGACGGGCAGACTGCCGTCCCGGTCGCCGCCGACTTGCAAGGGCACTTCCGCGTCCCGGGAGAGGGAGGCCCCGCCGCCGAGCTGGACCTCCACTCCGTGCTCACGGTCTCCGCCATCGGGAAGGATCCGGGCGTCCAGCCTCCCCAGTTCGAGCCCGAGCCGTCGGTCCCGCACGCGGTGAAGGATCCACTCCGCTTCCTCGGCAAGGCCCCCGCTCCCGGCGCCCCGGAGGAGCCTTCGGCCGAAGAGTCCGACGAAGAAGCACCCGATCAGCCCGCCGAGCAGCCAACGCGGCAGCGTTGAGGTCGGGCGCCCACGCACACCGCGCGGGAAGAGGCGCGCAGCGAGGGCGGGGTGTGGAACGCAGCGCAACGACAAACGCGCACCGAGCGGCGCAGGCGCGGACAGCCGCGCACGCCGTGACACGTTTCCTCCTCGATGGCGCGCGCGCATGCGCTGGTCGAAACGATTCAGTGATCCTGAAGACGCGCGAAGCGATCGCGAAGGGGTCCTTCGGGCCGTTCGTCGGACCTCTTCCGGAAGGCTCGATCCGGAGCTCGCCGAGGCCGCTCGCCGAGGCGGCGGTGACTTGAAAACTTCCTTCGCTTCATGATGTTCGATGTATGGTCAGGCGAAAGTTTGACCAGGTGGGACCCCCGTGCTCGACTTGAACTCCGGTTCAGGTGACCGAAGGCACGACGTGATGCGAAAAATTGGATCTGCGGGGCGTCCGGCGTAGGTTGGCACGGAATCGAGCGGGCGGCCCCTCAGCGAGGTGACGCGGGTATGAGCAACAAGTCCTCTCCAGGCACGATCACGAGCACCCAGGTTCGGGACATGCTTCGTACTGCCGCCCAGCGTCTTAGCGCCCGTGAAGAGAAAGCTCTGCGCATGAGGGAGGGTGTAGGCCTGGATCCGACAATGCCCCTGCCCCGCCGCGGTCAGACCCACCCCGAGGCGCGCGCCGAGCTGCTCGCGCTGGAGATGGAGCTGAAGCACAAGCTGGAGGCCCGCGCGCAGGCCTCCGCCGCGCCCGTGCGGACCAAGGAGAAGGACAAGATCATCCGCGCGCTGCGCCGGCTGAAATAGCCGTGCGCGCGCTCTGCGCGGCCCTCCTCCTGGCCGCGCGGACTTTCGGCCCGCAAGCGCTGCCCGAGGTTCCGGACGCCGAGGATCCGCTGGTCGACGCGGCGCCAGTCGTCCCCGGCCTCCTGGTCCGCCTCGCCTACGCGGGCCCTCACAACGTCGTGGGACGGCCGCTCTACCCTCGGGACATGCCCTGCCTCTTGCGCCGGAGCGTGGCGGAGCGGCTGGCCCAGGCGGCGCGGTCCCTGCGCGCGCAGGGCTTCCGGCTGATCGCCTACGACTGCTGGCGCGGGCCACAGGCCCAGCGCGCCCTCTGGAAGGCGCACCCGCATCCGGGAGCGGTGGCCGACCCGAGCCGCGGGAGCTTGCACCAGCGGGGCGTCGCCGTCGACGTGGCGCTGGCGGACCTGGCTGGCGGGCCCGTCCAGATGCCCACCGGGTTCGACGATTTCGGCCCGCAGGCCGCGGCCGAGGCACCCCTACCCGAAGGGCCGGCCAAGGCCCACCGGGAGGCGCTCCGCGGGGCGATGCAGGCGGCCGGCTTCCGCGTGAACCCGGCGGAGTGGTGGCACTTCAGCCGGTTATGGGGCTGGCGTTGGCCCCTGGCAGAGGCGCTCCCCCCTTGACCCCCCAACAGATCACGGTCAATTGACCAAGCGCCGCGGTTACACCCGACCTCACTCGCAGGCGCGAAACAGCTCGGCGGTGAGGGCCTGCAGCGAGGGTTTCCCTCCGGTGTCCTCCCACAGCTCCGCGAGCGTCGGCCGGCCGCCCCGCGACCACAGCCCCTGAAGGGCCGGCAGCGCGCGGGGATTGCGCCAGAAGTCCTCGTCGAAGCGCTCGCGCAGGGAGGCCCGCAGGTGCGCGGCGAGGGCGCGGCCGCGCAAGTCGGCCCAAGGCTGGAGCCAGGGGTCCAGCTCGCGCAGCGCCAGGGCCGCGGGGAACTCCGTCAGCGCGGCGCGGGAGTGCAGCTCGCGGGCGGCCTGCCCGGCGGCGGCCCCGAGGCCTTCTCGCAGCGCCAGAAGCGAGCCCAGGGCGCGGGCCGCGTCGAGCCGCGCGTCCAGGAGCGCGGCGACCCCGAGCGCCCGCTCGTCGTCGCGCGGCAGCTCCGCCCGGGCACAGCGGCGCAAGAAGGCGCTGTCGAGAAGAAGTCCCTCGAGGAGCGCCCCGCAGGCGGGCAGGAGCCCCGCATCGCCGAACCACAAGTCTTCGGGGGGCGCGTCTTCCGGCGGACCGGCGCGCAATCGGGCACGCCCGGCCGCGGAGAGCAGCCCCGCCAGGGCCCGCGGTCCCTCCGCGGGACGGACCACGACGCGGACTTCGTGCGGCGGGTCGACGGCGACGGCGCGCGATCCGGCGGGCTGGAGAGCGCGCTCTTCCTCCTCGAGCGAGATCGCCCCGCCGGCGGTCAGGTCCAGCCGCAACGTCTCCGCCCAGCGGCGGACGGTGCGGACGAGCTCGCCGCGCGGGAAGGCGCCGGAGAACCTGGGCGCATGCAGGAAGTGGAGCAGATCGTGGCGCTCCGCCCCACCCGCGCGTGCGCCAGTGTGGCGCTCGAGCAGCCAACTACCCAGGTCGCGCGCGAGCGGCTCGGTGTCGCGCAGGAAGCTCTCGCACGCCTCGGTCACCGCGTCCTGGACCGGCAGGGGCGGCGGTGGCGCGCGCACCAGGGCGGAGTCTTTGATCTCCGCCGGCCGGGCGGCGGGAATGGCTGGCGGGACAGGCTCGGCCGGCTCTGCGCGCCGCGGCGCCGGCCAGCCGCGCTCGTGCAACGCCAGCGCTGCCCGCGCCGGCTCGCCCAGCTCCAGCTCCGAGAGGGCCTCGCGCGCCGCTTCCCAGAGGGCGGTCTGGACCGAGACCGCGCTCCGCCAGACGGCGGCCAGCGCGCTCTCCATCGCCGCGCGCTGCTCCCGCTCCCGCACGAACGGCAGGTCCCGCTCCACGGCGACCGGCGGCAGGGCGCCGTGCAGGCCCGGATCGCCGGGCAGGAGGACCGACGGCCGCCGCGGCAGCTCCCACGCCTCCTGCGCGGCGCCCGGCTCGAGCTCCAGCGCCCGCGCGCGGACCAGGAAGTCCCTGAGCGACGCGAGCCGCGCGACCCGGCCCGCTCCGCGCGCGCTCGCCAGGGTCTCGCGCGCCTGGTCCAGCCCGTCCCGCGAGCAGGAGAGCGGGTGCGCGGACACCACCTCCGCCAGCGTGAGCGGAAACGGCGTGCCGCGAGCGGCGGCCAGCTCGATGCGCGCGAGGTCCTGGCACATCTCCGCGGTGTCCTGCCGCAGATCCGCGAGGTCGCGCAGCGCCATGCGCGGATTTGGATATCACCTCGGGCCCGTACCCGTGAACGCGCTCGGAGCCCCCGCCGGGCCCTCCCTCTCTCGACGGATCGATCCGCAGACGGTAAGGTGCGCGCCGTCATTTCCGGGGGAGAGGGGAATTCCATGACCGAGTGGCTGAACGCGATCTTCCGCTGGGTGCACGTGGTCGCCGGCGTGATGTGGATCGGGCACCTCTGGTTCTTCAACTTCGTCAACGGGCAAGTCGCCAAGACTTACGACCCGGACTCCCGCAAGAAGGTGGTGCCCGAGCTGATGCCTCGCGCCCTCTACTGGTTCCGTTGGGGCGCGGCGTACACGTGGGTCACGGGCATCCTGCTGCTGTTCCTGCTCTACTGGTTCGGCGGGGCCATGGGGGAGAAGAACATGGGCCCGCACGCCGCGGGCGGCATCGGGCTCGTCCTGATCATCGTGGGGTTCGTCGTCTACGACGTGCTCTGGAAGGCGATCAAGAACGAGACCGCCGGCGCGGTCATCTCCTTCGTGCTGGTCGCAGTCTTCACCTACGTCCTGACGTTCTTCATGGGGGGCCGCGCGGTGTACATCCACGTGGGCGGCCTGTTCGGCACCATCATGGCGGCGAACGTCTGGATGCGGATCTGGCCCTCGCAGCGCAAGATCATCGCTGGAGTGAAGGGCACCGGCCCCGCGGCCGAGGCTTCCGTGGTCGCGCTCGCTGGCCTGCGCTCCAAGCACAACACCTACATGAGCGTACCGCTCATGTTCCTGATGGTCTCGAACCACTTCTCGACCATCTACGGCGCCGATCTGAGCTGGGTCATCCTCCTGGCCTTCGTCGCCGTCGGATGGGGCCTGACGAAGCTCATGTACGGGAAGGCCGCCACCCCCGCACCCGCCAAGTTCTGAGGGACCGCCGTGCAGACCGTCAACCTGATCAGCGACGCCCGCTTCACCGACGACAAGCCCCACATCCTGCACGCGGTGAAGACCGACCAGCTCCTGGTGGACGGGCTCTACTTGAAGCCCGGACAGCGGACCGGCTGGAGGAAGATCGCCGACGCCGACCGGGCCTTCCTCTGCGTCCAGGGAGAGGGCGAGCTGGTGCTGGAGACCACCGCCGCCGGAAACGAGCTGCGCATCCCGCTCGCGACCGGCGCGGTGGCGCTGGCCCCCCGGGCCATCTTCCACGACCTGGTGGCCGGGCCGGGCGGGATGGTGTGCTCCCTCCTGTCGCGCTTTCCCGTGCGGGTGGTCGAGAAGGGCTAGCGGTTGCCGCGGCGCCCTGCCCGCCTGCGCCTGGTGGCTTCCGCAAGAGACGCCGGCGCGGCGCTCCTGCCCTTCGTCGCCGCGCGCGGAGCGGTCCCGGAAGAGCTGGCGCGCGAGGCGATCCGGCGAGGCGGCGCGTTCCTGCGCGGCCGGCGGGTGCGGGATCCCGAGGCGCTGTTGCAGGAGGGCGACCGGGTCGAGGTGGACCTGCGCGAGCCCGCGCTCGCGCGGCTGCCGGAGGTCCTCCACCTCGACCGGCTGGTGCTGGCCGTGGACAAGCCTGCCGGCGTCCTCGCGCAGGAAGGCCGGGCGGGCGGACCTGCGCTGCCCGATCTGTGCTCGCGGCTCCTCCGCGACCGCGGCGAACCCGACACCGCCCTCCTCGTCCACCGGCTCGACCGCGGGACCACGGGTGTCACGGTGCTCGCGCGCACCAGGGCCGCGCAAACCGCCCTGCTCGCCGAGTTCCGGGAAGGCCGCGCGGCCAAGGAATACCTGGCGCTCTGCGCCGGCGAACCGTCGGCGGACGATCTCGCCAGCGAGCTGGCGCTGGGGGCGGATCCGGGCACGCCCGGAAAACGCCGCCACGATCCGAACGGCGAGCCCGCTCGCACCCGGTTTCGGGTCCTGCGCAAGCTGCCCGGCGCCGCGCTGATCGCAGCGTTCCCCGAGACCGGCCGGACCCACCAGGTTCGGGTGCACCTCGCCGCACTCGGGCTTCCGCTCGCGGGCGATGCGCGCTACGGCGGACCGCGCTTCCTCACCGGCGAGGACGGGCGCCGGCTGGAGCTGTCCCGCCCTCTTTTGCACGCCCTGGCCCTGCGCCTGCGCCACCCCGAAGGCCACGAGCTCGCGCTGCGCGCCCCCACCCCGGCCGATCTGGAAGAAGCGGTCCGCTTCCTCGCTCCGTCCTCCGGCGATTGAAACCGCCGGGAGGCTCTGCTAGACGCGCACGAAAGGTTGAGCCGCAGGGAGGTGTGGGATGGCCGAGTCGGGCGAGGGCGAGAAAAAAGAAGGCGGTCTCCTGATCGTGCAGAGCAAGGTGCGGGAAGCGATCCGGGCCAAGGAAAAGCGCGTCTCCGACGAGTTCATCAATGCGCTCTCGGAGCACGTCCATCAGACGATCGAGAAGGCCGTCGCCCGCTGCACGGCGAACGGCCGCAGTACTTTGCGGCCCGAGGACATCTAGCGCCGGCGATGCGCGGCGGCGCCGGTGCCCCGTCCGAGCAGCGTGACCGCCCCGAGGTCCACGCTGGCACCGATCCCCCTGCAGCCCCTTTTGCTTTCGCTGCTGCGCAAGCTGGCCGAGCGCGGTGCCCAGGTCGGCTTTCTCCACGGCCTCCGCTACGCCGCGCGAGGTCCCTCCGGCGCGCCGGAGCTGCTCGTCGTCCACGGGCTCGGCGACTCGATCGCCGGCTGGGGGCGGGTCCTGGGGCCGCTCTCGCGGACCCACCGCGTCCACATCGTGGACCTCCCTGGACACGGGCTCTCGCCGGCTCCGCGCGATTTCCACCTCGAGACGCTCCTCGACCCGCTCGCGCGGTACGCGGCGGAACTGCGCGCGCCTGTCCTGGTCGGCCATTCGTTGGGTGGTTGGCTGGCCGCACGCCTCGCGCTCCTCCCCGAGTCGCCCGCCGCCGGCCTCGTCCTGGTCAACCCGGCCGGCGCTTTGCTCCCGCCGGCGGAATGGACCGGCTTCAGAGAGCTCCTGGAAAGGGCCGATGCGCGAGCCTACTTCGAGCGCGCCTTCCGCCGGGCGCCTATGGCGCTGCGCCTCTTCCCCGGCGAGGTCGCCCGGGCCCTGTCCGCGCCGGCCACGCGCTCCTTCCTGGCCGCCGTCTCGGCCGGGGACTTCCTCCGCGACGCCGAGCTCGCCTCGCTGCGCATCCCGGCGCGGATCATCTGGGGCGAGGGCGACCGACTGCTGCCCACGGGGACGCTGCCGTTCTTTCGCGCTCACTTGCCGAAGGCCGAAGTGGTAACGCTGCCTGGCGCGGGCCACCTCCCCCACCTCGAAACCCCCGCCGAGCTGGCGCGCGCCATCGCCCTGCCCCTGCGCCGGGGCTGAGGGGGCAAGCCGTTCCGAGCGGCGGCCGGCGCCCGACCCTGCTACCCTGACATCGGCCAGGTGACGCCGCGGGACCCTTGCCTTTCTGCCTGGACTGCGTGGAGACGAGACCTTGCGCCACCGCTTGCCCAACGGACTGACCGTCCTGGTCGAGGAGAACCACGGCGCGCCGGTCGCGGCGGTCCAGGTGTGGGTGCGCGTGGGCAGCGCCGACGAGCTGCCCGGCGAGGCCGGCCTCGCCCACCTGCACGAGCACATGCTCTTCAAGGGAACCGCCCGCCGCGGGCCGGGAGAGATCGCCCGGGCCATCGAAGGCTGCGGAGGCGAGATCAACGCCTGGACCAGCTTCGACCAGACCGTCTACCACGTAGTGGTCGCCAGCCAGTTCCTCGCGCAGGGGATGGACGTGCTGGCCGACGCGATCACTTCGGCCGCGTTCGATCCGGTGGAGCTGCAGAGGGAGATCGAGGTGGTGTGCGAGGAGATCAAGCGCAGCCTCGACTCGCCCACCCGCAAGCTCTCCAAGGAGCTGTTCGCGGGCGCGTTCACGCGCCATCCCTACGGCCGGCCCGTGATCGGCACCGAGGAGAGCGTCCGCGGCTTCGCCCGGGAGGGCATCCTCCGCTTCTACCGGCGCTGGTACCAGCCGGAGAACTGCGTCCTGGTGGCGGTGGGAGATTTCCGCGAGGCCCAGGTGCTGGAGCTCGCCCAGCAGCTCTTCGCCTGGCCTCGCGACGGCTTTTCTCCCGCGGCGCCGCGCGAGGCCGAGCCGGCGCGCCGGGAGCCGGAGGTGCGGGTCCGGCGCGAGACCCTCAAGGAGGCCTACGTCTCTCTGGCCTGGCCCGCTCCTGCGCTGCGGGGGGAGGACGTGCCCGCGCTCGACGCGCTCTCCTTGGTGCTGGGGCACGGGGACGCGTCGCGGCTGTTCCGCGCGCTGAAGCGCGACCGCCTCCTCTGCACGGAGGCGCAGGCGAGCTGCTACACGCCGGTGGACCCCGGCCTGACCATCGTGGGCCTGACGCTGCAGCCCGGGCAGCTGCGGGAGGCGGTCCGCGAGGCGCTCCGCCAGACATATCGCCTGCGCACCGAGGAGGTCACCCTCGAGGAGCTGGGCAATGCCTGCCGGCTGATCGAGAGCGACGCGGTCTACCAGCGCGAGACGGTGCAGGGCCAGGCGCGCAAGCTGGGCTTCTACGAGGCGAGCGCCGGAGGCGTGGAGTTCGAGGCGGAATACCTCGCCCGGGTGGCGCGCCTAACCCCCGGCGCGCTGCTCGAAGCCGCCGCGCGCCACCTGCGGCCAGAGTCGGCCGTGGTCTGCGCGCTCTTGCCCGACTCGGCCGGCGCGGCGGACGAGCGTGAGCTGCGGGAGATGGTGCAGGAAGCCGCGGAAGAAACGGGCAAGGCCCTGCGCAAGCCGGGTTCCGTCGCCGCCCCTTCCCCGCGGCCGCCGGTGCGGTTCGCCACCCCGCGCACGGGACCGCTCCTGCGCGAGGAGCTCCCCGGCGGCGGGGTCCTGCTGGTCAAGGAGGAACGCGCGGTGCCCCTGGTCGCCCTGCGCGCGGTCTGGTCGGGCGGGCTGCGCGCGGAATCGGACGAGAACGCGGGCATCAACATGCTGCTCGCCCGGCTCGCCTCCAAGGGCACGCAGAAGCGCGGCGCCGAGCAGGTGGTACGGGAGATGGAGGCGATGGGCGGGTCGCTGGGCGGCAATTCCGGGCGGAACTCGTTCGGCCTGCGCGCCGAGCTGCTCTCCCGGCACCTCGAGGAAGGGCTCGACCTGTTCGTGGAGGCGCTGGCGGAGCCCGCCTTCCGCGACGAGGAGGTGGCTCGCGAACGGACCTTGCAGCTCGACGAGTTGCACGCGCGCGAGGACAACCCCGCCGGAGTGGCCTTCCTGCTCTTCGCGGAGACGATGTACCGGCGCCACCCCTACCGCCTCGACACGCTGGGCACCGCGGAGTCCTTGCGGACGATGAGGTCCGAGGGACTGGCCGCCTACCGTTCGCAGCGTTACCCGGCCGGCCGGGCCACCCTCTCGGTGGTGGGAGACGTCGATCCGGACCGCGTCTCTCACCTGGTGCGCGAGCGCCTGGGGCGCCTGCCGCACCCTCCGGCGCCGCGCCTCGACCCGCCCCAGGAAGATCCGATCTCGACCCCACGCGCCGCGGTCCGCAAGCTGGACAAGGCACAGGCGCACCTGGTCATCGGGTTCCCCGGGGCGCGGCTCAGCGATCCGTTGCGCTGGGAGCTGGAGGTGCTGAGCGCGATCCTGGCCGGACAGGGAGGGCGGCTGTTCCTCGAGCTCCGCGACAAACGCAGCCTCGCCTATAGCGTCACCAGCTTCTCCGTCGAAGGCGTCGATCCCGGGTACTTCGCGGTCTACATCGGCTGCGGGCCGGCGAAGCTGACCGAGGCCCTGCAGGGAATCCGGGCCGAGCTGCTCGGTTGCCGCGAGTCGCCGCCGGGAGCCGCCGAGCTCGATCGGGCCCGCTCGCATCTGATCGGAACCCACGCCATCGGGCTGCAGCGCAACTCCGCCCGCGCGGCGATCTATGCCTTCGACGAGTGCTATGGCCTGGGCGCGGACGCCTCCTCGCGGTATGCGGAGCGCATCGCCGCCGTGGGAGCGGCGGACGTCCTGGCCGCCGCGCAGCGGGTGCTGGATCCGCGGGCCGAAGTGCTGGCGCTGGTCGCGCCCGAGGGAGCGGTTCCGCCGGAGCTGGCGTGAGCTGGGCGCTGGTGCTCACCGCGCCCGCCCGCGAGCTGGAGGTGCTCGCGGCGCGGCTGTTCGAGCACGGCGCACTGGGAGTGGAGCTGCAGGAGCCCGAGCAGCAGCTGATGCCGGGCACGCCGCCCCTGCCGCCCGGCGCGGGACGGTGCATCGCCCACTTCGACCGGCTCCAAGCGGCGGCCGATTCCGCCCGCGACCTGGGACGGCCGGAGTCGCCGGTCGAGGTGGGGGAGGAGGACTGGAGCGTCGCGTGGCGCAAGCACCACCGCCCGCTCCGGGTCGGGCCCAGATCCTGGGTGCAGCCCCCGTGGGAGGACCCGCCGGCCGCGGCCGGCGAGGCGCGCGTGCTGATCGACCCGGGCATGGCGTTCGGCACCGGGAGCCATCCGACCACCGCGCTGTGCCTCGAGCGAGTCGACCAGCTACTGGCGGAGCGCCCCGGGGCGGACCTGCTCGACGTCGGCACCGGCAGCGGCGTGATCGCGCTGCTCGCGGTGAAGCTCGGCGCGGGCCGGGTCTGCGGGACCGACAACGATCCCGTCGCCCTGGCTGCCGCGCGGCGCGGTGCGGAGCTGAACGGCATTCCCCCTGGGCGCATCGCGTGGGCGCTCGCCGATCCGGACGCGCTGCCGGGAGCGCCGTACGCCATCGTGGTGGCGAACATCCTGCTCAATACGTTGGTGGAGCTCGCTCCCTCGATCGCCCGCAAAGTCGCGCCGCGTGGCAGGCTCGTCCTCTCGGGGCTTCTTTCGAGCCAGGCTACCGAGGCTGAGGCGGCATACGTGGCGCAACGTCTTCTGCCCGCGGGCCGGACCGAGCGGGACGGTTGGGTCCGCGTCGAGCTCTCTCGAGGGTAGCGTGCACCGCGTGTTCGTGCCGCCGGAGCAGATCGCGGAGTTGGTGCGGCTGGATCCGTCGCAGTCGCGCCATCTGGAGCTCGTGTTGCGCCTCGGGCCGGGCGCCGAAGTCGAGGTCTTCGACGGAAGGGGATCGAGCTGGGCAGCGCGCATCGAGCTCGCGGGCGTGCTGCGGCTGGGCGCGCGCAAAGCGTCCGAGCCAGGCGGGGCCGACGTGTGGCTGGCGCAGGCCCTCGCCAAGGGCGAGAAGCTGGATCTGGTCGTGCAGAAAGCGACCGAGCTCGGTGCTACCCGGATCCTGCCGCTCGCGGTGGAGCGTTCGGCGGTGCGACTCGATGACGAGCGCGCAGGGCGGCGCACCAGCCGGCTGCGCCGGATCGCCCAGGAAGCCGCCCGCCAATCGGGCCGGAGCGACGTGCCGGCCGTGGACGCTCCTTGTACGCTCGCGGAGCTGGCCGGACTGCTCCGCGCCGATCCGGGCCGCCGCGGCTTGCTCCTCGATCCCGAGGAGCGTGAGGTGCGGCTCGCGCAGGCCGCGCGCGGAGCCTCCCGCCTGCTGCTCGCCATCGGTCCCGAGGGCGGGTTCACCCCCGCCGAACGTGCGCAAGCCGCCGAGGCCGGCTTCACGCCGGTTTCGCTGGGCCGCCGCGTCCTCCGCACGGAGACCGCCGGCCTCGCCGCGCTGGCGATCCTCCAGCACCTCGCCGGAGACCTGGGCTGACCGAGCTGATCTCGACGTTCGATTCCATCGACCGCGAATGCGCATTCCGCGTCGGAGGACGAACGCCGGTGAGTCTCCCTTGCTTTTCAGGGAGAGCTTGTCGAAGGCAGCGGCAGTGACGTTGGCTCAAGTGAGTGCGACGGTGGCTCTGTAACAGACAATTGCGCAGTTGGCGGCCACTCCGTTGACGCGCCGCGTCCCGTCCCGGGACGGGACGCGCTGCGTCACGTCTCGCGCGTGGGGTCGCCGGCAGAGCGGTCAAACGTACGCGAGCGCTGGGCTCAGTGAGCTCGGGCGTGCTCCAGGCAGTAGTCGGTCAGGCGGCCGTGGCACTTCTCCTGGCAGTCGCAGACGCGGAACTCGAGGCTGGGGTCGTCCTTCTCGCTGCGCCCGCACTTCGCGCAGACGCGGGGCTTGCGAGGCGGAGCGGGCGTGAATCCGGCCAGGCGCCGCTTGCGCGCTCCCTGGGCAGCGCGTCCGCGCAATCGTTCGAACAGCGGGCGCCCGAAGAAGAGCAGGTAATTCAGCATGGCCGCCACGATGCCTGCCTTGATCCGCGCCGGACCGGTCACGAACGACCAGGCGAGCAGCGCGCCCGACAGGAGGCCGAGCCACTTCACCTTGAGGGGCAGGATGAGCAGCAGGATCTCGTACTCGGGGAAGATGGTGGCGAAAGCGAGGAGTAGCGAAAGGTTCAAGTAGGCGTTGGAGACCGGGCCGATCAAGAGCGAGCTGGCGATCGTCCCGAGAGCGCCGATCAAGTAGTAGAGGTCGAAGCGGAACGAGCCCCACTCCGCTTCCAACGAAGTGCCGATCGTATACAGGAACAGCAGCGCGAAGATGGTGAAGATCGCCCACGGCCCGTTCACCGCTCCCCAAGGCAGGAACAGGAAGGTGACGAGCCTCCACACCTCGCCCCGAGCCACCGCCGAAGGATCGAGGATCAGCAGTTGGAGCGAGTCGGGCTTCACGAACAGGAGGGCGAAGGTGAAGCCCTGCAGGGCGACGATCCAGAAGGTCAGGTTCGAAGGCGCGTACCGGCCGAACCGGCGCTCCAGTCGCGCGAGCCAGCGATCCATGGCGGCTGCATAGCACGTGGGATACACATCCGCCGCCATGGACATCCGCCGTCCCGCGCCGGACGATCCCCTGCAGCGGTTCCTCGCCTTGCTCGAAAAGGCCAGGGCGAACAAGCAGATCGTCGAGCCGACCGCGATGACGCTCGCCACGGTGGACGCCAGTGGGCGGCCCTCGGCGCGCCTGGTGCTGCTCAAGGACGCGGACGAGGATGGGCTCGTCTTCTATACCAACCTGGATTCGCGCAAGGGCCGCGAGGCGCTGGCGCGGCCGGACGTAGCGCTGGTCTTCTGGTGGGGCCCGCTCGAGTCGCAGGTCCGTTTCGAGGGGCGCGCGGAGCGCGTCAGCGACGAGGAGGCCGACGCGTACTTCGCCACCCGGGCGCGCGGCAGCCAGCTGGGCGCCTGGGCGTCCGCCCAGAGCCGCCCGCTCGCCTCGCGCGGCGAGTTGGAAGCGAAGCTGGCCGAGGCGACGGAGAAATTCGAGGGGATGCCGGTCCCCCGGCCCCCGCACTGGTCCGGCCTGCGCGTGAGGCCCCTGTCGATCGAGTTCTGGAGAAGCCGTCCGAACCGACTGCACGAGCGCGAGCTGTACACCCGGGAGAAGCCGGGCGCGCCCTGGTCGGTGCAGCTGCTCAACCCGTGATCAAAGCAAGGGCAGCTGGCCGGAAGGAACGGGCGGCGGCTCGTCCGGAACCGGCGCGCGCTCGATCGGCACGTCGAAGACGGCGGTGACCGGCGCGTGGTCGCTGGTCCCGAACTCGCGCACCCGTTCGCAGGAGACGGCCTTTTCCGCCAACGCCTCGCCGGCCAGCACGTAGTCCAGGCGCCACCCGATGTCGCGCTCGCGCATCTGGCGCCAGGGCGCCCACCAGGTGAAGAGCCGGTCGTCGTCGGGATGGAACTTGCGGGACAGATCGGTGAGCCCGTGCCGGATGATCTTCTCCAGCATGGCCTGCTCGGCGGGCGTCTGCCCGACCTGCTCCGGGTTGCGCAGCTTGGGATGCACGTCGCGCGGCTCGCGGGCGACGTTGAGATCGCCGCACAGGACCAGCCTGCTCCCGGCCGCGCGCTCCGCAGCCGCCCAGCGATCCATCGCCTCCAGGAAGCGGACCTTGGCGGGGTAGTCCTTGCCACCGTTGGGGACGTACGTGGAGGCGAAGAGCAGCGGTCCGGCGCGGGCGGTGACGATGCGGGTCTCGTGATCGAAGTCCGGGTGCTCGAACCCGGGCTTCTCGGGAAAGGCGTCGCGCCGCAGGTGCAGCCCGACGCCCGAGTACCCTTTGTGCCCGTGCCAGTAGCACCAGTAGCCGGCCAGCGAGCAGATCTCCGTCGGGACCTTGTCGGGCGCCGCCTTGATTTCTTGAAGGCACAGGACGTCGGGCTCCTCGCGGCGGACCCACTCGAGCACTTCGCCCGCCCGGGCGCGGATTCCGTTCACGTTCCAGGTGGTGACCTTGAGGGTCACTTCGCTTTCGGACCGGTCATGTCCTCGGGCCGCACCCACTGATCGAACTGCTCGCCGGTGACGAACCCCAGCTTGACCGCCGCCTCGCGCAGGGTGGTCCCTTCCTTGTGCGCCTTCTTGGCGATCTGCGCCGCCTTGTCGTAGCCGATGTGCGGGTTCAGCGCGGTGACCAGCATCAGCGATTCGCGCAAGAGCTTTTCGATGCGCGCGCGATCCGGTTCGATGCCCGCGGCGCAGTTGTCGTTGAAGCTGCGGGACGCGTCGGCGAGAAGGCGCGCCGACTGCAGGAAGGCGTTGATCACCAGCGGCTTGAACACGTTCAGCTCGAAGTTCCCCGACGCACCGCCGAAGTTGACCGCCACGTCGTTGCCGAACACCTGGCAGCAGACCATCGTGAGGGCCTCGCTCTGGGTGGGGTTCACCTTGCCGGGCATGATCGAGCTGCCCGGCTCGTTCTCCGGGATGCGCAGCTCGCCGATGCCGCAGCGCGGACCCGACGCGAGCCAGCGGACGTCGTTGGCGATCTTCATCAGCGAGGCGGCCAGCGTCTTGAGGCCTCCGTGCCCGAACACCAGCGCGTCGTGCGAGGCGAGCGCCTCGAACTTGTTGGGCGCGCTGGTGAACGGGTGCCCGGTGAGCCTCGACAGCTCCTTGGCCACGCGGTCCCCGAACTCCGGGTGCGTGTTGAGCCCGGTGCCGACGGCGGTTCCGCCCAGCGCCAGCTCCCGCAGGTGAGGGAGGGCGCTCTCGACGTGGCGGATCCCGTGGTCGAGCTGCGTCACCCAGCCGGAGATCTCCTGGCCCAGCGTGAGCGGGGTGGCGTCCTGCAAGTGGGTGCGGCCGATCTTGACCACGTCGCGGAACTGCTCGCCCTTGCGGGCGAGCGTGTCGCGCAGCAGGCGGACGGAGGGAATCAGCTGATCGACGATGGCGGGCACCGCCGCCACGTGCATGGCGGTGGGGAAGACGTCGTTCGACGACTGGCCCTTGTTCACGTCGTCGTTGGGATGGACGAGGCGCCCCTCGCCGCGCGGACCGCCCAGGATCTCGCTGGCCCGGTTGGCGAGCACTTCGTTCATGTTCATGTTGGTCTGCGTCCCGCTGCCGGTCTGCCACACGGCCAGAGGGAATTCGCCGTCGTGCTTGCCGGCGATGACCTCGTCGGCGGCCTCGATGATCGCCTTCGCCCTCTTCGGGTCCAGCGCATTCAGCTCGAGGTTCACTTGCGCCGCTGCCCGCTTCACCTGGGCCAGCGCCTTGATCAGCGGCGCCGGCATCTTCTCGGTGCCGATCTTGAAGTTGGTCAGCGACCGCTGCGTCTGGGCGCCCCACAGCCGGTCGGCCGGGACCTCGATCGTGCCGAAGGTGTCCTTCTCCATGCGGGTGGCCATTCGTTACGCCTCCGTGGCGCGCGCGGGTGAATAACGCTTCGGGACGGCTGCCACAAGACGGCAGAATTGTTGACCCGACCCGCGTCCACCGTAGGTTTCGCCACATGCTCTGCCAGCGCTGCTCGCACCCCCTGCCGCCGCTCGCCGACCGCTGCCTGCGCTGCTTCGCGCTCAACCCGCGCGAGCCCGGCCCGGCCTTCTCGATCGATTCCGATCCCCCGCCTCCAGCAGTGCAGCTCGCCGGCCAGCCCGCCGGCAGCCAAGCCGGCATCGCCTGGCAAGACGCCGCACCGGATCTGCCCGAGACAGCGCCGACCGACCGCTTCGCGGTCCCCGCGGTCCGACCGATCTGGACGCCGGTACCTGGCGACGAACCCTCTCCCTCTCCCTCTCCCTCGACCTCGACCTCCCCCTCGACCTCTCCCTCTCCCTCTACCCCGACCTCGACCTCGACCTCCCCCTCTCCCTCTACCCCGACCTCGACCTCGACCTCCCCCTTTCCCTCGATCTCTCCCTCGTCCCCGGTCCGCCCCTCGGCCTCCGCCCAACTCCTCGCCTGGTCCGTCGATCTCGCCGCCGTCCTCGCCTGCGCCTCGCTCCATCTCGCCATCGCCATCCTCGTCCTCCACCGCGCCAGCGGCCCCGCCGGCGACGAGCTGGATCTGCTTCTCCGCGGACCTCGGCTGCCAGCGCTCTGGATCGCCCTCTGCGCCTTGATCGCGATCGCTTACTCGTGGCTGTTCACCGCGCTGGGCGGACGCACGCCGGGCCTCGCCCTGGCCGGCCTGCGCATCGAATCGCGCCGGGGCGGGACCCTCACCATCGGCGAGTCTCTCGCCCGGGCACTCCTCGCGGTCCCCTCGGCCGCGCTGGGCCTCGCAGGTTTCGCCCTGGCGCTGGTCGACCTGCGCGGGCAGACCCTCCACGACAAGCTGTGCGGCGCCGTCGTGGTCCGCCACTGATCGGCCGGCGACGCCTCGCAAAAATCCAGAATCCAACGCGAACGCGCCGCCTGGCCGCTCCTCCGACGCGAGCCGGACTTGATCGGCGATCCGACGCGATGGCGGGATCCGCCGCCCGTACGTCCGTACGGCCCCACCCACGGAGAAGACCCCATGAAACGACTGCGCGTCCTGCTCGTCGTGGCACTCTTCGCCGGCGCGTTGCCCGCCCGCGCCGCGCCGCACCAGGTGGAGCTGACCTGGATGTCGATCGCCAACTGGTACTTCAAGTTCGACAACCTCCGCATCGTGATGGACGGGTACATCACGCGCGTACCGCAGCGGCTCTTCGTACCCGCACCCGGGTTTCCCGCCGATCAGTTCGCCTTCACCAGCGCGCCCTTCCCGGTGAACGTGCCCGCGGTCCTTCGCGTGCATGACGCGCTCGCCGCCGACGGCCAACTGGACTTCGTCCTCGCCGGGCATAGCCACTTCGACCACACCTACGACACCGCGACCTGGGCCGCCGTCACCGGGGCTCCCATCATCGGCGGGATCTCGACCTGCTTCCAGGCGATGGCCCAAGGCATCCCTGCCTCGCAGTGCAGGATCGTCAGCGGGAGCTGGAAGGCCGGACAGCCCCGCGACCGCCTGCTGCTCGGCAACGGGGTGACGCTGCGGGTGGTCCGCTTCAACCACAGCGGCAACGCGTCGAACCCCCTCCAGCACTTCGCGCGCGAGCTGAGCGGCCCGCCCGTGCCCCAGAACGGCGGGTTCCGTGCCGGCGTGGGCGAGGACTTCCCGAACGGCGGCGGCGGCCGGGCCTTCCTCTTCACGGTGGACAACCCGGGCGGTCCGATCAGCTTCTTCGTCAACAACTCGGCGAGCGCGTTCGACCTCGACAAGGACATCATCGTCGGTGGCGTGAACTTCGGCTCGCCGCTGTTCAACCTGCAGGCGGCGATGGACGACGCGGGCCTGAAGAACGTCGACGTCTGGATCGGCACGGGCGGATTGCCCGTCGCCAGCCTGGTGGTGCCGGTCATCCACCCCAAGGTTTACATCCCGAACCACTGGGACGGTCTGTTCAACGCCTTCGAGCCGGGGATGCCGTTCCCGTTCCGCGACGCCAACCTGCAGGCATTCCTCGCCGCGAACGGCATCCAGCTGATGCCGCAGGGCCAGTACTTCGACACGTACCGGCTGGACGCGAACGGCGTCACCATGACGCCCAATCACAGCGTGAAGCAGAAACTGGGCTTCTCGGACGTGCAGCAGTTCGCGCCCGCGACCGCAGCGATCGCCGCCTCTGTCCGGGCCACGGTGTCGCCGGAGGACTGCGACCAGTGATCTCCGGGCTTGCCTCCGGGGGCGCGGGCGCCTTAGCCTCGCGCCCCCGGAGGAAGCCGTGGCCGAGAAGCAGTACGTCCTGCCCGTCCCGCGCAAGCGGGGCGTCATGTTCTTCCTGGTCGCGAACGTGCTGGCCTTCGCGCTGTGCGGCGCGGTCTGGGCGCTGGTCTGGTACGGCGACTTCTTCAGCCCCGCGGCCGCCGCCGTGTGGGGCTTCCTCGCCGAGCATGCCGGCTGGACGGTCGGCGCCGCGCTCTCTCCGCTGTTCGCCGCGCTGGTGCTCGGCTACGGCTACATGCGCCGGGCGATGGCCCGGAGGGCGCGCGAAAAGGCGGAGGCGCTCGCCGACGCGGCCAAGGCGGCCGGGACGCAGCTGCCGGCGTGACAAGGCGCACGGGCCCAGCGTGATCGCTCTTGCCCTGCTCTGCGCGGCGGCCCTCGCCGGCCCGGGCGCGAAGTCGGCGGCTGCCCTGGTCCCGGCGAACGCGGAGGCGGCCGTGCTGCTCGAGGGCTCGCGCGCCGCGGACGGGCTGCGGGCCTTCTTCGACGGCGTCACGCAGCGCGCCCCGGCTCTGGCGGCCGGTCCCCGCCTCTCGGCGCTGGTCGGACCGGACCTCCTGGACCAGCCGCTCACCTGGGGGCTCGCTCCGTCCGGCGCCCGGGCGATCGTGCTCGAAGGCGGATCCTTCGGCCTCAGCGCACCCGTCCGCGACGCCAAGGCCGCGCGGTCGGCGCTGCATTCCTGGCTGGCCGAAGCGGGGCCTCCGCATCCGGCACACGCCAGGGGTTTGCGAAGCGCCCTGGCGGCCGGAGAAGGCAAGAGGATTCGCGCAGGAGCGGTGGCGTTGGTCGCGGGGACGACGCGGCTGTTGACCGCGTCCGGGCCGCACGCGATCGCCCTGGTGACGACGCTCGCCCAGGTGGCCGGCCGGGCGACTCCGGCGATCTCGACGGACCGCGCTCTCTCGTCCGTCCTCGCCCGCCTGACGGGGCCCGCGGCCCTGCTTGTGCGGGGCACCGATCCGCTCCGGGCCGCCGTGCTTTCGCTCGAGGGTTCCTCGCGCGGGCTGGTCGCGCGCGGGCTCCTCCTCTCTCCGGGGCAGCTTCTCGCCGGGTCTGCGCCGGGGCCCGCGGCTTGCGCAGGGGCATCGCTCCTCTGCCTGCGCGCCGGTCTCGGACCCTCTGGCCGCGACGTCCTGGGTCTGGCCGCCCGCGCGTACCTGGGTGCCCTGCTCGCGCCGCCCTCGCGCGAGGGCCCCGAGCGTCTCGCGCAAGCCGCTGCCGGAGCCGCCGAGCGCGTCGTGGTGCGCAGCGACGGCGCCGACCCGCGGCTTCCCTCGGACGAGCGCGAAGCCCTCTGGGCCGTCCGCTTGCAAGCGGTCACCGCGCCTCCCGGGGCCCAGGGCGCTGCGGACGCGGAGGGGCCCAGGCCGCTCTGCGTCCGGGCCGACGCGTCGGCCGCCTGGTTCGGCACGCCTTGCCCCGCGAGCGCTCCGGCGGACCCGAATGCCCCGGGCGCCACGGCCGCGCTCGAGGCGCAGCTGGACTTGAGCGCCGCCGACGCCGTGCTGCAGAAGCTCACCCCGCTCGACGCCCTTCGCGGCGGCCTCGCCGCCGCCTTGTACGCAGTCCGGCTGACGGTGGGCGGGTTCTTGCGGGGGTCGGGCCCGGTCGTCGCCACGGGGCAGCCGCACCCCGCCGGCGCGGAGGTCGAGCTGCGCTGGCCCCTGCGTTAGAACTTCAGTAGGGTGCGCGCCCGAATGTCCGACGACAACGCGAAGGGTCCGCCGCAAGCCGAGCCGCCCGGCGGGATCTCTTCCGCGAAGCGGAGCGAGCGGCTCTCCACGCTGGCGCCGCGCGAGAAGCTCGCCGCGCTGGATGCCCAGGCCGAGCTGGGCGGCGGCGAGGAGCGGATCCAGAAACAGCACGAGGAAGGGAAGCTCACCGCCCGCGAGCGCATCGAGCTCTTGCTCGACCCCGGCAGCTTCGTCGAGCTCGACAAGTTCAAGGTCCACCGCTGCGACGACTTCGGGATGCAGAACAAGAAGATCCTGGGCGACGGGGTGGTCACCGGCTACGGCGCGGTGGAAGGCCGGCAGGTATTCGTCTTCGCCCAGGACTTCACCGTGTTCGGCGGCTCGCTGTCCGGCTCCTACGCCGAGAAGATCTGCAAGGTGATGGACCTGGCGGTCGCCACCGGTTGCCCGGTCGTCGGCCTCAACGATTCCGGCGGGGCGCGCATCCAGGAAGGCGTGGTGTCGCTCGCCGGCTACGCGGAGATCTTCTACCGCAACGTCTCCGCCTCGGGCGTGGTCCCGCAGCTCTCGGCGATCCTCGGCCCCTGTGCCGGCGGCGCGGTCTACTCGCCCGCCATGACCGACTTCATCGTGATGACCAAGGGTACGAGCTACATGTTCATCACCGGCCCGGACGTGATCAAGACGGTGACGCACGAGGAGGTCACCAAGGAAGAGCTGGGGGGCGCGCAGGCGCACAACGCGAAGAGCGGCGTGGCGCACTTCGCCGCCGAGGACGAGGCGGGGGCGATCCGCATCCTGCGCGAGCTGCTCTCCTACTTGCCGTCCAACAACCTCGACGGCCCGCCGATCGTGCCCACCCAGGACCCGCCGGACCGCCGCGACGAGGCCTTGAAGACCATCGTCCCGGAAAACCCCAACAAACCGTACGACGTCAAGGAAGTGGTCCGCGCGGTGGTCGACGACCGCCACTTCTTCGAGGTGGCGGAGTACTACGCGCGCAACATCGTGACCGGCTTCGCGCGGCTCTCCGGCCAGTCGGTGGGGATCGTCGCCAACCAGCCGGCGGTGCTGGCCGGCGTGCTCGACATCGACGCCTCGCGCAAGGCGGCGCGCTTCGTGCGCACCTGCGACGCGTTCAACATCCCGCTGGTCACTTTCGTGGACGTGCCCGGCTTCTTGCCGGGGACCGGGCAGGAGTGGGGCGGGATCATCACCCACGGGGCGAAGCTGCTCTACGCCTTCGCCGAGGCGACGGTCCCCAAGCTGACGGTGATCACGCGCAAGGCGTACGGCGGCGCCTACGACGTGATGTCGTCCAAGCACATCCGCGCCGACGCGAACCTCGCCTGGCCGACGGCCGAGATCGCGGTGATGGGCCCGGAGGGCGCGGTGAACATCGTCTTCCGCCGCGAGCTGGAGAAGGGCGCGAAGACGCGGGACGAGCTGGCGCAGAGCTACCGCGACACGTTCGCCAACCCGTACAAGGCCGCCGAGCTGGGGTACGTGGACGAGGTGATCGTCCCGGAGGACACCCGTCCACGGCTGTGCCGCGCGCTTTCCATGCTGCGCACCAAGCGGGCCGACGTCCCGCGCCGCAAGCACGGCAACATCCCTCTGTAATGCGAGGGGTCGAGCAGATTCCCCTGGTCTACGACGCCATGATGGCGGTGACCGACCGCATCGGGCTGTGGAAGCTGCGCGCCTGGCTGACCGCCGGCGCCAGCGGCCTCACCATGGAGCTCGGGTGCGGAACCGGCCGGAACCTGCCGAGGTACCCCTGGACTGCCCGCCTGGTCGGGATCGACCCGGCACTGGGCTCGCTGCGGCGCGCCCGACGCCGCGCGCCGGGCGTCCCGCTCGTGTGCGCGAAGGCGGAGTCGCTGCCGTTCCGCCCGCGAAGCTTCGACACGGTCGCGATCAGCCTCGTCCTCTGCAGCGTCCCGGACCCCGGCGCGGCACTGGCGGAAGTCCGCCGCGTGCTGAAGGACCCGGGAGCGCTGCGCCTGCTCGAGCACGTCCGCTCGGAGCGCCGCTGGGAGGCGCGCTGGCAGGACTTCATCCAGCCCGCCTGGACGCGGATCACCGGCGGCTGCCATCCCAACCGCGACACCGAGGCCGCCGTGCGCCGCGCCGGTTTCCGCGTGGAGGAACGCCGCGCGAACCGCAACTTGCGCAGGCTGATAGCGCGCAAGACCGCCTGAACGTGCTGCGGTGAACCATGTCGCCGCGCCACCTACCCCGGGTCCGGACTGAACTCTTGCGCGGGCGTCGCTCGCGCGGCGAGGATCCGGGCCGATGCCCCTGCCCCAGGCCGCACCGCCCGCGGGCGCGCTCGACACCGCCGCGCGGCTCGCCGATCGCTTGCGCTGGTTCTTCGTGCCAGTCGCCCTCTGTGCGCTGGTTGCGGTGGGAGTGCACACGGCTGCCGACGTGGTCGGCGGCCTGATCCTGCGGATGGTCGACGCCGCAGACGCCGCCTTCGATTCGGTGGTCGCGCGCTGGGCGCTCACCGCTCCCCTGGTCGACCTGGTGGGACCCTCGCAGCGCATCTTCTTCGCCCGGGGTGTCGCGCTGCTCTGGGAGCTCGCCGCCGACGCGCTCCTCGCCCTGCCCATGCTCGGCTACGACGAGCGAGCCGACGAGGTGAAGAGGTTCCGCGAGCTCGCGGCCAAGGCCTGGGCCCGGCCGACCACCTTGCGCGCCGTCCATCCGCTCGCGACCGCGGCGGTCGCCCTGGCCGGATCGTGCGCGGTCGGCCGCCTCCTGGAGGGCACCCTTCACTTCGGCCTGCGCGGCGCGCTCGGCTCGGCGGCGGACGCCCTCGCCAGCGGATGCGCGCTGGCCGCCGTGCTCGGACTGGTCGCGTTCATCGCCTGGAGGGGGGTTGTGCACGCTCTGGTCCGGGCGGACGCGCGCTCCGACCGCATCCCGGCCGCGCGGGCGCGTGCGTTCACCGTGGGCCTCCCCGGCGCGCTGCTGCTCCTTCCGCTGGCGATCGCCGCTCTCCGCGCCGCGCCGCTGCTCTTCTTCCTGCGGTGATGCGGCGCGCGCGCAGCCTCGCCGACGTACTCCTCGCGGCCCTGTGCCTGTGGGCGGCCTGGTACCACACTCCGCCGGGGGCCCTCCTCCGCACCGCGGTTGCCCGCCTATCCGGATCCCGCGGCGCGACCCCCGCGCTTCTCTCCTATTACGGGGCGGGCGCGCTCCAGCTCGCCGAGCCGCTGCCTCCTCGGGCCGCGCTCTCGCCCGGCGCGGCGTTGGGTCTGGGTGCGCAGTCGGCCCTGGAGAGGATCTCGCCGCCGGACCGCGCGCAAGTGCTCGCTCGGGCAGGGCTCAAGTCCAGTTCCGCCGATGCGCTGGGCGATTGGATCGGGCGAGAAGCGGAGCGGCAAGGATCGCGCGAGGCCGCCGTGCTCGCCCTCTTCTGCGGGGAGGAAGCGGCGCGCTTCGCCCGCGAGCGCGCCTCCGGCTCCGGGCTGGAGGAGCTGGCCCGCCAGCTGCCGCCGCGCTACGCGGACCGGATCGCCCTGGCCGCGACCGCGCTGACGCTGGGGACCGCGTACGCGCTCGCCTGGCCGCTGCCCGACTCGGCGCAGGTCACCTCTTCTTTCGGCCTGCGCGCGCATCCGCTGCTGGGCGCGCGCCGCTTCCACTCGGGGATCGACCTGGGCGTCCCGATCGGCACTCCGGTGCGCGCGGCGGCGGATGGCATCGTGCGCCGCGCCAGCGACGATCGCGTGAGCGGCCGGCTGGTGCTGCTCGACCACGGGAGCGGCGTCTCCACCGTCTACTGTCACAACGACTCGCTCCGGGTCGCGCCGGGAGACGCCGTGAAGAAGGGGCAGGTGATCGCCCTCTCCGGAAACAGCGGGCTCTCTACCGGGCCGCATCTCCATTACCAGCTCGACCTTCCCCAGGGCCCCGCGGATCCTCTCCTCTTCCGCGCGGCCCGCCCGCCTCAGCTCGCCACCGGCGGAACGGAGCCCTGACGGCGTTCCTCAAAAAAAAGAGAACGCCCGCCCGCGAATCGCGGACGGGCGTCTCGAGACGGTCCAGCGCTCGAGTCAGCGTCTCTCGGCGCGCTCGTGGACCTGCGGGCAGGAGGGATCCTTCAGGCAATCGAACTTTTCGACGTCGACGAATTTCCCGTTCTGCACGGTGAAGCGCGCCAGCTGGGTCACGATGTCGCCGTGCTCGTCGTAGTTGCAGGGGCCGGAAGCGCCTTGGTAGTCCATCGGCTTGCCGGCGGCGATCAGCTCCAGCGCCCGCGCCATGCCGGAGCTCCCCGCGTTGATCCGCTCGCCCTTCGGGTCGTTGATGGAGCGCATCGCGTCGCGGATCTCCGACCCGCTCACCAGGGCTGGATCCGACAGGTGCCTGCGCTCGGCGGCCTGCAGCGCCGCCAGCATCACGGTCATCGCGGCGTCGTACGCGGCCGCGTCGCGGAAGGCCGGCAGCTGCCCCGTCGAAGACTTCAGATCGTCGGCGAACGCCTGGCCAGAGACGCCCTCGCCCAGCACCGCCTGCGAGGTGCCTTCCTGCCCCTCGACGGCCGCCTTCAGCGTCTCGATCACGCGCGCCGCGCGGAAGTTGTGCGTGTGCACCAGCCGGACCTTCGTGCCGCTGGCCAGGTAGGCCTTGGTGAACCCCACCGAGAACTTGGGGAAGGTGATCTCCACCACCGCGTCGGGCAAGGCGTCGGGCTTGCCGTGGCTCTTCTTGTCGGTGACCTTGGCCACGTCGGACGCCCAGTCGTACTCGGCGGGATTCGCCTTCACGTCGTGGTAGACCTGCTCGATGATCGCGCCCGGGTGCATCCTCAGGGCGTCGCTCTTGATCGCGTCCGAGAAGCCGTGGCCGTACGGATCGTCGCTGGCGTAGACGGAGAGCTTGAGCTTGCCGTCGCCGTTGACGTCGCCCTTCTGGGCTCCGCTGACGAGCATGTGGACCACCATGCGCGACTGGTACGCGTCCGACATGGTGGTGCGGAAGTTCCACCCCTTGCCGTTGCGCAGCGCCGCCTGCTTCACCGGGTCGGCGTCCTGCGCCTCCGGGTTGTCGATCGCCGGCGAGGTGCAGGCCATGCAGACGATGGGGACGTCCAGCTGGTGGGAGGCGTCGCCGTCGTAGATGAGCATGTTCACCCCGATGTCGTCCTGGCTCGAGTCGGTGATGATCGCCTTGGCGTTCTGCTGCTTCACCAGCTGCAGTGCGCCGGCGCGCGCCATGTCGGGCGCGTTGCCCGAGTTGGCCTCGGCCACCTCGAAGCGGACCGACTTGCCGGACTGCTTGAGCGCCTGGTTGGCGTGCGTGACCGCCAGGCGGATCGACTCCGCCCAGCTGGGCGTGGCGATCGAGCCGGTGCGATCGATCAGCTGGCCGAGGACGATCACCGAGCCCTTCGGCGCGGAAGGAGCGTCCGCGCCGGGCTTGCAGGCGGCCGCACAAATCAAGAGAGCAAAAAGGATTCGCTTCATCAGGTTTCTCCAGGTCACCGGGCGTCGGGAGTCGCCGCGGCCGTCCATCGGACCTTCGCACGGGGTTGCCGCGAAGGCGAAGATTCGACCTGCGCCGCCAGGGCGGCCGCCGCCAGCAGCGCGAGCGCGAGGATCAGCCGGGCCGTGCCGCTCGCCGGAGAGCGCCTGTCGTGCCTGGTTTTCCAGGAAAGGTCCTGCCGGTCGAACTCCATTGGGCTGCCCCGAGGTCCGAAACCGCCGGACGCCAGGGAGTACCAGGACAGCGGTGTAAGACTGCAAGGCTACGCCGGGGGCCGCGCGTGGGCGCGTCCATCCCGGTGTGCGTGCTTCGACAACGGCCGTGTCCGGCGCACGCACCTTGCCGCAGGTGGACTGGCCCGGGCGCCCCGCGCGGGATAAGTTCCCGCCACCCGGGAGGAATGCAGGGTGGCCATCCGCAAGGTGTTGATCGCGAATCGCGGAGAGATCGCCGTGCGCGTCGCCCGCACCTGCCGCGAGATGGGGATCCGGACCGTCGCCGTGTACAGCGATGCCGATCGCGCCGCGCTGCACGTGCGCAGCTGCGACGAGGCGGTCCGGATCGGCCCGCCCTCCTCCCGCGAGAGCTACCTCTCGATCGAGAACGTGCTCGACGCCGCCCGCAAGACGGCGGCGGACGCCATCCACCCCGGGTACGGGTTCCTCAGCGAGAACGCGACATTTGCCCGGGCCTGCGGGGAAGCGGGGCTCGTCTTCATCGGTCCGCCGCCCGAGGCGATGGAAGAGATGGGCGAGAAGACCCGGGCCCGCAGGAAGGCGAGCGAAGCCGGTGTGCCGATCGTTCCCGGCCTGACGGAGCCGATCGCCGAAGGCGCCGAGGAGCAGGCGAAGCGGTCCGCCCAGCAGATCGGCTACCCGATCCTGCTCAAGGCGGCCGCGGGCGGCGGCGGCAAGGGCATGCGGCTGGTTGCCGAGCCGCGCGAGTTCGACGCGGCGCTCGCCACCACCCGGCGCGAGGCGCTCTCCGCCTTCGGCGACGCCCGCGTCTACCTCGAGAAGGCGGTGTCGCACCCCCGGCACGTCGAGATCCAGATCTTCGCCGACCAGCACCAGGCGTGCATCTGGCTGGGCGAGCGCGAGTGCAGCGTGCAGCGCCGGCACCAGAAGGTGATCGAGGAGACTCCCTCGCCGATCGTCACCCCCGAACTGCGCGCGAAGATGGGCGAGGTGGCCGTCCAGGCGGCGCGCGCCGTGAAGTACGTGGGCGCCGGGACGTGCGAGTTCCTGGTCGACGGGGCGTCCCGCGACTTCTACTTCCTGGAGATGAATACCCGGCTGCAGGTCGAGCACCCGGTCACCGAATGGTGCGCGGGGCTCGACCTGGTGCGCTGGCAGATCGAGGTGGCCCAGGGCGCGCGGCTTTCGTGGACCCAGGCGGACGTGCCCCGCAACCTGCGCGGCCACGCCATCGAAGCGCGCCTGTACGCGGAGGACCCGGCACGGAATTTCCTCCCCAGCCCCGGGCTGATCACCGAGCTGCGACTGGCGGAAGGGCCTTTCGTACGCAACGACTGCGGCGTCGAATCGGGCTCGGAGGTGCCGCGGTACTACGATCCGATGATCGGCAAGCTCTCCGTCTGGGCGCCGTCCCGCGAGCAGGCGATCGCGCGCCTGAAGCGAGCGCTGTCCGAGACCGTGGTGAACGGCATCACCACCAATACGCGCTACCTGAAGGCGATCCTCGATCTGGAGGAGTTCCGCCGCGGCGAGTACGACACCGGCATCCTCGCCCGCGCGGCCGACCGGCTGCTGCCCAAGAAGACCGACGGAAAGCAGCTCTCCCCCGAGCAGGAGATCGCGCTCGCTGCCGCTGCCCTGTGGCAGCTCGAGCAGGACGAGCGCGCGGCGATCGCGCCCGCCGAGCAGCCTTCGGCGCGCGACTCCGCCTGGGCGCGCGACGGGCGTCTTGCGGCGCTGCGGAGGAACGGTTGAGGTACCACGCGATCCTCGGGGGCCTGGAGCGCCTGGTCGAGGTGACCCGACGGGGGCCCGTGTATCGCGTGGCCATCCACGAAGGGACCAGCCAGGGCGGGAGCCCGCGCGTCCTCGAGGTGGACGCCGTGCACCTGGCCGGCGAGGCGATGTCGCTCCTGGTGGACGGCCAGAGCGTGCGATGCGAGGTGGAGCCCGGGAAGGATGGGAAGGTCGCCGTCCTGGTCGGCGACGAGGTGCACGAGCTGGAGATCCTCGACGAGCGCAGGCTCCGCTTGCGCCGGGCCTCGGGCAAGTTCAGCCTCGAAGGTCCGCAGCGGGTCGACTCGCCGATGCACGGGAAGGTGGTGCGGGTGCTGGCCAGGCAAGGTGACCGGGTGCTCGAAGGCCAGCCCCTGGTGGTCGTCGAGGCGATGAAGATGGAGAACGAGCTGAAGAGCCCGAAGGCTGGCGTCGTCGCCGAGCTTCACGCGCAGGAAGGGCAGGCGGTAGAGGCGGGAGCCAAGTTGGCCGTGGTGGTGTAGATGGCGACCTCTCCGCTGAGACTCGCCGCGCCTTCCCCGCAGCTGCTCACGGCGCCGACCTGGCGCCGCGAGCCGTATCTCTTGTTCTTCCCGCTGGGCGCCCTGCTCGCCTGGGCCGGCGTATTGCCGTGGCTCTTCTTCTCGGTCGGCGCGACCGGGCTGTATCGCCCGATGTTCGACGCGATTGGCTACCGCGCCGCCTTCCACCCCATCGCCCAGGTGGAGGGGTTCCTGACCTGCTTCGCGGTCGGCTTCCTCTTCACCTTCCTCCCCCGCCGCACCGGGACGGCGCCACCTACATGGTGGGAAATGGCGCTGGCGCTGGCGGCGCCGGTGGTTTCGGTGGTGTTCGCCTGGTTCGAGCGGTGGCTTCTGGCGCAGATTTCCTGGATCGCGCTCCTTGGCCTGCTGATCGGGTTCGTGGTCCGGCGCGCGGGTCGAGTCTGGCGGCGCACCCCGCCCAGCTTCGTCTGGGTGGCGGCGGGCCTGGCGATGGGCGGCGCGGGCGCGGTGCTCGCGGGCATCGGCGCGACGCTCGACAATCCCTCCTTCTGGCTGCACCTGGTCGGGCGCGGGTTGCTGCTCCAGGGGCTGTTCACCGGGCTGGTGCTTGGGATCGGCGGGCTGCTCTTGCCGGCCATCACCCGCGGCGTCGACAAGGCGGCTACGCTTTCGCCCCGCGGATGGGCGTACGCGCTCCACGCGCTGCTCGCGGCGGCGTTCGCCGCCACCTTCTTCTTGGAGTACCTGGTCTCGGTGCAGGCCGCCTACGCCCTGCGCGCCGCGATCTCGCTGGCAGTCGTGATCGGATCGCTGGAGGCGCTCCAGCCTCCGACCTTGCCCGGCTTCCACCGGCGCGTGGCGCGCTGGTCGGTGTGGATGCTGCCCGCCGGCTACCTGTGGGTGGCGGTCGCCCCCGAATACCGGCGGGCGGGCCTGCATCTGGTGTTCCTCGGCTGCTTCACTGCATTGGTGCTCGCAGTCTCCACTCAGGTCGGTCTGTCGCACGGCGCCCGCCCCGAGCCCCTGCGCGGGCGTCCCTGGCAGCTCGTCGCCTCCTGCGCCCTCCTGGTCGCGGCTCTCGTCACCCGCGTCCTGCTCGAGGTGGACCCGCTCCACTTCCACCTCTGGCTGGGCGCTTCGGCGGCTGCCTTCCTCACGGCCACGGTCCCCTGGGCGGCGCTGGCGCTGAGGCGCGCTTGAGCCAGTCCCGCTACCTCCACGGCACGGCGCCGGACGAGCAGGCGCGGCTCTCGCAGCTGAACCAACTGCTCAACGACGCGACCCTGCGCGAGCTGCGCCTGCGCGGCGGCGAGCGCATCGTCGACTTCGGCGCCGGCCTGGGGCAGCTGACGCGGGCGATGGCGCGCCAGGCGGGAGTCCGCGCGGTGGGCCTGGAGCGGAGCGCCGATCAGATCGCGGAGGCGATGCGGCAGGCAAGAGCGGCGGGCGAGGAGCATCTCCTCGATCTGCGCCAGTCCGACGTGCTCTCCGCCCAGGTGGAGCCGGGCGCATACGACCTGGCTCACGCGCGATTCGTGCTGGAGCACGTGCCCGATCCGCTTGCCGTGGTGAAGGCCATGGCCCGCGCCGTGCGTGCCGGCGGCCGCATCGTCCTCCAGGACGACGATCACGACGTCCTGCGCCTGTGGCCCGAGCCTCCCGGCCTGCGGCCGCTCTGGCAGGCGTACATGCGCACCTACGACCGGCTGGGAAACGATCCGATCGTGGGCCGGCGCCTGGTGGAGCTTCTCCACCAGGCCGGGGCGCGGCCGACCCGCTGCACCTGGCTGTTCTTCGGCGCGTGCGCCGGGGAGCCGTCCTTCCCGGCGTTCGTGGAGAACCTGCATTTCCTTCTCGCTTCGGCGCGCGACGCCCTGCTGGGGAGCGGCCTCATCGGAGCGGCCGAGATGGACGAGGCGCTCTCGCAGATCCGCCGGTTCGGCAAGCGTCCCGACGCCGCATTCTGGTACGCGGTCGCGTATGCCGAGGGCGTGAAGTGAAGTCCCGAGTTAGCCTGTAGCCCTGAGGGCGCAGATGGCCAGCAGCACGCGAAGGGTCGAGGCAGCGCTCGAACGGTGGGCCCGCGAAGTGTACGGGAAGGCCGCGCAGAAACCGGGCGGGCTGCGCCAGCCGCGCTTCGCCACCACCAGCGGCATCGAGCTGGCCGCGCTCTACGGACCGCGCGAGACCGACTACGAGGAGAAGCTGGGCTTCCCCGGAGAGTACCCGTACACCCGCGGCGTCCAGCCGACCATGTACCGGGGAAGGTTCTGGACCATGCGCCAGTACGCCGGGTTCGGGACCGCGGAGGAGACCAACCGCCGCTTCCGGTACCTGCTCGCCTCGGGCCAGACGGGCCTCTCCACCGCCTTCGACCTGCCCACGCAGATGGGCCACGACTCGGACAGCCCGCGGGCGCACGGCGAGGTAGGACGGGTCGGCGTGGCGATCGACACCGTCGACGACATGGAGCGGCTGTTCCAGGGTATCGATCTGGGCAAGGTCTCCACCTCGATGACCATCAACGCCACCGCCGCCACGCTGCTGGCCCTCTACCTGGCGGTCGCGGAGGCCCACGGGACGAGCGCGCGCGCGCTGTCCGGGACCGTGCAGAACGACGTGCTCAAGGAATACATCGCGCGCGGGACGTACATCTACCCGCCCGGCCCGTCGATGCGACTGATCACCGACCTGTTCGCCTACACGGCCGAGGCGATGCCGAAGTGGAACCCGATCTCCATCAGCGGCTACCACATCCGCGAGGCGGGCTCGACGGCGGCGCAGGAGATCGCCTTCACGCTCGCCGACGGCATCGCCTACGTGGATGCCGCGGTGAAGCGCGGCCTCGCGGTCGACTCCTTCGCCCCGCGGCTGAGCTTCTTCCTCAACGTGCACAACAACTTCCTCGAGGAGGTGGCCAAGTTCCGCGCCGCGCGGCGGCTGTGGGCGCGCACCATGCGCGAGCGGTTCGAGGCCAAGGACCCGCGCAGCTGGACGCTGCGCTTCCACGCCCAGACCGCGGGCTCCACCCTCACCGCGCAGCAGCCGGACAACAACGTGGTGCGGGTGGCCTTGCAGGCGTTCGCCGCCGTGATGGGCGGCTGCCAGTCGCTGCACACCAACTCGCGCGACGAGGCGCTGGCGCTGCCCAGCGAGGAGTCGGCTCGCATCGCGCTTCGGACGCAGCAGATCATCGCCGCCGAGAGCGGAGCGGCCGACCTGATCGACCCGCTGGGCGGCGCGTACGCGCTGGAGGCGCTCACCGACGATCTGGAGGAGAAGGCGATCGCTTACCTGATGCGCATCGATTCGATGGGCGGGATGGTGCAGGCGATCGCCTCCGGGTATCCGCAGCGGGAGATCGAGGAAGCGGCCTACCGCTACCAGAAGGAGATCGAGGGCAAGGAGCGCGTGATCGTCGGGGTCAACGACTTCGTCAGCCAGGGGGAGCCGCCGTTCGAGACCCTGAAGATCGATCCGCGCCTGGAGGAGCAGCAGGTGGAGCGGCTGCGGGCGTTCCGGGCGGCGCGCTCGCAGGAGGCGGCCCAGCGCGCGCTCTCTACCCTGAAGCGGGCGGCGCAGGGGACGGACAACGTGCTGCCGCACATCGTCGCGGCGGTGAAGGCGCGCGCGACCCTGGGCGAGATCGCGAACTCGCTGCGCGAGGTGTTCGGCGAGCACGGCCGCGCTTCCTGAGCGTCGATTCCGGCGCGGAGCTATCCTGGCCGCGTGATCAGCGTCCTCTTGCCCGCGCGGAACGCCGAGGCGACCGTCGATGCGGCGCTGCAGGGAATCCTGGCGCAGCGCGGAGCCCCTCCGTTCGAGGTGGTCTGCGTGGACGACGCCTCCTCCGACGGGACCAGGGAGGCGCTCCTGCGATGGGCGCGGCCGGATGACCGCGTGCGGGTGGTGGACGGCGCCGGGCGCGGCCTGGTCGCCGCGCTGCAACTCGGGCTCCTGCGTTGCCGGGGCGAGCTGATCGCGCGCATGGACGCGGACGACCTCGTCCATCCGGACCGGCTCCGGCTGCAAGCGGAAATGCTCGAGCGGGACGCGTCGCTGGGCGCCGTCGGCAGCCTGGTGCGCTGCTTCCCCGGGCCGCTGGCGCCGGGCCTCGCCAGGCTCGAGGCCTGGCTCGATTCGGTGGTCACTCCCGAGCAATGCGAGGCGGCGCGCTTCATCGAGGCGCCGCTGGTGCATCCCAGCACCACTTTCCGGCGCGCTGCGCTCGAGGCGGTCGGTGGCTGGCGCGACGCAGGATGGGCGGAGGATTGGGACCTCCTCCTCCGGCTGGTTGCGGCCGGCTGGCGGCTGGCGAAGGTGCCCCGGGTCCTGCTTTACTGGCGCGACTCGCCGGACCGGCTCACGCGCACGGGCCGCGCATACGCGCCCGAGCGCATGATCGAGCTGCGCGCCGAGCACCTGGCGCGAGGGCCGCTGCGGGAGCGTTCCTTCGACGTGTGGGGAGCCGGGCCCACCGGCAAACGGCTGGCGCGCGCGCTCGAGGTCCACGGACTGCGGCCCCGGCGCTTCTGGGACGTGGACCCGCGCAAGCGCCTCGCCCGCGGCTCCAAGGTCGCCCCCGCCGCCGAGCTTCGCGCCCCCGACGGAGGACTGATCCTCTGCGCTGTGGGCGCGGCGGGGGCGCGGGAGGACATCCGCGCAGAGCTCCTGACGCGCGGGTTCCACGAGGGGCGCGACTTTCTCTTTGCCGGGTGACTTCCCTCACCGATGATCGGTTTCGCCCGTGGTAGCGTATTCGCTGCGCGGGTTTGTCGCCCCGGGGGAGACGTTGTCGGGAGCGGAGCAGATCGGCCGGCTGCTGGTCTCGAGGGGATACCTCGACGACCGGTGGATGCGGAGCGCGCTGGCCGGGACGCCCGGATCCGCGGCCTTCCTGGAGCGGGTGCTGGAGAGCGGGGCGCTGAACGAGCCCGAGCTGCTCTCCGTCATCGCCGAGCACGCCGGCATGCCGGCCGTGGATCTGTCGCGCACCGCCGTGCCGCTCGCCGCCCTCGAGCTGATTCCGCGGCCGGTCGCCGAGGCGGACGTGATCCTCCCTCTCTCCACCGAGGGCGCCCGCCTGCACGTAGCGGTGGACTTCACCTCCTACACGCAGGAGACGCTGTCCGAGCTGCAGTTCATCACCGGAATGCTGGTGTCCCCCTACGCGGCATTGCCCGCCACCCTGGAGAAGGCGATCGCGGCCGCCTACGAGGCGCGCGAGCGCGGCGACGAGGCGTGGCACGGCGAAGGCCTCTCGCGCGAGGCGCCGCCGGGGATCGCCGCCATCCGGCCCGGGGAGATCGGCGTGCGCACCGACGAGGTGGACGTCCCGACCATCGAGATCGATGAGCTGGCGTTCGAAATCGAAGGCGCCGGCGCCCCGGCCGACGAGGAAGTGGTGCACCAGGAGACCGTGCGCGTCGGCCCCGCCCGGGTGCTGGTGGTGGACGACGAGCCGGAAATCCTCAAGATGCTGGAGAAGTCGCTGCGCGCCGAGGGGTACGCGGTGGAGACGGCGCGCGACGGGCTGGAAGCGGAGCAGAAGCTGAAGGGCCCGCCGCCCGACCTGGTGGTGCTGGACGCCATGCTCCCGCACGTGCACGGCTTCGAGCTGTGCAGCCGGATCAAGGGAGACCCGCGGCTGCGCAACGTGCCGGTGCTGATGATGAGCGCCGTCTACCGCGGCTGGCGGTTCGCGCAGGATGCCCGCGAGGCCTTCGGTGCGGACGACTACATGGAGAAGCCGTTCCACCTGGCGGACGTGCTTCGTCGGGTGCACGACCGGCTGGAGAGCCCGAAAGGCATGTCGGCCGAGCAGAAGGAGGCCGCGGAGCGTGCCTACAAGGAAGGGGTGGAGCACCTCTCGCACGGCCGCCCCGGGAAAGCGCGCGGCTCGCTGGAGCAGGCGGCGAAGACCGACCCGTTCTCGGCCCGCAACCACTTCGCCCTCGGACGCGCGCTGCGCGAGACGGGCGAGGCCTTCCGCGCGATGAGCGCATACGAAAAGGCCGTCGAGCTGCGGCCCACCCATTTCGCCGCACTCTGCAGCCTGGCTGAGCTGTATCTGGAGAAGGGTTTCCGCCGCAAGGCCGTCGAGGCGCTGGAGCGCGCTCTGATCTGCGCCCCGGACGGCCGCACCCGCGAAGGAATCCGCACCCGCCTGCTGCGCTTACTGTAGCCCACGACTCGCTTCCGTTGACGGCTCTGCCGCCGTTGCGACGCTCTTCGATCCGGCGCCTCGGCGCCTCCACAAGGGGGAACTCGCTCTCATGATTCGTCACTTCTTCCCCCCCGCCGAGCAATTCCAATTGGCGCGTGGCCGCTCCTAACGCGCCGCGTCCCGGCCCAGAACAAGTCGAGGCACGTAACGATCGTGCCCGCTCCATGAAGGCGCGGCCGTAGGTCTTTTCCGCTGCGTGCTGATTGTGGCTACGGCACATCAGCCGGATGCGATCTTCATCGTGCAGATGCGTGAGCGCGAATC
>WNFC01000047.1_pt1 | contig 194736 bp, 179 predicted proteins | sample 5400541 | NCBI WGS metagenome assembly WNFC01 (sample SAMN13153342, study PRJNA577476) | soil metagenome | isolation source: 120 cm saprolite under Douglas fir tree site 2 hole 2 replicate 1 | place: USA:California | collected 2015-04-18
ATCGAATCGATTTGCGTCTACTGCGCCTCCGGCCCCGGCAACAATCCAGCTTTCATGGACGCGGCGAGAAAGCTCGGCCGAATTCTGGCCGAGAACGGCATCCGCCTGGTCTATGGCGGTGGCTCGGTCGGGTTGATGGGAGCGCTCGCCGAATCGGTCATCGATCACGGCGGGGTCGTGACCGGGGTGATCCCGGAGTTTTTGGTCAATCGCGAGCACATGCTGGTGCGCGTGCAGGAGCGCATCATCACGCCCGACATGCACGAGCGCAAGCGCGTGATGTTCGAGCGCGCGGATGCCTTCGTCGCGCTTCCGGGCGGCGTCGGGACGCTCGAAGAGCTGGTCGAGCAGCTGACCTGGGCGCAGCTCGGCCGGCACAAGAAACCGATCCTGATCCTCAACATCGCCAATTTCTGGGAGCCGCTCTGCGTGCTGCTCGAGCAGATGGAACGGCTCGACTTCATCCGCGCCGGCCTGCCGGTCAAGCTTTTGGTGGCCGAGCGGGTCGAGGAGATTTTGCCAAAACTATTGGAGGCGGCGCGTTCCGTTTCCGAGCCGGAAAAAGAGATGACCTCGGTGGCCGCCGAGCGGATGTAGGCGGGAGGCGGGCCTACTCCTGCGCTTTGAGAAACGTGACGGCCTCGATGCGATTGCCGTCGGGATCGCGGATGAAGGCGGCGTAATAGCCTTCGCCGTGTTGGGGTCGCAGGCCCGGCGCGCCATCGGACGTGCCGCCGGCCGCGAGCGCCGCGGCATGGAACGCATCGACCAATTCGATCGTCCGCACGCGCAGCGCCACGTGGGCGCCGCCATCGGCCTCAACCGGCGCCATGGTCGCACGCAGGTTCAGCCAAAATTCCGGATAGGCCTTGCCGAAGCCGATGGTCCGCGGTCGAACGACGAGCTTCTCGTAACCGATGGCGACCAGTACCCCTTGATAGAAGCGCGCCGCCCGATCGAGATCGCGCACCGCAATGGAAACGTGGTCGATCATCGCAGAGCCATCCTCGTGCCCAGCATGCGATAGAGCACGCCTGCGCGAACGTGGTATGAACCCTCGCCGGCGTCGCGCAGACGGGAAAAGCTATGAGCTCTTGCCGCTACCCCGGCGCGCCGGAGCGCACGAGCTTGTAGACGATCGAGTCCATCAGCGCCTGGAACGAGGCGTCGATGATGTTGGACGAGACGCCGACCGTGGTCCAGCGCTCTCCGGTCTCGTCCTGGCTCTCGATCAGGACGCGCGTCACCGCCTCGGTGCCGCCATTGAGAATGCGCACGCGGTAGTCGGTCAGCTCGAGCCCGCTGATATAGCTCTGATACTTGCCGAGGTCCTTGCGCAGCGCAAGATCGAGCGCGTTGACGGGCCCGTTGCCTTCCGCCGCCGAGATCAGCCTTTCGCCGTCGACCTTCACCTTGACCACCGCCAACGACACCGTGACGCGCTCACCGAGCGCATTGTCGCGCTGCTCGATGTTGACGTCGAACTTCTCGACGTCGAAATAGCTCGGCACCTTGCCGAGCACGCGTCGCGCCAGGAGCTCGAAGGAGGCGTCCGCCGCCTCGTAGGCGTAGCCGATCGCCTCGCGCTCCTTCACCACGTCGAGCAGCCGGGCGATACGGGGATCGTCCTTGTCGACCTTGAGGCCGATGCGATCGAGCTCGGCGAGCACGTTCGATCTGCCGGCCTGATCCGATACCAACAGCTTGCGCCGATTGCCGACCGCATCGGGCGTCACGTGCTCGTAGGTCGCGGGCTCCTTCACGATGGCGGAGGCGTGAATGCCGGCCTTGGTCGCGAACGCGCTTTCGCCCACATAGGGCGCGTGCCGGTTCGGCGCGCGGTTGAGCATCTCGTCGAGCGTGTGCGAGGCATGCGCCAGGGTCTTGAGTTGTGCCTGCGACACGCCAATATCGAAGCGCTCGGCGAATTCGGCCTTGAGCTTCAGCGTTGGAATAATGGAAACGAGATTGGCGTTGCCGCAGCGCTCGCCAAGCCCGTTGAGCGTGCCTTGGATCTGGCGCGCGCCGGCGCGCACCGCGGCGAGCGAATTGGCCACGGCCTGCTCGGTGTCGTTATGGGCGTGGATGCCGACGTGGTCGCCGGGAATGACCTTGACCACCTCGCCGACGATCTTCTCGACCTCGTGCGGCAGCGCGCCGCCATTGGTATCGCAAAGCACCACCCAACGCGCGCCTTCGTCGACGGCGGCCTTGGCGCAGGCGAGAGCGAATTGCGGATTGGCCTTGTAGCCGTCGAAGAAATGCTCGCAATCGAGCAGCACTTCGCGCCCGCTGCGCACCGCCGCGCGCACGCTGTCGCGGATCGAGGCCAGGTTTTCCTCCACGCTGGTCTCGAGCGCGACGCGCACGTGGTAGTCCCAGGATTTCGCCACGAAGCAGATGGCGTCGGCCTTGGCCTCGAGCAGCGCCGCGAGGCCGGGATCGTTCGAGGTCGAACGGCCGGGTCGCCGCGCCATGCCGAACGCGGTGAAGGTGGCCTTGAGCCCGCGTTCCTCCGCGAACAGCTGCGTGTCGGTCAAGTTCGCGCCCGGATAGCCGCCCTCGACATAGTCGATGCCGAGATCGTCCAGCATGCGGGCGATGACGAGCTTGTCGTTGAGCGTGAAATCGACGCCGTTGGTCTGCGCGCCGTCGCGCAGCGTGGTGTCGAAGAGATAGAGGCGTTCGCGGGCCATGGCTCACCAAAGATAATAGTTCAGCACCAGCGCGACCGCGACCACGACCGCGATGATCGCGATCACGACATGATGCCGCTGCAGGCGCGGGGGCGGCGTGCTCGGTCTTTTCACTGCGCGCGCTCCTTGGCGGGAAGCCGCTTCTCCATGGTGGTGTTCGCCAGCCACTCGTTGCCGAGGGGAACAGAGTTGCGTTGCTTGGCCGCGAAACCGCGACGCTTGAAGAACTCCTGCGCGCCGTCGCTGACGTCGGCGGTCAACCGGGCGGCGCCGCGCGAGCCTGCGAGCTTCTCTAACGCGTCGATGAGCATGGTACCGACTCCCTGCCCGGCAGCCGCGGGATGAACGTAGAGCATGTCGATGCGCTCCCCGCCGGCAAGCGATGCGAAGCCGACGGGCGAGCCATCGATCGTGCCGAGCAGGGTCAGATTGTTCGCGACTCGCGCCGCGAAGGCGGCTTCGTCGTCCGCCGTCGACGCCCAAGCCTCTTGCTGGCTCGCGCTGTAATCGTCACCGGTCATCTCGGCGACGCTGGCGCGGAAGATTTCAGCCAGCAGCGGCGCGTCCGCCGGCAGGAACGGCCGCAGCGCCAGCTTCGGCTGCACGCGCGCCGTCATCGCCCACCGTCCTCGCCGGCGCGGCGAACTGCGTAAACCTCTCCCGTTGCGGGAGAGGGTTTCGGAGGGCGCCGCCCGCTCATCGTTTCACCTTCCAAGTCGTGGTCCCGTCCTTGTGGTCCTCGAGCTCGATGCCCATCGCCTTGAGCTCGTCGCGGATGCGGTCGGCTTCCTTGAAACTTTTCGCCTTGCGCGCGGCATTACGTGCATCGATGAGCGCGTTCACTTTATCTGCATCGACGACACGGCGATGAGGATGATGTTCGAGCGCTTTGCCTTTTGTGAACTCGAGCAGTCCAAGAAAACCAGCCGACGCCTTCAGTTTGTTCTTGAGCTCCAGTTGATGCAATCCCGATGCGCAGCTTCGAATTTCACCCGCAAGCGCATGCAGCCGCGTCAGCGCGCTTGGTGTGTTTAGATCGTCACAAAGCGATCCGACCACTTCGTCGTCCGCATCGACGCCGATTGGCATGGGCGTATCGGCGACGATGTCATACCAATGATCTAGCACCTTCTGGCTTTCCAGCACGCCCGCCATCGTCCAGTCGATGGGCTGGCGGTAATGTGTGCGCAGCATGTTGAGGCGCAATACCTCTCCCGGCCAGTCCGCCAACAACTCGCGGATGGTCACGAAGTTACCCTCCGACTTCGCCATCTTCGCGCCTTCGACCTGCAGGAAGCCGTTGTGCATCCAGAAATCCGCCATCACCGGCGAGTGAAAGGCGCAGCGCGTTTGCGCGATTTCGTTCTCGTGGTGCGGAAACACGAGATCGATGCCGCCGCCGTGGATGTCGAACGTCTCGCCCAAGTGCTTCCACGCCATCGCCGAGCACTCGATGTGCCAGCCCGGCCGCCCGGGCGTTGCGATGCCGCAGGGCGAGGGCCACGCCGGCTCGCCCGGCTTCGATGGCTTCCACAGCACGAAATCCCTGGGATCGCGCTTGTAGGGCGCGACCTCGACGCGCGCGCCCGCGATCAACTCGTCGAGCGAGCGCTTGGAAAGCTTGCCGTAGTCCGGCATGGAGGGCACGCTGAACAGCACGTGCTCCTCGGCGACGTAGGCGTGGCCCGAAGCGACGAGACGCTCGATCAGCGTCTTCATCTCTTCGATATGCTCGGTCGCGCGCGGCTCGACCGTGGGCGGCAGGCAGCCGAGCGCGGCCACGTCCTCGTGAAACTGCCGGTCGGTTGTCTCGGTCAGGCGGCGAATCGCCTCGTTCAGCGGCAGGCCGGGATATTCCTCGGCGGCGCGCGCGATGATCTTGTCGTCGATGTCGGTGATGTTGCGCACGTAGGTGACGTGATCGGCGCCGTAGAGATGGCGCAACAGGCGGAACAAGACGTCGAAGACGATGACCGGGCGCGCGTTGCCGATATGGGCGAAGTCGTAGACCGTCGGGCCGCACACATACATGCGCACGCGCGCGGGATCGAGCGGCCGGAACGGCCGCTTCTCGCGCGTGAGCGTATCGTAAAGCTTGAGCTCCATTGCACCAGGTTCGGTCCCGTCTCGACCTCGCGGCGCACGCCAAGATCGCCGCCTCGCGGCCTCGCTGGCCGGGCGTCCAGAAATCTCGGGTGAGGAGAAACGACGGCCACAGCCAGCGTGGGTCGCTAGCGAATAATCTCCCGGCAAATGCCGCAGATATGGTTAAGGCCGTTCATGGCTGAGGAGCATGGGCAAGCGCGCCCAGCGCGTCAAGGGCCCGCCCGCCGCCGCCTGGCCATGTCGCCCAGTTCCCACGTCCCAAAGGTGATTCCGGCCGCCGCAAGATTGTCTGAGAGTGTGGCTTTCATGTCCTAGTCAAAGGCCGCCGAAGCCCGTTATGACCAGTCGTGGCAGCGGGGATCGGCCTTGGCGCTTAGGGGCCCCTTAAGGCTTTTGCCCGCAATGTCGCCGTCGGGGTTCTCCGGCAAAGCCGGGGAAGGGGGTGTCAAGGATGCGGTATTTGTTCGCCGCGCTCGTCCTCGCGGCTGCCGCTTGCGGCACTGCGGCGCAGGCCGAAAAGCGTACGTTCATCGTCGCCAACAATTCGGACGGCTACGGCGTCGACCGCTGTCTCGCCACCGGCGCGAGCTGCGGCGCGGCCGTGGCCACCGCCTATTGCAAGTCCCGCGACTACGAGGAAGCGGCGTCGTTTCGCAAGATCGAGCGCGAGGAGATCGCCGGCGCGGTGCCAACGACCACCGGCACCTCCGCCCGCGACGAGTTCGTCGCCATCGAGTGCCTGCGCTAAGGCGGCGCCGCGCTGCCGCCGCGATGCCGCAGCTCCGATAACCCGGCCCTCGTAACAGACCCTACAACGGGACCCCTGGTCGCGCTCCGTTGCGCGGCTTGCGATCTTCGGCCAATGTTTGCGGCAGCGGTTGAAGCACTAGCCCACCGCTCCACCGCGGGGCGCGGTCGATGATGAACTCCGGTCCAGTGCGTGACGGCGCGGCGCAGGCCGCCTCGGCGGCTTCCGATGCGCCGCTGCTCAAGCTCGAAGATTTTTTGCCCCACCGGCTCAATGTTCTGTCCAGCCTGGTCTCGCAGGCGCTCACGCGCGTCTACGGCCGCTACGGTATTGGAATACCGGAATGGCGGGTCTTGGTCACCCTCGGCGAGAACGGCGTGATGACCGGAAAGGCGGTGGGCGCCCAGACCCATATGCACAAGACCAAGGTCTCGCGCGCGGTGGCGCAGCTCGAGCAACGCAGATTTGTCAGCCGGCGTGCCAATCGCGCTGATCTGCGCGAATCGTTTCTATCGCTGACGCCCGCAGGCCGCGCGGTCTACGAAGAGCTTGCCCCGAGCGCCCTCGAATTCATGAACAAGCTCGCCGAAGTGGTCGCATCCGCCGATCGGCCTGCCTTCGATCGCGCCATGAAGCAATTGACCAAACGCTCGGCCGAGCTCGTCGCCGAAATCGAACGCGGCAAGATCTGACATCGCGCCGCGGCCGAGCATCGCCCTGCAAGGAGGAGACGTGAAGCTTTATACCTATTTCCGCTCGTCTGCGGCTTACCGGGTGCGCATCGCGCTCAACCTCAAGGGCCTGAGCAGCGAGATGATCCCGATCCACCTGCTGAAACAAGGCGGCCTCAACAAGAAGCCGGAATACCGCGCGGTCAATCCGCAAATGCGCGTGCCGGCGTTGCAGCTCGATTCCGGCGACGTGCTCATTCAATCGCTCGCCATCATCGAATATCTCGACGAGGTGCATCCCAAGCCGCCGCTGCTGCCGCGCGATCCGCTCGAACGGGCGAAGGTGCGGGCGCTGGCGCAGATGATCGCCTGCGACATCCATCCGCTCAACAATACGAGCCCGCTGCGCTATCTCAAGCACGAACTCGGCCAGGACCAAACCAAGATCGACGCCTGGTATCACCACTGGATTCTCGAGGGCTTCGAGCCATTGGAAGCGATGCTCCGCCCGGCGCCCTATGCCTTCGGCAACGAGGTCACGCTCGCCGACGTCTGCCTGGTGCCGCAGGTCTCCAACGCGCGGCGCCTGAAGGTGCCGCTCGATCGCTTTCCCAAAATCGTCGCGGTCGATGCGGCGTGCGCGAAGCTCGCCGCCTTTGAGCAGGCCCGGCCGGAGAACCAACCCGACGCCGAATGACGGGATGCACGTCAGGGCTCGCCTTCCCCGATCCATTCCTGAGCGTTGACGCCTCGGAAAGACCCCCGCGTGGCACCCAAGAGCATCGTTCGCGTCGTCCTCTGGATGAGCGGCGCATTGCTGGCGTTCTCGGCGATGGCGGTCTCGGTACGCGTCCTTGCCGCCACGCTGGGCGTCATGGAGATTCTCGCGCTGCGTGCCGGTCTCGGCCTCATGGTCATGGCCACTTTGGCCGCCGTACGCGCCGACCTGCGCGCGACCATCAACTGCCGGCACCTTCGGCTACACCTCTTTCGCAACACCATTCACGTCGGAGCGTCGTATCTGTGGGCGACGAGCCTTCTGCTTATTCCGTTGGCGATGGTCTTTGCGCTCGAGTTCACCACGCCTTTGTGGACGCTGCTGCTCGCCGCGCCGGTCCTGGGCGAGCGTCTGACCGCGAGCCGGATCGGGGCCGTCGTATTCGGTCTCCTCGGCGTGCTCGTGATCTTGCGTCCCGGCTTGGCGACGTTTCAGCCGGGCGCGCTGCTGACCTTGGTGGCGGCGTTTGGGTTGGCCATCACGCTGATCGCCACGAAGAAGCTCACGCGCACGGACAGCACCTTCGCGATCGTCTTCTGGATGATGCTCATCCAGTTGCCGCTCGCCTTGATCGGCTCAGATCCGCTGTTCGTGACCAAGCTCGACCAAGGGCAGGTCCCCGCCGTGATCGGCATCGGCGTCACGGGGCTCCTCTCCCATTACTGCCTGACCAACGCCTTCCGGGCGGGCGACGCGGGCGTTGTGGTGCCGCTCGATTTCATGCGCATCCCCCTGATCGCGGTGATCGGCTGGTGGCTCTACGGCGAGCGCCTCGATGTCTTCGTGTTTCTGGGCGCCGGGCTGATCATCACCGGGGTCCTGTGGAACTTGCGCAGCGAGGCCGCGCGGGCGTCGAAATCGGAACGCTAGTTTTTCGCGCCGATGAGATCGATCTCGACCAGCGTATCGGCGACCAGCAGGCCGGTGCAGCCGATGGTGGTGCGCGGCGGTGGCACCTTGAAGTAGCGTTTCCACACCGTGTCGAAGCCGTGGAAGTTGGCGAGGTCGGTGAGAAAGACTTGCGCCTTGACCACCTGGTCGAGCGAGGAGCCGGCCGCCTCGAAGGTTTTTTTGAGGTTGTCCAGAACGTAGGCCGTCTGCAGCTCGATGTCCGAGCCGTAGAACGGAAAGCCCGGCTGTTTGCGCGCTTGCAGCGGCACGCCGGTTCGATAGTCGCTGGCGATCTGACCAGCCGCGAACACGTGGCTGCCCAAGGTGAAGCCCTCGCTGTAGTGGGCGAGCGGACGGGGAGCTGCCGACTTGACCACCTGGTGCTCGAGACCACGGCCCGACCGGTAACCGATGAGGTCGATTTCCACGAGCGTGTCTTTCACCAGCAATCCCGTGCAGCCGATGGTGGTGCGCGGCGGCGGCACCTTGAAGTAGCGCTTCCACACCGTGTCGAAGCCGTGGAAGTCACCGAGGTCGGTGAGAAAGACTTGCGCCTTGACCACGTGATCGAGCGAGGAGCCGGCCGCCTCGACTGCTTGCGCGCCTGCGGCGGCACGCCGGTCTTGAAGTCGCTCGCCAGCTGACCTGCGGTGAACACGAGATCGCCAACGACGAACGCCTCGTTGTAATTGGCGAGCGGGCGCGGAACGGACGAGGTGATGACCTCGTGCGTGAGCCGCTTGCGCGGCACGTAGCCGATGAGATCGATCTCGACCAGCGTATCGGCGACCAGCAGGCCGGTGCAGCCGATGGTGGTGCGCGGCGGCGGCACCTTGAAGTAGCGCTTCCACACCGTGTCGAAGCCGTGGAAGTCACCGAGGTCGGTGAGAAAGACTTGCGCCTTGACCACGTGATCGAGCGAGGAGCCGGCCGCCTCGATGCAGCTCGATATCCGAGCCGTAGAACGGAAAGCCCGGCTGCTTGCGCGCCTGCGGCGGCACGCCGGTCTTGAAGTCGCTCGCTAGCTGACCGGCGGCGAACACGAGATCGCCGACAACGAAGGCTTCGTTATAGTTGGCGAGCGGGCGCGGGACGCCCGACTTGACCACCGTGATCGCCACGTTTCTCCCCGTCAGCTGCGCGCGTCCGTCTCTTTGATATCGACAATCCGCACCATGTGCGTCACCAGGGTCGGATCGCCTTTCTGGTCGAACTTAAACGGCCCGCGCACGCTCTGATAATCGGTCTGGCGCAATGCGTTGCGGATGGCGGTGCGCTCGCTGCTGTTGGCGCGCTCGATCGCCGCGATGGCGATGTTGATGGCGTCGAACGCCTCGGCGTGCACGAAGTCCGGCGGCTTGTTGTAGGTCTTGCGCACCAACGCGATGAAGGCCTGCGCGGCCGGAAGCTTCGTGGCCGTCGCGGGGCTGAAGTGGGTGGGATAGATGACACCGTTGGCGGCATCCTTCGCGAGATCGAGAAAGGCGGGCGCGCCGATGCCGTCGGAGCCGAAGCGCGGCAGGTCCCAGCCCATCTGCTTGATCTGACGATGGATGAGCGCGCCCTCCGTGTAACGCGACCATTCCACGAGCCCGTCGGGGTTGGTCGAGCGGATCCTGGTCAGCTGCCCGGTGAAGTCGAGGTCGCCGCGCGAGTAGCGCTCCTCGTCGGTGACGCTCATGCCGTACTTCTTGCCGGCGTCGACGAAGGCGTCGAAAGCGCCCTTGCCGAAATCGTCATTGACGTAGAGAAATCCGAAGCGCTTGAGCGTCGGCATTTTCTCGTGGATGAAGTCGACCAGGTCGCCGACGAGCTTGCGGTCCGGCACCGCGGAGCGGAACACCCATTCGTTGCCCTGAGTGGTGATGCGCTGGGCGGTCCCGCTCACCACGATCTGCGGCACCTCCTCCTCGCGAAAGATCTGCGCAGCCGCAAGACTCGCCGGGCTGCTCACGCTGCCGATCGCGAGCGAGACCTGATCGCGGGTCGCGAAGCGACGCGCGACTACGGCCGCCTCTTCCGGCTTGCCAGCGTCGTCGCCGATCACGAGCTCGATCTGGCGGCCGAGCACCCCGCCGCCCGCATTCTTAAGGTTGACCACCATCTCGACGCCTTCGCGCAGGCTCTGGCCCTGCGCCGCCGCGTTGCCCGACATCGGGCCGAAGGCGCCGATCTTGATCGACCCCGGCGATTGCGCCCAGACCATCGGGTTCGTGCCGACGAGCGCCACGGCGCCCGCTCCGGCGCCGATAAATTTGCGTCGGTTCATGGTCATGATCGTTCTCCGGTGAAGCGGTGCACGCCCGGTTGCACGATATCCGAACATCATTGTTCGCGCAAAGCTACGTCCGGCGGATGCGCTCACTCCGTTTGTGCAACTCTCCTGTGCGAGGGGGCTTTTGCGCCGAGATAGCTCGCCCGTACGCGTTCGTCGGCCAGAAGCTGCGCTCCGCTGCCGCTCATGGTGATCTTGCCCGTCTCCATGACGTAGGCACGGTCCGCGAGCCGCAACGCCAGGTTGGCATTCTGCTCGACGAGGAAGACAGTCACGCCGGACTCGCGAAATACGCGAATTGAACGCATCACCTCGTCCACCATGAGCGGGGCCAGACCGAGCGAGGGCTCATCGAGCATCAGCAGCTTCGGCTGCGCCATCATGGCCCGACCGAAGGCGAGCATCTGCTGTTCGCCGCCCGACAGCGTGCCGGCGAACTGCTTGCGCCGCTCTGCCAGGCGCGGAAAGCGATCGTACACGTCGCTCAGCGTCCCGCTAACTTTGGTCCGCTGGTCGACGAGGTAAGCGCCGACGCGGAGATTCTCCTCGACCGTGAGCTCGGGAAACACCCGCCGGCCCTCGGGCACCTGCACCAGTCCGAGCGCGACGATCGCATCCGGGCTGCGACCGGCAATCGTTTGTCCGTCGAACTCGATGGTCCCGGCGCGCGGCGTGAGCAGACCCGAAATCGTCTTCAACGTCGTGCTCTTGCCCGCGCCATTGGCGCCGATCAGCGTGACGATCTCGCCGCGACGCACTTCCAGCGAAACGCCGTGCAGGCAGATGACGTCGTCGTAGGCGGCGACCACGCCGTCAAGCTTGAGCACTCTCGTTCTCCCCGGAACGGCCGAGATAGGCTTCAATGACACCCGGATCTTCCTGGATCTGCGCCGGCGTGCCGTGCGCGAGTCTGCGGCCATAGTTGAGGACCGTGATTTCGTCACACACGCGCATCACCACGTCCATGTGGTGCTCGACCAGGATCACGGTGGTTCCGTCGTCGCGGATTCGCGCAATCAGCTCGCTGACATGCGCTGCCTCGGTAACGTTGAGGCCCGCGGCCGGTTCATCGAGCAGCAGCAGCGTCGGCCGCGCCACTATCGCCCGCGCGATCTCCAACAGGCGGCGGTGTCCATAGGCAAGCGCGCCGGCGCGGGCATGGGCAAGACCGGCAAGACCGACGAATTGCAGCACTGCCGTCGATTGATCGCGGATGCTGCGCTCCTCGCGGCGGTGGCGCGGCGTCGACACGACCGCGTCGAAAAATCCGGCGCGCATCTGCGCATGCAGGCCGATCGCAACATTCTCGAGCGCGGTCATCTCGCCGAACAGCTTGAGGTTCTGAAAGGTGCGACGAATTCCAGCGCGTGCGCGCTTGGCCGTCGAATGCTGCGTGATATCCCGCGCGCCAAAGCGCAGCGCCCCGCTGCTGACTCGATACACTCCGGCAACCAGATTGAGCAGCGTGGTCTTGCCGGCGCCGTTGGGTCCGATCAAGCCGTGCACGCTTCTGCGCCGCACCGCGAGGTCAACGGCATCGACGGCCAACAGGCCGCCGAAGCGCCGGCTCACGCTGCGCGCCTCGAGCAGCCACGCGCCATCGTCCTCGCGCGCGCTCATCGCGCTGCTTCGTTGCCTGGAGGGAGCTTAGGCGCCGAACGCATCGCCACTGCAGCCACGCGTCGCCCCAATGTTGCAAGGAGCGCGGCGAGCCCGCCTTCGCCGAACAGCATGGTCGCTATCAGGATTGCGCCGAACACAAGCATCCGATAGTCGCCGATCGCGCGCAGATACTCCGGCAAGCCCACCACCACCGCAGCGCCGAGGATGGCGCCCGCCAGACTGCCGACGCCTCCGATCACCACCATGATGAGCATTTCAATCGACTTCCAGAACGTGAAGTCGTTCGGGGCGAGGTAGCGCACCTCGTGCGCATAGAGCGAACCGGCGAGGCCGGCGACAAAGGCGGCGATGACGAAGCACTCGCTCTTGAGGAGTGTCACGCGAATGCCGCTGGCGCGCGCGGCATCGGCGTCCTGACGGATGGCGTTGATCGCACGCCCGAAGCGCGAACCCTCGATGCGGGCGAAGGTGAAATAGACGATCGCCGCCACGCCGACGTTGAGGTAGTAGCTCCACATCGGGTCGCGCAGCGCGTAGCCGAACAGTTCCGCGCGCGGGATGCCGATAAAGCCGTAGGAGCCGCCGGTCAGCCATTCTTCGTTCTGGATGAACAGAAAAACGATGATGGAGAAGCCGAGCGTGGCCACGGCGAGGTAAGCCCCCGTCAACCGCGTTATCGGCACCATCAGCAGGCTGGCGGTAGCGGCAGCGGCACCCGCGCCGATGAGGGCGAGCGGAAACGGCACTCCCAGCCTGGCGGTCAACAGGGCGGAGGTATAGGCGCCGATGCCGTAGAACGCAGCCTGGCCGATGGAAAGCTGTCCGGAATAGCCGAGCAGCACCTGCAATCCCATCGCCGCGATCGAGGCGATCGCAATCAGGCTCAAAATGTGCAGCGCGAACTTGTCCGGTTCGACCCAGGGCAGCACGATCAGCGCGGCCACAACCAGCAGCGTGACGGGGTGTACCGCTGCACGCCGCCGCGCGCTTGGGTCGAACGAGGCGCTCACCTGCGCCTCTGCCACAGTCCAACCAGGCCCGAGGGAAAGACCAGGAGAATGGCGATCAGCAGGATCATGCCGATGCCGTCTTTATAGGCCGACGACAGGAACACCGTGCTGAACGTCTCGATCAAGCCGAACAGAACTCCTCCGAGCATCGCCCCGGTGATGCTGCCGAGCCCGCCTAGCGTCGCCGCGACGAAACCCTTCAACCCGGTGATGAAGCCCATCTCGAAGAATGCAAAGAACATTGAGCCCAGCATGATGCCGGCTGCCCCCGCCATCATGCCGGAAATCGCAAAGGTGTAGGCCATCATGCGCGTCAGGTTTGCTCCCATGAGCTGCGCCGCCTCGGAGTCCTGCGCCATGGCCTGCATGGCAAGGCCGGTGCGCGTGTGCTTGAGGAAGAGCTGCAGCGCAGCCATGATGACGACGCCCATGACCATGATCCAGAACAACTGCGGGGACACGCGCACGCCGCCGAATTCGTAGGCCGTGGTGGCGAACAGTTCCGGGAAGCGCAGCGGCTCGGACCCCCATACGATGCGTGCGGCATTGATACACAGGATCGACATGCCGACCGTGGCGGTGATGAGGTTCATGATCGGCACGCGCCGACGGCGCAGGGTGCGGTAGACGGCAAGCTCCATCGCCACCGCTATGATTCCGGAGGAGGCCATGCCGACGGCCACCACCGCGAGCAGAGGGAGCACCGGAAGCAACCATACGGACGTGAGCCCGCACATGCACCCCAGCATCATCACTTCGCCCTGAGCGAAATGAATGATGTTGGTCGCGCGCATGATCATCGCGAAGCCAAGCGCAATCAGACTGTACACGCAGCCGACCGCGAGCCCGCCGACCATGAGGTCGACGAATTGGGAAACGCTGAGAGCACCCATTGCGCCCCCCTTGCGTGGAAGGATCGCGGCTTGACCAGACGTTGTGAGACAGCGCGGACAGCGAGGCTAGTGTATCCGACCGTTGGGTGCGAGTGGGTGAAGCCGGAGCTCACGGCGGGATCGGCGATGCAACTCGCCGATCCCCTTTTCGAGGCAAGGTCTCGCGGACGATGGGTCGGCCATTGAGCCGGCACCCGCGGGGGCGTAACCCGAGCAGGTACTATGGAAACGCTAGCCCACAGGCCCGGGATCTTCACACTTTGGTCACCATTCCGGCGCTTCCATCGGCGACTGTGACCGTCGGGTCGGGCTCCATGATTGGCACAGCGATCACGAAAGTCTTGCGCGGACCGGGCGCCGCCCTGTCCGTCCTCGTTCTATGCGCCGTGCCCGCAGCGGCGCAGTTTTCCTTTCCGTTCGGCGCTCCTCCTCCCAATCCGGTGCCTGCGCCCAATGCGGCCCCCGCTCCCAACACGGCCGCGCGCAGCCAAACCTGTCTGCGGCTCGAAAGCCAGCTCGCCGCGATCGATCGGGGTGCCGGGGTCGATCCTGCAAAGGCGGACCAGATCAAGCGCTACGAAGACGCCGCGGCCAAGCAGCAGGCCGAGCTCGATCGCCTGGGCCAGCAATCCCAGCGCCTGGGTTGCCAGGGGGGCGGCTTCTTCGCCTTGTTCAGCGGACAGTCGCCGCAATGCGGCCCGCTCAACAACCAAATCCAGCAGATGCGTGCGAACCTCGACCGCACGCTGACCGACATCCAGCGGCTGCAGGGCAACAGCGGCGAGCGCGAGGGGCAGCGGCGCGGCATCCTGGTAGCGCTCGGGCAGAACGATTGCGGCCCGCAATACCGTCAATACGTCACCGGCGGGCCGGGTGGCTTTTTCGACAGCCTATTCGGCGGCGCAGCCGTCGCGCCCGCTCCCAATGCCCCGCTCGCGGGCACCTATCGGACGCTGTGCGTGAGAACCTGCGACGGCTATTACTTCCCGATTTCCTACTCCACGGTGCCGGGCAAGTTCGCGGACGACGAACAGCTTTGCCGGCGCATGTGCCCGGCCACCGAGGTGACCCTCTACAGCCACCGCAACCCCGGCGAAGATGTCTCCCGCGCGATGTCGGTGAGCGGCAGGGTCTACTCGGATCTACCCACCGCGTTCAGCTATCGCAAACAGTACAATGCCGCCTGCAGCTGTCGGCTACCCGGCCAATCCTGGGCCGAAGCCCTGCGGCAAGGGGATGATCAGACCATCGAACGCGGCGATATCGTGGTGACGGAGGAGCGGGCGAAGCAACTGTCGCAGCCGCGCTTCGACGCGCAGGGCAAGCCGGTCAACCTCGGCGCCAATCCCGGCCGGCCGGCGCCGAAAGGCGCAGATGCCGCCAACAGCGCGCCACCGCCACCCGCCAGCGCCGAGCAAGGCGCCGCGCCGGCGGCCGAGAACAAGGTCGAGCAAGCACCGGGCGAGCAAGCACCGGGCAAGCGCAAAGTGCGCGCGGTCGGACCGACGATCTACCCGGTGCGGTGATCGCCGCCGCCGTGATGCAGGCGATGATGTCGGAAGGTCCTCCCGGCGTGTTCGCCACCTAGACGTGCTCACAGAACGCGAGCCGTCAACACTCGCGCTTCTTCCGGATAGGTGACCCCGTCGCCGTCGGCGTAGCGCCGCAGCTGTTTCATGACGCTCGCTGCAAGTTTCTCCCGCGCTTGAGGCGTCGCGCCAGCGAGGCCGTCTGCGACCGGCGTTCCGGCCAGATGGTTCAGCGTGAATTCATCCAGACGCGGCAGGTGGATATTGATTTCATGGAGACGCACTTCCACGTCGGCGAAGCCCGCTTGCGTTGCGAGGCGCCGCAGGTCCTCTTCGGTTGGGACTTGTCGTGACGCGCGGAAGCGGACGGCGGATTCGGCCGATATGAACCGAGCGAGCGCGTCGCCGACAGCATGATGATAAGCGCCGACGCCCTTCCACACACTGAGCGCAAGACGGCCGCCGTGGTCGAGCACGCGGCGCATCTCCCGCAGCGCGAGCGCCTTGTCGGGAAAGAACTGGAGTCCCTGCTGACACAGAACCACATCGAAGCTCGCATCCTCCAACCGCAGGTCGAGCGCGCTGCGCTCAAGCCATTCGATCGGTGCGCCGATCGGAGCAGGAAGCGATCGCGCGACCCGGATCATTCCCGGGTTCAAATCAACACCGATCACGCGTCCGCTGGGACCGACGCGCTCCGCCGCGATGCGGGCGACGACGCCAGTCCCGCAAGCAATGTCCAACACGCGTTCGCCGGCGGCCGGGCAAGCGGCGTTGACCAGCAACGGCGCCCAGGGGCCAAGGATATATCGGGCGGCGCAGCGCTCGTAGCGCTCGGCGGCCTCGTCGCTGAGTTGGAACTGTTCGCCCGTGTTCACATCGTTCCCGCCCCAACTTGCTTACATCTTTGTCGCCGTGAGCGAATAACGCTGATCCGCAGCAAGGCATTCCGCTTGCGGCAGTCCCAGCTCCTTGCGCACGATATTGGTGCCGAGCACCATCGCCACCATCTTGTAAGTGGCGTGCCGGCGGCCCATGCCCTCGCGGCCCATGCCACAGTCGGATGAAATGATCAGCCGCTCCGGCGGAATGTGTTTGAGCGCCTCGCGGATGAGGTCGGCGATCGCGTCCGGCCGCTCGACCTGCAGGGTGTGATGGTCGATCACGCCGATCACGACCTTCTTGTCCTTGATCACCTCGCCGATTGCCTTCAAATCACCGGGGCCGGATGAACAGGTCTCGAACGTCAGCGCGTCGGCCTCGACTTGGTTGAGCGCTTCGAGTGTCGGCTGGTAACTCTGGACATCGCGGAAAATGCGCTGCTGGGACGGGTTGCCCCAGCAGGTGTGGCACCACACTTCGGTCTTGCCGCGCAGACCCTTCACCGTGTTGTTGAATATCTTCACCAGGTCGGTCGTGTCGAGCTTGCCGAACGTCTTGCCGCGCGCCGGCACCATGTGAATCTGCGGCTCCTCCATCTGTATGACCGGGCAGCCGGCATCGGCGAGCTCATGGAGCTCCTCGTTGAGAGCATTGCTGATCGCCCAGGTGCGCTCGACCGGATCCTTGTAGTAGTCGTCTTCGACCGAAGCCGCGATCAGTTCGGGCAGGATGGTCCCGAACTTGATCGGCTTCTTGGTCATGCGCTGCGCCGTCTTCCACATCGCCGTATATTGCAACCTGCCGCGCCCGACCGGCCCCACGATCCTGGGGAACACGCGCGCTTCGAGGAAGTCGTGCAGGATATGCCCGCGCGGATAGGCGACCGCACCGATCTTGTAGGCCGTCGGCTGCGGCAATTCGGCAAAACCGTCCATGTGGGTCAGCGGGTAGCCCTGCCAACTCATGCCGCCGACCTCCTCGTCGTAGTGCGCGTCGCCGTCGGTCAAGATGTCGAGGCCGGCTGTTTCCTGCGCCCGCAGAAAGCATGAGACCGCATCCTCGTACTGTTCGCGGTAGCGCGAATTGACCATGGCTTCGAGGAAGCTTTTCGGTCCCAGCACCGCGGTGTACCAGGCCGGCCGCGGCAGTGAGCCGATGATCGAGGTTGGCAGGGTGACACCCGCGGACGCTTTGTACATCATTCCCTCTCTTGCTGCGCAGTGCCTCGCCCTCCCGATTGCGGACGAAGGAAAAGGGAGGAGAGCGTTCAGAAATCGTACGCTTCGCTTTTCGCCGCCGCGTTCTTCACCAGCGAGCGGTCGGGCTCGGGCAGTGGCGCGCCGGGATCGCGGAAGCGGTTGACGATGGGGTAGCGGCGGTCGCGACCGAAGTTCTTCAACGTCACCTTGACCCCGGGCGCCGCTTGCCGGCGCTTGTACTCGGCGAGATTGAGCATGCGCTCGACCTTCACGACTGTCTCGCGGTCGAAGCCGTCCGCGACGATCTTGGCGATCGGCTCTTCGCGCTCCACCAGCCGTTCGAGGATTTGGTCGAGCACGTCGTAGGGCGGCAGCACGTCCTGGTCGGTCTGGTTCTCGCGCAACTCGGCAGAGGGCGCACGGGTGAAAATGTTTTCGGGAATGACCTGCGTGCTGGGCCCGAGCGCGCCCTCGGGCTTCCAGGCGTTGCGCAGACGTGCCAGTCGATAGACTTCGGTCTTGTAGAGGTCCTTGATCGGGTTGAAGCCGCCGTTCATGTCGCCATAGAGCGTGGCATAGCCGACCGACATTTCAGATTTATTGCCGGTGGTCACCACCATCAGGCCGAACTTGTTGGACATTGCCATCAGCATGGTGCCGCGGGCGCGCGCTTGCAGATTTTCCTCGGTAACGTCGCGCGGCTGGCCTGCGAAGACCGGCGCGAGGGCTTTTTCGAGTCCCAGAACCGCGCTCTCGATCGGCACCACGTCGTATTTGACGCCAAGCGCCTCGGCGACCCGCGCCGCGTCGTCGAGCGATTGCTGCGACGTATAGCGATAGGGCAGCATCACGCAACGCACGCGCTCCGCTCCCAAGGCATCGACCGCCAACGCCGCCACGAGGGCGGAATCGACGCCGCCCGAAAGCCCGAGCACGACCCCCTTGAAGCCATTCTTGTTCACGTAATCGCGCAGTCCGAGCATGCAGGCGAAATAATCCGCCTTGTCTCCCTCCTCGACCGGGACGATGACACCATCGACGCAGCGCCAGCCATTGCCGCTGCGCTCCCAGCGGACCGTCCTGACGACTTCGCGAAAGGCCGGGAGTTGAAAGGCGAGCGCGCGATCGGCATGCAGGCCGAAGGAGGCGCCGTCGAACACGAGCTCGTCCTGGCCGCCGACCTGGTTGATATAGATCAGCGGCACGCCGCTCTCGGTCACGCGTGCGACCGCAAGGTTGAGGCGCACGTCTTCCTTGTCCCGCCAGTAGGGCGAGCCATTGGGAACGATCATCAACTCCGCCCCGGTCTCGGCGAGGCATTCGACCACGTCTTCGTAGTCGCCCCATTCGGTCCAGATGTCTTCGCAGATCGGAATGCCGATGCGTACGCCGCGGAAGTTGACGGGACCGGGCGGCGGCCCCGGCGCGAAGACGCGCCGTTCGTCGAACACGCCATAGTTCGGCAGGTTCACCTTCCGGCGCACGGCGGCGATGACGCCGCGGTCGAGCAGGCAATACGCGTTGTAGACCTTGCTCTCCTCTAGCCAAGGCGTGCCGATCAGCAGCGCCGGCCCGCCGCTCGCAGTCTCACGCGCAAGCTCCTCGACCTTCGCTCGGCAGGCCGCCTGGAACGCCGGCTTGAGCACGAGATCCTCCGGCGGGTACCCGGACAGGAAAAGCTCCGGAAGCGCCACAATGTCGGCGCCGGAACGGGCCGCCTCGGCACGCGCGCGGCGTGCCTTGTCGGCATTGCCGGCGATGTCACCGACGGTCGGATTGAGCTGTCCGATCGCGATGGCCAAACGGTCGGTGGGCCGCGCATTCATGGCTTAGGTCTAGCGCGTCGCGCCCGCGCCCGGCAATCGCGCCGAGGTCTGGTCAGATCAGCCCAAATCGCTCGGCCAGCGCCAACAGCCAGGTCAGCCCAGCGATGAGCAGCGCAAGGCCGACCGCAGCGGAGCCCATGTCCTTGACCCGGCCGATTTGGGGATCGACCGCGAGATTAACGCGATCCGCCAGTTTTTCGATGGCGGTGTTCAACAGCTCGACCACGAGGACGAAAGCAACGACGGCGATGAGCGCGAGGCGCTTCCACGACTCTTCGGCAACCACGAAGGCGACCGGTATCGCCACAACGAGGGCTATCAATTCCTGGCGAAAAGCCTCCTCGCTGCGCGCCGCAGCGAGGAGGCCATGCCAGGTATTGATGGCGGCGCGCAGCAACCGTTCCATGGAGTGCGATGAATAGCGACCCGGCGCAACGATCGTGTCCTCGCGCAATCTATCGCCATCCCGGGCCAAATCCAGCTTGCTCGCGCCGCGGCGCGATGGCGCGCCGCGGCGAGGATGTGCTTGGCCGGGCTCCTGCTCGCTGCTCACGGCTCTGCAGTCCGGATGCCGGCCGGGCCCGCATTGAACTTGATCGATCCGGCGGGCTTGAGCTCTTTGCCGTCGAAGCTGAACACCATGATCTCCTTCTCGACCATACACTGGACCAGAAGGGTGCGGTTGCCCTTGCTCCAAGCGAGACCCTGACACCAGTGCCCGACCTTGGCCTCGGTCAGCGGCACCAGCTCGTTGCCTTTGAGACTCATCACCTTCACCAAGCCGTAGTCGTTGAAGAACGGGCTGTTCTTCGGCTTGTTGGATCCGTTCATCACGCCCACGGCGAGAAAGGCACCGTCGGGAGACAGCGCAATCCCTTCCGGCGTTTGACCGACGGTAACGGTATGAACGACGCGCGGCGGTTTCGCCTCGATATCGATCACGCTCACGGTATCGGCATCGCCACTCCCCGTCCCGATATTCGCCGCCACCGCGACCTTGCCGTTGGGATCGATAACAAGCCCGTAGGGCCGCAGCCCCGCCGAAATATCGCGTCTGGTGTGCTCGACCTTGGTGCCGTCGATCGACAGCACTGAAATCTTGTTGTCGCCGTCGCGGGTCACCAGCGCCGTCTTGCCGTCCGGTGTAATGGCGACATGGCTCGGGCCCGCTTTGTCATCGCCCAAATTGACCTTGCCGACCGGCGTGAGCGTATTGCCGGCGATGGAAAAGACGGAGACCGTTCCCTCCGACCGGTTGGCGACCAGCGCGAGCGTTCCAGCGCGATTGATCGACACGCCCGCGGCGCCCTGCCCCGCCTGCAACTGCGCCGAGACCTTGGGCGGCGAGGCCTTGAGATCGATCACCGTAAGCTTGTCGTCGGGGACCGTTTTCTTCGGATCGGTCGGATCGATCTTGGATGCCCCGGTGACGAGCGCGAAACTCTCGTCGCGCGCAATCGCCACGCTCGACGGTGGGCCGATAACGCTGGTCGGGGCCGGGATCTCGGCGATGACCTTGGGCGGCGTCGCATTGAGATCGATGACCGTGACGGAATCCGCCGGCGGATTGGCGGGCACCGCATTTACGCCGTCGACGAGAACGGCTTTCCCGTCATTGGCGGAAAGCGCAAGCTCGCCGCTGGCTCCCGACGGTAGGGACATCAACACGGCGAGCGAAAGCGCGCCCAGCCCACCCATATGGCGATGCATCAGAACCTCCCGTTGCGCGGATCCTTGTAGCCTGCGAACGCGCCGCGCACCCGCCCGCATTCCGATCATCATAACAAACGACTGGGCAAAAACCTCCCTTTGCCCAGTCACGTCGGCGGATCACGCTCGCGATCAGAGCCCGGCGGCGGCAGGCAGCGGCCGCGCCCTGGCGGTGCGCTCCGCCTTGAGCAGATCGGCGAGCAGAAACGCAAGGTCGATCGACTGCTCGGCGTTGAGCCGCGGGTCGCAGACAGTGTGGTAGCGGTCCTTGAAGTCGGCGTCGGTGATCATGCGCGCACCGCCCGTGCACTCGGCCACGTTCTGGCCGGTCATCTCCAGGTGCACGCCGCCACCGTGCGTCCCTTCAGCGCGGTGAATCGCAAAGAAGGTCTTCACTTCCGACAGGATGCGATCGAACGGCCGCGTCTTGTAGCCGGTTTCCGAGGTGATGGTGTTGCCGTGCATGGGGTCGCACGACCACAGCACAACCTTGCCTTCGCGCTTCACCGCGCGGATCATGGCCGGAAGCTGATCGCCGACCTTCTCCGAACCCAGCCGCACGATCAGCGTGAGCCGGCCCGGCTCGTTTTCCGGATTGAGGATATCGATCAGCCGCAGCATCTCGTCGACCTTGCTCGACGGGCCGCATTTGAGTCCCAGCGGATTCATGATGCCGCGGCAGAACTCGACATGCGCGTGATCGGGCTGTCGGGTGCGGTCGCCGATCCACAACATGTGCGCCGACGTGCAGCAGAACGTGCCGGGATGCGTGGAATCTTCGCGCGTCATCGCCTGCTCGTAGCCGAGCAGCAGCGCCTCGTGACTGGTGTAGAAGTCGGTGCTCTTGAGTTCGGGATGGCTCTCGAGATCGAGCCCGCAGGCCTGCATGAAACCGAGCGCCTCGGAGATGCGGTCGGCGAGCTCCTCGTAATGGTGGGACTGCGGCGAGTCCTTGACGAAGCCGAGCGTCCACTGCCGCACATTGGCGAGATTGGCATAGCCGCCCTGCACGAACGCGCGCAACAGATTGAGCGTCGCGGCCGAGTGGCGAAAGGCTTCGATTTGACGCTCGGGGTCGGGCCGCCGCGACGCCTCATCGAAGTCGACACCGTTGATGATGTCGCCGCGGTAGCTCGGCAGTTCCTTGCCGCTCCTTATTTCCATCGGCGACGTGCGCGGCTTCGCGAACTGGCCGGCGATGCGGCCGACCTTCACCACCGGCAACGCGGCGGCATAGGTAAGCACCACCGCCATCTGCAAGAAGACGCGCAGGAAGTCGCGGATGTTGTTGGCGCTAGCGTTGTTGGCGCTATGCTCGGTAAACGCTTCGGCGCAATCACCGCCTTGCAGCAGAAAACCCTCTCCCGCCGCGACGCGGCCAAGGGCCTTTTTCAGGCTGCGCGCTTCCCCTGCAAACACGAGTGGCGGAAACGTCGCAAGCCTCCGCTCGACCGTGGCGAGCGCCGCCTTATCGGGATATTCGGGCATCTGGGCGATCGGCTTGCTGCGCCAACTGTCGCGCGTCCAACGCTCGGGCATGAGGGCCCTCCGCTACGCTTAAGCCCCGGTACGGGCGAGATTTTCCAGTTCCGGGACCTTATACACGAGGGCCGGCGGCGCAAGCCAGATGCAATTGCGCGCAGCAGGCCGCAGCGCAGATCGAGAGGCCCGCGCTATTCGGCCGCCTCGCGGCGATGGCTCAGCGCCTTTTCCCGCAGCGTGACGAGCTCCTCGGCGGCGGTCGGATGCACCGCCATGACGGCGTCGATATCGGCCTTGGTCGCCTTCATCTTCAGCGCGACCGCGACGAGCTGGATCATCTCGCTCGCGTCGGGCCCCACGATGTGGCAACCGACGAGCTGATCGCTCTCGCCGTCGACGACGAGCTTGAAGAACGCGCGCGTATCGCGCCCCGCAAGGGTCATCTTGAGCGGGCGGAACGACGTCTTGTAGACGTCGACCTTCGCTAGCCGCTCGCAGGCCTGCGCCTCGGTCAGGCCCACCGTGCCGACTTCGGGCTCGGAGAAAACGGCGGTCGGCACGTTGGTGTGGTCGACCGCCGTCGGCCTGCCCCCGAATACGGTGTCGGCGAAGGCATGGCCCTCGCGGATCGCGACCGGCGTCAGGTTGACGCGGTTGGTGACATCGCCGATCGCATGGATGTGCGGCACCGACGTCTGCGACAGGGGATCGACCGCGATGCCACGATTGGGCGTGAAGCGCACGCCCGCCGCGTCGAGACCGAGGTTGCCGACATTCGGCCAGCGCCCGAGCGCGAACATCACTTTGTCGACTTCAACCGAGCTGTCGTCGGATAGCCGCGCGGTGAAAGTGTCTTGCGTGCATTGCACGGCGCGCACCGTCCGACCGCAGAGGATTCTCACCCCTCGCTTCGTCATCTCCGCATGCAGATGGGCGCGCAGATCGTCGTCGAAACCGCGCAGAATATTTTCCCCGCGGTAGACCAGCGTCACCTCGGACCCAAGCCCGTTGAAAATGCTGGCGAACTCGACGGCGATATAGCTGCCGCCCTGGATCAGGATGCGCGCGGGCAATTCTTCGAGATGAAACGCCTCGTTCGAGGAGATGACGTGTTCGATTCCCGGGGTCTCCGGACCAAACCATGGCGCGGCGCCGGTGGCGATGAGGATGTGCCGCGGCCGGATTTTTTCGCCGGTCGCGAGGAGACGCACGCTATGCGCATCCTCCAACACGGCGCGGCTTTTCACGATCTTGACGCCCGCGCGTTCGAGCGTCGTGGTGTAGGCGAGCTCAAGGCGCGCGATTTCCCGGTCCTTGTTGGCGACGAGACTCGACCAGTCGAAGACCGGCTCGCCCAGCGTCCAACCGTAACCCGCCGCGTCCTCGAACTCGTCCGCAAAGCGCGAGGCGTAGACGAGCAGCTTTTTGGGAATGCAGCCGCGGATCACGCAGGTGCCGCCGACACGATACTCCTCGGCCACCATGACGCTCGCGCCATAACCGGCAGCGATCCGCGCGGCGCGCACGCCGCCCGAGCCTGCTCCGATCACTAGGAGATCGACGTCATGCTCGGCCATATGGTCGCATCCAAGCCGTCAGCGGGCAGCGCATTTAGATGTCGTGACCTCGTTTTTTCATTTCGGTGCGCATTTTGGCGATGACTTCTTGCGATAGGTTTTCGGCCCAAACCTGCGCATTTTTCATGCTCTGATCGAGGATGGCAGGCTCCTCCACGATCAACTTGCGGCCGAGCGGCGACTTGTAGAAGGCGAGTATGTCCTTGAGTTCCTGCTCCGTGAACCGCGAGGCATAGAGCTTGGCGACGTCGTTCACGATCTCCGCGCTGCGGGTGGCGTATTCCGCGTGGAGTTTGGCCGCGACTTCATTCAAATCCTTGCCGAGCATCGGATTGGTTTGCAGAAAGATGCTCTTGGTCCTCTCGATGACGCCCGAAACCAAGGGGCTGTAGAGCGCGGCGGCGCCCTTGGCGGTGATTACTTCCTTGGCGGCCGCGATCGCGCTCGCCGAGGGCTGTTGTTGCGCATCGGCGGCGCCGATGCCCAGGGCGACAGCGAGCCCCAGCGCTAGCGTTACGGCGCAAGGCGCCCTGAGGGTTAGGGAAGCAAACATCAAGACCTCCTCTTCGGACGATACGGGCTCAACGCCGCTCGACGACGCGTACGCCGCTCGAGCCGGCAAGCACGGCCGCGTGCGCGAGCCCAATGAACAAGCCGTGCTCGACCACGCCTGTAATACCGTCGAGACGTTCGGCGAGCGATTTCGGATCGGCGATCCGCTCGAATGCGGCATCGAGAATCCAGTGCCCGCTGTCCGTGACGAAAGCGTGGCCATCCTTGGCGCGCCGCAGCAGGGCCGGCCCGGCGCAACCGACAGCCGCGGCCGCGGCCTCGATCGCGCGCCGCGTCGCGCCCAATCCGAACGGCACCACCTCGACCGGCAGCGGGAAGCGGCCGAGCGCGGACACCCACTTCGATTCATCGGCGATCACGATCATGCGCGCGGAGGCCGAGGCGACGATCTTTTCATGCAGCAGCGCGCCGCCGCCGCCCTTGATCACGCTCAGATCGTGCGCGATTTCGTCGGCGCCGTCGACGGTAAGATCAAGCTGCGGCGTCTCGTCCAGGTTGGTGAGCGGCACGCCCAGCCGCTCGGCGTCGCTGCGGGTCGCTTCCGATGTGGGCACACCGATCACGTCGAGGCCAGTGCGGACCCGCTCGGCCAGAAGCTCGACAAAATGCTTGGCGGTCGACCCGCTGCCCAGGCCAAGCCGCATGCCCGGACGCACGAATTCGAGGGCGCGGGCGGCGGCGGCACGTTTTTGAGCATCGACATCCATCGCAATCGAGACAATTGGCTCGGCATCGGAGCAGGACGGCGTCTATCTAGCCCCCTTCAGCGCGAGAGCATAGTCCATTCGCCATCGAACGCGCATCAAACCGAGCCTTGCCATGGCGCGCATCACCCGGTAGCGATCGCGGATGATGGTTGTTCCGACCGTCGTTTTCGATCTCGACGGCACGCTGGTCGACAGCGCGCCCGATCTCGCCGACACGCTCAACATCATCTTCGCTCGCGAAGGTCTGCCGCCGGTCGCCTACGATACGGCGCGCAAGTTGGTCGGCGGCGGCGCACGATCGATGATCGAACGCTCCCTGGCAGCGCAAGGCCGCAAGCTCGACACGCCCGCAGTCGATGGGCTCGTCAAAGGCTTCATCGACCACTACGCCGCGCATATCGCCGACCGCTCGCGAGCGTTCCCCGGCCTCGAAGCAGCGCTCGACGAACTCGCCGCCGGCGGCTGCCGTTTTGCGGTCTGCACCAACAAACTCGAATGGCTCTCGGTGCGGCTCCTTGACGCGCTTGGCCTGTCCAATCGCTTCGCCGCCATTTGCGGGGCGGACACGTTTGGGTTGCAAAAACCCCACCCGGATTTGCTGCGGCGGACGATCGCGCGCGCCGATGGCGAGCCTGGTCATGCCGTGATGGTCGGGGATTCGATCAGCGACATTGCGACGGCCCGCGCGGCGGGAGTTCCTGTCGTTGCCGTCGACTACGGCTACGCCGAAACCCCGGTGAGCGAATTGGGGCCCGATCGGGTCATCAGCGCCCTCGCCGAGCTACCGAGCGCGGTATTCGACCTGCTGCGCGCGGGGAACCCTACTGCGGCCGAACGACGTTAATCGTATTTTACCTTATCGGCGCCACACTTAGGGGGCCTTTAGCAGGGTAACCGTAGCAAACGGGGTGACGAACCCCAGGTTGCGCGGGCGCGGGCGCGCCTCTATGGCCGCGTTGTGGGGGAGAGGCGGCCCTATGCCGCCCAGGTGGTGGGGATCCGATCATGAGCCGAGTCATTGCCGTCATGGCGTGTGGCTTCATGCTGACCGCATGTTCCGCAACGATGCCCAGCCTGGACTTCCTGAAGTCGACGCCGCAGCCCGAGACGCTGGCCATCGAGTCTGAGCCGCCGGGGGCGGAAGCGAAAACCTCGTTGGGCGAGAGCTGTCGCACGCCCTGTAAGCTTTCGGTCCAGCCCGGTAGCGAGTTCTCGGTGACGCTTGCGCTCAGCGGTTATCAGCCGCAGACCGTGTCGGTGCGTCCGGAGGCGGACGGCGCCGCCGCTGGGCCGCGGCTCGCGCCCAACCCGGTTCGCGTGGATCTGCGGCCGGCGGCACCGGCGAAAAAGCTGGTTGCGAAGAAAAAGAAGCCCATCGCGGCCGCCGCCCGTCCGGCGGCACCGCCCCCCATGGCCTCGGCAGCGTCTCCGCCTCCGCCTACGTCTGCGCCGGCGCCGGCCCCAGCGCCAGCGCTTGCCCCCGCGCCTTCGGCCCCGACGGAGGCGGCACCATCGGCGACCAACTATCCCTGGCCGTCGCGGTAATCTCGCCCCAATAGCGGCATCCGAGCGCTGGACGCTCTGGCCGATCTCGGTCAGAATTCCCACATGCAATGGCGGCAACACCGCCTTTTTGTCGCTGCCCGGGAACACCTTATTCAGCCGCGGTGTGCCGGGCGGCGAGCAGCGCCAGGCCCGTAATGACGCACGTCGCGCAAAATCTCGCCTTCGATCGCAAAGCAGCGCTTCCCGCGCTGGTCGACCCGTTCGGGCGGGCGATCACCTATCTGCGCGTCTCGGTGACCGATCGTTGCGACTTTCGCTGCGTCTATTGCATGTCGGAAAACATGACATTCCTGCCGAAGGGCGACCTGCTCTCGCTCGAAGAGCTCGACCGGCTGTGCAGCGCATTCATCGCGCGCGGGGTCAGAAAGCTGCGGCTCACCGGCGGCGAACCGCTGGTGCGGCGCGGGATCATGACGCTCGTCGCCTCGCTCGCGCGCCATCTCTCGACCGGCGCGCTCGACGAGCTCACGCTGACCACCAATGGGTCGCAGCTGGCCAAATATGCCCGCGATCTCTCCGGCCACGGCGTGCGGCGCGTCAACGTCTCGCTCGACACGCTCGACCCCGACAAGTTCCGCGCCATCACCCGCTGGGGAGAACTGGACCAGGTTTTAGGCGGCATCGATGCCGCGCAGGCGGCCGGACTCAAGGTCAAGATCAATGCGGTTGCCCTCAAGGGCGTGAACGAGGACGAGTTCCCAGCGCTGCTCGAATGGGCGCACGGACGCGGCATGGAGCTCACTCTCATCGAGGTGATGCCGCTTGGCGACGTCGGCGAAGGCCGCCTCGATCAATACCTTCCGTTGTCGATCGTGCGCGCACGCTTGGCCGAACGCTTCACGCTCGAGGATATCGACTATCGCAGCGGCGGGCCTGCGCGCTACGTCGACGTCGCCGAGACCGGCGGCCGCCTCGGCCTCATTACGCCGCTGACCCACAATTTCTGCGAATCCTGCAACCGCGTTCGGGTGACGTGCACCGGAACCCTCTACATGTGTCTCGGTCAGGAAGACGCTGGCGATCTGCGCACGCCGCTGCGGGCGTCCGAAGGCAACGATTTGCTCGATGCGGCGATTGCCGAAGCGATCTCGCGCAAGCCCAAGGGGCACGATTTCATCATCGACCGGCGCCATCAGCGGCCGGCGCTGGCGCGCCACATGAGCGTGACCGGGGGTTAATCGGCCACCCGACGACAAAGAGGCAGGACGGACTGCCGTCGTCCGTCCACCCTCCTCCGTTTTTCCAATTGACGTCCGCGTGGGGGTCTAGGAAGGTTCCTCGGCCTCGGCGCCATCGCGGCCGGGCCAAAGCTCAGGGGTGACAAACTGGGCAACGACACGGTCCCGCCTCACGGGACCACGGCAGGAGGGGACGGCGTGTGGAGGGTTTGCTCAAGCTGAGCCGGGCCATCGATTATGTGAATGACCGGTTCGGCGAGGTCGCCAATTGGCTCGTGCTCTTTGCCTGCCTGATCAGCGCCGGCAACGCAGCCAGCCGTTATCTATTCAGCGCAAGCTCCAACGCCTGGCTTGAAGTGCAGTGGTACATGTTCGCGGGCATGGTGCTGCTGGGCGGTCCTTATACGCTCAAGGTCAACGAGCACGTGCGCGTCGACTTGATCTACTCGGCACTTTCCGAACGGGCGCGCATCTGGATCGATATCATCGGTTGCCTGCTCTTTCTCCTGCCGATCTGCGTGATCCTCGTCTACTTCACGTGGCCGTGGTTCGTGGAATCCTGGCGCATCGACGAAACCTCGTCGAACGCCGGCGGCCTCATTCGCTGGCCGGTCAAGCTCATCCTTCCCGTCGGCTTCACGCTCATGGCGCTGCAGGGCGTCTCCGAACTCATTAAGCGCGTCGAGGCGCTCATCCATCACCATCGGCTGCAGTTCGAGTACGAGAAGCCGCTGCAATGATTCATTTCGTGCGGGAGAACATGGCGCCCCTGATGTTCGGGGGCATGGTGCTTTTCATGCTGATCGGTTATCCGGCGGCATTCTCGCTGGCGGCGACCGGCCTGTTCTTCGGCTTCATCGGCATCGAGCTTGGTCTCATCCGCCCTGACTTCCTCGGCAATCTCACCTACCAACTGTTCGGCATCGTCTCCAACGACCTGTTGCTCGCGATCCCGTTCTTCACCTTCATGGGCGCCATCCTCGAGCGCTGCGGACTGGCCGAGGATCTGCTCGATTCGATCGGACAATTGTTCGGTCCGGTGCGCGGGGGCTTGTCCTACGCGGTGATATTCGTCGGCGCCATTCTTGGCGCAATTACCGGCACGGTCGCCGCTTCGGTCATCGCCATGGGCGTGATCGCGATGACGCCGATGTTGAAATACGGCTATTCGACGCGGCATACGATGGGCGTGATCGCGGCGTCCGGCACGATCACCCAGCTCATTCCGCCCTCGCTCGTTCTGGTCGTGCTTGCCGATCAACTCGGCCGCTCGGTCGGCGACATGTATGCCGGCGCCATCGGTCCGAGCATCATTCAGCTCGCGTTGTTTTGCGTCTGGGTGCTCATCGTCAGTTTTCTCAGGCCGAAGGACGTACCGGCTCTGCCGCTCGAAGCTCGCACCCTCAAGGGTTGGGCGCTGTGGAAAAAATGCCTGCGTGGCATCATCCCCTCGCTTGGGCTGATCTTCCTGGTGCTGGGGACCATTTTCATGGGGCTGGCCACGCCGACCGAGGCAGGAGCGATGGGCGTGGTCGGCGCGATCGCGCTTGCCGCCTCCTACGGCACGCTCACTTGGTCGCTTCTGTATCAGGGGATGTCGACGACCATGCGCATCACTGCGATGGTCGTCTACATCCTGATCGGCGCGCGCACCTTCAGTCTGGTATTTCAGGGCGTAGGTGGAAAGGAATGGATCGAACACCTGTTGACCTCCCTGCCTGGCGGGCAGATCGGTTTCCTGGTCTTCGTCAATGTGTTCATTTTTGTGATTGCATTCTTCCTCGATTTCTTCGAGATCGCCTTCATCATTATCCCGCTCTTGGCGCCCGTGGCCGACAAGCTGGGCATCGATCTCATCTGGTTCGGCGTGCTGATCTGCGCCAATATCCAGACGAGCTTCATGCACCCTCCATTCGGTTTCGCGCTGTTCTATCTGCGCGGCATCGCACCATCGTCGATCAAGACTTCGGAAATCTATTGGGGGGCGATTCCCTGGGTGGTGCTGCAAGTGATTCTGGTCATCATCGTCATCTTCTGGCCGGGGTCGGTGACCTACTGGATCGACCGCGGCGCTCGCATCGATCCCTCGAAGATCCAGATCGACATCCCGCAGCCCGATATGCCGCCGCCACTCGACTTCGGCCCGCCATCCAGGCCGTGACATCGGCAGGCGGAACTCGCCGCCTGCCGTGCGCCGTCAGGTCCGCGTACGCATTCGGATCATGAAGCTGTCGAACGAGAGTTCGGCGACCTGGAGCCAAAGCAGAGAATCGCCGCGAAACGCCACGAGGCTGTCGTACAACTTCTTGAAGTGGGGGTTCGTCTGCGACAAGTCCGCGTAGATATCGATCGCGACCTTGTAGCACGCTTCCATCACATCCTGCGGGAACCCACGCAGTTGCACGCCTTGCGACAACAGCCGTTTGAGTGCGGCCGGATTAACGTAGTCGTACTTGCCGATGACCCACTCCCATGCATCGCCGGAGGCGGTCAGCATCGCCGACTGATAACTCTTCGGCAGCTCGTTCCATTTGGTGAGGTTGATGATGTTGTGTGCCTGGCCGCAGCCTTCCCACCAACCCGGATAGTAATAGTACTTCGCGACCTTGTAGAACCCGAGCTTCTCGTCGTCATAAGGCCCGACCCATTCGCAGGCGTCGAGCGTACCTTTCTCCAGCGCCGGATAGATGTCGCCGGCGGCGAGTTGCTGCGGCACCAACCCCAGCTTGGAGACGATGGTGCCGGCAAACCCGCCGATGCGCATCTTCAGGCCCTTCAGGTCCTCGACCGACTTGATCTCCTTGCGGAACCAGCCGCCCATCTGCGCGCCGGTATTGGCTGCTGCGACCCCAGTGCAGTTGAAGTTCTTCAACAGCTCATTGAGAAGATCGGCCCCGCCGCCGAAGCGAAGCCAGGAGTTCATCTGGCGGGCATTCAACCCGAACGGCAGCGCGGTTCCGAAGGTGAAGGCCGGGTCCTTGCCCCAATAGTAATAGAGGGCAGTATTGCCCATCTCGACCGTGCCGTTCTGCACGGCGTCCAACACCTGCAGCCCCGGCACGATCTCGCCCGCGGCAAATACCTGGATCTGGAACCTATTGTCGGTGATCTCGGCGATGCGCTTGGCGAAGTATTCGCATCCGCCATAGAGCGTGTCGAGCGACTTCGGCCAACTCGCCGTCAACCGCCATCTCAACTCCGGCATTGATTGCGCGATGGCCGGCGCCGCGATCGTGGACGTCGCGATCCCGACGCCCGCCGCTTTGAGAAATTCCCGTCGTTTCATTGTGCTCCTCCCTGTCTGTTATTGAGTTTTTTCGACGCCGGACACCGGCGCAAGAATTCAATATGTATAGACGGGCGGAAACGAAACGTATAGCGCCATCTCCAGCACTATCGCGCATTCGCTGAAAATCCCGGGGCCTCCACGACGCCGAGGAATGATCGTCCGCTCGACGGCAGCTCAGGTGCGGGTACGATTGCGAACGAGATAGGTGTCGTAGGTCAGCTCGGCGACCTGCCACCACAAATATTGATCGTTGCGGAAGGCAAGCATCGCCTCCCAGACCTTCTTGAAGTCGGCATTGCTTTTGGACACTTCGGCGTAGAGATCGAGCGCCGCTCGCAGCGAGGCATCCATGATCGGTTGCGTGAACGGCCGCAGCTGCGCCCCGCCCGCCACCAGTCGCTTGAGCGCCGCAGGATTGGCGGCGTCATACTTTGCCTGCATCCACTCGTTCGCCATCGAGGACGCGGTCCGCATCAGCGACTTGTAGGCCGGCGGCAGCGCGTTCCACTTATCGAGATTGATGAAATTGTGCAGCATGGGCCCGCCTTCCCACCAGCCGGGGTAGTAGTAGTACTGGGCCACTTTCTGGAAGCCCAGCTTCTCGTCATCGTAGGGACCGACCCACTCGCAGGCGTCGAGCGTGCCCTTCTCCAGCGCCGGATAGATGTCGCCGCCGGCGATCTGCTGCGGCACCACGCCGAGCTTCGAAATGACGTGCCCGGCAAAGCCGCCGATCCGCATTTTGAGGCCGTTGAGATCGGAGACCTCCTTGATCTCCTTGCGGAACCAGCCTCCCATCTGGGCGCCGGTATTGCCCGCCGGAATGCCGTAGATATTGAACCTCTTGTAGAAGTCGTTCATCAGCTCCATGCCGCCGCCGAAATACATCCACGCGGTTTGCATGCGGCTGTTGAGACCGAACGGCACGGCGGTGCCGAAGGCGAAAGTGGGATCCTTGCCGAAATAATAATAGGACGCGGTGTGGCACATCTCGACCGTGCCGTTCTGCACGGCGTCGGCGGCCTGCAGGCCCGGCACGATCTCGCCCGCGGCAAAAACCTGAATCTGGAATTTGTTATCGCTCGCCTCGGCGACCGCCTTGGCGAAGGCTTCCGACGCGCCATAGATGGTGTCGAGCGATTTCGGGTAGCTCGAGGTGAGCCGCCACTTGAGCTCCGGCATGGACTGGGCGATGGCGGGCTTGGCGACTGCGGTCGCGGCGGTGGCGGCGGCCAAGCCGGCTGCCCGCAGGAATTGACGACGTTTCATGGTTCCTCCCTGGCCTTGTCCATCGGCCCAGCCCGCGCCAAGCATGTTAGATCATCTTCGCTCAAGCCGGAAACGTCGGTATTGATCGCCGACCGTCAAGCAACTCGGCCACTCGCTTTGGCAAAGGCGGCGCCCGCGATGCGAGCTGCCGCCGCTCGCAGGGCCGCTCTCCTTACGTTCGTGTTCGGGTTCGGATCATGAAGCCGTCGTAGGTATATTCCGCGACTTGCCACCATAGAACCTCGTCATTGCGGAATGCCTGCATCGAATCCAGGACCTTTTTGTAGTCGGCGTTCGTCGCCGCAGTCTCGGCATTGACTTCGTTCGACGCCTTCAAACATGCCTCCATGACCGGCTGCGGGAACGGACGCAACTGCGTGCCGGCCGCAATGAGACGCTTCAAGGCAGCTGGGTTGCGCGCGTCGTACCTGCCCGTCATTTCAACGTTGGCGAAACCCGCAGCTGCGATGACGATCGCCTGATAATTCTTCGGCAATTCGTTCCATTTTGCCTGATTGATCAGGAAGTGCAGCGCGGTGCCGCCCTCCCACCAACCGGGGTAATAATAGTAGGGCGCGACCTTATGGAAGCCGAGCTTCTCATCGTCGTAAGGACCGACCCACTCGGCCGCATCAATGGTGCCTTTCTCCAATGCCGGATATATATCGCCGCCGGCAATCTGCTGGGGTACGACGCCGAGCTTCTGCAGCGTTTTGCCGGCCCAGCCGCCGATGCGGAACTTGAGGCCTTTGAGATCGTCGACCGTCTTGATCTCTTTGCGAAACCAGCCGCCCATCTGCGCACCGGTATTGCCGCCGACCAGGGGGTAGACATTGGACTTCTTGCCAAATTCGTCCATCAGCTTCGTGCCGTCGCCGTCGTAGAACCAGGCATTCTGCTGTCGGCCGTTGAGGCCGAACGGGACGGCGCAGAACAACGCCCAGGTCGGGTCCTTGCCGATATAGTAATACATGGCCGAATGGCCCATCTCGACGGTGCCGTTTTGAACCGCGTCGAGAACCTGCAACGCAGGCACGATCTCGCCCGCGGCAAAGGGCTGAACCTGAAACCTGTTGTCGGTCGCCTCGGCGACCGCCTTGGCGAAGGTCTCGCAAGCGCCGTAGATGGTGTCGAGCGACTTCGGCCAGCTTGCCGTCAACCGCCATTTGACCTCCGGCATCGATTGCGCAACGGCAGGCGCAGCCAGCGCCGATGCGGCCATTCCGGCGGCCCCAACCTTGAGAAATTCGCGGCGTTTCATGGACGTGTTCCTCCTGATTCACGGGCCCCTGGTGCCGAAATGCATTTCGGCTCCGGGGTGATGCTCGGATTTGCAGCCCCGGCGGTCCGCAAGTTCGCGGCTAGATAGTCCCCCCGCCGCGACCGAGCAAGGGGGAAGGCCCGCGACACACTGGTCAGCTAGCGTGCGACGTCGACGTAAAGCTCCATCTTGGGATGGATGCCGCAGAACACGAGAAAGGAGCCCGCGACGGGAAAGCGGATTTCCACCGTCTCGCCGGCTCCTGGGCGCCGGAATAGAAGTCGAACGCGGGGTCGAATATCCGCTTAAGCCTCGATCACAATCTTCGGCGCCGCACGCCCGGCGCTTGCGCCCTTAAGTTGCTCGCGCACTTTGCCCGCGATGTCGCGATAGATTTGCGCATGCGGACCGTCGGGTTCGGTCGCAACCACCGGAAGGCCGGCGTCGGATTTTTCGCGGATCGTCATATGCAACGGTATCTCGCCGAGGAACGGGACGCCGAGACGTTCCGCCTCGCGCCGTGCGCCACCATGACCGAAAATATCAGACCGCGTGCCGCAGTGCGGGCAGAGGAAATAGCTCATGTTCTCGACCACACCGAGTACCGGCACGTTCACCCGTTTGAACATGGACACGCCGCGCCGGGCGTCGATCAGCGCAAGATCCTGCGGCGTGGAGACGATGACCGCGCCTCTAAGCGGCACCTGCTGCGCCATCGTGAGCTGGGCGTCACCGGTGCCGGGCGGCATATCGACCACCATCACGTCGAGCGTGCCCCACTCGACCTCGCGCAGCATCTGGGTGAGCGCCGAGATGACCATTGGCCCGCGCCAGATCATCGGCGTCTCCTCGTCGATGAGGAAGCCAATCGACATGACGGTGAGCCCGTAGCGCGTGATCGGCTTGAGGCGCGTACCGCCGATGGTCTGCGGCCGCTCCGTGATCGCGAGCAGCTTGGGCAGGGACGGACCGTAGATGTCGGCGTCGAGGATCCCGACCTTGAGGCCGAGCGCGCTTAGGCCGAGCGCGAGATTGACCGCCGTGGTCGACTTCCCCACCCCGCCCTTGCCCGAAGCGACGGCGATGATCGCGTCGACGCCCGGCACGCCTTGTATCGATTCGCCGCGCGAGGGCGCCGGTCTCGCGCTCTGCGGCGGTGGACGAGCTGACGGCGCGCCGGCTTTGCGCTCTGCCGTCAATGCGACGAGGGCCGATCGCACGTCCGGCAATGCGCGCACGATTTCTTCCGCGCGCTTGCGCACAGGCTCCCAGGCTTTGACATCGGCAGCGTCGACCGTGATGGAAAAGAACACCTTGCCGTCGCCGGCGACCACCTCCGAAAGCGTGCCGGTCGTAGGCAGCGGGATGCCTTGGGGGCTCACGACGCCTTCAAGGGCTGCGAGCACCTGCTCCCTGGTCACCGCCATCGCACCGTTCTCCACCGGATCATCCCGAACCAACACACCATAAGAGACGCGCCGGTCTGGTCAACGTGATGACGGTTGACGTGAGGGCCGCGCCGTCGCAATCACTCCGGGATATAGGTATTCGCGCGGTCGCATGGCAGTGCTCGAGGGAGGACAGTATGGCGAAGGTGGCTTTTCTCGGTCTCGGCGTCATGGGGTACCCTATGGCGGGGCACCTCAAGAACAAAGGCGGCCATGACGTCACCGTGTATAACCGCACCGCGGCGAAGGCGGAGAAATGGGTGGCGCAATACGGCGGGCGCAGCGCGCCCACGCCCAAAGCGGCGGCCGAGGGCCAGGACTTCGTCATGTCCTGCGTCGGCAACGACAACGACCTGCGCGAGGTGACGCTCGGGCCCAACGGCGCTTTCCACGGGGTGAAGAAGGACGCCGTGTTCGTCGACCACACCACCGCGTCGGCTGAGATCGCACGCGAGCTTTACGCGCACGCCAAGCAGCGCGGCTTCGGCTTTGTCGACGCGCCCGTCTCCGGCGGTCAGGCCGGTGCCGAGAACGGCGTGCTCACCGTGATGTGCGGCGGCGATGCCGAACCCTATGCCCGCGCGGAGAAGGTGATCGGATCTTATGCCCGCATGTGCAAGCTGCTAGGCCCCGCCGGCGCGGGCCAACTCACCAAGATGGTCAATCAGATCTGCATCGCTGGATTGGTGCAGGGGCTCGCCGAAGGCATTCATTTCGCCAAAAAGGCAGGACTTGACGTCGATGCGGTGATCGAGACCATCTCCAAGGGCGCGGCGCAGTCCTGGCAGATGGAAAACCGTTACAAGACCATGGCGGCGGGCAAGTTCGATTTCGGTTTCGCGGTCGACTGGATGCGCAAGGATCTCGCCATCTGCCTGGGTGAAGCGCGCAAGAGCGGCGCGACTTTGCCGGTCAGCGCGCTGGTGGACCAGTTCTACGCGGAAGTGCAGAGGATGGGCGGCCGGCGCTGGGATACGTCGAGCCTCATCGCGAGGTTGGAGCGGTAAACGCGCGCTTCGAACTGCGGGGCGCCTCACCGAAACGCTCGTGCCCGCACGCGCGACTGAGTTCAAAGCTCGATGACCGCGCCGTCCTCGGCCACGAGAGCGCCGGCGGCTCTGACCTCGTCGAGATGGTCGAGCATGATCGGATTCATGTGGGTGAGCATGATCCGCCGCGCGCGCAAGTCCGGCAACCGCGGCTTGAGCACGTCCCAGCTGATATGGCCGGGCAATTTGCCGGAATAGGCGAAGCATTCGACCATGAAGAGATCGGCGCCGTCGGCGACGGAGATGAGCGCGTCCACCCACTCGGTGTCGCCGGAATAGGCGAAGCGCTTGTCGCCGTCGGAGAGCACGATCGCGGTCGAGGGTGCGCCGGAGTAATGCAACACCTCGGTGGTGGTGACACCATGTCCCAGCACTTCGGTCGGGCGAGCGACCTCGATCTCCATCACTTTCCAGGAAAATCTCCACTCGTTCGTGGTGGATCTCGGAAAGAGCAGTTCGAGCGACTGATCGAGCCGTGCGCGCGTACCCGGCGGTCCTGCGATCAACAGTGGCCGCTCGCGTCGGGTGAGGAATTGGGCGTCCAGCAGGAGGAAGGGGAGCGCGCCGAAATGGTCGCCGTGCAGATGCGAGAGCAGGATGCCGTCGATCGCGTTCGGATCGACACCACGCGCCTTGAGCGCGACCAGCGATGAGGCTCCGCAGTCGACCAGCAGCGTGCCTTTCGCCGTTTCGAGAAAGAAGCAGGTGTTGAACCGGCCGCCGGAGCCGAAGGCATCGCCCGATCCAATGATCGTCAGCCGCATGGTCAAGCCGACGCGCTCGGCCGGCCAGCAATATCGCCGTGCCAGCGTTTGAGATTCTCGAATTCGGCCGGCACCGCAAGCTTTGCCGGTTTCATGAAATCGACGGCGACGAAACCCGTGATGTCGGCCACCGTGAATGCGTCGCCCGCAATGAACGAGCGATCCCCCAGCTCGCTGTCGAGCAAGGCGATGAACTCCAGAATGCGCGGTTTATTGGCCTCGGCCCACGCCGGCACCTGCGGCACTTCCATCTCCTTCATTGCCGGATGCGAGTTGCGAAAGACGTGCGAGACCGGAAACAGCAAATGCAATTCGAGCCGCCGATTCCACATCTCGATGCGCGCCAGCTCCAGAGCCCCACGCCCGAACAGCGGCGGATCGGGCTTGAGCGCCTCGAAGTAACGGCAGATCGCGATCGATTCCGTGATCACCGTGCCGTCGTCCAGCACCAGCGCCGGGACCCGCTTGAGCGGATTGATCGCGGCATAGGCCGGGGACTTCTGCGCCATGGCGCCGAGATCGACTTGCTCCAGCGGCAACGTGATCCCCTTCTCGGCCAAAAAGATGCGCGTGCGCCGGGGATTGGGCGCGCGACCGCCGTCGTAAAGCTTCATGTCGGCTCCCGTGCTCGGCGCCGGCTACATGTGATAATGCCGCAATCAATTGTATTTTCCATCGCCTACACCCCATCACGCCCATCGGCCTTCGGTCAAGCGCTCGCCGATCGATGGCCGCCGTTGCGACCCCCGCAACCGCCCCGGCGACCGGCGGCGCAAACGTGCAGTTGGCGACACTGTTTGCCTTCCGCGCGGCAATCTTTATCTTGCTCATCATATCCGCGCGACCACCCATGACCGACGTCGAGAGCCCCTGCAACAAAGTATGCGCAGTCGAGCCGATCTCGGCGCTTTGCATCGGTTGCGGGCGCAGCCTTGCGGAAATCGAGGGCTGGGCGCGAATGCGCCCCGATGAGCGCGTGCGCATCATGGCGCAGCTGCCGCGACGTCTCGCAGCGCTGGGCCGACCTCATACCGAGCGCGCCGGGGTGGGCTGAAGGACACCGTCGTGCGCCGCCTGCTTTGGATCCTGCTTGCCATTGTGACCATCGCGCTGCTCGTGCTCGTGCTGCAGCAGAATGAAGCGGCGCTGGCAGAACTCTCCCGGTTCGATACTTCTTCGCTCGAAACGAAGATCATGGCCCTCGCGCTGGTCGGCCTGATCGTGCTGACGCTGTTTCGCCAACGTTTTTCCCACGCGCTCGAATCCGTCCTGATCTGGATGATGCTCGCGATGCTCTTGGCGCTCGGATACACCTACCGTTTCGAGTTGCGTGAGGTCAGCGAGCGGGTGCTGGCCGAGCTCATCCCGGGTCGTGCCGCAACGAGGGGACGGACGGTCGAAATCGCGCGCGCGGGCGGCGGGGGATTCTCGGTTGCAGCGCAAGTCAACGGCGCGCACATTCCGATGGTGCTCGACACCGGCGCGAGTGCCGTCGTTCTCACCCACGAGGCGGCCAAAGCCGCCGGCCTTCCGCTCGAAGTCCTCAACTATTCCGTCAACGTCGACACCGCGAACGGCCGCGCCCGCGCCGCGCCGGTTACGCTCGACCGACTGTCGATCGGCGGCATCATCGAGCGCTCGGTCCCGGCGCTCATCGCCCAGCCCGGGCAACTGCGCACGAGCCTGCTCGGCATGACCTTTCTCAACCGGCTGGAGAGTTGGGAGGTGCGCGGCGACAAGCTCCTGATGCGCGGCTACCCGTAACCGATCAGGCTCACCGCAAAGCGAACGCACGCCGCCAGCAAGAAGCAGCCGAAAGCAACCTCGAGCCGGCGCTTCGAGAGCGCGTGGGCCAAGCGCGCGCCATAAGGCGCGGTGAAACTCGAGACGGGCGCCATCAGCGCAAAACCGATCAGCGATACGAAGCCTAGCGAGAGCGGCGGCATCAGCGACTGCTGTGGCAAGCCCGCGAGGACATAGCCGATCGTGCCGACGATCGTGATCGGCACACCAAGCCCGGCCGAGGTCGCGACCGCCTTGTGGATCGGTTTGCCGTAAAGCGTCAGGATCATGTTGGACACCGAGCCGCCGCTGATGCCCATCAGCGAGGAGGCAAGCCCGATGCAGACGCCATAGGCCGTCATGCCGGCGGGACCCGGCAGATCGTCGGCGAGCCGCCAACTATCGCGGCCGATCAACAGCTTGAAAGCAATCACGCTTGCGATCACCACGAATGCGAGCTTGAGCACCCCGGGGGGTGCAAAGGCCGCAATGGCCGAGCCGGCAGCAACGCCGACCACCGCAGGCGCCGCCCATGCCCGCACCACATCCATCATCACCGCGCCCTTGCCGCGATGGGTGAGGTAGGAAAGCACATTGGTCGGAACGATGATTGCAATCGAGGTGCCGACGCACAGCTGGAAGCGAACCTCGTTCGGTACGTCGAGCACGCGAAAGACTTCGTACAGAACCGGAACAATGAGCGCGCCGCCGCCGATTCCGAAAAGTCCCGCGAGAATGCCTGTGACGAATCCGGCGACAATGATCAAAGCGGCGAGCAGCAGGAGCTCGCTCACGGGCACGCCCAACATCATGTCCTGCTCCAAAGCAACGAAGGTCGGTCAAGCCGCGGCGCTGTGCACCATTTGCGCGCTCCCATCCGCGACTAGAGCGAGCGCTGCGCGGAATGCAGCCACGCCCGCGGCCGGTTTTACTGCCTCGGCCGCGAGGTGCCGGCGAAAGGCGCGTGCGCCGGGAACGCCACGGAATAAGCCCAGCACGTGCCGGGTCACGGCGTTGAGGCGCGTGCCACGCGCAAGTTCGCGCTCGATATAGGGGATAAGGGCCTCGGCCGCCGCCTTCGGCGATGCAAAGGGCGCCGGCTCGCCGAACAGCACGGGATCGACGGCCAGCAGACGCCACGGGTCTTGGTAGGCGACGCGTCCCATCATCACGCCATCGAGACGCCCCAGGTGCTCCAGCGCTTGATCGATGTCCGCGATGCCGCCGTTGAGCACGATCGCAAGACCGGGGTGCGCGGCTTTGAGCCGGTAGACGCGCGCGTAATCGAGTGGAGGGATGTCGCGATTCTGGCGCGGCGAGAGACCGTCGAGCCAGGCCTTGCGCGCGTGCACGATCAGCGCGGCCACGCCGGCCTGCTCGACCGCGCAGGCGAACGCTTCAAGGGCCTCCTCCGGATCCTGATCGTCGATGCCGAGACGGCATTTGACCGTGACAGGCAGCTTGACCGCGCCGGTCATGGCGGCGACGCAGTCGCCGACGAGCGCAGGCTCAGCCATCAGACAGGCGCCGAAACGGCCCACCTGCACGCGATCCGAGGGACAGCCGACATTGAGGTTGACCTCGTCATAGCCAAATTCTTCGGCGATACGCGCGCACTCGGCAAGTTGCTGCGGATCGCAGCCGCCGAGCTGGAGCGCAACCGGGTGCTCGGCGGGATCGTGCGCCATCAGCCGCGCGCGCGCGCCGTGCAGCACCGCGCCGGTGGTGATCATCTCGGTGTAGATCAGCGCGCGGCGCGTGAGCAGGCGATGGAAGAACCGGCAGTGCCGGTCGGTCCACTCCATCATAGGTGCAATAGAAAATCTCCTGTCTAAGCCGCTCATTTCATTTATCTTTTCCGCCTCCCCCGACCCTGAAAGGGATTGGACCAATTTAGCGCAAACGAGCCTCCGTAGATTTGGTCCTCCTACGATCATAGTCGCCCAGATTGGAAGTAAAATCGCAATACCTGCATCCTTCCGCAGACACGCTTGCGCAATCGCGCAAGCTTGATTGCGATGCAAAGCCGGCGCGCATTCTTGCCGTGCAGCAGAGTGTGATGTTTGAGATCGCGCGGCTCGCCGAGCCTCGGGCCGAACTTGAGCAGCGACGAGCTACATACCGGAAAGACCTCCGTCGTGAACAAGAGACAGCTCCTACCTCGATGCGCACGCCTGCCCCACGCAATCCGCTTTCGGCGTCTTGAACGTCGGAGCATAACGCTGAAGCGGGAGCTTTTGCCTTTTCGTCAAGCCGCTTTCGCAGCCGCGATTTCCGCCACGGTCCGGCCGTTGTACCCCCAAGCTGTGGCCGGGACTTCGTCGAATATGACGTAAAGCGGAAGAATCGGATCACCCAGCTCTCTTCTCAGTACCGCGGTCGTCTCCGCGATCATGCGAGATTTTTGTTCATCAGAGTTTCGCGCCCGCGATGACGCGGATGACGGCTTGGATGCCGATAAGCCCGTCTTCTTTGGCAGCTTCACCGGCCGCTGCACGGCTCGTCCCAGCGGCGCTATTTGAAGCCATTTGCAGAGACATCTTTAGGTGAGATCGATGGGGCCATCGTGGCCGTCCCGATGGCAACCAGAACCAGAGCCATGCCGAACACTTGCAGTCCGGAAAGAGTCTCCGAAAGCAATGCCCAGGACAATCCGGCGGCGGCCACCGGCTGAATGAGTAGAACGATAGAACCTAACGATGCCGGCAATTCACGCAGGGCGATTGTCACCAGTCCTTGTCCTGCAACTTGACCGGCGAGAACGAGGACCGCAAGCAGCGCCCATGTTCTCGGATCGGCAGGTACGGGTGCTCCAGCCGCCACGAACAGCGGAGCAAGCAGAGCTGCGCTGCCGGCACTGACCCAGACCATCAACACGGCTGGAGGCGCGCCGCGGGCGCGCAGGGCACGCACGCAAACGAGATAGCCGCCATAGAACATCCCGGCGCAGAGTCCCAGCAAGTTGCCCGCCATCGCACCGTCCGACAACCCCGAAAGCCCGATCAGCAGAAGGACGCCCAACAATGCGACCGGTAGGGCCTGCCAGAAACGTCGCGTTGGACGATCCGATAATCCAAAAAGCCCCATCAGTCCGACGAAAAATGGGGCGCAATTCGTAAACAGGGTTGCAAGGGCAACATTCGTCATCCGAATTGAAACATGCATGAGAGCAAGGTCGGCAGCGAAGGATATCGCAGTGAGTGCGTAAAGGAGGATGAACGCGCGAGGAGGGCTGGATGCAACCTTCGTAGGTATGGCCGGGAATAGCCAGGCGAACGCCGCAAACGCTGGAGCGGCAAGAAGGACGCGGTAGAAGGCAGAAATTTCAGGAGCGAGCGCCACCGATTTTACGATGACCGGCGCCATCCCCAGGCAGAGACCGCCCATGAAAAGTATGCCCAGCGACATCGTTCGGCGATGAATGACCATGGATCGAGTGCTGAACCGTAAAGCCGAAAGGATTGGATCGGGCGGTCCCGCGGGGTCGATGCATGTCAAGGACGCGCTCGCGATCCGCGCCGCGGAGCGACACTCAAGTGATTTGTTCCGCCGTCGTCCGGCCGCCATCGGACTCGGTCCCTCGACCGAGTCTGAATCCGGCTAGTCGCGCGCCGGTCCTTAGCGATAAGGTTCCTCATGTCTCGGCAAGACCATGAAACTCCCGTTCTCGATTGGGCGCTCTGTGAGCGAGCGCGCGTCGCTCGCGATCGCCGCTATGACGGGGTTTTCTTCACCGCCGTCCGCACCACCGGGATCTATTGCCGGCCGATCTGTCCTGTGCGCCCCGCGCTGCCGAAGAACGTCATGTTTTTTCGTACCGCAGCGGAAGCCGAGCAGGCTGGATTTCGGCCGTGCCTGCGCTGTCGGCCGGAGACTGCGCCGGGCAGCCCGGCCTGGCTCGGTACCGAGACCACAGTGGTTCGCGGCATGCGGCTCATCGAGGAGGGATTCCTCGACAGGGGCACGGTGGCGCAGCTGGCCGATCGGTTAGGCGTCGGGCCCCGTCACCTTTGCCGACTGTTCATTCGCCACGTCGGCGCCGGCCCGCGCGCTGTCGCCTCGACACGCCGCGTCCAGGCCGCAAAGCGTCTGATTGATCAGACCGACCTGCCGCTCACCAAGATCGCTTTCGCCGCCGGGTTCGGCAGCGTACGTCGTTTTAATGTTGCGTTCTTGGAGACGTACGGTCGTCCGCCATCGAACCTGCGGCGCGCAATGAAGCGCTCATCGCCCGCCCACCCAAATCGGTTTTCGCCTGATTTTCTTTAATCTCTCGGTGCACACATCGTGCACACCCCACCTTCCGCCTCATGGTGGTCTCCCGCCATCCATGCAAATCGTTTGCATTCCCATGACGCAGCAGATCGCAAGGGACAACACGCAGCGGACGCGGTTCCGCTGCATTGACGTTCACATCCGTCATCGCTACCGGTCGCGGCGCGGAGGCGCGTGATGGCGGACGTCAAGCAGAAGGTCGCACTGACTTCGATCGCCGCGTCGGCAGGTTTGACCGCGGCCAAGGCCGTGGTCGGGGTCATGAGCGGTTCGCTCGGGCTCCTGTCGGAGGCAGCCCATTCTCTGATCGACGTCGGCGCCACCGTGATGACCTATTTCGCGGTGCGAATTTCGGGCAAACCTGCCGATGCCGAACACCATTACGGCCATGGCAAAGTCGAGAGCGTTTCCGCGCTCATCGAGACGGCGCTGCTGTTCGTTCTCGCCGGCGTGGTGAGTTGGGAGGCGATCAAACGGCTCATGAGCGCGCAGCCACCGGAGGTGGAGGCAACGCCATGGGCCTTCGCCGTGATCGCAGTCTCCATCGTGGTCGATTTTCTCCGCGCGCGCGTGCTCTATCGCACGGCGGAAAAGACGTCGAGCGATGCGCTCGCGGCGGATGCGCTTCATTTCGCTTCCGACATGTGGTCGTCGCTGGCGGTGCTGGTCGGCCTGCTGGGCATCGCGCTCGGCTATACCTGGGCCGACTCGGTAGCGGCGATAGCCGTGTCGGTGGTGATTTGCATCGCCGGCTGGCGGCTCAGCCGGCGCACCATCGACACGCTGACCGATACCGCCCCGCCTGGGGCCGCCGATAAAATCACCGCCGCCATCACGCGCATTCCCGGCGTCGTCGGGGTCGAAGGGCTGCGCGTGCGGCAGGTAGGCGAGGTGCTGTTCGTCGACCTTGTCGTTGCAGTCAGCCGCACGCTGCCGCTCGACCGCGTGGCCGCGCTCAAGGACCGCATCGTCGAGACGGTGCGCGCCGACAGTCCCGCCGCCGAGGTGACGGTGACCACTCAGCCACGCGCGCTCGACGACGAGACCATACTCGAACGGGTGATGGTGATCGCGCGCAACCGCGCCCTCGCGGTTCACCATGTCACCGTGCATGCGATCGAGGGACGACTTGCGGTCTCCCTCGATCTCGAAGTCGACGGTGCCCTCTCGTTGGGCGCGGCGCACGACATCGCGACCGGGCTCGAAGACGCCATCCGCGAGGAGCTCGGACCGGGCGTGGAGGTCGAGACCCATATCGAGCCCCTGCAATCCGTCGACGAGCCCGGCCACGACGCCTCGGCGAAACGCGTCGCCGCGGTACGCGATGCGCTCACCGAAATCGCGACCAAGGTCGACTTGGTCGGCGCAATCCATGACGTGCGCGTGCGCGCAGCCGATGACGGCGAGATCGTGAATTTCCACTGCCTCGTCGATCCCGCGCTGAAAGTGGCGGAGGTGCACGACAAGGTCGACGAGGTGGAGCGCGCCCTGCGTCAGCGCTTTCCGTCGATCAAACGCGTCATCGGCCATGCGGAGCCGGCGCTGCCATCGCCGTAGTCAGCGATGGCGAAAACGGATGACGGCATGCTGCCGGCCGGCCACGGGACTGTCCACCGGCGATGTTTCGCATATCCGCAATTACGGTATCAGCACGGCTGCGCCTTGCAGGCGGCCTTCGCGCAGATCCGCAAGCGCCTCGTTGGCTGCTTCGAGCGGGTAACGCGTCACTTCACTCTTCACGCCGGCCTGCGGCGCCAGAGTCAAGAATTCGCGCGCGTCGGCGCGCGTGAGGTTTGCGACCGAAACGACTTGCCGCTCCTCCCATAGCAGCCGGTAGGGAAAGCTCGGAATGTCCGACATGTGGATGCCGCCACAGACGACTCGGCCGCCCTTCTTCACCGCCTTGAGCGCCATTGGAACCAGCGCGCCGACCGGCGCAAAAATGATCGCTGCATCGAGCGGCTCAGGCGGCATCTCGTCCGAGCCGCCGGCCCAGACCGCGCCGAGAGATTTTGCGAAGGCTTGCGCGGCGTCATCGCCGCTGCGGGTAAAGGCGTAGACGCGCCGGCCCTGCCACGCCGCGATCTGGGCCAGAATATGCGCGGCGGCGCCGAACCCGTAGAGGCCGAGCGCCTGTGGGCCCGTCCCCTTGGCGCCTGTCCCCTCGCCTGCGCCTGCCATGCGGTAGCTGCGCCAACCGATCAGGCCGGCGCACAGGAACGGCGCAACTTCGGCGTCATCCCGCCGCTCCGGAAGGGGGAAGCAGTAGCGTGCGTCGGCGAGCGCGCGCGTGGCGTAGCCGCCATCGCGCGTATAGCCGGTAAACAGCGGCCGATCGCACAGATTCTCTCGACCGCTGCGGCAATAAGGGCAGAGCCCGCAGGTGGAGCCGAGCCAGGGGACGCCGACGCGCTCACCGATTGCCAGTCCTGCTACTCCCGCTCCCATGGCAGCAACGCGCCCGACGATCTCATGGCCGGGTACGATCGGAAGCTTAGGATTTGGCAGTTCGCCGTCGACCACGTGCAGGTCGGTTCTGCAGACCCCGCAGGCTGCGACCTCGATCAGAATTTCGCCGGACGCAGGCTCTGGCGCTGACCGTTCGCGCATAACGAGCGGCGTGCGCGGTCTCTCCAGCACCATGGCGCGCATGCCCTATCTCCCGTCATGCGAGAGGAACCGATCGCACGAGTATGATGGATTTGAAGTCCGCAAAGAGCGTGCATCAAACGCGCATGGAAACTTCAAATCCAAGACCACACTAGCGGATAGCTCGTTGGCGACGACGTCCGCGACGGCAGTCGTATTCAGAGTCGCACGTTCTTCACGTTGGCATTGGAATAGAGGCGGTCGCGGGCCTCGTCGCCGAGCCGGACCAAGCGGTCAAAATCGACGCCGACCAGCTGGCCGTTACGCTTCATCACCTTGCCCGCGATCAGCACGGTATCCACATTCTGCGGGCCCATGCTGGTGACCACCGCGCCAACCGCATTGTTCATCGGCATCACGTTGAGCCGGTCGGTCCGCAACAGGATGATGTCTGCATCCTTGCCGGGCGTAAGGGTGCCGATCTTGCGGTCGAGACTATTTGCCCGCGCGCCCTCGATCGTGGCGAATTCGAGCACCTCGCGCACGGTGAGGAACTTCGGCGGACTCTTGTCGCCGGCGAGCCGCCGCGCCCAGACCTCGTTTTTCTGCAGCGAGAAGATCGTGCGCATCTGCTGGAAGAAATCGTTGGGGACCGAGGTTTCGACATCGACGCTCAGCGAGGGACGGATGCCGATATCGATCGCCTTTTGGATCGGCGGATTGCCGTGCCCCATCAACGTCTCGACATAGCCGGCGATCGAGATGGTGCCGCCGGTGTCCCTGATCAGCTTCCACTCGGTGTCATTGAGCGTGCAGCAGTGGATGTAGGTGGTATCGGACCGCAGCGCCTTCTCTGCGTTCAGCTTCTCGAGCAGGCCGACCCTGCCGCGCTCGCCGACGCCGACATGGATGGTGATGCGGGCACCGACGTCGCGCGCGGCGGCGAACGTAGGCAAGATCTGCTCGGGCGAGCCGGACGGTGCCGCCAGGTACAGCGTCACCAGCTGGTCGTCGCTGGAGAAATATTGCTTGCGCAAGCGAGCGATGTCGTTCGGATATTTCGAGCCCTTCGCCTCCCACCACCGGCCGTCGACGGTCTGCGCATTGCCGTAAGCAAACACCGCCCGCGCACCGGAATCGCCGAGCGCCTTGACGGCGGCGTCCGTGTGCTCCGGCGTGTTGTGGATGTGCGACCAGTCGAGAATGCAGGTGACGCCGCTGTCGATGGCGCCGAGCGCGCTGAAATAGTCGCCGGCATAGACGTCATCGGGCGTATACTTCGCGCCGAACGTCTTCTGCACGGTCGCGATGTAATCGTCGAGCGAGCCGTCGGGCAGGACGTTGCGCAGGATGCCCTGCCACATGTGGCGGTGGGTATCGACGAAGCCCGGCATGACGATCATGCGCGAGGCATCGATGACCTCGGCACTGGGCGCACTGATATTCGGGCGCACGGCGGAAATCTTGCCGCCCTCGATCAGCACGTCGGCCTGCTCGAAGTCGCCGACGGCGCGGTCAAGGCTGAGTACGCAGCCGCCTTTGATCAGGATCGCCCGCCCCGGCGTGGTTGCCCCGCTCGGCTGTTGCGCATAGGCCGTCCCGCCGGCCGTGGCGGCCACCGCCGAGATGGTAGCGACGCTCGCCGCGGTGGTGCAGAGAAATTGCCGCCGCGACAGCGCCGGCGGCGAATGGCATGCGCCGCAGGCGCAGAGCGAGGACCTGGCAGAATCGTGCAGGTTCATCATGGAATCCTCCCGGATGCATGCTGTTGTTGTGAGCGGCATGCTAGCCCTGTCGCGGGCGCGCTGCCAGCGAGACGGCATTTGGCGATGACGCGAAGTGGGTCGCTGCCCACGCGGCCGCAATTGCCGAAACGCAAATCCGTATGCGGAGACGTTGCGCGTCTGGTGGGCGGCAAAACAAAGAAGCGCATGACCGACGTCATGCGCTCCTTATTGCGCCGCCTCGTCGGCGTGCAATGCGACTAGTTGGTGACTTCCTTAAAGACCTCGGTCAGGTTTGCGGTTTCGTCGTGGATGATCTTGTCGAATTGTTGTGGTGTGTCGGTCACGCCGATGACGAACTGCGCCGCGAGCTTGGCTTTCGCCTCGGGTGATTGGATGATCTGCACCACGTCATGATTGATCTTTTCGATGATCGGACGCGGTACCCCTGCCGGCGCCATCAGCCCAAACCAGGAATCGTAGACGTAGTCCAATCCCGCCTCTCGGAACGTCGGGACGTTCGGCATCTCCGGAATCCGTTGCGGGGTCACGGCCGCAAGCGCGCGCACCTTGCCGGCCTCGGCCATTTCTTTGGAAAGATTGACCGGCGCAAAATACATTTGCGCGTCGCCACGCACGACGGCTGTCACCGCATCGGGCGCGCTCTTGAACGGCACATGCACTATGTTGATGCCTGCCGCTTTCCGAAACAGCGCCCCGGCGATGAAGGTCGTGCTGGCAGGCCCGGGAGACGAGAAATTGAGTGCGCCCGGCTTCGCCTTTGCCAGGTCGATCAGTTCCTTGAGCGTTTTTGCCGGCACTTCGGGGTTGATGATCAGATAGAGCGGCGCCGAGCTGACACGGGTGATGCCGGCAAAGTCTTTCACCGGATCGAACGGCAAATTCTTGTTCACGAGCGCCGCGACTGTGTGCCCGTTCGAGGTCAGCATGAGGGTGTAGCCATCGGGTGCAGCCTTCGCGACGCCCACCGTCCCCGCGAGCCCGGGGCGGTTCTCGACGACGACCTGTTGGTTCCAGCGCTTGGCCAGTTCGTCGGCGAGGATGCGTGCCATGATGTCGGTCACACTGCCGGCGCCGAACGGGACGACAATGGTAACCCGCTGGTTCGGATAATCTTGGGCGACCGCCGGTGCGGGAGCGCCGAAAGTTGCGGCAAGCAGTGCCGCCATCCCAGCCCAAAGCATGCGAACCACGGTCATCACATTCCTCCCAATATTGTCGGCGCACCCATACAATGGGTTGCGGCTTCCTGGGAAGCGATTAAAGCAGGAAGCGATTTGACGGTATATGAGTAAAAACGTCCCTGCTTGCTCTTCACCCACGGAACCGACATGCGCACCGAAGAGTCTCGTCCGATCCGGCTTGAAGATTACCGCCCGCCCGACTGGCTGGTCGAGAGCGTGGAGCTCGATGTCTCCCTCGACCCCACGGCGACGCGAGTGCGTGCGGCGCTCACGCTGCGGCCCAACGGGAACGGCGCGGCGCCCGCGCCCCTCATGCTCGACGGCGAGGCGCTAACGCTACGCGCGCTGAAACTCGACGGCGCCGCCCTGCCGCCGGAACAGTTCGTCGCCACGCCGGACCAGCTGACCATTGCGCAGCCGCCGCAGTGCCGATTCCGACTGGAGATCGAGACCGTCGTCGATCCATCGGCCAACACGCAACTGTTGGGCCTCTATCGCTCGGGCGCGGTCTATTGCACGCAATGCGAAGCCGAGGGCTTTCGCCGCATCACTTATTTCCCGGATCGCCCCGACGTGATGGCGGTCTACACCACCCGCATCGAAGCCGAGAAGGCCGACGCGCCGGTTCTGCTCGCCAACGGCAATCTCGTCGCATCCGGCGACGTGCCGGGCACGACGCGGCACTTTGCGGTCTGGCACGATCCGTTCCCGAAGCCGTCATATCTGTTCGCGCTGGTGGGCGGGAAGCTTGCCTGCGTCGAGGACCGCTTCCACACCATGTCGGGTCGCGAGGTCACGCTGCGAATCTATGTCGAGCCCGGCAAGGGGCCCCGCTGCGCCTATGCCATGGACTCGCTCAAGCGCGCCATGCGCTGGGACGAGACCGCGTTCGGCCGCGAATACGATCTCGATATTTTCATGATCGTCGCGGTCTCGGATTTCAACATGGGCGCGATGGAGAACAAAGGCCTCAACGTCTTCAACGACAAATACGTGCTCGCCTCGCCGGAGACCGCGACCGACACCGATTTCGAGCGGATCGAGGCGATCATCGCCCACGAATATTTCCACAATTGGACCGGCAACCGCATCACCTGCCGCGATTGGTTCCAGCTCTGCCTCAAGGAAGGACTCACGGTTTTTCGCGATCAGGAGTTTTCAGCCGATCAGCGCTCGCGCGCGGTCGAGCGCATCAGCGACGTGCGCGGCCTGCGCGCGCACCAATTCATCGAGGATGCCGGTCCGCTCGCGCATCCGGTGCGACCCACCGTCTACCGTGAGATCAACAACTTCTATACCGCGACGGTCTACGAGAAGGGTGCCGAGGTCGTGCGCATGCTGATCCACCTGCTCGGCCCGGAGAATTTCCGCAAAGGCATGAACCTCTATTTCGCCCGCCACGACGGCGATGCGGCGACCATCGAGCAATTCGTGCAATGCTTCGCCGATGTATCGGGCGCGGACCTCACGCAATTCATGCTCTGGTACTCTCAGGCCGGCACGCCCGAGGTTGTCGCCACTGGCCGCTACGATGCGCGCGCGAAGACCTATCGCCTCGACCTCGCGCAGAGCGTGCCCGCAACGCCCGGCCAGCCGAGCAAGGAGCCGATGGTCGTTCCGCTCGCCGTCGGTCTGGTCGGACGCGACGGGCGCGACCTGCCGCTCAAGCTCGGTGCTGGGCGCGCAATCGAGCACGGCGTGCTGATCTTGACAGAGCCTGCCGACACGTTCGTGTTCGCCGATGTCGGCGAGCCGCCGGTTCTCTCGCTCAATCGCGGATTTTCCGCGCCGATCAAGCTCGGCGCCAACCTTTGCGCCGATGATCTGCGATTCCTCGCCGCGCACGATGCCGATCCGTTCAATCGCTGGCAAGCGCTGCAGACCCTGGCCACTCGCTTGCTCGTCGACAATACTGCCGCTATGCGCGCGAACGGCGCGGCGCGGCAAGACCCGGGCCTCCTCGCTGCGCTGGGCGCGGTTCTCGCCGATGGGACGCTCGAACCTGCCTTTGTCGCGCTTGCGCTGACGCTTCCCGGCGAGGCCGATATCGCGCGCGAGATCGCTCGCGACGTCGATCCCGATGCGGTCTTCGCGGCGCGGCGCGGTTTGCAGGCGGCGGTCGGCGAACACCTCGCCGAACCTCTCCTGGATCACTATCGCCGGCTCTCCGAAAGCGGGCCTTATGAGCCCGACGCCGTCAGCGCCGGACGACGCACGCTGCGCAATACTTGTCTCGACCTTCTCGCGGCAACCCAACGGGCAGACGCTATTTTGCTCGCCGCGCGGCAGTACCAGGCGGCCAACAACATGACCGATCGCATGGCGGCGCTCTCGACGTTGTCGCTGTGCGACGTGCCCGAGCGCGCAGCCGCGCTCGACGATTTTTACGCCCGTTACGCCGACGACGCGCTGATCGTCGACAAGTGGCTCACGCTGCAGGCCACTATTCCAGAACCGGCGACGCTCGACCGGGTCAAGGCGCTCACCAAGCATCCCGCCTTCTCGTTTGCCAATCCCAATCGTGTACGCGCCTTGATCCACGCGTTTGCGCTTGCGAATCAGAAAGAGTTCAACCGCGCCGACGGCGCCGGCTACGATTTCATCGTGGACACGGTGCTGGCGCTCGACCCCAAGAATCCGCAGGTCGCGGCGCGCCTCTTGTCGGCGCTCAAGAGTTGGCGCGTGCTCGAGCCGGGACGGCGCGCGCGGGCGGAAGCCGCCCTCCGGCGGGTAGCAGCAGCGCCTTCGCTTTCACCCGACGTGAGCGACATCGCGCAACGCGCGCTGGCCAAAGACTGACACGCGGGCGCCGCGGGGCACGAAACAAGAACGCAAATGGCGCGGGTCGCGGGCCGAAAGTCGTTTGGCATCAAGCACAAAGCATCGATTCATCAATCTTGCAGATTCGTTAACGGACCCCTCGACAAATCGCCATCTTTCGATTCCAATCAAAAGTGATTCGGAGAGATGCGGCACATCCTTCCGATGAAGGTGATGGGGACCCGAACGGAGGCGAGGCATGGCGCGCGCCGAGGTCGCGAGCGCGTCCGTAAATTCTGATTCAATCAAGGGACTAGCTCAGTCGATCGCCAAACCCGCTTATCGGCGGCTGCTCACCGCCGAGCCGGCGTTGCGACGTGCCGTCCCGGCGTTGATCATCGCGTTTCTCCTCACGATCTGCGTCGGCGCGATCGTGCAGGTGCTCGACCATCGTCGCCAGGCGATCAGCGACATCGTCAAGCAGATCGAAGGCAGTGCCGATTTCCTCGTCGATCGGCTCGAACGGTTGGAGCAGCCGAAGGCCGGCTCCGAGCGTCGGCTACAGACCGAGCTCGAACGCGTGATGCCGAGCTGGGCGCGCGCGCCCGGCCGCCAAGTGCTTATCGCCAACGGCGAGGGCGTCATCGTCGCCGGCATCCGCCATGAGGTCGTCACCAACGCCGACGGCGCGATCAGCGCAACCGCGCCGCTCGAGGCCGGGGTGGTCGGACGCCGGCTGATCGACGTGCTCGGCCCCGCGCAGCCGCTGACCACCTTTGGCGCGGCCGCTGGCGTTTTGGAAATTCCGCTCGCCGACGGTAGCTCGGCCTTTGGAACGGTGCGCAGCCTGCACGGGTCGAACGGCGAGCTTGCGATCATACATGGGCGCGCCGAGGCGCTGGCGGCGTGGGCGTCGGACACGGCCTTGACGGTCACGCTCTCGGCCACCACCGGCTTCGTCGTTCTGATTCTCGGCTTCGCCTTCCATTGGCAGGCAACCCGCGCGCGGGAAGCCGACATGATCTATGAGACGGTGCGCTCACGCATCGATACGGCGCTCAACCGCGGGCGCTGCGGATTGTGGGACTGGGACCTCGCCCGTGGACGCGTGTTCTGGTCGCATTCCATGTTTGCGATTTTAGGCCTCAAGCCGCGGGACACGCTATTGAGCTTCGGGGAGGTCGACGCCCTCGTCCATCCCGAGGATATCCATCTCTATGAGCTTGCCGCCCAGCTCGCCGACGCCACCGCCACCCTGGTCGACCACGCCTTCCGTATGCGCCATGCCAACGGCAACTGGGTGTGGCTGCGCGCGCGCTGCGAGCTGGTCCAGCAGTCCGGCGAAGGGGGTCCACATCTCATCGGCATCGCCGTCGACATCACCGAACAGAAGACCTTGGTGGAGCGCACCGTCGAAGCGGACTTGCGGCTGCGCGACGCCATCGAGACCATCCCCGAAGCCTTCGTGGTTTGGGACGCGCAGAACCGCCTCGTATTGTGCAACTCGAACTTCCAGGAACTTCACAACCTACCGGACGCGGCGATCGAGGCCGGCGCCTCCTATGAATCCGTGGTGGCGGCCGGACGCAAGCCGGTCGTGCGCTCGAAAGTCACGAGCGAAGGCCAGATCCCGGGCGCCCGCACCTTCGAAGCTCAACTCGACGACGGCCGTTGGCTGCATATCAGCGAGCGCCGCACCAAGGACGGCGGCTATGTCTCGGTCGGCACCGACATCACGAACATCAAGTTGCACGAAGAGAAGCTGATGGAGAGCGAGAAGCGGCTGATGGCAACGGTCGCCGATCTGCGTCACTCGCAACAGAAGCTGGAGCGGCAGGCCGAGGAAGTCGCCGATCTCGCCGAGAAATACGCCGAGGAGAAGACCCGCGCCGAAGAGGCCAACCAGGCCAAGTCAAAATTCCTCGCCAATATGAGCCACGAGTTGCGAACCCCACTCAATGCCATCATTGGATTCTCCGAAATCATGGAGACCAGCATGTTCGGCCCGTTGGGCTCGGACAAATATGGCGAGTATTGCCGAGATATCCATCAGAGCGGCCAATACCTGCTCGAAGTGATCAACGATATCCTCGACATGTCGAAGATCGAGGCGGGACGCATCCGGCTCGACGCCGAGCAGATCGAGCTCGAGCCTTTCCTCAACGACGCGATGCGGGTGGTGTCCGGACGTGCCAACGACAAACGGCTCAAGCTCACGGCCCGGCTCGGCCGCGGCATACGTTTGACCGCCGACCACCGCCTGCTCAAGCAGATCGCGTTGAACCTACTGTCCAATGCGGTGAAGTTCACGCCAGAGGGCGGCCGCGTCACGATTCGCGCGCGGGCGACCAGCGGCTGGGTCAGCATCTCCATCGCGGATACCGGCATCGGCATTCCGGAGGAGGCGCTCGCGCGGCTGGGCCGGCCGTTTGAGCAGGTCGAGAGCCAGCTCACCAAAAGCCATCAGGGCTCGGGCTTGGGGCTCGCGATCGCGAAGTCGCTCACCGAGTTGCACCATGGCGCGATGCGCATCCGCTCGACACCGGGGATCGGCACGATGGTGCTGCTGCGGCTGCCGATCAGGCGGACAGCAGCGCACAAGGAGGAGATCGCCGAGGCCGCGGCCTAGCAGGGTGCCTCGCTTCCCGCAACGATGGGTGCACCGCGAGCACATGGGGCGAGGAGCACATCAAGCTCACCGCCGCGAAATCCTTGTGGGGATCGTAGGGAATTTTGGCATAGAGGCTCGGATTGATCACGAAGTTGCCGCCCCCAGCAGGCAACGTGTAGCCTTCCGTCGGCGCCCGCGCGGCGCTAGCAATGCCGAGATTGCCGCCGGCGCCTGGCAGATTTTTCCACGTAGAACTGTTGCCCCAACCTTTCCGAAAGTTTTTGCGCAAACAGGCGCGCGGTCGTGTCGTTTGCGCCGCCGGCCGCGACCGGCACGATCACGCGCAAAGGCCGGCTCGGATAGCCCTGCGCCCAACCGAGCCTTGCAACCGATGGAGCGGCGACAACGGCCGCTGCAACGCCGAAAGCACGGCGACGGCTCAGTTTCATGGTCCGGCCCGATGGTGATTCGGCAGGAACCTAGTCCGGTTCGACGCTGCTAGACCAATTGTCCTCGGAGAGTGAAACGGTTCACACATGTGCATTCAAAGACAGATTACAAATCCAGAGCCAACTTATTTAGCTTTCCGGAAGGGCTCAAATTACGGAGGCTGAAATGAAAGCGGTCCTCACAGCAATGCTTTTTGTCGCAGTCGTCATCGCCGCCGCGAAAGAGGCAGCGACCGAACCCCTCGATCCCGCGTCGGACGGTCAAATGATCGTAGCACAACGATTCTGTCCCAACGGCCGATGCTAGCAGCGGAGTGGCGCCATGTGGGCCACGTTGCAGGACCAGTCTTTTCTGCTTGGAGCCGTGCTTGTCACCCTTGTTCATGCAACCAAGTTCGGTGAGTTAAACCTCGCTAACCCGGTGACCGGCCGCTACCTCGCGCTGCTGCCCGGTGCGAAGGTCAGAGATTTCGTCGGACCTTACGCGTACCACATCGCGCTTGTCGCGTTCCTCAGTGCCAGCCTGATCGCCTACTACTTGGTCTGCCAGATTTCTCCCGACATCCTCAAGGGGGCGATAAAGCTGTTTAGCGATGCAGATCCAGAGACGGCAATTCGGGGAGTTCCGTACCCGCTGTACATCGCTGGGTTATTCATTGGCCTCACGCAACCGGTCATTCCGATATTTTCGCGTTTCGGAGAGGCCCAACGGGATTTTTTCCACGATCAGATCGAAGTACCTAAACGCCTCATCGATCTCGCCGAGAGATTGGCAGGCACCATCGAGGCGCGCGCGGGGGCGGACAAACGGCTTCTGGCAAGAGAAGTGCGAAACCTCGTCGGCGGCAATGTCCTCTCGACTGTGCAAACCTACGGCGACCTCGCTTTTTACAAGCTGCAGCTCGAGCGGCTCGATCTCGATGACCCGGCCGCTCTCGAGAACGCCATCAAGGAGAGCTCAGCGAAGGAGTTACGGGGACTCATTGAGCGAATTACTTTTTGTACGCTGGTCGCGGTGATGCGCCAGTCCGGGACACGAGCTCTGGTCAAGGTCGCCGACGCTATTGGAATCTCCTCTTCAAGAACTCGCTTCAATAACCTCGGTTATTTTCTTACGGGCCTCGCGGCAAGTGGCATGCTGTTCTCCATCTGCATCTTGACCGTCGCGCTCGTTTTCGCGTTGCTTGCCGACCCGATTGCGCGCCTGTTCGGCAAGCCGCTCGATCAGAGCCTTTGGCCCAACGATCTCGACAACGTTGGTAGCGAGCTCTGGACAATCGTTCCCCCAATCTTCGTTTGCCTGATGATGGCCGTCAGCTTGCTGGGGCCAAACGAAGCGAGGCAGACGCGGAGCCCAAAACCATCCCCGTCCGCCACATCGAACGGCGACCTGATCGGGTTCTTTCGATCCGGTGCTTCCGTATTCGGTCTATGCATCGGCGCCACCGTTGTGTTCAAGAGTGCAGGGTTGCTCTACGAGTATGGGAGCACCTTCAACGTGTCGAAAGAGGCCCTGTCAGCTGCCAGATTGATGCTCCCGATGATACAGTCATTCATTCCCGTTGCAGTCTGCCTATTCACCACATGGTACCTTGCATCCTGCAACGCCGAGACTCCGCAGCGCGGCTTCTCCTTCACGAGAACACTGCTCGCAATTGCAGGCGCGGTCGGTTTTCTCGCGGTGCTGTACGACATGACTTTTTTATACGAATACCGGCGCGTACATCCGCAACATGGCCTCGCTTGGGAGCATCTGCTGTTTAGCGTCGTTGCCAACGTGTTGATTTCCATCTGCGCGTTCGTATCGGTCGTATTATTCTTCAAGAGCCGAATAGTCCTTCAAGAACCTGTAGGCGTGCTTCAGCGTACGCACGGGCCCATAGCCAATGGAGCCGCGTCACCGAGGCAGAATATCAATCGAGCGCAACGCTCGTTGCGTACAAACGCGCGGTCCAAGGCAGAACCGCAAATGGCCGCGACAGTCGCCCAGGAGCCTAGCCCCCTGAGCCGGCGCGCCGAGGAAGTAAAACGGCCCGGTGTGCCCATCGACCTGCATCTCGCCGACGGACGGGTCGAACCCGCTTAGCGGGCGCGCGGCCGGTCGCATCACGCAGTCAAGACCGTTCGCCAAGGATGCGATTGAAGCTTGCGCGCACCTTACTCTGCGTCTCACCGATGAATGCATCGAGCGTGGCGAAATCAGGGACGTCCGCGGCGCGCGTCAACAGCCCACCGAGGCCCGGCGCCGCCGCCTTGGGATCGAACTCCCCCGGCAGGCATAAGCGCAGAATCTGCGTGAGATCATGATAGAGTCGCACCGCTCGGCGCAGCACCTCCGCATCCTCGGCCTTGAGCAGCCCGAGCCGCCATGCCCGGTCGAGCACCTGCGTGGTCGAGGTGTCGAGAATATCGGGTGTCTGCGCCGCATGAACGAGCTGCAGATATTGGGCGATGAATTCGATGTCGATCAGCCCGCCGGCGACATATTTGAGATTCCACCGCTCGCCGTCGCCTTTCTCCGCTGCGATCGCTTTGCGCATTTCCAGAACGTCGCCGGCGACCATCTCTGGGTCACGCGCTCGGCATAGCACGGAGCGAATGACCTCCTCGACCCGGGCCGCGAATTGCGGCGGCGCCGACACGACGCGCGCGCGCGTGAGCACCAGATGCTCCCAGGTCCATGCGTCGTTCTCCTGATAAGCGGCAAAACCGTCGATCTGGGTCGCGAGCGGGCCGGAGCGTCCGGAGGGACGAAGCCGCATATCGACCTTATAGAGCAACCCGTGATTGGTCTGCGCGGTGAGCGCGCTGATCAGGCGCTGCGTCAGCCGCGAAAAATACTGCGCGCCGTAGAGCCGGCGCGGGCCGACCGATTCCGGACGGTCGGAATCGAAGTCGTAGACGACGATGAGATCGAGATCCGAACTCGCCGTTATCTCGCGCCCGCCAAGCTTCCCGAGCGCCAAGATCGCGGTCTGCTGCCCTGCGATGCGGCCGTGCAGCTGCGCGAAACGCTCCTCGATCGCGCGGTGGAGGCAGCGAATGAGCGCATCCGCCAGCCGGGCGAAAGCCTCGCCCGCCTGTTCCGCTGACACGGTTCCCGACACGATCCGCGTCCCTATCAGAAACATCTGCTCCTGCGCGAAGATGCGGATGCGATCGAGGAAGTCCTCGTACGATCCGGCTTGGCCGAGCGAGCGGCCGAGCGCGGCCGCGAGCTCGGTTTCTTCGGGCAGCGCGCCAAAGAAGCTCGGATCGATGACCGCGTCCATGACCTCCGGAAACTGAGCAAGGCCGTCCGCGAGGCGTGGCGCGGTACCGAGCACGAGCGCGATCAGGGCGATCAGATCGGGATTCTGGCGCAACAGCGAAAACAGCCGTCCGCCGCCGTGCAGCCCTGCAAGGAACCGATCGAATGCTGCGACCGCCGCATCGGGGTTTGCCGAGCGGGCAAAATGTTGAAGCAGCATCGGCACGATTTCGGCGAGCTGGCTGCGCGCGAATGCACCCTTGAGTGTGCCGTAGCTGCCTGTGGCCCAGCGCCGCACCAAGGCAGAGGTCTCCAACGGACGGCGAAATCCCATTTCGGACAATCGGTCGAGGGTTTCGCGATCGTCCGCCTCAGAGGGAAACAGCAATGTCCGCTGGCCGGCCTCGATGATGGGCGCATTCTCGAACAGCGTCGCATAATGGCGCTGTACATTGCGCAGATGAACGAGCAAGGCGCGCGCGAACGCATCGCGATCGGGAAAGCCGGCGAAGCGGGCAAAACGCTCGAGCCCATCCCGATCGGCCGGCAAGGTGTGGATCTGCTCGTCGGCCACCATCTGGAGACGGTTTTCGACCACACGCAGGAAACGGTAAGCAGCGGCGAGATCATCGCGCACCTGCTGATCGATCCAGCCGCCGTCGGCAAGTGCCGCCAGCGTTTGCAGCGTCTCTTTGATGCGCAGCTCGGGATATCGTCCGCCGGCGATGAGTTGCTGGGTCTGCACGAAGAATTCGATCTCGCGGATGCCGCCCCGACCGAGCTTGATATTGTGCCCTTCGACCGCGATCTCATCATGGCCGCGATAGGCGTGGATCTGCCGCTTCATCGCGTGCACGTCGGCAACCGCCGCGAAGTCGAGATATTTGCGCCAAATGAAGGGCGAAAGCCCGGCGAGCAACGCTTCCCCGGCCGCGATGTCGCCCGCGCACGGCCGCGCTTTGATCAGCGCGGCGCGCTCCCAATTCTGTCCGCGGCTTTCGTAGTAGTCGAGCGCCGCAGTGGTGGAGATGGCGATGTGAGTGGAGGCGGGATCGGGGCGCAGCCGCAGATCGATGCGAAATACGTAGCCGTCGGGAGTGCGCTCCTGCAACAGCTTCACCAGCATTCGCGTGAGCCGCACGTAAAATGCTGCCGGCTCCGTTGCCGCGACGAGCGCTGCAGGGTCGTAGAAGATGATGAGGTCGATGTCGCTCGAATAATTGAGCTCGCCCGCCCCCATTTTACCCATGGCGAGCACGATATAGCCCGAACCTTGCGCCGGGCGGCCGCGCTCGAAGCCTTTGAGCTTGCCGCTGCGCTGCGCAGCCTCGAGCAGGTAGTCGACCGCGGCGCCAACGGCCGCATCGGCCAGCATCGTCTGCAGGTCCACGACCTGCGTCACCGGCCAAACGCCGCCGATATCGGCGAGCGCTATCAACAGCGCTGCCTCCGCCTTCATGCGGCGAAGCAGGCGCATCACCTCGGCTTCATCGCGTGTTGCCGCGATCGCGCGTCTTGCGTCAGCGAGAATGTCGCGGAAACGGTGCTCGGGTTCGGCTTCGAGAAGCGCGACGAACCGCTCCGGCGACCCGCGCACGAGGCTCCAGAGATAGGGCGAGCCGTCCGCCAGCCCCGTCATCAGCGCCTCGAGCCTCGGGTGAGCCGCGGCGAGCCGTGTCAGCGTCTGGCCGGCGGGCAGACCGGCGATTTCGGCGAGCCACTCGTTGACGCGCGCACGCGCCTCGTCCGCGGCCTGAACGTGCGGCACCCCCGCGATCCGTCGCACGAGCGAACTGTCGCCTGATTGGTTCACCGAAATCATTCTCCGAACTGGGAACTTGCCGGTCACGCCGGATCGTCCGGCACATCCGTCTTAATAGAAGAGCGGCATCAAATATGCGAATGGCGCAGCAGCTGCGGCCTGCGCGCGGTTGCGACATTTCGCGTCGCCGGCCGGGCGAGCCGGCTCGCGGTGATGACGAGCCTGGCCATGATGTCGTTATCGTAAATGCTTCATGCCGTCGGCGGGGCCGATCCCGAGCGCGGCAGCGAGATGACGGTCTTGAGCCCAGGGTGGTTATCCTCGAGCTTGAGCTCGCCGCCATGCAGGCGGGCCACCGCCGAAGCAAGGCTCAGTCCCAGCCCCGAGCCCGGAAGCGAACGGCTTTGTTCGAGCCGCACGAAGCGCTCGACTGCTCGGCCGCGGTCGGCCGCGGGAATACCGCGGCCGCTGTCGGCGACTGCAAGCAGGATGCGGTCGCCCTCTCCCGCCGCCGTGACGAGGATCTCAGCGGCCGCTCCGTTCAGCGGGGGGCCACCGGTTGCGCCATATTTGATCGCGTTATCGACCAGATTGGCGAGCGCCTGGCTGACGAGCTCCCGGTTGCCGTGAACCGGCGCAGCCGCCGGCGCCTCGACCTTGAGGTGGATGCCCTTTTCATCGGCGAGCGGCTCGTAGAGCTCGCCCACCCCGCGCGCGATCTCGGCCGCATCAAACTCGGTCATGCCGTCGCGCGCCTGGCCCGACTCCGCGCGCGCGATCATGAGCAGCGCATTGAAGGTGCGAATCAGCGCCTCCGATTCCTCGATCGTGCTCTCGAGCGCCGCTCGGTACTGGGATTCGTCCTCGGCCAGGCGCAAAGCCTCTTCGCAGCGGTTGCGCAGCCTGGTCAGCGGCGTTTTGAGATCATGCGCGATGTTGTCGGAGACCTCCTTGAGGCCGTGCATGAGCGCCTCGATGCGCTCGAGCATGGCATTGAGGTTGGTGGCCAGGCGATCGAGCTCGTCGCCCGTTCCCGCGACCGGGAGGCGTCCGGTCAGATCTCCGTCCATGATCTGACGCGTGGTCTCCGTCATCGCGTCCACGCGCTTGAGAACCCGCCGTGTGACGAAGAATCCGCCGGCGACGCCGAGCACGATGACGACTGCCAAGGACCAGCGGCCGGCGGCGATTACGATGTCGTGCAAGCGTTCGCGCTCTTCGAGATCGCGTCCGACCAGGAGCCGGAACCCGGCCGGCAATTGAAACACGCGGATCAGGGCATGATGCTCGGCGCCGTCGGGGTCATCGAGCCGCCGATAGGCAGTTTCCGTCCAGCCGGATGTTTCCAGAATGCCGGTCGACAGCGATCCGACATTGCCCGCCAGTCCTTCCCCCGCGCGCGTGGTCACGAGATAAAGGCTCGAGCCGGGCCGACGCGACCGGGCATCGACGACGAACACGAGCCGGCGGATGCCGCCCTGGCGATATTGCTCGGCCAAGCCGGTGATCTCCGCATCGACCGTTTGCGTGATTTGCTCGGTGATCAGCCGCCGCGTGTTCCAGGCGAAATAAACGAGCAGGAAAGCGGCAAACAGCGCGAACACGGTGAGATACACCAGCGTCAGCTTGAACGCTGTCGTGCGCAGAAGCTTGCCGAGCGCGGTCATCCATCACCCCCGCACGTCGCCCTGCGCGCCGCAGGCAATGACGACGTCATTTGCTGTCGCGGATCATATACCCTGCGCCGCGAACCGTATGCAGCAAAGCCTGGGTGAAACCCTTATCGATCTTCGAGCGTAGCCGCGAGATGTGCACGTCGATGACGTTGGTTTGCGGGTCGAAATGATAATCCCACACGTTCTCGAGCAGCATGGTGCGAGTGACGACTTGACCCGCGTGCTTCATGAGATACTCGAGCAGGCGGAACTCCCGCGGCTGCAGGACGATTTCGTCGCCTGCGCGAGTCACCTGATGCGAAAGCCGGTCGAGCTCGAGATCGCCGACGCGATAGACCGTCTCCTCGCGGCTGCCGCGCCGACGCGCCAACGCCTCCGTGCGCGCCAGCAGTTCCGAAAACGAATAGGGCTTGGGAAGATAGTCGTCGCCGCCTGCCCGCAACCCCTTGACCCGATCATCAACCTGGCCGAGCGCCGAAAGGATAAGCGCGGGCGTCTCGATGCCTTTGGTGCGCAAGGTCCCGATGACCGCGAGGCCGTCGAGCTTGGGCAGCATGCGATCGACGATGAGGACGTCATATTGGCCGTCGAGCGCATGCGCGAGCCCTTCCTCGCCGTCGGCGGCCAAGTCGGCCACATGCCCGACCTCGCGGAATGCCTTCGCCAGATAGTCGGCGGCATCGCGGTCGTCTTCGATGATCAGGAGACGCATGACGAATGCACCGTCTCTCGGATAAGCGATGTCCCTCGCGGAGGGACGATACTGAACTGCACTAATCATAGCGGCACTATTTCACAGTGTCCTTGGCGTCGGCCCGGCAGATCGCCCGGGCCGGGCCGAGAAATGCGAGGGGCGGCGGTTTGACCCGCCACCCCTCAACCAACTCCGCACCGGCGGGGGCGACGGATGCCGGGACGAAGTTAGATGGGATGGGGACGGGCGCCGGGCCCGTCCCCTCTGGTTCGAACCGCCGGCGGGGGCGACGGATGCCGGCGGTGCGCCCCATTTCGATCAGGCCTTGCCGAGCCGCAGCGCAACGAACTTCGTCGCGTCGCCCGATTTCACCCGCATCAGAATCGTACGCTTGCCGTCCTTCTGCGCGTCCTTGAGGGCACTGCGGATGTCGGCCGGATTGGCAACCTTCTTGCCGCCGACCTCGAGAATGACGTCGCCGGTCTTGACGCCCTGGTCGGAAGCAATCCCATTGGGATCGACCTCGGTCACCACCACGCCTTCGGAACCGCTACCGGCGACCTGGCCCGCGGGTACGACCGTGAGGCCGAGCCGCGGTACGTCGGTGCCCTCCGGCCCGGAGGAATCCGGCATCGTGGTCGCCCGCGCCTCGCGCTGGTTGGGCAGTTCACCGAGCGCGATGGAGAAGGTCTTCTCCTCGCCTTTGCGCCACACGGTGAGTTTCGCGGTGCCGCCCGGCGCCATGCCGCCGATCTGCTTGGCGAGATCGCGGGCGTCTTTGACCGCGTTGCCATTGACCGCCGTGATCACGTCACCGGCCAGGATGCCAGCCTTGGCGGCCGGCCCGTTTGGCTGCGGGTCGGCGACCAGCGCGCCCTCGGATGCCTTGAGACCGAGATTGTCGGCGATTTCCGCGGTGACGGGTTGGATCTGCACGCCGATCCAGCCGCGGCTAACCTTACCGTTGTCCTTGAGCTGAGCGACGACCGACTTCACGGTCGGAGCGGGGATGGCGAAGGCGATACCCACCGAGCCGCCCGAAGGCGAGAAGATGGCGGTATTGACACCGATCACGTTGCCGTCGACGTCGAAGGTCGGGCCGCCGGAATTACCTTTATTGACCGGCGCATCGATCTGAATGAAATCGTCGTAAGGGCCGGCCCCAATATCACGGCCACGCGCCGAGACGATACCGGCCGTCACCGTGCCGCCGAGACCGAACGGATTGCCGACCGCGAGCACCCAGTCGCCGATGCGCGGGGCCTTGTCCGCGAGGTGGACGTAGGGGAAGTCGCTGCGGCCATCAACCTTGATCAGGGCGATGTCGGTGCGCGGATCGGTGCCGATCACCTTGGCGGTGTAGGTCTTGCCGTCATCGGCGGTGACCTCGACGGTGTCGGCCTTGTCGACCACGTGGTTGTTGGTCACCGCGTAGCCGTCAGCAGTGATGAAGAAGCCGGAGCCCTGCCCGGTCACGAGGCGATTGCGCGGGGCGCGCGGCTCGTCCGGAGTGGCCCCTTCCGGCAAGCCGAAGCGACGGAAGAAACGCTCGATCTGCGAGTTCGGCGGGAACGGTAGGTCGCCCTCGAAGCCCATCATCTTGGCGCCACTAGCAGTCTTCACGCGGACCGACATGACGGCGGGCTTCACCTTGTCGACGATGTCGGCAAATCCCATCGGGCGCTGGACACCCTGGGCATAAGCGATCGACGTCAGAGCCGGGCTTGTCGGCTGCGGGAGAAGTCCCGCACCGCCGAGCAGCACGGTGACGCCGAGGCCGGCGACGCCAGCAAGCAGAACGAGACGACGCGCTGAGAGGGTGCGCGATTTCGGAGCGGGAACGCTCGCAGTCATAACGGTCACTCCATAGTTGGTGCGGCGGGGGCCGAGGGGCACCCGTTGCACAGCAAGATGGGGGACGCTTCCTTACCGCGCGCTGTCGGAGAAATTAAACTTTGGTAAGGTCGGAAAAGTCAAAAAAGCCATGGACTCTCAGCAGCCTGTCCGAAATTGACCGCGCCTCACTGCTCGCCCTGGCGCAAAATCTCCGACAACCGCGCCGCTTCGGCCGGCGTGAGCTTTTCCCGCTCTGCGGTTGCGCGCTCCGAACTGGCTCGGTAGCGGCGTGCCAGCACGAGGACGCCGCATGCTCCGATGAGCAGTACCGCCGCCGGAGCAAGCCACAGCAGCGCGGTATGCCACGAAAATCGCGGCCTCAGCAGCACGAACTCGCCGTAACGCGCGACCAGAAAATTGATCACCTGCTGGTCGCTTTCGCCCGCCTGCAATCGTTCGCGCACGAGGATACGCAAATCGCGCGCGAGCGGCGCATCGGAATCGTCGATCGACTGATTCTGGCAGACCATGCAGCGCAGCTCCTTGGAGAGAGAGCGCGCGCGTGCTTCCAGCGCAGGGTCCGAGAGGACCTCGTCGGGTCCGAGCGCAACCGCCGGCGACAGAATCGCGAGCGAGAGCACTGCGGCGACAAGACAACGCCACTTCATATGGACCTACTCCGCCGGCGAGAGCGCGGCCTTGCTCCTCGCCGGCTTGGGCGCGCCCACGCGCAAGCGTCGATCCGAGAGCGACAGCGCGCCGCCAATCACCATCACCACCGCGCCGAACCAAATGAGCAGCACCAACGGCTTGTAGTAGAGTCGCACCGCGAGCGATCCGTCCGGATTCGGGTCCCCGAGCGACAGGTAAAGCTGGGAAAATCCCCGCGTCATCAGCGCGGTTTCGGTGGTGGCAGTGCCGCGAGAGGGAAAGCTGCGCTTCGCCGGCTCCATGACGCCGACGAAGTCGCCATGGCGCCGCACGGTGAAATGAGCGGCGAGTTCGCGGTAGTTCGGCCCCTGCCGCGTGGTCACGCCGTCGAAGTGAAGATCATAGCGGCGGATCGACATCGACTGTCCGGGCTTGAGTTCCGCAATCCGCTCGAGGCTCCATTGCGTCTCGCCGATGATGCCGAGTAGCGTGATCCCAAGCCCGAAATGCGCAAAGGTGGCGCCCCAGGCCGAGCGCGGCAAACCGCGCGCGCGCGCGAATGCGGTCTCGAACGGGACCCTGAGCAGGCCGGTGCGCTCCACGATTTCGGTCAACGCGCCGGCCATGACGTAGAAGGCGAGACCGATCGCGAACGGCACCAGGAGCGGTCCTCCGCCTTCCATGGCGAAGATCACGGCGACGGCGATCACGGCGATGCCGGCGGCGCCGACAAGGCGCTGAGCGACGCCGAGCAGGTCGCCGCGCTTCCAGGCAAGCAGTGGACCAAACGGCATGGCAATGAGGAGCGGAACGAACAGCGGGACGAAGGTCGCATTGAAGAACGGCGCGCCGACGGAAATTTTCTCGCCCGTGAGCGCCTCGAGGGCGAGTGGATAGAGCGTACCGACGAAAACGGTCGCGCAAGCGCTCACTAGGAAGAGATTGTTGAGCACCAGTGCGCCTTCGCGCGAAATCGGCGCGAACAGGCCTCCCTGTTTGAGCAAGGGCGCGCGCAAAGCGAACAGCGCGAGGCTGCCACCGATGAACAGCAGCAGGATCGCGAGGATGAAGACGCCGCGCGTCGGGTCGGTGGCAAAGGCGTGCACCGAGGTCAGCACGCCCGAGCGCACGAGGAAGGTGCCGATGAGCGAAAGCGAGAAGGCCAGGATCGCGAGCAGGATGGTCCATACCTTGAGCGCGTCGCGCTTCTCCATCACGAGGGCGGAATGAAGGAGCGCGGTGGCGGCCAGCCAGGGCATGAACGAGGCGTTCTCCACCGGGTCCCAGAACCACCAGCCGCCCCAGCCGAGCGTGTAGTAGGCCCAATATGAACCCATGGCGATGCCGAGCGTCAGGAACATCCAGGCGAGCAGCGTCCATGGCCGCACCCAGCGCGCCCAGGCGGCGTCGATGCGTCCGTCGATCAGCGCGGCAATGGCGAAGGAAAACGAGATCGAGAGCCCGACATAACCGAGATAGAGCAGCGGGGGATGAATGGCGAGGCCGGGATCCTGCAGGATGGGATTAAGGTCGCGGCCCTCCAACGGCGGCTCGGGAATGCGCAAGAATGGATTCGACGTGACCAGAATGAAGAGAACGAATGCCACCGCGATCGAGGACTGCACCGCGAGCACGTTGGCTTTGAGGCGCGCCGGCAGATTACCCCCGAACAGTGCGACCAGTGCGCCGAACAGGCTGAGGATGAGCACCCATAACAGCATCGAGCCTTCGTGGTTGCCCCACACGCCGCTGAGTTTGTAGATGAGCGGTTTTGCCGAATGGGAATTCTCGAACACGTTGACGACGGAGAAATCCGACCGCACGTAGCACATCGTCAGCGCGGCGAAGGCGATTGCGATGAAGCAGAATTGCGCGACCGCCGTCGGGCCGGCCACAGCCATCAGCACAGGATCGTTCGTGCGCGCCCCGACCATCGGCACGCTGGCCTGCACGAGCGCAAGAGCGAGCGCCAGCACGAGCGCATAGTGGCCGAATTCGGCGATCATCGTCATGCCCTTTCGATCACCCCGCGTCCGAACGCGCGGGATGCATCATTGCGCTCTGCCCTGTGCGGCGGCGCCGAGCTTCCTTTCGTAATCGTCCTTCCAGTGGCCTTGCTTCTTCAAAGCATCGGCGACGTCCTTCGGCATATAGGTTTCGTCGTGCTTGGCGAGCACGCTGTCGGCCCGAAATGTACCAGCCGAATCGAGGACGCCTTCGGCGACCACGCCCTGCCCTTCGCGGAAAAGATCCGGCAACAAGCCCTGATAGGCGACCGGGATTGTACGCTTGCCGTCGGTCACCTCGAAACGGACGGCAAGGCTGTCGCCGCGCCAAACGCTGCCCTGCTTCACGAGGCCGCCGACGCGGATACGCGTCCCCGGTTTGATCTGTTTTTCGACCACGTCGGTCGGCGAATTGAAGAAGACGATGGACTCCTTGAGCGCGCCGAGCACCAAAGCCACCGCGAGCGCGGTCACGCCGAGCGCGGCACCGATGAGGGAGAGGCGTCGTTGCTTGCGGGTCATCGCGCGATTCCCGGCGCTTAGCCTTCGAGGCCAAGTCCTTTGAGCTGATCGTCGAGCCGCCGCAATTTGCCCGCGTCGCCGGCGAGCGCACGGCGCGCATCGACGACGGCCGCGCGCGCCTTGTCGGGTTGGCCGAGCACCATATAGGAACGAACGAGTCGCAGCCATCCCTCTACATCGCCGCCGTCGCGATGCAGCCGCTCGGAAAGCCGCTCGACCATCCCTTGAATCATGGCCTGGCGTTGCTCGGGAGCGAGCTCCGAAGCAGCGCTTGAATCCTCGGGCGCGGCAGCACGGTCGACGCGGGCGAGCGCGCGTCGCAGCAAATCGATCCATGGCGCATCGGGGGGAGCCGCCTCGATCAGTGCGCGCCACGTCGCGGCGGCTTGCGTGCGATCGCCGTCCTGCTCGGCTGCAAGTCCGAGAAAGTAGCGCGCCTGCACTCCGTTCGCATCGAGCGCGACCGCCCGTTCGAACGCAGCCTTAGCCTCCGCCGTCACGATCCCATTGGCGGCGAACACCAGTGCCTCGCCGAACGCAGCCTCGCGCTCCGCCGACGAGCCATTGAGCCGAAGTGCATTGCGCCGCGCCCTCACCGCGTCATCGAAACGCCCGAGTCGGATATAGATCGGCGCGATCACCTCCCAGCCGCGTCCGTCGTCCGGATTGCTCTCAAGATGGGTCTCCACCTTTGCAATCAAAGTATCGATCGACTGATCGGCGCGGGCAGCGGCAAGACGCGGGGCGAGCGGCCGGTCCGGAAGCAAAGGCGAACCGAGCGCGAGATAAAGTGTCGTTGCGCCCAACGGCAGCAGGACAAGCGCCACGATGGCGACCGCCCGGCGCCGCCACGTCGCCGAAGGCACATTTGTCGGCGACGCCGTTTGCGCATCAGCTGCGGCGATGAGCCGGCGCGACACCTCGACTTGCGCGCTCGCGGCCTCATTGTCCTCGATGAGGCCGGCCGCACGGTCGCGTTCGATCTCCTCGAGCTGATCGCGATAGATCGCGACATCGCTACCCGAGCGCAATCGGCTCGCCCGGCGCGCAAGCGGCCACAACACGGCCCAAATGGCCGCTGCCGTCATCAGTGCAAGTCCGAACCACAGCGTCATATCAATCCATCGGATTGAATTTACATTGCCTTGGCGACGCGGCGAAAACAGGACTGTCGCGGATCGGGGCACGCCCAGCGCGGTTACATCACGGCGAGCGGTCCCCCTGCAACGGCGAACGACCGTCGAGGCCGCGACATGGGGAAGCGGGACCGTAAATTTGCCGTAACCAGGTGCCCCCGCATGCTCGGGCGTAATCGGCGATAACGAAGCGCGAGAGTTGTCGCGGCAACGCCGCGGCTGAAGTCGCGCCCATCGTGAACGCGCCCGCCCGTGTCAGACCCGCCACCGGGCGCGCCTCGTATTCGCGCCATAGGAGCGCGCGAGGAAGCACGCGGGAGGCGCGGATCGACAGCCCGCAGGCCCCAGCGTTATTTCGCGCGTCCAGGAATTCGAGGTTTCAGCGCGGCTCGTGACGTCAAGCTTCGCCCTGCCTCGTGCAGGATGGCGCCAATGCGCGCAGCCCAATCAAACTCGCGCGCGTCGGTGTGAACCTATGGCCTATGCTGGCTTCGGCCGGAATGGCGCTGCCGTTACCCCACCGCGGTCCAGGTTCCGTCCGGATTGCGACAAGCGTTGCCGCGGGCGACCTGCGGCTGACCGTTGATGTAGATGGTGTGAGTGTAAGGTCGGCATTGCAGCCCGTTCGACTGATAGGCAGGACCCGGAACCACGGATCCATAGCGACCGGAATCCGGATTCTTCCACGCCACGCCGACGCCCGACTTTCCGGCCTCGAGTGCCTGCATCTGCGCCGCATACGCGCGCCGCTTGTCGTCGTCGTCCATGCCGGCGCCGATGCGATTGCCGATCAAACCGCCAAGCGCCGCGCCAGCAAGGCCGGCTGCGATGCGCTCGCCGGTTCCGCCGCCGAACTGCGATCCGATCAGGCCGCCGGCAACCGCGCCGACGAGCGTGCCCGTATTCTCTTTCGGTCCTTGGCCGGTCTCGGGAGTGCCCGCGCAGGCCGCGATCGAAAGCGCGGCGAGCGCGGCAGCGCTCAGGCGAACGAAAGACATGTTTCAAGCCCCCAGATGATCTGACCCCGCGATCACAACCGGCCGGCGATCCCCATCGGCCAATGCCGGCGCTTTAGCTAATGGCCCAAATAGGGCAAAACTCTGTTGCCGCAGCGTTAATGGCGTTGGGCAAGCTGGGGAAAGTCACGCCCCCGGCAGCATGAGTTCCGCGCGCAGGCCGCCGATGGGCGCGGTGCCGAGCGTGAGGCCGCCGCCATAGAGGCTGGCAAGCTCGACCACGATCGAAAGCCCGAGGCCAGAGCCCGGCTTGGTCTCGTCGAGCCGGCGACCGCGGCGGGCCACCTGCTCGCGCTGCTGCGGCGAAATCCCCGGTCCGTCGTCATCGACCACGATGCGTACGACCCGACGATCATCTCGGGGATCGGGCTTTTCCGAGAACGCTTCAACCGCCACCCGCGACTGCGCCCACTTGCAGGCATTGTCGACAAGATTGCCGACCATTTCCTCGAGGTCCTGCTGCTCGCCGCGAAAGCGGGCGCCCTCGGGCGCGTCGACGTCGATGGCGACCCCGCGATGGTGGTGAATCTTTTCCATCGTGCGTGCGAGCGCCGTCACCACTGGGCGCACATCGGTGACGGTGCCGATCGCCGCGACACGCGCGGCGAGCCGCGCGCGCTCGAGATGGCGCGCGACTTGGTCGCGCATGATTTCGGTCTGCTCGCGCACCTTTAAGGCGAGCGGATCATCGCTGTGACTCGTGGCCTCGTTCATCATGACGGAGATCGGCGTCTTCAATGCATGGGCGAGATTGCCGACATGGGTGCGCGCGCGCGTCACGATCTCACGATTGGCGTCGATGAGGGCATTGGTTTCGCGCGCCAGCGGCGCGATCTCGACCGGGAAGGCGCCTTCGAGCCGTTCCGCCGTCCCCGAGCGGATGGCGGCAAGATCGTCGGAAATACGTTTGAGCGGAGCCAAGCCGAAACGAACCTGGAAGGTTGTGGTCAGCAGCAGCACAATGCCCAACACCGTGAAAGTGATGACGAGAGCTCCGTCGAAGCTGCGTGTTTCCTCGTCGATCTCGGCCGCGTCGCCGGCGACGGCAACGAGGTAACGGCCCTCCTCGCCCAGGTCGATCGTGCGTTCAACGATACGCAGCTGCTGGCCCTCGGGCCCTTCGGCGTAACCCTGCCGCGCGGCGCCCGGCGCCGACGAGGGGCCGAGGTCGGCGAGGTGCGGCAGCGTCGCATCCCACAGCGAGCGGGACGATCGCACGTCGGGTGTCGGCGCGTCGAGCCGCGTCACCTGCCAGTACCAGCCGGAGAGCGGCAAATCGAACAGCGGCTCGCCGATCGATTGGGGAAACTTGCCGGCATTCTCCTCCGGCGTCGCGACGTCGGCGACCAGGGTCCGCAGATAGACACCCAGCCTTCGGTCGAACGCACGCTCCACAGCCGCGCGATAGATCGACGACAGCACGATTCCGGTGACGACCAGGATCACCACGGTCCAAGTCGTTGCCGAGAAGAACAGCCGAAGGGCGAGCGAATTAAGGCGCATTGCCCGGCGGAGCGAGCAAATAGCCAAGCCCGCGCACGGTCTGTATGACATCGACGCCGAGCTTTTTGCGCACGCGGCCGACGAACACCTCGATGGTGTTGGAGTCGCGATCAAAATCCTGGTCGTAGAGATGCTCGACCAGTTCGCTGCGCGAGACCACGCGGCCGGTATGATGCATGAGGTAGGACAGCAGGCGATATTCGTGCGAGGTGAGCTTCACCGGATTGCCGTCGACGGTCACGCGGCCGGTGCGGGTGTCGAGGCGCACGGAGCCGCAATTGAGCTCGCTCTTGGCGTGACCAGCCGAACGACGCAAGAGCGCGCGGATGCGCGCTAGAATCTCCTCGAGATGAAAAGGCTTTGCGACGTAATCGTCGGCGCCGGCGTCGAAGCCTTGGACCTTATCGCTCCAGCGGTCGCGGGCGGTGAGGATCAGGACCGGCATGGCGCGGCCGGCACGGCGCCACGCCTCCAGCACCGAGATGCCATCCATCTTGGGCAGGCCGATGTCGAGAATTACCGCGTCATAGGGCTCGCTTTCGCCGAGAAAGTGGCCCTCCTCGCCGTCGAACGCGCGATCGACCACGTAGCCCGCGTCAACGAGCGCGGTTGCGAGCTGCCGATTGAGATCGGGATCGTCCTCGATCACCAGGAGACGCAAGACCGGTGCTCCCACCGCTGCCGCCGACGCCGGTTCGCCAGGCAGAATCGGCGATGGCAGCCGCTACTGTGCCATTACATAAGAAGGGGGGAAAGGTTGAGGAAGGGTGGCGGGACCGATCCGCGCCCCGGCGGCAGCCAGCCATCGGCGCTGGAGCGCATCCCCGTCGCATCACGAGGCCGATCAAGCCTTCCTCAGCCTGCTAGCGGCACATCAAGCACGATTGCGTCGCAAAGCCGCGATCTGCTTTTGCTGAACGCGCTCCGGACATGGTAACACTATGGCCTACAAGCAGGGCCCCGGCGTCGTGAGCGACGATTTCATCCTCCTCACCGAGAATCTCACCAAAGAATTTGCCGGCTTCGTTGCGGTCAACGGAGTGAGCCTGCAGGTTAGCCGCGGCACGATTCATGCGCTGATCGGACCCAATGGCGCCGGCAAGACGACTTGTTTCAACCTGCTGACGAAGTTCATGAGTCCCACCCGGGGACGGATCGTCTACAAGGGCCGCGACATCACGGCGCTCCATCCCGCCGGGGTGGCGCGGCTCGGACTGGTGCGATCGTTTCAGATCTCGGCCGTTTTTCCGCATCTGACCGTGCTCGAAAACGTCCGCGTCGCGCTACAGCGCCAGCGTGGATCGTCGTTCGACTTCTGGCGCTCGAAGCGTGTACTGGACGTCTTCAACGACCGCGCCATGGCGCTCATCGCCGATGTCGGCTTATCGTCCTTCGCCCATTGGACGGCGGTTGAATTGCCATACGGTCGCAAGCGTGCCCTGGAGATCGCAACCACGTTGGCGCTCGACCCGGAGATGCTCCTGCTCGACGAACCGATGGCCGGCATGGGTCACGAAGATATCGATCGCATCAGCGCACTCATCAAGTCGGTCGCTGCCCAACGCACGGTGCTGATGGTCGAGCACAACCTCAGCGTGGTCGCCAACCTTTCCGATCGCATCACGGTGCTCACGCGTGGCCGAGTGCTCGCCGAAGGCGACTACAAGACGGTTTCGTCCCACCCGCTGGTGCGCGAGGCCTATCTCGGGGTCGGCCATGCTTAGTCCCAGCAGCGCGCCGCTACTGGCGGTCGAAGGGCTCCAAGCCTGGTACGGCGAATCCCATGTGCTCCACGGGGCCAGCTTCGAGGTTTTGGTCGGCGAGGTCGTGACGCTGCTCGGTCGCAACGGCGCCGGCAAGACCACGACGCTGAAATCGATCATGGGGATCGTCGGTCAACGGACCGGATCGGTACGCTATGAGGGCAGAGAGCTCATCGGTCTGACCAGCGACCGGATCGCGCGGCTCGGCATTGCGCTCTGTCCGGAGGAGCGCGGAATTTTTGCCAGCCTCGACGTCGAAGAAAATCTTTTGCTGCCCCCCAAGGTGCGGCCCGGCGGGCTCGAACTCGATCGCATTTTCGAGCTGTTTCCCAATCTCCGAGAACGCCTGTCGAGCCAAGGCACGAAGCTTTCGGGCGGCGAGCAACAGATGCTCGCCATTGGGCGCATCCTGCGCACGGGTGCGCGGCTCCTCCTCCTCGACGAGCCGACCGAGGGTCTTGCCCCGGTCATCATCGAGCAAATCGGCAAGACCATCGGCATGCTCAAGCAGCAGGGTTTCACCATCCTCCTGGTCGAGCAGAATTTTCGCTTCGCTTCGACGGTTGCGGATCGCTACTACGTGATGGAAAATGGTCGCATCATCGATCGGTTCGCCAATGCCGAGCTCGAAGCCAATCTCGACAAACTTCACGATTATCTGGGCGTGTGACTCTTAAGCTTTCGACCACGGCTGCCGGGGTGCAAAACATCAAAAGCCCTTAACAGGAGGATGCCTTATGAAGCGATTGTTCGGTCTCACGGCACTCGCGGTCGTGTTCGGGTGCGGCTGCGCACAGGCGCAATATAGCGACGGAAGCATCAAGATAGGCGTCATGAACGACATGTCTGGGACGTATTCCGATCTCAGCGGCCAAGGCTCCGTCATTGCGGCGCGGATGGCGGTCGAGGATTTCGGCGCCGCCGCCAAAGGCATGAAGGTCGAAATCGTCGGTGCCGATCATCAGAACAAGCCGGACGTCGGCTCGAACGTCGTGCGCACCTGGATCGACGTCGACAAGGTCGATGTAATCGTCGACGTGCCGACGTCCTCCGTTGCGCTCGCAGTCAACGAGATCGTACGCGACAAGAACAAGGTATTTCTCGTCTCCGGCGCAGCGGCCTCGGATCTGACCGGCCCCAAATGCACTCCCAATACGATCCACTGGACCTATGACACCTGGGCGCTCGCCAACGGCACCGGCAAAGCGATCGTGAAGACCGGCGGCGACACGTGGTTCTTCCTCACCGCCGATTATGCCTTCGGTCACGCGCTCGAACGCGACACTGCTGCCGTGGTCGAGAAGAATGGCGGCAAGGTCTTGGGCAAGGTGCGCCACCCCTTCCCCGGCACGGACTTCTCGTCCTTCCTGCTGCAGGCGCAGGCCTCGAAGGCGAAGATCATCGGGCTCGCGAATGCCGGCAGCGACACGATCAATTCCATCAAGCAGGCATCCGAATTCGGCATCACCCAAGGCGGTCAAAACCTCGCCGCCTTGCTGGCGTTCATCACCGACGTGCATGCGCTCGGATTGCAGACGGCGCAGGGTCTGATCATGACGGAGGCCTGGTACTGGGACCTGAACGACGCCAATCGCGAATTCGCGAAGAAATTTGCGCCCCAGTTCAAGGGTGTCTACCCGACCATGGTGCACGCCGGCGTCTATTCGGCGGTCACGCACTATCTCAAGGCGGTCGAGGCGCTCAAGAGCGATGCCGACGGCAAGGCGATCGTCGCGAAGATGAAGGAGATGCCGACCGACGACAAACTCTTCGGCAAGGGCACGGTGCGCGCCGACGGCCGCCAGATCCACCCGATGTATCTGTTCGAAGTCAAGAAGCCGGCGGAATCGAAGGCCGCGTGGGATTATTACAAACTCCGCGCCACCATCCCGGCCGACGAAGCTTTCCGCCCCCTCGCCGATGGCGGCTGCCCGTTGGTGAAGAGCTGAAGCACTCATGCGAGGCCGGGGAGCGGAAGTCTTCCGTTCCCCGGCCAACGATGTGATCAGCCATGTTCGAACTGCTCGGCATCAGCTCGCAGGCCCTGTTCGGCCAGTTGCTGATCGGACTCATCAACGGCTCGTTTTACGCGGTGCTCAGTCTGGGGCTCGCCGTCATCTTCGGCATGCTCAACATCATCAACTTCACGCACGGCGCGCAGTACATGCTGGGCGCGTTCGCCGCATACTTTCTCTTGCTCTATGCCGGACTGGGCTATTGGTGGGCGATAATCATCGCCCCTATCGTCGTGGGGATCACCGGGATCATTATCGAGCGGCTGTTTCTGCAATGGCTCTATAAGCTCGATCACCTCTACGGACTGCTGCTCACCTTCGGTCTCGCGCTCATTTTCGAGGGCACGTTCCGCAACTTTTTCGGCTCCTCGGGGCTGCCCTATTCTGTGCCGCCGACGCTGCAAGGCGGGCAGAATCTCGGGTTCATGTTCCTGCCCAACTACCGCGCCTGGGTCGTGGTGTTTTCGCTCGCCGTGTGCCTCACGACTTGGTTCGTGATCGAGCGCACGAAGCTCGGCTCCTATCTGCGCGCCGCGACCGAGAATCCGACGCTCGTACGCGCCTTCGGCATCAACGTGCCGCGTATGATCACGCTCACCTATGGTTTCGGCGTTGCCCTTGCGGCGCTTGCGGGCGTGATGGCGGCGCCGATCTACAACGTAAGCCCCCAGATGGGCGCCAATCTGATCATCGTGGTGTTCGCCGTGGTGGTGATCGGCGGCATGGGCTCGATCATGGGCGCGATCGTGACCGGGTTCGGATTGGGCATCATCGAGGGTCTCACCAAAGTCTTCTTTCCCGAGGCATCGAACACGGTGATCTTCATCATCATGGCGATCGTGCTGTTGATCAGGCCCGCCGGCCTGTTTGGAAGGGCCACCTAGCGTGCAGCGCGTTGCGCAGGCCGCCGAGGATCACGCCGTGCGTGCGCGCAGCGAGGCGATTGCATTCGTCATTATGGCCTGCGCGCTCGTTATCGCGCCGATGTTTGCCTATCCCGTATTCCTGATGAAGGCGCTGTGCTTCGCGCTGTTCGCGTGCGCGTTCAATCTGCTGATCGGCTACGTCGGCCTGTTATCGTTCGGCCACGCGCTATTCTTCGGCTGGGCGAGCTATGTCGGCGCGCACGCGGCCAAGGTTTGGGGCTTTCCGCCGGAGCTCGCGATCCTGTCGGGAACCGCAACCGGCGCCGGTCTCGGCGCGATCGTGGGTGCGCTCGCGATCCGCCGGCAAGGCATCTATTTTGCCATGATCACGCTCGCGTTGGCGCAGATGATGTATTTCTTCGCCATCCAAGCGCCGTTCACGCATGGCGAGGACGGCATCCAGGCGGTGCCGCGCGGAAAGCTGTTCGGGTTGATCGACCTTGCCAACCAGACCAACATGTACGTCACCGTGCTGGTCATCTTCCTCGGCTGTTTTCTGCTGATTTATCGAATCATCAATTCGCCCTTCGGCGAGGTGCTCAAGGCGATACGAGAGAATGAGGCGCGCGCGGTCTCACTCGGCTATAGAACCGAGCGCTACAAGCTCGTCGCTTTCGTGCTGTCGGCGACGTTTGCGGGGGTGGCAGGGGCGACCAAGGCTTTAGTCTTCCAACTTGCCTCCTTGACCGACGTCGATTGGCCGATGTCGGGGGAAGTCATTCTCATGACGCTGGTCGGCGGCCTTGGCACCCTGTTCGGGCCGGTCGTCGGCGCGTTTTTCATGGTGACGCTGGAAAACTACCTGACCACGATCGGCCAATGGGTGTTCGTCGTCCAGGGCGTGATTTTCGTGGTCTGCGTATTGCTGTTCCGCCGCGGAATCGTCGGCGAGCTCGCGCAAATCCTGCGCGTGAAGCTCTGAAGTTCGGCGCTTGCGTCGGCTCCCACGCCTTGCTAGTCGTCAGCTTAGGGTGGCGTCGGCACATCCCGGAGAGGCCTAGCGGCCCCAATCGCTTTTGCACCACATAAAGTCCGATCTCCCCCTCCTCCTGCACCGTGGAAGTTGCGCGGTCAGACATGGTCCGCAAGCTCGGACATCTTTGGACCGAATGTGACTAATTCCGCCACCCACCGACCGGCAACTGCGCCGAATGCTCACGAACGCGAGCCGGTTCGCTCCGCCTCCGCTTTTGTGTCTTCGCGAGCAGATGTGACAGCCTCTAAGAGGAAACCATGCCAACTGATACGATCCTAAAACGCTGCGCTTACGCGACGATGGCCTCGATCATGCTGTTGGGGCTGGACCCCGTGGCCGAAGCCCAAGACCTGCCGTCGTTTATGGCGCCCATCGCCGGCCGACCGTCCTCGAGCCCGGCCGACACGGCGACGAAGAACGTGCTGGCGCTCAATAGCATGATGTTCGAGCTCTACGACGACGCAGCCAGCGTCTTCAAGGCGAACCTCCTGAGCAAGCATCCCGTGATCCTCGGCCTGTTCTCGGGAGCGGGCGGGCGACTCATCCTCTATCGGCCGGGCATGGCCCCGCTCGAGGCGCCCTCGGTGCCTATCGTCTATCAACTGCTGAAATCTGTCGGCCACAGCACGATGGCCTTGACCGAGATCGTGGGTCCTTATCTCGACAATGCCGCCAACCAGTCCTGGCGCAGCTCGATGGCGGCCTACCGCGCCCGCACGAAGTCCGCGCTCGACGGCCTCGACGCCACTCCCATGCCGGCGGACTGGCGCGACAACAGCCGCATCATCCTGGAGAACAACATCGCGTTCATGGATGATTGTCTGGCGAAAGGCGTGATCTCCTTCGCCGCCCTGCAGGCATTCGCGAAGAAGCAGGCTCCTTATCTCAAGCACAACATCCACTGGGCGGCGCAAACGCAAGTCGGGCATTGGATGAATGTGATCGGCGAATGGAAGACGATGCTCGGCAATGATTGGGAGAAGACCTATGCCGCCAGCAACACCATCTATGTCGCGCGGCAAAACAACATCCTCTTTAGCGTGCTCGCGCAGTATTTCGGGCCCGAGGCCATCAACGACCGGCTGATGCTGATCGAGACGATCTCGTTCACGACGACGTCGGATGAGATGCTGACGTCGCTCATCCGCATCATCGCCGACCGCTCCGTCGGTGCGCTGTTCTTCGGCAATTATTACCTGATGGACTATGAGCTGATGGGTGGCGACGCGCGCGCCGCGATCATCGCGGAAGCCGAGAAGCGCGGGATGAGGCCGTTCCTACCGCCGGCCGTGCCATTCGGCTCGAAGCAATGGCCGACGCTGATCACCCCGGGGCCTGGACCGACTTCGCTCGCCGACGTTCAGTGAGAAGCTAAACGATCGAGTCGGTGTGCACGGCAAAGACCGCCGCAGGTGGCGGAATGTTTAGTTCGGACACACTGCCCCGGTTTTCACCCATGCTTCAGCGAGCGCGCCCGCTTCCTGCTGGGTGCCGGGGGCAGGCTTGCGGCCAAAGCCGGGCGCCCAAGCCCAGCCAACGAGAGTGTCGGTGCCGATGTGATGCACCAGAGCCTCCAGGGAGCGACCACCGTTACGCGTGGGATCTTTGATCTGGGCGCAGATCTCGGCGAGCGTCTTGCCTTCCCACGCCATCTCACGCGGTGCGAGGTGCCATTCCGGATGGCCCGGCACGCGGGCGGGATCGAAGTTGGCCTGTTGGTGGCAGATCGAGCAGCGCATGGCTGGCAGCCCATGACCGTCGGCACCGCGCTCCACCGGCGGCTGGTGGAGGCGGCCCTGCTCACCCTGGCGCGGGCGGTCACCGGCTGGATGGCAGTTCACACAGCGCGGATCCGTCAACACTTTTCCAAGCTCGACGAACATTGCCGCTGATCGCGCCGCTGGGTCGGCGATCGAGGCGAAGCTCTCGGGTGTTGCGAGGCTGGCCGCTGGCTCGGAAACGGCATCCGTCGTCGGGACGCCGGCCAGCAGGGCCGCGAGCGCAAAAAGGACCTTGATCCGCATCTTTTCACCCATCACAACATCGCGGGAGGCGGCCAATCATCACTCTGGTCGCGAGCCGATCTTCGCTAGGCCCGCGAGAGATAACGTCCTGGATCGGCCAGAATCACGGCGCGCACGGCCTCGTGATATTTGATGTAGCCGGTGCAGCGGCATAGGTGTCCGTCGAGCGCCTCGGCGATGGTCTTCTCGAGGTCGGCCCGCGCCACCGGATTGCGCGCCAGCCGCTCGAGCAGCACTTGGCCTTCGTTCAAAAAACCCGCGGTACAGTAGCCGCACTGGAAGGCAAAATGCGTGATAAACGCCTTTTGCAAAGGCGACAGTTCGCCGTTCTTGGCATGGCCTTCCACCGTGCGGATCGACTTGCCGTTGAAGCTCACCGCCGGAACGATGCAGGTGGGGCTGGTGTCGCTCGTCCCGTCGGGATTATCGATGATGACCGCGCAGCTCAGGCACTGCGCGGCGCCGCAGCCGAACTTGGTGCCGGTCATCCCGAGATACTCGCGCAGGAAATCGTTCATCGACAATTCGTCGCGCACCTCTCTCGGCCCGTAAGCGCGTCCATTGATGGTGACGGTCAGCATCGTCACTTGAGTGCTCCCTTGATCATGGCTTGAGTCACCGGCAAGGACCGGAAGCGGTGACCGGTGGCGTCGTAGATCGCATTGATCAGCGCAGGGGCCGCCGGCATCATCACGACTTCTGCCATGCCCTTCGGCCGCTCATCTGAATCAATGGGCGACAGCACCTCGACCTCGAGATCGTGCAGCGGCAGGTCCGACCCACGTGCGATGACGTATTGACCGAGGTTCCATTTGCCGTTGCCGGGCCCACCCTCGTAAGGCGGCAGCGACTCGAGCAAAGCGAAGCCCACAGCCATGGCGAAGCCGCCCTGCGCCTGTCCCAGCACGACCTCCGGGACCAACGCCTGGCCGCATTCCAGCACGCTGTAGGCTTTTGCGATCCGCAACGCGCCGGTTGCGCGCTCGATCTCGACGCGAACCAGCGCGCCGCACGTCGCCGCATGGGTGGGACCGCTCTTGTTGAGATCGGTTGGCGGATACTTCACGTTGGAACGATCGAGGCGAGCAAATTTGCCGCCGCCACGGCGCACGGCCAGGGCATCGATGTCGGCCGTCCACGTCTGTCCGGAAATCGCAAAGGTCGCCTGTGCCCACGCCCAACGGTTAAAGCAATGCGTCATCGCCCCGGTCACGCCGTTGCGCGCATGCGCCTTCGCCGCCACCGCCGGCAACGCGAGCGGCGCCAACCCCGGCATGACCAGTTGCCCGTCTTTCCATCGCGCCGTTTTCCACTCATTCGCTCTGGGATCTTTCGGCGCGATGCCCCACAGTTCGAGCGCGGCCGGCCACAGACCGAAGCGGAAGATGACACGCGCCGCCTCGGCCGCCGCATGCGTCATGATGTAAGCGCCGATCGAGGCAAAGGTGGCCGAACTGATCGCCGGCACCCAGCGCGAATTGCGCGCTGCGGCGTCCTGTGTCTTCTGGTCCATCGTGTAGCAGTTACCGGAGGTCACGAGCGCGAGCGGGCCGAACCCGTGCACCTGCAAGATCGCGACTTCGTCGGCCACGCCACCCAGATGGGCAGCGACCCGATTGGCCACCGCCGTCCCAATGCCGTTGCCCATCTCGGCGCCGTCGCAATAGATGACAATCCGGCCATCCGGGCCGATTTCCACCGTCGAGAGCGACGCGTCCCCTCCGGAGCCGTAATTCTTGCTGGTGCAAGCGACGCCTGTCCCCACGAGTGTCCCCGCTTGGGCCCGGGCTTTTTCATCGGCACGCTGCTGCCAGATCGGATGCTTCTCGAGCTTGTCCAGAATCTCCGGCGTGCGGATCGCGACGTCGTACTGATTTCCCGACAGGGTTCGGCCGCCGGTTTTGAGCGCGTTGCGTCGCCGGAAATCGATCGGGTCGAGCGACAACGCCGCGCACATTTCGTCGACCAATGCCTCCAGCGCCGTGTTTGTCTCCAGCACTCCGTAGCCGCGCATCGACCCCGCGGTCACGCCGCGTGAGTGGAGGGCGACTGTGGTAACGTCGACTCTCGGAATATCGTAGACGCCGATCGCCATCTGGGCGCCAACCTTCGCAACTGTGCCCGAGAAATTGGCGAGGCCGCCGCCATCCAATATGTGGTCGGCGGCGAATGCGACAATCTTGCCGCTCGCGCGATCGACCCCGATCCGCGTGTGTATTTTGAATGCGTGCCGCTTGATGCCCGCCTGGAACTGCTGATAGCGGTCGTAGGCGAGCCGGACCGGACGATTCGGGAAGAACATCCCCGCCAGCGCAACGTACATCGGGAACGGGGTATGGTCGCGTCCGCCGAATCCGCCGCCGACATAGGCGAATTGAGCGTTGATGCGCGTCGGCTTGAAAGCAGCGCTGGCTTCGCCCAGAAGGAACGCGATGGCTTCCGCGTTCTCGAACGGAGACTGCACCCCGAGCACGAGCTCGAGGTTCTTGCGGCCCGCGTCGTACCAGGCGATGCCGCATTCCGGCTCGAGAAACACGGGGTCGTTTGATTGGTTCTCGAATTCGCGGTCCAGCACCAGAAGGGCCGGGTTGCTCGCCGCAAGTTCAGCGCGGATCTGCTCGCCATAGGTCGCGGCCTTGGCGTAGGGCTGCGCCTTCGGCATCGCGAGCGGTGCCCATACCGGGAGTTTCGTATTCTGGAAGTGTTCGGGGCTGACCAAACCGTCCTTGAACGTCGAGTAAACATCGGGCGCGTCAGGGGTCGGGCCGGCCACGCGCGTGAAACGATAAGCGCCGTAGTCAGGCGCCCTGATAGGGCCGGTTTCCTCGCCGAACTTCACGAAAGTTCCATCGCGCAGCGCAAGACGCGCCTGATCGAAGGCGTCGAATTGCTCGAAGATCAACAGAGCAACCGGCTGGCCGAGATAGAGCGGCGTCGTGCCGACTGGGCAGAACAGATCGCCGGCATAGAATTCGGGAACCCTTGTGCCAATGCGCGCGAGATCGGCGGCGGTAACGACAACCGCGGGCTTCAACGCGCCGCTCAGGCGCGAGAGATCCATGCCGGTGTAAACATGCGTGGCGTCCGGGACCAGGATGAGCATGGCGTGCGCGGTGTTCTGCGGCCAGCCGGGGAGATCCGCGGCACGAAAATCGGACGCGTAGAGCTTGGCCCCAGTGACCTTGGCGACGCCGTCGATGCGGCCCGCCCCCGTTGCAGCGGGGTTCCAGGCTTGTCTTCCGGGAAGCGTCTCGCGCGCCGCGAATTCAGGTTCCTCAGCCAAAGCCAAACGCGACAGGCTGAGCGCGATGCCACTCGCGGTAGCCCCTTTCACGAACTCTCGCCGAGAAGTCCACATCGCTCCACCTCTGGTATCGCATGCCACAATAATGGCAAGCCAGCCACGGCAATGAAGGCCTGAGTGCACGGCAGGATATCGAGTCGGCAGGGACCGGTCAGCCCCTAAAGCGAGCACAAGGAGTTGCAACCGATCATCGCGCGCGCTTGCGGCAGCGACGCCAATTAAATGCGCCGCCGTTAACTCACCATTAACTACGGAGCGCGCTAATCGGATCAGCCAGCCGCAAAATCCTCGGGGCTCCGTGTGACAACCGCGATTGCCGTTCGACCGCAAGGAGCCATGCGCCTCCATGGCCGCTCGCTCATGGCGTTCGTGCTTTCCCCGACGGCGCCGATCACCGACTGGCTGACGGCACTGGACAAACGCAGTCGAACCTCACCCGCATTTTTCGCGGGCCGACCGATCATCCTCGACCTCGCGGCGGTTGCGCTCAATGAATCCCAAATCGGCGAGCTGATCACGCAATTAACCGAGCGCGGGATAAGAGTGATGGCTCTCGAGGGCACCGAGGCCGACGGGCTCGACCCCTCGCTGCCGCCGGTGCTCAAACGGGGACGCCAAGCCGCCGGTGAGGCGGGTGTGCCGCCCTCCGACAAAGGCGTCGCCACCGCGCGCCCACCCCGGCGCCAGGAGCCGAGCTCATTGCTGATCGAAAGCCCGATCCGCTCGGGTCAATCCGTCATTTTCCCAAACGGTGATGTCACCGTGCTCGGCTCGGTCGCTTCGGGGGCCGAAGTCGTCGCCGGCGGATCGATCCACGTCTACGGGACGCTGCGCGGCCGGGCCATGGCCGGGTCGGCGGGCAACGCGCGGGCGCGGATTTTTTGCAGCAAGAACGAGGCCGAGCTGGTCTCGATCGACGGTTATTACCGCACGGCCGAGGAAATGGACGCAACCCTCCGCAGCCGCCCGGCGCAATGTTGGCTCGAAAACCGCGTCCTTGCGATAGCAGCGTTGGATTGAAAGATGGCGGAGATTGAAAGCATGGCCAAGGTCCTCGTGGTCACGTCCGGCAAGGGCGGCGTGGGCAAGACGACGTCCACCGCCGCGCTCGGCGCCGCGCTGGCGCAAGCCGGGCAAAAGGTCGCGGTGGTTGATTTCGACGTCGGGCTGCGCAACCTGGATCTGGTGATGGGGGCGGAGCGCCGCGTCGTCTTCGACTTCATCAATGTGATCCAAGGGGTCGCGAAGCTTTCGCAAGCGCTCATCCGCGACAAACGATTGGAGACGCTGTGGCTGCTGCCGGCCTCGCAGACCCGCGACAAGGATGCTCTGACCGACGAAGGCGTCGAGGGCGTGATCAAGGAGTTGCGCGACAAATTCGACTGGATCATCTGCGACAGCCCGGCCGGCATCGAGCGCGGCGCAACGCTCGCGATGCGGTTCGCCGATACAGCCGTCATCGTGACCAATCCGGAAGTATCGTCTGTGCGGGACTCCGACCGCATCATCGGGCTCCTCGATTCCAAGACCGAGAAGGCGGAGAAAGGTCAACGCATCGACAAACACGTGCTCATCACGCGCTACGACGCGCAGCGCGCGGCGCGCGGCGAGATGCTCAATATCGAGGACGTGCTCGATATCCTCTCCACGCCGCTTCTCGGCATCATTCCGGAAAGCGAGGAGGTGCTGCGCGCTTCCAATCTCGGCTCGCCGATCACGCTCAACAATGCAGCAAGCGCCGCGGCACGCGCCTATCTCGATGCCGCTCGCAGGCTCAAAGGCGATGATGTGCCGATGAGCATCCCCAGCGACCGCAAGGGCCTGCTCGACAAGTTGTTCGGACGGAGAGCGGCATGAACGTCTTCAACCTGTTCCGGCGTCGCGGCTCCGCCCCGGTCGCGCGCGAACGGCTTCAGATCCTGTTGTCCTATGAACGGGCGGCGCGTGGCCAGTCCGACCTGCTCGCCATTCTGCGAGAAGAAATCCTGTCCGCGCTCACCAAGCATATTACGGTCGAGCGCGAGAACGTTCAGGTGCGGATGGATCGCGGCGAGAGCGTCTCGACGCTCGAGATCGAGGTCGAAATCCCCAATTCAGCCGGCATGTTACTGGCGACCGCCTCGTAGGCGGGGCGCAGCAACGGCGCGGTAGCGAAACCACCCTGCCATCCGCAACGTGCTCGACCGCGCCCGCGCAACCGGCGCGATGCACGTGCGGGCTCCCGCCATCGGCGTTTGGCTCACAACCGAAGCACTCGACCGCGACGAGCCTGCATTGTTTGGGCCCGTTCGTGCGTGATCCTGCCGCCACAGCTCGAATCTTTGTCACCGCAAGGCCCAATTTTCGCCGGCTCTGCACCAGAGACTACGGTACGCTTTGCAACGGCCGATCATCCATGGGCGGAGTGAGTGCGATGAGTGCGTATGTTCCCAACAAAGCAGGTACTATTGTCCCGTTTGCGCCTGCGCCTAAAGGGCAACACGATACCGGTATCATCGCCGATGACTCCGGACGCACGATTGTGGCCATGCTGCAGAAGGCCGCGGACATGGCGAACGAAGACTGCAAGCGCGCCATGGACTTGGCTCATAAGCTCTCGTTTCAACTTCGAGCATCCGAAGAGCGATTGAGGGAAGCCGAGGCCGAGGCCGCACACTTTCGCGACCGCGCGGCCCGCGCCGAGGCATGGCTCGTGCGCATCCACAACGAAGTCGAGCAAATGTTCTTTCCAAAGAAAGAGCGTGACCCGCACGGCGTGTCGCGGCAATGAGGTGCCGACCATCCCACGATCCCGTCGAACACGGGCTCGGCATGCCCGGCTTTGGCTTCGATCGACCGGGAACGCCGCTCGCCTAGGGTCCGCTCCGATGGCTCTTTCAGCGCCAGGCAAGCGCGGGCCGTGGTTCACGCTCGGTGCTCTCGCCTGCCTCGTATTGCCAGCTGTGCCCGCCGCGGCGATTGTCGGGGGTGCACCCTTCGCCGATCGAGCGATCGCGCGGCACGTGGTGCTGATCGTGGGCGGACACAGCCTATGTAGCGGCGTCGCGATCGCACCCGATCTCGTGCTTACGGCCGCACACTGCGTGCTGAGCAACGGCAAATATCGACTGCTGGCGTTCGACGGCCGCCGCGCCGTGGTGAAGGACGTCGCGAGCGTCACTCCCCACCCGCAGTTCTCGCTACGGGCCGATGCCCCCGACCTGGCTCTCGTCAAACTTGCGCCGCCGCTGGCGGCGAATCTCGCGCCTGCCGCGTTCAGCGACCGCCGGGCGCCGCCTTCGGTGGGCGACCGGTTCATTGTCGCGGGCTTCGGTGTCGGGGTGCAAGGTGATGGCAAGACCGCCGGCAAGCTGCGCGCGGTGACGCTGGTCGCAACCGACCGGCCAAGCTCCCAACAACTCAGCCTGACCGATCCGCGGAAGCTCGGCGAAACCGCCGGCTTCGGCGTCTGCAACGGCGATTCCGGCGGGCCGGTATTCGACGAACGAGACCGCGCCCTGGTCGGGATCGTGAGCTGGTCGGGGCGCACCGACGGCGAACCCGTTTGCGGCTTCGTCACTGGGGTCATCCCGCTCGCGCGCTATCGTTACTGGATCCTGGAGACGGCAGCGAGACTGGGGTCACCCCTGGAGCCATGATCCGGATCGCGATCGTTCTCGGCTGCGTCTGCGCGCTTGCGTCGTCGGGTGCCGCCATGGTCGGCGGCGCACCGCCGACGAGCGAGGGTGCGGGACGAGCGGTCGTCATGTTGACCGGCTCGCACGGCACGTTCTGCTCGGGGGTCGCGCTCGGGCGCGAGCTCGTGCTCACCGCGGCGCATTGCGTGCTGCCAGGCGCCAACTACAAGCTGGTCGAATTCGATGGCGCACGGCAGCCCGCGCTCAAAGACCTCGCGGTCATCGCGCGGCATCCCGACTTCGACGTGAATGCGGTGCTGCGCCATCGCGTCACCGCGGACGTCGCGCTCGCCAAACTCGCCGCGCCGCTCAAGGTCGTTCCCGCGGTGCTGGCGCCGGCAGGCGGCTCGGTCGCCGCCGGCGACCGCTTCGTGGTGGCCGGCTATGGCGTTGCCACGCATGGCGACGGCAAGACTGGCGGCACGGTGCGCGCCGCGACGCTTGTCGCTACCGGTCAGCCCGGAACGCTGCAAATCAGGCTCGCCGACCCCGCCACCAAAGGCGAGCGCGCCGGACTCGGCGCCTGCACCGGCGACTCCGGCGCGCCGGTCTATCGCGACGTCGGCGGCGCGCTAGCGGTGATCGGTGTGGTGAGCTGGTCGACCGGCCCGGCTTTGAGCGAAGGCTGCGGCGGTCTAACCGGCGTCACGCCGCTCGCGCGCTACCGCGCGTGGCTGGTAGAGCAAGCGGGGAAAATGGGCTCGCCGCTCGCTCCCTAAGCCGAACCTCGATCGTGCCGGACCGAGGCCGCGATGGCGCGCAGGTCAGCGGCAATCGACGGATACTTCGCCGCCAGTTCCTCGACATTGCCGGTCTCGACGTCGGCGGGCACCACGCCCGGCCACTCGGTGCTGGCGCCAAGGAACCATCGGCGCCGCCCCATCACGCGCGCGGTGTGAAACGTATCGCCTGGGATGAAGAGCTGTAGGTGTTCCCCGCCGCGCAGGTTCGGCCCGACGACGACGCGGTCGGTCGTGCCGTCGCTGCGCAGCAGCAAGACCTCGAGCGGATCGCCGAGGTAATAGTGGTAGAGCTGATCATTGCGGATGCGGTGAAGGCGCACCGGTGCAGTCGGCGTCACCATGAAATAGAGCGCGGAGCCCATCGGTCGTGCGTCGGAAAACGGCGGCGGCAAACCACCAGCCGCGATTGATTGCGCACTGAGGTAAGTAATCCGCACGGACCCGCACGTGGCATGCGGCTCGAGTCTCAGTAAGGTGCGAATCTCATCAGCGGTGAGTTCATCGACCATCGCGCATCCTTCGGCTACGGTCATTGTGGGGCTTTGATTGCGCTCGGCCCATCTGCGCTACAAAGAGCAGAGCGTAGGCCGTTGTCCATCGCCTGCTCTGTTGTGGCTGCATGCAATTCAGGGCATAACGTGGTTTGCTGCCTTCGTTGGATCAAGCCTGCTGGTATCCCCATGGCGCGCACCATCCGTCTCCAAGGCGACAGCAATGCCCATGACCGTCCCTGGCGGGTCGCGGTCGAGCAAGGTTTCTTCGCCGAAGAAGGCCTCGACGTCGTCTATCACGAGGACAATCCCAAAGGCGCCGAGGGCCGTGTCAAGGATTTTGCTCATCGTTGGAAGGAGACGCAGCTTCAGCACGGCGCGCTCGAAGTCTACCCCGTATGCGAATGGGGCGCGATCGAGCGCGTGCAGCGGCTGGGCAAGGGCAAGATCATCGGGCTCGACGCCACGGTGCGTACCGGCGCGATCATGGTGCGGAAGGATTCGCGCGTTCACACCCTGACTGAATTGGGCAACGTGCCGATCGCGGTCACTTGGCATGCGGGCACGTTCTACGCCGCGATCGAAGCCATGGAAGCGGCCGGCGTCCCGTTCGCCGAGATCAAGCTCGAACACGCGGCCGACCGGCTCGACGCCTTGCTCAGCGGCCGGAACGAAGCGGCCGCGCTGATGGAGCCGCTGGTGAGCCGCGCGCTCGAGGCGCGCTGCCGCAAAATTGCCGATCTGCGCTGGCGCGGCGGCATCGTCGCGGGGGAGGATGTTGACGAAGAAACCGCGGGGAAGCTGCGGCGCGCGCTCAATCGCGCGATCGAATGGCTGCGCCAGAACGAGGATCGCTCGCGGGCCGAACTCTTGCGCGACTTGAAGCCCGAGCTGCGCAAAGACGGCCTTCTCCCCGAACTGACCGGCGTCAAGCCCTACCAGTCCGCCGAGTTCAAGGCGAAGGTCGATTGGATGCTGGAGCGTGGGTTTTTGCACGAGGCGCCCAGCTACGAGGAGACCGTGCGCACCAAGTAACGGCGATAGCGGTTTGCCGCTCGTTCCACGTTGCACGCAGAAAGCACGAAAGAGTCTATTCCGCTGGCGCGGGCGGCACTTGCGGGGACACTGGCGGCGCACTGGGCGCGGGGCCCTGCAGTGGACGCTCTTCCATGAGCAGCACTGCGGCCAGCGCCGCGATCAAGAAAATATCCGCCGCGACGAATACGAACCGGAACACGGCCGCCATATCGACACCGGCGGCACCCGCAGTCTCGACCAGAAGCTCCACGCCGGTACCGCGCTCGGGGGTGGCGCCGAGGCCGGCAAGCAGGATCGCGCCCATTGTCGCGACTGCGAGCGTGCTCGCGAGTGCACGGAAGAAATTCATGGCGCCGGTCGCGGTTCCGACTTGATGCGCCGGCACGGCATTCTGGATCGAGACGGTTGCAACCGGATAGACGGTGCCAGCGCCGAAGCCGATCAGCGTCAGCGCGATGATCACGCCGTAGAGGGGCATATCAGGTCGCACGCAAAGCACGGTGACGGTCGCGATCGCGATGGTCGCGCCGACGATCGCTGATATCTTGTACCGGCGCAGATGCATCATCGAGCGTCCCGAGAGCATCGATCCCGGCGTCGTCATCACCACGATCGGGATGAGCGCGAGACCGGCTTGGGTCGCGGACAGCTTATGCACGACCTGGAAATAGAGCGGCATATAGACGGTGAGCCCCAGCACCGCGCCGAGCATCCATGAGGTCGCCGCGGTGCCAGCGCGCATCACCGGATTGCGCAGCACGGTAAGCGGCAGGAACGGTTCGGGGGCCAGGCGGAGCCACCACACGAAGGCAAGACTGAGCACCAGGGAAGCCAGCACGAGGACGAAGATCGTCGACGATATCCATGGCACGCGCGTGCCGCCCGACGTGAGCGCAATGAGCAATAGGGTCGCCGCCGCGATCATGAGCGCTGCGCCGACGATGTCGAGCTGGTGCGGCCGTTCGTGGCGCGGCAACCGCTTCATCGCATGATAGGTGAGCAGTCCGGCGATGAGCCCAAAGGGCACGTTGAGCCAGAAGATCATGGACCAATGCAGATACTCGGCGATGACGCCGCCAAGGGCTGGTCCAGCGACGCCGGCCACGATCCACGAGGTGCCCATATAGGCCTGGTAGCGGCCACGCTCGCGCGGCGTGATCATATCGGCGATGGTGGTTTGGGTCAGCGGCACGATGCCGCCGCCACCGATCCCCTGTAGCGTACGGCCGGCGATCAATATCGCCATGTCGGGCGCCGCGGCCGATACCACCGAACCCACGAGGAACAGTCCGATCGCCACCAGCATCATGGAACGGCGACCGTGGATGTCGGAGAGCTTGCCATAGAGCGGCGATACCACGGTCGAGGACAGCAGATAAGCGATGATGACCCAGGAGAGGTTCTCGAAGTCGCCGAAGTCGCGTCCGATGGTGGGAAGGGCGGTCGCGACGATGGTCTGATTGAGCGCCGAGAGGAACATGCCCAGCATCAGGCCGTAGAAGATGTTGCGCACGTCGCCTGTCGTCAGCGGCGCGTGCGGCTTGGAAGGTTTGGGCTCGACTTTGGAAGGCTTGTTTGACCGTTGGCTCGAAGTCGTCATTCGGATCAAAATTGAATCAGTGGACCAACCCGCATGCCCGGGCGGCAGCTGTTGATATCGCGCTCCAGCGCGGTGAAGGCAACGGGTTCAGGCACAGAGCAGGTATGACATTGCCCGCCCGCGCTCGGTTCGAGCCGCCGGCACCGCCGCCACCTGGCCCGGGCCGCGCGAGGCCGTACATGCCGCCGCGTCATTCTCCGGGCGTCGTCGGTCGCGAGGAGCCGCGCAGCACCTGCTCCTTGAGCGCGAGAATGCACGAGAGCGCGACCATCAGGCAGAGAATGGCGGCGGCGAAAACCCACCGAAAGGCCTCGGCCGCATCCGTTCCCGCCAGCACCGCGCCCGCCGACATGCCGCGCGTCACCGGCGCGCCCGCGAGCACGATCGCGCCGAAGGCCGAGACGATGAAAGTCGAGCCGAGCGCACGAAAGAAATTCATCGTGCCGGTCGCGACGCCGAGTTGGTGGAGCGCGACCGCATTTTGCACCACCACAACCGTGAATGGGAACGTCGGCCCCAATCCGAGCCCTACTAGCGCGATCAGACCGAGCGCACCGGCGGGCGAAAATCCAGTCGGCGCGATTGCGAGCGGAATGAGCGCCGCCACCGAGAGCAGCAGGCTGAGGAGCGGCACCCGCTTGTAATGAACGAAGCGGACGAGCAGCCGGCCACCGACAACCGAGCTGACCGCGGCACCGCTTTGCAATGCAATGATCGTCCAGGCCGATTCGCTCACCGAGAGGCCAAGCGCAAGCTGGCCATAAAGGGGCAGCACGATGGTCAGCGCAATGACCACGCCGACGGCGAAGAAGGCGGCTGCGGTGCCGACGCGCATGGCGCCATCGCGCAGCACCGACACCGGAATGAACGGCTGTTTCGCAGTCATCATGCGCCACGCGAACAAGCACCATAGCGTTGCGCAGGCGACGAAGAGCGCAAGAATCTGCGGCGAGCCCCAAGCATAGCGCCGCCCGCCCCAGGTTAGCGCAAGCAACAGCGGGATCGCGGCCCCCACCATCAGCACGGCGCCCAGCACATCGAGCTCGTGCCGACGGTCGTGGCGCGGTAGCCGCTGCAATATGTTGTGGGTGAACAGAAAGGCGAACCCGCAAAGCGGCAGGTTGAACCAGAAAATCCAAGACCAATGGAGATGCTCGGCAATGAAGCCGCCGAGCAGCGGGCCGCCCACGGTCGAGACGATGAAGGTCGAGGAGGTGTAGGCCTGGTAGCGCGGGCGGTCGCGCGGCGAGGCAACATCGCCGATGATGGTCTGCACCAGCGGCATCAGGCCGCCGCCACCCAGTCCCTGCACAGCGCGGCCGAAGATCAGCGCCAACATGGACGGCGCCAGCGCGCAGGCGAGCGATCCAACCGCATAGACGCCGATCGCGATCAGCAGCATGGCGCGCCGGCCACGGATGTCGGAGAGTTTGCCGTAGAGCGGCGTCACCGCGGTCGCGCCCAGAAGATTGGCGGTGACGACCCATGACATGTTCTCGACGTCGCCCAAGCTCGCGGCGATGGTCGGCAGCGCAGTGGCAACCATCACTTGATCGAGCGCCGCGAGCAGCATGGTGAGGAGCACGCCCACGACGATACGGCGCGCGGCGGCGTGATCGAGATAACCCGACGGAGGCGTGAGCGGATCGCGCATCGTTTCGCCTGGCGCCGGCCCAGACGGCGAGGCGCGGGGCATCTAGGCGGGGAACAGGCACGGGGGCAAGACGGCGGAGTGGGCAGATGCCATGCCTTTGCGCGGACGCCACGGTTCGTCACGGCATGCGGCGACGCGTCTGCCAGCTACGCGTCATCGCCAGCTCACGACGGCGCGACACGCTGCCGCGTTCCGGGCAAAAAGACGCGCGCGGTGCAACCGCCAAGGTTGCGCGACTTGTGGCGGCCGCTGCCGCGGCGGGCAGGCATGGCGCGCGATGTCGGTCTGAGACTCGTGGAACGGCGGATCTCGACTCGCGCGGTGGTCCCCGCGATCGCCACGCTCGCCGAGGCACGCACAGGCAGCAGCACGGCAGCGTGCCGCCGATTCATCGGCGCGGGGTTTGCTTGTGCTTCCTCGCCGCCTTCGGCATGCGCAGCGGCCAGCTTACGATGCGATCCTCAAGATCGGCGTCGGCCACCTCGTCTTCGCACGCGCCGACGCGCCCGCGCACCGAAATTCCCGCCTGGTGCACGGTCTCGGGATCGCCCGAAACGAGCGGGTGCCACCAGTAGAGGTCGCGTCCCTCGGCCAGAAGGCGATAGGCACAACTGGGCGGTAGCCATACGATTCGCTTGATATTTCTGGGGGTTAACCGAACGCAGTCCTTCACCTTCGCGGTCCGGTTGGGGTAATCGCTGCAACGGCACGTCTTGCTGTCGAGCAATCGGCAGCCGACGTCGGTAAAATAGGTGCGCGAGCAATCGTCGGCGTCCTCGAGCTTGACCAGGCAACACCGCCCGCAGCCGTCGCAAAGGCTCTCCCATTCGGAATCTGTCATTTCCGCCAATGACTTGCGGCGCCAAAAGGGAGTGTCGTCACTGTTCACGAAGGGACTACCTCGCGCGGGCTCGCCGCCCGGTAGGCGGCGACCGGCGTTCCACTTAGGATCGCTCGACCGTTGGCGTTCATCTTTTGACCATCTCGCCATAGTTTGGAACCCCTCGATCGGTTAAAATTGGCGGTAACGGCTGGGCGGCTGCGTCCTGCCGGCGTGATGCTTCGGCCCTGAGGGAATCTCTTTGCGCAACCTCTTCCAAGGCGACAGCTGGGCGAGATGGAAGACAAGGCTGCGGCGCTTCCTGCTCGATCTCGATGCGCGCATCGACTTCGGGATGTATCAGGCCAAGACCTGGGGTCGCGAGCTTTACGAGCGCTTCACCGTGTTCATGGATCGCTTCCATGTCGCTGGCTGGCGGCGCTGGTGTTTCGTGGAACCGCTGTCCGAAGGCCTCACGCTGGGCAACGGCGGCCTATTGGTGCTGCTGGCGCTCGCGATCCCTGCCTTCCGTGAAACCTCCGACGACGATTGGCTGAAGAAGTCCGAGCTCGCGGTCACCTTCCTCGACCGTTACGGCAATGAATTGGGCTCGCGCGGCATCCGCCACAACGACGCGATCCCGCTCGACCAGTTCCCCGACCATCTGATCAAGGCGACGCTCGCCACCGAAGACCGGCGTTTCTACGAACATTTCGGCATCGACTTTCCCGGCTTATTCCGCGCGATGCTCACGAACGCGCGCGCCGGCGGCGTGGTGCAGGGCGGTTCCTCCATCAGCCAGCAACTGGCCAAGAACCTGTTCCTGTCGAACGAGCGGACCATCGAGCGCAAGGTCAAGGAAGCGTTTCTCGCGATGTGGCTTGAAGTACGGCTGCCGAAGAACGAGATCCTCAAACTCTATCTCGACCGCGCCTATCTCGGCGGCGGCACCTTCGGCGTCGATGCGGCGGCACAGTTTTATTTCAACAAGTCCGCGCGCGACGTAAACCTCGCTGAAGCAGCGATGCTCGCCGGCCTGTTCAAGGCGCCGTCGAGATTCGCGCCGCATATCAATCTGCCGGCGGCGCGCGCGCGCGCCAACGTCGTCCTCGACAACCTGGTCGAGGCCGGCTTCATGACCGAGGGCCAGGTGTTTGGTGCCCGCCGCAATCCCGCCACCGCGGTCGATCGGCGCGACGAGCGCTCGCCCAATTATTATCTCGACTGGGCTTTCGACGAAATGAAGAAGCTGGCCGATAGCTTGCCCAAATCGGTGCACGAACGCGTCTTCGTGGTGCGCCTCGCGCTTGACGTCGACTTGCAGAAGCACGCCGAACAAGCGCTCGAAAACTCGCTGCGGCAATACGGTCGCGAATACAAGGCCAAGCAGGGTGCCGCGGTGCTGATGGATATCGACGGCGCGGTGCGCGCCATGGTCGGCGGGCGCGATTACAGCGAGAGCCAGTTCAACCGCGCGACCGATGCGATGCGCCAACCCGGTTCCTCGTTCAAGCCGTATGTGTATGCAACCGCGCTGATGAATGGATTCAAGCCGACCTCGATCGTGGTCGACTCGCCGGTGTGCATCGGAAACTGGTGCCCCAAGAACTACGGTGGCGGCCATGCCGGCTCGATGACGCTCACGCAGGCGATCACCCGCTCCATCAACGTCATCCCGGTGAAGCTCTCGATCGCGCTCGGCAACGGCAATCCGAAAGTCGGCCGCGCCAAGATCAGGGAAACCGCGCGCAAGGCCGGCATCCGCACACCGCTTCCCGACACGCCCTCAATGCCAATCGGCGCCGACGAGGTGACCGTGCTCGATCACACCGGTGGCTACACGATGTTCCCCAATCTGGGGAAAGCGATGGCGCCGCACGCTGTGCTCGAAGTGCGCAGCGGCGCCGGCGAGCTCATCTGGCGCTGGGACCGCGACGGCAAGAAACCCGTGCAGGTGATCACACCGCAGGTCGCCATGGACATGAACATGATGATGAGCAAGGTGGTGGAGGAAGGCACCGCCAGGCGCGCAATTCTCGACGGCATCAGGTCCGCGGGCAAGACCGGCACCACCAATGCCTACCGCGACGCCTGGTTCGTGGGCTTCACCGGCAACATGGTCTGCGGCGTCTGGTTCGGTAATGACGACTACACCGTCATGCATCAGATGACCGGTGGCTCGCTTCCGGCAATGACTTGGCACGAGATCATGGCCTACGCCCACCAAGGGATCGAGCTCAAACCCATTCCCGGGCTCGGCCCGCAAGCGCCGTCGGCCCGCCCGGTCGTCGCCGAAGGCAAAAAGGATGGCGATGCACCGGCCAGCCGCCCGAACTCGGTTCTCACCAAGCGCGGGGCCGACGCCCTGGTCCGCGTCGAGCGCCTGATGGACGATGCCACGCGCGAACTCGCGACCCGCGCCGAGCCGACCAAAGCTTCGGACAACACGGCGCCGCGACCGCAAGGAACGGTCGCGTCCGCGTCTCCCCAGCAGCCGCCCGGTCAGTCGCAGGGCGATTGAGGCCGAGGGGCGGCTTTTGCTACACCCGTCGCTCTGACAGCCACGCTAGCGGACCAAACGTGCGTTTGCTCTTAGGAACCGTGCTTGCACTCGTGATCGCGGCGGCGATCGGCCTGGGCGGGACTTGGATCGCGTTGACGCGGGGCAGCGCCTACGGCGGAGTGACCATCGGAGCGTGGACGGGATGGCCGAAGAACGGGACCGCCGGCATCGACCCCTATGCGCGCGCGATGGTCGCGCGCACCGGCGAACTGCCGGTCGGTTCCGGTGACGGCGTCGCATTCTATGCAAGCACCGACGACGCCGGCCAACCCCTCGACGGCCGCTGCGACGTGCTGTTGAGCGGGACCACTCCGCAAGCCCGCTTTTGGACCCTCACGCTCTACGACCCCGAAGGTCGACTGGTGGCGAATTCCGCGCAGCGACAAGGCTTCACCAGCCAGGAAATCATCCGCAACGCCGACGGCAGTTTCAACATCATGGTCGGCCCGCGCGCGCGACCGGGTAACTGGCTCCCAACCGGCGGGGTGGAAAAGTATCTCCTCGTTCTGCGGCTCTATGATACACCGATCGGCATGGCGGCGCGCTCCGGATCGGAGGCGCCGATGCCCGCCATCAGCAAGAAGGCTTGCCTGTGATTCGCTTGGCGCTATGGCTGTTGGGCGCGCTTTTGCTTGCGGGCATCGTCCATCTGACGACGGTCCTGCTGCTTCCCCGCATGGCGACTCAGGATGCCTATGCCCGCGTGTCGGCGATCGCTCCGGTCAACGCCGTGATTCCCGTTCCTAGTCCCACGCCGGAGAAGGCAGTCATGCCGTTCATGGACCCGGCGTTCCAAGTATCGGTGTGCCGCTACGATCTGTCGCGAGGTCCGTTGAAGTTCTCCGTGCCGATCAGCCAGGCGTATACCTCGGTATCGTTCTATACCCGCTCCGACGTCGCCTTCTACGCCATCAACGATCGGGCGGCAGGGCGGCGGGTGATCGAACTTGACCTGATGACGGCGGCCCAACGGGCGGAATTGCCGGAGAACGAAGAGATCACCGCGGCGGATCGATTGATCGTAGCCTCGCCGACGACCACCGGCCTGATCGTGATCAGAGCGCTCGCGTCCGAAGCGGGACGGGTCCCGGCGGTGCGAAGTGCGCTTGCGGCGGCACAGTGCCGCCCGCAGTGAATGCGTTCAGCAAACGCTGGGCCCGAACTTACGAGCGGTTCGCGCGACGACGGCGGCGGCGACGTGGAGCGCTCGCTTCCGGCGCGAAGTCCCCCCTCGGCGCGTCGGCGTATCTTTCGATTCGGACGACCGGAAGAATGATGACGGCCGCTGACTCGAACTTGTCCGCGATCGGTCTTGGCCGCCGCGCGCTCGGCCGCGCTGCCGGAAAATTGATCACCGTACCCATATCGTTGCCCCCGTCCCCCTGACGGCTGGACGCCGCAAAGCGGCTCCTACGCGATTTGAGACCGGCAAGGTTAACGGTCTGCTAACGCGGAGCTCTTAAGCTATTTCAAATTGGAAGTGTTGCAGCAAAGGCGCAGTGATCGTAATGAAGGCTCTCGCGGCATTTGCTGGTCTTGAGGGCCTGTTCGATCTCGCCGCCGACGGCAACGGCGTCGACATGTACGCCACCCTGTTGCGAGTGCTGACCGATCTCTACCTGCAGCGGCCGATCCACACGCCGGAAGACGAACACTACTACACCGAGCTGGCGTTGCGGCTCATCGATGCGACCGAAGTTTCCGAACGGGCGGCGCTTGCCGCGCGGCTTGCATCCTACCCGTCAGCTCCTCAGCCCCTGCTCGAGCGTTTGGCGCGCGATGTCGTCGAAGTCGCTGGTCCGATCCTCGAGCGTTCGCCGTGGCTGGGGTCCACCGAGGTCAAGGCACCCGCCGAAGCAAGCGGTGACGCTCATGGGGAGAGCATTGCGACATCTCCTGGCGGTGCGCCGCAAGCCGCGCAAGCGCGTGCTCCTCTCAACGTCGCCGAAGCGTCCGAGCTGTCCGAACTGTTCTACGCGGCGAAAGCGCCCGAGCGCCGACTGATCCTGATCAACCTCGGCTACGCACCGCTCATCGCATCGCAGCCTCTCCCCGACATCCAACGCACTGATGTCTGGCGCCTGGAATCGGCCGCGCTAGAGCACAATGCCGAGACGCTCATACATGAGCTCGAACGCATGCTCGGGATCTCGCGGGCTCAAGCTCGCCGCATCGTAAATGACGAGCTCGGCGAGCCGATCGTGGTCGTCGCCAAGGCCATGGACCTGCCGGCCGACGCATTGCAAGGTCTACTGTTGTTCTGGAGCCGCTGGGTCGGACAGCCGGTCGATCGCATCTGTGAACTTGCCGATCTCTACGCCGAGATCAGCACGGACGCGGCGTATCGGCTGATTGCCATCTGGCGCGAGGACAAGCGGGCGGAAAACGAGCCCGTCCAGCACGAGGGGGTCGCCTGGCGGGCAGCAGCGGAAAATGCGCGGCGAGCTTTGTGCGAGGTGTCGCGCCGGGGGGACCTTCAGCACGATGCGCGCTTGCGCAGTGGCGAACGATCCGAGTGCGCGCAGGCCGGCGCCGCTCAGGCGACGATTTGATCGAGAAAATGACGCCCTGCGCGGTCCTCGACCTCGACGATCCACGCGTCGGGGTCGAAACGCAATTCCCGCGCGATGCGTTCCTCGATCTTGGCCTCCGGAGCGGGCCGTTCGCCGAGGCACCGACTGAACGCTCGGTCCGCCGGTCGCGCGTCCTCGAACACGCTCTGCGGCGCTGGACCGAACAGCTCCGCGGTGCCGTCGAGCCAGTTGAGCTTGACGAAAATGGCCCCGGCCTCCTCGGCGCCACGCCGCCGTACGGCGGCAAAGGCTCCTTCCAGGTGGCAACGGCGGACATAGGCTGCGACCCAGATTGCTGATTTCAGGCGCATTCCAATTTCTCGCTCGTCGTGCCGGCCAACGCAGTATTTACCACCTGCGCGGCGCCGACGAGAGCCGTGCCTCGCGTCTTCTTCGATGATTACGAAACCACGCGCCCGTGCGGCGATGAAATCTTATTCCAACGGTCGGCCGGTCATCGCCGCCAGCTCGCGCACGACGCGGTCGGAGGCCTGACCGGTGATCGGCAGCTTGCGCTCGCGCTCGAATTTCTCGATCGCCGTCTGAGTATCAGGATCGACAATTCCGCTTGGCTTGATCTGGCCGTAGCCGTATTCGGCGAGCGCCCGCTGCAGCGCGATCACGCGTTTGGAAGCCGCAGTCCGCTCGATCACATTGTCGCTGCGGACGGGCGTCGGACGCGCTGCGGCCGTAGCCCCGGTGGTGCCTTTCACCAGCTTGGCGGGCGACCGCACGATGGCCTGCAGCAGCGCCTCGTTCGGCTCGGTGCTCGGCTTGAGCCCGGCGGCCTGCTCGAAGTCCCGGATGGCAGCATCAGTCTTCGGGCCATAAAGGCCATCGCTGACACCATCGTAGTAGCCGCGGCGCGCCAGTTCGCGCTGGATATCGTTGATGATCTCGCCGGGCGAGCGGGGCGCGGACGGCGCGGCGACCTTGCTCGGCGCCGCCGGAGCCGCCGGCTCGAGCGGCCGGGGACGCGGGACCGACGTGCTCTCCGTCACCGCGGCTGTTTTCACCGGGCCGGGCGCGCCTTTGAACATGGGCGCCGGGTGCGAGCCCGACTGCAGGAACAGCACGTTGATCAAAATTGCCAGCGTAACGAAGCCGCCGAGCACGACGCCGACGGCATCTCGCGGACTCCAACCCAGCGCGCGAAATAGGTATGTCGCGCGACCGTCGTCGACCGGCCCGCTTTTCCCTCGTTCTGCGCGCGCCATGGCTTACGCACTCTCTTTCATCGGAACGTTGGCCGGTTCATCGCTACCGCAGGGCAGGTCACGACCCGGCTCGCCGACGCGGCCACGCGCCGTTAGCGCGTTCTCTCGCGCCAACGGATGCGCCGGCATGCCGATGCGATCTCCGATCGGACCCACGTTCCCGTGCACGCCCGATGAGTTGGACGCGCTCCCCTTATTGCCTTTGTGGCATCGTGTCAGACGCCGCTTAAGCGAACGCTAAAGCTGCAACGGCGCCGCGACACACGATCCTGTTCACATCTCGTTTCGCCTCGTTTCGCCGCGATTTTGCCGGCGCATTCATCCGGCATGGTGAACGGTCGGTTGCCGAAACGTGGCGCGCGTTCGTGCTCGCGGGCATCGGCTGTCACGCGACGCTCGTTCTGGCCCGCAATTGGCGGCGCGGCAGCGACTGCTGCAAATTTTAATCAAATGCCGATTGTTCGAAATTTGCGAAAAAACGCGGCTGATTCACCTCGAATATGGACAAAAAGCGCGAGGGGCTCAGAACCAGTATTTCAAGCTTTGCTGGTAGGGTGCGCCCGAATGCGGCAAACCATAGCCGAGCACGTTGAAGGCAGGTCATGCGATTCCTTTTACGGATGGCGTTCTGGCTTACCGTCATTCTGGCGTTGTTGCCGAGCGGCGGATCCCACCCTACGCCGAAACTCACCGTGAGCGCCGTCGACGCCATGCTGGCGGCGAAGGCCACGGTCACCGATATGGGGTCATTTTGCGGACGGCAGCCCGATGCCTGCACAGTGGGATCGCAAGCGGCGGTCGCGATCGGACATCGGGCGCAGGCCGGCGCCAAGATGCTCTACGAGTACTTCAACGAACACGTTGGCTCCCACGACATCGGCACGCCGGTGAACACCGGGGCCGGGAAAGCGGTCCCGCTGCCCACCGCCCGGCCTCCGCAGCACACGCTTTCCCCGACTGATTTAGCGCCGGCCTGGCGTTCTCCGCAGTGACGCAAGGACATGGCGCAACGTTCAGCGGGCTGAGGCAGGCTTTGGGAATTCGGGGGCTGCACGGCAGCCCATTTTGGCCTGTACCGTTGGCGCCGCTCGAAGGTCGGGCCGCGTCGGGTCAAATCTTTTTCGACGGCAGCCTTCGCCGACTATACCCTCACGCCCATATATACGATATGTCGCGAGCCATGACCGCGGCCTCACCCGACACCGTGACGACGCTCGACGAGATCGTCGACAACTTTTCGCTGCTGGAGGAGTGGGACGACCGCTACCGCTATGTGATCGAGCTCGGCCGCGCCCTGAGCCCCCTGGCCGAGCGCGACCGTACCGAAGTGAACAAGGTGCAGGGCTGCGCCAGCCAGGTCTGGCTCGCGACTACCGTGCATCCGAACGGCCAAGGCGGGCCCGTGCTCAGCTTCTCCGGCGACAGCGACGCCCATATCGTGCGCGGACTCATTGCGATCTTGTTTGCAATGTTTTCCGGCCAGCAGGCGCGCGCCATTCTATCGACCGACGCGATCGCGGTGTTCGAGCGCCTGGGCCTGCGCGAGCACCTGACCCCGCAGCGATCGAACGGGTTTCGCTCCATGGTCGAGCGCATTCGCGCGGACGCGCAGGCGGCGCTGGCAGCTGCGGCGTAGCAGCCACCTCCCCCGTTTACTCCAATGGCGCGATTTCTTTGTTGGCCATGGAACCTGCTCGGCATTTGCCTGTCATCTTCCGGTGGCCTCAATCGAACCCCCCAAGGAACGAAAGAGGCTGCTAGGCCCCGGCGACAACCTCCCCGGGGCCTTCCAATTGGTGGAACTCCCGCGAGCGAATGACGCCCAGGTATTGCAAGGCCGCTATCTGCGCCGCCGCCGCTGCTGACCGAGCCCCATTTGTTTGGCGAGGTGCGAGCGAGCTGCTGCATAGTTCGGCGCCACCATCGGATAGTCCGGCGCCAATCCCCATTTCTCGCGGTACTGCTCCGGCGTCATGTTGTATTGCGTGCGCAAATGGCGCTTGAGTGACTTGAACTTCTTTCCGTCCTCGAGGCAGACGATATAGTCCGGCGTGATCGACTTCTTGACGGATACCGCCGGTTTCGGCGGCTCGCTCGGCGCGTCGCCGTGCCCGCTCGAGACCCGCGTCAAAGCAGCGTGCACTTGACCGATCAGCGCGGGTAGATCCGCCGTCGGAACTGAATTGTTGCTGACATAGGCCGAGACGATTGACGCTGTCAGCTCGATGAATGTTCCACCTGGCGTATTGTCGCCCATTGACTGTCAGTCCTACCGCGTCTTGAGCTTAAAGGCAGGCCGCATTTCTAGGTCTTGAGCGCCTTTGGTACGCGTCGGCCGCGCGCCCAATGCATCAAATGACATCGAAAACGTAACTTCTCGTGTTTCTATTCTTGCACTCTCAGGAAGGCAAGAAGTGTTTCCATTACTGTGCAAAGATAATCCTTCGCATTGTTGGCGTCTTCTCTGCGATACAGAACAAATCCTCGCGAGCGGCAGTTTTCACACTCTCGGTCTTCCAACATGCAAGCAGGCGGCGGCGCACAAGCGACTTCCCGCAGCAGACGTGCCCGCTCGCTGCCGCGCTGCGAAGGTTCGCCATAATCGACAACGACTAAAAAGGAGTCCCAGTAACGCCACGTCACGGCGATGGGGCGCGAAGCGCGGCCGTCTCGGATCCGTCGCTCGCTACGAGTTGCGTTCGATATGCGCGCGCAACTCGGCGATCGAGCCGAACCTGACCGTTCCGTCGGGTAGCTTGGCCTCGATCGATCCGTCGGTATAAAGCGTATAGGCCATGCCGTCGACGACGCCGGATTTCAGGATCGCGGCTGCGCCCTGTGGCTCTGCGAGCGCCGCGGGCTCCGGCCGGCGATCTTGCACCGGCGCAGCTTGATCGGCCTGGATCTGACCCATTTCGGATGCCGGCGAAGGTTCGGATTCGGCCCGCTTGGCGGGACGGGCGTCCGCCGACCATACGGCGTCGAAATTTTCGCGTTGGGATGCGGGGCGCGTCGGCCTCGATCGGAACAGAAAATCCAGGCGCGACGCCTTCAAGGCCTCGACCGCGCCACGATCTTCCGGCGACACCTTGGGCTCGGGCGCCGCAGCCTCGACATGAGGGGGCCGCGTCTGAACATGCGCCGCGCCGTTGGGGGACAGTGGAACCTCCTCCTCGTGCGCCAAGATCGAAGGCTCGGCGGTGGACCGCTCCGCTCGCGGGATGCTTGCGCGCAACCGCTCGACCGCGGGCGCCGCGACGTCGCCCTCCGGAAGTTCCGCCGCTGGACGAGGCTCGCGCGGACGAGCCTCGCTCGCCTGCGCTTCCGTCCTTGCTCGTGGGGAGGCTGTTTGAGGCGCCCGAGCGGCGACCGCGACCATGGGCGCAGGGGGAACGACCATGGTGGAAGCGGTGGGCTCTACCTCCGGCGCCTCGGTCGGACGGGCCTCAGGTCGAACGGCAATTCGCGTGCGCACCGCCTCGCCCAGGCGGCCGAGCTCCGCCACCACCGCCGCAAGGCCGATGAGGATCAAACCTCCGGTCAACGCACTGACGCCCGCGACGATGAGCGTGGTGCCGAGGGTGAACTCATTGATTGGAATGCCGAATCCGATGGCGGCAATGCCCACCGCGGCAATCACGATCCCCAACAAGGACAACATTATAGACATGCTGACGCCCCGCTCCGCCATCCTCGGCAGCGGCCATGATGCTATGGTTACTAAAGAATTTTGGCCCCGTTCCGCTCCGATCGCAATAACTAATGTGGCGCTGCCGCGGCCAAATCCGATCTTGATTAATGCCGGCCACGACGCACTCACACTCGCGACGAGCGCGCTGGATGACGCTCGTCATCACGCGCCATGCAAACGCATTCAAGCTTGCAGGCAAGACGCTGGCCGGCAAGCCCGTCCGGCCGTTGCCGGGGGATGGCGTGCCGGTGTCGCCACGCTCAAAACGCAGATTCGATCCGTTGCCCGGGCGCCCGCTCCGGCCTAATGAGTTAACCCGGAACCGAGGCTGGCATGCATCCGTTACGCATAGACCTCCGCCCGCCTCGCCCGACCGTTTGATCATTTGAGGAGCAAGCCGATGTCTTTTACGCTGCCCGACCTTCCCTACAAGTATGACGCGCTCGCCCCCTACATGTCGCGCGAGACGCTCGAATACCACCACGACAAGCACCACCTGGCCTATGTCAACAACGCCAACAACCTCATCAAGGGAACCGAGTGGGAAGGAAAATCGCTCGAAGACGTCGTGAAAGGTTCGTTTGGAAAGAACGCCGGCCTCTTCAACAATGCCGGCCAGCACTATAACCACCTGCATTTTTGGGAATGGATGAAACCCAATGGCGGGGGCGACAAGCTTCCCGGCAATCTCGAAAAAAAGATCGTCGCCGACCTCGGCTCCGTCGCGAAGATGAAGGAAGACTTTATCCAAGCAGGCGTCACGCAGTTCGGGTCGGGTTGGGCCTGGCTGGCGGTCAAGGATGGCAAGATCACCGTCACCAAGACCGCGAACGGCGAGAACCCGCTGGTGCACGGCGGTAAGCCGATCCTCGGCTGCGACGTGTGGGAGCACTCCTACTACATCGATTACCGCAACCGGCGGCCGGACTACCTCAAGGCCTTCGTCGACCATCTGGTCAATTGGGAGTACGTGGCCAAGATGTATGACGCGGCGATGAAATAATCGCGCGGCCCTCATTCTCGCCGCGTCATGCCGCGGTCGGCAATCAATTTGGGGCTGGGTTTCAACGGGGATGGCAACATCCCCCCAACCCAGCCCCACCGCCACGCTCACGCGTTGGCGCAGGCTTTGCCGGCGTAACGCGCGATGAGAGTTCAGGCGTGCCGCACAAGATCCGTTTGGCCTGGGCCCCCCTGCGGTCGGGGACTCGCGCCATAATCGGCGAATAGACTTGCCCGCCGAGCAAAACCTGAGCCGACCGCCCGTGGCCCTCGCAACGCCCGTTCCCGCGCTGTCGTCCGATGAACTCGCGACGAGCCGCGTCTTTGACCGGCTTGCCGTTGTGGTGCTCGGCGTCGTGGGCATCGTCGCGTTACTGACGTTTCGCGACTACGGATTGAGCTGGGACGATTACGCGCATTCCGAATACGGCGATCTCCTGCTCAAATTCTATCTTTCAGGTTTGCGCGACCAGCGCGCGCTGTCGTGGGTGAACCTCTACTACTACGGCGGCGGCTTTGATCTGCTGGCGGCGCTCGCCGCCAAGCTTTTGCCGCTCACGTTGTTCGAGACCCGCCGGCTGATGGGGGCGGCCGTCGGAGTTCTCGGACTATTCGTTACTTGGCGAGTCGGGCGCCGCATCGGCGGGCCGGCGGCGGGACTGACCGCGCTCGTCCTGCTCGCCAGCTGTCCGCTCTATTACGGCCACATGTTCATGAACCCGAAGGACTCGCCCTTCGCGGTGGCGATGGCGATTTTTCTCCTCGGTCTCGTGCGAGTCTTCGAAGACTATCCCCGCGTCTCGATTGCAGGCGGCGCCCTCCTCGGCGCCGGCTTCGGTCTATCGTTCGGTTCGCGCATCATGGGCGCCTTCGGAGCGATCGAGGCGCTCGCGGCGCTTGCCTTCATCTTTGCGCTCGAAGCGCGCGCGCGCGGGATCCGCTCGGCCGGCGCGCGGCTTGGAGCTTTCGCCTTGGCGTTCGTGCCGGCCGTCATTCTGGCCTACGCCGTGATGGCATTTGTCTGGCCCTGGTCGGTGGGCGATCCGCTCAATCCGTTGCGCGCGGTTGAATACTTCTCGCGCTTCTTCGAAAAGCCGTGGCAGGAGCTGTTCGACGGCCGCTTGATTCCCGTTCCGGACATGCCGCGCAGCTACGTGCCGACGCTGTTCGCGCTCAAGCTGCCCATAATCTTGTCGGTCCTGGGATTCGGCGGCGCCGCGGGTGCGCTCGTCGCCGCTTTCAGAGGCAACGTCGCCGTCAATCGCCGAGCCGTCTTGCTCGCGGTGGCGCTCGCCGCCCTGTTGCCGCTCGTGGTCACGATCGCGTTGCGGCCAGCGATGTACAACGGCATTCGTCATTTCGTGTTTGTGTTGCCGCCGCTCGCGGTGCTCGGCGGCCTCGCCACCGTCTCTCTGGTCGAGATCGCTGCGCGGCGGCTTCGAGTTCCGCCCGTTGCGGCTGCCCTCGTCTTTGTCCTGGGCGTCGCTGTGCCAGTCGTCGAAATGGTACGGCTGCATCCCTACGAATACACCGCCTTCAACTGGTTTTCCGGGGGCGTCGCGGGCGCGCGCGACCGCTACATGCTCGATTATTGGGGCCTCTCGTTCAAGCAAGCCTCGCAAGCACTGCTGGCGAGGCTCGCCGAGCGGCACGAGACCAAGCCCGCCGGCCGCCGCTGGAGGATCGCCGTCTGCGGCCCGCACCGCTCGCCGCAGGTGGAGTTAGGCCCCAACTTCGAAACCACCTGGGATCCGACCGGCGCCGACTTCGCGATGATGCTCGGGGAATTCTACTGCGCGAAGCTCGACGCTCCGGTGCTGGTCGAGATCGTGCGCGACGGCGTCACCTTCGCCCGCGTCTACGACATCCGTGGACGGTCGTTCCCGACCCTGCTGACCCAGCCGGGGCTTTGATCGCGCGTCCGTCGGATCCGTGCCGCGCGCCTGACCGCGCGCTATCATTGTCGGTCTCATTCGGAGGCCCGGCCATGCCACGCACTTTCGTCTTCGATGCCTATGGCACGCTTTTCGACGTGCATGCCGCCATCGGCCGGTATCGGGCGGCCGCCGGGCCCGATGCCGATCGTTTCTCCGAGTTCTGGCGTACCAAGCAACTCGAATATAGCTGGACGTTGACGCTCGCCGGCCGCTATCTCGATTTCTGGACGCTGACGGAACGCGCGCTCGATTTGGCCTTCGCGCGTTTTTCTTCCGTCGATAAGGCGCTCAAGCCAAAGCTGCTCGGCGCCTATTTGGCGCTCGACGCCTTTCCCGATGCCCGCGCGATTTTGCGCGATCTCAAAGCGCGTGGCGACGCCACCGCGATTCTGTCGAACGGCTCGCCGAAAATGCTCGCCGCCGCCGTCGAGACAGCCGACATCGGCGGCCACCTCGATGCCGTTCTCTCGGTCGACGCGATCCGCCTCTACAAACCGCGTCCCGAGGCTTATGCGCTCGTGCTTCAAGATCGCGCCTGGCGAGGCCGTTTTCGTTTCGTCGAACCGCTGGGACGTCATGGGCGCGGCTGCCTTCGGCTTTCGCACGGCTTGGATCAATCGCACCCACCTGCCGGAAGAATATGAACCGCCGCCGGACGCCACGCTCGCCGGCCTTGACGAGCTCATCACGAGCGCCCCCTGAGAGCGCACCCGCGTTGACGGCCGTTTGACGAGATCGGTACTATCGCACGAAAGCAACCAAACTTTGGGGAGGATGAAAATGCGCGTTGCTCTTTCGCTCTTGCTCGCCATGGTGTTGATGCCGATCGTTTCCATGCAAACCGCATACGCGCAGGACAACGCTGTTTACGCGGTGAGCTACGTCGAGGTTGCCCCGGCGGCACGCGCGGCAGCCGCGAGCCTTTTGCGGCAGCTCGCGAATGCCAGCCGCAAGGACGAGGGCAATACGCGCTTCGATATCCTGCAGCGCACGGCCCCATCCAACCAGTTCGCGATCGTGTCGGTCTGGAAGGACCAGAAGGCCTACGACGCGCATCTGGCCGCCGCTCACAGCAAGGAATTTCGCGAGAAGATCAAATCCGATCTCATCAGCGCAATCGACGATCGGGTGCACACGGGCATGGAGATCGCAGGGTCACCCGCAGGAAAAGCCGGGCCCGACGAGATCGTCGTGGTGACGCATGTCGACGTTCCGCCGCCGAAGAAGGACGAGTGCATTGCAGCGCTCAAGACATTGGTGGCGGACAGCCGCAAGGAGCCAGGTTCCGTGCGCTTCGACGTGTTCCAGCAGGGCAACCGGCCGAACCACTTCTCGGTGGTTGAAATCTGGAAAGACCAGAGCGCCTACGACGCCCACATCACGGCGGCGACGACCAAAAAATTTCGCGACCAACTCACGCCCATGAGCGGCGCGCTCTACGACGAACGGCTCTACAAGGCGATCTAGCGGCCCCGTCGCGTTGATAAGGCGGACGACCGCGACGCTGCTTCAACCGACAAAAGTTGCCCCACGGCCGAGGGAGCCGCGGGGCGACTGATGTCTGCTCCGAATTGTCGTCAGTGGGTCTTCCAGCGCGCCTTCGCCTCGGCGCCGGCCTGTTTGAGGTGGACGTTCTCGTCCACGTGATCGACCCACGCAAGCGGAATGAAGTGATGCTCACCGCCGGCATCAGGATCGTCCTTCGTCAGCTTGACCTGATCCCGGCCTTCCAGATGGTCCACGGTGCCGACGTGCACGCCGTCCGAACCCAGAACTTCCATATGTTCCTTGATCGTCATCGGTGCGACCATGTGCTCCTCCATTGTTCTGCTTAATAACTCGCAGGAATGGTGAGAGGTTCCTGGCAATTTACGCCGCCAGCGCCGCCAATATCCGCGCCCAACTGCGCGTGCCTTTATGAAATGATGTCAGATCGAATTTCTCGTTCGGTGAATGCACGCGGTCGTCGTCGAGTGCGAAACCCACCAGGATCGTGTCCATGCCGAGGACACGCTTGAAATCTCCCACGATGGGGATCGAGCCGCCCTCCCCGATCGCGAGCGCCTTCTTGCCCCATTCGGCGGCGAGCGCGGCGCGCGTCTTGGCGAGCGCCGGATTGTCGAAGGGAAGGTCCGTTGCCGCCGCGCTGGCGAAGCTCTTGAACTCGACCTTGGCGTCGGCCGGCAAACGCGCGCGCACGAAGCTGTGGAAGGCGGCGCGAATTTTCTGCGGGTCCTGTGCCCCCACCAGCCGGAACGACACCTTCGCTGTGGCCTCCGCCGGGATCACCGTTTTCGCCCCCTCCCCGGTGTAACCCCCGATCACCCCGTTGATCTCCGCGGTCGGGCGCGTCGCGATCTGCTCGATCAGCATGCGGTCCTTCTCGCCCGCCGGCACTTTGAGCCCGACTTCGGCGAGGAAATTCTCTGGCGTGAGATCGAGCCCCTTGAGATCGGCTTTGATGTCGGGCGGCAGCTCCTTCACGCCGTCGTAGAATCCCGGAATCGTCACGTGGCCGTTGTCGTCATGCATGGCGGCCAGGATGCGCGCAAGCACGCGCAGCGGATTCTGCGCCGCGCCGCCGAACAGTCCGGAATGCAAATCCCGGTCGGCGCAAGTCAGCCTGACCTCCTCGTAGACGAGCCCGCGCAGCGACGTCGTCACCATGGGCGTCGTCGGATCCCACATGCTGGTATCGCAGACCAACGCGAGATCGAGCTTGAACTCGTCGGCATTGTCCTTGACGAAGCCGAACAGGTGGTTCGAGCCGCATTCCTCCTCGCCTTCGATCATCATGGTGATCGGGAGCGGCAATTCGCCGGTGACGGCGGTGAATGCGCGACACGCCTCGATGAAGGTCATCACCTGGCCTTTGTCATCGCAGGCCCCGCGCGCCACGATGATCTTGCGGCCATCCGGCAGCGTCGCGATGCGTGGTGCAAATGGCGGCGTCTCCCAAAGAGCGAGCGGATCGACGGGCTGCACGTCGTAATGACCGTAGAAGAGGACGCGCGGCGCCTTGCCGTTGGCGCGCGGACTGCCTTTGCCCACCACGATCGGATGCCCCTCGGTCGGCCGGATGCTGGTCTTAAAGCCGATACCGGAGAGATCCTTGGCCACGTACTCGGCGGCGGATTGACACTGGTCCTTGTAGGCCGGATCGGTCGAGATCGACTGGATGCGCAGGAACTCGAACAGTCGCTCGAGGCTTTGGTCGAGATCGGCGTCGATTTTCTGCAACACGGCGGGAAGGGCATGCGTAGGGGTCATGGATGGATGCTCTGCCTTGTCTGCTGTGCGGGCTCTGCTCCCCGCGGAACCCGGGGCGAGTGACCCAGTGTCGTTAAGTGATGAGAGGTCCGCGATCGCGTGATTGCCGGAGGCCCCGTTGGCGGGCGGCGGCCGCCGAACGCGTCACCGCCGCAAAATGCCTCCCATGGTGCCACGCACGATGGCGCGTCCGACCGAGCTACCCATCTTGCCGCCGATTGATTTGCCGATATCGGCCGCGATTTGGCCCGCCACGCGGTTGCTGACCGAACGCGTCACCTCCCGCGCGATCACCTGACCAGTCGAAAGCCGCGTTCGGCGCGGACGAGTGGTACCGAAGATGTCGCCGAGCACGCTGCCTATAGTGCTCCATACGGCGCCGAGGCCGGAGGGCTGCGGCGCTTGCTCCGCCCCGCCCGGCCCCTGCGGTGCAACAATCGGCCCGCCTGCGGCACCCGAGTGCAGGCGCTTCTGCAAGAGCTCGAAGGCGGATTCGGAGTCAACCGTCTGATCATACTTGCCCTTCACCGGGCTCTCGGCCATCAGCGCCTTGCGCTCGTCCGGCGTAATCGGACCGAGCCGCGCGGAAGGCGGACGGACCATGCAACGCTCCACCATCGACGGCGTGCCGTTGCCTTCGAGGAAGGAGACCAGCGCCTCCCCCTTGCCCAGCTCCATGATGATCTTGGCGGTGTCGAGCTTGGGATTGGGACGGAACGTTTCCGCCGCCGCCTTCACCGCCTTCTGATCGCGGGGGGTGAAGGCCCGCAACGCGTGCTGTACGCGATTGCCGAGCTGGGTGAGCACCTTGTCCGGTACGTCGAGCGGATTTTGCGTCACGAAATAGACGCCGACCCCCTTCGAACGGATCAGGCGGACCACCTGCTCGATCTTATCCAGCAGCGCCTTCGGCGCGTCGGTGAAAAGAAGATGCGCCTCATCGAAAAAGAAGCAAAGCTTGGGTTTGGGCTGGTCGCCGACCTCGGGCAGCTCCTCGAACAGCTCGGAGAGGAGCCACAAAAGAAACGTCGCATAGAGGCGCGGATTCGCCATTAACTTATCGGCGGCGAGAATATTGATGAAGCCGCGGCCATCGCGGTCGGTACGGATGAAGTCCTTCAATGCCAACGCCGGCTCGCTGAAAAAGTTGTTTCCGCCCTGGTTCTCCAGCACCAACAGCTGGCGCTGTATGGTCCCGACGGTCGCCTTCGACACGTTGCCGTATTGGACCGTGAGTTCGGCGGCATGATCCGAGATGAAGGCGAGCATGGCGCGGAGATCTTTGAGGTCTAGGATCGGCAAGCCCTGCTCATCGGCGACCCGGAAGCAAACATTGAGCACGCCTTCTTGGACGTCGTTGAGGTCCATGAGGCGCGACAGCAATAGCGGCCCGACCTCGGAAATGGTGGCACGGACGGGATGCCCCTGTTCCCCGAACAAGTCCCAGAACACGACCGGGAACTGGTCGGGCTCGTAATCGAAACCGAGGCTTTTGGCCCGCGCGACAAATGCCTCCTTGGCTTCGCCCACCTCGGACACGCCGGAGAGATCGCCCTTGACGTCGGCGGCGAAGACCGAGACGCCGGCGCGGGAGAGGCCCTCCGCCAGCACCTGCAACGTGACGGTCTTGCCGGTACCGGTCGCTCCGGTGATCAGTCCATGGCGGTTGGCAAACGCAAGCGTCAAAACTTCCGGCTTGATACTCTTCCCGACGAAGATCGTGCCGTCTTTGTCGAGGTTCGCCATGGCACAATTCCTTCCAGTAACTCATCGCCATTGTCGCTCTCCCACGCGCGCGGTCAACCGCCGTGGCTGCGACGCAATAAGCTCGGTTTGGCGATCACCGAACGTGCGCGATCACGGAGCTTGTCGCATTGTATCGGGTGATCACGATGTTTGCATCCATACGCTCGCACGAGCGTCCGTCGTGCAGAGTAACGATGGACATGCGATGCCCTGATGCACGAATGCAACAACGAGTCGCGACTTTTATCGTCAGTGCTTGTGTTCTGAAGTTTTGCAAGCCTAATATGATCTTCAACCTGCCGAGAGCACGGGGCTGGTGAGAGGCACATGGACGACCTCATCGGACGTCTCGTCGCCCCGGTTGGCGTCGACCGCACGGCCGCGGAAAAGGCTGTTGGCATCATCCCGCAATGGGCGAGGTCGTCGGCGCGGTCGCCGGCCTCGGCCAGTTCGTCTCATGTTTGATGGCGATGGCGGCTGGTCAGGAGCGAGGAGAATTTTATGTCCTACTCGATCGCCGCCATCGAAGAGATCGATGCGGATGACGCCAAGGCGCTGAAATCTGTTGGCATCAGAACGACGGAAAAGCTGCTCGAGGCCGCGAAAAGTCCGAAAGGACGCAAGTTCCTCGCCGCCAAGACCGAACTCGACGAGAAGAAGCTCCTGCGGTGGGCCAATATCGCCGACAAGCTGCGCATCAAGGGCATGGGCAGGGAATATGCCGGGCTGTTGTGCGCGGTTGGCGTCGAGACCGTGAAAGAGCTGCGATATCGCAATCCCGCCCGTCTCGCCAAAGCCATGGCCGAGGCCAACAAGAAGCGAAAGCTGGTTCGCTTTCTTCCCTCGGAGAAGCTCGTGACGCGCTGGGTGGAACACGCCCAGAAGCTGCCCCAGAAAATTACGTACCGATAGACGCGACCTGCGAGCGGTCTGGCCGCTTGACACCCCTCCCGCGACCGGCGCAAAGCGACGGCCATGACGCTGGTGCGCCCAGTTGCCGGTTCCGCCCGCAGTGAGAAAAAATCGCCGGATCGGCTCGCCTGCCTGCTCGCGCTCGGCCGGCCGATCGTGATGGGTGTGCTCAATGTCACCCCCGACTCCTTCTCCGACGGCGGCCGGTTTCTCGATCCCGTGGACGCGATCGACCAGGCACGGCGGATGACCGCCGAGGGTGCCGACGTATTGGATATCGGCGCCGAATCCACCCGTCCCTACGGCGGCGCCGTGGCTGTGCCGATCGCGGAGGAAATGCGACGGCTTGGCCCGGTCCTCCCCGCGGTCGTGGGGCTCGGCGTTGCGGTCTCTATCGACACCATGAAGGCCGAGGTCGCGGCCTGGGCGCTCGCGGCGGGCGCCGCCATCGTCAACGACGTCTGGGGCCTGCAGCGCGATGGCGAACTTGCCCGGGTCGTCGCCCAGCATGCCGCGCCGGTGATCATCATGCATAATCGCGAGGCCGCCGACCCCGCGATCGACATCGTCGCCGACATCCGCGCGTTCTTTTCCCGCTCGCTCGACATCGCGGCGCGCGCGGGCATTGCGCGGCAAAACATCGTGCTCGATCCAGGCATCGGCTTCGGCAAAACGCCGGAACAGAGCCTGACGGCCATCGCGCGCCTTCCCGAGCTTAAGTCGTTCGGGCTTCCGCTTCTCGTCGGCGCTTCGCGCAAGCGCTTCATCGACACCATATCCCCCGCCCCGCGGGACCAACGGCTGGGCGGATCGATCGCCGCCCATCTGCTCGCGGTCGCAGGCGGAGCGGCGATCATCCGCACCCACGACGTCGCCGAGACCGTGCAGGCGCTGCGCGTCGCCGCGGCCATCGGGAGCGCCCGATGACCGATGCCGTCTTCGTCACCGGGCTTGCGCTGCACGCTTATCACGGCGTGATGCAGCACGAGGCGAAGGTCGGGCAAACCTTCAACCTCGACCTCGTGCTCGACATCGACCTCGCCGCGGCTTCGCGCTCCGACAAGCTCGCGCATACGGTGGGCTACGACCAGGTCGTCGAGGTCGCGAGCCAGGCGTTTTGCGCCCGTCGCTATCGGCTGGTCGAAGCCGCGGCCGGTGCGGTCGCGCAGGCCATCCTCGATCGGTTCCCGCAGGTCTTGCGGGTGCGGGTCACCGTGCACAAGCCGCACGCGCCGATCGCAGCGACCTTTGCCGGCGTCGGGGTCACCATCGTACGCGATCGCCAAGGCCGTGGCTGAAGCCCTCGTCGCGCTCGGTGGCAACATCGGAGACGCGCGCGACACGCTCGATCGCGCGATCGCCGCGTTTTGCGACGGCGAAAAAGTCCGCCTTCTTGCCCGCTCATCGGACTACCGCACCGCGCCTTGGGGGATCGAAGACCAGCCGCCGTTCGTCAATCTCTGCGTCGCGGTCGAAACCAGCCTGACCCCGCGCGCGCTCCTGGCGCGGGCGCAAGCGGTCGAGCGCGCGCTCGGACGCGAGCGCAGCAAGGAACGCCGCTGGGGGCCGCGTCCGGTCGATATCGACCTCGTCGCCTATGACGATCTCGTTTTGCAAGAGCCGGACCTCACGCTGCCACACCCGCAGCTTTTTGGGCGAGCATTCGTGTTAGCGCCGCTCGCGGAGATCGTACCGGACCGGCTGATCGCCGGCCGGCGTGTGCGCGATGCACTTACGCAGGTGGACGCAAGCGGTGTCGAGAAGCTGCCACCACGCCCATGATTGCCGGCCGCGCTCGGCCGTCCTGCCGCTCAAACCCCCTCGCCGCGATGCGACAAGGCGTGGCCCAGCCCCACGCTCGCTGGACGTCCGTTTGCGTACAGATCGCGCTCGAGCAGGCGGCTTGTAGTTGGCCCGCCACTTGCCGCATGGCATTTTGTGACCATGCCGGACCCCTCTGCCGACGACCTTCCCCTTGCTGCCGAGTTTCCCGCCGCCACGCGCGAACAATGGCGCCGGCTGGTGGCGGACGTGCTCAAGGGCGCGCCGTTCGACAAACGGCTCGTCGCCAAGACCTATGACGGGCTGACGATCGAACCGCTCTACGGGCGAAGAGCGCAGGCCCGGCCGATTGCCTCCCGCGCGCCGGCTGCGCCCTGGTCGGTCATGCTCGAAAACGGTGCGACCGGCCTCTCCGTGATCTTCGCCGGAGCGACTGGCGCGTACGGCTACGGTCTCGCAGCGAGCGAGGCGGCGATCGCGCGTGCGCTGGAGGGCATTCACCTCGACGCCGGCATTGCGCTCGACCTCGACCTCGGTCCGCACATGCAGGAGGCGGGACGCGCGCTCGCGGCGTTGGTCGAGCGCCGCGGCGTCGCTCCCGCCACCACCAACATCCGTTTCGGCTTCGACCCGATCGGTGCCGCGGCGGTCGGCGGCGCAAGCACGCTGCCGTGGAGCGGTCTCGTGCCGATCTTCAACGCCACCATTTCCGATTTGGCGGCGCAGGGCTTTCGCGGGCCGTTCGCAGTGGTTGACGGCCGGGCGATCCACAATGCCGGCGGCTCGGAAGCGCAGGAATTGGCGTACGCGCTGGCGGTGGCGGTTGCATATCTGCGCGCGCTGGAAGCGGGCGGGGTTGCGCTCGATGCCGCGCGCAGCCTGATTTATTTCCGCCTTGCCGCCGATGTCGACCAGTTCTTGACCATCGCCAAGTTCCGGGCGCTGCGGATGTTGTGGGCACGCGTCGAGGAAACCTGCAAGCTCGCGCCTGCGCCGCCGCTCGTCACGGCCGAGACCGCTTGGCGGATGATGACCAAGCGCGACCCCTACGTGAACATGTTGCGCGCGACCATCGCGGTCGTCGCCGCTGGCCTCGGCGGCGCCGACGCCATAACCGTGCTGCCGTTCACCATGGCGCTCGGCCTGCCCGAGCGTTTCGCGCGACGAATTGCACGCAACACCCAGCTCGTCCTGCTCGAAGAATCGAATCTTGCACGGGTGACGGACCCCGCCGCCGGCGCCGGCGGCGTCGAGGATATGACCGAACAGCTCTGCCGCGCGGCCTGGACCCAGTTCCAGGAGATCGAGCGGGCGGGCGGCGCGTGGGCCGCGCTCGAACAAGGCATGATTCAGCAAAAAGTCGCGACCGTGCGCGCCGAGCGCCAGGCCGCCGTGGCCCGACGCAAGGATGCGTTCACCGGCACCAGCGATTTCCCCGACCTTGCGGAAACGCCGGTATCGGTACTCGATGTTGCGCCGGTGACGCTGCCACCGCCCTCCGCGTCGGCGTTCGAACCGTTGCCGCGCATTCGCCTCGCCGAACCGTTCGAAGCACTTCGCGACGCTTCCGATCGGATACTCGCGCGCACCGGCGCGCGTCCGAAAATCTTCCTCGCCAATCTCGGCAGGCCCGCCGACTTCACCGCGCGGGCAACCTTCGCCAAGAATTTCTTCGCCGCCGGCGGCATCGAGGCGGCCGGCAACGACGGCTTCGCCACCCGCGACGCGATGATCGAGGCGTTCAAAGCCTCGGGCGCCAAGCTCGCCTGCCTGTGCTCGTCGGAGGAGGTCTATGCGCGCGAGGCACCAGCGGCCACGCAAGCTTTGCGCCGCGCGGGCGCTTTGGTTTGGCTCGCTGGGCGGCCCGGCGCGCTGGAGAGCGAGCTCACGCAAGCCGGCGTTTCCGCTTTCGTTTTCGCCGGTTGCGACGCGCTCGCCGCGCTAGGGGCGGCCCAGGGTCTCATTGCCAGCTGACGGCAAAGCCATCAGACTGCCGTCGAGCTGCGCCTATCCCGCTCCAACTGGTCATCACCGGAATTAAACGATGAGCAACCCCAATCGCCCCTTTGGCTGGCGCAAGCGCATCGGCTTGCTGAGCCCGACCGTGATCGAAACCGCCGCCTACGATTTCTATCGGCTGGCTCCCGATGGCGTATCGATGTGCGCCACCACCTCCAACATCGAGCATTGGAGCCGCGAGAACTTCCAACAGCACGTGCTCGATCCGATCGTGAGCGCGGTCCGATATCTCGCATCGCGCCACGTGGACTACATCATTCACACCGGAATGCCGGTGGTGACCACGCGCGGCAAGGGGTTCGAGGACGACCTCGTGAAGCAGATCGAGGACGCGACGGGACTTCCGGCCACCACCAGCATCCGGTCCGCGATTCGCGCGCTGGCGCATCTCGGGGTTAGCAACGTCGCGGTGGTGACGCCCTATCCGCAGGAGTTGCACCAATCCGCGCTTTCCTTCCTCGCCGCCAGCGGATTGCGCGTCGTCGCCGAGCACACCATGGACGTCGTCTTCAAACGCCTGCAGGACGTCACGCCCGCGCAGATTTTCGCGACCGCCAAGCGCGTTTTGGCTTCAGCCCCGTCGGCGGACGGCGTCTATATCCCGTGCAATCAGTGGTCGGGGGCCGATGCCGCGCCGTTGATCGAAAATGAACTCGGTATCCCGGCGGTGACGGGCGCGCACGCCGACTACTGGGAGGCGTTTCGCTCCCTCGGCATTAACGACCGCATCGAGGGTCACGGCCGGCTGATGCTGAGCCTGAGCGAGATCGCCCCAGCGCCCATGACGGCCGTGGCGCGCGCATGAACGCATTCTCCGGCAGGGAGGCAGAGCAATGCGGGCCTTCCGCATCCGTGCGCTGACCATTGCGCTGCTGACCGTTGCGCTGCTGATGTTGGCGCTTGCGCCACTCGGGGGTGCGGCGGCGCAGGATTTTCCCTCACGGCCGGTCCGCTTCGTCGTGCCCTATGCGGCCGGGGGCAGCGGCGACCTGCTGGCGCGTCTTCTTGGCAACAAGCTCGCCAGCATCTGGGGACAACAGGTCGTGGTCGACAATCGGCCGGGCGCTGGCGGGCTGATCGGGACCGAGTTTGCAGCGCGCTCGGAGGCAGACGGCTATACGCTTTATCTCGCGACCGACGGGCCGTTGACGATCGCCGCGACGCTGTACAAACGCGTGCCCTACGACTGGAAACGCGATTTTGCGCCGGTATCGATGCTGGCGATGGGCTATCAGGTTTTGCTCATCGGGCGTTCACTTCCGGCACAAAACGTCCAAGAGCTCGTCGCGCTCGCACGCCAAAAACCCGGCGAACTCAATTACGCCTCCATCGGCATCGGCAGCGCCCCCCATCTCGGGGCGGAGTTGTTCAAGTCGGTTGCGAAAGTCGATATCACCCACGTCCCCTATCGGGGTTCTTCCGCGCAGGCCATTGCCGCGCTCATCGCCGGCGACGTTTCGATGTTTCTGGTCGGAACCTCGACCGCGGTTCCCTACATCCAAAGCGGAGCCGTGCAGGGGCTCGCCGTGACCTCGAGCCACCGCGTGCAAGGATTGCCGGAGGTGCCGACTTTCGCGGAAGCCGGATTGCCCGGCGTCGACGTCAGCATTTGGTTCGCGGTCCTCGTCCCCGGCGGCACGCCCCAGGCAATCGTCGGCAAGCTCAGCGCCGACATTGCGCAAGTGGTCGCCGATCCCGAATTCAAGAATGCCTTGGCAGCGCGCGGCTTCGAGGCTCAAGCGAACGCACCCGAGCAGTTGGCGGATTTCTTGGACAAGGACTACGTCAAGTTTCGCGATCTCATCCAGAAGCTCGGTCTGCAGGTGGAATGATGCAGCCGCGGGGCGACACGCACGCGGCTGTCTGAGCTGCGAGGCAGGGCTGGCGACGCTGACCGCGGGGCATGATATATGTCCAGCATGAGACGGCGTGCTGATATCGATCGCCGTGACGCTGAGGCGATGGCATGCTACGCGCCTGGTCTGATCGCAAGCTATGGTGACGGAACTGCCCGATAGCATCATGAGCCGCATTCCGAACTTCGCCAGCGTCGATTTCGCGCCCGCGATGCCGCAGTCGCCGGCAGGAGGCGCTCCCTGGCTCACGCCGGAGGGCATCGCGGTGAAGCCGGTCTATTGGGCGGACGACGTCAAGGATCTGGACTTCCTCGACACCTTCCCCGGCATCGCGCCTTTTCTGCGCGGTCCCTACCCCACGATGTACGCCACGCAGCCTTGGACCATCCGGCAATATGCCGGCTTCTCCACCGCCGAGGACTCGAATGCCTTCTACCGCCGCAATCTCGCAGCCGGGCAGAAGGGTCTCTCCGTCGCATTCGATCTCGCCACCCACCGCGGCTACGACAGCGATCATCCTCGCGTCGCCGGCGACGTCGGCATGGCGGGCGTGGCGATCGATTCCATTTACGACATGCGCACGCTGTTCGCCGGCATCCCGCTCGACCAGATGTCGGTGTCGATGACCATGAACGGCGCGGTGCTGCCGGTGCTCGCGCTTTATATCGTCGCCGCCGAGGAGCAGGGCGTGAAGCCGGAACAGCTCTCGGGCACGATCCAGAACGACATTCTCAAAGAATTCATGGTACGCAACACGTATATCTATCCGCCCGAGCCGTCGTTGCGCATCATCTCGGATATTTTTGCCTTCACTGCCTCGCGGATGCCGAAATTCAACTCGATCTCGGTCTCCGGCTACCACATGCAGGAGGCGGGGGCCACGCAGGACCTCGAGCTCGCCTACACCCTTGCCGACGGGGTCGAATATGTGCGCGCGGGGCTCAAGGCCGGGCTCAATGTCGATCGATTTGCGCCGCGCGTGTCATTTTTCTGGGCGGTCGGCATGAACTTCTTCATGGAGGTGGCGAAGCTGCGCGCGGCACGCCTGCTGTGGGCGAAGCTGATGAAGCCGTTCGAGCCGAATGACCCGCGCTCGCTGTCGCTGCGCACCCATTGCCAGACGTCGGGCTGGTCGCTCGCCGCGCAAGACGTATTCAACAACGTGGTGCGGACCGCAATCGAGGCGATGGCGGCGACCCAAGGCCACACCCAGTCGCTGCATACCAATGCGCTGGACGAAGCGCTCGCCCTGCCGACCGACTTCTCCGCGCGCATCGCGCGCAACACCCAGATCGTGCTGCAACAGGAGAGCGGCACGACGCGCATGATCGATCCCTGGGGCGGCTCGTTCTACGTCGAGCGCCTCACCTATGAGCTCGCCAAGGCAGCCTGGGGCCACATCCGGGAGGTCGAGGAGATGGGCGGGATGGCCAAGGCGATCGAGGCCGGCCTGCCCAAGCTTCGCATCGAGGAAGCTGCGGCGAAGACACAGGCGCGCATCGATGCCGGAGAGCAAGCGGTCATCGGCGTGAACAAGTATCGCCCCGAGCGGGAAGCACCGGTCAACCTGCTCAAGGTCGACAACGCCGCGGTGCGGCAACTTCAGATAGACAAGCTTTCGCGTCTTAAGCGCGAGCGCGATCCGAAGGCGCTCGAGGATGCCTTGGCCGCGCTGACCCGCACCGCCGCCGGCGGCAATGGCAATCTGCTCGCGCTCGCGATCGACGCCGCGCGCGCCAAGGCGACGGTGGGCGAAATCTCATTGGCGCTGGAGCGGGTCTTCGGCCGGCACCGCGCCGAGATCAAGGCGATCACGGGCGTCTACAAGCGGGAGGTCGGCGCCATGTCGGAAGCGGTTGCGCGCGTGCAGAAGCTCGTCACCGAGTTCGAAGCCAACGAGGGCCGCCGGCCGCGCATCTTGGTGGCCAAGATCGGCCAGGACGGCCATGACCGCGGACAAAAGGTGATCGCGACCGCCTTCGCCGACCTCGGCTTCGATGTCGACATCGGTCCGCTGTTCGCGACCCCAGCGGAGGCCGCGCGCCAGGCGGTCGAGAACGATGTCCACGTGCTCGGCGTGTCTTCGCTCGCGGCGGCGCATCTCACGCTCGTTCCGCAGCTCAAAGCCGCCCTCGTCAAGGAGGGCCGCGACGACATCATGATCGTGGTCGGAGGCGTGGTGCCGCCGCAGGACTACGACGAGCTCAAGCGTGCCGGCGCCGAGGCGATCTTTCCCCCCGGCACAGTGATCGCGGAAGCGGCCGAGGCGCTCATCCACAAGCTCAATCAACGGCTGGGACACGGGCAGCAGGCGGCGGAGTGATCTCGCAGCCCGGCCAAGCCCATAGGCGCTAAGTTAAGACGCCCAAGTGGCCGTCATGCGCGGGCTTGACCCGCGCATCCATCCTCTGTGAACAAAAGTCTTTACGAAGATGGATGGATTGCCGGGTCAAGCCCGGCAATGACGACCTAACGCAGCGCCTATGCAGCAAAGCCGCCATCACCGACATCCATTGCTGATCAGCGCGCGTTGCTCACGTCGCGCTTCGCGTCGCGATTGTCCACGATCGCACGCACGTGCCGCAGCACGTGGTCGGCGACGATGGCATGCGCCTCGGCGGTCGGATGGATCGCCCCGCTGTAAAGCCCCGCATAGGCCGGCTGCAAAATATCGAAGACGGGCGTGCCGTCCCGATGGGTGTTGGCCGTCAGGAACGCGTCGTTCGGCGTGCGGAACAGGCGCCAGCGGTGCGCATAGGGCAGCGTCGCTGCCGGCGAATAGGGCCTGAAGGCGTCGCCGTTCATCGGCTTGCGCGGCACGCGCATGGCGACGTCGTCGGCGAGCGCGTGCTTGGGATCACGCGCGCACAGGCCGCGCCTGCTGAACTCCGGGATATGGTCCGTCACCAGCGTGAAGCCGGTGCCGGCGCCGGTCGCGAGATTGGCCGCGCAACCCGTGCGGTTCTTGCCGCCAGTGATGCATTCGAGCCGCCCGAGAAAATCACGCAGGAAGTCACCCGTTTCCTGCAGGCGCTGCCGGCTGATTTTCAGACCGGGATGCACGTCCATGCCCAGCGTCGGCTGCGCGCCGCAGAGCATGCCGGTCTCGTCGAATTGAATAGGCTCATAGGACGTCTGCACGACGCGCGGGGGCGCGACGCCGAAGCCGTCGCGTAACGCCTCTTTGAGCGCTTTCATGCGCTCGTCCAGGACCTCGAGATAGGCACGCGCGACCTGCGGTCCGAAGCGGCTCGAGCTCCCGATCAAGCCGGCGATTGGCGCAAGGTCGCCCATATTCTCGGTCAAGGAATAGGCCGCGAGCGCACTGAAGCCCACGTCATTCCCTCCGATCGACATCAGCACGACATCGATCGCGCGCTTGCGCGATTGCGGCGGGCACCAGGTTTTGGCGATCCTTTGCGCCGAAATCCGAGTGCTGCCATGCGCGTAGGTGGGCAGCGCGTAGCTCGCGCTCTGCGAGCGAGGGCCGCGGCAGATGAGGTCGCTCAACTGGTCGAGCTGCGCGCGAACCTTGCCGCCGGGGACCTCGCTTGCGCCTTCGCGCGCCGGCATGTCGAGAAACAGGCCCTCGGTCACCTCCGCGCCCGAGCAGGTGAAGCTGGCGAGCGTGACCGCGCGATGGCGGTCCTCGAGCGCAAGCTCGATCGCCACACGGAACGGATAGCCGTATTGCGAGCGATGGCAGTCTCGGCTCAGCCAGCGTGCCGACGCCTTCTCGAATGCGGCCAGGAATTCGGGTGAACCGAGGCCGTAGAAGCGTTCGGCCGCCTCGTCATCCATGAATCGCCGCGGTAGCACCTTGGGATTGTACCGATCGTCGCCGGCGGCGAGCCCGTAGTTCGGCGTGGCACGCCTGGCCGGCGCTTTCGACGCGAGGCCGGCGCGCAGCAAGGAGGGCTCATACACCATCTCGCGCCCGGCGCTGAACTGCACCGGCCGATCCGGATTGCTTTCGCCCGACGCAAACGAATCGCCGAGAGCCACGATGAAGAGGTCCTCGACGACCACTTCCGGCTCGGCGAGCTCGCGCCCATCGGGCAGCTTGACCGTCACCGAGACGCCGGACTGGGTACGATCGAGCGCGTAGGGCACGCGCGCGATGGTGAGCTTGTCCGCGCAGGCCATGCGCTTGCTCTCGGTTTTGCTTCCGGCCTTGCGCGCCTGCCAGCTCCAAGTGCACTCGCCGTTCGTGCCGCCAAGCTGTTGGGGCGCGATCCGGATCGCGACCGTGTGCGCCTCGGGCAGAACGTAGTCTTCTCTCGCCGTGCCCCAGGAGTATCTGCGCTCGCACAGCGCGGAATAGCGGCGGGGACGGCCGTTGCTCTCATAGCAGGTCTCGCCCACCGTCTGAGCCGCCCAGCCGAGGCGGCTTTGCTGATAGCGCTTGCCGGCGGTAGCCGCGCAGCGGTCGGACGTCGAAGCATCTTGGCAATCGGGATCGTTGAGCGCCCGCTCGGTGCGCCAGATGATGTCCGGCGGTAGCGGCTGCGATGGATCGCCGCGCACCGCGTTGAACGCGGCCTCGTGCAGCGCGAAAGCGCGCGTCGGCTTGAAGAATCGGAACGGGCTTTCGACCTCCCAGATCAGGTCGGCCGCTTGACTTGTACTGGCGGCAAGGGCGGCGAATAAAGACAAGGCCCAAGCGGTCGCGCGCGCGTGTCGACGCATGCATCCCTCCCCGACCCCCATCCGCGGCTATAATAACGCGCCGCCGGGGCTGGCGGCGAGCGAACCTCACCAAGCGTTAACCAGCTGCGGATGATCCGCTTTGGCGCCCAGTTATCTCGTTGAGATTCATATAGAACACGGATCGGGTCCACCCCCGCGGCAACGCCGCGAGTACTCCCAGCGGGCGCGGCTCTAGGGCAAAACTATGTCGTCGCGCCGCCGAGCCGCCATTCCCGATCTTGCCGATCTCGCGCGCGGCATCCGCGCCCGCGAGCGCGCCGTCATCGCGCGCGCCATCACGCTGGTCGAGAGCCGGCGCGCGGATCATCAGAAGGCGGCGCGCCGCCTGGTGCAGGAGCTTTTGCCCCTGACCGGCAAGGCAATCCGCGTCGGCATGACAGGCGCGCCGGGCGTGGGCAAGTCGACCACCATCGATGTGCTCGGCACGTTCCTCACCGCCAAGGGTCACAAGGTCGCCGTGCTCGCCGTCGATCCATCATCCACGCGCAGCGGCGGCTCGATCCTCGCCGACAAGACGCGCATGCCGCGGCTCGGCAATGATCCTAATGCATTCGTGCGCCCCTCCCCCGCCTCCGGCACGCTTGGCGGCGTCGCGGCGAAGACGCGCGAGTCGATGTTGATCTGCGAGGCTGCGGGCTACGACGTGGTGCTGGTCGAGACCATCGGCACGGGCCAGTCGGAGACCATGGTCGCGGACATGACCGACTTTTTCCTGGTACTGATGCTGCCCGGCGCCGGCGACGAACTGCAAGGCCTCAAGAAGGGCGTGGTCGAGATCGCCGACATGATCGCGATCAACAAGGCCGACGGCGACAACCTCAAGCGCGCCAAGGCCGCAGCCGCCGAGTACCGCGCCGCGCTGCATATCCTCAACCCGCGCTCGCCGAGCTGGTCGCCGCCGGTCGTGACTTATTCGGCGCTGACCGGAGACGGCGTTGCCGGGCTGTGGGCAAGCGTTCTCGACCACCGCAACCGCATGAGCGAAGCCGGAGAGTTCGACGCGCGGCGGCGCGAGCAGCAGGTGAAGTGGATGTGGGCGATGCTCGAAGATCGCGTCTTCGCGCGCCTCAAATCCGATCCCGCGCTCAAAGCAAAGCTTCCTCGCATCGAGGCCGCGGTCGCGGAGGGGCGGATGTCACCGGCGGTCGCAGTCGACGAGATTGCAGCCGCGTTGGGCGTCTAACTCTGCCCGCTGGCAACGCCGCATCGTTCTCTCCAATCCGCGATACGATGTATGGTCCAAGTCGGGGCGCCGCTCGTCGGAAAGCCTTCCGGCGTTGAGACAGGACGGATGACCGCCACGATCCTGATCACCGGCTTCGGACCGTTTCCCGGGGCTGCGTTCAATCCCACCGAGCCGCTGGCCGTTGAGCTGGCGCGGCGACGCCACCCGGCTTTCGCCAATGTCCGTCGCGTCGCGCACGTCTTCCGCGTCAGTTACGAGGCGGTGGACCGGGACCTTCCGGCGCTGATCGCGCGTGAAAAGCCGCAAGCCTTCGTCATGTTCGGGCTGGCAGGACGCACCAAGCACGTGCGGATCGAAACGCGCGCACGCAATGTGCTCACGCGTTTGGTGCCCGACGCCGACGGGCAAATCCCCGCCGCCGCCACCATCGTTCCGGGGGCGCCGGTCGCGCTGTCGTTGCGCGCGCCGACGCATCGGCTGCTGATGGCGGCTCGCGCGACCGGCGTGCCGGCCGCGCTGTCCCACGATGCCGGCTCCTATCTTTGCAACTATTTGTGCTGGCGCGCCGCCGAGGCCGGCCGCAGCGGCGGGCCGCGGCTGATCGCATTCGTCCACGTGCCCCAGGTGCGCCGCGCGCAGGTCCGCTCACGCTGGCCGGCATTGACGCTCGACGACCTCACGCAGGCCGGCGAGGCCATTGTGCGGGTCGCGCTCGCCGCCGCGCGCTGATCGGCTAAGCGCCGTCGCCAGCGCTAGCGCGGCCGGCTTTCGTCAAGTGTTGCCTGCTTTTAATGTGCCGGTATGCCGCATCGCCATTGTGCGGGCGCGATGGCACACGCCATATTACGGTCCCCGAAGCCTGGTCTCATTCCAAATCCATGCGCCCCGCCGTTCGAAAAGTGCTGGTCGGAATTCTCATCCTCTTCCTTCTTCCCCTCGCGGTCCACGCAGCGCTCTATGCGGGCAAGGACCGTCCCGCGAGCTTCCGCGACGCCGATTGGTCGAGCGTCGGCATGCTGCCGCCGGCGGACGCCGACCGCGACGCGCGATTCCTCGTGTTCACCGGCCGCACTGGCCGCTGGAAGGGCATTTTCGCCGTCCACAGCTGGGTCGTGTTCAAGCCCGAGAACGCCACCAGCTGGAGCCGCTACGACGTGGTCGGCTGGGGCCAACCGCTGCGCGCCAACGGTTGGGCGCCGGACGGACGCTGGTTCGGCGACCCTCCGCGCGTGCTCGTCGACGTGCGCGGACCGGCGGCGGCGGCGCTCATTCCAAAGATCAAGACCGTGATCGCGGCCTATGGCTATAGCCATTTCGGCGACTATCGCATCTGGCCCGGGCCGAACAGCAACACCTTCACCGCCACCGTGTTGCGCGCCGTGCCGGAGCTCGAGACCACGCTGCCCTCCAACGCGGTGGGCAAGGACTTCCGCGCCTATCCCTATCTCGGGCTGACCGACAGCGGCACAGGCGTCGAGGCCTCGCTGTGGGGTCTCCTCGGGATCAAGTTCGGTTGGGTCGAGGGCGTCGAGATTAACGTTCTCGGCCTGGTCGCAGGTCTCGACCTACGCCATCCCGCCGTGAAGCTGCCGGGCTTCGGCCGAGTCGGCGTCGACGACGGAACCGCCGTGGCAGCGCCGGCGCGCGCGAAGTGATCTCTCGCGTCGCGGCTGCGGTGCGACGCGCACGAGGCCACGCCAACTCGTTTCGCGCTCCGCCGCGGCCAAATATCCTCACGCGATTTTGCGCGCGAGCCGCGCCAGCCGGCGTGACGCGCGCCACCGGTTATGCGAATCTGCGTTGCGAATATCGAGCGGGGCGCCATGCGCGATACCTGGCCGCGGCTTAAGCAGATTGCCTTTCCGCCGATTCGGCGGGGCCGGCTCGACACGCTTCAGGTCAATATCGGCTATCGCTGCAACCAGTCCTGCGTGCACTGCCACGTCAACGCCGGCCCGAACCGCAGCGAGGAAATGTCGGGCGAGGTGATCGACACGGTGCTCGCTTTCCTTGCGAGAAAGCGCCTGCCGGCCCTCGACATCACCGGCGGCGCACCGGAGCTCAACCCGCACTTTCGCAGATTGGTGTCGGCCGCCCGCGCCATGGGCGTGCGCGTGATGGATCGCTGCAATCTCACCGTTCTCGAAGCCGCCGGCCAGGAGGATCTTGCGCAATTTCTCGCCCGCGAGCAGGTCGAGGTCGTCGCTTCCCTTCCCTGCTATCTCGAAGACAACGTCGATCGCCAGCGCGGCAAGGGTGTGTTCGAAGCGTCCGTCCGCGGTCTGAAAACCCTCAATCGGCTCGGCTACGGGCGCGCCGAGACGGGGCTCGTGCTCAACATCGTCTACAATCCCCAGGGGTCGTCGCTGCCGCCGCCGCAGCAGACGCTCGAGGACGACTACAAGCGCGTCCTCGGCGAGCGTTACGGCATTGTTTTCAACCGGCTCTACGCGCTCGCCAACATGCCGATTCAGCGCTTCGGCGCGATCCTCATTGCCAACGGCGAGTTCGATCGCTACCTCGACCTGCTGCAACGCGCACATCTCGATGCCAACCTCGACCAGGTGATGTGCCGAAATCTGATTTCAGTCGATTGGCGGGGCTATATCTACGACTGCGATTTCAATCAGATGCTCGATCTGCCGCTCAAACACGACGCGCGCGAGCGCCTGCACTTGTGCGATCTGCTCGAAGCCGAGATGGAGGGTCGGCCGATCCGGGTCGGCGGCCATTGCTACGGCTGCACCGCCGGCCAGGGATCGAGCTGCGGCGGCGCGCTCAAGGAAGCGGCGGACAGCGCTCTCTAGATCCGGCTTGGCTCACTCCACTCTCCGCCGCGACGATGGACGCACATGGCGATGAGGCCGAACGCATATGTGCAGTCGGTGGTCAATCGCGTCGGCCTTTGCCTTGATTCACCGTTGTCGAGCTTGAGCCGCCATTCCATCATGCGGCGAGCGTTGCAGAAACGCCGCATGCGGACGGGACCGGTGCTCCATGTCGAAGCTCTCGATCGTCATGCCCGTGCTGGACGAAGGCGAAGGCATCGCCGCGACGCTCGATGCGCTTGCCGATCTGCGGGCGCTCGGCACCGAGGTGATCGTAGTTGACGGCGGCAGCCGTGACGCCACCATCCAGCGCGCGCGCCCGCGCGCCGACCGCGTCATCTTGGCGCCGCGCGGACGCGCGCTGCAGATGAACGCGGGCGCCGAGAAGGCGTCCGGCAACGTTTTGCTGTTCCTTCACGCCGATACGCGCCTTCCGGCCGATGCCGACCACGTTCTGCTCAGCGGGCTCGAACGGTCCGGCCGCGCCTGGGGCCGCTTTGACGTCAAGATCGAGGGCCGGTCACCGCTGCTGATCGTCGTTGCCTGGCTCATGAACATCCGCTCGCGGCTCACCGGGATTGCGACCGGCGATCAGGCGATGTTCGTGCGTCGCGCCGCATTCCAAGCGGCGGGCGGGTTTCCCCCAATCCCTCTGATGGAAGACATCGCGCTCTGCAAGCGCCTCAAGCGCGTGAGCCCGCCGCTATGCCTGCGTGACTGCGTCACCACCTCCGGTCGGCGCTGGGAAAAGAATGGGGTCATCAACACAACAGTCCTGATGTGGCGGCTGCGGCTCGCCTATTTCTGCGGCGCCGATCCGAAAAAGCTCGCGCAGCAATACGGCTATGAATGAGCCGGTCGCAATCGCGGTGCTCGCCAAGGCTCCGCTCCCGGGCTTCGCCAAGACTCGGCTCATCCCAGCGCTCGGCGCCGACGGCGCCGCCTCGTTGCAGGCGCGGCTGGTGGCGCGCGCGGTTGCAACCGCGTGTGCCGCCGTCATCGGGCCGGTGACCTTGTGGGCGACGCCCGATGAGAGCGACCCGCTCTTTCGGGCGATGGATGCGCTTTTTGGCGTCGGGCTCGCGCGCCAGGGCAGCGGCGATCTCGGCGCGCGGATGCTGGCTGCGATTGCGGCGGCGAATGCGCCCGCGCTGGTGATCGGCACCGATTGCCCGGCGCTCACGTCCGAGCACCTGCGCGCGGCGGCGGACGTTCTGCGCGGCGGCGGCGATGCGGTGGTCATTCCAACCGAGGACGGCGGCTATGCGCTGATCGGCATGCGCGCGCCCGCACCCGCGCTGTTTTCAGACATGCACTGGAGCTCACCGGACGTGATGGACGAGACCCGCCGCCGCCTCAGAGAGCTCGGGTTGACATGGCAAGAGCCGGCCACGCTGTGGGACGTGGACCGGCCCGAGGATCTCGAGCGGCTGCGCGAGATCGGCCTTCACCACCTGATTCCATCGCAAGCCTCATGAAGTGGCGAGGTTGCCGTCGCGGCGGTGGCACAGGCTCAATACAGCCGGATCAGCGTCAAACCGGCGACGATCATCAATGCCGCGACCACACGGCCCGCACGAAGCGGCTCCTTGAGAAAGGTGACGGCGATCACCGCACCAAAGAGGACACTCGTTTCGCGTAATGCGGCCACGATGGCGATCGGAGCGACCGTCATCGCCCAAATCGCGATGCCATATGAGCCAAGCTGCAGCGTGCCGCCGGCAAGACCGAGGCTCCACTGGCGCCCCATCGCGGCGATCACATCGCTCCCGCGGCGGGCAAGCGCGTAGACCAGCATGACCGGACCGGTGCCAACGAACAGCGCGGCCGAATAAGAATTGGGGCTGCCGGCGTGCCGCGCGCCCACACCGTCCACCACCGAATAGGCGCAAATCGTCACCGCCGTGAACAAGGCGAACCCGACCGCCTTCTTATCGAGCCGCGCGAGATCGCGACCGCCGCGTAGCGACAGCAACATGACCCCGGCCACCAGCAGGAGAATGCCGCTCCAGCCGAGCAGACCGAGGCGCTCGCCGATGAACGCGGTGGTCGCGATAGCGGTCATCAACGGCGCCGAGCCGCGTGCGATCGGATAGACCTGCCCCATGTCGCCGGCGCGGTAGCTCTCGATCAGCGCGGCGAAATAGACGAGATGGATCAGCACCGAGGCGCCGCACCATGGCCATGCGGCGCCCGCCGGCAAGCCGACGAACGGCAGTAACACAGCCGAAACAATCGCTGCACCGATCGAAATCAGCACCGTCGTTGCCAGCGGATCGAGCCCGCGTTTGATGGTCGCGTTCCAACCGGCATGGCACGCGGCGGCGAACAGCACGGCGGCAAAGACGAGCGGGTCCATGGCGAGAATAATCTTAGACGTCTGCGGCCGCTCGGCTGGCGATCGTTATCTCTCGCCTGCGATGCGGCACGTGCGATCAATCGCGGAACGCCGCCCCCGCCCACACCTTCGGCGCGGCGCGCTGGTACTGCTTGGGGCGGGCGACGTCGGCTCCAAGGACATGAGCCGCCCGCCAACCCCAATGGGGGTCGTCGAGCATGGCACGCGCGAGCGCCACCATATCGGCCTTGCCCTCGGCGATGATCGCTTCGGCCTGCTTGGGCGCGGCGATCAGCCCGACCGTGCGGGTGGCGATGCCGGCCTCGCGTTTGACCTTTTCGGCGAACTGGACGTTGGTATTGGCGACCAAGGTGGGGCGCGTGTCGGCGCTGATGCCGCCCGAGGAAATGCAGACGAAGTCGAGCCCCGCCGCCTTCAGCGCCTTTGCAAAACTGGCTGCGTCGTCGGGCGTCAATCCGCCCTCGGCCCAATCGTTGCCGGTGATGCGCGCGCCAAGCGGCATGCCCCGCGGCATGACCGCACGCACCGCCCGCGCGATTTCAAGGGGATAGCGCATGCGCGCGGTGAGCGACCCGCCATAGCCGTCGCTGCGCTTGTTGGAGATCGGCGAAAGGAAGCTGTGCAGGAGATAGCCGTGCGCCGCGTGCAGCTCGATGGCGTCGATGCCGGCGCGGATCGCGCGTCTGGCGGCATCGACGAAGCCGTCGCGCACGCGCTCCATGTCCGCCGCCGTCATCTCGCGCGGCACCGGCCAATCGGGGCCGAATGCAATGGCGGACGGAGCGATCGTCTGCCAAGCGTCCTCTCCCGGTGCAAGCGGCTGGCCGCCCTCCCATGGCCGTCGCGCGGAAGCCTTGCGTCCGGCATGGGCGAGCTGGATGCCGAGCTTCGCAGTGCCATAGCGGCGGCAGTGGGCGACGACGCGCGCAACCGCGGCTTCGCAATCGTTCGAATAGAGCCCGAGGCAGCCGTGGGTGATGCGACCGCGTCGCTCGGTGCCGGTGGCCTCGAGCACGACCAGCGCCGCCCCGGAATTGGCGAGCATACCGAGGTGCGTGATGTGCCAACCGGAGGCCACGCCGTCATCGGCGCTGTATTGGCACATGGGCGAGACCACGATGCGGTTCGCGAGTTCGAGATCGGCGAGCTTGATGGGAGAAAACAGGGCACTGGTCATGTCACACGCATCGATTTGGAGGCGGGAACGCAGGTGAACCATAGGGAATGGCGCCGGGGGCCGGAAGCACCTGGGACAAGGATTATCGTGCGGCTCGCGCGCGATGCGACGGCGCAATCACGTGCCGGCGGCAATTCAAGCCGCGGTGCGGCGGGGCGTATGGGCAGGTTGAGCTTCTTGGGCCGTGACATCATCCGACGGCGGCGGCGCGATCTCGGCCCATCTCTGGCTCAATCGGATGGCTTCGCGCATACGATAAAGGAATTGCTCCTCGCTGTAATAACGCTTCCACCGCCCGCTGTAATAGAGCTCGAAAAAATGTGCGCACCGACGTTCGGCGAGGAGGCGCCATTTCTGGGCGACCTCGTCGAGTGCATGCCCGGGGAGCCGTGCCGACATGGATGTCGCAACGCTCGTTGCAACGTGTGATCGCCTCGTCAGGAGCACGCATAAGCAACGACAGACTGCTCACAGGCATCGGTCGTGCGCGAATTGCACATCCCGAATCATTCGCCATCATAATCCTTCTGCGGCGCGCAGGCGCGGAACGAGCGGGGCCGCGAGGGGATTCGCTTGGCGCGGCCAGAGAGAACAGATGCCATCGGCCCAAAAACTGACCCGCCCGGACGGGGAAATCCGGGCGGGTCGCGTTGATCGGCGCAGGGGATCGGGGGGGCGTGAGCGCCGATCGGGGCTGTAATTCCGGCCTTGTCGGCCTGTTCGCCTATTAGTCTCCGCAAGTCGCCGAAAGGTTCAAGCCGATTTTTGAGGTTCCGGAGGTAATTTTTTGCCCCCGTTTTTCGCCCCGCGGCCGCGCCTCGGGAGGAAAATACGAGGAATTTCAGAGTATTACAGGATCACGGCCGGAATAACCGGGCCGTCCCCGGCTTCTCGCGAGCTTGGCCCGAGAAGATTGCCCGGCCGCGCACCCCGCAATGGGGGTCGATGTCGTTGGGGGCCCGGGGTCACGCGTGGTTGCGGTCAGCGCCGTGCCGCAACGCCATGCCCGGCGTCTTCTGGTCGTCCGATTTGGGGGTCGGCAGCAGCAGGCTAAAGCCCGGCGCAGCAACGGCATGAGGCGGCCGTCGGGAGCGGCCGCATCGCGCTCCATCACCGCTTGGCTTACTCCTTCGCGGCGATGAAGCCGACGATCTTCGATTCCTCTTGCATCTGCCGCACGATCTTGCCGACCTCGTCCTTCGGCAACTTGGTCTCGGAGAGACGGATGCGGTAGAGCTGGCCTCCCATATTCAGCGGTCCTTCGACCACCGTGGCCTTGTAGGCGCCGAGGAAATTGGTGATGTCGTTCGCCGTCGCTTGCGGGGCAAAGCGCACGACTGCAAAGGAGCCGTCACTGGGGGCGCTGGCGAGCGACGGTCCGCTTGGAGCGCCTTGCTCTTTGACCACAATCGCTGCGATCACGGCCGCCTGCAGCAGGATCGCAACCGCGGCGGCGGTTGCCGACCAGGCAAGCGCGCGCGGAGTGAGGCTCGAGAGAAATTCCGAGATGCGGCCGGCAAGGTCGAACGAGCGCTGGCGGCGCGGCGAGCGCGCCTCCTCGGCGTCGATCGCGGCGAACAGCTTCTCCATCGCGCGTGCCGAGGGCGCACCCAGCGTCTCGTTGAGGTGGATCGTCTCCGCAAGCTCCTCGCGCACGAGATCATAGCGCCGCGCGAGTTCGCGGTCGCCCGCAAGCGCTTGCTCGACGCGATCGGCGTCGCGGCGACTCAGCGTGCCTGCCGCGTGCCACGGCAGCAGAGCCTCGATCTCATGGCGCTCTGGCTCTTTGTTGATCGCGTTCATGGCCAACCTCTGTCGATTCCTGCCGCTTTGACTAGCTCCGCTAGTCGCTTGCGCGCGTAGAACATGCGCGTCTTGACTGTGTTCTCCGGGATGCCAACGATCTCGGCCACCTCTTCAACCGATTTCTCGTGGTAGTACACGAGGTCGATGATCTCCCGATGTTCCGCCGAAAGTCCCGTGAGGCACTTCCGGAGCATTGTACTCTTGTCCTTCTTCTCCAGCGCGGCGGCGGGATCGTCCGACGGATCCTCGATCGCGCCTGCGGTCTCTTCGTCCAACTCCTGGTCCGGCCGGCGCCTGAGCGCCGAGAGGGCCTTGAAGCGCGCAATGGCCAACATCCACGTTGATACCGCCGAACGTCCTTCGAACCGACCAGCCTGCCGCCACACGTCGAGAAACACCTCGCTGATCAGGTCCTCCGCTGTGGCCTCGTCCCGTACCAAACGCACCACGAACCGAAACACTCGCACGTGGTGCCGCGCGTAGAGCACCTGCATGGCGAGCCGATCGCCGTTCGCGATTCGTCCGATCAGCACCTCGTCTGATGTCGATTGCATCGGTTTCGGACGGTCGGACTCGTGAGTTTAGTCGCAAGCGACTACCGTTGGGTTCACGGTTCGGCCGCAGAGTTGGCGGCGAAAGCCCCCTTTCGTTGTCGCGCCACCTCCGATTTTTGCTGGGTTTGGGGCTAAGATTATGGCCGAAGCACGGTGCCATGGAACTCCGGCGCACTTAAAATTTGCAACAAATTGAACCGGTTACGCGATTGTCGCGGCGGGCCGGCCGGCTTGCACGGGCGCGCGCGGGCAAGCCGACAGCGTTTTTGCCCGTTAGGGCTGGGTTAACTCAAGTCCCAACTCGCAGCGGCGTCGTGAGCTTGCGCAGGGCTGCAACGACCGAGAGCGCCGTGATCCGACCCGTTCGGGGATTTTCCGAGGGGACGTTTTCGATCGCGAGGGTGAAGTGCGACGAGTCGCTGTCGACCTCGATGGTGTGGCAGTTGCGCTCGACCGAAGGATCGGCCCAGATTTCCATCATCGTCCGATCGGGCCCGATGCCGGCCAGGGCCAGCGCCGCCACGACGTTGACATTGGCGGGAAATCCCGCCGCTGCCTCCCGCGCCGTGCCGGAGAAGACGAGCTTCGGCCCGTTGAGCCCTTCGAGCGAGATGCCGTTCGCATCGAGATAGGGTGCGCCAAGAAGGCCGCGCGGCGGCTTGCGCGTGATCATGCGCACGGAATGAATGCGGCCTTCGGCCGCGGCGGTGACCGCATCAAGCCCGAGCAACGCCCCAGTCGGCACGATGATCTGCCCTCCCCGCGCTTTGGCGAGCTCGATCAACTCGGGCCGCGGCAACAGCGCGCCGGCTGAGAGCACCATCACCTGTTTTCCCGCCTCCAGCATCGGTCGGCAGATTCGTTCGAGCACGGAGGCCGGCGCGCATTCGACCGCAAGATCGGCAAGGGCCGGAAACGCCTCGGGCTCGACCAAGGGACACGCGATATGCTCGGCATCGAGCCAAGCTCGCGCCTTGGCATGGTCACGCGCGGCCGCGCACGCGAGCGTGAGGCCCGGCATGCCCGCGGAGAGCTTGCGCGCGAGCACGCGGCCGATGGCGCCGAGGCCGGCAACGGCGACGCGGGTTATCGACATTCGCGGACCTTGGGCATGAGGCGAACTCCGGTAGCTTGCCTCTTACGCGCACCGCTCATCGGTCACAAGCCCATGCGAGCCCCGCGTCAAGCAGCGCCTTGACCACCATCTGGCGGAAGGACAAATCTTGCGCGCAATGAGGAGGAGCCAAATGCTCAAGAACATGTTCGGCGTGGCGTGCGGCGTCCTGCTTGCCGTCACCGGCACGGCGCTGGCGCAGACCTACCCGGCCCGGCCGATGACGATGGTCATTCCGTTCGCGGCCGGCGGTCCAACCGATGTGCTCGGTCGCGTCATGGCGCACCGTATGGGCGAGATCCTCGGCCAGCAGGTCGTGGTCGAGAACGTCGGCGGTGCCGGCGGCATGACGGGCTCCAAGCGCGTCGCCGATGCCGCGCCCGACGGCTACACTTTCGTGCTCGGCACGGTGGGCACCCATGCCCAGAGCCAGACCATGTACAAGAAGCCGCTCTATAACGCGGCAACCGATTTCACGCCGGTCGCGCTCATCGCCGAGGTTCCGATCGTGCTCATTACGCGCAAGGACCTGCGGGTGAACGATCTCAAGGAATTCATCGCTTACGCCAAGGCCAACCAGAGCCACATGCAATACGGTTCAGCCGGCGCGGGCTCGGCGACCCATCTCGGCTGCGTGCTGCTCAACTATCTCATCGGCGTCGACATAACCCACGTGCCTTATCGCGGGACCGGCCCCGCCATGCAGGATCTCCAGGGCGGCCGCATCGATTATCTGTGTGAAATCGTCAGCACCGCCAAGCCGCAAATCGACGGCGGCACGGTGAAGGCAATCGCGATCATGACCAAGGAGCGCTCGCCCGCGCTGCCCGACGTGCCGACCGGTGTCGAGCAGGGAACGCCGAACCTCGAGGCCTACACCTGGAACGCCATCTTCCTTCCGAAGGGCGCGCCGGCCGATATCGTCAAGAAGCTCAACGACGCCGCGGTGGAGGCGATGAAGACGCCGACGGTGAAGGAGCGGCTCGAAGGGCTCGGCGCCGTGATCGTCTCCGATGACCGCGCCACGCCGGAATATCTCGGCCAGTTCCTCAAGAGCGAGATCGAGAAGTGGGCGGGGCCGATCAAAGCGAGCGGCGTGACGGTGGATTGATTTGCGCGCGCTGCGCGGACGCAAATGCCATTGATTGCGCCACTCACTCCAGCTCGATCTCGCCCTTGATCTCGTGTGAGAAGCCGATGCCGCCGAGCGTGACCGTGGCCTTGGCGGGAAGCTTTTCGTTGCCCTTGAGCTTGCCCTCCGCCAAACCCTGGCGGACCGCCTTTTCAATCTCGCGCTGGGCGCTCACCCCGAGCGTCTTGAGAAATTTGCGAATGCTGCCGTTGAACACGTCTTCGTTCATGATCGCCTCCATCGCGACATTATAAGCCTGAGCGGCCGCCGTCGAACCGCCCCCTTTGCGACTCCAGATTGCGCGAACAATTCCCCATTTGCGCCAATGTGAGGCCATGACCGCCAGTGCGTAATGTTTGCGTCCACCTTTGCGACGGGGGGAGGATGCATGCTGACCTTACGCAGTTTGGCAATTGCGATGGCCGCCGCCGGGGTACTCTCGGGGCTGCCGGCGAGGAGTGCGCAGGCGTGCGATAACGACCGCTACCCCTGCCCCGTTGTGGCGCAACCGCAGGAGACGGACGCGGCGGTCCGGTCGCCCCAGTCGCGCAAGAAAGCAAGCCGCGCGGCCCCGCAGGATGAGCAGGCGCGTGCAAAAGGCGAACGACAAACCTCGCAAGCTCCGTCCCAGACGAACCCGGCTGCGCAGGAGCAAGCGGCCAATGCCGCTTCGCGGAAGGGACGAGGTGTCGTCCCGGCGCGCAACGAGGAGGCCGGGCGCGACGAAAGGCCAGCCGCAGCAGCCACTGGGCTCGTTCGTTCCGATGCCGCCGGCACCGGCGCGCAAGGTGCAGCGGGTGAACCGAATGCACTCCGTGACGATGCCACGCCGACCGTCCCGGCGAGTGGGGTGAAAATGGTCGACCCCAACGAGGTGAACGAACTCGACTTGGCGGCAGCCCCCACAACGCCGACCGAGTCGTCCTGGCTCAGCTCCCTGTTGGCGACCCTGGGCGCGGCGCTCGCCGCAGCCTCGACCGTGCGATTCCTGTTCGGGTGAGGGCCGCGATCGCGCCTGAGCGTGGACCAGCAGGTCGGCGTGCGGGATCCATGGCTTGACAAATGTTCCCGTTCCGTTCTTGATGGCGGCGGACCGCCGTCCTGGCCGCCAATGCCGATTTTCACGCCCCACCAAGATGCCGCGTTAACCGCGGCCTCGAATTGGCTCAAAGCGACGGGCGGCCGCGCCTCGATCTTTCGCCTCTTCGGCTATGCCGGAACGGGCAAGACGACGCTCGCCAAGCACCTCGCCGAAGGCGTCGACGGCAAGGTCCTGTTTGCGGCCTTCACCGGCAAGGCCGCGTGCGTCATGCGCAGCAAGGGTTGCTCCGGCGCCGGCACCATCCACAGCCTGATCTACCGGGCGCGCGAAAGCGGCGAGGAGACGCCGAGCTTCGAGCTGTGGGACGAGGCGCCCGCTTCCAAGGCGAGGCTCATCGTCATCGACGAATGCTCGATGGTCGATGCCGAGCTCGCGCGCGACCTGATGTCGTTCGGCGTGCCGCTGTTGGTGCTCGGCGACCCGGCGCAACTGCCGCCGATCCAAGGTGGCGGCTTTTTCACCGACGCCGAGCCCGACGCCATGCTCACGCAGGTGCATCGGCAGGCGCAGGACGATCCGATCGTGCGGCTGTCGATGGCGATCCGGGCCGGTCATCCACTGCAGCAAGGGCGCTACGGCGCGACCGAAGTGGTGCGACGCGACGCGTTGGATCCCGCCCGCGTGCTCGGCGCCGACCAGATTCTCGTCGGCCGCAACGCCACGCGGCGCGCCTACAACGCACGCCTGCGCGAGCGTCGGGGTTTTGCCGATGCATTGCCGATGGCGGGCGACAAGCTTGTGTGCTTGCGCAACAACCGGCGCAAGGGATTGTTCAATGGCGGACTCTGGGTGGTGAGGGAACGCCCAAAGGCGCGGCGGCAAATCATCCGCATGCGGCTCAAACCCGACGAGGACCTGGGTGACAGGACGATCAAGGTGTCGGTGCGGCCCGAATGCTTCACCGGCGCCATCGAAGAGTTCGACTGGCCCGCGCGCAAACCCTATGACGAGTTCGATTTCGGCTACGTCTTGACCGTCCACAAGGCGCAAGGCTCGCAGTGGGACGATGTGGTCCTGTTCGACGAGTCCGGCGCGTTCCCCGACAACCGCGATCGCTGGCTTTACACCGGAGTGACGCGGGCGGCGAAGCGGCTGACCGTGGTGGTGTGACGCGCGTGCGTCAATCCTTCTTCCCCTCGACCTCGCGCACCGGAGTCTCCGGCGTCAAGCCGGCGCGCCGGCGCGCGAAAGTCTCCTCGCCGCTTTGCTGCCATTTGCCGGCAACGGCGCGCTCCGCATAGACGTCCCACGTCTGCGACCAGTCGCCGAGCGAATAGCCGTGCCATGGCGGCTGCGGTGCGAGCGTAGGCAACTGCAGCTCCTGCCAGATCCCGCGCGCTCGCTCCATGAATTCGCGCGCGGGCAAGGCGAGCGGGGGCGCCGAATGTTTCAGCGTCGCGTCGATGAGCAGGCCTGAGTCTTCCTCACGCGGTCGCGATTTCGGCCCATGCCCGGCGGAGCGGTGAGGAGCGACGTGCACGTCCTCGATCGGGTTCGAGCGGTAGGCGAGGGACCAGAACACCGCGTCGGCGTTGGTCGGGTCGATGTCCTCGCTCAGCGCAATGCAGATTTTTCCGCAATCGGCGAGCAGCGTCGCGGCGCCGTGCAAGCCGCGCCAGATTTCGCTGCGCGGCGTGCCATGCGCGAATTGCACGAAGATCACCTTGCGCAAGTTGGAGAGCGGCTCGTGCATGACCACGCGGCGAACCCCTTTGATCGCGAGCTGTTGCCGCAGATGCGTGAGGAACAACGGCTCCATCGCCACCTTCTTGAGCACGCTCGATTCGCTCGGCGTCACTTGGCTGATGATGGATGCAAACACCGGCGCCTGCCTGTGCGTGATCGCGGTCACGCGCATGGACATGTTGAAGTCCTCGAGCGCGACGTGACCGTGACTTTCGCCGAACGGGCCTTCCGGCTCGAGCAGGTCGGGGTCGATCAGTCCCTCGATCACGATCTCCGCGTCGGCTGGCACGTTGAGGTCGACGGTGAGGGCTTTTGCCATGCGCAGCGGCGCGCCGGCCAGCGCGCCCGCGACCGCCATCTCGTCCAAATCCACGGCGAGCTTCATCCCGCCCGTAAACATCGCGACCGGCGCGCAGCCCACGACGATGGCGCACGGCATCGGCTCGCCCTTCCGGTTGTGCTTCTTCCAGTGCAGATAGCCCCCGGCGCCGCCGATCCGCGAGGACATGCGCACGCCGAGCCTGTCCCTCGCCTTCAAGGCCGCGCGGTACGTTCCCATGTTCTGAATGCCGGTATCGGGATCGCGCGTGACGCAAAGCGTCGCGGTCAGATAGGGCGCGGCATCGAAACCCGGCGTCGAGATCGGCACCGGCAGGCACGCCAGACCGTTGCCGGGGCCGAGAAGCGCCTCGCCTTTGATCACGACCGCCTGGCACGGCGGCGCACCAACGAGGACCGGCGGAATCGGATTGGCGATCGCGCGCGTCCACGCCGCCTCGATCTCTTCGACCGGACGCCCCATGCCGACTGCGTAGATTCGCGGCGAAGCGGCGAGCGCGCCGACCGCGACCGGAATGTCGTAGCGGCGACCCGAGGAGTCGATGACGTTGGTGAACAAGAACGCGCGCCGCTGCTCCTCCTTGAGCCCGCCCTGGAATTGCCAGCGCACCAACGGATGCAACTCGGTGTCCTTGTTGATCGGGCGATCGACGCGCACGAGCAAGCCCTGCGCCTCGAGCGCGGCGAGGTGTGATTGGAAATCGAGCGGCGGTCCGGCGGCAGGCGTTCGTGCCGACCGGCGCGCATCGGCGCCGACGTCGAGCATGGTCGCGACCTTCTTGTTTCGCCGCTAACGTACGATTTGTGGCGATTGCAATGCAATGCTTTCGGTGTATCGTTGGCCGCCGCGTTGCGCTGTTGCGGGCATCAGACCATGGGCGCGAAGCATTTCGGCGCCCGCGTCGCGCGCCTCGAAGATCCGACGCTACTGACCGGACGCGGGCGCTTCGTCGACGACATCAGGCTCGTCGGCGCGCTGCACGCTTGCTTCGTGCGCAGCCCGCACGCCCACGCCGCAATCCGCTCGATCGACGCGTCGGCGGCCCGCGCGATGCCGGGCGTCCATGCCGTGCTGACCGCGGATGATCTGCCGCCGCGCATGGCGAGCAGCCAGATTCCGATGCTGGTGCCCAATCCATCGATCAAGACGCCGCGCACGCAGCTCGCGTTGGCGCGGCGCGAGGTCTGCTATGTGGGGCAGACCGTCGCCGTGGCGATCGCCGACAACCGTTATCTCGCCGAGGATGCCGCCGCCGCGGTCAACGTCGATTTCGAAGCCTTGCCGGCGGTCAGCGACTGCCGCGACGCCGCGCGCCCCGGCGCGCCTCCTGCGCACAGCGATCTCGCGACCAACGTCGCCGCGGTCGTTGCGATGACCTACGGCGACGTCGAGGCGGCGTTCGCGCAGGCGGCGCACGTATTCGAGGAGGAGCTTTCCCTCCATCGCGGCGGCGCCATGACGCTCGAAGGCCGCGCCGTGCTCGCGAGCTACGACGCCGCATCCGACATGCTGACGGTGTGGTCGGCAACGCAGACGCCGCACCTTTGCCGCGCCACGCTTGCCGACCTGCTCGAACGCGACCTCGAAGCGATCCGCGTCATCGCGCCCCATGTCGGCGGCGGCTTCGGCACCAAGGCGCCGTTCTATCCGGAAGAGGCGGTCATTGCTGCGGCGGCGATGAAGCTCGGCCGCCCGGTCGCGTGGCAGGAGGACCGGCGCGAGCATTTCCTCTCGGCGACGCAGGAACGCGACCAGCATTGGAAGGTCGCCATCGCCGTCGATGCCCAAGGAAAAATCCTCGGCCTCTCCGGCACCCTGCTGCACGACACCGGGGCCTTTCTGCCCTGGGGCATCATCGTGCCCTACATCGCGGCGACGACATTCCCGGGACCTTATGTCGTGCCGGCCTACCGCATCGAGGCGACGGTCGTGCTCACCAACCGCGTGCCGACCACGGTGGTGCGCGGCGCCGGCCGGCCGCAGGCGGTCTTCGCCATGGAACGGCTGATGGACCGGGTCGCGCGCGAGCTCAAGCTCGATCGCGCCGAGCTGCGTCGGTGCAACATGATCGCGCCCGAGCAGATGCCTTATTCCGTCGGGCTGATTTTTCGCGATGGCAAGCCGCTCGTCTATGCCAGCGGCGATTTCCCGAAAAGTCAGCGGCGCGCGCTCGCCCTCTCCGACTACGAGGGCTTTCGGGCGCGCCAGACGAAAGCGCGTGCCGAAGGCCGCTGCCTCGGCATCGGGATCGCCAACTACGTGGAGGGCACGGGGCTTGGGCCGTTCGAGGGCGTGACCGTACGCGTCCTTCCCAACGGCAAGGTCGCGGTGGCGACCGGCGCCACCACGCAGGGACAAGGCACGCGCACGACGCTTTCCCAGATCGTGGCCGATCAGGTCGGCTGCCGCATCGAGGACATCGTCATGACCGTGGGCGATACCGCCGCGATCTCGCAAGGGGTCGGCGCCTTCGCCAGCCGACAGGCGATCAACGCCGGCTCATCGGCGCTGATCGCGGGCGCAAGCGTGCGCCAGCAAATCGTCGCGCTCGCCGCCCGCGTGCTCGGCGTGGCTGAAAGCGACATCGACGTCGAGGATGGCCGCGCCATCGCGCGGGGCGGCAACAAGCCGTCGATCGTGCTCGGGGAGCTTGCGCGCGTCGCGCAGGGGATGCCGGGCTTCTCCTTCGCCGCGGGCCAAACCCCCGGCCTCGAGCACACGGCCTATTTCACCCCGCCGCAAGCCTCCTATTGCAACGGGACGCACGTGGCGGAGGTCGAGGTCGACCCTTTGACCGGCGGCGTGAAGCTCCTGCGTTACACCGTCGCCCACGACAGCGGAAACATCATCAATCCGCTGGTGGTCGACGGCCAAGTGCAGGGCGGCGTCGCCCACGGCGTCGGCAACGCGCTGTTCGAATGGATGAAGTACGATCGAGACGGACAGCCGCTGACGACAACCTTTCAGGACTATCTCTTGCCGGGCGCACTCGACGTGCCGCCCTGCGCGATCGAGCACGTGGAGACGCCGAACCCGCTCAATCCGCTCGGCGTCAAAGGCGCGGGCGAAGGCGGCACCATCCCGGCGCCGGCTGCCATCATCTCCGCCGTCGAGGACGCGCTCTCTCCCTTCGGCGTGCGCTTTGCAGAGATGCCGCTGACGCCCGACCGCATCGTCGATGCGCTGCGCAAAGCCGGAGCGTATGAGACGCGGGCCGGCTGAGCGACGCGTTGAAGTCACATGAGCATGCGTGGATGAGCCGCGGCGGTTCCGTGCACCATCCGCTTTGATTTTATTTCCGTGCAACGGCTGCGGCGCCTGAGACGCATGCGCCCGATCGTCCTATATAAATCTGCGGGACATGGAACTCCGGAGGCTCTCCCATGCCGAGCAATGGAAAGCGGCGGCTGCGCTCGCAATTGTGGTTCGACAATCCCGACAATCCGGGCATGACCGCGCTTTATCTCGAGCGCTACCTCAATTACGGGCTGACCAAGCAAGAGCTCACCTCCGGCAAGCCGATCGTGGGCATCGCCCAGAGCGGGTCCGACCTCTCGCCCTGCAATCGCCATCATCTCGAGCTCGCCGCGCGCGTGCGCGAAGGCATCCACGACGCCGGCGGCATCGCCTTCGAGTTCCCGATGCATCCGATCCAGGAAACCGGCAAGCGTCCGACCGCGGCGCTCGACCGCAATCTCGCCTATCTCAGCCTGGTCGAGGTGCTGTTCGGCTATCCGCTCGACGGCGTCGTGCTCACCACCGGCTGTGACAAGACGACACCGGCGGCGATCATGGCGGCCGCGACCGTGAACACGCCGGCGATCGTGCTGTCCGGCGGGCCGATGCTCAACGGCTGGTGGAAGGGCGAGCGCGCAGGGTCCGGCACCGTGGTGTGGTGGGCGCGCCAGGAGCACGCCGCCGGTCGCATGGACTACAAGGAATTTCTCGATCTCGTCGCGTCCTCGGCGCCATCGATCGGTCACTGCAACACCATGGGCACGGCCTCGACCATGAATGCGCTCGCCGAGGCGCTCGGCCTTTCGCTGCCGGGCTGCGCCGCCATCCCCGCGCCCTACCGCGAGCGCGCACAAATCGCCTACGAGACCGGCCGGCGCGCGGTCGAGATCGTGCACGAGGATCTCAAACCCTCCGACATCCTCACTCGCGAGGCGTTCGAGAACGCCATCGTCGCGTGCTCGGCGATCGGCGGCTCCAGCAACGCACCGATCCACATCAACGCCATCGCGCGCCACGTCGGCGTGTCGCTCTCGATCAAGGATTGGGAAACGATCGGCCACGAGGTGCCGCTGCTGGTCAACATGCAACCCGCCGGCAAATATCTCGGCGAGGAATATTACCGCGCCGGCGGATTGCCGGCAGTGTTGCATGAGTTGATCGCGGCCGGCCGCATCCATGCGCACGCGCTCACGATCAACGGCAAGACCGTCGGCGAAAACGTCAAGCAGGCCAAGATTAAGGACTCCGACGTGATCCGCCCGTACGACAAGCCGCTGAAGCAGCACGCCGGCTTCAAGGTGTTGTCGGGAAATCTGTTCGACTCCGCGATCATGAAAACAAGCGTGATCTCGGAAGAGTTCAGGCAACGCTATTTGTCGAATCCAAAAGACCCCAACGCCTTTGAAGGCCGCGCCGTCGTGTTCGACGGGCCCGAAGACTACCACCACCGCATCGACGATCCCTCGCTCGCGATCGATGCGAGCACGATGCTGTTCATCCGCGGCGTCGGGCCCATCGGCTATCCGGGCTCGGCGGAGGTGGTGAACATGCAGCCGCCGGCGGCGTTGATCAAACGGGGCATTACCTCGCTGCCCTGCATCGGCGACGGACGCCAGTCCGGGACCTCCGCCTCGCCGTCGATCATCAACGCCTCCCCGGAGGCGGCGGTGGGTGGCGGGCTTGCCTTGCTCAAGACCGGCGACCGCGTGCGCATCGACCTCAACAAGGGTAGCGCCAACATGTTGGTGCCGGACGCCGAGCTCGCGCAACGCCGCGCCGCGCTGGAGAAACAGGGTGGCTACAAATATCCGCCGAGCCAAACGCCGTGGCAGGAGATACAACGCGGCATGGTCGATCAGCTCGCCGACGGCATGGTTCTCAAGCCCGCCGTGAAATATCATCGCGTCGCGCAAAAGAGCGTGCCGCGGGACAACCACTGATCCCATTGGACGGGCGAACGCGGTTTACGAAAATTGCCTGCGGGTGAACGGCGGGCATCGGACCGAGGGCAAGCGCTTCCCGCGTGAACCAAAGGCCGTGAATGCCGTTATCTGCGGCAGGGAGAAACAGGCCATGGCGTTACGTCTGCAAGGCAAGCTCGCGCTCGTCACCGCGGCGGGACAAGGGATCGGCCGGGCCATCGCCGAGGCATTTGCGGCTGAAGGCGCCCGCGTGATCGCCACCGATTTGGAAGAGAAGAAGCTCGAAGGCATCAAAAGCGTAAAGCGCTGCAAGCTCGACGTGCGCTCGACCGCGGCGATCGAGGCGCTCGCGAAGGAGACCGCGACCGAGTTCGGCGCACTCGACGTGCTCGTCAACTGCGCCGGCTACGTGCATCATGGCAGCGTGCTCGACTGCTCCGAGCAGGATTGGGACTTCTCCTTCGATCTCAACGTGAAATCGATGCATCGAATGATCAAGGCGTTCCTCCCGGGCATGCTGCAGAAGAAGGCAGGCTCGATCGTCAACATTTCGTCCGCGGTGTCGTCGATCCGCGGGGTTCCCGATCGCTATGCCTACGGCGCAACCAAGGCCGCCGTCATCGGGCTCACCAAAGCGGTTGCGGCCGACTTTATCCGGCAAGGCATCCGCGCCAACGCGATCTGTCCGGGGACGATCGAGTCGCCCTCGCTCGAGGACCGGATCAAAGACCGCTCGCGCGCGACCGGCAAATCGCTGTCGGAGGTGGAGAAGGCGTTCGTCGAACGCCAACCCCTGGGTCGGCTCGGCCGGCCCGAGGAGGTGGCCGCGCTTGCGGTTTTTCTCGCCTCCGAGGAGGCCAGCTACATCACCGGGCAACCGCACCTGGTCGACGGCGGGATGGCGCTCTAGGTGCCGGAACCCATATATTCGGATGTAGATGACCCTGGACCGCAACCAATTCTTAACTGCCTGGAGATTGCCTATGACAATGGCAATTGCGCGAGCATGCCGTTTTTTTGTTCGGAACGCTCAGTGAATCGATGAGTTGTCGTATCCGTACCGATCGCGCCACCTTCCCTTAATTTGCACGCACTGGGTCTGCGCCCCGCACGCAATGGCACCCTTTTCCGGACGACCGTGATGTCAAACTCCATTCCCTCGCTTCCTTCCGATCTCAAGCCATTCGCCTTTCTGCTCGACGTCGACGGGACGATTCTCGACCTCGCTCCCACGCCGCGCGGGGTTTTCGTTTCGCACGAGCTGCGCGATACCCTGACGCGACTTTGGCAACGGACCGATGGCGGCGTCGCTTTCGTGAGCGGCCGCCCGGTGAGCGAGCTCGACCTCATCTTCTCCCCGCTACAATTGCCGGCGATCGGCGGTCACGGCGCCGAGCTTCGCACCACTCCCGGCGCCGCGCCGGAAGCGCCGCGGCTGCCCGCACTCGATCCCGCCGTGAAGCGGCAGTTTGCCGCCATCGCCGAGGCTGGTCCCGGCATCATCCTGGAGGACAAAGGCTACTCGCTTGCGCTCCATTACCGGCTGGCGCCGGACAAGGAAGACCTGGTGCGCGCGGCTGCTGCCAAGATTTGCGCCGGCGTGAAGGGTGCTTCGATCGAGCTCTTGCCCGGCAAATTGGTGGTGGAAATCAAGCAAACCGGTTTCACCAAGGCGACCGCCGTTCGCGAACTGATGACCTATCCGCGCTTCTCCAACCGCCGTCCCATTTTCCTCGGCGACGACGTCACGGATCTGGGCGTGTTCGAGATTCTGCGAGATTTCGATGGCATTGGCATTTCAGTTGGCCGAAACGTCCCCGGCGTCGAGGCTCGCTTCGCCCAGCCAGCGGATGTTCGCCGCTGGCTCGCGCAAGTCTCTCGCAACGACGCATTCGCGACCTCATGACCGACCACGGGCTTGATCTTGCCGTCATCGGCAACGGACGCACGGCCGCGCTCGTCGATCCGACCGCGCGTCTGGTATGGTGGTGCTATCCCCGCTTCGACCGCGATCCGATCTTCTGCCGTTTGCTTTCGGGCGACGAGGAGAAGGGATTTTGCGACGTCGTGCTCGACAATATGGCCGATTTCCAATCCGAATACCTCCGCAATACCGCGGTGGTGTCGACGGTGCTCACCGATCGCAATGGCGGCGCCGTCCGCATTACCGATTTCGCCCCTCGCTTCCGGCAATTCGGCCGCGTCTTCCGGCCGCCGCAACTCATCCGGATGATCGAGCCGGTGGCCGGGCTGCCGCGCATCACTCTTCGTTTCCGCCCGACGCACGATTACGGACAGGCGTTCACCCATCATTCCGTCGGCAGCAATCATATCCGCTTCGTCCACGAGTCGACGGTCATCCGCCTCACGACCGATGCGCCGCTGTCCTACATCGAGAGCGAAGCTCCTTTCGTGCTCACGCGGCCGCACCATCTCGTGTTCGGCGTCGACGAGCGCTTTCAAGACGAGCTCGAAACCACCTGCCGCGAATTCTGCGACCGCACCATCGACTATTGGATGGATTGGTCGCGGGGTCTCTCCATTTCCTACGATTGGCAGGATGAAATCATCCGCGCCGCGATCACGCTCAAGCTCAGCAACTTCGAGGAAACCGGCGGCATCATCGCGGCCCATACCACCTCCATCCCCGAAGCGCCGGGATCCGGCCGCACCTGGGACTACCGCTACTGCTGGCTGCGCGACGCCTATTTCGTGGTGAAGGCGCTCAACCGCATCGGCGCGACGCAGACGATGGAGGATTTCATCGCGTTTACGCTGAGCATCGCGTCCAACCCCGACGAGCCGTTGCGGCCGGTCTACGGCGTCGTTCCGATCGACCCGATGGATGAAAAAACGGCGCCCAGCCTCAAGGGCTATCGTGGGGATGGGCCGGTGCGCATCGGCAACGCCGCGGCCGAGCAGGTTCAAAACGATACCTACGGCAGCATCATCCTCGCTGCGATGCCGATGTTCTACGACCGGCGCCTGCCACGGCTCGGCGACGAAGGGCTTTTTCGGCTGCTGGAGACGCTCGGCAGCAAGGCCGGCGAGCTCGCCTTGGAAGCCGACAACGGCATTTGGGAATATCGCGGCCGCCAGCGCATCCACACCCATTCCACCGCCATGTGCTGGGCCGGCTGCCACCGGCTTGCCGCCATTGCGCGTCGATTGGGCCTGCCGGACCGGGCGGCGCACTGGAGCGCCGTGGCCGAACCGGTCCACCACGCGCTGCTGCAGGGCGCCTGGAACGAGAAGCGTCAAGCGTTTACCGCCGCCTTCGGGTCGGAGGACCTCGACGCCAGCGTTTTGTTGCTGCCCGATCTAGGCGTGATCGAAGCCGACGATCCACGCTTCGTCAGCACGGTCAAGGCGATGGAGCGTGAACTTTTGCGCGAGAAGCACGTTATGCGCTATGCTTCGCCGGACGATTTCGGCCTGCCGGCCACCGCCTTCCTGATTTGTCGATTCTGGCTGGTCGATGCGTGGTGGTCGCTGGGTCGCCGCGAGGAGGCGTACGAGTTGTTCGTCGACGCGTTGGCATATCGCAATCGCTATGGCTTGCTGTCGGAGGATATCGATCCGCAAACCGGGACTTTGTGGGGAAATTTTCCGCAAACCTACTCGATGGCCGGCTTGATCTTGACCGCGATGCGACTATCGCGCAGCTGGGAGGATCGATATTGGCGCGGCTGATCGTCGTTTCCAACCGTGTGGCCGTCCCGAGCGGCGATAGTCAGGCCGGCGGGCTCGCGGTTGCCGTGCGTTCATTGCTCAAGCGCCACGGCGGGCTCTGGTTCGGCTGGAGTGGAACGGTTTCGGCCGACGGGGAGGCGGCGACCAGGACCATTCAACGCGGCGACATGTCCTACGTCGTCACCGATCTCGTCGAGGCCGACTATCAGGAATATTACAACGGTTTCGCCAATCGGGTGTTGTGGCCGATTTTGCATTATCGGCTCGATCTGGCGGAATTTTCGCGCCGTGATCTCAGCGGCTATCGGCGCGTCAACGCGCATTTTGCCAATGAGCTGAACAATCTATTGCAACCGGACGACGTCATCTGGGTGCACGACTATCATCTCATTCCGCTGGCAAAAATGCTGCGCGACCGCGGTCACGGCAACCGCATCGGATACTTTTTGCACGTACCATTCCCGCCGCCGGAAATTCTCACCGCGCTGCCGAACCACGAGTGGCTCATTCCGCAATTGAGCGCGTACGATCTCGTCGGCTTTCAAACCGAGAACGACGCGATGAATTTCGCGCGCTATCTCGAAAACGAATGCAAATTGCAGAAACGCGGCGAATTTTCCTATCAAACGCCTGAGCGAAGCGTGCGCGTCGGCGTCTTTCCCATCGGCATCGAGACCCACGAGTTCAGCCGGCTGGCACGGCGGTCGGTGCGCTCGCCGCTGGTGCGCGGGGTGCTGGATAGCCTCGCTGGGCGCGCCATGATGATCGGCGTCGATCGGCTCGATTATTCCAAAGGGCTTGCGCAGCGCATGGACGCCTTCGAGCGCTTCCTCGCGGTATACCCCGATTGGCGCAGCAAGGTGACCTACCTGCAGATCACGCCGAAAAGCCGCTCGGAAATCCAGGAATACGCCGAGATGGAGCGCACGATCAGCGAAGCCGCCGGACGCATCAACGGTGCCTATGGCGAAATCGCCTGGACGCCGATCCGCTACGTCAATCGTGCTTACAGCCGCAGCGTGCTTGCAGGCCTGTTCCGCTCCGCGCGCGCGGGGCTGGTGACGCCGTTGCGCGACGGCATGAACCTGGTGGCCAAGGAATACATCGCCGCCCAGGATCCCGAAGACCCCGGCGTTCTGATCTTGTCGCGCTTTGCCGGCGCGGCGGCCGAATGCACGGCCGCGCTTCTCGTCAATCCATACGATCCCGAGACGGTCGCGACCTCGATTTCACATGCGCTTTCCATGCCGCTCGAAGAGCGGCGCACGCGCCACCAGGCGCTGTTTCAGGTGATTTCCGATAACGACCTCAATTCGTGGGGCGAACATTTCCTCGCCGTACTGACGAAGGACGCGGCCACGCCGCCGTGGCCCGAGCGGCTCGGACTTGCCCCGACGATCCCGGCTCGCTTGGCTTAGCCCGCCGTTTCCCCCAAGGCGTTGCCGGCCGCGTGCGAGCCGCCGCATCGCTTCCACGCGGCAGGAACTGTGCTGCGGGAGCTAACTGCCGGCCGCAGCCGACGCCGCCACGCCTTCTGCAGCCGGCTGCGCGCGGTGTTCCTCGGGCGCTTCCAACTGCGTCAGGTTGAACGCACTGTTGACCAGGGCAAGGTGCGTGAACGCTTGCGGAAAGTTGCCGACGAGGCGGCCCGTGCGCGGGTCATATTCCTCGCTCAGCAGTCCGACGTCGTTGCGCAGATCGAGCAGCCGATTGAACATGCGCCGCGCGTCCTGCCAGCGATCCTGCGCCATATAGGCATCGACCAACCAGAAGCTGCACGCCAGGAAGGCCCCTTCCCCGGGCGGCAAGCCGTCATCGGACGCCGCCGTGTCGTAGCGCAGGACGAAGCCATCGACCAACAGCCGCTGCTCGATGGCTTGCAACGTCCCGCGCACGCGCGGATCGTCGGGCGGCAAGAAGCCGACCAGCGGCAGGAGCAGAAGGCTGGCGTCGAGGTGTTTCGACCCATAGGACTGGACGAAGCTCCCGAGCTCCTGGTCGAAGCCGCGACGGCACACGTCGGCGTGAATGGCGGCGGCGAGCTCACGCCAGCGATCGAGCGGAGCTTCGAGGCCGAACTGCTCCGCGCTCTTGATCGCACGATCGAAGGCGACCCATGCCATGACCTTGGAATAGGTGAAGTGCTGGCGCCCGCCGCGCGTTTCCCATATGCCATCGTCCGGCTGGGTCCAGATGCGCTCGAGGTGGGACAGAAACGCCTGCTGCAGCGCCCAGCCGGATTCGCTCGCGGCGAGCCCCTTGCATCTCGCCTGATGGAGCGCATCCATCACCTCGCCGAATGTATCGAGCTGGAGCTGGCCATGCGCAGCATTGCCGACGCGCACCGGCGCGGAGCCTTGGTGGCCCGGCAACCATGGCAGCTCCATTTCCGTCAGCCGCCGCTCGCCGGCGATCCCGTACATGATCTGGATTTGCTCAGGACTACCGGCGACCGCGCGTAGCAGCCAGTCACGCCAGGACTGCGCCTCCTCGTAGAAACCGGCGTCCATCAGCGCGATCAGCGTGAGCGTCGCGTCGCGCAGCCAGCAAAAGCGATAGTCCCAGTTTCGCACGCCGCCCAAGCATTCCGGCAACGAGGTGGTCGGCGCCGCGACGATGCCGCCGGTCGGCCAATAGGTGAGCGCCTTGAGCGTGATCAGCGAGCGCATGACCGCATCCGAGCAGTGTCCGGGCGGCCGGCATTTTTTCGACCAAGCGGTCCAAAAGTCCTCCGTCGCCTCGAGCGCGGAGCGAGCGTCGAGCGGCGGCGGCGGCGGCAAATGCGAGGGCATATAGGTGAGGACGAAGGGCACCGTCTGTCCCGCCACCACGGTGAACTTGCCGACGGTCGTCATGTTCTCACCGGCGAGATGAACCGGCGTCCGCAGCACGACCATGTCCGGGCCGGCAACGGCCCGCAACGTGCCGTCGTCGGGCCGCGTGACCCAGGGAACGATCGCGCCATAGCCGAAGCGCAGCACAAGCTTGGTGCTCATGGTCACTCGGCCCCGCTCCCCGACCACCAGACGGACCACGCTCGAATGCGTTCCCCGCATCGGCATGAAATCGACCAGGGTTACGGCGCCCTCGCTGCATTCGAAGCGTGTTTCCAGAATCAAGGTGTTCGGCCGATACCGCCGGGTGCTGGTGGCTCCGTCGTCGCGCGGGGCGATCAGCCAATGGCCGTGGTCGTCGGAGCCGAGAAGCGCGGCGAAGCAAGCATCGGAATCGAACCGCGGCCAACACAGCCAATCGAGCGAGCCGTTGCGGGCGACCAGCGCGGCCGCCTCGCAATCGCCGATCAGCGCGTAATCCTCGATATGGGACGACATGCGGACCTATGCCCTGAAATCGATGACGACCTTGATGTCGCCTTTGCGGTGCTCGAGCGCCTCATCCCAGCGCTCGAGAGGGACAGTACGCGTAATCAGCCGCGCAAGCCAACGCTTGTCCGCGCGCGCGAGCTCGGCCGCCGCCGTCTCGTAGTGCCGCCGATTGGCATTGACCGTCCCGAATACGACGTCGTTGTCGAGCACCATGGTGCGGTTGAGGCGGCCGATATCGACGTCGAACACCTTTCCGGGCTCGGTGACACCGGTCAGGCAGACGATTCCGGCCGCCGCCGTCGCGCCGAGACATGCACCGATGAGGCCCACAGCTCCGGTGCATTCCATCAGAATGTCGGGAGCCAGCCGTTCGAGGCCCGCCGGGTCGCTGTGGTAGGTCCCGCCGAGATCGCGCACGAGCGCCTCCTTCGGACCACCCTTGTTGTGATCGAGCACATGCACGTCGAGGTCGCGCTGCATTCCCATGAGGGCCGCCAGAAGCCCGATCGGCCCGGCGCCGGTGACGAGCAGCGTCTTCGGCTGCCACGCACGCGCGCGATGGCCGATGCGCTCGGTGTGGTCCCAGGCCTTGGCGAGGATGCTGGCGGGCTCCAGCAACACGCCGAGAATGCCCAGTACCGGGTCGATCCTGATCGCGAATTCCGGCTCGAGGCGGAAGCGTTCGGCGCCGTAGCCGTGCCGCTCCTTGATCCCGCGTTCGGTGTAGCGCCCGTTGCGGCACATGTCCCATTCGCCGACGGCGCACGCGAGGCACGGCACAGGATCGGGCCGGCGCACGATCCCGACGACGAGATCGCCGGGCGCAAGGCCGCACCCCGCAGGCGCCGCTTCCACCGCGCCCAGCGATTCGTGGCCGAGCACAAGACGCTGCTGACCGGGAGGAGCAGAGCCATAACGGCCATCGAGGATTTCGCGATCGGTCCCGCACACGCCGAGCGCCAACGTGCGCACCAGGACGGGCCCGTCCGATTCCGGCGGGTCGGGGATATCCTCGAGCCTCGCCGAATGGGCGATGCCGGGCGAAACGGTGATTGCGCGCATCCTGCCCCTCGATTGGCTCGAACTGGAGTCGCGGGGGCGCTGTCCGCGATAAAGCACTCGGCGCTTGCTCGGAATGCCGTCGTCGGGCTTTCCGGCAAACGCCATTGACGACATCTCTACGCCAGAGGCAAAAAAAAGTTCCTGCGGGCGAAACGAAAATCGGGCCGTCCGCGTTATCTTTTTTATTGTGGGAAAACGGAGGCACCGGCATGGAGGCCATCGGACGGCGGCGATGGGCAATCGCGGAAGGCTACATTCCCTCCGAAAGCTCGTTTTCCGACCGCGCGCTCATCTCCCACGAGACCGCCTGCATCCTCAACGCCAGCGAGCAGGACGCGCGTGTCGCCATTACCATCTTCTTCGCCAACCGGGAGCCGGTCGGCCCCTACCGCGTGACCGTCGCTGCCCGACGCACACTGCATTTGCGCTTCAACGATCTCGACGACCCGCAGCCGATCCCGCGCGACACCGATTATGCGTCGGTGTTCGAATCGGACGTTCCGATCATCGTGCAGCACACGCGGCTCGATTCGCGCCGCGCCGAAGTGTCGCTGTTGTCGACCATTGCCTATGCGGAAGGTTAACCCGGACGTGGGCGATTTTCTGGTCAAATTTTCGTTTCCTCGGTGAAGGGCAGTTGCGGAACTTTGCCCATGACAATACGTTGCGATCAGAGCCGGTCCTGGCAGAGAGGAAAATATGAAAATTGCGCAGATCGCGCCGCTCATGGAGAGCGTGCCGCCGCGGCTTTATGGCGGCAGTGAGCGAATCGTCTCATATCTCACCGATGAGCTGGTCCGAGCGGGCCATGACGTGACGCTTTTTGCGAGCGGAGACTCCGTTTCCAGCGCGCGTTTGGTGCCGTGCGTACCGATAGCGCTGCGTCTCGACGCCAACGTGCGCGACCCGATCCCCTATTACATGCTGATGCTCGACCGGGTGCGGGAGCGCGTCGACGAATTCGACATTCTGCACTTCCACATCGACCAGTTTCATTTTCCCTTGTTTCGGCCGATAGCCCAGCGGACCGTGACCACGCTGCACGGCCGGCAAGACCTGCACGACCTCAAGCCGCTCTATGTCGGCTTCAGCGAAATGCCGCTGGTGACGATCTCAAACGCGCAGCGCAAGCCGATCCCGAATGCGAACTTCGTCGCCACCGTCTATCACGGGATTCCGGCCCAATTGCTCAAGCCGAATTACCGGCCCCGCGGCAACTATCTGGCGTTTCTCGGACGCATCTCGCCCGAGAAGCGGCCCGACCGCGCCATCCGAATCGCACGAGCGCTGGAGATCCCGCTCAAGATCGCCGCCAAGGTCGACAAGGTCGACGAAGCCTATTTCCGCGAGAAAATCGTGCCGCTGCTCAATCAACCCGGCGTGGAATTCATCGGCGAGATCGACGAGCGGGCCAAGAGCGAGTTCCTGGGCGATGCGGCGGCGCTGCTGTTCCCAGTGGACTGGCCGGAGCCGTTCGGATTGTCCATGATCGAGGCGATGGCCTGCGGCACGCCGGTGCTCGCCTTCCGTTGCGGCTCCGTGCCCGAGATCATCGATCACGGGGTCACCGGCTTGATCGTCGGCGCCATGGACGAGGCGATCAGGATGGTGCCGGAGGTGCTCGCGCTCGATCGGCGCGCGGTGCGGCAGCGATTCGACCAGCGCTTTTCCGCTGCGCGCATGGCCAAGGACTATGTTCATGTGTACCGCTCGCTGCTCAAGCGGCCGGCGCTGCCGGAGCGCGAGACCGCCCTGCCGAGGCTGCAGCCGGAGCTGGAAAAAGGCATGAACTGACAGGGCTTTCATGGCGAGTGTGGGCGCCGCCCTCCCGAAATTGCCGTTCGAAATTATTCCCGAGGCGCCGTTCTATATTCCGGCGACGGGCCCTGCGACGCGCCCGCGCCGCACCCTCAAGCACGACGATACGTTCCTCGTTCTCGACAGCCACGGCGATGTGGGCGCATCGGCCGGCGGCGCCGACGGGCTCTTTCATTGCGACACGCGTTTTCTCTCGCATCTCGAGCTTTTGCTCAACGGCACCCAGCCGCTGTTGCTCGGCTCCAACGTGCGCGACGACAATACGCAGCTGACCGTCGATCTGACCAATCCCGACGTGTATTTCGACCATCGCCTCGTTCTGCCCAAGGACACTATGCACGTCGTGCGCACGATTTTTCTCTGGCGCGACACGGCCTATCAAAGGCTGGGGATCCAGAACCATGGCGATCGTGCGGTCGATTTGCGCCTGACGATGCTGTTCGACAGCGATTTCGCCGACTTGTTCGAGGTGCGCGGCTTGCAGCGGGAACGCCGCGGCGCCAGCACCCGCCAGGCGCTCCGCCCGGACACCACCGTGCTGAGCTACAAAGGACTGGACGCACAGCTGCGGCAGACGGTGCTGCGCTTCGACCCTCCGCCGGCCGAGATCACGGCGACGACGGCATCGTATCGCCTCACCCTTGCGCCCCAGCAGGTGACGTCGATCTACTGCACCATCGCCTGCGGCGCGCCGGAACCTCCCAAAGCCATATCTTTCGCGCGCGGCCTGCGCGCGGTCCATCGCAATCGGCGCGCCGTTTCGAGCAACGCCGCCACGGTCGAGACCTCGAACGACCTCCTCAATGAGGTGCTGTGCCGCTCGATGTCCGATCTCTACATGCTGATGACCAGCACGCCGCAGGGACGCTATCCCTACGCCGGCATTCCCTGGTACTCGACCACCTTCGGCCGCGATGGGTTGATCACCGCGCTGCAGATGCTGTGGTTCGATCCGCGCATCGCGCAAGGCGTGCTGCGGCGGCTCGCCGCCTATCAGGCCAAGACCGACGATCCCGCGTCGGACGCGCAACCGGGCAAAATCTTGCACGAAATGCGCGAAGGCGAGATGGCGGCGCTGCACGAGGTCCCCTTCGGCCTCTACTACGGCAGCGTCGATGCGACGCCGCTCTTCGTCATGCTGGCCGGCATGTACGCCGAGCGGACCGGCGACGACGCCATCATTGTGGAGCTGTGGCCCGCGATCGAGGCCGCACTCGCATGGATCGACGGAGCCGGAGATCCCGACGGCGACGGCTTTCTCGAATACTACCGCGCGACCGAGCGCGGTCTCGCCAATCAAGGCTGGAAAGATTCCCAGGATGCGATTTTCCACGCCGACGGCCGCTTGGCGCAGGGTCCGATCGCGCTCGCGGAGGTGCAAGGCTACGTCTACTGCGCCAAGCAGGTGCTGGCACGTTGCATCGAACGGCTGGGGTGGGGCGAGCGGGCGCAGCGTCTCAAAGCCGAAGCCGATCAGCTGGCCGAGCGATTCGACGCAAGCTTCTGGTGTCCGGAGCTTGGGACCTACGCGCTCGCGCTCGACGGCGAGAAGGAGCCCTGCCGCGTGCGCAGCTCCAATGCCGGGCAGATGCTGTTCACCGGCATCGCCAAGCCCGATCGGGCGATCGAGGTGGCGGACGGCCTGCTGCGGCCGCAATTCTTTTCCGGATGGGGCATTCGCACCATCGCCAATACCGAAGCGCGCTACAATCCGATGTCCTATCACAACGGCTCGATCTGGCCGCATGACAATGCGCTGATCGCCCTTGGATTGGCCCGCTATGGGCTCAGGCGTTCGGTCGAGCGCGTCTTCAAAGGCTTGTTCGATGCCGCAACCTACATGGAGATGCGGCGATTGCCCGAGCTGTTCTGCGGTTTTCAGCGCAGCCGCGGACGCGGGCCGACCCACTATCCGGTCGCCTGCTCGCCGCAGGCCTGGGCGAGCGCCACGCCGTTCACGCTGATCGAGGCCTCGCTCGGGCTGCAATTCGATCCGGCCGCGAACGAAATCCGCCTGCGCAACCCGCGCTTGCCGCCGTTCCTGGATGAACTGATGCTGCGCAATTTGCAGCTCAAGCAATCGAGCGTCGACCTCAAGGTGCGCCGTCACGCCAACGAAGTGTCGGTCGAAATCCTCGAGCGGCGGGGACCGGTGCAGGTTTCGGTCGTGTTCAGCAAGGATGCGTACTCATAAATCGCGACTGTTTTGCAGTCCCAACTCATGTCCGCCGGCTAGCCATGCGGCACCCAATCTCAAAGACGATCGCTGCGGCCGCCATGAGCTTCGTGCTTTTCGCTGCGGTCTCCGCCGCTGCCGTGCCGACGGTGCGGCACATTGCGTCGGGGTGGTGGAACAGTCCGGAGCGGTTGGCCGCGCTGGCGGAAAATCCTCAGGTGCACTACGAAGATGGTGCGTTCGAATATGCACGCGTTGTTGCCGGACTCCTGCCCGCTGCCATTGCTCGGGTGGAGGCCATCCATGGACGTCGATTTGCTCATCCTGTCACCGTCGGAGTGTACGTCTCGTCGGAGGCCTTCGTTGCTGCAAACGGATTAGGAGATCGCGGTGCGGTCGGCATGACATTTTTGGGCCATGTGGTCCTGTCGCCGGTTTTGTTTTCCACTCAACGCCACCGTCTCCCCGCACTCGTTACCCATGAGTTGTCTCACGCACACCTTCAAAGCTGGATTTCGCAGCTGACTTATATCCGACTGCCGCATTGGTTTACGGAAGGACTTGCCGTAATGGTTTCAGGAGGCGGCGGCGCGGAAGGCGTAAGCGAGCTCCAAGCGCGTGACGCCATTCGGCGCGGTGATCATATTGCCATTGAAAGTGCAGGCTCGTTGCTCAATCTCGCCGCCGTCAAATTTGAGCATCCGCCGCAAGTCCCTGTCACGTCATTCCGGATCCTCATGGCGTACCGACAGGCCGGGCTCTTCGTCACTTTCCTCCATGACACGAAGCCCGTTGGTTTTGCGCGTATGATGAACGCTATTCTCGATGGCCGGCCGCTCGCCGAAGCCGTGCCAACCGGCTACGAAACTGATCTCCCTACGCTCTGGTTACGTTTTGTGCAGGCAACGCAAAATTGAACAGCTGAGGATGTCCCATGTGTCGAAACATTCGAACGCTGCATAACTTCGAACCCCCCGCCACGGACGAAGAAATCCGCGCCTCCGCGCTGCAGTTCGTCCGCAAGCTGAGCGGATTCACGCAGCCCTCCAAAGCAAACCAAGCCGCTTTCAGCCGCGCGGTGGAGCAGGTGACGCAGGCGGCGCATGAACTGCTCGACGCGCTCGTGACCGCCGCTCCGCCGCGCGATCGCGAGGTCGAGGCTGCGAAGGCGCGCGAGCGCGCCGCGGATCGTTTCCGCTCGTCCGAGCCAAGACGCGGCGCTTAGCCGCAGCAGGCGATCACCGACAGGATCCAGGCGGCAAGTGTATCCAGCATTTCGTTTTGGACGTCGGCATCCCTTCGTCCTGCGCGCGCCGGCACGTGGAAGGAATGATCGGCATCTTGCATCAGCCGCAACGACGCGCGCTCGCCGAGCCGCGCTATCAACCGCTGAAGCAGCTCGAGGTCAGCCAGCTTGTCGCGGCTTCCTTGCAGAAACAGCATCGGCGCTTCGACCTCGAAAAGATGCTCGGCACGCGCGTCCGACGGCCGTCCCGCCGGATGCAGCGGAAAGCCGAGGAAGGCGAGGCCGCGCACGCCCGCGAGGGGGGATGCGGCCTGCGCCTGCGAGGTCATGCGGCCGCCGAAGGACTTGCCGCCGGCGAGCAGGGGAAGTGCCGGTGCAAGCCGGGCGGCTTCCGCCACGGCAGCGCGGACCGTCGCATGCGCGAGCGTGGGAGGGTCGGGCCGCTTGGCGCCTCGTTCCATGTACGGAAACTGGTAGCGCAGCGTGGCGATGCCGCGCTCGGCGAGCCCCTTCGCAGCGTTGTCCATGAATGGGTGGAACATTCCGGCTCCCGCTCCATGCGCGAGGACATAGCAGGCGCGCGCGCTCGGCGGCGCCAGCAACAGCCCGCGGACGCTGTGTGCGTCATCGACCGCAACGGTCACAGACGCGACGCCTGACCGGTTCATCGTTCGGTGCGCCCTCACCCTCGGTGGAAAGCCGAGCGAGTTTCGCCTACATTTCCGTGGGCGAACAAGCCACTCGACGCTTGCCTGCGTCGAGTGCCGCGTATCCCGTTGTGGCCGCAGGAACGCAATGAGCGTGAAAGACTTCGAAATCCTCCGTCGACAGATGCTCGCGGAAATTGCCGCCGGCACATTTCATGTGAGCGACCTGATCGGCAAGGCGGCGCTCGACGAACGCGTGATGGCGGCCATGGCCAAGGTGCCGCGACACGAGTTCGTACCGGTCGAGCTGCAACCCTACGCCTACGCCAACATTCCGCTCCCCATCGGTTTCGAGAAGACGATCTCGCAGCCGTTCATCGTCGCGTTGATGACGGATTTGCTCGATATCGGCGCCGAGGAGACCGTGCTGGAGATCGGCACCGGACTGGGCTACCAGGCGGCGATCCTCGCGCAGCTGGCGCGCAAGGTGTACAGCATCGAAATCATCGAAGAGCTCGCCCGCCAGGCAAAGCAACGACTGCGCCAGCAGGGCTGCACCAACATCGAGCTCAAGATCGCCAACGGTTACCATGGCTGGTCCGAGCACGCGCCGTTCGACAAGGTGATCGTGACCGCGGCTCCCGACCTCATTCCCCCGCCGCTCATCCATCAGTTGAAGGCGGGCGGGAAAATGGTCATCCCTGCCGGCCTGCCCGATGCGCAGCAACTCGTCCTCGTCGAAAAGAACGGCAACGGCAAGGTGACGACGAAGGAGATTCTACAGGTGCGGTTCTCGCAGCTCGAGGAGACCGAGCCGGGCACCAGATCCAACTGACGTCGCCGGAAAGGGACCGCCATGATACTCGAATTCACCGTCGGCATAAACGTCGCTGGCAAACACGAGAGCGTGACGGTGGCGGCGGAGGATGCGCTGATCGCCGCGCTCAAGGTGAAATGCGAGCGGCCGGATGCCATGATCAACTACGTGCGGCGGCGCAACAAGCGCGGCGATCTGCGTCATCCCCACGGGTCGATCTCCGCCAAGGCCAAGTGATCGGCCAAGTGACCGCGCGCCGCTGATTGGATGAGCGCGACGATCGAAAATATCAGCGCCATCACGCTCGCCACCCACGACATGGCGCGCGCGGTCCGCTTCTATCGCATGCTGGGATTTGAGGTGATCTACGGGGGCGGCGACGCCGCGTTTACGAGCTTTCGGGCTGGAACGAGCTATCTCAATCTGATCGCCCAGCCGGCCGAGCGAACGTGGTCGTGGTGGGGACGCGTCATCTTCTACCATTCCGACGTCGACGCGCTGCACGCGAGCGTGATCGCGGCCGGCTATCGCCCGGACACGGCGCCGCGCGATGCCGAATGGGGCGAGCGCTTCTTCCATCTGACCGACCCGGACGGCCACGAGCTCAGCTTCGCCAAGCCGCTGCGGTGAAAGCGCTAGTGTCGCGGCACGATTTCCTTGACGCGACAGAAGTCGCATTGAAACTCCGGTCATTCCCGCGAAAGCGGGACTCCAGTAGGACCTGGGTCCCCGCAACGAGCCCCCCCCGCGGGGACGAACGGACCTTGATAAGCCCATGGTCTGCGCATGTGGTTCGATATGAAGATGGTGTAGAAACGCCGAGAGCCGCCGCCCGCGATGACCGACCTCGACCAAAAACCGCACCCCGGGGAAATGAGCTTCCGCTTCATCGGCAAGCCCCTCGTGCGCAAGGAGGACGCGCGGCTCATCACCGGCCGCGGCCGCTTCAGCGACGATTTCAGCGTCGACGGCCAAGCCTGCGCGGTGATGCTGCGCTCCCCGCATGCGCACGCGCGCATCCTCGGCATCGATGCGAGGCGGGCCACGGCGATGCCCGGGGTGCTCGGCGTCTTCACCGGCGCCGACTGCCTCGCCGACGGGCTTGGCGCCATTCCGCACGATCCGCTGCCCAAGACCAAATACGACATGAAGCTGCATGCCGCGGGCGGCGGCGCGCTCTTCATCGGCCCGCACCTCCTCTTGCCCGCCGACAAGGCGCGCCATGTGGGCGAGGCGGTGGCGATGGTGGTGGCCGAGACAGTGGCGCAAGCGCTCGACGCGGCGGAATGCGTCGGCGCCGACTACGACGTCCTGCCGGGCGTCTACCATTCGCAAGACGCCATGCAGCCGGGCGCGCCCGCGGTTTGGAGCGAGGTGGCGGATAACGTTGCGGTCGATACCTGGTTCGGTGATCGCGAGGCGACGGACAAGGCGTTCGCGCGCGCCGATCGCATCGTGGCCATGGACTTCCACATCGATCGCGTCACCGGCGTGCCGCTTGAACCACGCTCCGCGCTGGGTGAGTACGACGCAGGAAGCGGACGCTACACGCTCCATGCCGGCAGCGGCGGCGCGGTGCGGCAGAAGCGCGAGCTTGCCGCCGTGCTCGGCATCGCGCCGGAACAGCTGCACGTCCTCTCCTACGACGTCGGCGGCAATTTCGGCACGCGCAACCGCGCGTTCGTCGAGTTCGGCCTGGTGCTGTGGGCCGCGCGCAAGCTCGGCCGTCCGGTCAAGTTCACCGCCACCCGCTCCGAGGCGTTCCTCAGCGACTATCAGGGACGCGACCTCGTCACCAAGGTGGAGCTGGCGCTCGCCCGGGACGGCCGCTTCCTCGCCATGCGCGCGACCAACATCAGCAATGTGGGCGCGCGTTGCGTGTCGCTCTCGCCGCTCTCCAAGGGCGCCGGCCTGATCGTGGGGTCCTACGCCATCCCCTGCGCCACGCTGCGCGCGATGGCGGTCTATACCAATACCATGCCGACCAACGCCTATCGCAGCTCCGGGCGGCCGGAGGTGACATTCGCGATCGAGCGGCTCGTCGACACCGCGGCGGAGCGACTGGGCGTCGATCGCATCGAGCTTCGCCGCAAGAACCTCATCGATCCCGGAGCGATGCCTTACCGCAACGCCGTCGGCATGACCTACGACAGCGGGCGCTACCAGGACAACATGGACTGGGCGATGGATATCGCCGACTGGAAAGGTTTCGAGCAACGCCGCCGCGCGGCCGCAAAACGGGGCAAGCTCCTCGGCCGCGGGCTTGCGAACTACGTCGAATCCTCGATCGGCGCGCCCAACGAGCAGGCGCGCATCAACGTGCGCGCGGAGGGACGCGTGGACGTCGTCATCGGCACGCAGCCGAGCGGCCAAGGCCACGAGACGAGCTTCGCGCAGGTCATATCCGATCTTCTGCGCGTGCCGGTCGAGAGCGTGCGCATCATCCTCGGCGACACCGACGTGGTGCGCCTCGGCGGCGGCTCGCATTCGGGCCGCTCCATGCGCCACGCCGCAACCGTGTTCGCGAAGGCGCTCCCCGAGCTCGTCGCCAAGGGCAGACAAGTCGCGGCCGTGGTCCTGGGGTCGACGCTGGATCAGATCGAATTCAACGACGGCAGATTCAGCGCGCGCGAGACCAACCGCACCTTCGACTTTCTCGAGCTCGCCAAGGAGGCGGCGCGACACGAGCTTCCGCACGAGCTCGAGGACGGCATCGCGGTGGTCACCGACAACGAGATGCACGATCCGGTGTTTCCCAACGGCTGCGCCGTGTGCGAGCTCGAGGTCGATCCCGACACCGGCGCGGTCGAGCTCACCCGCTATGCGTCGGTCGACGACGTCGGGCGCTGCATCAATCCGTTGATCGTTCATGGCCAGACCCATGGCGCGATCGCGCAAGGCGTCGGGCAGGCCTTGTGGGAGCAATGCTACGTCGAACGCGACAGCGGCCAGCCGCTGATCGGTTCGCTCATGGACTACGGCCTGCCGCGCGCGGATACGCTGCCGCCGTTCGCGACCGAAATCGCGGAAGTGCTTTCGCCCACCAATCCGCTCGGCATCAAGGCGGGCGGCGAAGGCGGCACCACGGCGGCGCCGGCGGTGGTGATCAGCGCGATCGTCGACGCGTTGCGCGACTTCGGCGTGCGCGACATCAAGATGCCGGCAACGCCCTACAACATCTGGAAGACGATCCAGGACGCCAAGGCGGGCGAACGGTCGCGGCGCTAGGGCGAGCGGATCGGAAAATCGTACGCCGGGGCGCCAGCGGATCCGGCGTAGGAAAAGTGCCACCATTCATGATCGTAATTTGCAAAGCCCTGTTTGCGCATGGCCGCGACCAGCACGTTTCGCCAGCGCCGCTGTTCGGCGCTGATGGCGGCGCTTGCGGTGTGGCTGGCGGCATCGAAGCAGTCGAAACTCGTGCCCATGTCGACGGCGTTGTCGGGACTGCGCTGCGCGAGCGGGGCGGTGCAAGGCCCATACGCGGCCGTCTGGTCGAAGGCCGGTGCCGGCGCCGCCCCAGCCCGCATCAGCGTGAGATCGATGGTGGTCCCGGCCGAATGCCGCGACTGCGACGCGATGTAGCCCGCCCGCAACAGCGAACTCTTCGCGAGTTTCGGGAAGAATCGTTTGGTGGCGGCCTGGGAGCGGCCGTCGTTGACCCACGCCGCCATGGCGCGCACGGCGCGTGTCGGCCGGTAGCAATCGTAAACCTTGAGCGAGAGTCCCGAGGCGGCGAGGTCGGCCTGCACGCGCTTGAGCGCGGCCGCGACGTCTCGCCGGAGAATGCACTCGGCGGCCTCATAGCCGGGAAGCGGTCGCCCGACGAAATTGTCGGAGCCGGCATAGCGAATGTCCTGCGCGATGCTCGGATCGACGGCGCGAAGATAGACGAAGCCCGCGGGCAAAGCGCCTTGCGCGGCGGCGGCTTGGACCATCGCGGCGAACACGATCGCGGCGGCGATGCCGCTCCCGGCCCGGCCACGACCAATGATAGAGGCACGACGCATCGTAACGACTGCCTTGGCAGGGACTTTCAGCGGCTCCCTCCCTCGCTCTAATAAATCCCCGGAATCAGCCGTGACGTGCGGCGGCGGTAGGCGTCGTACTGCTCGCCGAAATGCGTGCGCAGCAGCCGCTCTTCCGCGTGGATGCGCGCGATGAGCGGCGGAATCGTCAGCGCCGTCAGCAGCACGCCGACCATGGAACGAAAGGCCAGCGCCCATCCCAGCGAGTTGATGATGAGGCCCAGATAGCTGGGGTGACGAATGACGCCATAGACCCCGCGCGTGACCAGCGTATGCCCGGGCTGGATGGCGACGAGCCCGCTGAAGCGGTGGCCAAGCACGAACACCGGCCAAATCCGCAGCGCCCCGCCGGCGGCGGAGAGAACGACGCCAAGCCAGCGAATGGTATCGCCGTCGAGGGTCCAGAAATCCTTCCGATCCGTGTAGGCCGGCAGATAGGCGAGCAAAATTCCGATCACGCCGAAGGCCGCGAGCACCCAGCGGTTGCCACGGTCCTCGCGCTCGCCGGGACTGAGATTTCCGCCGCTGAAAGGCGAGCGTCGCCACCACGGTAATGAATGCCACTCTGGGCGTCGGCGTCATGGCCGCCTCGCTTGCACGATCTCTTCTTATGCGACCTTAGGGTGAACGACTGGCAGCAAACATATGCTTTCGATTTGGCCCCATCACAATATTCACTGCCGCGCATAGCTGGCACGAGCTTGGCGCAGCCCGTCTCGCCCGCGTCAGGCGATGAGATAGATCGGACTCGACCAGGCCTGATGGCCGTCGCTCTGCGTAACGCGCACATAGACCGGAAGGTCGGCGCCGCCCGGGAGCGTTACGACATGATCGACGGAAAGGCGCCGGCTCCAGTCCTGCTCGGGCAGACGATAGACGCTGATCCGCCGGCCGAGGCCGCCGCCGTCGAAGACGACCATGTCGTCGGCGAGCGTCGCCAGATCGACCTCGCCCGAGACGACGTTGGTATCGAGCGTGAGCGTGCCGCCCCGCGCCTCCTCGAGCCAGATGTCGATGCCGGCGAGATTGCCGGTCGTCACCGACGTCCAAGTCAGCGCGGTGCCGGCTGAAGTTTCCTCGACCTTTCGTTCCGGATTGAGGAAATTCACCGGCGCGAAACGCACAAAGCGGTTGTTCGCGAGCGTCAATTTTCCCTGCCACATGGTCTCGCGGCCACGGCCGCGGTATTCCGCGCCCTGCCAGGTGACGCGCACGCGGCGGCCGAGATCGGCGGCCGTAAAGGGACGCGCCGTTTGCACGACGTTCACGCCGTGCAGCACATCGAGGCGCTCGATCGGCGCGGTGCCGATGACTTCGACCGCAAGCCGCATCGGCACCGAGCCGGGGCGGATGATGTCGCCCATGGACGCTTCGCGCGCCGGGAATTCCTTGGCACGCGCGAGCTGCGGGTCTTCGGAAAATCCCGTGACCGGTTGCTCGAACGTGGCGCGCAGATCGAGGAACAGGCGCGTGCCGGTGGTGCCGTAGTGGCGCCGCCGGCGCAGCGCCTCGAACAAGGCGTCGCGGTTGAGCTCGGGCATGAAATAGCAGGTCAATCCGCCGATCGCGCCGAAGGTCGAGGCGCCGGGTTTGGTGGCGCCCGGGCGTCCCTTGTGATCATCGCTGTGGCACACCACGCCCACGCGGTAGCCCATGTCGAAGGCGTCGTGCAGGAGCCATTCGAACGTGCCCCAGGTCGAGTGCACCTCCACGCTGCGCTCGAGCCGCCCGTCGTGGGCGCGTTTGATATCGGCGTAGCGGCCGCCGACATGGGCGATGACCACCGCGTCCTCGCCTGCAAGCGCGCGAAAGAGTTCGTCGGCCGTGTAGACGGCTCTGCTCGAGGTCTGTCCTTCGACGAGAATGTGCGACGAGCGCCGGATCGGGCGGCCCTCACGCCGGAAGAAGATATTGCGGTCGCCGCCCATGCCGGTGTTGCCCGACCACTCGTAACCGCTCAGGCAGACGAAACGGCCCGGCGCATCGAACGCGGCGGTCAATCGATTGAGCTCGGCCCAGAACGCGTCGGTGATTTGAAAATCGTTGCCCTGGTGGCCGACCATGTCGATGAAAGCCAAATCGCGCGCATAGCGGAAATAGCTTTCCGCCGAACCCATGCCGATGGTTTCGCCGCTCTGCCCGTGCAGGTCGCCCCAGTAGCGCCGCAGCGGCGCGGCCGCGACGACGCGCAGCGGATTGGCGCGGGCGAGTTCCTCGCCCTCCGCCAGCAGCCGCAGGTCGAGATCGCAGACCGCGTCGGCGATGAGATTGTCCAACACGCGCGGGCCGTCGCCGCGTTTGATCGCAACGCTTTGCGGCAGTCCGCGGATCGGATGCGACGGCACGAGCGCGAGTTCCCGCTCGGCCTCGCTCGTCGGGTTGCCCCACGCGTCCTCGGCGACGATGGCGAGGCGAAACGGCTCGCCGACGACCGCGAGCGAGGGCCAGATCGCCTTCCACTGCGCGGCCGGCCCCGGCACCAGCGCAAAGGCCGGCTGCTCCGGCAGCTCGGTGAATTCATAGGTCGCAAACGCATCGATCGAGGTCTTGAGTTCGACGCGGGCTTCGCAATTGGTCTGCAGCCGGTATCCGGGCGAGCCCTGCCGGCGGTCGCCCATGCGCACGGTGAGCGTATCGCCGGCGCGCAGATAGCCGCGGCCGACGCGGATCAGCAGCGTGTTCGCGTAGGGCCGGATGTTGAGACGGTCGAACCAGACGTCGAGCTTGGCGCCGTTGCTGGCCTCGACCGTGGTGAAGTTCGCCGCCGCGGGCTTGTCGAATTGCGGCTTGCTCATGTCGGAAGTCGTCCGCCAGGAGATTTTCACCATGCCGGTATCGTCGATGCCGAACGTGCCCGCGGTGTAGGTCAAGGTCAGCTCGGCGTAGGCGCCGGCGAAAAAAGGCCCGGAGGGCGTGAGCCGGATCGAGCCCATGTGCTCGGGGAGATAGGTGGAGAACGGCATGATGCTCGAGGTGTCGCTGCTGGCGGGACGAGGGAACGACCTATAGGATAGTCGACGACCCCTACGAAGAGCAGGATCATTTTCCAATGGTGAAGTTGCGCGCCGTCGTGGCGGTGCTGACGCTGATCGTCAGCATTGCGATACGCGCCGAAGCGCAAGAGTGGCCGAACCGGCCGGTTCGCTTCATCGTGCCGTTTCCGGCCGGGGGCTCGACCGACGTGGGCGCCCGTCTCGTCGGCGAGTATTTGTCGCGCAGCCTGCATCAGCAAGTTGTGGTCGAGAACAAGTCCGGTGCCAATGCCAACATCGGCATCGAAGCCGCCGCCAAGAGTGCGGCGGATGGCTATACGGTTCTGGTCGTCACCGATGCCCTGAGCAGCAATCCGCACGTCTACAAGATGAACGTCGATCCCTTGAAAGGATTGACGCCGGTCGTTCAGCTCTCCCGTCAGCCCATGGTGCTGGCGGCGCATCCCTCTCTGGGCGTTGCCTCGCTTGCCGAGTTGATCGCTCTCGCCAAGCAGCAGCCGGGGCTGCGCTACGCGACCGGGAGCGGGGTCGGCGCCCAGCACATGGTGGCGCAATGGTTCGCGTCGATTGCCGGCATCAAGCTCGAGCAGGTGCCCTATCGCGGCGGCGCCCCGGCGCTCAACGATCTCATCGCCGGACACGTGAAACTCGGATCGCTCGGGTCGACGCCGCTGATCCCGCACTACAAGGCCGGCACGCTGCGGCTCCTCGCGCAATCGACCGAGCAGCGCTCGCCGACCCTACCCGACGTGCCGACCTATCAAGAAGCAGGAATCAAGGGGCTGGTGCTCGATCAATGGGTCGGCGTGTTCGTGCCGGCGGGAACGCCGCCGGCGATCGGCATGCGCCTCAACACCGAGATCAACAAGGCGCTCGCCGAAGCGACGATCCGCGACGGCTTCCTGCAATCCGGCCAGGAGCCGGTCGGCGGCAGCGCCGAAGCATTCTCGCAACTCGTTCACGGCGACTTCGAGACGTATGCACGCCTGGTGAAGGAGCTGAACATCAAAGTCGACTGACGCACCCCGACGAAAAAGATCCCAGGTCCCCCACGATCGACCAAGATTTCAATCCCACCGGCAGGAGAAAAGATTCATGCGGTGTTACGCTCATGCTGCGCTTGCGGCTGCGGTTCTGATCGGTATCGGCGCGGGCGCACGGGCGCAGCAACCCTACCCCACCCGTCCGATCACGGTGGTCGTGCCGTTCGCCGCGGGCGGGCCGACCGACGTGCTCGCGCGTATTCTCGGGCAGCACATGAGCCACACGCTCGGCCAGCAGATCGTGGTCGAGAACATCACCGGTGGCGGCGGCTCGATCGGCGCCGCGCGCGTCGCCAAGGCGGCGCCCGACGGCTACACCATGGTGATGGGCAATCTCGGCACCCACGCCGCCGCCGTCGGGCTCTACAAGAACCTGTCCTACGATCCGCGCGTGGATTTCGAGCCGGTGATGCTGGTCGCCAGCACGCCGATGGTGCTGGTCGTGCGCAAGACGTTGGCCACCGGCACGCTCAAGGACTTCATCGCCTACGCCGCGGCCAACCCACACAAACTGACCTTCGGCAGCGCGGGCACCGGCTCGATTTCCCACCTCACCTACCTCCTGTTCACCCGTCTCACGCGCACGGAAATCCAGCACGTGCCGTACCGCGGCCTCTCCCAGAGCGTGAACGATCTGCTCTCCGGGCAGATCGACATGATGTTCGATCAGGTCGTCTCGGCGACCCCGCATATCCTCTCCGGCGGGGTCAAGCCGATCGCGGTCACCGCGCCCAACCGTGCGGCTGCGATTCCCAACGTGCCGTCCTCGACCGAGGCGGGCTTGCCCGAGTTGCAGACCACCGCCTGGACCGCGCTGTTTTCACCCAAGGCGACGCCGAAGCCGATCATCGAGCGCGTCAATGCGGCGCTCGACCAAGCCATGCGGGACGAGACCGTTGCCAAGCGGCTGGCGGAGTTGGGCGCGGATCTGCCGGCGCACGCCGAGCGCAAGCCGCAGGCGCTGGGAAACCTGGTGCGAACCGAGATCGACAAGTGGGTGCCGTTGATCCAGGCGGCCGGCGTCGTCGGGAATTAGAGACCGCGCTTCCTTGTGCTTGAGGCGCAACGGCGCGGCGTACTCGGTGCGCTCCCCTCCCCCTTGTGGGGAGGCGTTGGGGGTGGGGGTAGTGCGATTCGTGCGCAGGTGACGCCATCATTATCTCGCCGCATCACCCCCCTCCCCATCCCTCCCCCAGCCGGCTGCGGGCTTGCCCGCTTCCGGCCACTATAAAAGTGACCAAACCCCGGCAGGCCGGGGTTTGTTTGGGGGGAGGGAGCAGACCGAGTTTGCCGCTCGCGCTGATTCACAGGAATGCGTAGCAGATGAAACTGACGGACGAGGAGGAGGCGCTACGGGCCGGCGCGTTCGGGCGGGCGGCGCAGTGGGCGATCGAGCACCAGATCGAGGTCGGACGCTATCTCGGCGCGCGCGACTTCGTCGCGGTGAGCCAAGCCCACGTCATGGCCGATACCGAGTCGCTCGGCGCGGCCGGGGTCGAATGGCTCGAACGCTTGGCGCGCCTGCCGGCGCAGGAGCGACGCGTGCGCATTCCGACCATCACCGATCCGCGCGGCACCGACTTCGCGGCCGCGCATAAGCTCAAGCAGCAACCCTGGATGGTCGACCTCGAACGCCGCGCGATCGACGCGCTGGAGGCGCTGGGCGTATTGATGACCAATACCTGCATCAACTACCAGACCATCATGCCGCCGGTTCTGGGCGAGCACGTCGCGTACGGCGATACCGGCGTGGTGATCTATTGCAACAGCGTGTGCGGCGCGCGTTCGAACTTCGAGGGCGGGCCCTCGGCGCTCGCCGCCGCGCTCACCGGACGCACGCCGCGCTACGGCTATCACCTCGAGGAGCGGCGGCGGGCAACGCTGGTCGTCAACGTCGGCTTCACGCCGCGCGAGCTCAACGACTGGGGCGCGCTCGGCGGGATCGTCGGCCGCCTGGCCGGCGATTATTGGCAGGTTCCCGCCATCGTCGGGATCGAACGCGTGCCCACGTCCGACGAAATGAAGCATTTCGGCGCGGCGCTCGCGAGCTACGGCTCCGTCGCGCTCTTCCACCTGGCCGGCATCACTCCCGAGGCCCGCCGGCTCGACCAGGTTCTCGCCCCGGGACACACGGTGCGCAGTCACGAGGTCGGCGAGGCCGATATTCGCGCATTCCAGGAGAGCTACGCCGAGGCGATCGAGACCATCGACGTGGTCGTGTTCTCGGCGCCGCAGTTGAGCCTGATCGAGATGGCGCAGGTTGCCGGCATGCTCGCCGGACGACGCGCAAGAATTCCGCTGCTCGTCGTCACCAGCCCGCAGGTGAAAGGCGACGCGGATCGCATGGGGCTGACCGCGCGCATCGAGGAGGCCGGCGGCACCGTGCTCAGCGGCATGTGCTTCTACCAGAGCTACGCCCGGGAAATGGCGGAGGCGAATGGTTGGCGGCGGCTGGCGACGAATTCGGCGAAGCTCGTCAACATCGTCGGCGGCTACGGCTATCGGCCGGCGCTCATGTCCATGCAGGCGTGCATCGAGGCCGCATGCAACGGCGGCAGACTATGACCGTCTCAATGTATGCGTCATGCGCGGGCTTGACCCGCGCATCCATCGAAAGAAAGAACTTGACTCAAGGCGATGGATTGCCGGGTCAAGACCCGGCAATGACGACGTGGATGGGTCGATGATATGAGCGGCGAGATTTTCTTTGCGGCGGCCGGCATGGGGCAAAAGGCGCGCGGGCAGGCGCTGGTCGCAAAAGACGGCTTCTCCGCGCGCTATGATCTCGATCGCGTGCGCGGCGTATTTTCGCGTCCCGACCACAAGCTCGCCGGCGCGAGCTATCTCGGCCGCGTGCTCGTGCTCGATGCCGCCAAGGGCGGCGTCGCCACCGCCTGGATGCTGCACGAGATGAAAGCGCGCGGCGTCGTGCCGGCGGCGCTGGTGTTGAACGCCGTCAACCCGATCATGGTGCAAGGCGCGGCGTTCGCCGACTTCACCATGATCTCCGGTTTCGATCGCGACATCACGCAGGCGATCGCGAACGGCGCCATGGTGGAGGTCGATCCGACCGGGGAGCGGCCGTTCATCCGGGTGATTTGAGAGTGCCGAACGTTCAACGCATCGTCATCGTTCAACACGTATCCGTGATCTGCGTGAATAGGAACCCATGAGCGCGAGTCTCTTGGGCGGTGAGCAACATGCTCACGTGATCACAGGAGATGGACGATGTCGACCTCGAAAGCCAAGTCATTCGCCAAGGCCACGGGCAAGCTCGCCCTGGCCGCGACGGTTGCCGCGCTCTGGGTGGCGGCGGGACCCATCGCCGGCGCGGCTGCCGACGGCTACCCGATCAGCGCGGCGCGTGCGACGGCCCTGCAAGCGTGCAGCGGCTCGGCCGACGAGTGGGGTTATGCGTATCGGGCCTGCATGGGCCAACATGGCCAAGCAGAGTAATTGGCAAAGCGCGTCGATGGATTGATCGCAAACCGATCCCTGGGGAGCGATGAACAGCGACCATGCCGGCGAATCGCTACAGCAACCGCAAGCATCTGATCATCACCGACCACACCGATCGCGCGGAGCTGGTGTCATGATCGTGCTGCTGGCCCTTGTGCTCTACGCGGCAGCGGGCATCGCGATCGCTGCCGCATTCCTCGTGTTCGGCGTCACGCGCGTGCTGCCGGAACCTGCTCCGGTGACGCTGGGCGCGCGGATTGTGCTCTTTCCCGGCGCCGTCGCGCTCTGGCCCTACGTGCTCATCCGTTGGCTGAGATCCTCTCGATGAGGCGGTCGCACCGATCGGTTCACCGCGCGCTCTGGCCCATCCTGGCCTTGGCGGTCGCATTGGGCTTGGCGATGGCGCTGGCACTGCGGCCGCCGCCCGATGTGCAAGCTCCGCAGGCAACGGAGGGACTTAAACCATGAGTGCCGGGTTTCGCGCCGTGCAATGGAACCGGACGAAGCTCGTCTATGACGGCATCTTGCTTGCGGGCGTGGTGCTCTATATCGGCGCCTATTTGACTCTGGTGTATTGGCTTGACCCACCTAAGGATCAGCCGGCCGCGATCGATCTACGCATCCGCGCTTTCGGCACCTGCGCCTTCTTCATGCTGACGGTGATCCTTTCGATCGGGCCGCTGGCGCGGCTCGATCGCCGCTTCCTGACGCTGCTGTACAACCGGCGCCATTTCGGCGTGTTGACCTTCTTCGTCGTGCTCCTGCACGCTTTTTTCATGGTCGAATGGTACGCGGTCCAACACGCGTTGCCGAGCCTCTACGACGAACTGACCAAAGTCTCCGACTACGGCAAGTTCATCGGCTTTCCCTTCAAGGCGCTGGGCCTCGTCGCGCTCCTCATTCTTTTCCTGATGGCGGCGACCAGCCACGACTATTGGCTCGTCTTCCTGACCCCGCCGGTCTGGAAGGGTCTGCACATGGCGCTCTACGTCGCGTATGGCCTCGTTGTGATGCATGTGGCGCTCGGCGTCATGCAGTACGACCACAATCCGTTTATCCCGGCGATGCTGGCAAGCGGCTTTGCCTGCGTGACGGTGCTCCATCTCGTGGCCGGCTGGCGCGAGCGGGCGGGCGACCGCGCCGGCGCTCGGGGCAGCGACGGCTGGCTCCCGGTCGGACCGCCGCTCTCAATCCCAGACAAGGGCGCCCGCATCGTCGCGGCGCCGGATGGCGAACGCATCGCAGTCTTCCGCGATGGCACGCAGATCGGGGCGCTCTCGAATCTTTGCGCCCACCAGAATGGGCCGATCGGCGAAGGGCGCATCATCGACGGCTGCGTGACCTGCCCCTGGCACGGCTACCAGTACCGGCTGAAGGACGGCTGCGCGCCGCCGCCGTTCACCGAAAAGCTCGTCACCTACCGCGTGCGCGTTGCGCATGGCGTGGTCGAAGTCGACCCGCGCCCGCTGCCGCCGGGTACGCCGGCGGCGATAAGGCATGAGTGAGCCCGATCTCGATTGCGCACGATAGTGGAAAAGGAAGAGAGCCATGAGTGGGATGAGCATTCATGATTCGGATTGGATGCCACTTCGCGACATTGACCAGCGCCGGCTGAGCGAGGCCCGCCTGCAAGCCCATTATGCGGTACAATGGCTTGCGCGGGCCGCGCGAGCCTATGTCCCGCCGCAGCCGGACGACGAGCACACGAATCTCGGTTGGGAGGGTGCCCTTGACGGCTTTACCACGCATCCGTTGAAAGACGGCGCCTGGCTGAGCTTGAAAATTACTGATCTCACGCTCGCATTGCATGTCGGCGAGGCAAGGACGCAGATACAATCCTTTTCTCTCGACGGCCGCTCGGACGCGCAGGCACGCCAGTGGTTGAGCGAGCAGCTCGGCGCACAAGGGCTCGATGCGCACGCTCTTGACGCGCCTTCACCCTACGAGATGCCCGCGCACGCCATCTCCCAAGGCGCGGCCTATGGCCCGGCCGGCTTGAGCGATGCGTTGGCCGAGCTTGCAGCATGGTTCGGCAATGCCGCACTTTTGATCGGCTCGATCCAAAGACAAATGATTGGGCGCAAATTGGCGACCTCGCCCGCGCGCTGCTGGCCGCACCACTTCGATCTCGCTACTTTGACCACACTCCCGGCACCGAGCCCTGACGCGACCAGATATGTCGGCGCCGGGCTTTCTCCCGGAGACGAGTATTACGACGAGCCCTATTTCTACGTATCGGTCTATCCCGAACCCGATCCTGCAGCGCTGCCGAGCCTGCCAACGCTCGGTCATTGGCATCTGCGCGATTTCGTGGCAGCCGTTGCGACGGCTCACAAGATCGTCGCGGCCAAGAGCCAACAAGCCGAGACCGACGAGTTCCTGCGGGCCGCGGTCGACGGCGCGATCAAGGTCTTGAGCTGAAGCTATTCGCGACGTTTGCGTCGCAGCTCGCGGTTCACGACAATGTGACTACAACTCGACTATACTTATTGACTACGTAACGTGTCTGTGCTAGATAATTCTCGGCGCTCCGCCCACCCCTCGACTCGGGGTGAGCGAAGCAAAGTTGCAAACGCCGGGCGCAGAAATGCGCCGCGGGAACGAGATGGGCTGTTTGACATCGTGAGAAGAAGCGCAAGCGCGGTCGCCGCGCATTTTGGCGAAACGAACCCAACGAAGAACGAGAAACCAACCTGCGGCTGCAGAAAGTGATCGCTAGTTCGCCTCGCCTGTTTCCGGCCTGTTATTTACAATGGATGGCACAACTCCAACGTGTCGCGCCGCCAGCGCGGGCCTCAGATCACTTCCTCAGTCTTGTCGTCGGTCTCGCCGTAGCGGCGCAGCGTGGCCGGCTTGGTGCCGGCGTAAAGTTTCGCGAGCCCGGGCGCGATCTTGGCGTTCTCGCGCTCGAACAGGCTGTTGCCGGCAAGATCGCTCTCCACCAGGAACGGCCCGAACTTGTCGACGTCGAGCACCCAGACCGCCTGCGCCAGCCCCAACTCCTCGAGCCAGTAGACGCCGGCCACGTGCTTGATGCCGCGCCCGAGCAGCGCGCCGGTGCCGTATCCGACCGTCGTGAGGTAGATCGCCTGGTTGGGCACGAACGACTTGCGATAGACCTCGGACGTCATTCCGCCCTTGCCGATGATGACGTTGCAGCCGGAGAGTTGGAACCAGCCGTCGAGCCATTGCGCGAAGCGGAACGAGGCGGTGGCGGTGACGGCGCCGACGGTGTAGCTGCCGTCGGCATTGACCGTCGCCGCCGGCGAGCAGTGGAAGTTGGCGAGCCCCAGCGCATCCGGTCCGGCCGGCATGCCGGCGCCGTCCTCGATGGCGCGCTTGTAGACGCCCTCGCGCGCGGTGAAGATGCGGCCGCTGAGATAGGCGACCGTTCCGATTTGAAGCTTGCGCAGATCGTCGGTCGCCGCCGGAAGGGTAAGATGGACCGTGTTGAGCTCCGCCATCGCCGTTACTCCTACTCCGCGGCCGCCGGCGTCGGAACGCCGAACTTCAGCAGGTTGCCGTCCGGGTCCCACACGTAGAATTCGCGCATGCCCCATGTACGGTCGGCGACCTCGCTGAGCCTGCCGCCGTCGTTCGCTGCGGCCAAAGTCGCGTGCAGAGCGTCAATGTCGTCGACCCTGAAATAGGCCGATGTGTGCTCGGCGATGCGCCGCTCCTTGCACGTCCAGAAATGGATTTCGATGTCGTCGCGGCGGACGATGGCAAAGCCGTGCTCGGGGTAGAAACGATTGATGGTGAAGCCGAGCTTGTCACGATACCACCGGGCGGCCTCGCTGACGTCGGCGGCCGGCAGTTGCGGGCAGACTTTGATGAGGCGCGCCATCCCCTACTCCGCCGCCTCGGCCGCGGGCCGTTCCCATTCCACCGTTTCGCGCCGCATGTAGTCGGTGAACCACATGGGGTCGGTGCGGAACTGGGCCCGGCCGTCGGCAACAATGCGCGCGCAAGCGCGGCGCGACGACAGGCAGAACATGTGCACCGACATGGGCATGCCGCCGGTGTGGCAATAGCCGACCTCGATGTGGCAATCGATCACCATCGAGGAGCCTATGAATCCCATGGCGCCCATGCCGATGCTGTTGCCGAGCTCCTTGAGTTCCTCTTCCAGCGCGGCGATCTTGGGATCCGGATTGCGCGATCCGACCACGCGCAAACAGGACGCCTGCTTGCCCAGCACCATGCTGGTGTCCTTGGAGCCGCCGAGCCCGACGCCGACGATCGCCGGCTGGCAGGCGAGCCCGCGCTTGCCGAAGCCGATCAGCGTGTCGAGATAGAACCGCTTGATGCCGTCGATGCCGTCGCCCGGGAACAGCATGCGATAGTCGGAGCCGAACAGGCCGCCTTTGTGCACGGTGGTGAGCTCGATCCAGTCGGCGTCGGGATGAAACGCGTATTCGATCTCCGGCGCGCCGATGCCCACATTGTTGTTGTGATCGGTGCGCCAGAGCGGGTGCACGCGATTGGGACGCAGCGGCACGTCGGTGGTGGCGCGCGCGGTGGCGCGCCGCAACGCCGCCTCCAGCGCCACCGGCCCGCCTTCGATGCGCGCCTCGTTGCCGATCTTGACGTACCAGCGCGGCAGGCCGGTGTCGCCGCACATGGCGCGGCGATCCTCCTTGGCGGCGTCGTAATTCTCCAGCATCGCCTTGATGACGAAGGCGGATAGATCGCCTTTCTCGGTATCGGCGCACTTGCGCAAGCCGGCGAGATAGTCGTCGGGAATCTCGATTGCCGCCTTGGCCATCAGCTCCTCGGCGGTGCGCTGAACACTCGAAATCGAGATCATGGTGGCCTCGCTTTACTCGGCCGCGAACTTGTCCGGCAACAGCGTCTCGCCCGGCTTGACGTGGGTGAAACGAACCGGCTCGTCGGTGATTTCGAGGCCACCGGCCGTTTGCCGCGCGACCGTGAAGCGCGAACTCGGCAAGTCGCCTTGCCCCGGAAAATCGGAGCGGAAGTGCGCGCCGCGCGAATTCTCGCGCTTCCGCGCCGCGAGCGCAATCACCCGGCTGACCTCGGTGAGCGAGCGCAGGTTGAGCCAATCATGCCAGGTCATATTGAAGGCGCGGCCCTCATCCGCAAGGCCCGTCGCCAGCAGCTCGGCCTCGATGGCCTCGAGCGCCGCGATGCCGCGATCAAGGCCCGCGCCGTCGCGCACGACGCCGACCTCGTCCCACATAGTATCGAGCAGCCGTTCGCGCAGCTCGTTCAAATTGCCGCCTTTGCGCGTGAACGGATAGAGCGCGCGCGCAACTTCCGCATCCAGCACGTGCTCGTCCGGCGCGCGATGGCCCGGATTGGCGGCGATCCAGCGCGGCATCACGTCGCCGGCGATGCCGCCGAACACGGTCGAATTGGCGACGCCATTGCCGCCCAGGCGATTGGCGCCGTGCATGCCGCTCGCGTCCTCGCCGGCAACGAACAGCCCCGGCCAATCGGTCGCCGTGTCCGCGCGGCAGATGACGCCGCCCATGAAGTAATGCGCGGTGGGCACCACCTCGACGAGGCCGCCGGCGAGATCGAAGCCGCAGTCGCGGCAGCGATCCACCATGCCCTTGAACTCCTTCGCCACCTTGGCCGGCCCGAGGTGGCTCATCTTGATGTAGACGCCGCCGTGCGGGCTCGTGCGCCCGGCCTTCATCTGCGCGTAGATGGCGCGGCTGACGACGTCGCGGGTGGCGCGCTCGAGGTTCTCGTCATAGTCGCCCATGAATCGGTGCATCGCGCCGTTGAGGAGATGGCCGCCGGCGCCGCGTAACCCTTCCTCGAGCACGGTGCCGGTCATGCGGGTGTCCGCTCCGGCGAGCAGCCCGGTCGGATGGAACTGCACCATCTCCATGTCGCGCAATGGAAGTCCCGCGCGCAACGCCATCGCCAACCCGTCCATGCTCTTGTCGCCGGACGGGGTGTGGTAGCGGTACATGGTCGGTCCGCCGCCGGTCGCCAGCAGCACCGCCTGCGCGGCGACGAAGCGAAACGCGCCGGTGCGGATATCGATCATGAGCACGCCCGCGAGCGTTCCGTCCTGCGCCGGAATGAGCGCAACGGCGCGATGCTCTTCCAAACGGCGGATCGGTCGCGCCCACACCTGCTCCATCAGCCGGTTGATGATCTCGATGCCGGTGAGATCGCCCTTGTGCACCGTGCGGTCGAAGGTCTGGCCGGCGAAGGCTTTGCCGTGCAGCGTTCCGTCCGGATTGCGATCGAAGAAGCAGCCGATCTCGTTCTCGAGCTCGCGCACGCGCTCGACCGCGGTCGACACCAGCGTCCAGGCGAGCTCCTGATGCGGCAGCCATTTGCCGCCCTCGATGGTGTCCATGAAATGGCGCTCGATCGAGTCGCCCGGGTTGAGCGCCACGTTGTAGCCGCCCTGCACCATGCGCGTGCAGCCGCACTTCCCGAGCAGACCCTTGGTCGCGACGGTGACGTCGAGATCGGGATTGGCCTTGTGCGCATGCAGCGCCGCGAACAGGCCGGCGCCGCCCGAGCCGAGAATCAAAATGTCGGTCTTGAGCCGCTCGAGGGTCATATGATTTTTCAGAACAGGCGCGCCAGCAGGATGAGGGCGATGACGGCCGACAGTCCGGCCGCGATCGTGGCGAGCTCTTTCTGGCCATCGCGCCAAGGAAGATTCTCGATCACCAGCAGCCGCAGCCCTCCCAGCATGTGCACCAGGAGAAGAAAGACGAGACCGCTTTCGGCGAGCTTGACCAGCGGCTGATCGCTCCAGCGCAAGAAGCTTTCGAGCGGGGCTTCGCCGTGAATGGCGAGACCGAGCGTCAGGAAATGCACCGGCAGGAAGATGGCGAGCGCCAGGCCGGAAAGCCGGTGCACCAGCGCCGCGATCCAAAGCACGTTCCGGCGTTGGCTCAAGTGGCGGACCGTCATGGCAGCACCACCGCGACGACCGCGCGCGCACCGAGGAGAAGCAGCAGCGCTCCGAAAGCGCTCGCGAAGATGCCGGCGCTGCGATCCTTAAGCGGCGACCATTCGGTCAGCACGTTGCGCACGCCGATCGCCGCATGGATAGCCACGGCAATGACGAAAGCGCCGTAGAACGACGCCCAGGCGATGCTGCCGCGCGTGCGCGCGAGAATGTCGGCGGCCGTCATTCCTTTGCGGCTCGCATAGAAGATGACGGCGACGTGCGCCAGCACCAGCGGCACCATGAGCGCCGCGGTCAGCCGCTGCCAGACATAGAGACGGACGTTCATAGCTCCCCCTTGAGGTAAGCCCACATGGTGCGGCGCTTGAGGCCCGCGATCGAGGCGGTCGGATTGAGGCGCTGCGGACAAAGCTCTTGGCAGGACTGGTGCGAGTGGCAGGCGTGGCAGCCGCCGGAGGCCGCGACCGCCTGCAAACGCACCGCGTTTGCGCCGTCGCGAACGTCGTTCACGAGCGTCCACGCACGATTGAGCGCCGCCGGCCCGAGATAGTCGGAATTCCAGCGCACGGTATCGCAGGCGGCGTAGCATATCCCGCAATTGATGCATTCGATGGCGGCATCGGCGGCGATGCGCGCGGCGCTGTCCGGCCTGATGCCTTCGATCTCGTCGTTGCGCGTCTGCGACGGCACGAACGCGCCCTTCGCCCGCTGCCACTTGTCGAAGAAGGGCTGCATGTCGGCGGCCAAATCCTTGATGATGGGCAAATTCTCGAGCGGCCCGATCTCGAGACGGCCGTCCTTGACTACGCTCGAGACGTGCGTGCGGCAGGTCCAGCGCGGCCGTCCGTTCACGGTCATGGCGCAGGAGCCGCACATGCCCACGCGGCAGGCAAAGCGGTACGACAGCGTCGGGTCGAGATGACGTTGAACGAACGTCACGACGTCGAGCACGGTTTGGTTTTCGCGCCAGGGGACCTTGTAAGTCTCGTATCGTCCCTGTTGCGCGCCGCGCCAGAGCGACACGGTCAACTCGGATCGTGGATCGGACATCGATTCCTTGGTCGCTTCCTTGCCGGGGTTCTTGGGCCGCCTTCGCTGCGGTCGAACGCGCAGCCTCATCGCTCAATCCAAGTTTAGCAAGCACGGGGCGTCGCCAAAAGCGGCGGCGGTTGGGCGGCCAACCGAAAATTCCCTGCGCAGACATATCCGAGCGGGCATGAGATCATTGGCACCGCCGGGCACATTCTCTAACATCCGGGCCGCGCTGCGAGGCAATACCAACAACAAGACGAGGAAACGCGGTGAAACCGTCGGACATGCTGGTCGTGGGATTGCTCGCGGCGGCGGTGAGCGCGGCGATGCCAGCCGCGGCGCAAGAGCGTTATCCTCTCCGCCCGGTCCGGCTCGTCATCCCGTCGGTTCCCGCCGGCGTGCACGACGTGATCGGCCGCGTCTGGGCGGAGCGGGTCAAGCCGCTATTCGGCGCCATCGTCATCGACAACCGCGGGGGCGGCGCCGGCTCGATCGGCGCCAACGATGTCGCGCATTCACCGCCCGACGGCTACAGCATTCTGCTCGGCAGCACGACGACCCACGTCCTGGTCACGCCGGTCATGGCCAATCCGCCCTACGACCCGGTCAAGGATTTTTCGGCGGTCACCGTCTTCGCCTACAGCTCGACCTCGATCGTGATCAATCCGTCGCTTCCGGTGCGCACGCTTGCGGAGCTGATCGCCTACGCCAAGGCCAATCCGGGCAAGCTGTCCTATGGGTCGGCCGGCACCGGCTCGATCACTCATATCGCGGGTGAATATTTCAAGCAGTTGGCGGGCGGCCTCGAGATCGTGGCGGTGCCCTACAAGGGCATCGGCCAAGCCGTCACCGACGTGATCGGCGGGCAAATCCCGATGCTGTCGGCCAACGCCACCGCGCAAATTCTGGATCTCCATCGCGCCGGCAAGGTCCGCATCCTGTCGGTTAATTCGCAAACGCGAATCAGGGGCGCGCCCGACCTTCCAACCTCGATCGAGGCGGGGCTGCCGAGGATGGTGGCGCAGACCACGTTCGGCATTTTCGCTCCGGCCGGCACGCCGGCGCCGATCCTCGAGCGCATCAACGCGGTCACCCAGCAAGCGCTGGCCGACGGCGACTTCCAGAGCGAGCTCGTCAGGCTCGGCTTCGAGCCGGTGCGCGACGTCGGCCCCGACACGGCGGCGGGCGTTTTCCAGGACGAGCTCGCGCGCTGGACGCCGATCCTCAAAGCCGTCGGCGGCAAGCCGGAGTGATCGCGCGCCGGCGGCTTTTTCGCAACGTGCAACAACAAAGGGGAAATGTGATGAACGTGATCCGCCCACCGCAACCGGTTCTGGACAAGCGCGGCGAGCCGCACGTGCGCCGCTTCGAGGCGCAGCGTTGGCTTCTCGACAACGTCATCCGCGCCAACGGCATCGACTGGGATCAGCCGCGCTCGCTCTATCTCAGCGGTCCCTGCGGCAACGAGGCCAACGCCGATTTTGCCGGCATCCGCGAGCGGGTGAAGAAGATGGCGGACATCGGCCCGGCCTTCGAGGCGGTCGCGCGCCGGCGCGAGGCCAAGGCAAAAGCGGCCGAGGAAGCCGGTCGCAGGGTGACCGCGCGCGACAATTACTTCATGGCCGCGGTTCAGTGGGGAGCAGCGCAGTGGCCCTACGATCAAAACAACGAAACCAACATCGCCTACAACAACAAGAAGCGCGAATGCTACGCCAAATACGCGGCGCTGGCGGATCATCACGTCGAGGCAGTGTGGGTGCCGTTTCGCGACAAGGCGATCCCGGCCTGGTTTCATCTGCCGCCGGGCTATAACGGCGGGCGCATCCCGGCGGTGATCGCCGTCCCGGGCATGGACAGCTTCAAGGAAATCCAGGTCGCGCTCTACGGCGATCGCTTCCTCAACCGCGGCATGGCGGTGCTGGCGATCGACGGACCGGGTCAATACGAGGCGCCCCTGATCGGGGTGTACTTCTCCGTGGAAAACTGGATGGCGGCCGGCAAGCCGCTCCTGGACTGGCTCAGCAGCCGCAGCGAGATCGATGCCGAGCGCATCGGCTGCTCCGGCACGAGCTTCGGCACGTTCTTCGGCACCATTCTCACCGCCCACGAGCCGCGCATCCGCGCCTTCGCCGCCACGTCGGTGTGCCACGAGCCTGGCTGCCACACCATCTTTCAGGAGGCGTCGCCCACCTTCAAGAAGCGGTTCATGTACATGTCGGGCATCACCGACGAGGAGGAGTTCGACGCGTTTCGCAAGACCATCACCTGGGAAGGCCACGCGGAGAAAATTCGCGTGCCCTATCTCGTCGTCGCCGGCGAGTGCGAGGAACTCAGCCCGGTCGAGCATTCCGAGCGGCTGATCAACACGGTCAAAGGGCCGAGACAGATGGTGGTCTACCAGGAATCGCGCCATTCGGTCGGCAACGTCCCATCCGCCAATCTCGGACCGTTCCCGCCGATCCTGGTCGCGGACTGGTTGGCCGATCGCCTCGCGGGCAAACCGTTTGCGAGCGAGCATTGGTTCGTGCGCTCGAACGGCCAGATCGACAAGAGGGCGTATTAGCGCTGAACACCACGTTTCGCGGCGCTACGCGATCACGTTCGCCTTGGTGAGGAACCCCCACACGTCGACCACCGGCTTGCCGGCGAAATCGAGGTCGCGATAGGCCGAATGCGGCGCGCACAGGATGAGGAGATCGCTGCGTTCGATCACCTTGTCGAGGGCGAGCAATTCGGGGTCGGTGGTCACGAACGGATCGGTGGTGAGCACCGCCTCGGCGAGACTCGCGAGCGCTTTCTTGAACTTGTAGCTCAGCGAGGCGCGGGTGTCGTCGATGTCGGCCTTGAACGCCATACCGAGCAGCCCGACCGTCATCCGCGCGAGATCATAACGCCGGCAAAGGTCATCGCAGACGTGGAGCACCAGGCCCTCGTTGACCAGCATGGCGGCGTTGCCAAGGCTGAACTGGTTCTGGGCGAAGGCGGCGAGCTGCATCGTGTCCTTCATCAGGCACGGGCCCGCCGTGAGGCCAGGCGTCGGAATGCCGCGGGCGCGCGGATAGTTTCGCCGCATCGCGTCGTAGATCCGGCGGTAATCGAGACCCGCCGACTTCGCGATCAGGTAGAACTGGTTCGAGGTCGCGAACTCGATGTAGCGGTAGGCGTTGCTGAAGAGCTTCGCGAACTCCGCCTCGCGCGGCTTCACGACGATGAGCTCGGGGGCGATGGCGGAAAACAGCTTTGCCGCCGCCTGCTCGGCCGCCGGCGTCGTGCCGCTGATGATTTGCGGTGTTTCCTTCAGCTCGCTTATGCCGTGCCCTTGCACCATGCGCTCCGGGCAGAAGGCGACCTTGAGGTCGCGGTTCTTGCGCCGGAGATAGCCATCGAGCCAATCGGTCGTGCCGGGAAATACCGTCGAGCGCAGCACCAGGAGCTGGCCGTCGGCGAGATACGGCAGCAGCCCATCGATGCACTCTTGCACCACCTCGCGCACCGGATTGAGAAACTCGTCGATCGGCGTGCCGATGGTGACGATGACGGGACCCGTTGGGACGATATCCGCCGGCGAAGATGTGAAAACGAGCCGGTTGCGCTTGAGCGCTCTCAGCAGCAGCTCCTCGCCGCCGTGTTCGATGAACGGCAGACGGCCGGACCGCAACGTCTCGAGGGCTTCCCGATTGACGTCGTGAACGTTGACGCGATAGCCCGCCTCGGCGAAGGCCAGTACGAGCGGAATGCCGACGTGACCGGCGCCGCCGACGATGGTCAGATCGGCGGCATCGAGGCGCGCAGGCATTGCCGCGGTGGGCTTGGTGCCGGCAACATTCACGCAAAGGCTCCAAACGCTGGCGCCCGCAGCTGTCGCGCGCGCGTAGCGAGTGATAGCTCAGCCTTCGGCATAATACAAAGGTCCCGCGCCGTTAGCGCCATCATCAAAGCTCGCGCGGAACCGGCAATGGCGTCAGGAGCTTGCCGCGATAGCCCTGCGCGCGCAGCTTGGGCGCGAGCTCGTCGGCGATGTGCCAGGAAAAGATGATCGCGCACTCGGGTTGGTCGGAGAACAACCGACTTTCCTCGATCACCGGAATGGACGTCCCCGGCATGCACTTGCCGATCTTGAGCGAGCCCACGATCTCGCAGACGTAGTCGATGATCGCCTCGTCGAGGCCGAGATAATTGACGAGGGTGGACGCGCGCGAGGGCGCGCTGATGCCGCAGATGCGCGCGCCTCTCTCCTTGAGGTCGCGAATCATCGCGAGGAGCCGAAGCTTCGACAGCATCACGTCGTTGCGGAAAACTTTCAACCGCGCGAGCATCGCTTCCCCGCGCGGCTCGGCAGCGAGCATTTTCGCGACGCTGTCATTGACCGGCCGCGCGCCGCGCCTCCCAGCATAGACGCGAATCGATCCGCCGTGGGTCGGGATCGCACGCGCGTGAAAGACTTCGAGCCCGTGCATTTGCAAGAGGTTGGCGAGGCTGTTGAGCGAGTAGTACCGCAAGTGCTCATGATAGATGGTGTCGTATTGCAGCCGATCCAGCAGACCGACGAGGTAGTGTGATTCGGATATGAACACGCCCTCGGCACCGATGAGATCGAGAATGCCTTCGACGATCGAATGCACGTCCTCGATATGCGCGAAGCAATTCGCCGCCGTAACCACGCGCGCGCGGCCGTGCTCGCGCTTGACCTCGGCTGCCACCGTCGGGGTGAAGTAGCGTGTAAGGGTGGGGATGCCGCGGCCGCTGGCGATCTTGCCGACCTCGGTCGGCTCGATGCCGAGGATGCGGTGGTTCTTGAAGTTCGAGAGCAGCGTGCCGTCATTCGAACCGATGTCGATGACGAGATCCCGTGGAGCGAGCTTGAGCAGCGCCGAGGCTTCCGCATAGAGCTCGGCAAAATTATCGCGCAACAGCTTGGTGGTGCCGCTGGTGTAGGGATATTCGGGCGGGAAGATGATGACGGGATCGACCGCTAAGCCGAGCTGCACCAGATCGCACTGCGCGCAATGCAAGAGGTCGGTGGGGAACCAGGGCTGCTGGCGCGGCACGTCGCCGATCGCCACCATCTGGTTCACCGGCGGCATGTAGCCGAGCGAGAGCACCCTGGTCAGCGGTGCATGGCCGCAGACCTGACAGCATTCCACCGGAACGCTGGCTCCGCTGCCGGCGGCACGGGCAATCTTTGCGGGAAACGATACCATCTCTGCCACGACCGGCTCACGCCGCCGGCGCCATGCTCTCGTGCGCCCAGTACCATTTCAGCGTGGGCGGCAGTCCTTCGTCGAGCGGGACGCGAGGTCTATAGCCGAGCGCGGCCAGTTTCGAAATATCGGGGCAGCGGCGCAGCGTGCTGCCCTCGCGCACGGGCGACGCGCGGAGCGCGATGTCGCGGCCGGCGATCTTGGCCATGCCGCGGGCGAGATCAGCGATGCTGACTTCTTCCGCGCTGCCGACGTGGTAGATGCCGAGGTGCTCGCCCTTCTCGCGCATGAGCACCACGCCTTGCACCAGATCGTCGACGTGGCAGAAGCTGCGCGTCTCGGCGCCGCTGCCCTGGATCGGGAATGCAATGGTACCGGTCGCCTTGGCTTCCATCGCCCGCTTCAGCCGCACGGCGAATTGCGGGATGACGTGATCGAAGCCCATGTCGGGCCCGTAGACATTGTGCGGCCGGAAGATCAGCACCCGCTCGAAATGCTTGCGGCCGTGATTGATGACCATCATCTCGCTGATGATCTTGCCGGCGCCATAGGAGAGGCGCGGGTTGTGCGGATCGGGAACCACGAGCGGAGCGCTCTCGTCGGTGGGCACGCGCGGCGGCGACTGGTAAACCTCCGAACTCGAAGCGAGGATCAGGCGTCCGACGCCGTGGTGGCGGCAGCCGTCGATGACGTTGACGATGCCCTTGACGCCGACGTCGAGCACGAGATCGGGCGCGCTGTAGAACGTGGCCGTACCGTTGACGAAGGCAAGGTGATGCACCTCGTCGATGCCGCGCATGGCCGCGTCGACCGCGGCCGCGTCGCGGATGTCGCCGCTGACGAACTCGATGTCGCGTTCGATCTCGCGCAGCCGGCGCAAAGCTCCGCGCGAATTGTCGTCGAACACGCGCACGGCCTCGCCCTGGCGCACGAGCGCCTTGACCAGACCCGAACCGAGAAAGCCGCTGCCGCCGGTGACCAGAATGCGCCGCGGGCTCATTCGTCTGCCGCTCCTTCGCGTTCCGCCGCCCGCAGATACCACATCAGGAGCGCGGACGGGAAACCGATATCAAGCCCGTACAAACGCCCGCAAATGCGCTAGGCTTTTCCCCGGCAGACCGCCAGCCGCATCAGCGCGGTCTCGACCACCAAGGGAGGACTTCATCATGTCTGTGGCGTCGTATCGGCTGGCCGCGATCGGCCTGGCCTGCGCACTGGTCACGCCCGCGAGCGCGCAGTTGCTCGCACGGAAGGATTTGTCGGCGGCCATGGCGCTCACCATCGCAGAAACCGCCATCGCCACCTGCACCGCGAACGGTTACCGCGTGTCGGCCACCGTCGTCGGCCGCAACGGCGAGGTGCTGGTCCAGATCCGCGGCGACGGCACCGGACCGCACACCATGGAGAACAGCTTCAAGAAAGCCTTCACGGCGCGCACGTTCCGCATTCCCTCGGGCGAGATGGAAGAGCGGCTGAAGAAAAATCCGCAAATGGGTGCGCAGTATCTCACCGGCTTCACCACCGCCCGCGGCGCGCTGCCGATCATGATCGGCGAGGAGGTGATCGGCGCGGTCGGCGTTTCCGGCGCTCCCGGCGGCGACAAGGACGAAGCCTGCGTCAAGGCCGGCATCGAGAAGGTCGCCGATCAACTCAAGTGAAGGCGTCCGCGACGTCCAGCGCGCGCGAGGAAGACCGACGCATGACGCGTCCGTTGCGCGCCATTGCAATGGGCGCAATCGCGGCGCTGTCGGCTGTCTGGGCGTTTGCGGTCAACGCTCAGACTTATCCCGAGCGGCCGATTCGGGTGATCGTGCCGATCGCGGCCGGCAGCGTGACCGACGTAATCATGCGCGCCACCGCGAGCGAATTGGCGCCGCGCCTCGGCCAGCCCTTTGTGATCGAGAACAGAGGCGGCGCCAGCGGCATCCCCGGAGCGCAGGCCTGCGCGCAAGCGACGCCCGACGGCTATACGCTTTGTCTGGTCTACCACAACACGCTGTCGATCAATCCGCTGCTGTTCAACCAGCTGCCCTACGACCCGGAGCGGGACTTCACGCTCATCACCAATCTTTATCTGCTGATCGAGGCGCTGTTTGTGAACAGCTCGCTCAACGTCAATACGGCGGCCGAGCTAAAGGCCTATGCGCAGGCGCACCCGTCGACGCTCAATTACGGGACGCTCGGGCCCGGTTCTAATCCCGAAATGTTCTTGAAGTGGATGAACCAGACCTGGAATGTGAACATCGTCGGTATTCCCTACCGCGGGGGCGGGCCGATCGCGCAAGCTCTCGTCGCCGGCGAACTCCAAGTCGCCAAGATGGGGCTCGGAAATTTTCTCGGGCTCTTGGGCACGGGCAAGATCAAGCCCCTCGCGGTCGCTGCCGCCCGCCGCTCGGTTCTCGTGCCCGAAATACCGACCCTCGCCGAGGCGGGCATCGACTTTCCGCCGTTCGGCTGGTGGGGATTGGCCGCCCCCCGCGGAGTGCCGCAGCCGATCGTGGACAGGCTCAATACCGAGTTCGTGACGCTCTATCGCGAGGCGAAATTCGTCGAGTATCTCGAAAAGCAAGCCGTGCTGCCGGCGCCAGGAACGCCTGCGGAATTTTTGCAATTCCTCAAGCGCGACCGCCAGGACGCCGAGTTCTTGATCAGAATCTCCAATCAATCGCGCGAGGATTACAAGCCGCAGTAATGAACGAAACACACGCCGTTGCGCATCTCGCCTGGATCAGCGACCTCCGCCTCGGCCGTGGCGAGCGAAGAGCAGCCGCGGCTCATCCGTGCGCGGCCCGCCGGCAGGCCGCGTGAGCAGCCACAGCGCGATCGAGAGGTTCACCAGGTTCCAGATCAGGCCGTTGACGAAAGCTGCCTGATACGAGCCGGTGAGATCGAAGATCACGCCGGACATCCAGCCGCCGAGCGCCATGCCGAACACGGTCGCCATCAGCACGATGCCGAGCCGCGTGCCGGCTTCCTGCGGCGAAAAATATTGGCGCACGATGATGGCGTACATGGGCACGAGGCCGCCCTGGAACAGGCCGAACAGCGCCGAGATCACGTAGAGCGATACCAACCCGTCGAAAAAAAGATAGAGCAACAGCGCCACGCCCTGCAGCAAGGAGCTCAAAAGCAGCGTCGCCACGCCGCCGATGCGATCGGCGATGAAGCCCGATGCGATGCGACTGAAGATGCCGAAGCCCAGCATCAAGGAGAGCATTTCAGCGCCGCGCGCGACGCCGTAACCGAGATCGCCGCAATAAGCGACGATGTGGACCTGCGGCATCGACATCGCCACGCAACAGGAGAGACCGGCGAGACACAACACCGCCAGCAGCGCGTTGGGCGAAAGGCCGAGCCCGCGCGGCGTGCCTGCGATGAAGGCGCCCGCCACATCGCCGCCAACCATCGGGGGGCGCCGCCGCAGCGCCAGCAGAAACGGCAGCATGGTCAGGGCGCAGAAGGCGCCAATGCCGATATGGGTGGCCCGCCAGCCCTCGGTCGCGACGAAATGTTGCACGACCGGCGGCCAGATCGTGCCGCCGAAATAATTGCCGCTCGAGACGATGGCGACGGCAATGCCGCGGCGGCGGGTGAACCATTGCGAACTGTCGGCGATGAGCGGCCCGAACGTGGCGGAGGCGCCGAGCCCGATGAGGATGTGCACGAGCGCAAACACCATGAGGCTGTGGGAGAAGCCCGCGGCGACATAACCGACGGCGAGCGCGAGCGCGCCGCAGATCACCGGCGCCCCGATGCCGAAGCGGTCGGTGAGCCGCCCCATCGCCACACCGCCGCAGGCAAATCCGATCATCGCCAGCGTAAACGGCAGCGAAGCATCCGCGCGGGCGACGGCGAACTCGGCCTGCACCGCCGGCAGCACGACCGGCACCGACCACATGCCGACGCTGCCGATGGTGCTGAGCACCACGGCGGCGACGAGCCGCAGCCAGGCGAAGGGGGATTCGACCCCGGCGTGAAGAGCAGCAAATCTCAGCATTGTTTGGGCGTTTTTCCCGGCGCCTCTCTCTCGGCGTCTTGTCGAGGCTCTCTTTAGTAAAGGGACGCACTTTGTAAAGGGACGCAGCTCGAGCATCCCTAATCAGGACATAAAGTCCAGCGCTCCCGCGCATGGCTGCTGCGCCGTAACCATGGCCATTGGGCGCTTCGAATCGCGTCTTGTCGGAACGTCGCCAAGGCCTGAAGATCGGTAACGATGCGAGCGGAGCGCGAGGAAGCATGACGCAGACGAAGGCTTTTCACCTTTCGCTGTCCGGCCAGCGCGCACCGATCGACTATGATCGTGCGCCGACCTATTCCGGCATGATCGTCGAGAAGGACGTGCTCGTGGCGATGCGCGACGGCGTCAAGATCGCGATCGACGTCTATCGCCCGGACACGACCGACAAGCTCCCTGCCCTCTTGGCCTTCTCGATCCACAACAAGGACCTGCAGGGCCCCGACCTCGCCGAGGCGTCGCTGACCCATCCGGCATGGTCGATGCTGTGGACCGGCCCGGCGGAAGCCGGCGACACGCGCTTTTTCGTCGGGCGTGGCTACGTGCACGTCATCGGAAATCCTCGCGGCGTCGCCAAATCGGAAGGCGGCGGTTCGCGCGCGTTCGACAGCTACGATCTGATCGAATGGATTGCAGGGCAGCCCTGGTGCGACGGCAATGTGGGGATGGTGGGCATTTCCGGCTTCGGCGCCGAGCAGCTCATGGCGGCGAAGCTCAATCCGCCGCATCTCAAGGCGATCTTTCCGTTCGATCCGCGCGGCGCCTATGGCGAAGCCGGCGGCTTCCGCGACGAGTATCCTGGCGGCGTCATCCATCTGTTTCGGTTTCTGCTGCAGGTCTATGCCTCGGCGCATCAGCAGAAAGGACAGCCGAAGCCGCTTCCGCCGGAGAGGGAAAAGCTATGGCAGGAGGCGATCGCCAATCCCGACTTCAAGATGTATCCGCACGTCTACAACGTGCTCGCGCTCAAAGGCCAACACGTCCCGGCCTATTTCGACATTCTCATCGATCCCTACGACAAGGAGGCGGCGGTCGAGAAAAGCGAGGCCGAGTTCTGCAAGATCAACATCCCCACCTATACCGGCTCGGGCTGGTACGGCTACACCTACAAGACCCACCTCAACGGCGCGCAGAACTGGTTTCGCAACATCAAGCCGCCGCACAAGAAACTTCTCCTCGCCGGCCCTGCCCATCTCGACCGGCCAGTCAATGCGTTCCACAATGAAATGCTGCGCTGGTACGACCAGTGGCTCAAAGGAATCGACACCGGAATTCTAAACGATCCGCCGGTGCGATTCTGGGTGATGGGGGCCAATGAATGGCGCAGCGCCAGCGACTGGCCGCCGCCGGAGACGCAGTGGATCAAGTTTTACCTCAGAGGCTGGGAGCGCCTGACCGCCGAGCCGTTCACGCCATCGAGCGCAGACGATTACCAGGCCCCCGACGCGTTCGCGCAAATGCCGGCGAGCCAGACCAACCGCATCCAGAAACTGCGCTATCTCAGCGAGCCGCTGCCCGACGACGTCACCATCGCCGGCCCGAGCGTGCTTCATCTCTACGCCTCGATCGACCAGGACGATACCAACTGGATCGTGATTTTGAAGGACGTGGGTCCGGACGCGGGCGTGCAGACCGCGCGCGAAGGCGAGCGCGACATCACGCCCGGCCTGCACGAACGCGAGCTCACGCGCGGCTGGCTCAAGGCGTCCCATCGCGCCGTCGATCCGAAGCGATCGCTCCCCGGCCGGCCGTGGCATCCGCTCACGCGCGCGGCGCGCAAGCCCGTCGTCCCCGGCGAGATCAACGAATACGCCATCGAGATCATGGCCACCGCCAATCAATTCAAGCAAGGTCATCGCATCTGCGTCGAGATCACCAGCCTCGATGTCGCGACCGGCGTGGGAAGCGCCACCAACGTCGAGTACATCCCGTATCACATCTGCAGCAGCAAGACCGTGCTGCACAGGATCTATCACGACCCCAGGCATCCATCGCATCTCTTGCTGCCGGTCATTGCGAACGTCTGAGGTGCGAGCCGCAACATTGGGAGGAGCAACCATGCCCGAAATCACGATTCACAACCCCGAGGCGCTGGGCAAGCCGCTGGGTCAATATTCGCAGATCACACGCGTCAAGGCGTCCGAGTTCCTGTTCATCGCCGGCCAGGTCGCGACCGACCGCAGCGGCAAGACCGTCGGGGCCGACGACTTCGATGCGCAATGCCGACAGGTCTTCGCCAACATCGAGGCCGCGCTGAAATCGCAGGGCGCGAGCTTCGCCAACGTGGTCGAGTTCACGACCTACCTCGTGCATTCGCAGGACATCGCGAAATTCATGGCTTATCGATTGCGTGAATTTCCGCGCCTGTTTGCGAACGGCGTCTATCCGCCCAACACGCTGCTGATCGTCGACCGTCTGGTGCAGGAGCCGTTCCTGATCGAGGTCCACACCGTCGCCGCGCTGTGATGCCGCCGGCCTGGTGAGGGCGGTCGACAAAGCCCGTTGGATCGCCCGCGAAAACATGCTGTGTTGGCGGCTGGCCCACAATGGACTTGAGCCGATGCCCATTCATCTCGAACCCGGACCCGACAACGTGCACTGGGGATATTTCGACGCGCGCCTTCCCCCGCGGCTGACGGTCGACAGCGGCGAGCGCGTGACGATCTCGAGTGTATCGGGCGGCCCCGATCTGATGCCGGCGCCACCGCTCAAGATCCCGCCGGCGCTTCCCGCCATTCACCAGAAGGTCCCGCGCCAGTTGGGACCCCACATCTTGACCGGACCGGTCGCGATCAAGGGCGCCAAAGCGGGACAAGTGCTTCAGGTCGACATCGAGGCGATCGATGTGTTCTACGACTGGGGCTACAACTCCGTGCGTCCGCTCGCCGGCGCCTTGCCCGACGACTTTGCCGACAATCGCCACATCCACATCGTGCTCGACCGCGCGCGTAAGAGCTGGCGGCTGCCGTGGGGACAGGAAGTGCCGCTGGCGCCGTTCTTCGGCGTGATGGGCACGGCACCGCCGCCGGCCTGGGGCATGATCTCGACGGCGCCCCCGCGCAGGAACGGCGGCAACCTCGACAACAAGGAGCTCGTCGCCGGCACCACGCTCTATCTGCCGATCTTCGTCGACGGCGCGCTGTTCTCGGTCGGCGACGGTCATGGCGTGCAGGGCGACGGCGAGGTCTGTGTCACGGCGGTCGAGACCGGGTTGACCGGAACCTTCCGCCTCACGGTGCGCGACGACATGCGGCTGGAATGGCCCATGGCCGAGACGCCGACGCACGTGATCACGATGGCGTTCGACCCCGATCTCGACGACTGCGTGGTGATTGCGCTGCGCCAGATGCTCGATCTCATTTGCGCGCGCGTCGGGCTCGACCGCTATCAAGCCTACACGCTGGCAAGCCTCGCCGCGGACCTGCGCGTCACGCAAGTGGTCAACGGCAACAAGGGCATCCACGTGATGCTCCCCAAACGCTATCTCGCGCGCGGGTAGGGCGTCCGGATCATCGCCGCGTCCGGAATGGGGCCGCGCGGCGGCGGCGCGATGCCCGGTGCTGTCGGCTCTGGTGGCTCGTCAATCCGTTCCGAGCTTGATCACGTCGGCCACCTTGTTGTCCTTGGGATCGACGATGACGATCTGCTGCGCAGTGAGGAAGAACCTGTGGCTTTTCACCTGCGGGACCTTCTGGCTGACGTCGCTCGGCATCGGCCGCGGGCTGACGCCCGGCGGTATCGGCTCGCCGATCGCCGCCTGAACATCGGCCGCGTCGGCCTTCATGTTCCAGCGTAAGATTGAGCTTGGGAGCCGGCGCAAGCACGTCCTGTGAGGGACCTTGTTGCGGCGCAATTTGCGCATGGGCGGCTGGCCCGGTGAACGACAGCATCACTACGAGAGCACTGACCATCGACGCTTGACGCATCGTAGCTTGGCGCATCGTAGCTTGACGCATCGTAGCTTGGCGCATCGTATCCTCCCGAGGGGGCAAATTGCCGGCAGGCGGCGGCGTACCGCAGCTGGAACCGGCGCCCAGTAGGAGTGAACTTTTTCCTGGCGGAATAGTTCCGCACAAAACCGCTGCGCGTGCGGTGCACCACCTGCCGCCTTCAACGTTCCCATATCGCCGTGAACTTCCCATATAATCACCGCAGTAGATCGGAGCGAAGAACTCTGCATGAGTAGAGCATTCGTCAAAGAGCTGGAGGACGCCGCCGAAGAGTTGCCGGAGCGGCCGATTTCGCCGCACCCGAACCTGGTGACCGCGGAGGGGCTCGCGCACATCGAGGCCGAAGTCACGCGCCTGCAGCAGGAGCACGCCGCCGCCCGGGCCGCGAGCGACCGCACCGCGCTGGCGCGCACCGCGCGCGACTTGCGCTACTGGACCGCCCGGCGGGCGACGGCACAGCTCGTCCCCGCGCCCAGCGACCAGAGCAAGGTGCATTTCGGCTCGACCGTGACCATCGTCCGCAACGACGGGCGCCGCCAGACCTTCCGGATCGTCGGCGAGGACGAGGCCGACCCCGCGCACGGGACGCTCTCGCACGTCTCGCCGCTGGCGCGCGCGCTGTTCGGTAAACAGGTCGGGGACACGATCGAGGTCGCGCAGAAAGAGGCGGAGATCCTGGAGATCGCCTGACGGCGACCGGCGCCGACGCCATCAGAAGTGCGGCTGAGATAACGATCGGAAATAGGCAGCCGGGCCCGACGTCCTCAAGGTTTGGTCGACCAAGCCTTGAAGTCTTCCTCTGTTACGCTCGGCAGCTTCTTGAGAAAGGCGACGATGGTCCAGATTTCCCGGTCCGGCACCTCGATGAGACCGAAGCTCGGCATGCCGGTCATATGGATGCCGTGCTTGACGACCCAGAACAGATCCTGCGGCCTGAGTTCGTCGACGAGCTCCTTGAGATCGGGCGGATCGGGGCGCAAGCCTTCGGAGAATTTGGCCCAATTCACGCCCGGCGCGCCGTGGCAGTTGACGCAGCCGCGCTCGGAGAAGGCGCGCGCGCCCTCCTGCACGACCGCGGCATCGTCGAGCGACAGCGGCGGCGTGTCGGTCGCGTGCCGCGCGATCGAGGCCCGGCGGATGTGGACGAGCGCCCAGTTGACGACCGCGGGATCCTCTTCCGTCGCGGCAACGTTGTAGAAGCCGCCGAAGAAAAACACCGCGGCGGCGATCGCGCCGAGGATGGCGAGGACGCCGATGACGGCGAGCGTTGTGAGCGTTTTCATGGGCCGATCTCCGGGTAAGGCCGGTTGCCGGTATGGTAGCGCGACCGGCGCAAAAAGAAACGGCGAGAAACCGCCTGTGCTCGATGTCGGACATTGCGCGCATTTGGACCAACCCTCGAAGCGCTTGATGGGGTGAGCGGCCTCGATCGGCCCTACGTCGAGAGGCCCTTTGTGAGCCTCAGCACGATCCGCTAAGCTTTCCACCGCCCGGCGAAAGGACGTCGGCGCTGATGGAGATCGCAATGGCAAAGGCGTATTGGATCGCGTTCTATCGCTCGATTTCGAATCCGGATGCATTGGCGGCTTACGCGAAGCTCGCGGGTCCCGCGATCGCCGCCGCCGGCGGGCGCTTTCTTGCCCGCGGCAATGCCGCCAAAGCATACGAGGCGGGGGTCGCCCAACGCGTGGTCGTGATCGAGTTCGACAGCGTGGAAAAGGCCATGGCCGCCCATGACGGCGAGGGCTACCAAGCGGCGTTGAAAGTGTTCGGCAAGGCCGCCGAGCGAGACTTGCGGATCGTCGAGGGACTGGCATAGCCCATCGCACGTGGAGGAGCCGTGATGGCGCTCAGCGCAACGAGCATCTGCAACTTCGGCTGGAAGGCGCGCGACTTCAAGCTCAAAGGCGTGGACGGCAAGCTCTATACGCTCGACCACGTGCGCGGAACGAAGGGCACGCTGGTGGTCTTCATCTGCAACCACTGTCCTTACGTGCGCGCCGTCATCCGCCGCCTGGTCGAGGAGGCAAACGCCCTCAAAGCGATCGGCATCGGCACGATCGCGATCATGCCGAACGACACGCAATCGTATCCGCAGGATTCCTTCGAGAACATGAAAAAGTTCGCGCAGGAGCACGCCTTCACGTTTCCCTACGTGATCGACGAGACGCAGGAGGTCGCGCGCGCCTACGACGCGCAATGCACTCCCGATTTCTTCGGCTTCAACGCCGATGACGCGCTGCAATATCGCGGCCGGCTCGATGCTTCGCGCATGAGCATCATGCCGGGCGCGCGCCGCGATCTGTTCGAGGCGATGACGCAGGTGGCGCAGACCGGCCGCGGGCCGCTCGAGCAGACCGCGAGCATGGGGTGCTCGATCAAGTGGCGGCACTAGTGTGGCGGTTCAGAAGTCCGCATCATTTTTGCAGCGAGTCTGAAATGCGGACTTCTGAACCCAAAGCCACACTAGATCAATAAGTTGCTAATGTCCTTCGATTCCGAAGTTCGCAAACGAGGCTGCGGCACAATGATGCGAACTTCGGAATCGGGACACTAGCGGCTCTCGAGCCGGCACAGCGCGATGCCGTCTCGCATTGCCTAACCCTTTGATGCGGGGGAAATAGCGCGATGCTCAAAAACTTCCATGTGCTCTATGTCGGCCAGATCGAGCTCAACAACATCGGTCTTGCCGGCACGCCGGCCAACGACCGGCGCTATTCCGCGGAACGCCTGCGGGAGGCCTTTGCCACCGCGCGCGAGGTGGCGCAGCTCATGGACCGTCTCGGCTACGACGTGCTGTGGACGGCCGAGCACCACTTCCAACGCGAGGGCTACGAGTGCCTGCCCAACCTGATCCAACTCGGATTGTGGCTGGCCACTCAGACCGAGCGCCTCAAGTTCGGCTGCGCCTTCAACATCCTGCCGATGTGGCACCCGATCCGCCTGGCGGAAGACTACGCCATGGCCGACATCGTCACCGATGGGCGCGTCGTCATGGGGATCGGGCGCGGCTATCACACGCGCGAGGTGGAAACGTTCGGCGCGCCGCTTCTCGACGCGCAAGCCAATCGCGAGCTGTTCGAGGAGCAACTCGAGCTCCTGCTCAAGTGCTTCAACGAAGACGCCTTCCATCACAAAGGCAAGTACTACGAGTGTCCGCCGCCGGTCGACTACCGCGGCTATCGCCTCGAGGAAATCACGGTGGTTCCGCGGCCCAAGCACTTGCCGGTCGACATCTGGATGCCGATCGCCAGCGGCAAGACCATCGACCTGATGGCGCGCTACGGCCTCAAGGCGATGGTGACGCTCAACGGCCAAAAGATTTTGGACGACGTCGTGCGCGCCTACCATGCGGCGTGCGAGCGGCATGGGCGGCACAAGCTGCTCGGCGGGGACATGATTTGGGGCGCCGGCATCTATCTGGCGGACAGCGAAGCGGAAGCGATGCGCAGGCTCGAGCCCGCGCACGACGAGCGCTTCAAGTGGTTCGCGCCCTTCGGGTTCGTGCGCTACGCGGACGAGCACGGGCGCACCTGGGGCACCCCCGGCGCGCCCGCCGGCGTGCCCTCGCTGCGCGACGGGGTCGCGCAGAAGGCTTGGTTCTGCGGTCCGCCGGCGCACGTCATCGACGGCATCAAGTCGGTCGCGGACAAATATCCCGGGCTCGAAAATTTCATGATCCACTGGGCCGAGGGCCTGCCGCCCAAGGAGTTCAAGGAGCAGCTCATCTGGTTTGCCAAGGACGTGATGCCGGCGCTCAAGCGCGCGTAGGCGGCTGCGGACGCGCAATCACCGACGAGGACTGCAAAAAATGAAGGACAACGTGAAGCGCGTGTTCTATGTGCGCTACGTCGCGCACTCCTGCTATCTCGACATCATCGCGCAGCGGCCGGAGATCAGGCTCGATAAGCTCGAGAACGAAACCGCCGACGAGGTTGCCCGGCCGATCATGGCGGCCGCGCACGCCTACCAGATCGGATCGGCACGCGACGAGCTCAAGGCGCGCTTCCATGTCCAGCGCGATTTGCTCGCGCGCATGCCGAACCTGCTCCTCGTTTCCACCAACGGCGCCGGCTTCGATACCGTCAACGTCAAGGACTGCACCCACGCCGGCGTGCTCGTCGTCAACCAGACCGGCGGCAACGCCGAGGCGGTGGCGACGCACGTGCTCGCCATGGTGCTGATGCTCTCGAAGCAGATCATCCAGACCAACCACGCCTTGCGGCGCGGGACGATGCTCGACCGTAGCGTCTTCATGGGCAATGACGTCAAGGGGCGCACCATCGGCATCGTCGGCATCGGCAATGTCGGCCGCCGCGTCGCCGAGCTCTGCTGCGGTCTCTTCGGCATGCAGGTCATCGCCTGCGATCCCTACCTCGACGAGCAGACCATCGCCGCGCGCGGCGCCGTCAAGGTGACGCTCGACGAGCTGTTGCGGCGCGCCGACTTCGTGTCGATCAACTGTCCGCTCGACGAAGGAACCCGCGGCATGATCGGTGCGCGCGAGTTTGCGCTGATGCAGCCGCACGCCTATTTCATCACCACGGCGCGCGGCTTCATCCATGACGAGCGCGCGCTCGCCGAGGCGCTCCAGGCAAAACAGATCGCCGGCGCCGGCCTCGACGTGTGGGACAAGGAGCCGCCGGCAGCCGACCATCCGCTGCTGCAATTCGACAACGTGATCGCAAGCCCCCATACCGCGGGCATGACGCGCGAGGCGCGCGCCAATATGGGCCGCATCGCCGCGGAGCAGCTGGTCATGACCCTCGACGGCAAGCGCCCGCCCCGCATCGTCAATCCGCAGGTGTGGCCGGCCTATGCCGAGCGGTTCGAGCAGGCCTTCGGGCTTCGGCCCCAGGGATAGCGCGCGGACAACGATCGCGGCGCCGCCGCGGCCCTTCCTTCGCTACCGGCAAGGTTGGGGATCGTTCGACAATACCGCTCCCGGCGATCTCATCCCGCCATTCTCGCTGGCATAATCTGGCGGGCTAACTATACTCCCCGCCGTCGGTGGACCTCTCCTCCCGACGACCTCCAATGATGCACGGGAGATTTTTCGATGAAGCGCGTAATGCTCGCCCTCGCCACGCTGTTGCTTGCCCTCGCGGTCATCCCCGCGGCGGACGCCCGCGTTGTGCAGCCCCCGTGGGTTGTCGTGCGCTGGGACTTACTCGGTGACTGCAAGATTTGGCGCAATGACATCAACGGCCCCTGGGGTCCGGGCTGGCGGCCGGTGGCATACGCCAACGGCTATCCCGAAGCCTACGGAAAGATGCAGGCGCTCATTGCCCGCAGGTGGTGCCGCTAGCCGTCATCGCCGCTCGAGCATCAACACCGATTTCGCCCGGCTCCGCCGGGCGAAATTTTTGAAAGCGCCAAAGCCCTAGTTATCCAAGAAGCTGCGCAGCTTGCGGCTGCGGCTCGGGTGCTTGAGCTTGCGCAGCGCCTTGGCCTCGATCTGGCGGATGCGCTCGCGCGTCACCGAGAACTGCTGGCCGACCTCTTCCAGCGTGTGGTCGGTATTCATGCCGATGCCGAAGCGCATGCGCAGCACGCGCTCTTCGCGTGGCGTCAAGGACGCCAAGACGCGGGTGGTAGTTTCACGCAAATTGGATTGAATCGCGGCGTCGATCGGCAGGATCGCGTTCTTGTCCTCGATGAAATCGCCGAGGTGGGAATCCTCCTCGTCGCCGATCGGGGTTTCCAGCGACAACGGCTCCTTGGCGATCTTGAGCACCTTGCGCACCTTCTCGAGCGGCATGCCGAGCTTCTCGGCAAGCTCCTCGGGCGTGGGCTCGCGGCCGATCTCGTTGAGCATCTGGCGCGAGGTGCGCACGATCTTGTTGATGGTCTCGATCATGTGCACGGGGATGCGGATGGTGCGCGCCTGGTCGGCGATCGAGCGCGTGATCGCCTGCCGGATCCACCACGTGGCGTAGGTCGAGAACTTGTAGCCGCGGCGATACTCGAATTTGTCGACCGCCTTCATCAGGCCGATATTGCCTTCCTGGATCAGGTCGAGGAACTGCAGGCCGCGGTTGGTGTATTTCTTGGCGATCGAGATGACGAGGCGCAGGTTCGCCTCCACCATCTCCTTCTTGGCCTGGCGCGCCTCGCGCTC